>Ga0208356_1000008_pt1 | contig 126308 bp, 120 predicted proteins | sample NGESurshal072012_4_FD_184467 | JGI IMG/M metagenome (GOLD analysis project Ga0208356, IMG submission 184467) | Arctic peat soil microbial communities from Barrow, Alaska - NGEE Surface sample 53-1 shallow-072012 (SPAdes) | ecosystem: Environmental > Terrestrial > Soil > Wetlands > Peat ... | reverse complement strand
CTCCCCCGGGGTCGCGGTCTTCCTCGAAGACAACCACTCGCTCGAAATCGCCTCCGGCGACAGCAGTATCTCCTATTGGAACGGCCCGGTGCTGCAGACCGGGCGCTGGTACGACCTCACCTACCGCGTCCTGCTTTCCCAGGACGCGCAGGTGGGCACGATCGAAGTCTGGCTCGACGGCGTTCCGCAACGGCTGGTCAACGGCTCGACCACGATCCACGGGCCGACCGCGACCGCGGCGCGCACCTTCTTCAAGGCCGGCATCTACCGGTCCCGCTACAGCACGGGAACCAGCATCGTCGAACACGGCGACCTGGTGATCGGCTCCAGCCTGGCGGCGGTCGAAGGGTCGAACTAGAAGATCGGCAGCCGCGCCGTGATCGCCCGTCGGCGCCAGATCCGCGGGTTGGCGGTACGGAACCTGACCACCGCGTTGCGGGCGAGTGGTTCCTGCGGCGCCAGTCGCAGCGCTTCGCGGGCCGCCGGCCGCGGGTCTTCTTCCCCCGCACCCTCGACCAAGGCGAGGCCGTAGAACGATTCCCAGTTCTTCGGGTCCTTGGCGACCGCGGTTTCGAGCATCTGGACCGCGAGCTGGTGCTCTCCGATGCGCGAATCGCAGAAGCCGAGCAACTGATAGGGCTCAGGGCGGACCGGGACGAGGTGAACAGCGGAGAGGGCGTCGCGGGAGGCCACACCGCAGTCGCCATCCTTCAGCGCCCCCACCGCGCTGTCGATCTTCGCCTGCGACAGGGTGATCAGGACCGGCGAGATGATCAGGGCGAGCGCCCCGATCGCCATCGCCAGGCGAGGGGCGCGGGACGGTTCCCAGGCACCGTCACGGGCGGGACGGGCGATCGCCATCGCCCCGAGTGCGAACATCCAGAAGACCGTGGCGGGCATCTGCCAGTCCCAGTCGGCCGCGGCGTGCAGCATCCAGGCGAGAGAAGCCGCAAGGAGCGCGGCCGTCAGCAGGCGGTCGGGGCCGCGGAGCCCTCTGATCAAGCCGCCGAGCAGGGCGAGGAAGGCGGCCAGCAGGAACAGCAGTCCGGGCAGTCCCAGGTCGGACAGTGCTTCTAGGTAGAGCGAGTGGGTGTTGATGACCCGCAGGCCGTTGACGCCCTTTTCGGCCCATAACTCGGCGAAGGTGTCGGCACCGGTTCCGGTCAGCGGATGGGCGGCGAAGCCGTCGTCCAGTGCCACCCGCCATTGGGCGATCCGGCCATTGTTGCTGAAGCTGGTGAGACGGTTGCGAAGGTCCCCCGAGCTGGAGGCACCGGTATCGCTGGTGAAGCGCTTGAACTGCTCGGAGACGTGGTGCGGGAGGTCGAAGGCGACCGTCGCGGCGACGATCGCAACCAGCAGGACCGGCACGGCGATCGCCCAGGCGCGGCGTCGGTCGAATTCGGGAACGCGCACCCGCTCAAGGCGCGGATCGAGCAGGATGCCCGCGCCCGCCCGCAGCGCGCCGGCCACGGCGGCACAGGCAGCGATGATCCAGGCGACGTGGTGTCCTTCGTGGACCCCGGCGGGCGAAGCGTAATGGCCGGTGGCCAGGAGGTTGGCCCCATAACAGACGACCATCGAGACCGCGACCGCGGGGACGATCGCGATCGCGGACGAGACCAGCTGGCGGGGCCGACCCACCAGCGCGTAGATCACGATCGCGATCGCGACCACGGCGATCGAGCCGCGGGAAAACGTGAAATAGAGGGTGGCGACGAGGATCGGCATCGCCGCCGCCGCGAGCGACCGCTCGACCAGCGAGCGCGCCCGGTTCGACGCGAGGTGCACGCACAGGACGATGCCGACGGCCGCCTGGATCCCGAGTGCGTTCCAGTAGGTCAGCGGATAGCTCAACCGATGATTCTGGACGGTGGCGGGCGCCGCCCAGACATCAGGGAGGAGGCGCGTGATCAGCGCCACGGTGGAGATGCCGACAACGGTCGCGGCAAACGTCGTCGTCGCCCAGCGCAGTGATACCGAGTCTCGTCCGAACGATCCGAAAAGCAGCATCGCCAGGCAATAGAGGAGGGCGCGGTCGAAGCCGACCATCGCCCTGGCGGGGGCGTGCGACCACCAGTTCGAGGCCAGGGCCCAGACGGCGAAGAGCGCAAGTCCGGCGATCGCCACGCCCAGCCACGGCCCGACACCCGCGAAGGGACGTTCGGCGATCATCAGACGCAGAGCGAGGACGATGCCGAGCGCCGCGGCGACAACCCCCGGCGGGCCGGCGAAAAAACCGCCCGCGTTGAAGGAGAAGTAGATCGTCGCGGCCGCGGGGCCGACGATTGCGATTAGGCGGGAGATCTTTTGTTGGTCGAACATCCGTGGGGAATCCAATAAAGGTCCAGATGCAACAGGCCTTGCTGTTCTGCGTGGTCTACCGTGTGTTGCCGATCACTTATCCGATGGATAACTCTCGAAATTCCGTTCATTTTCTATGTAGCTCTCGCGTAGCCTTCAAGTTCCGTCGCACCGATCGGGTGTCGGGGCTCCTCGGGTCGGGTCGGCTGACGAAGGGAACCAGGTGAGCTCGACCGCAACCCAAACTGAAACTCGTCCTGGTGATCTCGCCGCACAGCGTGGGGTCGACAGCGCCGCCCGGGCCCGGGAACGGGGGAAAACCCTCGGTAGCATGCTGTATTTCGGCGACACGGTAGCCGCCCTTGTGGCGGCCGCGGTCACGGTCGCGATCCTCGACCTCGGAGGCAGCCGCGGCGACCTCGCGATCTACGTCATCTCGGCGGGGCTCATCTGGCCGACGCTGGCCTTCGTGGTCGGCTTGTACCGGACCGATCAGCTGGCCAGCTGGGCGTCGGCGGTCGTCGAAGTGCCGCGTGCCCTCGTTGCGATTCTGCTCGTCACCTGGCCCTTCTATGGAGTCGCCCGGCTCGTCGATCTCGCCATGCCCGTCCTCACGGCCTTTCTGACCGTCGCCTTGCTGGGCCTGTGCGCCGCAACCGCCCGGCTGGTCATCCGCGCCCGACTGCATCGGGCGGTGGCATTGCGCCAGCGGACGCTGATCCTCGGCTCCGGCGTCGTCGCCGGCCAGGTCGTCAAAAAGCTGCGCAATAACGACCAGTTCAGCCTCGTCCCGGTCGGGATCATCGATGATGACGTCCATGACGTGGGCACGCCCAACCTGCCTTGGCTGGGCAAATTCACCGAGCTTGAGTCGATCATCGCAAAGCGTCAGATCGACCGGGTGATCATCGCTTTCTCGCGCGCCAGTCATGAGCAGCTGCTCGAGTCGATCCGGGCCTGTCGCGACGCGGGCGTCGCGATCGACGTCGTGCCCCGCCTTTTCGAGTTCCTCGATGGAGTCCGCGCGCTCGACCAGGTCGGTGGTCTGCCCCTGCTCTCGATCGGGCCCACGAGATTGAGTGCAGTGGCTGTCGCCACGAAGCGGATCATGGACGTCTGTGTCTCGGTGATCGCCTTGGTCGTTCTCTCGCCGTTGCTGGTCGCGGTGGCGATTGCGATCAAGGTCGAATCTCCGGGTCCCGTCTTCTTCCGGCAGCTCCGTGCCGGGCGAGACACGAAGGGATTCCACCTGGTCAAGTTCCGGTCGATGTATATCGATGCGGAGGAGCGGAAGAAGGAGATCGGGAAGCTCAACGAGAGCCGGGACGGAGTGATGTTCAAGATCCAGGACGATCCCCGGATCACCCGAATCGGCAGCTTCATTCGCCGCTACTCGATCGACGAGCTCCCCCAGCTGATGAACGTCCTGGTCGGCGAGATGAGTCTGGTCGGGCCACGCCCCCTGATCTTCCCCGAGGCGGAAGCGCTGGAGACGCATTGGCACATGCGCAGGCTTGAGCTGCGCCCTGGCCTCACCGGGCCGTGGCAGATCTACGGCCGCTCGCAGAGCCCCTTCCAGGAGATGGTCCGCTTTGACTACCAGTACGTCGCGGGCTGGTCGCTGGCGCGCGACTGCGAACTGCTGCTGGGCACGATCCCCGCCGTCATCTCGGGCCGCGGGGCCTACTGAGCCGCTGGGAAGGTTAATATCGTGCCACCCGCCGCCAACTGGCCTTACTCTCCCAAGCCCAATGGTAGTTCCAGGGCGACCGCCCCCGATTGGTCGCAGGGCGGCCGGCCGCCGGGGTCCACCCCTCCCAGACCTCCAATGAACGCGCACGATTCTTCCGAGCCACCCGCCCTCAAACGCTTCCTCGGAATCGCGCGGAGGAACCGCTGGCTTCTATTGATCTGCTTCATCGCGGTGCCCGTCGCGGCGCTGGCCTACTCGCTGCACCAGACCAAGGAGTACACCGCCTCCGCCTCGCTGGTCTTCCGCAGCTCGCCGATCGAGAACTCGCTGTTCAACTTCGCCACTCCGTCCAACCCGGAACCGTTGCGCGAAACCAGCACGAACCTGCAGCTCGTCTCTGTCCAGCAGGTCGCTCAGCGCACGGTCGACGCGCTCGACAAACCCGGCCTCACCGCCGAAGACGTGCTCGGCTCCGTCTCCGTCAGCCCGGCGGGCGAATCCGAACTCGCGACGGTCTCGGCCACCGCCGCCGATCCCGACTTCGCGGCGAAGCTCGCCAACACGGTCGCCAAGCAGTACATCCTCTTCAGCAAACACGCCAACGAAGAAAAGATCGACACGGCGCAGGGTCTGATCGAAGAAAAGCTCCTCGGCCTTTCGGAAGCTGAACGCGAAGGGCCGGCCGGGAACGAACTGGAAGCGAAAATCCGCCAGTTGAGCGCGCTGTCGGCGGTGCAGACCGGCGACGCGGAACTGGCGCAGGCGGCCACCCCGCCCAGCTCACCGTCCTCACCCAAGAAGACCCGAAACGTCGCGTTGGGCATCGTGCTCGGCATCGTGCTCGGCATCGGACTCGCCATGCTGCGCGAGCAATTCGACCGGCGCCTTCGCGACGTCGAGGACATCCAGGATCTGTTCGGTCTCCCCGTGCTCGGCACGATCCCGGAGAGCCGCACGATCAGCCATGCGAACCCGGGCATGGAGATCCCTGCCGCCGGTGTCGAGGGCGAGGCGTTTCGCATGTTGCGGGCGAGCCTCAGATACTTCAATACCGATCGAGACGTCAAGTCGATCCTCATCACCTCCGCCGCGTCGCGCGACGGCAAGACCACGGTTGCCTGGAACGTCGCGCTCTCCGAAGCACGGGCGGGCAAGCACGTCCTCTATATCGAGGCCGACCTGCGGCGCCCGACGATTGCCGAGCACCTCGGCATCAAAGCCGAGCGTGGCCTCAGCCTGATCCTCGCCGACCTCGACCAACCCGATCACTCCTACCGACACGAGAGCGGACTCGACGTCATCCCGGCCGGCCCGCTGCCCCCCAATCCGGCCGAGCTGATCGAGACCCAGCGGATGACCGGCCTGCTGCGCTGGGCGGAGGAGCACTACGACCGCGTGGTGATCGACACGCCACCGGCCGCTGTCGTCGCCGACGCGGTTGCGCTCTTCAACCAGGTCGACGGCGTGGTGCTCGTCACGCGCCTGCGCAAGAGCCCGCGCGACGCCGCCGAACATCTCAAGGACCAGCTGCGAAACACCAGCGCTCCCGTCCTCGGGATCGTCATCAACGGCGTCCAGGCGCCGAGCGACAGCGGCTACTACCGTTTCGTTCCACAGACGAAAAAATTCGCCGGAGCCGTCGAGGCTGCCGAAGCGAAGCGAGCGAAAGAACACGACGCCAAGAAGGAGCACGACGCCGACGAGGTGTCGCGTCCTGACTGATCGGCCGGGCACAGGGAGCCCACAATGACGAGAACGGAGTTGCTTGGCTGTCCGCTCGACGTGGTCGACATGGAGGACGCGCTCGATCGCTGCGAGCGCGCGATCGCGGAGCGCTCCTACCTACAGCACATGAGCATCAACGCGGCCAAGATGGTCGCGCTCCAGGACGACCCCGAACTGCGCCAGATGATCGTCGACTGCGGCCTCGTGACCGCCGACGGGCAGAGCGTCGTCTGGGCGGCGCGGCTGCTCGGCATCAACTTGCCGGAACGCGTGGCGGGCATCGACCTGATGCAGAACCTGATGGCGCGCGGGAACGCCAGCGGCCATCGGATCTTCATCCTGGGGGCGCGCCGCGAGGTGCTCGACGCGGCGCTGGCCCGGATCCAAGCCGAGCACCCGAGGCTGGTGATCGCCGGCTCCCGCGACGGCTACTACGACGACTCCGAAGCCGAAGCGGTCTGTCACGAGATCCGCGACGCGAACGCGGACATCCTCTTCGTCGCGATGAGCTCGCCGCGCAAGGAGTACTTCCTGGGCACCCGCGGCAAGACGCTCGGGGTGCCGTTCACGATGGGCGTCGGCGGTTCGGTGGACGTGATCGCCGGGGTCACCCGGCGGGCGCCGACGCTGCTGCAGTGGATCGGGCTCGAGTGGGCCTATCGCCTCGCCCAGGAGCCCCGTCGCCTCGCCGGCCGCTATCTGCGGACCAATGGGCGTTTCGTGGTTCTGGTGCTGAAATCGCTGCTCAGTCGGCATGCGAATGGGGCGCCGGGCGCCTCAGTGCCCGCGCCGCCGGCCGCAGAGGCGAGAGAAGCGCCAGGCGACCGGCCCGGGTCAGCTTGATCCGGAAGCGGACGGGCGTGTCGCGGTCGTCGATCGTCAACCGCGGCATCGACAGTCGCCCCACGCGCATCTGGGCCCCGAGCGGCAGCGTGAAGGCAAACGAGTAGCCGGCGTCCGCCGCGGCGGCGGCGACCCGGTCGTTCCAGGCCCCGAATGGATAACTGAGCACCTCGCAGCGGCCGAGCCGCTCGGCGACGATCCGGCGCGAATCGCGCAACTCCTGGCGAAGCTCCTCGTCACCTAGCGTCGTCAGCCGTGGATGGGTCATCGTGTGGCTGCCGATCTCCCAACCCGACTCGGCAAGCGAGGCCGCCATGTCCCAGTCCATCGAGGTCATCGTCGCCGGACGGCGTCTGGCCTCCCCGGTCACCTCGGGCCAGTCGAGCGGGGCCCCCGTCGCGAGGTGCCCGGGAAGGACGAAGACCATGCCGCTCAGACCGCGCTCCGCCATCATCGGCGCCGCGGCGGTGAAGGTGTCGGCGAAACCGTCATCGAAGGTCAGAAAAGCGCGCGGCCCATCCAGCTTGCGTCCCTCGGCGAGCCGCCAGAGATCGTCGCGGGTGCCCCCTCCGAAACCAAGCCGGCGCAGAATTTCGAGCTGCGCCTCGAAGGTCGACGGCCGCAGTGAGAGGTACTGGGGCCCGTCCGCGGCGACTGCGTGGTAGCCGAGCGAGATCGCCTCGCGCAGTCGTTCGCGTCTCACGCGACCAGCTCCGCGTAGATCGCGGCAAGGCGGCCGACGACGACCTGCTCGGTCAGGGCGACCGCGGCCGTCCGCGCCGCCTCGCCGAGACGCCGACGCTCGGACTCGTCGGTGGCGAGCCCGCGGAGCGCGTCCCTCAGGGCATCCACATCGCCGGGCGGGATCACGATCGCGTCCCTACCGGGCTCGACCACGTCGGTGACGCCGCCGACCGCGGTGGCGACGATTGCCCGCCCCCAGCTCATCGCCTCAAGCAGCGCAACCGGAAGACCCTCGGAATGCGACGGCAGAACAAAGATCGAGTGCTCGACCAGGGCCCGGTGCTTCGCGCCCTCGCCGAGCCAGCCCTGCCAGCGCACGTTTGGGGCGCGCGCCTCGAGCTCCCGCAGCCGTGGGGGTGGCTCGCCGGGGCCCGCGAGGGAGAAGGAGACCGAGGGGAGCTCCTCGGCGAGCGCCTCGAGCGCCTCGAGCAGGATCTCACCTCCCTTGACCGGATTTTCGAACCCGCCGACATAGAGGATCCCGGCGCCCCCACCCCCCGGCCCGCCGATGATCTCCTCGTCGGCCACCCGCGGCGCGAGGTTGGGCATCACCTCGAATCGGGCACCGAAGATACGCCTCATCGTCTCGGCGCTGCCGGTCGAGACGGCGAGGCGCCGGCGGGCCGTACCCAGCGCGAGGCCAAAGGCGCGACGCCGGAGCCAGCCGATGCCGCGATCGAAACGTTCGATGTCGGGCGGGCCGGAATGGATCTGGATGATCGCCGGCCGCCGCAGGGCCCAAGCAACCGACAGGCAGAGGGACTTGCGGTAGAGGCTGCCCCGCGCCGTCCCGTGGATGTGGACGATCCGCGGCCCCCGGCGCAGGCACCAGACCGCCAGTCGCCCCAGCGCGACGGCGAAGACGCGCAGGCGCTCCCACCGCCGGAAGCCCCGCCAGGTGACGATGACATCGAGCCGCCACGGCCCCGGCGGCGGCGAGGCGAGCAGATCCCGCATCACCGCCGCCATGCCGCCGCGCCCGCCGGGGTCCGGCCCGACGTGAACGACTCGAATGGGCTCGGTCACGCGGTCGCCAGATCTCGCGAGACCTCGTCGGTCGCCTCGTCCTCGGCCGTCACCGCTCGGCAAGAGGCCGAAAAGGCGAGGCCGAGGGTGATCGGCGCCACGTACTCGATCGAGCCGTTGACCAGCGCGTAGACGATCAACGGCACCAGGACGATGTTCTCCAGTGGGGACCGCAGGAGGGCGAGCCAGATCAATAACCAGAAGACAAAGAGGACGAGCCCGAACTCGATCCCGACCTCGATGATGTCGGAGTGGCCGACCAAGGCGGCCCCGAGTTCCTCCAGCTCGCGCTTTTCGATCGAGCGTAAGCCGGTTCCGAACAGCCACTCCTTCGGGCCCGAGTTCCACCAGGGCACGAAGGCGGTTTTCCAGATCGCCCCTCGACCCGAGCCGGCCGAGGCGAGGGAGGTTTCAGCTTTGGAGCTCTGTTCAAAGCGGTTCTGGACGATCTGCACGCCGCCGCTCACGAATGCGGCGGCGAAGAGGACGACGACGGTGATCAACGCCCGTTTGCTGAGGCCGAGCCGCACGATGAAGATGAAGAGGACGACCAGCAGCGCCAGCAGCGCCGAGCGCACACCGGTGAGCAGCGCCGGGATGGCTCCGAGCGCGAAGAAGGCGATCTGCAGCGAAAGGCGCTTGCTGGAGACGAGACCGGCGGCGGCGATCACCACGAAGGTCAAGGTCATCTCGTGGACGATCCCGCGGCCGAAGCCGAGCTTCTCACCGATGTTGTACTTCGTGCCGGTCTGGCCGAGGCCGGCGGCGATGACCCCGAGATGCACGACCATCGCCGCCAGACAGCTGCCCATAACAACCTTGTGCGCACCCCGAAGCTGTTCCTGACCGCGCTCGCTCAGCACCGCGATCGCGGCAACCGGGAAGATCATGAACTTCGCAAACTGGATCAACTCGCTCGAGTCGGTCGCGAAGACGACGTTCGCCAACATCGTGGCGATGAAGAGGGCGGCGGCGATCGGCCCCATCTTGCGCTGATAGCGCAACGGGACCGAGAGCCAGACCATGGAGGCCACGGCGGCCGTCGCAACGAAGGTCTTCAGGAGCGAGGGCATCAGGCCGTCGAAGACGACGAGCCAGGGTAAGGCCCCGAGGGTCAGCTCGACCAGCCTGAGGGGGGTCATGTCGACCGCGACGGCCGCGGCGCACACCAGTCCGACGATCGCGATGCCGGCCGCGGGGGATTTCGCGGCGGTCGCGCCGACGACGGCCGCGATGACTGCCGCGGCGACCAGGAAGAGCCGCGAACCGATGCCGGGAAGAGAAAGCCTGGCGATCAACTTGGTTCCTGGGGTATGGCCACGGGAGACTGTCGGGGACCGGCCTGCGCGGGTGGATTACCGAGAAGGCACCCTTCCATGAAGTTCGCCAACACCCCACCGACGACCTGCCAACTCTCCTCCGGCGGCGGCGCAAGCTCCGCGGTCGTCCACGGCCGCTCGACGTGGTCCCGGACGCGCTCGGCGATGCCTTGCTCTCCGGGCGTCACCACGAGCCAGCCGGCCTGCCGCCTCGCGTAGTCGGTCAACGCGTCGTCCACGGTCGCCCCGGTCACGGCGATCCTCGGAACCGGCATGGTCAGACATTGGACGGCCTTGCTGGGCAGCAGTCCCCTGAGCGTGTTTCCGACCACGACGCAGGCGTCGAATTCGTCGCTCATCTGGATCAGCTCCGACCACGGCCGCGCCGGATGCCGCTCCACGCGAACCCCCGCCGGAACATGGTCCAACATGCCCGCCACGTCATCGCCGAACTGCATCAGGGTGATCGAGTCCCAACCGCCACCATCGCCGAGCGCACGCAACAGGAACCCGATGTCGACGCGGATCGCGGAGAGGGTTCCGAAATGGGCCAGCCTCAAGGAGCGGGCATCGCGGCGCGCGATTCTCGACGCGGCCGGCTCCCGCCCCTCTCCGACATAGCCGTTGGGACGCACCAGGATCGGCAGATCGGGAAAGAAGCCGCGCAGCCGAGCGGCCTGCTGGTCAGTGGTGACCACCGCGCCCGCCGCCCCTCCCCAGACACGACGCTCCGCGCCTCGACCGCGCCAGACGCTGAGGTTCTTGGAGGTCTTGCCGGCGTCCGTCAGGGCCCAGGGATCGCCGGCGTCGACGACGTACGGGATGCCGGCCTTCTGCAGCATCGGGACCGCGTGCGTCGTCGGCGACCAGGGCGCACAGACCATGACCGCCGCGTCTGCCTCCGGCCGCCCACGAGCGAGCCGTCGGACCGCCCAAGGCTCCCATTTGTCCAGCAGGACCGCCTTCGCCGTCCGGCTTGCGAGGCGGCGCCACGGAGCCTGCCGGGAGGGCGGAACGGCGTTCCGGACAGTCGTCGTGGCCGGCAGGGCGACGATCTCCACGTCCCAGTTGCGCTCCAAGGCCTCGGCGAGATGGGCGGCTCGCTGTCCGCGTGGCGTCATCTGATTGTTCGCAAGTGGGGCGACGAGCAAGAGGCGTGGCCGCGCACCGAAAGCGCTGGCTCCAAGGGAAGTTGTGAGCGGCATGGGCGGCGAGACGCAGAGCGTAAAGGATCGCGGCGCTTCCGCCGACGATACTTAGGCGATGAAACGACTTTCCAGGTTCCAACGTGGCTTCGCCTCCACGTTCGGCATGGAAATCGTCGCGCGGGGGATGAGCGCACTGACGCTGATCGTGCTGTTGCGCGCCCTTTCGGTCGAGGGATTCGCGTTCGTCGTCCTGCTCCTGAACGCCGGTCAGTTCCTCGGCAGCGCGGCGACCGGCGGGCTGCGGCTCCGCTACACCCGGATGGAGGCGGAGCGGATCTCGCGCGGGATCGACGAGCCCTCCGCCTTCCACGCGACCCTGATCGGGGGCAGCTGCCTGGTACTCGCCGCGGCCGTCGTCGGTTTCCTCGGCGCGTCGTTGCTCGACGTCGGCAGTACCGCCGACCGCCTGCGCTTCGCCGCCCTCGGCACCGGCTTCACCCTCGGGCACGCCGCCGTCGAAATGGCGGTCTTTCACTACCAGGCACAGTTGGCCTTCGTCAAAGCCGGAGCCATCCAGCTGCTGCGTAACGCCCTGCTGCTCCTGATCGCCTGCGCCGCCGCCGTCGGCCTGCTCGGATCCGGCACGGCGGTGGGGATCGGCTTCGTCGTCGTCGTCGCCTGCGTCGCGCTCATCTTCGCCGCACCGCTTGCCCTCGCCACCAGGGGCGCCGCCTGGACCAGGGAGAACCGGATCGGGTTCGGCCGCGAGTCAGCCTCGTTGACCCTCTACTCTCTGGCCTCGGCGGGCTGGGCGTACCTGGACCTGTTCGTCGTTGCGGCGCTGCTGAACGATGTCGCCGTCGCCTCCTACGGGGCGGCGCTGCGCTACATCGCGATCATCATGGGGCCGGCGCCGGCCCTGGTTTCGGTCATGAGGATCAGGACGGCACAGCAGGACATGGTCGACTCCGACCACGCCCAGATCCAACTGATGGTCCGCTGGGCGAAGCGGCTCGCGCTGCCGGCCGCGGCCGCACTCTTGATCGGGGGGGTCGCCGCGACGTGGGTGATCCCGTGGATCAACGGTGGCCGCTATCCCGACTCGATCGAGATCTTCCGGATCCTCCTGATCTCTGCCTTTGTGCAGTTCCTGACGCTGCCCAATTCAAGCGTCCTGATCGCCCAGAAGCGCTACACGACGTTGGCCTGGCTGAATGCCGGAGCGGTCATCGTCAACGTCGGCGTCGCGATCGTCACCGCGCACTTCTTCGGCGTGGTGGGCGTCGCGGCCGCAGGCACCGCCATCACCATCGTCCAGGTCTCGGCGGTCACCTTCTTCGCCGCCCACCCTCCCGACACGCCCCGGACGAACCTCTCCCCTGCCCCCCCTCAGACGGTGCGGAGCGACAGTTGAGCCGCGCACGGCGCCAACTCGAACGGGTCGCCAAGGTCGGGGTCAGAGCCGCCATCGGCTCGGCGGCGAACCGTGTCGACAGGTACGCGAAGGGAACGCTGCGGGGCAGGCGACTCGCCCGCCGCCCACTCGCCGCCTCCCGCAACCAGGTCGAAGCTGCTCTCGGGGGCCTCACCTTCGCCGAGGCGCTGGGCGGGTCGGCGCTGGACGCGCTGCCGACCGCCGCCGCCTTCGAGCGCTCTCTCGCGGCGCTCGACGAGGGCGAGCGCGCCGGGCTCCTCGCCCGCGCCGACGCGATCGCTGAGCACCGCTTCGATCTGCTCGGCTCGGGACCGACCGACCTGACCGCGGAGATCGACTGGAGCCGCGATTTCAAGTCCGGCCGCCGCTGGCCGCAGCAGCACTTCCTCCTGCTGCAGGGGTTCTATCCCGACGACTCCGACCACAAGGTCCCGTGGGAGCTCTCCCGGTTCCAGCACCTGCCGCTCCTCGCGGCCGCCTACCGACTGAGCGGCGAAGACCGGTACATCGCGGAGATCGGCGCCCAGTTGCAGGGCTGGATCGCGGCGAACCCGGTCGAGATCGGCATCAACTGGCTGTGCACGATGGACGTCGCGATCCGCGCCGCCAACTGGGTCGCGGCGCTCGTGATCTGCGCGCCCGAGGCGGCCGAGCAGCCGTGGGCGGACGAGGTCGCGTCCAGCCTGCTCCTGCACGGTCGCTTCATCAGCGGCAACCTGGAGACCGGGCCGATCCGCACCAACCATTTCCTCGCCGACGTGGTCGGCCTGCTGATCATCGCCGCCGTGTTCTCGCGCGGCCGCGAAGGGCAGGACTGGGGGCGGATGGCGGTCGACGCGTTGATCGCCGAGATGGACCATCAGGTGCGGGCGGACGGGTGCGCGCACGAGGCCTCGATCCCCTACCACCGGCTCGACACCGAACTCTTCCTCTGCGGCACCCAGGCAGGCGATGCGCTGTTCGAGGACCCATTCCCGGCGTCCTACCGTGATCGCCTGGACAGGATGCTCGACTTCACGGCCGGATACACCCGCCCCGACGGCCTCGCTCCGCAGATCGGCGACAACGACGACGGTCGGTTCCTGCCGCTCGACGACTACGCCAAGCGAGATTCCCGCTCACACCTCCACCTCTTCGAGCAGGCCGGTCGCGGCTACGTGCCGTCTACGGGTTCGAGCGCCTTCCCCGCCGGCGGCTACTACGTGATGCGCCACGACGGCGTCTACGTGCTGATCCGTTGTGGCGACACCGGCATGTACGGGCGCGGCGGCCACGCCCACAACGACCAGCTCTCGTTCGAGTTGGCCTACGGCGAGCAGCCGCTCATCGAGGACCCGGGCACCTATACGTATTACACGGACCGCGAGCTGCGACCGCTGTTCAGGTCGACCGCTTTTCACTCCACTCTCCGCATCGACGAAGGTGAGCAGAACGAGATGCCCGAGTGGCCGCGCTTCCCGCTCGGCGGCCGCTCACGGGCCGAGGCGATCGAATGGGTGCCAGGATCGTCCGGCGGCGTCTTCGTCGGCCGCCACCACGGCTTTGAGTACTTATCCGCACCCGCCCTTCACGAGCGGCGCTTTGAGCTGACCGGGCGCGAGCTGACGATCGTCGACTCCGTGGTGAGCGCCGGCGATCACGCCCTCGCCTGGACCTTCCCGCTCGGCCCCGGCGGGACGCTGATCCTGAGCGGCGATCGCGCCGTCGTCGACTTCGACCGTGTCAAGCTCACGATCGAGGCCGAGGCAGGGACCGAGCTCGCGGTCCGCGACGGCCTGTACTCCCCGGGGTACGGTCGCAAGGAACCGCGTCAGTTCGTGGTCGCCCGGGGCCGCAGCGAACCCGGCGACCACACCACCAGGTTCCGACTTCGGATCGAGTAGGGCACCCGGGCCTATCCGCGCTCGGGCTTGCCGCCGGCGCCACCTACCAGGTGGTACGCGGTGAGGGCCCATCCGAGGTGGTAGGAGCGACACTCGTGGAGCACCTCAAGCGAGCCGGCGTCGAGCGGCTCCGCCGCTCCGCCCCGCGGAGAAGTCAACGACTTCAGCACCACCCGCCAGTAGTTCGACCGGGAGATTCCGAAGGTGGCATCGGCGTCGCTGCCCTTGCGCTGGATGTTGCGGTGGATGATCGGCGGATCCGAGTCGACCAACGACATCGACAGCTCGTTCGCCCCGTAGAGCCATCTCACTCCCAGATCGAGTGCCTGCCGGTAGCTGCCGATTCCGAGGCCTTCAAGAGGCACCAATCCCATGAATGCCATTCCGTCCTGGTGGACGGAGTAGACGGGGTAGGCCTCGAGCACCGCACGCCGTCGGGTGGAGTAGAGCCACCACCACTGGCCCGATGACCCTTGCGCCTCGACCAGGCGCTCGGCTACCCGCGAGAGTGCCGGGGCCGGCGTGCCCTGCATCCACGCTTGATGCGCCGCCAACCCATGCAACGGGTAGACCTGGGCGGCGAAGCTGGCGACCTCCCTGGCCAGCGCGCTCCTGAAACCGGTGGGGCGGAGCGGCATGCCGCGGAACACGTCCGGCCCATCGAGGAACCGCGACAGGAGCTCCGCCCGGCACGCCTCGGCCGGCCGACGGATCCGGTCCGCCAACGCGGGGAACGCCGCCGCGGCGGTCGAGAGTCCGTTCAGCGCGCTGCCGAGCGAGGCGCTGTCGAGCTGCTGCGGGCGCAGCTTGTGATCGATCAGGTCGAGGACACCCTCGGCGCGCCCGTCCGCGGTCAGTGAACACGCCCAGAGTAGGTTGCCGAGCGCGGTCGGATGAGCCTCCGGAGCCGCGGCGTGAATTCGATCCAACAGCGGCCCGAGCGGGATCAGGCCGTCGAGCGAGCCGCCGGAATCGTGCAGGAGCCCGACCAGCGCGATAGCCGAGTAGTGAACGTTCGGGCCTTGGTTCACGTAGGCGCCGTCCTTGACCAGCGTCTTGTGCGAGAACAGGCCGACGGACTTGTCGTACATCGCCGGCAGGGCCAGCCGCGCGACCCTGGCGACGTCCTCGAGGTCACCGCCGGAAGCCGGTGATCCTGCCGCTGACGTGTTCGGCTGCTCGCTCATCAGGTGGACGGAGTCGCTGTCACGGCGACTGGTCAGACGCCGCTACAGCCTCTCGGGTCGGCGCGGAACCAGGACCAGGCGCTTGAACTCGGCGACGATGACGCCGTCCTGGTTCAGCACACGGGTGTGGACCTTCACCGTTCCGCGGTCCGGTTTCGACCTCGACGGTTTGACCTCGAGCACGGTGGTCTCACAGAAAAGGGTGTCACCGTGGAAGACCGGATTGGGATGACTGAGCTCCTCGGTGGCCAGGTTCGCGATCGCCTTGCCGGAGATGTCGGACACCGACATACCCAGGGCGAGCGAGTAGACCAGCGGGCCGACCACCACGTTCCGCCCCTGCTGCGACTCCGCCGCGTACACATCGTTGATGTGAAGCGGATGGTGATTCATGGTCAGAAGGCAAAAAAGATGGTCATCCGCCTCGGTCACCGTCTTGGCGGGCCAGTGCTTATAGACGGCACCTTCCTCGAACTCCTCTAGATATCGACCGTAGGGGTGGGCCCCGGACGCCTCGCGCTCCGCCTGGTCGGTGGTCATTTCCTGCTTGGTCTCCTCGCTCATCGCTGTCTGGTCGTCTCCTTGCCGGTTGCGAGGCGGCATCCTATCCATCGATAGCCCGCCGAGCCGGGTCAGCCGCGGCCCAGCGAGCGCAGGCGCTGTTTGGCCGACTCCGACAAGTGAGCGCCGATCTGGTGGCGAGCCTGCGCCGGAAGGAGTCCCAGTCGCGCGCCCAGGTAACCCCGGCCGCGCGGAACGAGCACATCGAAGCGGAGGCTTTCCTCCTCGTCGGTCAGGCGGTACTTGTATGACTGGGCCCCTGGCCCGAGGCTCATCGTGCGCTCTCCCCCCTCGATCGCCCGGGCGATCGAATGGATCATGCAGAGCATGAGCGGCGAGAGCTTCCCGTACGCCTCGTCGAAGCCGGTGTTCCAAGCGCTGACCTCCGATCCCGCCGAGATGAGGAGTTGGGCGGCGATCGGCCTGCCGTCGACGTCGAGGCACAGGAGCCGGAAGCGCCGCGACGCCAGGAGCTCTGTGCCGACGTCGATCAACATCCGCTCCATGCCCGCCTCGGGAAGGCTGGACCCCCCCTTCTCGCTCAACCGCCGTCGATGCAGCTCGACGAAGACCCGGACGTCCTCTGCCAAGGTGTCGGGCGTCGCATGCCTGAACGTGGCGCCCGCGGCCTCCGCTTTGCGCTGCTTCCGCCTCATCTCCTTCTGGAACGTCGCGCTGCGCCCCTTCATCCACGTCTCGTAGTCATCGGTCAGCATGACGCTCGGCACGGGCGCCGCCTTCTTCGTCCAGCGCGAGGCGCCCCGGCCGCCGCCCCAGGCGGTGGCGAGCAGCCGCGTCCAGTCGGGGGAGCCGTCATGAAGTTCGAGCTCCAGGCTGGCCGGACTGGGCTCCGCCTCGGCCAGCGCCGCCGCGGCGACGGCCGCGACCGCGGGCTCCTCGCCCAGCGCGCAGAGCGGCTCGACCGGTGCGAGGCCGCCCCCGATCGGCTCGAACGCACGACTCCTGCCGATCAGTGGAAAGAGCCCGACCAAGGACGTGCCGTCCCTGACCGACACGACGCTCAGTCGCGAGCCCGGCGGTCGAAGGTGGTTCCACCAGCCCAGCGTCCAGGCCGGCGCCGCGAAGGGCCGTGCCACCTTGACCGCCAGCGCGTCCCACTCGTCCCGGACGGGGACGAGGTCGTCAAGGCTCTGGTGGACTTGCGCCTTCAGGGTCACGGGTCTCTCCGTCGAGGGGCGACAGCAAAGTCCGCCGCCGCAGGAGGATAGTGCGCCGGTCGATGTTCCACGCCAGTTCATAGCCGCGGGTGCTGTAGAGCCAGCGAGCGGGCCGGTTCGTCCTGTCCACGTACCCCCACAACACGCGAAAACCACGGTCGCGGAGCGCGGTCTCGACCTCGAAGAGAAAGCGGCTCGCCGTGCCGCCTCCCCGGTAGTCCTCCAGCAGGAAGAGATCGGAGCCGTAGACGTCGCCCTCGCCCAACTCGATCCCCAGATGAAGGTCGGCGAGGTCCGGGTGCAATCGTTCGGTCTTCCCGTCGGTCCACCAGTAGTAACCGATCAACTGATCGTCGCGACACGCGGCGAATCCGCGATAGCCGGCGGCGATGTTCCTCGCGAAGCGCCGGTCGATATGCGGCCGTCCCAACATCCGGTTGAGCTCGGATAGGCCAGCGAGGTGCTCGACCCCGAGGTCCTCGATCCTGAAGTCGAAACGGCACCGTGCGTCGACGATGTCGCCGAGGTCCTTGCGGACCACATACAACTTCTCATGTCGGTAGGCCGCGGATCGCGCCCGCCGCGCCGCCGCGGCCCCGGTGCGGCGCAACCCATGGGTCCGGACGTAGACCATGACTCTCTCGATCACCGAGGGAGAATGCCATAACGACGCGCGCGAATGTCCGATGGGACTCCTCTCCGCCCCCCAAGACCGGCTTTCCGGATGTGCCCGCCCCGGGGCGGGCGTCGCGGCCAAGCCCACGCCGAAGGCCGCCGCTACACTCCGCGCGATGAAAGTCGGAGTCGTAGGTATCGGGTACGTCGGCCTGCCGCTGGCCGTGGCCTTCGCGGAAGCGGGTCACCACGTGGTCTGCTTCGACCTCGACCAGAAAAAGGTGGAGTCGCTCGGTGCCGGGACCAGCTACATCGAGGACATTCCGAGCGAAACCCTGGCGCCGCTCTCCGAGCGGCTGCACCCGACCTCGCGGCAGGCGGACCTCGCCACCTGCGAGGCGGTGATCATCTGCGTCCCCACCCCACTGACGAGCGCCCGGGAACCGGACCTCGCCTTCCTGCTCGGCGCCGCGGAGTCGCTCGCCCAGGTCCTGCAGCCGGGACAGCTGATCGTGCTCGAGTCGACCACCTACCCGGGTACCACCCGCGAGCGGGTCGCGCCGATCCTGGAGGAGTCGGGAATGGCCACCGGGCGCGACTTCTTCCTCGCCTTCTCGCCGGAGCGCATCGACCCAGGCCGCACCGACTACACGGTGCGCACGACGCCGAAGCTGGTCGGCGGGATGACCGACGCGTGCGCGGAGCGGGCCCGTGCCCTCTACGCCGAGATCTGCGACACCGTGGTCGTTCTCAGCTCCCCGGAGGCGGCGGAGCTCTCGAAGCTGCTCGAGAACATCTTCCGTTCGGTGAACATCGCCCTCGTCAACGAGCTGGCCCAACTCTGTGATCGACTCGGGATCGACGTCTGGGAGGTGGTAGACGCCGCCTCGACCAAGCCCTTCGGGTTCATGCGATTCGAGCCCGGACCGGGGATGGGCGGCCACTGCCTGCCGGTCGACCCCTTCTACCTTGCGTTCAAGGCGCGCGAGCATGAATTCTACCCCGAGTTCATCGAGCTGGCCGGCAAAGTCAACCAAGCGCAACCCGCCTACTGCGTCGAGCGGATCGAGCGGGCCCTGAACCTCGCGTCGAAACCGGTCAAGGACTCGCGGGTCCTGATCCTCGGCGCCAGCTACAAGGGTGGCATGGGCGACATCCGGGAGTCACCGGCGCTGAAGATGATCAAACTGCTATCCGCCTTGGAAGCCGACGTGTCCTACCACGACCCGTTCGTGCCGGCGTTGACCGACCACGGCCTCGAATCGGTGGACCTCGAGCCCGCACTGGCCGGAGCCGATCTTGTCGCGATCGTGACCGTCCATCCGGAGATCGATTACGAGCAGGTGGTCTCGACCGCGCCGATTGTGATCGACTTCCGCGGCGTGACCCGGGGCATCGAGGCCGAAAACCTGGTCCGGCTCTAGCGGCCCGAGGAGGATCGAACGTGCGGATCCTCTACGTGATCGGGACTCGACCGAACTTCGTCAAGACGGCCCCGGTGATATCGGCCCTGCGCCGGCGCCTGCCCGAGTCCACGCACGTCATCGTCCACACCGGACAGCATTACGACCGGCTGATGTCGGAAGTCTTCTTCGAGGAGCTCGGGGTCCCGCAGCCCGATCACATGCTCCAGGTCGGCTCGGCAAGTCACGCTGTGCAGACGGCGCGAACGATGGAGCGGCTGGAGCCGGTCCTCCAGAACGAGCGGCCCGACCTGATACTGGTCCCGGGCGACGTCAACGGGACCCTCGCCGCCGTCCTCACCGCCTCCAAGCTGGGCATCCCGATCGGCCACATCGAGTCCGGCCTGCGCAGCTTCGATCGGACGATGCCCGAGGAGATCAACCGGATCGTCGCCGACGAGTTCTCCGATCTCCTGTTCCTGCACTCGGATGAGGCGATCGAGAACCTCCGCGCCGAGGGCATCGCCGACGAGCGCATGCACTTCGTCGGCAACACGATGATCGACACCTTGGTCGCCCTCGAAGATCGGTTCCGAGCCACCGGGACGGCCTCCGGCCTGGGCCTCGAGAGGGGCAACTACATGTTGGTGACCCTGCATCGCCCGGCGCTGGTCGATGGTCCGCTGCTGCCCGAGACCGTCACTCGGCTCGGCGAGCTCTCCGAGCAGATGCCGATCGTCTTCCCGGTCCACCCTCGCACTCGCAAGATGATGGAGGCAGAGGGTGCGGACCACTCCGGCCTGCTGCTCACGGAGCCTTTCGGATATCTCGAATTTCTTTCCCTGGTCGCCGACGCCGGTGCCGTTCTCACCGACTCCGGTGGCATTCAGGAGGAGACGACCTACCTCGGCATCCCATGTTTCACCCTGCGCGACAACACCGAGCGCCCGGTCACCGTGCGCGCGGGCACCAACACTCTGCTCGGCCTCGACCCGGCGGCGATCGCGACCGTCTCGGCCTCCTTGGCTGAGCGGCCGGAGGGCACGCCCAAGCCGCCACCGCTCTGGGACGGCCACGCGGCCGAGCGACTTGCCGAGGTCGTCGCGGCGCTCGACTAGTCCGTGCCCGGAGGCCGACCCTCGGCCGGCGTCCGCTCGGATCGCAGCCGACGGTAGACGCTGCGCATCCGTGGACGAACACTTGTCCGGTAGGCGCGACGTGCCGCACCGGTCGGCCCCGAACCGAATACCCAAAGGTTGGTGTGAGGAGAGTTGCCGGAAGCGAAACGGGCCTTCCAACCGCCTTCGTCCCCGAGCAGCTCAAGCTGCTCGACCCCCAACTCGAAGCAGCGCTCAATCTCGGCGAGTTGGCGCACCAACCCCGGCGCGAGACCTTTGAAGTCTTCGTCGAAGGCCGACTTCAGCGTGAACAGGCGGTTGCCGTAGAGGATGCAGAAATCGAACGCGACGGGCCTGCCATCGAGGCGGATCCAGCTGAAACGGAGCTCGCCGCGGGCCTGGAAGAATGCCGCGACGTCCCGATAGAAAGCGAGGGTCCGCGGCGAAGACTCGATCGCCGTCGACTGCGTTCCCTTCCAGCCGGCACCCTCCAGCGCCAAGCCCTCGGCGAGTTCGGCATCGAGGTCGATAGCCTCACCGCACGGGAAGATCTCAGCCTCGTACTCGCGTTCCATCTTGCGGCGCTTCTGTTCGAGCGGCGCCCGCCAGCGCTTCTTGTTCTCCTTGCGCCAGTCCTCGAAGTCGCCGGTGATCGCCACATAGGGCGAGTCCTGGGCGGGGTCGACCGAGAACGGGAGCCGAGTGGCAGCGGTGCGAAACCGCTCGCAGCCGGGGTCGGCGTCCCGCAGCCCCCGCAACTCGAGTTCGCTGCCGCGAGCGGCCACGACAGCCGCGACGAGCGCATCGAGCGCCTCCTCGTCACGGGCCAGGGGCCTGGTCGAGGCCGAATGCCCGTTGACCAGCGCTTTCAGCGACCGCCCTTCCCGGCGCAACGGCATCCCGGCCACCAGCTCACCGTTGCGACGGACCGCGCAGACCGCCAGCTCGCCGCCGCCGAACGCCTTCCACCAGGCGGCGTACCACCCGTTCAGGTCGAAGGGCTCCCCGTCCGTGGGAAGCAGTTCGTCCCACTCAGGTGCGAGCGCCTCGAAGTCCTCCGCCCCGCGGATCCATTCAACGGTCAAGGCCACCGTCAATGGACTTTCTTCAAACGACCGCGCTGCTCCTGTTTCTCTACGACTTGGACGATCAACTTCACCACATTGGAGTCGCCGCTCACCTTGATGTGGCCGGTCTCGGCGGCGCGCCGATAGCTGGCGAGCGTCCCCTTCTCGGCCAGCTGGTTGAACTGCGGACGGTCGATTTCGACCAGCACCCGCTCGTCCTGGGCGAGGTCTTTCGCGATCTTCGGCCCGGGCAGCTCGACCCGGTAGAGCTGGATGTCGTGTTTGGCGCGCAGCTCCAGGCCGAAGACCAGCTTCAGTTTTGCCAAGGCCGGCACTTCCGCCTGGAAGCGCTCGACCGCGGTGCGGATCAGCTCGGGAGTCGAAGCCACGGCGCCTTACCAGCTCTCAAATCTTGTTCCGTTGGAGAAGCTTTTTCCCGATCACCATGCGCTGGATCTCGGAGGTGCCCTCGCCGATCAGGAGCAGCGGCGCGTCGCGGTAGAGCCGCTCGATCTCGTACTCCTTCGAGTAGCCGTAGCCGCCGTGGATGCGGAAGCAGTCCTCGACGTTTTCCTTGCCGGTCTCCGAGGCGAGGAGCTTGGCCATGCCGGCCTCGAGGTCGGAGCGCTCGCCGGCGTCCTTCATCCGAGCCGCTTTGCGGGTGACCAGGCGGGCCGCCTCGAGCCGGGTCGCCATGTCGGCGAGCTTGAACTGGATCGCCTGGTGCTGGGCGATCGGCTTACCGAAGGTCTTGCGCTCCTGGCTGTATCTGAGCGCCAGCTCGAGCGCCCGCTGGGCGATGCCGACGCCACGGGCGGCGACGTTGACGCGGCCCACCTCGAGCGCGTCCATCATCTGCACGAAACCCTGGCCGACGCCGTCCGGGCCGCCAAGGACGCGGTCGGGCGGGCACTTGTAGCCGTCGTAGACGAGCTCGGTCGACTCGACGCCCTTGTAGCCCATCTTCTTGATCTTCGGCGGCACCGTCAGCCCCGCGAAGGGGCCCTCGTTGACTTCCTTCCAGGGTTCCTTCTCGGTGATGAAGCAGGTCATGCCCTTGTAGGGCGGATCAGCTTTCGGGTCGTTCTTCATCAGCACGAAGACGACGCCCGAGCCGAGCCCGTTGGTCACCCACATCTTCTGGCCGTTCAGCTCCCAGTCGCCGTCGGCGTCCTGCTTGGCCGAGGCCTTGATCCCCTGCACGTCGGAGCCGACCTCGGGCTCCGAGAGCGAGAACGCGGCGCGGATCTCCCCCGTCGCCATCTTCGGCAGGAAGTACTCCTTCTGCTCGTCGGTGCCGAACTTCATCAAGAGGTAGGAGCCGATGAAATGCGTGTTGACGACGCCGGAGATCGAGATCCAGCCGCGCGAGAGCTCTTCGACGATCATCGCGTAGGTGGTCAGGTCGAGCCCCATGCCGCCGTACTCTTCTGGGATCGTCACCCCGAACAGGCCGAGCTCCTTCATCTGCTCGACGATCGGCTCCGGGAACGAGTCCTCCTGGTCGTAGTGCTCGGCGTTGGGGATGATCTGCTCATCGGCGAACTGGCGGACCATTTCGACGATCGCCTGCTGCTCGTCCGTCATTTCACGGTACGCGGAGGTGTCTACGGCCATGGGCTCCTGCCTGGTAGCTCGACTGTCGGAAAGCCGGAGGATACCCCCACCGGCACAGCCCCCGATCTGAGGGTTCCCACATAATGCTGACATGCCGGCGGCGGCCCTCAGCGTCATCATCCCGACCTACAATCGAGCGGACCTGCTCCCTCGGGCGATCAGGTCCGCCCTCGCGGCGATCTCGGAGGGTGATGAGGTCGTCGTCGCAGACGACGGCTCGACCGACGGCACGACTGCGGTCGTCGAATCGTTCGGCCCGCCCGTGCGACTGCTGAGCCTGCCGCATGCCGGCGCCGGGGCGGCCCGGAACGCCGGCCTCGAAGCCGCCCGCGGGCCGCTCGTCGCGTTTCTCGACAGCGACGATGAGTGGTTCCCGGACAAGGTGGATCTCCAGCGCACGTTTCTCGAAGCCCGCCCTGACGTGCTGTTCGTGTTCACGGATTTCGGCGTCCGCCTCGAAGACGGCTCTGAGCAGCTCCGGTACCTGTCGCGTTGGATGATGCCGCCGCGTCCCTACGGCGACGTCTTCGGGAAGGCGACGCCTTACTCATCGGCAGCCCCGCTGCCCGCCGGTCGGCAGGACTTCGATGTCCACGTGCTCTCGATGTACGTCGAGGAGATGCGCAACAACCTGATCACCGCATTCACCTTCATGGGTCGGAAGGACCGGCAGGCGGACGCCCTACGGTTCGCCGAGGATCTACCGACCGCCGAGGAGTGGGAGGCTTTCGGGAGGCTTTCGGGGCGAGGTCAGGCCGCCTTCTTCGCCACTGAGACGGCGTGGCAGCATGGCCACGCCGGGGCGCGGCTGTCCACCGCGAAGCGACACGTGCTGGCCGACGCCTGGCTGACCGTCCTAAGCCGGGTCTGGGGCCAAGACCCCGAGATCGCCCGCGAGCACAGACGCCAGTACCGCCGCGCCCGATCCGCTGCGCAGGCCATGAAGATGATGTCGCTGGCACGCCACGGCAAGCTGCGCGAGGCCGGCCACGCGGCGCGCCTGGCGGGCGCGGTGGCGATCGCCACCAACGTGCCGCAATGGCTGTCGGAGGCGCTCGGCCGCCACGCCGCCGACTGAGGCCAACTGCCGAGGAGCCCGGCTAGGACTCGAATACCAGTTGAGGGGCGACCCGCGGATCGATCGCCTGCATCGGGGCGCGCCCCTTCAGCAGGATCTCCTCGTACTCCTCCTCGGTGTCGGACTGCATCACGATCGCGCCGCCGACCCCGAGCGTGGTCTTCTCGCCGTCCATCACCACCGTGCGGATCACGATGTTGAGGTCGCAGCCGCCGCTCAGGCCGAAGTAGCCGATCGCCCCCGAGTAGACGCCCCGCGCTTCCCCCTCGAGCCGGTCGATGATCTCCATCGTCCGCTTCTTCGGCGCCCCGGTCATCGATCCACCCGGGAAGCAGGCGCGGACGCAGTCGGGCGGCTCGATCTCCTCGCGCATCAGGCCGCGCACGGTCGAGACCAGCTGGTGGACGGTCTCGTAGCTCTCGACCTGCATCAGGTTGGGCACGTGGACGGTGCCGATCTCGCTGACCACGCCGAGGTCGTTGCGCAGGAGGTCGCAGATCATCAGGTTCTCGGCCCGCGACTTCTCGTCGGTGCGCAGCTCCTCGGCCAGCCGCACGTCCTCGGCGGGGTCGTCGCTGCGCCTGACCGTCCCCTTGATCGGCTTCGCCTCCGCCCAGCGGTCGCGGCCGACCGAGAGGAAGCGCTCCGGCGAGGAGCTCAGCACCGCGGCGTCACCGAAGCGCAGGAAGGCCGAGAATGGCGCCGGGTTGACCCGGCGCAGAGTCCGGTACAGGGGCAGCGGGTCGGGGCTGACGTCGGCGGCGATCTTGTTCGTGAGGCAGATCTCGTAGCTCTCGCCGTCGAACAGCTGGCGCTTGCACCCCTCGATGTCCTCCAGGTATTGGGCGTGCGAGCGCGCCAGGTGGAAATGCACAGGGTCGCGTTCGGTCGCCACCTCGCTCCACTCCGGCTCGGTGATCGGCGGCAGCGCGGCCAGCCGCAGCGCCGTCTCGGCGATCCAACGGTCGGTCCCCTCCGGTTCGGCGCGTGGGCAGATCCCCAGCAGGTAGGTCGCGCCCTCCAGGTGGTCGAAGGCGATCATCCGGTCGGCGAAGACGAAGAAGGCGTCGGGCATCGTCGAAGAGTGGGCGTCGCTGCCCTCGCAGTCGGCCTTCAGCTCGTACCCGAGGTAGCCCGCGAAGCCGCAGTTGAAGTCGAAGGGCAGGTCGTCGGAGAGGTAGCGCAGGCGGCGCATCTCGCGCGAGAGGTAGTCGAAGATCGACTCGTTGAGGACGCGGCTCTGCCCCGCCGCGGTCACGGTCAGCTCACCGCTGTCGACGTCGTAGCTGACAGTCGAGGCGAGCGGGCCGGAGGCGTCCCCCATGAACGAGAAGCGGGCGCGGCCGTCGAGCATGCTGCTGTCGAGCCAGAAGGAATCGCCGGAAGAGCCGTAGAGGTGGTGGAACGCGCGCTCGGCGTCGTAGGCGGTGTCGAGGCGCCGCACCCGCAGCTCGAGGTCCGGGCCGGCGCCACGCTGGCGGGTGAAATTCTCGCTGATGCGCACCGGGGCGGCGGGGCGGCGGCCCGCGGCCTCCGCGGTCAGGTCGCGGAAGCGGGCCAGCATCGCCCTGCCGTAGTCGGTACAGATCGACTCCGGGTGGAACTGCAGGCCCCACTGGGGCCGCTCCCGGTGGGCGACGGCCATCAGGATGCCGTCGGTGGTCCAGGCTGTCGCCTCGAGTTCGTCGGGCAGGTCCTCGACGCAGAGCGAGTGATAGCGGACCACCTGGAACTCGCGCGGAAGACCGGCGAAGAGGCCACCGTCCTCGTGGGTGATGGCGCTGAGCCGCCCGTGCATCGCTTCCGGTGCGTGGACGACCTTGCCACCGTAGGCGGCGCAGAGACCCTGATGGCCGAGACAGACGCCGAGGAGGGGCACCTCGGCGCCGCGGATCGCCTCGGCGCAGACGCCGAAGTCGGCCTCGCGCTCCGGGTTCCCCGGCCCCGGCGAGATCACGACATTGTCGAAGTCCCGGCTCGCCGCCAGCTCGTCCCAGCTCATCTCGTCGTTGCGGACGACGATCGGCTCCTCGCCGTTCGCCTCCGCGAGCAGCTGGAAGAGGTTGTAGGTGAACGAGTCGTAGTTGTCGATCAGCAGCGACTTCAAGACCCTGGCGCCTCAGACGAGGTATTTCCTCAGGACCTTGCCGAGCGGGCTCTTCGGGATCTCCTCGCGGAATTCGACTTCCTGGGGGACCTTGAAGTTGGCCAACCGTTCGCGGCAGTAGACGACGATCTCGCGCCGGTCGGGCTCGGCGCCGTCGGCGACCAGCACCGCTTTCACCCGCTGCTCGCCGGAAACGTCGGTATCGACGCCGACCACGACCGCCTCGGCGATCTCGGAGTGGTCGAGCAGCACGGCCTCGACCTCGATCGGATCGACCTTGAACCCGCCGGTCTCGATCAACAGCTTCTTGCGGCCTTCCAGGTAGAGCATCCCATCGGCGTCGATGCGGCCCAGGTCGCCGGTGATGTAACGGCCGTCCCTGAAGGCGACGGCAGAAAGTTCCGGGAGATCGCTGTAGCCGGCGGTGACAGCGTCACCCGACACCGTGACCTCGCCGATCTCACCCGCCGGGACCGGCTCGCCATCGTCGTCGACGATACCCAGCTTGATGCCCTTCACCGGCTTGCCGACCGACTCGAACGTACCGATCGGGTCGTCGCTCAGGTTCGCACTGATCATCCCGGTCTCGGTGCTCCCGTAGAGCTGGCGCACAAGCACGCCGAAGCGCTCGCCGAAGGCCTCGAAGGTCTGCCGCGGCATCGCCATTCCCGCCGTGAAGCAAAACCGCAGCGACGATAGATCGGCGCTCTCCGGCGATTCGGCCATCAGCCGATAGTTGAAGGGCACGCCCGGGAACACCGTGACGCCCTCGGCCTCGATCAGCTCGAGCGCCCGGTGTCGCTTGAGCAGGAACGGATGCGGGTCCTCGAGGATCACCAGGGTGGCGCCGGAGATCGCGGCGCCGAAGATGCAGGCGCCCATCCCCCAGGTGTGGAAGAGGGGCACCGCGGCGAGGATCTTGTCCCCGGCGCCGATCCCGAGAGCAAGGTATGACTCAGCCTCGGCGAGGCACTGGCCGTGGGTTCGGTCAAGCCGCTTCGGCAGACCGGTCGCGCCGGACGAGAATTGGCCGACCAGGGCCTCCTCGGGTGAGCGAGGCGCGAAGCGCTCCGCCGTTCCCCGCTCGACCAGGTCGACGAGGGTCACTGCCGACCCGTGACCGGCCCCGGAACCGATCACCTGGACCGGGTCGTCGAAGCCGGCGACGATCCGCTCGCAGACGCCCGCCGTCCGCTCGTCGCTGATCACGGCGCACACGCCGTTGGTGCGAAACCAGAATTCGAGCTCGGGCTGCTTGAAGGCGGGATTGGCGGGGACGACCTTGGCACCCAGCGCGGCGACGGCGTGGAATGACGCGAGGTACCAGGGGTCGTCCCGGAGCACGAGGCCGACCGCATCCCCGGCTTCGACCCCCAGGTCGGCCAGCCCGGAGGCGAGGCGCTCGATCCGCTCGACCAGCTCCGCGAAACTCAGCCGCTCGTCCCGGTAGACGACTGCGGTGCGGTCTGGATCGGCGCCGGCGTGCTCGTAGAGCAGCTGTAACAGCACGAGATCAAACCCCCTTGCGATTCACGAAGGCGACGACCGCGTCGACGCTCCGGAAGTTGTCCGGGTTGAGATCCTCGTCGGCGACCGAGATACCGAAGCGCTCTTCGAGGAAGGCCACAAGGCTGGTGATCCCGAGCGAGTCGATCAGGTCGGCGGCGAGCAGGTCTTCGTCATGGGCTATGGGGCCGGGCACGATATCCCCGGTGATCTCCTCGACGATGAACTTATCGATGGCGTCTGCAATGTCGCTCATGTGGCGCTCGATTCTATTCCGGGTGATAGGTCGCCGACAGTTCGCCGGCTGTGGGTTCGGGGATGAGACACCTATCGGCGGGTGATCCGCATCTCTGTACCGCGACGCAAGAGTTCGTTCTGGTGCGGCATATCATCGCGGACACCGTGTCGCAGCCGGCGAGCGCCATCCAGAGCGGTCATCCCGATGCACGGCTCGGGGTGTTCGAGACGATCCTGATCTTCGAAGACCGTCCGATCGAACTCGCCGCGCACCTCGAGCGGCTCGCCAAAAGCGTCCGGATCCTCTACGGCCAAGAGCCCCCGGCGAGGGCCCGCGAGCAGGTACTGGCCGGCAGCCGCGGCGGCTGGCTGGGCCGACTGCGCCTCACGGTCGAGCCAGACCGTGAGGGCGCCATGCGCAGCTCGGTGCTCGTCGGCGCCTTCGATCCCAACAATGTCTTCCCGACCGGCCCCTTCGCGACCGCGCTGCGCAGCTATCCGGTCGAGCGCGGCTGGGGCGACCACAAGTACGCCGACCGCGAGATGCTGGCCCGCGCCGAAGCGAGCGTCGGGCCGGGCACCGCCCCGCTCCTCGTGCGGGAGGCCGGCGAGGTGCTCGAGGCCTCGCGGGCAAACGTCTTCGCGGTGCGTGACGGCGATGTCCTCACTCCCCCGCTCGAGGGCTCGATCCTGCCTGGGGTCGCCCGGGCCGGGGTGATTGCGGAGGCGGCCGAGATCGGCGTCCCTCTGCGCGAGGAGCGACTCGGCCTCGACGACCTGGTCAGCGCCGACGAGGTGTTCCTGACCGGATCGTTGCGCGGGGTCGAGCCGATCCGTGCGATCGACGGTCGGCCGATCGCCGCCGATGGACCGATCACGACCGCGCTCGCCGCGGCGCTCCGCCAACGGTGGTTCGCCGGCTCGCCCTAGGCGAGCGCTGATCCGCGAACCGCGTCTTTCAGCCGCTTGGCCTCGAACAGCTGGGCGTTGGCTTCGGCGACGATGTGCCGGAGCGGCGTCTCCTCTCGAATTATGATCCATACCCACTGTCCAGGTCACCCGTCAGGCCTGCGTCCAGATCTCTCCTGGCGGCGGTTCGAATACATTCCGCCCGCAAGAAACCGGCAGGAGGAGCAGCTTGAGACACCCCAGAGATTTTTTCCACCCCCAGGCGATCGGCGCGCCCGAGCCGCTGCGCGAGATCCCCGTCACCCCGTCGCGGATGATCCACTTCCTCGACTTCTCGAACCCGAAAATGGTCGCCAAGGCGACGGATATCGCGAAGCAGACCGACATCCTGCTCGGCAACCTCGAGGACGCGATCCCGGTCGACCGCAAGGAGGCGGCGCGGGCCGGCCTGATCCAGGCGGCGAAGGAGTCCGACTTCGGCTCGACCTCCCTGTGGACGCGGGTGAACTCGCTGGAGAGCCCCTGGATCCTCGACGACCTCGAGCAGCTGGTCGGCGAGATCGGCGACAAGCTCGCCGTGATCATGGTCCCCAAGGTCGAGGGCGCCTGGGACATCCATTACGTCGACCGCCTGCTCGCCCAGCTCGAGGCGAAGGCCGGGCTCGACCGGCCGATCCTCGTCCACGCGCTGCTGGAGACGCCGCAGGGCGTCGTCAACGTCGAGGAGATCGCCTTCGCCTCGCCGCGGATGCAGGGGATGAGCTTCGGCCCCGCCGACCTCGCCGCGGCGCGGCGGATGAAGACCACGCGGGTCGGCGGCGGCCACCCCGGCTACCTCGTCCTCAACGATCCGCCCGATCCCGAGAACCCCGAGGAGGGCAGGGTCAGCGCCCAGCAGGACCTCTGGCATTACTCGATCGCCCGCATGGTCGACGCCTGTGCCTCGGCCGGGATCCTGCCCTTCTACGGCCCCTTCGGCGACATCAAGGACACCCCGGGCTGCGAGGCGCAGTTCCGCGCCGCCTTCCTGATGGGCTGCGTCGGCGCCTGGTCGCTGCACCCGGTGCAGATCGGGATCGCGAAGAAGGTGTTCAGCCCGCCGCCGGACGAGGTCAAATTCGCCAAGAAGGTCCTCGAGGCGATCCCCGACGGCCGCGGCGTCCACATGATCGACGGCAAGATGCAGGACGACGCGACCTGGAAGCAGTGCAAGGTGATGGTCGAGCTGGCCGAGATGCTGGCCGCCAAGGACCCTGAGCTAGCGGAGGCGTACGACCTCTGAGGGCCCGCCCGGCGGAGCGCCCGCCTCGAGTTTCTGCAGGCGGATCATCACCTTCTCGGCGCGCAGCCGGAAGGCGGTGATCCGCTCCTCGAAGGGGTCGGGGCGGCGCCGGGCGGCGCCGTTGGCGCGCTCGGCAGCGGACGCCTCGGCAGCGGTCGCGGCGGGCAGCTCGCTCGCCGCTTCAGACCGGGTGACCGGCGCGGCGGGCGCCGTGGCCGCGTGCGAGGCCGACTCGGCAGCGCGGGCGGCCGAGGCGCTGGCCCGTTCGGCCAGGGCGGCGGCGCGGCGCGCCTGCTCGGCGGCCTCGAGACTGGCGGCGCCGATCTCCAGCGCCGCCTCTTCGGCGGAGCGGGCGGTGGCGAGGGCGACGTCGATCCGCCCTTCCAGCTCGCCGACAGTGGCGGGCGCCCGCCCCGGGGCGATCCGCCACTCGTCGGTCGTGTCGCGCTCGGTGCCCACCATCGCGGCCAATGTAGAGGCCGCCCAGGCGGAAAAGCCGCTCGTTGCGGGGATAATCGATCGCTTGGCCTCCCCCGCCGCCCCCGATCCCGCCCGCGGCCTCTTCGAGACGCTGCTCGTCGCCGCCGGCCGCCCGGTCCGCCTGGCGCCCCATCTCGACCGCCTCGGGGCCAGCAGCCGCTCCCTTTTCGGCCGCGACCTTCCCGCCGCGCTGCGGGCCGCCATGGCCGAGGCGGCGCGGCCGCTGGAGCTGGGACGGATCCGGATCGACCTGATGCCGGAGGGCGAGGGCCTGCGCTTCGAGATCGCGGCCGAACCGATCGACCCGGCGATCTTCTTCCCGGCGAAGGAGAACGGCGCCGACCTGCGCACCGTCCACCACGCCGACTGGGCCGGCGCCCACAAGTGGGCCGACCGCGACTGGCTCGAGTCGGTAGAGGTCGAGTTCGGCGACGCGGTGCCGCTGATCGTCGCCGGCGACGAGGTCCTCGAGGCCAGCCGCGCCAACATCTTCCTGGTCGAGGACGGCGGCCTGGTCACCCCGCCCGCCGACGGTCGCATCCTCCCCGGCACCGCCCGCGCCGCGACCCTCGCCCTCGCCGCCGAGACGGGCGTCCCGGCGGCCGAGCGCCGCCTCTACCTGGCCGACCTACAAGCGGCAGACGACCTCTTCCTCACCTCGTCCTTGCGCGGCATCCGCCCCGTCCGCAGCCTCGACGGCGAGCCCCTGGAGAAAACCGACCCCCTCGTCGAGCGCCTCGCGGCCACCCTGCGGCGCCGCTGGCTCGACGAGGGGTCGACAGAGACTTCGAGTTAGCCCAGGCGCTGCTCGAGCGCCTCGAGCTGGGCGCTGATCTCCGCCGGCAGCTTGTCGCCGAACTTGGCGAGGTGCTCCTGGACCTGGGGCAGCTGCGCCTTGACCAGCTCGGTGTCGACACTGAGCAGCTCCTGCATCGCCTCCGGGGAGACGTTGAGGCCCTCGGTGTTGATCGCGCCCTCGGTCGGCAGCAGGCCGATCGGGGTCTCGACGGCGTCGGCCTTGTCCTCGCAGCGGCGGAAGACCCACTCGAGGACGCGGCTGTTCTCGCCGAAGCCGGGCCAGAGGAACTTGCCGTCGGCGTCTTTGCGGAACCAGTTGACGTAGAAGACCCGCGGCAGGTCCGCGCCCTCGCGCCTGCCGGCCTGCAGCCAGTGGGCGAAGTAGTCGGCCATGTTGTAGCCGCAGAACGGCAGCATCGCCATCGGGTCGAAGCGCAGCTGGCCGACGGCGCCGGCCGCGGCGGCGGTGGTCTCGGAGGACATCGTCGCCCCCATGAAGACCGCGTGCTCCCAGTCGAAGGCCTCCTGGACCAGCGGCACCACGGTGGCACGGCGGCCGCCGAAGAGGAAGGCGTCGATCGGCACTCCGGCCGGATCCTCCCACTCGGGAGCGATCGAGGGGCACTGCGACGCCGGCGTCGTGAAGCGCGCGTTCGGGTGCGCGGCCGGCGTCTCGGACTCGGGGGTCCAGTCGTTGCCGTGCCAGTCGATCGCGTGCGCGGGGGCCTCGCCGGTCATCCCCTCCCACCAGATGTCGCCGTCGTCGGTCTTGGCGCAGTTGGTGAAGATCGAGTTGCGCTCGATCGTGTCCATCGCGTTGGGGTTGGTCTTGTGGCTGGTGTTCGGGGCGACGCCGAAGAAGCCGGCCTCGGGGTTGACCGCGTAGAGGCGGCCGTCCTCGCCGAACTTCATCCAGGCGATGTCGTCGCCGACCGTCTCGACCTTCCAGTCGGGCAGGGTCGGGACCAGCATCGCCAGGTTGGTCTTGCCGCAGGCCGAAGGAAAGGCGCCGGTGACGAACTTGACCGCTCCCTCGGGCGAGGTCAGTTTGAGGATCAGCATGTGCTCGGCCAGCCAGCCCTCGTCGCGGGCCATCGCCGAGGCGATCCGCAGCGCGAAGCACTTCTTGCCGAGCAGGGCGTTGCCACCGTAGCCGGAGCCGAATGACCAGATTTCACGGGTCTCCGGGTAGTGGACGATGTACTTGTTGTCCTCGTTGCAGGGCCAGGAGACGTCTTCGACGCCCTCGGTCAGCGGCATCCCGACCGAGTGGACGCAGGGGACGAACTCGCCGTCGGCGCCGAGCACGTCGAGGGCGGCCTTGCCCATCCGGGTCATGATCCGCATCGAGACCGCGACGTAGGCGGAATCGGTCAGCTGCACGCCGATTTCGGAGATCTCGGAGCCGAGCGGGCCCATCGAGAAGGGGACGACGTACATCGTGCGGCCCTTCATTGCCCCGGCGAAGAGGCCCCTGAGCTCCTCGCGCATCTCGGCGGGGTCGCGCCAGTTGTTGGTCGGGCCGGCGTCCTCCTCGGCCTCGGAGCAGATGAAGGTGCGGTCTTCGACCCGGGCGACGTCGGCCGGGTCGGAGAGGGCGAGGTAGGAGTTCGGGCGCTTGGCGTCGGAGAGTCGCTCAAAGGTTCCCGCGTCGATCAGGGTCTGCGCCAGGGCGTCGTACTCCTCGGCGGAGCCGTCGCACCAGTGGATCGCGTCAGGCTGGGTCAGCTCGGCAATCTCGCCAACCCAGGCGAGCAATTTGGCGTGGGTGGTCAGCGCGGGGGCCGTGGTCAGGTCGCTCATTCGCCTCTCTCTATTTCTTCGGTTTGAGGCCGACGAGGCTGACGTCGGCTTCCTTGTTGAGGATCTTCAAAGTCGCAGTTGCCTGCTTGCCATCGGAGAAAATCACCGTACAAGTGAACGTCTTGCCCGCTTCCACCTTCTGGTCGGCGGGGCATTCGACGGACTTGATCTTTTCATGAAGCGCCTTTTCGAGGTTGGATTCGATCGCTTCGGCGGCCTTCGTATTGTCGATCACCGTTTCTCCGCAACCCACCGCGGCAACGGCGATCGCGAGCAGCGCGGCGACTGCGGCAAGGCGGGCGGAGAAGCGCATCTTCCTCCCTCGGGGGACGGGGCTCACCAGTGGGAGTATTCCAGGAGTCTCGGCACCCGACGCGCTCAGCGGCACATGGATAGGGTTCCGCGCCGCATGAGGTTCTTCGAGTTCGAGGCAAGAAAGATCGTCGAGCTGGCCGGGATTCCGGTCACCAGGTACGGCTTCTGCAAAACCGCCGACGAGGCGCGCAGGGCCGCCGAGGAGATCGGCGGGCCGGTCGTGATCAAGTCCCAGGTGCTGAGCGGCGGGCGGATGAAGGCCGGCGGCGTCAAGTTCGCCGACACGCCCGACGAGGCCGCGGCCCACGCCGAGGACATCCTCGAGCTGGAGATCAACGGCCACATGCCGCGCGGCGTGCTGGTCGATCCCAAAGCCGAGATCAAGCAGGAGTACTACGCGAGCGTCGTCTGGGACGGCACCGCGAAGCGGCCGCTGATGCTGTTCAGCGACATGGGCGGGATCGACATCGAGGAGGTCGCCGAGACCCACCCCGACCACGTCGGCCGCGGCCACCTGACCAACCTGATGCCGATCCCCGACTTCGAGGCCAAGCAGACGATCGCCGCGACCGGGGTGACCGGCTCGCAGCTGAACCGCGCGACGCCGATCCTCGCCAAGCTGGCCCGCCTGTTCCGCGACTACGACATGACCCTGGCCGAGATCAACCCGCTGGCCGAGCTGACCGACGGCAGCTTCGTCGCCCTCGATGCGCACATGGAGATGGAGGCCGAGGCGGTCGGGCGACAAAAAAGACTGCTGCGGGTGCAGCTGGAGATCGCCGAGGACGACACCCGCGAGATCTACGAGCCCTCCGACTTCGAGCGCAACGTCGCCGCGATCGACGCCGCCGACCACCGCGGCGTGATCCAGGGCAAGGACCACGGCTTCGAGGGCAACCTCGGCCTCGTGATCGGCGCCGGCGGCGGCTCGCTGACCCTGACCGACGCCGTCCGCAGCCAGGGCGGCAAGCCGGCCAACTACTCCGAGATCGGCGGCAACCCCTCCGTCGCCAAGGCCTGCGGCCTGGCCAAGGAGGTGCTCGAAAAGGACGGCGTCGAGAAGATCGCCGTGATGATGTCGATCGTCTCCAACACCCGCGTCGACATCGTCGCCCGCGGCGTCATCAAGGCCTGCCTCGAGCTCGGCAAGGACCCCGGCGAGACGATCGCGATCTTCCGCATCCCGGGTGCCTGGGAGGACGAGGGCTTCAAGATCCTCGAGCGCTACGGGGTCGAGTCCTGCGACCGCTCCGTCTCGCTCTGGGAGGCCGCCGGCCGCGCCGTCGCCAAGATCCAGGGGGCGTCCGCGTGAGCATCCTGCTGAACCGCGAGACCACCTTCATCGTCCAGGGGATCACCGGCCGCGAGGCGGTCAACCTGACCCGCGAGTGCCTCGACTACGGCTCCAAGGTCGTCGGCGGCGTCACCCCCGGCCGTAAGGGCCGCGAGGTCCACGGCGTGCCGGTCTTCGACACCGTCGCCCAGGCGGTCGAGAACCACGGCGGCCCGATCGACGGCTCCGTCGTCACCGTCCCCCCCGCCTTCACCAAGGACGCCGTCCTCGAGGCGATCCTCAACGGGATCAAGCTGATCGTGATCGTCACCGAGCGGATCCCGCGCCGCGACGTCGCCCAGATGGTCGAGCTGGCGAACATCGAGGGGGCGCGGATCATCGGCCCCAACTGCCTCGGCCTGATCGTCCCCGACGTCTGCAAGATGGGCGGCATCGGCGGCCCCGCCAAAGACGCCGCCAAGGCCTACGCCCCCGGCCCGGTCGGCGTGATGAGCCGCTCCGGCGGGATGACCACCGAGATCTCCTCCTCGCTGACCCAGGCCGGCCTCGGCGTCTCCACCGCCGTCTCGATCGGCGGCGACGCGATCATCGGCTCCGCCTATGCCGAGCTGATGCCCTATTTCGAGGCCGACGAGGAGACCAGGGCGATCGTCATCTACACCGAGCCCGGCGGCCGCATGGAGGCCCAGCTCTCCGAATGGGTCGCCGACAACGACAGCCGCCTGCCGATCGTCGCCTTCATGGCCGGCAAGTTCATGGACGACGAGGAGATGAAGGGGATGAGCTTCGGCCACGCCGGGACGATCGTCGAGGGTGTCGAGGACACCGCGACGGAGAAGATCGCCCGCCTCGAAGCCGCCGGGATTCGCGTCGTCGAGCGGATCGACGAGATCCCCGACGCGGTCAAGCAGAAGCTGGGGGCGGCAGCCTGATGGCCGAGCAGCTGAACAAGGTCTTCATCGACGTCGAGGTCGACGCCGCCGTCGCCGGCGACGCGGCTCTCGCCGCCAAGCTCGAGGAAGTCTGCCCCGTCGACATCTTCAAGGGCACCGACAGCAGTGTCCAGATCGTCGAGGAGAACCTCGACGAGTGCGTGCTCTGCAAGCTCTGCATCGAAGCTGCTCCCGCGGGCACCGTGCACGTGCGGAAGCTTTACGACGGCACCGAGCTCAGCTAGCGGCTGCCGCCTCCGCGGCGGCGAGCAGCAGGGCTCCGGACTCGACCATCATCTGGGCTTCGTCGCGCAGGCGCTCCGGCACGACGACCAGTTCTTCCTCATCGGCTCGGTGATCCTGCCGCTGAAGACGCTGCTGATGAACGCGATGACGCTGGGGGCGACGCTCGGCATCCTCGTCCTCGCCTTCCAGGACGGCTGGCTCGACGGTCTCTTCGCCTACAGCGGGCCGGCGGCGATCGAGGTGACCAGCCTGGTCTTCCTCTTCGCGGTCATCTTCGGCCTGGCGACCGACTACGCGGTGCTGGTGATGGCGCGGATCAAAGAGCAGCACGACCTCGGCCAGAGCAACGAGGAGGCGGTCGCGATCGGCATCGCCCGCACCGGCCGCGTGATCACCGCCGCGGCGCTGATGATCGCCGTCGTCTTCCTCGCCTTCGGGGTCAGCTCCGTCTTCTTCATGAAGCAGATCGCCGTCGGCATGGCGGTCGGCGTCCTCCTCGACGCCACCATCGTCCGCGCCCTCCTGGTGCCGGCGCTGATGCGCCTGCTCGGCGAGTGGAACTGGTGGGCACCCGCCCCCCTCCGCCGCCTCCAGCTTCGTTTCGGTTTCTCCGAGGCCTGAGCTTCTCCCAAAGTCAGCGCCTACCGGTCGGGCGCGCCGCAAGGCGCGTTCCCGGCCCGTGTCCCCAGGTCTCTCCACAACCTCCAGAATCACGACGACCCGCCTGAGAGCGGGTCGTGCGGTGAGGGGGAGCTACCCCCGAACGGCTGATAACCAGCCCCCAGGGTAGCACTGGACTTCGAACCAGGCCATCACGATGAGGTATTTTGTCTGCGGAAAGTGCAGCGGTGAGGTGCCGCGAACGGCTGATAACCGGGAGTTCGGAGTTAGCGCTTCGGATGGGGTTCGAGTCCCCCGCTTTCCGCCACACCTTGCCGGGTGGCGTGGGTTGGATGACAGGGGCGCAAGTATCAAGCGCCAACGAGTAGCTCTCGTCCCGCTGTCAACCCCACGCCCCCGGCACAGTGCTTCTTCTCCTGAGGGCTATAACGAGCGTGCTTCTACAGAGAAGGGATATACGTGAGCCTGGTCACATTACTCGCATATAAATTTATATCTGGGTAACTTGTAGGGGATGGCTGCTGCAGAGCATCCCCGCACCCGGCTTGCCCGGGCCGATCGCATGGAGCAGACGCTCAATGCGGCGCATGAGCTGTTCGCCGAGCGCGGCTACGCGGCGGTGAAGATGGATGAGATCGCGGCCTCGGTCGGGGTCACCAAGCCGCTCCTCTACAACTACTTCGGCAACAAGGAGCGGCTCTACATCACCTGCATGGAGCGGGCGGGCGACTCGCTGACGGCGACGGTCGCCGAGGCGGTCGCCGACAGCGGCAATCCCGGCGAGGCGCTCGGGGCCGGCGTGCGCGCCTTCTTCTCCTTCCTCGACAGCGACCGGGCCGCCTGGGCGGTGCTCTTCGACGAGACGCTGCCGCGCGGCGGCGAGGTCGCCGGCCGCGTCGCCGACTACCGCGGCGTGATCGTCGAGCTGGTCTCCGGCTCGATGCTGGCGCAGCTGCCGCAGGAGAAACGCGACGCCGCCCGGATCGAGATCGAGGCGCTCTCCACCGCCCTGCTCGGCGCCGCCGAGGCGCTCGCCCGCTGGTGGTTGCGCACCGAGGAGATCGGCGCCGCCGAGGCCGCCGAGCTGCTGATCTCGACGATCGAGCCCGGCCTGCGCGCCCGCTCGAACCCCACGACTTCCAACCCCCCCGAAAAAGGAACCAGCACCAAATGAACAGCAAAACCCGCCGGGTTGCCGTCGTCGGCGGCAACCGGATCCCCTTCGCGCGCTCCAACAGCGTCTACTCCCACGCGTCCAACCAGGACATGCTCACCGCCGCCCTCGATGGTCTGATCGACCGCTACAACCTCGCCGGCGAGAAGCTGGGCGAGGTTGCCGGCGGCGCCGTGCTCAAGCACTCCCGCGACCGCGACCTCGCCCGCGAGAGCGTGCTCAGCACCCGGCTCGCTCCGGAGACACCCGCCTACGACGTCCAGCAGGCCTGCGGAACCGGGCTGGAGACAACGATCCTGGTCGCCAACAAGATCGCCCTCGGGCAGATCGACTCCGGCATCGCCTGCGGCGCCGACACCACCTCCGACGCCCCGATCGCACTCAACGAGCAGCTGCGCGAGACCCTGCTGGACGCCAACCGGCAGCGCTCGACGCTCGGCAAGCTGCGCACGCTCGCCAACGTCCGTCCCGGCCACATCGTCCCCTCCGTCCCCCGCAACGAGGAGCCGCGGACCGGCCTCTCGATGGGCGAGCACTGCGCGATCATGGCGACCGAATGGGAGATCGGCCGGACCGAGCAGGACGAGCTGACGCTGGCCAGCCACGAGAACCTCGCCGCCGCCTACGAGCGCGGCTTCCTCGATGACCTGATCACCCCGTATCTGGGCCTGGAGCGCGACCAGAACCTGCGCCCTGGCTCGAGCCTGGAGAAGCTGGCGAAGCTGAAGCCGGTCTTCGGCGGCCCCGAGGGGACGATGACCGCGGCCAACTCGACCCCGCTCAGCGACGGCGCCTCGGCGACCCTGCTGGCCTCCGAGGAGTGGGCGAAAGAGCGTGGCCTGCCGATCCTCGCCTACATCAGCGAGGGCCAGACCGCGGCCGTCGACCACGTCCACAAGCGCGAAGGGCTGCTGATGGCGCCCGCCTACGCGATGCCGACGATGCTCGACCGCGCCGGGCTGAAACTGCAGGACTTCGACTACTACGAGATCCACGAGGCCTTCGCCGCCCAGGTGCTGTGCACGCTGAAGGCCTGGGAGGACGCTGAGTTCTGCAAGGAGAAGCTCGGACGGGACAAGCCGCTGGGCAAGATCGACCGCAAGAAGCTCAACGTCAACGGCGGCTCGCTGGCCGCCGCCCACCCGTTCGCGGCGACCGGTGGCCGCATCGTCGCCGGCCTCGCCAAGCAACTGCACGAAGACGGCAAGGGCCGCGGCGTGATCAGCATCTGCGCCGCCGGCGGCCAGGGCGTCGTCGCGATCCTCGAGAGCGCTGGAGGCAGCAAATGAGCGACCGCTACTCGCAGGTGGTCAACGCACCCCTCGTTTCCACAATCGCCAAGCAACTGGGGCTGCCGCAGCCGGTCGGCCTCGACCGCTACAAGGAGGGGGCGCCGGTCGTCTCCGGGCCGGTCCTGACCGGGGCCGCCCCCGGCGGGCGCCTGGAGAAGGTCCTGCCGGCCTTCCTCGACCGGATCAAGGCCGAACGGGCCGGCACCGAGGGCAAGGCGAAGGCGCTCATCTTCGATGCCACCGGGATCGCCGACTCGACCGAGTTGGTCGAGTTGCAGCGCTTCTTCTACCCGGCGGTCGGCCGCCTGCAGCGCAGCGGCCGCGTAGTCGTCCTCGGCACGCCGCCGGCCGACGCCGGCTCCGCCCGCGCCCACACCGCCCAGCGCGCCCTGGAGGGCTTCACCCGCTCACTCGCCAAGGAGATCGGAGGCAGGGGCTCGACCGCGCAACTGGTCTACGTCGCCAGGGGCGCCGAGGGCGAGCTCGACTCGACCCTGCGCTTCCTGCTCTCGCCACGCTCGGCCTACGTCTCCGGCCAGGTCGTGCGGATCGGAGCGGGCGTCGCTCCACAGCCGGAGATCGACTGGGAGCAGCCCCTCGAGGGCAAGGTGGCGCTGGTCACCGGTGCCTCGCGCGGCATCGGTGCCGCGATCGCCGCGACCCTGGCCCGCGACGGTGCCAAGGTCGTCGGGCTCGACGTGCCGCAGGCCGGCGACGAACTGCGGGCGGTGACCGAGGCAGTCGGCGGCGAGGCGATCGGCGTCGACATCACCGCCGACGACGCCCCGGAGCGGATCGCCGAGCACTTCGCCGGCGGCGTCGACGTCGTCGTCCACAACGCCGGCGTGACCAAAGACCGCACGATCGCGAAGATGCCGGAAGAGCGCTGGGCGCAGCTGATGGAGATCAACCTCTCCTCCGAGGAGCGCATCAACGACGCCCTGCTCGACGGCAAACGACTGAACCCCAACGGACGGATCGTCTGCGTCTCCTCGATGTCGGGGATCGCCGGCAACTCGGGCCAGACCAACTACGCCGCCTCGAAGGCGGGCGTGATCGGGATGGTCGAATCGCTGGCGCCGCAGCTGGCCAAGCGCGAGGCGACGATCAACGCCGTCGCCCCCGGCTTCATCGAGACGAAGATGACCGGGGCGATGCCGATCGGCCCGCGCGAAGCCGGCCGCCGGCTCAGCAGCCTCGGCCAGGGCGGCCTGCCGGTCGACGTCGCCGAGACGATCGCCTGGTTCGCCAGCCCGGCCTCGACCGGCGTCAACGGCAACACGGTCCGCGTCTGCGGCCAGAGCCTGCTGGGGGCCTGAGGTGGCGAGCCGAACCCTGGAGCGCCCCCCCAGCATCCTGCCGCTCTATGCCCGCGCCGCGGCGCCGATGATCCCCGGCGCCTCGCTGCTGCCTTTCATTCCCGGCGGCGGCGGTGAGATCCCTGAGCTCGACCTGAAGCTGGAGGGCGTCGTCGCCGATCCCGCCGCGGTCGCCGCCTACGCCAAGGTCTGCGGCTTCGCCCTGCGCGACAGCCTGCCCGTCACCTACCCGCACGTGCTCGCCTTCCCGCTGCAGATGGCGGTGATGGCCGACGGCGGCTTCCCGTTCGGCGCGGTCGGCCTGGTCCACGTCGAGAACCGGATCGAGCAGCACCACCGGGTCGGGATCGGCGAGGAGCTGACGATCCGCGTGCGCCCGACCAAGCTGGCGCCGCATCCGAAAGGCCAGACGTTCTCGCTGCTGACCGAGGTGACGGTCGAAGGGATGAAGGTCTGGGAGAGCTCCAGCACGATGCTGCGCCGCGGCAAGGGCGACTCGAACGCAGTTGTGCTGCCTATACGGGACAAAGTGCGTTCGGACGGCGGCAAGACCTTCGCCGCACTGCCCGCCGACGCCCCCGCCAGCGCCGAGTGGAAGCTCGGCGGCGACCTCGGCCGCCAGTACGCGGGCGTGTCCGGAGACCGCAACCCGATCCACATGCACTCGCTGACCGCGAAGCCGCTCGGCTTCCCCGGGGCGATCGCCCACGGGATGTGGACCAAGGCACGCTGCCTGGCGGCGCTCGACTCCCGCCTGCCCGATGCCTTCGCCGTCGATGTCCGTTTCCGCAAGCCGATCCTGCTGCCGGCACGCGTCGAGTTCGCCAGTGCCGGCGAGGGCGAGGAGATCGCCTTCGCCGTGCGCGACGCCAAGCGGCAGACCCCTCATCTCGACGGCCGCGTGACGCCGCTCGAGACCAAGCCGAAAGCCAAAACCGGGAGGAAGTCCAAGTGACCACCACCACCGATACCGACAGGAGCGGCGCCAGCATGGCCGAGCGCGGCATGGGCTACGGCCTGCGTGCGCTCAACCACCTCGCCGGCTCCGACCTGCTCGACCGGATCCGGATCCGCAAGCAGGTCGAGCGCGCCCTCTTCCAGAGCACCAAGAACGGGTTCCGCTCGGCGACCGCCGCCGGGCGAACCTTCAAGGCGGCGCAGCAGCTGGGCAAACCGGCGCGCCAGAAGAAGGGCAAGTCGGTGGGCCTGTTCGACCTCGGCCCCGACGACGAGCAACAGATGTTCCAGGAGGCCGGCCGCGCCTTCGCCGCGGAGAAGGTCCGCCCCGCCGCCCACGACGCCGACGACGCCTGCGCGACTCCCAAGGAGCTGCTGGCGGAAGCCACCGAGCTCGGCGTCAACATGCTTGGCGTCCCCGAGGAGCTCGGCGGCGTCATGCACGAGCAGTCCGCCGTCACCAGCGTCCTGATCGGCGAGGCGCTCGCCCACGGCGACATGGGCATCGCCTACGCCGCCCTCGCCCCCGGCGCCGTCGCCACCGCGATCGGCCTCTGGGGCAGCGCCGAGCAGGAGGCCACCTACCTGCCGGCCTTCACCGGCGAGGACGTGCCCGCCGCGGCACTGGCGATCCTCGAGCCGCAGCCGCTGTTCGACCCGCTGAAGCTGCAGACCACGGCCAAGAAGAAAGGCGACGAGTGGGTCCTCAAGGGCACCAAGTCGCTGCTGGCCCGGGCCAAGGAGTGCGAGCTGTTCGTGATCGCGGCCGAGGCCGAGGGCATCGGCCCGGCGCTGTTCATCGTCGAGTCCGGCGCCAAGGGCCTCTCGGTCGAGGACGAGCCGGCGATGGGCTTGCGGCCCGCCGCCACCGGCCGGCTGCTGATCGAGAACGTGAAAGTCCCGGCCGGCGCCCTGCTCGGCGAGGACAAATTCAAAGCCAAGGACTACGTCGACTGCATCGATCGCTCGCGAATCGCCTGGTGCGGGCTCGCAACCGGCGCCGCCCAGGCGGCACTCGACTACGTGATCCCCTATGTAAACGATAGAACCGCCTTCGGCGAACCGATCTCCAACCGCCAGGGCGTCGCCTTCGCGGTCTCCGACATCGGCATCGAGTCCGAAGGGATGCGCCTCGCCACCTACCGGGCGGCCAGCCGCGCCGACCGCGGCGAGAAGTTCGCCCGCGAGGCGGCGATCGCCCGCCGGCTCTGCGCCGTCAAGGGCATGGAGATCGGCTCCCAGGGAGTGCAGCTGCTCGGCGGCCACGGCTTCGTCAAGGAGCACCCGGTCGAGCGCTGGTACCGAGACCTGCGAGCAGCGGGCGTGATGGAGGGCGCCCTGCTCGTCTAGGCGACCGCCGAGACTCGAAGCGAAAGGCAACGATGATCAATCTCGAGATACCGAAGAAGTTCAAGCCCCTGGCCAGCCAGGCCAACCAGGTCGCGACCGAGGTCTTCCGGCCGATCTCCCGCAAGTACGACGAGGCCGAGCACGAGTACCCGAAAGAGCTCGACATGCTGGCCTCGCTGATCGACGGCATGAACGAGGGCTCCGACATCGGCGGCGCCGGGGCGGCCGGCGTACGGCGCGAGGAGAGCGACGGCGACGCCGAGAACCGCAACGGCTCCAACCTCTCGACCGTGCTCGGCATCATCGAGCTCTGCTGGGGCGACGTCGGCCTGCTGCTCTCGATGCCGCGCCAGGGCCTCGGCAACTCCGCGATCGCGTCTGTCGCGACAGAGGAGCAGCTGAAGAAGTACGGCGGCAAGTGGGCGGCGATGGCGATCACCGAGCCGGAAGCCGGCTCGGACTCGGCCTCGATCCGCACCACCGCGGAGCTGGATGGCGATGAGTACGTCCTCAACGGCGAGAAGATCTTCGTCACCTCGGGCGACCGCGCCGACCTGATCGTGGTCTGGGCGACGCTCGACCGCGCCAAGGGGCGGGCGGCAATCAAGTCGTTCATCGTCGAGCGCGACAACCCCGGCCTGAAGCTGGACCGGCTGGAGCACAAGCTGGGGATCCGCGCCTCGGACACGGCGAACTTCACGCTGCAGGACTGCCGGGTCCCGAAAGAGGCGCTGCTGGGCAGCTCCGACGTCGAGGACAAGAAGGGCTTCGGCGACGCCATGCAGACGTTCGACAACACGCGGCCGCTGGTCGCGGCGATGGCGGTCGGCGTCGCCCGTGCCTCGCTGGAGGAGACGCGCAAGCGCCTCAAGCAGGCCGGGGTCGAGGTCGACTACTCCACTCCCGCTCTCTCCCAGCACGCTGCCGCGGCGCGCTTCCTGGAGATGGAGGCCGACTACGAGGCAGCCTGGCTGCTGACCCTGCAGGCCGCCTGGATGGCCGACAACGGCAAGCCGAACTCGCTGCAGGCCTCGATGGCCAAGGCCAAGGCCGGGCGCACCTGCGTCGACGTCGCCCTCGGCTGCGTCGAGCTCTGCGGCAGCGTCGGCTACGGCGAGAGCGAGCTGCTGGAGAAGTGGGCGCGGGACGCCAAGATCCTCGACATCTTCGAGGGAACGCAGCAGATCCAGCTGCTGATCGTCGCCCGCCAGCTACTGGGGAAGAGCTCGAGCGAACTGCGGTAGGGCGGCGGGGATGCCCCTCTCCCGGAGGCCGTCGCGCAGCTGAGTCGGCCGCCAGGGCTCAGGCCTTGCCGCTCGAGCCTCCGGGAGAGGGGCATCCCCGCCGCCTCTCACGGGTTTGCCGGAAGCTCGCGTGCTGCTGGAGGCTCCCCGATTCCTTCGCGCCGAGGCTTCCGCGAATCGTCGGGTAGGGCAGACTCCCGGCAGTGAACCTGATCGAGGATCTGATGGAGCGATCTCCTGCCTCGCGGCTGGGGATCGTGGCGGTCGATGCTGAGGGGAACCGGCGGGATTGGTATTTCGGGGAATTGATTGCCTGCTCGGCAGGGCTGTCGGGGGCGTTTGCGGCGTGGGGGGTGAGGCGCGGCGATGTGGTGATGACCCTGGTCGGGAACCGGGTCGAGTGGGTGTTGACGCTGCTCGCCTGCTGGCGGATGGGCGCCGTGGCGCTGCCGTGCAACACGCAACTGCGGCGCCAGGACCTGGAGCTGCGGGTGGCCGCAGCGAATCCGAAGCTCTGCGTCGGCGAGGAGCGCCTGCTGGCCGAGCTGCCCGGCGGCGTGCCGACGATGAACCTGGCCGAAATCGACGCGATCCTCGATGAGGACCGACCCCAGGAGACGCCCGCGGCGATCGAGCCGATGAAGGCCGAGGACCCGGCCCTGATCGTCTTCACCTCCGGCACAACCGGCGAGCCGCGCGGAGTGGTCCACGCCTACCGCTACCTGTTCGGCCAGCGGACCCAGGCCGAGCACTGGTTCGGCTCGCGCAAGGGCGACCTCGCCTGGTGCACCACGGCGACCGGCTGGTCGAAGTCGGCCCGCAACGTCTTCCTCGCCCCCTGGCTGACCGGCGCCGCCGCGGTCATCCACGACGGCCGCTTCGACCCCGCCGAGCGGCTCGAGCTCGCCGCGGCGCTCGGCGTCAACGTGCTCTGCCAGGCGCCGACCGAGTACCGGATGCTCGCCCGCCGCACCGAGCTGCGCGAGCTTCCCGCCCTGCGGCGGATGGTCTCGGCCGGTGAGCCGCTGGACCCGGAGACGATCGCCGCCTTCAAGGCCGCCACCGGCCTCGAGCCCGCCGACGGCTACGGCCAGACCGAGACCGGTCAGGTGACCGGCAACCTCGCCGGCGAGCCGGTCCGGCAGGGCTCGATGGGCAAGCCGCTGCCGGGCATCGAGACCCGCATCGCCGGCGCCGAGGACGGAGCGGTGGGCGAACTGCAGCTGCGCGCCGCCTCCTCCCCCACCTTCTTCTCCCGCTACCTCGACGGCGAGCGCTTCGAAGACGAGTGGTGGCCGACCGGCGACCTGGTCCGCGCCGACCCCGACGGCCACCTCTTCTTCGAGGGCCGCGACGACGACATCATCCTCTCCTCCGGCTACCGGATCGGGCCGACCGAGGTCGAGTCCGCCCTGCTCTCCCACCCGGCCGTCGCCGAAGCGGCCGCGGTCGCCGCCCCCGACCCCGAGCGCGGCGCGGTGGTGCGGGCGATCGTCGTCGCCCGCGACCGCGAGCCCGGCGAGGAGCTGGCCCGCGAGCTGCAGGAGCACTGCAAACGCGAGACCGCCCCCTACAAGTTCCCCCGCATCGTCGAGTTCGCCGCCGAGCTGCCGAAGACGAGCAGCGGCAAGATCAGGCGGGCGCAGCTGCGGCAGAGCGGCCCGTGAGCGGGAGCCGACATCTCAGGGCTAAGCAGCCTCGGGCAGCAGGCCCTCGGCCGAATCGACCGGGCGGCCGAGGTGGTAGCCCTGGGCCATGTCGACGCCGTACTCGCGCAGCATCCGCGTCGTGTCGTCGTCCTGGACGAACTCGGCGATCGTCCTCTTGCCGAGGCCGCGGGCGATCTGAACGATCGCCTTGACGGTCAGCTGGTCGGCGTCGTTGTGGGGCATGTCGCGGATGAAGGAGCCGTCGATCTTGATCACGTCGAAGGGGATCTGCTTGAGGTAGTTGAAGGGCCCGAAGCCGGCGCCGTAGTCGTCGATCGCGACTTCGCAGCCGAACTCGGTCAGCCGGTCGGCGAAGCCGGCGGCGGTCGCGTAGTCCTCGACGCGGGCGGTCTGGGTGATCTCGAAGGTGCAGCGGCCGGGATCGGCATCGCCCTCGTCGAGGCGGCGCTCGATGAATTCCAGGACCGAGATGTCGGTCAGCGAGGCGCCGGAGAGGTTTACGTGCAGGGAGACAGGCTCGCCGGCGCGCTCACGCTCGGCCAGCAGCTCCAGCGCCCGCCCGACGACCCAGCGGTCGAGCTCCTGGACCATCCCCGAGCGCTCCGCCACCTCGATGAAGGACGCGGCCGGCAGCAGCTCGCCGTCGTCGCCGGTCATCCGCAGCAGCAGCTCATAGCGCTCGATGCCGCCGGAGGCGAGGCTGCGGATCGGCTGCGTGGCGAGGCTGAAGCGGTCCTGGGTGAGGGCGTCGCGGATCCTCGCGGTGGTCGACTGGCTGCGCCGCTCCGGATGCCCGCCCGCGCCCGGGTCCTCGAACAGCGCGATCCGGTCGCGCCCCTCCTCCTTGGCCCGGTACATCGCCTGGTCGGCCGCGACCAGGACCGCCTCGGAGCCGCCGCCACCCTTGCCGCCGAACATCGTGATCCCGACGCTGATCGTCGCCGCGCCGATCTCGGAGCCGGTCGGGAAGCCCTCCGCCACCTGGACCCTGAGGTCCTCACCGAGCTGGAGGGCGCCGTCGGTGTCCGCCTGCGGCATCAGCACCGCGAACTCGTCGCCGGAGAGGCGGGCGACGATGTCGGTGCCGCGAACGCGCTCCCGCAAGATCTCGGCGACGGTGCGGATCAGGTTGTCGCCCGGCTGGTGCCCGAGCTGGTCGTTGACCGCCTTGAGGCCATCGATGTCGATGATCATCACCGCGCCCTGGCCGCCGTAGCGGGCGGCGAAGGAGACGTAGCGGTCCAGCTTGGAGCGGAAGGAGCGCCGGTTGAGCAGCCCGGTGAGCGGATCGTGATCGGCCAGGTAGCGCAGCTCGGCCTCGGTCTTCTCGGCCTCGGCCAGCGCTCCGACGATCGTCTCGCGATCCTCGGGCGGGAGCTTTTGCAGCACCGCCTCGATCGTGGGGTCGCGCTTCTCCGGGGAATCGGCTTTCGTCACCGCTTGCAAGGTAGTCGTTCGCCGGGGAGCTGGCCTTCCCCGGCGGCCGGCATTCCACCAGGGGACTCGAATTTACGCGAGCGGCGCTGCCGAATAATTGGCCTCGGGTAGTCATAAGTAGGGTGAGCCGATGCCCAACCGGCTCGCCCAGGAGACCAGCCCCTACCTCCTTCAGCACCGCGAGAACCCGGTCGACTGGTACCCCTGGGGCGCCGAGGCGCTGGCCCGCGCGGCCGAGGAGGACCGGCCGATCCTGCTCTCCGTCGGCTACTCGGCCTGCCACTGGTGCCACGTGATGGAGCGCGAGTCCTTCGAGGATCCCGAGACCGCCGCCTACATGAACGAGCACTTCGTCGCGATCAAGGTCGACCGCGAGGAGCGGCCCGACGTCGACGCGATCTACATGGAGGCGGTGCAGGCGATGAGCGGCCAGGGCGGCTGGCCGATGACCGTCTTCCTCGACCCCGAGGGCGTCCCCTTCTACGGCGGCACCTACTTCCCGCCCGACGAGAGCCGCGGCATGCCGAGCTTCCGGATGGTGATGGAAGCCGTGATCGTCGCCTTCGAGGGGCAGCGCGAGGAGATCCGCGAGCGGGCGGCGGGGACGCGGGCGCGGCTCGGCTCGATCGGTCTGGTCGAGCCGAGCCCGGAGTCCCCCGAGGCCAGCCGGCTGGAGGAGGCGGTGGCGCTGCTGAGGAGAGCTGCGGACATGACGCACGGGGGCTTCGGCGGCGCCCCGAAGTTCCCACCGGCCTCTGCCCTGGAGCTGCTGCTCGCCCGCGGCGAGCGCGAGGTGGTCGAGACGACGCTCGACGCGATGCTCGCCGGCGGCATCTACGACCAAATCGGCGGCGGCTTCGCCCGTTACTCGGTCGACGCCGTCTGGCTCGTCCCCCACTTCGAGAAGATGCTCTACGACAACGCCCTGCTGGCGCGCGCCTACCTGCACGGCTGGCAGGCGCTGGGCCACGAGCGCCACCGCCGCGCCTGCGAGCAGACCCTGGACTGGATGCTGCGCGAGATGCGCGGCCCCGAGGGTGGCTTCTACTCGGCCCTCGACGCCGACTCCGAGGGCGAGGAGGGCCGCTTCTACGTCTGGACGCCGGAGCAGATCCGTGCCGTCCTCGGCGACGGTGCCGAGGCCGTGATCGAGTTCTACGGGGTCAGCGAGCGCGGCAACTTCGAGGGCGCCAACATCCTCCACCTGGCCGGGGGCGTCGAAGCACCTGAGCCGCCGGGGCTGGCCGGGGCGCGCCAGGCGCTCTACGAGGCGCGGGCGAAGCGGGTCTGGCCGGGGCTCGACGACAAGCGCCTGACCGCCTGGAACGCGCTGGCGATCGGCGCCCTCGCCGAGGCCGGCGCCGTGCTCGGCCGCGAGGACTACCTCGCCGCCGCCGGCGAGTGCGCCGACTTCGTCCTCGGCTCCCTGCGCGACGGCGAGGGCCACCTGCTGCGCACCTACAAGGACGGCGACGCCCGCCTCAACGCCTACCTCGAGGACCACGCCTTCCTGCTGGAGGCGCTGCTGACCCTCTACGAGTCGAGCTTCGAGCGGCGCTGGTTCGAGGGAGCCAGGGCCCTCGCGGACACCACGATCGCCCGCTTCGGCGACCCCGAGCGCGGCGGCTTCTTCTCCACCTCGGCCGACCACGAGCAGCTGATCGCCCGCCGCAAGGAGGTCGGCGACCACCCGATCCCCTCCGGCAACAGCTCCGCCGCGATGGGCCTGCTGCGGCTGGCGGCGCTGACCGGAGAGCGCGAGTACGAGCGCCGGGCCGAGGGTGTCTTCGCCCTCTTCGCCAAGACCGCGACCCAGCACCCCGAGTCCTTCGCCCACCTGCTCCGCGCCCTCGACTTCCACCTCTCGCCGACCCGCGAGGTCGCCCTGGTCGGCGACGACCTGGCGGAGCTGGCCGCGGTCGTGCGCTCCGCCTTCCGACCGCACCTGGTGCTCGCCGGCGGCCCCGAGGGCGAGGCAACCCCTCCCCTGCTGCAGGACCGCACCACCGTCGACGGCCGCCCCGCCGCCTACGTCTGCGAGAGCTTCAGCTGCCGGCTGCCAGTCACCGACCGCGCCGATCTCGCCCGCGAGCTCGGTCAAAATTCGTCTTCCGGGTGAGTTGACCACACCCCGGTGTGGTCAACTCGTCAAATGACGAACTCGCGGACCTCGTCCAGGACGACCCGGCCGCCGACCTCGGCCCGGCCGTCACCGAGTGGGCGCGCCTGGAGCAGGGAGCCGCGGCCCTGGTGGATCGTCAGCGGGCGGCCGAGCTCGGCGCAGATCACGATCGCGGCCGATCCCGTCGCCTCGTCCTCGCCGATCCCGTCCTCGAGCGAGAAGCAGCGCGCCCGGACCGTGCCGGCGGCCTCGTCCTCCCAGGCCCAGTAGAAGGGCAGCGGTCCCTGCTCGGGCGACGGCTCACCCAGCGCCTCGACCGCGCCGGGGCCGGGCAGTTGCCGCAGTTCCCAGGGCGGTGACCATTCCGCCCGGGCGGCGACGAAGGTCAGCCCACCCTCGCTGCGGGCCGCGACCTCGCCGGCGGGTGGCCGCAGCGTCGCCGCAGAGTGCCCCTCCCGCTCCAGCAGCCAGGCCGTGCCGACCATCGGGTGGCCGGCGAAGGGAAGCTCCAGCCCCGGCGTGAAGATGCGGCACTCGCCGCGGGCGGGGTCATCGACGAAGACGCTCTCCGAGAAGCCGAGCTCGTGCGCGACCGCCTGACGACGCGCCTCTGGCACCTCTCCTCCCGCGAGGAACACCCCGAGTGGGTTGCCCCACTCTCCGCCCTCGTCGCAGAAGACGCGGAGGACATGGAGCCGCGCCACCTTCAGGCCCGCCTAGAGGATCGGCAGGAAGTTTTCGATCTCGAACGGGGTGACCTGGACGCGGTACTCGTCCCATTCCTGGCGCTTGATCTCGACGAAGCGGCGGAAGGTGTGCTCGCCCAGGGTCCGCAGCACCAGCTCGGAGTCGGCCGCGACCTCGATCGCCTCGCCGAGGGTCGCCGGCAGCTGCTCGATGCCCTGGTGCGCCAGCTCCTCCTGGGAGAGGTGGTAGAGGTTCTGCTCCATCGGCTCCGGCAGCTCGTAGCCCTTCTCGATCCCTTCCAGGCCCGCCTGCAGCATCGCCGCGAAGCAGAGGTAGGGGTTGGCGGAGGGGTCGGGGCAGCGCAGCTCGGCCCGGGTCGCGCTCTCCTTGCCGGGGTGGTAGAGCGGCACCCGGATCAGGGCCGAGCGGTTGCGGCGCGACCAGGCCAGGTAGACCGGCGCCTCGAAGCCGGGCACCAGGCGCTTGTAGGAGTTGACCCACTGGGCGAAGAGCGGCGAGATCTCGCGCGCGTGCTTGAGCTGGCCGGCGATGAACGACTTCGCCACCGCCGAGAGGTAGTAGGGGTCGTCCTCGTCGTAGAAGGCGTTCTTGCCGTCCTTGGCCAGCGACTGGTGGACGTGCATGCCGGAGCCGTTCTCGCCGAACAGCGGCTTCGGCATGAAGGTCGCGTGCCAGCCGTACTTCATCGCGTACTCCTTGACGACGATCCGGTAGGTCATGCAGTCGTCGGCCATCTCGAGCGCGTTCTTGTAGCGCATGTCGACCTCGTGCTGGGAGGGGCCGACCTCGTGGTGGGTGTACTCGACGTGGATGCCCATCTTCTCCAGCGCCAGGACGGTCTCGCGGCGCACGTCGGAGCCGGCGTCGAGCGTGGTCAGGTCGAAGTAGCCGCCCTCGTCGAGGACCTCGGGGATGCCGTTCTCGGGCTTGGCGGAGCGGAAGTAGAAGTACTCCAGCTCGGGGCCGATGTTGTAGGCGTCGAAGCCCATCTCTTCGGCCCGTTTCATCGCCCGCTGCAGGATCCAGCGCGGGTCGCCCTCGTAGGGGCCGCCGCCGGGGACGCGGATGTCGCAGAACATGCGGGCGACGGCGTTGCCTTCCTCGGGGCGCCAGGGGATCAGCGCGAAGGTCGAGGGATCGGGCATCGCGATCATGTCCGACTCCTCGATCGGGTTGAAGCCGGTTATCGAGGAGCCGTCGAAGCCCATGCCGCCGTCGAAGGCGTCCTCGAGCTCGGCGGCGTTGATCGAGAAGCTCTTGAGCTGGCCGAGCACGTCGGTGAACCAGAGGCGGACGAAACGAACATCGCTCTGCTTGACGATCTCGATGACGTCAGCGGCACTACTGGGTTGCTCTGCCATTCGGGCCTCCTCGGCTTGTCCGCAAGAAGGTGGCAACGATAGGCGAATGAACCGGCGAGGTGCGGAACGGCGTATAGCGGGTAGAGACGTAGCGATCTCGGCCAGCGCCGGCGGGCTTGCGGAGACGTCCAAAAGCAGCTATAACTTACTTCCGGTAAGTTAATAGCTCAAAGTAAAGTAAAGGCCCCGTAAAGGCTCTGTAAAGCGAAATCCGCCCTCAGCAGAGCCAGAGATGAGAAGCCCGTGACGGTCAAAACCGCAGTTTCAAGATTCCAGATCCACGACGAGTTGACGGCGCCCGATGAGAGCGCTCCTCTGATCAAGACCATCCAGGCGACCGGCGGTGCGGTCACCAAGTTCGTCGGCGTCCTCGCCGGCTCCCCCGCGGTCCTCCGTGCCTACACCCGGATGCGCTCGGAGCTGCGCGGCGGCGTCCTCCCCCAGGCGACCCGCGAGCGGATCGCCCTGGCGGTGGCCGAGCACCGCGAAGACAACTACAGCATCGCCCAGCACGCCAAGTCGGCGCGCCGGGCCGGGCTCGGCCTCGACGAGGTCTCCCGCGCCCGCAGCTTCAGCTCCTCCGACGAGAAGGAGGCGGCGCTGCTCGTCTTCCTCAAGGAGACGCTGGACGCCGACGGTCCCCCACCCCTCCACCTGCACGAGGAGGCACGGGAGATCGGCTGGACCGACGAGGAGATCCTCGAGGCGGTCGGGCACCTGGCGCTGAACGAGTTCCAGAGCCTGATCGCGAGCGCTGCGGCGCTGCCCAAAGATCAGGCGACGCCGCGGGTGCTGCCCTCAGCTGCGTAAGCGGCTGAGGGACCCCGGCCCCGTCGGGGCGAGCTCGCGAAGAGCTAGTTCTCGACCAGGGTTGCCGTGTAGAGCAGGCGGGCTGTGGAGTAGCGGCAGCCGTAGGTGGCTCGGATGCCGGGCTTGTCCTGGGGTTCGCCCTGGCGGATGTCGGTGGAGTTGGTGCAGGTGCCGGGGGCGCGGCTGGCGCGCCAGACGTTGTTGGCGGGAAGTTCCTGGGCGAAGGCGGGGGCCCAGGTCGGCACGGTGATGCCGACGATGTCGCCCTTTTCGACCGCCAGCGAGGAGCCGAACTTGACGGTCTGGCCCAGGTAGGGGCTGAGGACCTTGATCGAGCCCTGGCTGCGCAGGTTGTAGCGGGGCGGGTTGGTGCCGGGGACGCGGCGGAGGATCGCCAGGCGCGCCTCGGGCGGGGTGCCGAAGAAGCCGTTGAAGAAAGAGCGCTGTTTGTTGGTCGGCTGGGCCAGGGTCAGGGTCCAACCCTTGATCGTGCCGGGGTGGGGAACGATGAAGGGCGAGCGGGTCTGGCCGTTGCTGACCTGGAAGCCGGTGACGCTGCCGATCGCCTGGCAGGGAAGCCCCGGGCAGGAGGGGTCGGGGACGGTCGAGGTCTGACCGAGCACGACGGTGGTCTTGGGAACGCCTGCCGCGGTGGCGCCGGCGGCAAGAGCGGTCAGGATCGCGAGGGAGCCCAGCGCCAGAGCCAAAGCCAGCCAGCGACCTCTCCGCGGTGCGCCCGCGGCGAATGCTCCGTGCGAAGACCTCGACATACCCGTGCTCCTCTCGTAGAAAGACCGCCTATGCAGGGCAGATTAGCCGCCCGGGCGTAAAAAGAGGGGGCTGGGGCTAGGGGCCGACGGCGGGCCGGGCGAGATTGACCGCCACGGCGTAGTGCAGCATGCCGATGCCTTCGAGGCCCAGCGCTTCGCTGGCGGCGGCGGTGAGATCCCAGGCGCGGCCTTTGACGTACGGCCCGCGATCGATCACCTGGGTGATCAGGGCGTGACCGTGGTAGACGAACTTGACGGTGGTTCCACAGGGCAGGGTCTTGTTGGCGACCCCGAGCGTGGTCGGGCGGAGAACCTGCCCGCAGGCCGTTTTGTTGCCCCAAAGGCCGGGTCCATACCAGCTGGCTTCGGCGGCGCGGAAGGGGCTGAAGGCGACTTCCTCGCCTTCCGGCGAGCTGCCGCCATAGGCGGTGGAGGCGCCGCCGGTGGACGCCTGGGCGGAGCCGGCGCCGAGAGCGAGAATCGCCAGCGCAGCGAGCGAGGCCGCCGAGCGCAGGCGCCGGGGAGCGCGCCGCATGGTGCCGGGCGCACGTCTCGAGTCGTGTTTCCGCGCAAGGCGGTTTCTACTTGGCTGCATAACTCTTTCCAAGCGCTTGCGGGGTTAGCTGTCGGGCTCGCGCTGAAAGAGCTGCGCTACGCGGCGGATGCCGGCGATTCGCCCCCACTAATTGGGTCCCCCGCTCCCCGCGATATGTAGGCGGAGATTCAGCGGAAGTTGGCAGCAGGTTAGCAAAGGCTAAGACAGAATTATGTGAACAGGTTCGGCCTCGCCTTCGCACGGACCTGGCATCGACCACGCCCGCCCTGGCTCCAAGCCCTGCAGGAAGGCACCCGCGGGGAGGATTTTCCGCTCAGGCATGGGAAAGGCCCCCTCTCGGGAGCCTTTCCTTTAGCGGGCCTGTAAGCCGGATCCTGTCTTGAGCGGCCATCTATCTATGCGGCCCACCTGGACCTCGCCGAGCCGGGTCGACGGTCCTGCTTGGCCTTGCACCGGGCGGGGTTTGCCTGGCCGCCGCGTCACCGCGACGCCGGTGCGCTCTTACCGCACCATTTCACCGTTGCCTGTACGCGACTCACGTGTGGCCGCGCCATCGGCTGTGTATTTCTGTGGCACTTTCCCGCGGGTTTCCCCGGGTGGGCGTTACCCACCGCCCTGCCCTTTGGTGTCCGGACTTTCCTCGAAGGGTTTTCTCTCCCCCCGCGGTCCGCTCGGCCCGCCCGGCGATGGTAGCCCGGCGGCGCGGTTCGGCCAAACCGGGGCGGGATATGGTGGCAAGGATGCGAACCGCGGTGGTCACCGGAGCGGCTGGAGGCCTCGGCCGTGCGATCGCGACCGAGCTGGCGGAGCGTGGCTACGCGGTCCGGATCACCGACGTCGATTCCGCCGCGGCTGAGCGCGCGGCAGCCGGGATCGGCGGGGAGGCCAGCGCCTCGGCCCTCGACGTGACCGACCCGGCAGCCTGCCGATCGCTGGCCACGGCGCTCGCCGAGGCCGGCTCCCTCGACCTCTGGGTCAACAACGCCGGCGTGCTCTTCACCGGGCTCGCCTGGGAGCAGGACGAGGCGGCGCGAGCCTCGATGCTGGCGATCAACGCGACCGGCACGATGAACGGGACCGTCGCGGCGCTGGAGCAGATGGTGCCCGCCGGGCGCGGCCACGTGATCAACGTCGTCTCGCTGGCCGGCATCGTCGCCGCCCCGGGCGAGGTCGCCTACTCGGCGAGCAAGCACGCGGCGATGGCCTTCACGCTCGGGGCCCTGTTCGACCTGCGGCGGGCCGGCCACAGGGGCATCGACGTCTCCGCGGTCTGCCCCGACGGGATCTGGACGCCGATGCTGGAGGGCAAGCTCGACGATCCCGACGCGGCGGGCTCCTTCTCCGGCCATCTTCTGACTCCCCGCCAGGTCGCCCGCGAGGTCGGGCGGCTGACCGAGCGCCCGCGACCGATCCTGGTCATCCCCCGCTGGCGCGGCCCGCTGCTGCGCGTCTTCGACCTCTTCCCCCGCCTGGGGGTGCGACTGCTGCCGGCGGTGATGTGGGATGCCCGCCGCAGGCAACGCCGCTACAAACGCCTGATCGAGTCCGGCCGCTGGCCCGACTGACGAGACGTCAGACGGACCTGAAAACTCCGATGACCCTGCCGATGACGCTTGCCTCGGTGGTCAGGATCGGCTCCATCTCCTCGTTCTCGGGCTGCAGCCGGATGTGGTCCTTCTCACGGAAGATCCGCTTCACGGTCGCGTCCTCGCCGATCAGGGCGACGACGATTTCGCCGTCGCGGGCGTCCTCGCTGGGTCGGACGATGACGTAGTCGCGGTCGAGGATGCCGGCATTCTTCATGCTTTCGCCGCGAATCTGGAGGATGTAGTCGCCGTCCTCGCCACCGATCACGTCGGGGATCTCGAGGTACTCCTCGATGTTCTCCTCGGCCAGGATCGGCTCGCCGGCGGCCACCTGGCCGACCAGTGGCAGGCCGCTTCCGGGCCTGATCGTCTGTTTCGCCTTTTCGAAGAGCAGCTCGATCGCCCGCGGTTTCGAGGGGTCGCGGCGCAGCAGGCCGATCTTCTCGAGGTTCGCGAGGTGCGCGTGCACGGTCGAGGACGAGTGCAGTCCCACCGCCTTGCCGATCTCCCGCACCGTCGGCGGGTAGCCCGTCTTCGCCGCGTACTTGCGGATGAAGTCGAAGATCTCTTTCTGCCGTTTGGTCAGGTCAAGGTCAACCATTGTCAGCCCCCAGTTTCTCCCATTTGCCGGGTGTTCACGCGTTCGAACACTTGTTCGCAGGCTATCGCCCATGCCGGATGCTCGCAAGGCAGCGGCTCACCCGAGGCCCGAACATCTAGAATCGGCCGGCCTCGAGCGGCCGTGGCGGAACTGGTAGACGCGCAAGGTTGAGGGCCTTGTGGGTGGAAACACCCGTGATGGTTCGACTCCATTCGGCCGCACTAAAAAATCGCTGCAGAGCACGCAGTCGGAATTTGGACCTCGGAGGAGCCCTCTCCCTCCGAGGTTCCCCTGCGGTCCATCTGAGGACCACTTCGTCAGCGACGAGGCGTTCATCAATCGGGCACAGGCCCGAAAATGGCATCGCAGCAAGGCGCGCAAGTTCGCCTGGTTTGCGCACCGCGAGTCCCTTTGCAGGGCCCAAATTCCAGGCCCGGCTCGGTCAAGATCCAAGTCGCCGATCTCTCCACGCCCGAGCGACTTGCCGCGGTGGGCCCCTCCCCACCAACTCCCGGTCGACGTCCCGTCGAAGCGCCAGTAGAAACGACCTGCAATAGCCACAATGGGAGAAATGCGCCCTCAGGATCCCGAGGTCTGAGACACGGTCGCATGCATGACTTTCAAGGTCCAAGCGACGGACCTGGTCGCGCATTTGGTCGCAAAATTCCGCCCCTTCCACTGACGCCAACCTCTTTCTTGCCTGATCGGTGGCGCGCAACACCAGCTTCTTGGCTGCCGGCAGGCTGATCGTGAGATGACTCGCAATTTCCGGCACGGTCATGCCGAGGCCGAAGCGAAGAACTATCGCTTCACGGTAATTGGCCCGCATCCGTCCCAGCGTCTCCTGAAGTCGAGTGGCGTCATCATGGTCTTCAGCAATTTCGATGGGCTCCGGGGTTGGAGCTGCCAGTCCCACGGCCGCGTCCAAGTCCACTGTTGGCCGAGCTGCGCGAGAACGCAGCACATCGATACCTGCATTGCGGGCACTGGTCAGGAAGAAAGCACGCAAATTCTCGGGTGCCCAATCCGTAGCCAGCTTGCGGTGGATCCGAATCAGGACTTCAGCCACAATGTCCTCAGCGTCCGCTTGGTTCAAGGAACCACTAAAGCGCTTCAGCAGGTAGGCCTCTCCTAGTGGACGCAGCTGCCGACACTCACGCTCAAAGGATTTGATACTCGAACGCGTGAGCCGACTGGACAGCACTGCTCTTAGGATCCTTCAGCTTTGTCGTCGACCGGCAGCAGCGAGGGCTCTACCAGCCCTGCGACAATCACCACATTTACTACCTGCGTAGCCCTGGCCTCCACGGAATATCGTCGCTTCGACGCCTCCATAGCTTCTTGAACGCTCCCCCGATCGAGACGAGCCGAAACCAGAGCACCTCAGATGACCTGAGAGCGCTGAATGGAACTGAAAACGCCCGAAACCCCTATTGAGGGCCTTGTGGGTGGACACCCGTGATGGTTCGACTCCATTCGGCCGCATCGGAAAGCCCCCGCTCAGCGGGGGCTTTTTTCGTTCTACATCCGGTAAACGGGCGCCGCCGGGGCGGCGAGGGGCGCGTTGGCGCAGGCGCCCAGGGCGAGGCCGAGGACGCGGCGGGTGTCGAGCGGATCGATCACGCCGTCGTCCCAGAGGCGGGCGGTCGAGTAATAGGGGTTGCCCTGGCGCTCGTACTGCTCGCGCAGTTCGGCGCCCACGTCGGGCTGGCCGACCTCGGTCATCACCGTCGCGGCCTGCTCGCCCCCCATCACCGAGATCCGCGCATTCGGCCACATCCAGAGGAAGCGCGGCGAGTAGGCGCGGCCGCACATGCCGTAGTTGCCCGCCCCGAAGGAGCCGCCGACGACGACGGTCAGCTTCGGCACCCGGGCGGTGGCGACGGCGGCGACCATCTTGGCGCCGTCCTTGGCGATCCCGCCGGCCTCGTACTCGGGGCCGACCATGAAGCCGGAGATGTTCTGCAGGAACAGCAGCGGCACCTGGCGCTGGTCGCAGAGCTCGACGAAGTGGGCGACCTTGAGGGCGCTCTCGCTGAAGAGGATGCCGTGGTTGGCGACGATCCCGACCGGGTGGCCGTGGACGTGGGCGAAGCCGGTGACGACGGTCGTCCCGTATTCGCCCTTGAACTCGTGCATGCGGCTGCCGTCGGCGATGCGGGCGACGATCTCGCGCGGGTCGTAGGGGGTGCGGCTGTCGGGCGGGACGGCGCCGTAGAGGGTGGCGGGGTCGACCGCGGGCTCCTCGACGGGTTGGCGGCGCCAGGGCGGCTGCGGCTTCGCCGGCAGGGTGGCGACGATCGAGCGGACGATCCGCAGGGCGTCGTCGTCATCCTCGGCGAGGTGGTCGACGACGCCCGAGGTGCGCGCGTGCAGCTCACCGCCGCCGAGCTCCTCGGCGGTCACGGTCTCTCCCGTCGCGGCTTTGACCAGCGGCGGGCCGCCGAGGAAGATCGTGCCCTGGTCACGGACGATCACGGTCTCGTCGCTCATCGCCGGCACATAGGCGCCGCCGGCGGTGCAGGAGCCCATCACCGCGGCGACCTGGGGGATCCCGCGCGCCGACATGCTCGCCTGGTTGAAGAAGATCCGGCCGAAGTGCTCGCGGTCGGGGAAGACCTCGTCCTGCATCGGCAGGAAGGCGCCGCCGGAGTCGACGAGGTAGATGCAGGGAAGCCGGTTCTCGAGCGCCACCTCCTGCGCGCGCAGATGCTTCTTCACGGTCATCGGGTAGTAGGTGCCGCCTTTGACGGTGGCGTCATTGGCGACGACGACGACCTCGCGGCCGTGGACCCGGCCGACCCCGGTGATGATCCCGGCACCCGGAGCTGCGTCGTCGTAGAGGCCGTCGGCGGCGAGCGGCGAGAGCTCGAGGAAGGGCGCGCCGGGGTCGCAGAGGCGGTCGACGCGCTCGCGCGGCAGCAGCTTGCCGCGGCCGGCGTGGCGCTCGGCGGCGCGCTCGCCGCCACCCGCGGCGACAAGGACCAGGCGCTCGCGCAGCTCGGCGGCGAGGCGGGCGTGCTCGGCCTCGTTGCGCTCGAACTCCGGCGTCCCCGCCCGCGCCTGAGTGCGCAGCTGGGTCATCCCGCCTCCTCCCCACTCGCCAACGCGACCAGGACCTGGCCGCGGGAGACCTGCTCGCCGACCCCGACCAGGATCTCGCCGACGGTCCCGGGCCGCGGGCTCTGGACCGAGAGCTCCATCTTCATCGACTCCAGCACCACCAGCACCTCGCCTGCCTCGACCTCCGCCCCGGGCTCGGCGCGGACGTCGATCACGACTCCTGGCATCGGCGCCTCCAGAGAGCCACCGCCGGCGGCACCCGCCGCGGCACCGGCCTGCTCGGCGATCTCGAAGCGCACCGGCTCAGCGGCGCCGTCGAGCAGCCAGACGGCGTCGCCGTCTCGGTGGATCCCGATCCGGCGAATCTCGCCCGCAACTGCGAGCAGCTCGCCCGCGATCGCGAAGTCCCCCGAATCCTCGCCGATACTCCACTCCCAGCGCCCAGAACGGCGAATCGCCACAGCGACCTCGCCGTCGGGCCCCTGCAGCCGCGACCGCACCCACGCCGGCTCGCCCTGGCGCCAGCCATCGCGGGCGTCCCAGGGATCGTCGCTCGCCGGCGGCCCGAGCAGCTCCGCAAGCGCCACGGCGGCGAGCACCGGCTCGCTCTCCGGCGGCGCGATGGCGTCGCCGAGGCGCTCGATCAGCCCCGTGTCGATCTCGCCCGCGCGAACCTCCGGCCGGGCGAGCAGCGCCCGCAGGTAGGCGGCGTTGGTCGCCGGGCCGAGCAGGACCAGGTCGGCGAGGCCGCGCTCGAGGCCGCTCAGCGCCCCCTCGCGGCTGGGGGCGTGGGCGACGAGCTTGGCGAGCATCGGGTCGTAGTCGGTGCCGATCTCCGTCCCCGCCTCGACGCCGCTGTCGACCCGGATCCCGGCCGGCTCGCGGTAGGCGACGATGCGGCCGGCGGAAGGAAGGAAGCCGTTGGCTGAGTCCTCGGCGTAGAGCCGCGCCTCGACCGCGTGGCCGTCGAAGCGGATGTCCTCCTGGCCGAAGCCGAGCGGCTCGCCGGCGGCGATCCGCAGCTGCTGCTCGACCAGGTCGAGGCCGGTGATCGACTCGGTGACCGGGTGCTCGACCTGCAGGCGGGCGTTGACCTCGAGGAAGAAGAAGGCACCGGGGTCGTCACGCTCGGCGATCAGCTCGACCGTGCCCGCATTCACGTAGCCGCAGCTCTGCGCCAATGCGACCGCGGCCGCGCCCATCCGCTCGCGCAGCTCCGGGCCGACGACCGGCGATGGGGACTCCTCGACGACCTTCTGGTGGCGGCGCTGCAGGCTGCACTCGCGCTCGCCGAGGTGTACCGCGTTGCCGTGGGAGTCGGCCAGCACCTGCACCTCGATGTGGCGCGATGCCTCGAGATAGCGCTCGACCAGCAGCCGGTCGTCGCCAAAGGCGCCCTGTGCCTCGCGCCGCGCCGCCGCCAGCGCGGCGGGCAGCTCACCGAGCTCGCCGACGACGCGCATCCCCTTGCCGCCGCCGCCGGCCGCGGCCTTGAGCAGGATCGGCAGCTCCACGTCCACGGCCCAGGCTTCGATCTCCTCGTCGCCGAGGCGCTCGCCGCTGAGGCCCGGCAGGACCGGCACCCCGGCGGCCGCGGCGGCCTCCTTGCCGGCCACCTTGTCGCCGAGCAGCGCCATCGCCTCCGGCCCCGGGCCGATGAAGACCAGGCCCGCGGCGGCGCAGGCGCGGGCGAACTCGGGGCTCTCGGAGAGGAACCCGTAGCCGGGGTGGACGGCCTCGGCTCCAGTCCGCAGCGCCGCATCGATGACACGCTCGATGTCGAGATAGGACCGCTGCGGCGGCGTCGGCCCGATGTGGACCGCGCGGTCCGCCGCCCGCACGTGGGGCGCGCCGGCGTCGGCGTCGCTGTAGACGGCGATCGCCTCGATCCCGAGGCGGTGCAGCGTGCGGGTCACCCGGACCGCGATCTCGCCGCGGTTGGCGATCAGGACGCGGTCGAACACGGGCTCAGCGCTTCCAATCGACGGCGCCGGCGAGCAGGGTGTGGGAGCCGAGCGGGCGACCGAGGACTCGCTGCGCCTCGCGGGCCGCCTCGAGCAGCAGGCCCAGGTCCACCCCGGTCTCGATCCCCATCTCCTCCAGCATCGAGACCAGGTCCTCGCTGGCGATGTTGCCCGTCGCCCCGGCCGGCACCGGGCAGCCGCCCAGCTCGCCGAAGCTGGACTCGAAGGAGGCACAGCCGGCCTCCAGCGCGGCGAGCACGTTGGCGAGGCCCTGGCCGCGGGTGTTGTGGAAGTGGGCGGTGAGCTCGACGTCCAGCAGCTCGGCCGCGGCGCGTTCGAAGAAAGCGCGCACCTGGACCGGGTTGGCCATCCCGGTGGTGTCGCCGAAGGCGATCTCGGCGGCGCCGGCGGCGCGCAGGCGCTGGGCGATCGCGAAGACGCGGTCGGGCGGCACCTCACCCTCGTAGGGGCAGCCGAAGCTGGTGCTGATAACTCCCTCGCAGCGCAGCCCGGCCTCGCGCGCCCGGGCGATCACCGCCTCCAGCCCGCTCAGCGACTCCTCGACCGAGCGGTTGACGTTGTGCTGGTTGTGGGTCTCCGAGGCGGAGAGGAAGAGGTTGACCTCGTCGATGTGCTCGCGCAGCTCCAGCGCCGCCTCCAGCCCGCGCTCGTTGGGGACGAGGACGGAGACCGCGACCTCGTCGGGGATCGAGGCCCGTTCGAGCACCTCGCGGGCATCGGCCAGCTGCGGGATCACGTCGGCGCGGACGAAGCTGGTCAGCTCGAGGCGCTTCAGGCCGGTGCGGGCGAGCAGCTCGATCAGGCGCACCTTGTCGTCGGTGGCGATCACCTCGGGCTCGTTCTGGAAGCCGTCGCGGGGCCCGACCTCGCGCAGGCGCACCGCGGCGGGGGTCATGCGCCGAGCGCTCGGGCGATCACCATCTGCTGGACCTCGTCGGTCCCCTCGCCGATCGTGAGGATCTTCGCGTCGCGGTAGAAGCGGCAGACCGGGTACTCCTCGATGTAGCCGTAGCCGCCGTGGATCTGGACCGCCTCCTCGGCGCAGCGCACGGCGAGCCGGCCGGTCTTCAGCTTCGCCTGCGCCGCCAGCAGCGAGAAGTTTTCGCCGCGGTCCTTCATCAGCGCCGCTTTGTAGACGAGCAGGCGGCCGGCTTCGATCTCGGTCGCCATGTCGGCGAGCTTGATCTGGATCGCCTGGTACTTGGAGATCGGCTGCCCGAAGGCGCGGCGCTCCTTGGCGTAGGCGAGCGCCTCGTCGAGCGCCCCCTGGGCCAGTCCGATGCCCATCGCGGCGACGCCGATGCGGCCGATGTCCAGCACCTGCAGGAACTGCTTGAAGCCCATCCCGCGCGGGCCGAGCAGGTTTGCCGCCGGGACGCGGGCGCCGTCGAAGCTGAGCGGGCGGGTGTCGGACGCGTTCCAGCCCATCTTGCGGTAGGGCTCGCCCTGCTCGTAGCCGGGGGTGCCGTTCTCGACGATCAGGTTGGAGATCTCCTCCGGGCCGGTGCGGGCGGTGATGCTGACGACGCCGGAGATCTCGGTGCCGGCATTGGTGATGAACTGCTTGGCGCCGTCGATCACCCATTCCTCGCCATCGAGCTCGGCGCGGGTGCGGACGTTGCCGGCGTCGGAGCCGGCCTCCGGCTCGGTCAAGCCAAATGCGCCGAGGGCGCTCCCCGAGCAGAGCTTCGGCAGCCACTCGCGCTTCTGCTCCTCGCTGCCGAACAGGTAGATCGGCTGGGTGCCGAGCGAGGTGTGGGCGCAGAGCGTGATCGCGACCGAGGAGTCGATCCGGGCCAGCTGCTCGACCGCCAGCGCGTAGCCGAGCGAGTCCCCCCCGCCGCCGCCGTACTCCTGCGGGAAGGGGATGCCCATCAGGCCCAGCTCGCCGAGCTTGGCGACGATCTCATAGGGGAAGCGCTTCTCGCGGTCGAGCTCCTCGGCGACCGGCGCGACCTCGGCGAGGGCGAACTCGCGGACCGTGTCGCGCAGCAGTCGCTGCTCGTCGCTGAGGTCGAAATCCATGCCGAGACGATACCGAATGATTGCTCTAAATTCGAATGAGCCCTCTATTTTCTTCCGAGCGCGCTAACTTGCGCCGATGGCGGCGATGACCCCTCCGGCCCGACCGGCGCTCCGGGCCCGCTACGAACAGCGCCAGCGCGAGGTGGTCGCGACGGCGGCGAAGCTGTTCGCCGAGAACGGCTACCAGGCGACCTCGATCGCCGACCTGACCGAGGCGACCGGCCTCGCCGCCGGCGGCCTCTACCACTACATCGGCAGCAAGGAGCAACTGCTTCTGCTGATCTGCAACGACCTGCTCGATCCGCTGCTGGCGCAGGCCGGCGAGATCGTCGCCGCCGCGACGCCGCCCGAGCGGCAGCTGCGCGAGCTGCTGCGCGCCTGGCTGATCCACATCGAGGCGCATCGCCACCACATGCTGGTCTTCGCCCAGGAGCGCCACGTGATCGAGCGCGACCCGCAGTGGCGGCGGCTGCGCAGCCGCCGCAAGGCCTTCGAGCAGATCCTCGACGACGTCCTCGCCCGCGGCGAGGCGGAGGGGACGATGAGCTTCGCCGACCGTGGGCTGACCCTGCTGGCGCTGCTGGGGATGGTCAACTACACGCCCCAATGGCTGCGCCCCCGCGGCCGCCTGACGGCCGAGCAGATCGCCGATGGCTACTGCGACCTGCTGCTCAGCGTCGCCAGGTCCGGCGGGGCGGCGGGCTAGGGGGACAGCAGGCCGACCCGCCAGCCACCGCTGTCGCGCCGCTCGAACAGCCGGCGCTCGTGCAGGCGGTCGGGAGCCTCGTCCCAGAACTCGGCCGTCCGCGGCCGGACCCGCAGCGCGCCCCAGTCCTCCGGGCAGGCCGGCGCGGTCTCCTGGACCTCCGCCAGGTGGGCGAGGCGGCTGCGCAGCGGGTCGAGGTCGTCGATCGGCTCGCCCTGGCGGGAGACGACGGTCTGCAGCTGGTGCAGGAGGTCGCGCTGGGAGAAGAGCTCCTCGGCCAGGGCGCGCTCGGCGAACGCCGCCTCGCCGGTGACGTGCACCTGGCGCCCCAGCGAGGGCCAGTGGAAGAGCAGCGCCACCTCCGGGTTGGCCTCGATCTCCTGCGCCTTCCGCGTCCACAGCGCCGAGGTGAAGACGAGGGCGTCGTCCTCGAGCCGCTTCAGGGTCACGGTGCGGGCCGAGGGGCGGCCACCGTCGCCGACGGTGACGAATGCGACCGAGGCCGGGTGCGGGGCGCCGGCGTCGCGGGCGCGGTCGATCCAGCGGCCGAGCTCGCGGATCGGGTCGTCGTCGGGCACCGCCTGAGAATAGTTCGGGCCGGTCCCGGAAATCGGGCCGGTTCCCGAAAGCCGGGAGTAGGCTCCTTTGCGAGCGTGCCGAGTGGGATCGGCCCAACCGAGGAGGAGGTCCGATGTACGACTACGTGATCGTCGGAGCGGGTTCGGCCGGGTGCGTGCTTGCCGCGCGCCTCTCGGAGGACCCGGAGACCAGCGTGCTGCTGCTCGAGGCCGGCCCGCCGGACGTCAAGGAGAACATCCACGTCCCGCTCGGCTACCTGCAGCTGGCCCGCACCGACGTCGACTGGGACTACTGCACCGCGCCGGAAGCCAACTGCGACAACCGCCGCCTTCCCCTCCCCCGCGGCAAGGTCCTCGGCGGCTCCTCCTCGGTCAACGCGATGATCTACATCCGCGGCAACCGCGCCGACTACGACTCCTGGGGCGCGCCCGGTTGGGCCTGGGACGACCTCTTCCCCTACTTCCTCAGAGCCGAGGACAACGAGCGCGGCGCCTCCGAGTGGCACGGCGCCGGCGGGCCGCTGCCGGTCTCCGACCAGCGCTCCGGCAACGTCATCACCCCCGCCTTCGTCGACGCCGGCGCCGAAGCCGGGCTCGACCGCAACGAGGACTTCAACGGCGCCGAGCAGGACGGGGTCGGGATGTACCAGGTGACCCAGCGCGGCGGCCTGCGCGCCAGCGCCGCCGTCGCCTACCTGCACCCGGCGATCGAGCGCACCAACTTAACCGTGATGCCCTACATGCAGGTCGAGCGGGTGCTCTTCGAGGGGACGCGCGCGGTCGGCGTCGAGGCGAGCCAGCTGGGCCAATCGCAGCAGCTGCGCGCCGAGCAAGAGGTGATCCTCTGCGGCGGCGCCTACAACTCACCGCAGCTGCTGATGCTCTCCGGGGTCGGCCCCGCCGAGCACCTGGCGATGCGCGAGATCGAGCTGCTGCTCGACCAGCCGGCGGTGGGCGAGAACCTCAGCGATCACGCCGCCAGCTTCTCGGTCTGGACGACGCCGGAGCCCGAGAGCCTGCTGGCGGCCCTGGAGCCGGCGGCGCTGGAGGAGTTCACCGCCTCGCAGACGGGGCCCTTCGCCTCCAACCTGGCCGAGTCGGGCGGCTTCGCCCGGGTCGGGGCCGGCGCCCCGGCGCCCGACACCCAGTTCCACGTCGCCCCCATCCACATCGTCGACGAGGGCATGGGCGACCCGCAGGCCCACGGCGTCTGGGTCTCCCCCTGCCTGCTGACACCGGGCAGCCGCGGCTCGGTCCGGCTCGCCTCCAAGGACCCGAGCGCCAAGCCGATCGTCCGCAACGACTTCTTCAGCGCCGAGGAGGACATGCCGCGGATGACCGCCGCGGTGCGGCTGATGGAGGAGATCTGCGCCCAGCCGGCGATGCGCCCCTACTGCGCCGAGCCGTTCACGGTCCCGGCCGGCGACAGCGAGGATGCCCTGCGCGCCCACGTCGCCCGCACCACCTTCCCGATCTACCACCCGGTCGGTACCTGTGCGATCGGCTCCGTCGTCGACGCCGACCTGCGCGTGCAGGGGCTGGAGGGCATCCGCGTCGTCGACGCCTCGGTGATGCCGGCGGTCCCGCGCGGCAACACCAACGCCCCGACGATCGCGATCGCCGAGCGCGCCGCCGACCTGATCAAGGGCGCGGTGCCGCTGAGCGCCGCAGAGGTCAGCGCGAGCTAGTGCCGAGCGCCGTGTCGAGGAAGGGCCCGAGCAGGCGGGCCACCGATGAGGCGGTCGCCTCGGGGGGCTCGGTGGGGTTGGTGATGTAGCTGATCGCCAGCCGCACCAGGGCTTCGGAGAGGAGGGCGACGTCGGCCTTGGGGGCCTGCGGCCAGCCCTCCTCGATCACGGTGCCGAGGCGGGCGGTGGCCCACTGGACGACCGGCATCCCCTGGGTGGTGACGAAGGGCAGCATGCCGCCGGTGCCGTCGTCGCTGAGCAGGATGCGGATCAGCGGGTCCTCGCCGGCGGTGCGCAGGAACAGCTCCAGAGCGGCGCCGACCGCGGCGCGGGGGTCGTCGAGGTGCTGCTTGACGGCCGCCTCGACGTCGTCGAGGAAGCGCTCGCCCTCGTGGATCACGAAGGCGAGGCCGAACTCGTTGCGGTTGCCGAACTCCTTGTAGAGGGTCTGGCGGCTGACGCCGGCGCTGGCGGCGATGTCGGACATCGTGATCTCCGACCAGGCCTGCTGCTCGAGGCGGTCGCGGGCGGCGCCGAACAGGGTCTGGCGCAGCAGCTCCCTGGCAGCCTCCGGATATGGGGTGCGAGCGCCCGCCATCGCCCCCCTCGTCGCAGCGGAAGCGGTCACCCGGCGTCCTCGTCGGGCTCGAAGTCGACCTTCTCGCGGACGCCGCAGTCCGGGCAGGCCCAGTCGTCGGGGACCGCGCTCCACGGCGTGCCCGCCGGGAAGCCCTCGCGCGGGTGCCCCGCCTGCTCGTCGTAGACGTAGCCGCAGCCGGGGCAGCGCCAGCGGCTCACGAGGCCGCCCCGGCGCTTGCCGCCCCGTAGCGGGCGAGAACCTGCTCGCGCTTGCGCGGCTGGATGTTGGCCCGCGTGACGTCGCCTTCGAAATGGTCGAGCAGGATCGGGTCCATCACCCGCCGCCAGAGCGGCGGGAACCAGGCGAGCACGATCATCCCCGCGTAGCCGGTGGGCAGCTGCGGCGCCTCTTCGACGTGGCGCAGCGCCTGGTAGCGCCGGGTCGGGTTGGCGTGGTGGTCGCTATGGCGCTGCAGGTGGTAGAGCAGCACGTTGGAGGCGACGTTGTTGCTGTTCCAGCTGTGCTCGGGGAGGCAACGTTCGTAACGGCCGTCCTCGCGCTTGTCGCGCCGCAGGCCGTAGTGCTCGAGGTAGTTGACGACCTCCAGCAAGGAGAACCCGATCACGGCCTGGATCAGCAGATAGGGCAGGACGACCGGCCCGAAGGCGATCGCCAGCGCGGCGAAGAGCCCGACCGTCATCGCCCAGGCGCTGAGGATGTCGTTGTGGATGCTCCAGTGCGACTTGCCGAGGCGGTCGAGGCGGGCGGCCTCGATCCCCCAGGCCGAGCCGAGGCTGCCGGCGACGGTCCGCGGCAGGAAGGCCCAGAAGCTCTCCCCCAGCCGCGAGCTGGCGGGGTCCTCGGGAGTGGCGACCCGGACGTGGTGGCCACGGTTGTGCTCGATGAAGAAGTGGCCGTAGCCGGTCTGCGCCAGGGCGACCCGGCTCAGCCAGCGCTCCCCGCTGTCGCGCTTGTGGCCGAGCTCGTGGGCGGTGTTGATCGCGATCCCGCCGACGACGCCGACCGTGAAGGCCAGCCCGAGGCTGCTGAGCACCGAGAGGTCGCCGTTGGACCAGAGCCAGCAGGCGAGGACGAGGCCGGCGTACTGGATCGGGATGAAGACGTAGGTGCACCAGCGGTAGTAGCGGTCCTGCTCGAGCCACCTGAGGACGCTGTCGGGCGGGTTGGTCGCGTCGACCCCGACGGCGATGTCGAGGATCGGGAAGGCGACGAAGATCAGCAACGGGCCGAGCAGCCACAGGCCGTTGAAGCCGGTCAGCGCGACCGAGCCCCAGGCGAGGAAGGGCGCCATCGGCACGACAATCCCCAGCAGCCATGCGTAGCGCTTGGGGTCGGTCCAGGTCGCCGGATTGACCTCGACCTCATCGTGGTGATGGTGGTGATGCGAGTCCGCGGCGGTGGCCTCCATGGCCTCCTCCTTGTCAGAGTTTCAAGGAACGTCTCCAACGTAGACAAATAAGCTCTCTTTGTCAACTAAACATACATATGCTCTACGTCTGCCTCCAAATCAGACCGCACAGCAGCAGACGACCCCGGCGGGGGTCGCAGTAATCCATAGGACCCCGCCTCCTTAGATCTTCAGGAGGACGAAGGTGTTGAGCACGAAGAGCACGGCGAAGAAGACCGTGGCGCGGTCGAGGTTGCGCTCGACCATCGAGCCGCCGCCCAGCGAGCTGCCGCCGCCACCGATGCCGAAGGCGCCGGAGAGGCCCGCGTCTTTCCCCGAGTGCAGCAGGATCAGGAAGATCAGGACGACGGAGATGAAGACCTGGATGACGCTGAGAAACGTGTACATGGTCGGCGAAGTCTAGACCCTGTCGAGGATCTGCACTGCTTCCTTGCGCAGCTCCGCGTCGAGCAGGGCGAAGTCCTCGTCGGAGAGCTTGCCCGCGGCGTGGTCGAGCTCGGCGTCGCGAATCTCGCGGTACTTGGCTTCCTTCTGGGCGTCGGACTCGGTGTGGACGAGGGCGCCGCGGCGGCGGCCGCGGGTCGGCCAGAGCGCGATCAGCGCGCCCATCACCGAGATCAGGCCGCCGATCCACATCCAGGTGACCAGCGGGTTGACGATGATTTTGAAGCTGGCGGCCGAGTTTTCCGTCAGGTAGCCCTTGGCGATGCTGTCCGCGGTCAGCGACTGCAGCTTCTGGATCTGGGTCAGGGCGACCGGGCGCAGGCCGGGGTTGGAGCGGGCCTGCAGCATCAGCCCGGCCAGCTCTTTGCACTGCGGCGGCGTGCCGGGCCTGCCGGCGATGCAGGCTTCGAAGCCCTTGTCGGCCGCACGGACCCGGCCCTGCACACCGCTGATGTCCGGTTCGACGGCGGTCCAGAAATCGCTGCGCAGGCCCGCCTTGAGGCCGATCCTGCTGTCCGCCTCGCCTTCGAAGTAGCTGTCGAGGGTGCTGGTCGGGACTCCGGTCGGGCGGAAGAAGCGGCGGATCGGGTTGACGAAGAAGGTGGAGTCCCCCTTCTGCACTTCGAGCTTGGCGCCGAGCGCGATCGCCTCCGGGGTGACCGACTCGGTCGGCCGCTCGTAGGTCACCTTGCGCCCGTCGACGACGGTGCTTTCTCCCGGCCGCAGCTTCACCTGGCGGTTGGTCTGGAAGCTCGAGGAGGCGGCGATGCCGATCAGCAGCACGGCGATGCCGATGTGGACGATGTAGCCGCCGTAGCGACGGCGGTTGCGGGAGACGACCGCGATCAGCGCCCCGGCCATCGAGCCGCCGGAGATCTTGCGGCGCGCCGCGGCGCCGTTCCAGAACTCCTGGCCGAGGCCGGTGATCGCGAAGGCGGCGAAGACGAAGAGGGCGAATGCCCAGGGCCTGTGGAGGGCGTCGCTGAACAGCGCCAACGCGACCGCGGCCAGCGCGGCGACGGCCAGCGGCACCCGGAACACACGCCTGGCGGAGGCCCAGCTGACCCGGCGCCAGGCGAGCAGCGGCCCGATCCCGGTGAAGAGCACGAGCAGGATCGCCAGCGGGGTCGTGTAGCGGTCGAACCAGGGGGCCGCCAGCGAGGCCTTGGTGCCGGTGAACAGTTCCGAGATCAGCGGGAAGAAGGTGCCCCAGAAGATCGCCACGCAGAGCGCCACCAGGAGCAGGTTGTTGACCAGGAAGACCGACTCGCGCGAGACCAGCGAGTCGATCCGCTTCGGCGAGCGCAGGTCATCGAGGCGGGAGACGATAAGTGCCGTCGAGCCGATCAGGACCACCCCGATCAGGACCAGGAGATAGGGCCCGACGGTGTTGTCGCCGAAGGCGTGGATCGACTGCAGCACCCCGGAGCGGACCAGGAAGGTGCCCAGCAGCGCCAGCGAGAACGAGGCGACGACCAGGCTGGCGTTCCAGACCTTCAGCATCCCGCGTTTCTCCTGGACCATGATCGAGTGCAGGAAGGCGGTGATGATCAGCCACGGCATCAGCGCCGCGTTCTCGACCGGGTCCCAGGCCCAGTAGCCGCCCCAGCCGAGCTCGGTGTAGGACCAGCGGGCGCCGAGCAGGAGGCCGAAGCCGAGGAAGGTCCAGGCGATCAGGGCGAAGCGGCGGGTCGAGCGGATCCATTCGGCGTCGAGGCGGCGGGTGATCAGGGCGCCGATCGCGAAGGCGAAGGGCACGGTCAGGGAGACGTAGCCCGAGTAGAGCATCGGCGGGTGGATCATCATGCTCGGGTGCTGCAGCAGCGGGTTGAGGCCGATGCCGTCCGCCGGCGCCGGGTTCAGCGAGGTGAAGGGGTTGACGTCAGGCGCGAACAGCATCAGCCCGGTGAAGAAGGCGGCGACGCCCATCAGGATCGCGGTCGCCCACGGCACGATCTCCTTCAGCCGCTTGCGGGTCGCGAAGAGGGCGACGCTGGAGACGATCGAGAGCACCCAGGCCCAGAGCAGCAGCGAGCCTTCCTGGCTCGACCACATCGCCGCCAGCTTGTAGAAGGCCGGCGTCTCGATCGAGGAGTGCTGCTGGACGATGTTGAAGGAGAAGTCGTTGCTCGCGAAGGCGATCTCGATGATCACCACGCAGGCGGTGAGCAGCGCGCAGAAGCCGTAGACGACGCGGCGCGAGAGGTCGATGCGGCGGCGGTCGCCGTTGCGCCCGGCTAGGGCGAGGCCCGCCGCGACGACCGCGGCGAGGAAGGCGAGCGCCAGCAGGGCGCCGCCGAGGCTAGCCATTGCTCTTGGTCGTGAACTTCGACGGGCACTTGGTGATCAGGGTTTCCGGTTCGCCGACGAAGGTGCCGCTCTCCATCGCTCCGGTGAGGACGATCTCGCGGCCGCCGCGGAAGGGATCGGGGATCGTGCCCGTGTAGCTGACCGGGAGGGCCTGGCCGCCGCCTTCGCGGTCGGCGACACGGAAGACGATGCCGTTGCCCTGGTGGCGGATCGAGCCGGGGACCACCTTGCCGGTCATGTCATAGGAGGTTCCGGGCGCCGCGCCGATCAGCTGCGAGGGTTCCTTGGCGTCGGTCGCGGCCGAGAACGACGTGTAGACCAGCGCCACCGCGAGCAGCACGGCGGCGCTGAGCGCGACAACCAGCCGGATCTTCCGCTTGCGCTGAGGGTCCACGAGCGTGGATTATCGCAAGCCGGTCCCGTGGCGGATGTCCCAGGGTCGGCGGACGCGCTTCGCGCCGAGTGTCCGGCGACCCTGGGACATCCGCCACGGGAAGAGCTGGAAGAATCGAGATGTGAACGGCAAAGGCACAAACGACCCGGTTCTGCTGATCACCGGAGCCAGCAGCGGCATCGGCGCCGCGACGGCGCGGGCGGCCGCCGGGACCCACCGCTTGGTGCTCGCGGCGCGGCGGCTGGAGGAGCTGGAAGCGCTCGCCGAGGAGCTCGGCGGCGCCGAGCGGGCGCTGGCCGTCCGCTGCGACGTCACCGAGTGGGACCAGGTGCAGGCGATGGCGGCGGCGGGCCTGGAGCACTTCGGCCGCATCGACGCCGTCTTCGCCAACGCCGGCTTCGGCGCCAAGCGCGGCTTCCTCGAGGAGTCGGTCGAGCACTGGCGCTCGATGGTCCTCACCAACGTCTACGGGGCGGCGCTGACGATCCGCGCCACCCTCCCCCACCTGCTCGAGCGCGGCGACGGGCACTTCCTGATCACCAGCTCGATCGCCGGCAGGCTGGCGATGCCCGGCTCGCTCTACTCGGCGACCAAGTGGGCGGCGACCGCGATCGGCGAGTCGCTGCGCGCCGAACTGCGCCAGATGCACCAGAACACCACGATCAAGGTGACCCTGATCGAGCCGGGGATGACCGACACCGACTTCTTCGACAACCGCCCCGGCGAGTGGGCGCTGCAGGACACCGACATCGCCAACGCGGTGATCTACGCGCTCCAGCAGCGGCCCGGGGTTGATGTCAACGAGATCCTGATCCGGCCGACCTCGCAGCCGATCTGACGCCGAGCAGCAGGCGGACGACCTGCCAGTAGCTGTGCAGGATCAAGCGGGCCGGTAGGGAGCGGGCCAGTGGGGGGATGAAGGGGGAGTCGAGGTCAGGGGTGAGCCAGGAGGCGAACTCGGCGGCGGGGACGGTGCGGGTGGACTGGAGCCGGCGGCGCTCGCGGATGAGGCGGGGGAGCCAGCGCAGGAATTCGAGGTTGGCGGCGAGCTTCTGCTTGCCCCAGCCGCCGGAGGTTGAGACCGCGATCAGGGCCAGCTCGGTGGCGAAGAGGGCCGGGGCGAGCAGGACCAGCAGCGGCGCCGGGTAGGTGCGGACGAGAAAGGCGAGGCGATTGCGCTCCAGCCAGCGCCACTTGTGCTCGCGAGCGCCGAACTCGTAGTCGTGGTCGACCACGGCGGCGGGCTCGATCCCGAGGATGCCGCCGCGCAGCCGCAGCCGCAGCGAGATGTCGACGTCCTCGTGGTAGAGGAAGAACCGCTCCGGGAGGCCGCCGACATCGCGCCAGGTGCGCAGCGGGATCGCCAGGCAGGCGCCCGAGAGCGCCGTCACCTCGCTTGCTGCGGGCGCCTCGGCGATCGGCCGGCCGTGGCCCCCGGCCCAGACGATCCCGGTGAAGTGGACGGGATTGCCGGCGGAATTGATCCGGGTCCCCCCCGCGTCGGCGACCAGCGCCTGCCAAGCGGCCCAGCCACGGCTCTGCAACCAGGGCCGGCGGATCGACTCGCCGAAGCCGGGCAGCGGCGCGGCGTCGGGGTTGAGGATGACCAGCAGGTCCCCGCTCGCCTCGGCGGCGCCGGCGTTGCAGCCACCGGCGAAGCCGAGGTTGCGCCCGGCGCGAACGACCCGGGCCCGTGGCGCCAGCTCCGCCACCGCCTCGGGCGTGCCGTCCTCGGAGTCGTTGTCGACGACGATCAGCTCGTCGCCGTCGTCCAGCTCCGGCAACAGTGCGGGCAGGGTCCTGGCCAGCTCTCCGCGGCTGTTCCAGGCGACGATGAGGACTGAGAGCGTCGGACGCACCGACGCGGAGGCTATTGGCCTTCCGCGCCGGTGTCCGACGACGTGATGCGGGGCTTACTTCTTCTTGCCGCCGCAGGAGCTCATGTTCAGCCGGTACTTGTTGTTCTTGACCTTCTTGCCGTTCTGCCCCTTGATGTTCAACACGGCCGTCTGCTTCTTGGCGCAGGTATTGGTCGAGTTGACGAGCAGGCTCTTCTTGCCACCCTGCATGTTCAGGATGAACTTCTTCACCGGGACATCCGGCACCGGGTTGAACACGGTCTTCAGCCCGCCGTGCTTGGAGCTGATCACCCCGCGCAACTGGACATTCACCTGGCCGCGAAGGTCCGCGATCAGGTCCGGCAATTCGTGGTTGGAGGAGACCAGGTAGACCGGGCCCTTCAACTTGCCGCTGAGCAGCGGCGTCTTCGCTTCGGCGTGGCCATAGACCGCCGCCTTCGGGCACGTCTGCGAGGCAAGCTGCGGCCTGGTGCAGACGGTCTTGATGTGGCTCTGGTCGAGGAACAGCGAGTGCGGCAGGGTCAGCGCGGTGCGGCTGACGTTTGCATCGCCTTCGCGTGCTTCCAGGATCGCCCGGATGCGCGGGTTCTTCGCCCGCTTGGTCGGGCCGTACAGGCGAGTGTGCAGCTTCGGCTTGAAGCCGAGCTTGTTGCATTCGGTTGCCTGGTACGGGGTGTTGACCGCGTAGGAGCTGAACGCGGCCGGGTTGGCCGGATCGGCGCCACCGCCGTTGATCGTGCCGGTGACTGCCTGGGCGGCGCAGTTCGTCGGGTTGAGCATGAACTTGCTCCTGTCGACGTTGACGTCGATCGAGCGGATGTCCAGTTTCACCCCGTCGAACACGTTCGGGATCGGGTCGGAGACCGCGTTGACCTGGGCGGTTTCCGGGTTGACGTTGAGGGCCGCCCTGACCACGACGGTGCCGAGGTCATACGGGCCCGCGACAGCCGGCGTGATCACTGCCAGCGACAGCGGCGCTCCCTTGTAGGGACCGGCCAGGAACGCCTTGCCGGCGATCTTGTACGGCGCCGATCCGGAGCCTGCCTCGGTCGAGGTCGTCCCGATCTGGCTATCCGCCGAGCAGCTGGAGTTGGCCAGCTGAGCGGTGCCGCTGCTGGCTTCGGCCGCCGCGAGGGCAGCGTCCGAACAATAGGGGATGCCGGCGAGCTTGCCGGTCAGGCCCTTCGGCAGGGTGACGTTGACGACCTTCAGCTCCTGCTGGCCGTCGGGGCGCCCGATGTGGACCCGGAACGGGCTGTAGGCACCGGCCTTGCTGCTGTCCGATTTCGCCGTGTAGCTCGGTGCGAACGGCCGCTCGGCCAGCGTTTTCGGACAGTTGCCGCCGCCCGGGTAGCTGGTCAGGCTGAACGAGCTGGACGGCGTGTTCTGGTCCAGATTGCCGGACCAGGGGGTCAGGTCCGTGGTAGTCGTGTTCGGACCGCAGCTCCCTGGCGTGGTCAGCGTGCCTTTTGCTCCTCCGTTGAAGTGAATCTGGAAGGAGCTGAACAGAGCTTCTGGGTTTTCTTCGACGATAGCCGTGAGCTGCCCCGTAACTGGGTTCGGGAACACCTTTCCGACCAACCGCACATTCACCCCTCGCTCGGGCCCGGAAACATGGATGAAGATCCGGAACTGTTCACCCGATGCCGCGGCACCCGGTCCATTTTTGAGCGGCTGACCAACGTAGACCGCTCCACCCAGCGAGCCGGCTGGAAGCGATGGGGATTCCACCGTCACCGTGCCGATCTTCGAATCGTTTGGACATTCGACTGCGACATTGGTCCCCTTGTGGAACTGGCCGTCGGTACAGGCCACGAGGCCATTGGCGGAGGAGGGGTTGATGCCCATCCCTTCCGGCAGCGTGACTTTGGCGGTCTCGAGATAGGAGTTGGTGATCCCTTCCGATTTTTCTTTTTCGTAGGGAATCCCCAGCTCCACCGTGACGGGTTCCGGTGAATCAGTCGCCTTGGCCCCGTCCGGAGTTACATTGACGGTCGGTTTGAACGGAACTTTGTCGCAGCCAGTCGCGCCGGTTGGAGTTTCCGCTTCCGCACTGCGCTCAAGTTCCGCGCCTTCGGGAGGCGTGGGATACGGATACGAGGTGACTTTGAGGTCGGTCACCTGAGGCCCCGCGCAGGAACTGGGCAGCGTCAAGTAACCGTCGCCGGCTTGCCCTTTAAACACCAGACGGGAGCCGATGACCGGCGGGCCGCCGACAAGGGGTGATTTGAGATCGGTGTTAAAGGAAACGTGCTGATCGATGGGATCTAGATCGCCGACGAGATAGGTCGGTTCCCCACTTGCGTTGAACCCCGCCATCGAGGGAACGCCAGGGCGCCCCACAGCGTCAATGTTGTAGACGAGGGCGGGAACCGTTATTTCGGCTCCGGCCGGAGGGGCTGGGCCGGGAGCCAAAGTCGTGAGGTAATCGACTCCGACTAGGGACCCAGGGGCTTCCGTCGTGCATTTCGACACCAGAGGAGGCCCCGCGGCTACGACTTCGCTGAGCTGTTTTTCCGTGCACTTTTCCGTCGCCTCTGGATTGACTGCCAGACCTTTCGGAAGTTCGACACGAATCTCTTTGATGAAACCGTCCGGGAATGGAGGTGGGCCGGTAACTTGGTTCATCAGGAAGGCCGTAACTCCCACATTGGGATGGCCGGCAGCCTGGGTGTACTGCCTTTCTGGTTCCGATTTCAGACATGGACTGCCGTTTGCGGCCCAGTTCCCCAAGCCGGGCGCAGTCGCGTCCGTTTTGCAGGTCAATGCTTCCCATCTGGCGATGCCAAATTCAGCCTGTGCAGCAGGGGCTGCGAAAACTGCACCAAGGGCCATAACCGCAACCGCGATTAAAAAGCGCCTAGCCATTAATCCCTCCTCGTTAACCCGTTGAGCGGAAACGCTTCCCCTGCGTAGCGCTCTTGTACTCCCACCAAAGACAGTAGCGGGCCGGACGCATGAATCAAGTGCGAATCAATACAAATTGCTCCTGCGGGTCGCGCCCGCCGCTCCCTATTTCCCGTGGTGCTTGCGCTTCCCATGCCGCTTCTTGCCACATGGGGTGCGGACTTTCTGCCGCTTATTGGCCCTCTTGCCGTTCTGGCCTTTGATCTGCACGATCGCCTTGACCCGCCCTTTGCAGAGGTTCTTCGAGGCGACCAGAAGACCGTGCTTGCCGCCCGGCAGGGTCATCGTGAATTTCGAGACGGGCACGTCGGGGACGCGATCGAAGGTGGTGCGGATGCCGCCCTTGAAGCTGTCGATCCTGCCGACCAGATCGATGTCGACCTGGCCCTGCAGATGGGCGACGAGGTCGGGCAGCGTGTTATTCGAGGAGCGCAGGTAGACCGGCCCTTCGAGCGGCTGGCCGAGCAGCGGCGTAAACGCCCTCGCGTGGCCGTAGACCGATTTCTTCGGGCAGGCGTTCGCAGCGAACTGAACCCGGGTGCAGATCTTCGACAGGCTGGCCTGGTCGAGGAAGAGAGCATGCGGCAGCCCGACCGAGGCACGAGCGATGTTGGCGTCCCCCGGGCGGGCTTTGAGCGTGGCCCGCAGGCGCGGGTGCTTCGACCGCTTGGTGCCGCCGAACAGGCGCAGGTAGAGCTTCGGATGGAAGCCGAGCTTGTCGCAGTCGATCAGCTGCGAGGGGGACGAGACTCCGAAGGAGGAGAACGTCGCCGGGTTGGTCGGATCGGCGCCGCCGCCCTTCAGCGAGCCCGTTGTCGCCAGCTTCGAGCAGTTGGTCCCGTTGAGGGTGAATTCCTTCTGGTTGACGTTGACGAAGACAGAACTGATGTCGAGCTTGGCGCCGCCGTAGACATCCGGAATCGCGTTGGTAACAGCGTGGATCTGCGCCGTTTCCGGGTCGACAAAGAGCGGCACCCGAACCACGACCGTGCCGAGGTCGAAGGGACCGGCCACGGCGGGGGTGACCACCAGCAGCGACAGCGGCGCGCCCTGGTAGGGGCCGGCCAGATAGGCCTTGCCGCCGAGCTGCAACGGCGGGGAACCGGTGCCGGCGCCGACCGTGGCGACGCCGATCTGGCTCTTGTCGGGACAGCTTGCCTTTGCCTTCTCGGCTTTGCCGGAGCTGGCGGCAGCGGCGGCGATCGCCGAAGCAGGGCAGTACGGGACGCCGGCAAGCTTGGCGGTCGCGCCAGGCGGCAGGGTGATGTCGACGCCTTTCAGCTCCTGCTGGCCGTTGGCGCGGACGATCTGCGCCGAGAACGGAGTGAAGGTTGCGGCCTCGTTGCTTTTCGGGCTGGCCTTGAAGCTGGGCGAGAAGGGTCGCGAGGCGAGGGTCTTGGCGCAGGCCCCTCCGCCCGGAGCGCTGGTCAGCGTGAAGCCTTTTTCCTGAGCGCCATGGTCGGGGGTGCCTGACCACGCGGTCAGTGCATGGGTGGTGGCGTTGGGCCCGCAGGTCGGCGGCGAGGTGAGGACGCCTTTGGCGCCTTCGAACTGGAGGTGCACCGCGGTGAACGGGACCTGCGGGTTTTCCTTGAAGGTCGTGGTCAGCTGGCCCGTGGTCGGGTTCGCCTTTACGTTGCCGACCAAGCGGACGTCGACGTTGTATTTGGTTGACCCGGCGTCGAGGAAGATTCGGTAGAGGTTGCCGGAGGCAGGGTCGCGGCTCTGTTGGGCGGCAAGGTAGACGTTGCCTTTCAACGAGCCGGCCGGCAGCGGCGGCGTTTCGATCGCGGCCGTGCCGATCTGGGAGCCGGCGGGGCAGGCTATGGCGGCCCTGCTGCCCTTGTTGAACTGCTGGTCCGTGCAGGCGGTCAGTTTCGGCGCCGCCGCCGGGTTAAGGCCGAGGCCGGCCGGTAGCGTCACGTTGACGTCGCGGACGTTCGACTGGGCGATTGTGGCGCCGGGGTCGAAGGGGACATTGAGGTCAACCGTAGGCCCGACCGGCGAGTCGGTCTGTTTGCTGTTCGGGTCGACCGCGGTGGTCGGCGTGAAGGGGACCTGATTGCAGCCGGTCGGCATCACGCCGGGCGGCAGCGGCGACTCGAACGGCGTCGAGCCGTTGGGGAAGCTCGGGTTCGGGCCGCTTTCGCTGTCGGCCCGCAGGTAGGTCGAATAGATGTGCTGGTTCGGGCTCTGCGCCGGATTGAGACACGTGCTCGGGTTGGTCAGGAAGGTGCCGTTGCCGGCGCGGCCGTTGAAGGTAAGGCGATTTTCGAGGATCTTCCCGATCGGCGATTTCGGCACCGCGATCGAGAACCCCTCGTGGTAATCGCCGTTCCATTCGACGTCGGATTTGAGGAAGACCGGCCCGCCGATGCTGCCGAGCACCCGGAAACCGAAGAGCGCCGGTTCGCCCGGGTTCGGAATGAGGTTGTAGACCGGAGCGGTGATCGGAGGCGCCGCGATCCCGAGTGCGGCGGTGGTCACGGCGCTGGTGCCGACCTGAGCCGTCGCGGGACAGGTTTCGGCTTCGAAGCTGCCGAGATCGCACTGAGGCGTCGCCTGTGGGTTGACGCTGAGCCCGACCGGCAGGTCGACGCGGATGTCTTTGAGGACGCCCACCGGTTCTTCAGGTGCGACGACCGGTATCAGGGGTTCGTTCTTGACGATGAACTGCGTGAAGCCGACCTGCGGGTGGCCGGCCGCCGGAGTGAAGAACTGGTTGTCGGTCGTGGGGGAGCAGGGCGGCACGTCGGAGGTGCAGACGCCTGCCTGCCAGCCGTCGGCGGCGGTGTGAGGGTTGTTCTGGGGGGCGATGATGTCGCCGGTGTCGGCGAGCGCGGCAGCGGGCGACGCCGAGATCGCCGCCAGCACGAGCAGCGTTCCCGCCAGAGCGCACTTCGCAACGAGTCCTTCGGTCATCCCATCTCCCCTTTCCCTGGCCAAACCTGGCCTCGACATATATCTAGAACAAGCGCTACCCGATATCGGATGCAATAACCCCTGATCAGTGGTGGCGCTTCGGTTTCCGGCGACAGGCCGGCACCCGCAGCGGCAGGCGCTTCTTGCGCAGTTGCTTGCCGTTCTGGGCTTTGAAGTTGAGGAAGGAGAAAGACGGATGCGCGCAGAGGTCGCGCGAGTTGACCAGCAGGCCGCGCTTGCCGCCCTTCATCGTCAGCACGAACTTGCTGACCGGCACGTCCGGCACGGGGTAGAAGACGTTCTTGATCCTCGCCTTGGTGGCGCTGATCACCCCGTGCAGGCGGACGTCGACCTGGCCGTGCAGGTCGACGAGCAGGTCCGGCAGTTCGTGGTCGGAGGAGACGAGGTAGACCGGCCCCGAGAGTTCGTCGTCGAGCAGCGGCGTCTTTGCCCGGGCGTAGCCGTAGATCGCTCCGGCCGGGCAGTTGTGGGCGGCGAGCTGGACCCGGGTGCAGATCGTGCGGATGTGGGCCTGGTCGAGGAACTCGGAGTGCGGCAGCGTCAGCGCGGCGCGGCTGATGTTGGCGTCGCCTTCGCGGGCCACGAGGACGGCGCGGAATTTCGGGTGCTGGGCACGTTTGGTGCTCTTGCGGCCGCCGAAGAGGCGGGTGGTGAGCTTCGGCCGGAAGGCGAGGGCGCCGCAGTCCGTGGTCTGGAAGGGAGCGCTGACCGCGAAGGAGCTGAACGCCGCCGGGTCGAGCGGGTTGGCGCCGCCGCCGTCGAGGGCGCCGCTCGTGGCGAGCGGCCCGCAGCTGGTCGGGTTGAGCGTGAAGCTCGGCCGGTTGACGTCGATGTCCACCGAGCGGATGTCGAGCTTGGCGCCGCCGTACACATCCGGCACCGGGTCCGAGAGGGCGCGGATCTGCGCCGTGTCGGGATCGACGAACAGCGCCACCCTCACCACGACCGTGCCTAGATCGAACGGCCCGGCCGTGGCGGGGGTGACGACTGCCAGGGAGAGAGGAGCCCCGTGGTAGGGGCCCGAGAGGAAGACCTTGCCTTCTATGTGAAGCGGCGAGGGGCCGGTTCCGGCGCTGATCGCGGCTGCCCCGACCAGGCTCTTGGCCGGGCAGCTCGAGGTGGCCCTCTCGGCCGCGCCAGCGTTGGCCGCGGCGGCCGCGAGCGCGGTCGCGAAGCAGTAGGGGATTCCGGCCAACTTGCCGGTCATGCCCGGCGGCAGGGTGATGTCGACGCCCTTCAGCTCCTGCTGGCCGTCGGCGCGGGCGATGTGGATCGAGAAGGGGCTGAAGGCGCCGGCCCTGGCGCTCTTCGGGGCCGCCGCGAAGGCCGGCGCGAAGGGGCGCCCGGCCATCGTCCCCGCGCAGGCGCCGCCGCCAGGGGCCTTCGTCAGCGAGAAGGACCTCGAGGGAGTCGCGGCAGGATTGCCCGACCAGGGGGCGATCCGGGTCGTCGTCGTGTTGGGCGCGCAGGTCGGCGGGCTGCTGAGGACCGCCCTGGCGCCGCCGTCGAAGCTGAGCACGATGGAGGAGAACGGCACCTGGGGGGTTTCCGCGAAGGTCGTCGTCAGCTGTCCGGTCCGCGGGTCGGCGCTGACCCGGCCGATCAACTTGACCGAGACGCCGTAACGGGTCGATTCGGCGTCGACGAAGATTCGGTACTCGTCGCCGGAGGCCGGGTCGCGGCTTTTCTGCTGGGCGACGTAGACGTTCCCGGTCAGCGCTCCTTCGGGGAGCGGCGGAGTTTTGATCTCGACCGTGCCGACCTTCGAGGGCGCCGGGCATCCGGCCGGGGCCGTGCTGTTCTTGGCGAACTGCGCTTCGGTGCAGGTCTGCAGCCCGTTCGCCGCCGAGGGATTGATGCCCATGCCGGCCGGCAGGGTCACCGCGGCGGTCTCGGTGTCGGAGCTGTCCTGGTTGGCGGCACCGGTGATGTGCGGGACGTCGACCTCGACCGACGCGCCGGCGGGCGAGTCGGTTTCGGTGGTGCCGGGGTCGACCGCGATCGTCGGCGCATAGGGGATCGTGTTGCATTCCTTCGGCGAGGTCCCCGGCGGGATCGGCGACTCGAAGCGAGGCTCGGCACTCTGCGGGAACCGGTAGCCGGGGCTCGCCTCTTCGGCGTAAGAGCCGGCCAGCAGGTAGGTCGAGTAGGCGCTCCCCGACGGACCCGGCGTGGCCGCGCCGAGACAGGTGGTCGGGGTGGTGATGAAGGTGCCGTCGCCGGCGCCGCCGTCGAAGACCAGGCGGTTTTTGAGGATCAGGCCTTCCAGCCCCGCCAGTTCGAGCGCTTTCGGGACCGCGATCGTGAACCCCTCGTGGTAATCGCCGCCGGAGGCGACGTCGGCTTTGAGGAAGATTTCCTTGCCGAGCAGTTCGAGGCCGAACCGGGCGGGTTCGCCGGGCGGCGGGGTGATGTTGTAGACCGCCGCTTCGATGGCCGGCAGCGGCGTCCCGATCAGCGGATCGGCCGCGGTGACGAAGCTGGTGCCGACCCTGGAGAGGGGATTGCAGGAGCTGGCCGAAGCTTCGAATTCGCTCAGTTCGCAGCGCGGCGTCGCGCCGGGATTGACGCTCAGCCCGACCGGCAGGTCGACGCGGACGGTCTCGAGTTCGCCAACCGGTTTTTCGAGTTTCAACGGGCCGATTTCTTCGGTCGTGTGCTTGACGATGAACTGGGTGAAGCCGACCGGCGGGTGCCCGGCCGCCTGTTCGAAGAACTGGCCGGGGGTGGCGACGCTGCAGGTCGGCGTGTCGATCGTGCAGGTGCCCGCCTGCCAGCCGTCCTGCGGCGTGTAGAGGGGCGGGTGCTGCGGGGCGATGATGTCGCCGGTGCTGGCGAGCGCGGCCGGAACCGCCAGCCCCAGCCAGAGCATCCCGAACGCGACTGCGGCCGCCGCGGTGATCCGCGCCCGCAAGTCCCTCCGTGTTTCCCACCGGTAAGTCATCTCGATTCGAATCGTACCCGATTTTGATGACATAAGTCAATATTTTTTGGTAATGTCGCCTCTGATGAGCCAGTCCAGCGGTCACTCAGCGAACAGCAACGGTGTCGCGCACGCCAACGGTGGGCACGCATCGCTGGCGCTCGACTGGGAGCACCTGGCTCGGGCGACCGCGCACCCGTTGCGGGTCTCGATCCTGGAAATCCTCAGCATGGACGGCGGCCGCACCCTCTCCCCCAGCGACCTCAGCCACGAGCTGCAGATCCCGCTCAGCAACACCAACTACCACGTCACCGAGCTGGCCAAAGCGAAGCTCGTCGATCTGGTCCGCCAGCGCCAGGTGCGCGGCGCCACCGAGCACTTCTACCGGATCCCCAGCTCCAAGAACGGGGCAGCGCGGAGGTCGAAGAAGCGGACGACGGGTCTCGAACCCGCGACTCCTGCCTAGATTTGGAACGCTGGAATCGCCCGGCAAAGCCAAGAGAAGGCCGGCGTCGAGAACGCGTATCAACCTCTCCGGAGACAAGCCGGGGAACTGGCGGAGGTGGCCTGCGTTCTCAAGCTTGGCGGGCGCTTCGCCGTCTCTGACGTGATCGACGAGGACATGGACGAGGCGATCCGCGCCGACATGGCCGAGTGGATCGCCGGGGCGCTGACGCGGCGCGAGTTCGAGGAGGCGGCTTACTGCCGCCGGCCTCGAAGACGTTGGATCACCGAGACTCACCGCGTTCACGACAAGGCCGCCTCGGCGATCATCCGTGCCCGCAAGCCCGAGCAGGCAGACGCCTGCGGCTCGGGGGCGACGCCTGGAGCTCCTGGGATGAGTTGAACGGCGCACGCAGACACCGTTCGGGTATCGTCCTGCCAAGCCAGATGAGGCTCTGGCGTAGAGACACTTTCGTCTCTCGAACCGCCGCACGGACGGCTGATGGCTTCTTTCGCTGACCAACGCACTAGCGAAAGGAGCCGCCTGCGCAATGCCTGACCTGGACCGTCGAGAGCTTTTGGCGATCTTCGCCGGAGGCGCCGCGGGTGCCCTGCTGCGAGCAGGGCTAATCCGTGGGTTCGGCGACGCAGCGCCGGGCTGGCCCTGGGTGACCTTCGCGGCAAATGTTCTCGGCGCCTTCCTGCTCGGCTTCTTTATCACCCAGCTGCAAGAGCGTCTGCCTCTCTCCACCTATCGCAGACCACTGCTCGGAACTGGCTTCTGCGGAGCACTGACGACCTTCTCGACGATGCAGATCGAGCTCTTGAAGATGCTCGACGCTGGCCGCCTCGCTCTCGCCTGCGGCTACGGACTCGGCACCATCGCGGCGGGCTTCGCGGGCGTCTACGTTGCGACAGCGCTGGTGCGTAGGCCGAGGTTCGGCTCGTGAGCGTCCTCGTCTGGATCGCGGTCGCGGGGCTCGGTGGAACCGGTGCGATCGCACGCTTCCTTCTCGACGCGGCAGTCTCCTCTCGGGCCGGACGTGGGTTTCCCCTCGGCACCCTCGCCGTCAACGTCAGCGGGGCCTTCATCCTCGGCCTCCTGGTCGGCGTGACCTTGGAAGGCGATGCCTACCTGCTCGCCGGCACTGCGACCCTGGGCTCCTACACCACCTTCTCGACTTGGATGTTCGAGACCCACCGCCTCGGCGAGGAGGGCGAGATCGGCCTACTGTTGGCAAACGTGTTCGTCAGCCTGATTGTCGGGCTGGGAGCCGCAGCGCTGGGACGCGCGATCGGAGGGATGCTGTGAACCACGACTGCCTGAAGCTGACGACCTACTTCGGCGAGCGAGACCGCATGGACCAGTGGCTGGTCGCCGACGCCTTGCTGGATCTCTACGCCAAAGCGGAGATCGAAACCAGCGTGCTGCTGCGTGGCGTCACCGGGTTCGGATTGAAACACCACCTGCGCACCGACCGCCTGCTGACCCTTTCTGAAGACCTGCCGCTGATCTCGGTCGCAGTCGACACCCGCCCCCGGATCGAGGCCGTGCTTGACCGGGTGACCAAGCTCCAGCGCCGAGGCCTGCTGACCCTGGAGCGAGCCCGCATGGTCACTGATGGGGTCGGCGAGGTCTCGTTGCCGGAGGAGTTGAACGAGGCTATGAAACTGACCGTCTACGTGGGAAGGCGAGAGCAGGTCGAGGGCAAGCCGGCCTTCATGGCTGTCTGTGACCTCCTACATCGGCGCGGGATTGCCGGTGCGACGGCGCTGCTCGGCGTTGATGGCACCGTTCGCGGGGAGCGCAAGCGCGCGCATTTCATCGCACGCAACGGTGACGTTCCAATGATGGTGCTCGCTGTTGGCACGGGTGAGCGAATCGCCGCCGTGCTGCCAGAGCTTGGCGACCCGCTCAAGCGGCCGTTGTTCACGCTCGAGCGCGTGCGGGTCTGCAAGCGCGACGGCGAGCTGATCGAGCGCCCGCACGCCCTGCCGGCGAAAGATGAGCACGGACTGGACATCTGGCAGAAGCTGATGGTCTACTCATCCGAGGGGGCAAGACACGAGGGGCAGCCGTTTCACGACGCGCTAATCCGCCGGCTTCGCCAATCGGGGACTGCCGGAGCGACCTCAGTGAGGGGAGTCTGGGGCTTCCACGGCGACCATCCGCCGCACGGCGATCGATTGCTACAGCTGCGCCGAAACGTTCCAGTAGTCACGATCGTCGTGGATGAGCCCCACCGGATCGCTGCCGCATTCCAGATCGTCGACGAGCTGACCGCGGAGCACGGATTGGTCACCAGCGAGATGGTGCCCGCGATGGCGGCGATGGCCGAGAACGAGCAGCGGGGCGGCCTTCGCCTGGCACGCCATCACTTCTAGTCGGCCCGAACACACTAGGCCGGGTAGGGAAGACGCGTGAACGACCTCTCCGCAGCGCTCGCCCAATCTTGGCCGCCATTCGCGCTGATCCTGGGCCTGCGCCCCCCGAGATGCTTAGCGCCGCTCCCAAACCCTGCCCACCGGTGGGCCTACGCGGATTTGCCTGCCAGCGTTTTCAGGTCAGTGCTGACCCAGGACGGCAAGAACGGGTAGATCATGCCGGCACGCTCGAAGCCCTTGGAGTCGATCAGGTAGAGCGCGTCGGTGTGTTCGATGTCTCCGCTCGTCCGCCTGACTTCGATCCGGTACTTGCGCCAGACATTTTCGAGCTGTGCCTTGGAGCCAAGCAGCCAACGCCAGCGGAAGCCGGCGAGGCCGAACCGGGCCATAGCCCTGCGGGCCGACGCCGGCGTGTCTTCCCAGGGGTTGACGCTGACCGCGATGACGATCGGGCGCTCGGACTTGGGCACCATGCGGAAACCGGCCGCAAGGGCCCGACCCTCCAGCGGGCACTCCTGGTGGCACTGGGAGTCCATGAAGGTGAGGATCGCCGGCTGGCCCCGCAGCGAAGACAGTGAGAACCATTGACCTTCGGAGTCCCTCAGCGAGAAGCCCGGTGCCCGCCTGAAGCCCTCTGGCCAGACGGCCGCTCCGCGCACCTCGGCCGCGGCGTGGCTGGGGCTGGAGCCACCGCTCGTGAGGCTGTGGGCGCCAAGGCCGAGCAGAATGCCGAGGAGCGCCGCTGCCCCGACGGCGAGGCCAGTCGTGCGCCGGGTCTTGCCGGAGCCCTTCAGGGTCCCTACCCCTCCCCCGGCCAGATCACGGGTGTCTCCTGCTCACGACCGCGTAGCAGGCGAGAACGGCTATCAGGACAGCGAGGGGAAACACGGTCGAGAAGACTCCCGAGAAGCTCGTCCACCCCGCGGTGGCGAATAGCTGCGGAATCATCTGCATCTCATCCAACTCCTGTCGACAGGGTTTTGGGCCGGGGATCTGGGCGCCCGCGCGCATCGCGCGGCTCCAGCCAACGGTAGGCGATCACGATGATCGCGATCGTGTAGGAGACCGAGCCCGGCACCCACATCATCCCGGCGGCCAGCTGCTGGTCGGTGAAGGCCGAGATGTGGCCGGGGCGGCTGGCCTCTTCGGCGTACACCGAGTAGATCGGCGACCCGGCCATCGTCAGGACCACCGCCAGCACCCAGCCGACCACCATCGTCGATCCCAGGTAGGCCAGTCTGCCCAGCTCGCTCAGCGGCGCCCGCCACGGCGGCGAGTAGACGACCCGCGTCCAGAAGAGCAGGGCGGTGGCGAAGAAGCTGAAGTGCTCCAGGGCGTGGACGAATTCCCACCGCAGCGCTGCGTCGTAGAAGACCGGAAGGTGCCAGGCGCAGAAGGTGACGTTGAAGAGCAGCCAGGAGACGATGGCGCCGCTCGCGAACGTCGCGGCTCTGCGCAGCGGCCTCCAGCGTGGGCCGGCGACCGCGCGGGCGACCGCGCGCCGGGAGGAGAGCGGGAACCCCCGCCACATCCGCACCCAGGGTCGCGCCAGTGCCAGCAGCGGCGCCGCCGCTCCGATCAAGAGGATGTGCTGGGTCATGTGGACCCAGAAGAGTTCATCGGAGAGACTGTCGATCGGCGAGTCCAGCGCGATCACGATCGCCAGCAGGCTGGCGACGAAGGAGGCGGTGCGCCAGCCCTCACCCGGCCGTGGAAGCCTGCGCCGGCCGCCGAGCCAGTAGAGCAGGGCCGCGCAGAGGACCCAGAGCAATGCCGGACCGCCGGTCCAGTCCAGTGGCGTGGTCAGCGCCGACACCGCTCAGACCAGGTAGAGGACGATCCAGGTGAGGACTCCGATCCCGGCCAGCAGAGCCCAGTACATCGCCCCCGGCACGAAGCCCTCCGGTACCGCGGCCTCCGCCCGGCCGCGGTTGCGGACCCCGGCGGCGAAGATGGTCTCCACCCTGTACAGGGCGATCAGGCTGACGAGGACATAGAACGCGGTCCAGCCGAAGAAGACGCTCGCGTAGCCGCCGCTTTCGGGACCGAAGGGGATGTGGGCGTACTCGACCGCCTGGGCGAGACAGGCGAACAAGCCCAGCGCCAGGGCGATTCCGGAGAGGGCGACCCAGCCGCCGGATTCCCGCTTGGCGATGCGGGCTGCGCAGCCGAAGGCCACCGCGCTGAGCGCGAGAGCGGCGGCGATCGCGATCCCCCAGCCGGCGGGCGGTTCGACTCCAGCCGGGCGCCAGAGCCCGTTGTTGTCGAGCGAGCGCAGGTAGAAGTAGGCGAAGACGAAGCCGAAGAAGAACATCACCGTTGCCCCGCCGATCAGCCCGAACCCGATGCGGTCGATCCGCTCCTGGAGCTCGGGAGTCTCGGCGTAGGCGTCGGGCTGCGTCGGGGTGATCGCGTCGTTCATCTCGCTCCTATCCGGGGGCCGGCGCCTGCGCTGCGGGCGGCGGTGGAAGCGCCACCGGCGGCACTCCGTAGTCGTAGGGGTCGGAATCGATCACCGGCGGGCGATCGAAGTTGCCGACCGGGACGGGGGTCGGCGTCGTCCACTCGAGCGAGCGCGATTCCCACGGATTGGCCGGTGCCGGCTTGCGGACGATCACCAGTGAGTAGACGACGTTGCCGAGGAAGACCAGCATCGACGCTCCCAAAACGAAGGCGGAGACAGAGACCCAGTCATTGAGCGGCTGCAGGTGGGAGGGGTAGGTGACGACTCGCCGCGGCATCCCCATCAGGCCGAGGGCGAAGAGCGGCGCGAAGGTCGAGTTGAAGGCGATGAACATCATCCAGAAATGGATCTTCCCCAGCCGTTCGTTCAGGGCCACGCCGAACATCTTCGGCACCCAGTAGTAGATCGCCGCGAAGAAGGCGAAGATCAGGCCGCCCATGATCGCGTAGTGGAAGTGGGCCATGACGAAGAAGGTGCCGTGGGTGGAGACGTCGCTCGGCACGTCGGACAGGAAGACCCCGGAGGCGCCGCCGATGAAGAAGTTGAAGAACCAGGCGAGGCAGAACAGCATCGGCACGGTGTAGCGGATCTTCGCCCGCCACAGCGTCGCCATGCCGGCGAGGAAGACGAGCCCGGTGGGAACCGAGATCGCCTCGGTGGAGAACATGTAGAAGGGCCGCAGCGAGGAGTTGAGGCCGCTGACGAAGAGGTGGTGCTGCCAGACGAAGAAGCTGAGCAGGGCGACGCCGAGGATCCCGGCGACCGCGGTCCGGTAGCCCCATAGCGGCTTGCGGGCGAAGACCGGCAGGATCTCGAGGATGATCCCGAACCCGGGCAGGGCGAGGACGTAGACCTCGGGATGGCCGAAGAACCAGAAGAGGTTCTGGAACAGATAGGGACTGCCGCCGGCGCTGGAGAGGAAGAACGAGGTCTGCACGCTGCGGTCGAAGGCCACCATCAGCAGGGCGGCGATCAGGACCGGCGCCGCCAGCACCATCAGGACCGAGGTGCTGAGCGCGCCCCAGCAGAAGATCGGCAGCCGGCTCCAGGTCAGCCCCGGCGCCCGCATCGAGATGATCGTGACGATCATGTTCAGCCCCAGCAGCATCATCGAGAGGCCGACCAGGGCAAAAAAGAAGATGTATGAATCGAAGCCGTAGTTGGCCTGGACGTTGAGCGGCGCATAGCCGGTCCAGCCGGTTGGGAAGCCGCCGAAGAAGATCGTCGTCATCAAGATCGTGCCGGCCGCCATCAGCAGCCAGAAGGTGATCGCCTCGATCCGGGGAAAGGCCATCCGCCGAGCGCCGATCATCAGCGGCACGAAGTAGTTGGCGAACGGGCCCAGCACACCCGAGGTCATGATCCCCATCATCATCGTGCCGTGCAGGCCGACCAGGGTCAGGTAGTTGCCGGCTCCGAACAGCTGCGGGGAGGGTCGCAGCAGCTCGGCCCGGATCAGCATCGCGTTGACGCCGCCGATGAAGAAGAAGAGGCCGATCCCCAGGAGGTATTGGATGCCGACGACCTTGTGGTCGGTGCAGAGCCCGAAGTAGCGACCGACGCCGCCCTCCTCGTTTTCGACATGGGAGCGGTCGCGGCCGAGCATCCTCGCCAGCGGGTAGTTGGCGAAGCCGAGCCCGACCAGGAACCCGATCACCGAGAACAGGTAGCCGAGCATCAGGGCGACGTCGTTCTGATTGGTGTCGCCGAAGTAGTCGAGGCTGTCGGCCTTGATCTGGTGGCCCAGCCACCAGCCGAAGTAGAAGCCGACTATCCCCAACACGATCCCGCCGAGCAGGTTGAAGCCGATCAGCCGGCGCCAGAGCGGCCTGGCAATTGCATCGCTGTTCATCCACCCCTCCTTTCGGGTTCGGGGAAGTAATGGGTGGCGTATTTGGGCAGGACCTTGGTCGCCGGGGCGAACACCCGCTGCTGTTCATGGATCCATTCGCCGAAGGCACTGGGGCTGACGACCTGGCCGGTGTCGAACATGTAGCCGTGCCAGAGACCGCAGAGCTCGGAGCAGTGGATTTCGAAGCTGAGCTCTTCCTCGGGCTTGACGTAGGCGATGTTGTCGACCCCGGGATTGGCGTCGGCCTTGACGCCGAGCTTGGGCGCCCAGAAGGAGTGGATCACGTCGAGCGAAGTGACGTGGAAGGCAACCTGCTGCCCGACGGGCAGCTCGAGGTGGGCGGTCTCGACGCCGCCATAGGTCGGGTAGCGATAGGTGAACTCCCACTGCTGGGCGATCACCTGCACCGGCAGCACCTTGCCGGATGGCTTGAAGGCCGGGTCCGGGCCCTGCCCGCCGCCCGCGCCGGCGTCGGCAAGCTCGGCCGTGCCGAACGTCGCCAGGAAGAGGACGATCACGGTCGTCCCGACCAGCCAGGGGATGTGAACTCCCGGGTTGTCGCGGGTCGCGACGCCTTCCTGGGGCTCGGGCCCGCGGCGCCTGAAGACGAACATCGCGTAGAAGAAGTAGACAGCGATCGCAACGGCGATCGGGGTCACGATCCCGAACAGAACGGTGTCGTCGAAGACCTGCCCGGAGGAGGCATTGCTCGCGTTGCCCGGCGGCAGGGTCGGGGCGATGACGGCGACCACGATCGGGGTCAGGATCGCGCTCAAGACGAACCAGGCGATCGCGATCCTGCGCATGTGGTTGGGCTCGTTCACCTCAGGCCACTTCGAGGAATCCGTCCATGTAACCGATCGTCTGCATCGGGCCGCCGAAGCCAGCGAGGAATCCCGCCGCGCAGGGCACGAAGCACTGCCAGCGGTAGCGACCGGGTTCGCCGGTGTGGATCGTGAAGTCGATGGTCCGGTGCGCCTGGCTCAGATTGCAAGGGCCTTCTTCACACTGGTTTTTCGCTTCTTCATGCACGCCCGGCAGCGGCACGATCAGGTTGAGCTGGGGCACCGCGAAGGTGTGGGACGCTTCTTCGGGGGGGATCGACCGCAGCGACTTGCCGTCGATCGTCATCCTGTCGCCAACCGTGCCCTGCACCTGGGAGAGGAACGGGTTGCGGAGCCCGCTTTCGCCGTCGAACTGGTAGACGGTCACGTGGACCAGCGAGTGCGCCGGGACCTTGAAGATCGTGCTGTGGATCCAGTTGCCTTCGGGGTCTTTGATCAGATATGAGACCCAGGGCGGATTGCCGCCCTGGGGGCCGACGGCCGCCTCGGTCTTCAGCGTCAGCTGAACTTCGTGGCTCGCGGTCTGGCTCGCCGAGACGGTCGGCGGTGAGCTGAGCAGGTTGGCTACGTAGAACCCGATCAGAACGGCAACGATGGCGACGCCGACAACAACCGTCGCGAGCCTCGCTCCATTCGATCTCAAGAATTTCCCTTCACGCAATTCCCAGCGCGTGTCTCAAAAACCCCGCTCTCTCAAACACCCTAGACCAGCCGGATGGCACTTTGCAAGGAAGCGCTCCCCTTGCTAAGGACGCTGGCCGCGCCGCGCCGCCTGAGCGCGGCGCTTCTCCCGAAACGCGGCCCACTGCCGACGCGTGTAGCCGTCCCTGAAGGGACGGCGCAGGCGGGTCGGGGCAAGCATGAGCGTGACCACGATCGCAGCCAAAATCACCGCGGCGACGATGCAGACGATGACGAGCGTCGTGCTGGACATGGATCTGAAATACCCGCTTTAGATCTCGGTAACCACCGTGCGTGTCGAGCCACGGCGGAGACCGTCATCGGGTTTCCCGCTCGGAATCCCGGCGGCGCCTGCGGAATAGGTGGATTTGAGCAGCGATCACGCCAACGACCAGAACGCCGGCTATCGCGAACACGATCCCTCGCAGGAACCCGATCGACACGACAAGCAGCGCCCCCTCCAACACGTCAGCCTCCCAGCCGCTGTCCAGGTGATTGCCGGAACTACTGGCCACACGGAACCCCCAGCTTGGCAAGCGGCGACGTCAGCGGCGGTGATAGACCACTGGTTTGCCCAGGGGCAAAGGGACGGAGGCCGAATGCCCCTCAATGGTCACGAGCAAGTTCACCGGGGAGTGCCCGACCACCCTGATGCCGCCGGGCCAGACGGTGCGAGGCCTGTCCCGGCACGGCTGGAACTCGGTTTCCGCGTAGCCGCGGGCGCCGAAAAGCGAGGTGGTGCGGTGGCCTTCGTTGTCGAGGACTCGGCCGTAATAGAGGAAGACGCGGCCGCGGAGCGCGACCGGAACGCTGAGCACGACGTACCGGTGACCGGTGACCAGCAGGGCCATCTTGGTGTACAGCTGACCGCTCTTTGCTTCGATCATTTTCCTTAGCGGGCGGCGAGCGACGGCGACCGGCCCCGCGACCACGGAGGTCTGCCGCGAATCCGCGGGACCGGCCTCGGTCATCGCCTCGGACGGGATGCAGGCGGCCACGTTCGCTTCCGTCACTTCCACCGGTTCGGAGGCACCGCCCACCGCCAGCACGATCGCCACGACCGCGGCAGCCCCGACGATCAAGCCCTTTTTCAGCACCCGGTCAGGTTAGTCCGAGAGAGGTGCACCCGAACCGCCAGGGAAACCGCCGTGAGCGGCCCGAAGCCGTCCCGCCCAGACCGCCTTCGCACCGAGGTCGCCGGTCCTGAAGGTCATGTAGCCGGCGCCGATCGAGAGCAGCACGAGCGCGACGCGCAGCGCCGTGAACACCGACCTTGGGGACAGCAGACGATCGACGATCCCCAGGCCGGTCGGCATGCCGCCGGAGATCCGGCGGGCGGCGAAGGCAACGATCAGCGTCGCGGTGAAGAGGACATAGACGATCGCGAGGATGTGCGCGGCCTGCGAGTGCCGGGAGATCAGGTTGGCGGCTTCGCCGTGCAGATTGAGGGCGCTGCGCAGGGCGGCGCCGGCCTGCATCGTCAGGAAGATCGAGCTCATCGCGATGATCGAGACGACCGCGAGCGCGATGCCGTAGCGCGCGAACCAATCCAGCCTGAACATGAAGACGATCGCGATGACGATCGTGGTCGGGATCAGGATCACCGGCACGTGGACGAACAGCGGGTGCGCCGGCAGGCCGCTGTAGATCGTGGTGATGCGCATCACCAGCGTGATGAAACCGAGGAACGCGAGGAGAGTCAGGACGAACTCGGCGCGTCGCCAGTCGACGCCGGCTCGGCCGCCTGCCTCGATGCTCTCGGCACTCACCGCGCCGATGCTATTGGCGCGGCGCTAAGCCATTCCTAAATTCCGAACGGCATCGGTTGCGCAAGCTGTCCGCCTCGACCAAGCACGTCCAGCGACATCTCATCGCCCAGGTAGAACACGGATATGGGAAAACCTGCCTATGTCGATATCCGGCTTTGCGGCGGCGGTCTCACAATCCTGGCCGCCGTTCGCCCTCATTCTCGGCTTGCTGATGGTCGGCCTGTTGGCCCACCGCGACGGGCTCATCGCCTGGGAAGCCGGCCGCCTACAGCGCGTCGCCGGCGAGCCGACGGGACTGCTGGCCGCGGCCCTGGCGCTGAGGTTGTCTGGCCCAGCATCTAGGTTTCTATGCTTAAGCGAGTGGCAGGTCTAGCAATTTGAGTTGTGGAGCCAAGTACGGGACGGCTTTAGAACCATCCCCCACTTCTTGGCTCTGCAAAGGGGAAAAGTAAGCGGACGACGGGTCTCGAACCCGCGACCTCGAGCTTGGGAAGCTCGCGCTCTACCAACTGAGCTACGTCCGCGCTGGGGCGATTCTATGCGGGCCCCGAAGCCATGACTCGCTCGGAGGCGGGCAGTTGCCGGGGGCGGGCGGGTTCTAACCTTCTGCGCTCCGTGAGCGTTCGAACCTCTCTCGCCGTCCTCGCCGTGCTGGCCATCGTCGGCCTGCTCACCTTCGGCCTGCTCAGCAAAGGCTCCTCCGGCGTCGCCCTCGGCGAGGTTGCGCCGGCTCCTTCGCTCCCGCGCCTGGAAGGCGAAGGCAACGGGTCGCTTGCCGACTACCGGGGACGCTGGGTGCTGGTCAACTTCTGGGCCTCCTGGTGCATCCCCTGCAGGCAGGAGGCGCCGGCGCTGGAGGACTTCCAGCGCCGCCACGGCGACGGCCGCTTCACGGTGCTCGGCATCGACAGCCGCGACCTCAGCGGCGACGGCCGCGCCTTCGTCGAGCGCTACGGGCTCAGCTACCCGCAGCTGCGCGACGGCGACGGCGCCACCGCGCACGACTACGGGACCACCGGGGTGCCGGAGAACTTCCTGATCGACCCGAAGGGGAAGTTGCGCCTGCACCTGGTCGGACCGGTCACCAGCGAAAACCTGAACGACGAAGTGGCGCCGCTGCTGCCGGGTGGCAAGTCGTGAGGACTCGGGTCGCGCTGGCCGCCGGGCTGGCGACGGCCCTCGCCCTGCTGGCGTTCGGAGCACTGGATGCACAGGCGGCCAAGCCCCAGACCTCGCTGACCGAGATCGAGTCGGAAGTGATGTGCCCGGTCTGCGGCACCCTGCTGGAGCTGGCGGAATCGCCACAGGCGCAGCAGGAGAAAGCCTTCGTCGCCCGGCTGGTCGCCTCCGGCCGCAGCAAGGACCGGATCAAGGACGCCCTCGTCGCCGAGTACGGCATCGCGGTGCTGGCGCTGCCGCAGGGCTCGGGCTTCGACCTCTCCGCCTACCTGGTGCCGATCGTCGCCTTCTTGATCGCCATCGTCGCGCTCGCCTTCGGTGTGCGCAAATGGCGCCGCGACGCCGGGCCTCCCGACCGCGACAGGCCGGCTCCGACCGGGCCCAGCCCCGAGGACGCCGAGCGGCTCGACGCCGACCTCGCCCGCTACGACCTCTGAGCCAGGCCTCTAGGCCTCGCCGCCGACGACGAGGGCGCCGAGCGTGGCGACCGGCAGCCGCCGCAGCGCCGTGCGCAGCTCGCGGCCCTCGCGCCCGCTCTGGGCCGGGGAGACGCAGGCGAGCAGGGCGTCGGCCGCCGCCGCCGCCGCGTCAAGCGCCCAGCGATCGCTGTCGTGCGGCGGGCCGGCGAGCACGACCAGGTCGTAGGCGCCGCGCAGTTTCTCGGTGGCGTGGCGGAAGCTCTCGGAGCTGAGCATCGTCGCCGGGTCCGCCGCCGGGGCGCCGGCGCTGACGCAGACCAGCGGCGCCGATGCACGGCTTGCCGCCGGGCCGGCGAGGGCCAGCGGCTGCAGGATCCGCGCCGGCGTCGCCTCCCAGCGCAGGTACTCGTGCAGGCCGGGCCCGGCCTCGAGCCCGAGCTCGGCCGCCAGCCGCGGCCGCGAGAGATCGCACTCGAGCAGCGCCGTGCGGCGGCCGCAGGCGCTGGCGGCGGCGGCCAGGGCGACCGCCCCGACGAGGCGCCGGCCACCGGTGAGGACGACGACCCGGTGCTCGGCCAGGCTCGCCAGCAGGGCCTCCATCGCCTCGAAGTCGGCCCGGCGCAGGGACCAGACCCGCGCCTCGCCGGGCGACGGGCCGGAGAGCTCGGCGAGGACGGGCAGCTTGGCGCGCCCGCCGCGCATCACATCCGCTCGGGGGCCGAGATCCCCAGCAGCCCCAGCGCCCCGGAGATCGTCCGCTTCGCGCAGAGGCATAGCGCCAGCCGCGAGGCCTCGACTCCCTCCCCCTCCGCTCCGACCACCTGGCAGTCGCGATAAAACGCGTGGAAGTCGGCCGCGACCGCGGTCGAGTAGGCACAGATCCGGTGCGGCGCCCGCCGCGCCGCCGACTCGCGGACTTCCTCGGGGAACTCCAGCAGGCGCTTGATCAGGGCCCTCTCGCTGTCCTCCAGCGCCGCGCCCGCCAGCTCCGGGTCGAAGCCCGCGGCCGCGCCCCCGGCCGCGGCACCGGCTTTGCGGAGGATGCTGGCGATGCGGGCGTGCGCGTACTGCACGTAATAGACCGGGTTCTCGCTCGACTGGCTGCGGGCCAGCTCGAGGTCGAGGTCGACGGTGGTCTCGTGGCTGCGCCAGAGCATGAACCAGCGGGTCGCGTCGACACCGATGTCGTCGAGCAGCTCGTCGAGCGAGACGAAGTCACCGCTGCGCTTCGACATCTGCGCCCGCTCGCCCTCTTCGACGATGTGGACGAGGCTCATGATCAGCGCCTCGAAGGCCCCGGCGTCGGCGCCCAGCGCCTCGATCGCGGCGCGGATCCGGGGCACGTAGCCGTGGTGGTCGGCGCCGAGCACGTCGATCAGGCGGCCGAAGCCGCGCTGCAGCTTGTCCCAGTGGTAGGCGACGTCGGCGGTGAGGTAGGTCGGCTCGCCGTTGGAGCGGATCAGCACCCGGTCCTTGTCGTCGCCGAACTCGGTCGTGCGCAGCCACAGCGCCTGCTCGTGGCGGTAGGTGTGGTTGCCGGCGTCGAGCTCGGCGAGGGCGGAGTCGACCTCGCCGCGCGCGTAGAGGTCGCGCTCGGAGAACCAGGTGTCGAAGCGGACGCCGAAGCGGCCAAGGGTCTCGCGCACCCCGTCCAGCATCAGCTCGATCCCGCGCCGGCCCAGCGCCTCGGTGTCGGCGGGGTCGATCCCCTCGGCCGCGACCCGCTCGGCCAGGTCGGCGACGTACTCGCCCTCGTAGCCGTCCTCGGGCGGCTCGCCACCGGTCATCCGGGCGGCGATCGACTCGGCGAAGCGGGTCACCTGGCCGCCGGCGTCGTTGACGTAGTACTCGCGCTCGACCTCGTGGCCGACCGCCTCCAGCAGCCGCACCAGGGCATCGCCGTAGGCGGCGTGGCGGCCGCCGCCGACGTGCAGGGGGCCGGTCGGGTTGGCGGAGAGGAACTCGACCAGGATCCGCTCCGGGCTCGCGGTCGGGGCCGGGCCGAGGTCCTCTCCGGCGGCCACCAGGCCTGCCAGGGCGCGCCGGTACCAGGGGTCGGCGAGGAAGAGGTTGACGAAGCCGGGGCCGGCGACCTCGATCCGGTCGAGGCTGCCGGAGCCGCCGAGCTCACGCTCGAGCTCGGCCCGCAGCCGCTCGGCGACGGCGCGCGGATTGTCCCCCAACGGCGCCGCCAGCAGCATCGCCGCGTTGGAGCTGTAGTCGCCGAGCTCGGGCTTCGGCGGGCGGTCGAAGGATGGCGCCGGCTCGGTCGGCTCGCCGTCGCGCAGGGCGCGGGCGGCCTCCTCGACGGCGCCTCGCAGCTTGGCGATCGAATCGGTGGCGGTCACCGGTCAATCGTATGGACCGGGGCTGGCCCAGGGTACGCTGGCCGCTTGCGTGCGGCCGTCATCAGCGATGTTCACTCCAACCAGCCCGCCCTCGAAGCCGTCCTCGCGGCCGTCGAGGAGGCCGGCGTCGACGAGCTCTGGTGCCTCGGCGACGTGGTCGGCTACGGCGCCCAGCCGGACGCCTGCACGACCCTGATCCGCGAGCGCTGCGACGTCTGCCTGGTCGGCAACCACGACCTGGCGGTGCTCGGCGGCCTCGACATCGGCTCCTTCTCCGACAACGCCGCGGTCGCGGTGCGCTGGACGCGGGAGCACGTCAGCGAGGAGACGCTGGCCTTCCTCGGCGGCCTCGAGCCGGCGGGCGCCCGCGCGGGGCTCGGCCTCTTCCACGCCTCGCCGCGCGACCCGATCTGGGAGTACGTGCTCTCGGTCGACCAGGCCGAAGCCGGCCTCGACGCCCAGGAGCAGCGGATCGGCCTGATCGGGCACTCCCACATCTCGCTCTTCTTCACCCGGCCCGAGGGCGTCCGGCCGGGGCCCGCGCACGGCTCCCAGGCCGGCGAGGGCGCGGTGCTCAACCTCGAGAGCGGCAGCTGGCTGGTCAATCCCGGCAGCGTCGGCCAGCCCCGCGACGGCGACCCGCGCGCCGCCTGGCTGGAGCTCGACACCGACGACTGGCTGGCGCGCTTCCACCGGGCCCCCTACGACATTGCCGCGGCCGCCGAGGCGATCCTCGCGGCGGGCCTGCCGAGCCAGCTCGCGGAGCGGCTCGAGGTCGGCCGGTGATGCCCAATTGCAGGCGAAATACAGGCCGCGGGCCGTTGTCTAGACTCGAATCATGGGTCGCTTGAGCGCATCTCTCCTAGCTCTCGCCCTCGGCGCCGTCGCGGCGCTGGGGCTGGTCGCCTGCGGCAGCGGCGGCAGCGCCGACCTGCTGCCCGGCAGGACGGCCGGCGAAATAACCGAAAACCTCGACGCGGTCAAGGAACTGGCCGGCGAAAACGAATGCGTCGGCGCCGAGAACGAGGTGCAGGAAGTCAGCAACCAGGTGAACGCGCTCGGGGGCGTCGACAAGAAGCTGAAGCAGGCGCTGAGAGAAGGCACCGAACGCCTCGCCCAGGTCGTCGAGGGTTGTCAGGAAGCTCCCGAAGAAGAAGCGACCTCGCCTTCGATCGAAGCCGAGCAAGAAGTCGAAGCCGAAGGCAAGAGCGAAAAGGCCGGCAAGGTCGAGAAGGCGAAGGCGCCGAAGGAAGCGAAGGAAGCGCCGGCCGAAACGAAGCCGGAAACGCCGGCGACGACGCCCGGAAATGGGACCGAAGGCGGCAGCGCCGAAGCGCCCGCGGGCGAAGAAGCCGGCGGCAACGTCCCGTCCTCCGGCGGGGTCGGCCCCGCCGCGCCCGCGGAAGGCGAATGATGGAGGCAGGAACCCTCTCGGGCCGCTACGAGACCAGCGAGCGGCTCGGCTCCGGCGGCATGTCGAACGTCTACAAGGCGACCGACCTCATCCTCGAGCGGACCGTCGCGGTGAAGATCCTCGCCGAGCACCTCTCCGACGACGAGCGCTTCGTCGCCCGCTTCCGCCGCGAGGCGCTGGCGGTGGCGAAGCTGATCCACCCCAACATCGTCCAGGTCTACGACACCGGCAAAGACGACGGCCGCCACTACATCGTCATGGAGTACGTCTCCGGGCGCTCCGGCGCGCAGATCCTGCAGCGAAACGGCCCGGTCGAGCCGACGATCGCCGCCGAGATCGGGATCCAGGCCTGCTCCGGCCTCGACTACGCACACCGGCGCGGGATCATCCACCGCGACGTCAAGCCGGGCAACCTGATGGTCACCGGCGGCCCGGTCGGCGGCGGCGAGATGACCGTGAAGCTGACCGACTTCGGGATCGCCAGGGCGATCGAGCAGACGCGGATAACCCAGGTCGGCTCGGTCGTCGGCACCGCCGCCTACCTGGCCCCCGAGCAGGTGCGCGGCGAGGAGGCGACGCCGGCCACCGACGTCTACGCGCTCGGCGTCGTCATCTACCAGTTCCTCACCGGCCGCCTCCCCTACGAGGGCTCATCGCTGGCCGAGCTGGCGGTGCGCCAGCAGAACGAGAAGCCGCTCCCCCCCAGCACCTATAACGACGAGGTTCCGGGGACCCTGGGCGCCGCCGTCCTGCGCGCCCTCGAGGGCGACCCCAACCGCCGCTACGCCAGCGCCGGCGAGCTGGCCAGCGGCCTGCGCCTCGGCCTCGAAGGCGAAGACGTGACCCTGCCGATGCAGGAGGGCGCCACCCCGACCCGGGTCCTCGGCGGCGACACGGCGGCGACCCGGCATCTGGACCGCGGCACCGCCCAGACCGAGTACCGGCCGGCGCGGTCGCAGACGCGGCGACCGGAACCCCGCGTGGCCGCGCCTCCGGTCGCGACCGCCCCGCGCCCCGCGGCGCCGCGCAAGCGCTCCGCCTTCTCCCGCTTCGCCCGCTTCGTCTTCGCCCTGATCGCGCTCGTGCTGGTGGCGGCCGCGGTGGCGGCCGCGGTGATCATCACCACCGACAAGGCCGCCGGCGTCAAGGTCTCCAAGGTCGCCGGCCAGACCGTCGACAAGGTCGTCGAAGAAGTGAAGGACCTGGTCAAGAAGAACACCGAATAGCGGCAGGCGACGCCGCTCCGCTGCGGTCAGCCGGTGGAGCTCGAGGCCGTCCAGGGTGCGGCGCCGGCGAGGACGGCGGAGCGGTAGGCGTCGAAGCTGCCGGCGGCGATGGCGGCACGCGCGTGGGTGGTCAGCTCGTGCATGTAGGTGAGATTGTGGGTGACGATCAGGCGGACCGCCGTCAGCTCCTCGGCCCGGGAGAGGTAGCTGATGTAGTCGCGGTCGTGGCGCCGGCAGGCGGGGCAGGGACAGCCCTCCGCCAGCGGTTCGCGGTTGCCCTCCCAGCCGCCCTTGCGCAGGTCGAGGCGGAAGCGCTTCTCGGGGTCCGGAGCCAGGGCGACGCCGTGGCGGGCGAGGCGGGTGGGGACGGCGCAGTCGAAGACGTCGAGGCCGAGGGCGATGCCGCCGAGCAGGTCGTCGACCTCGCCGATGCCGAGCAGGTGCTTCGGGGCCGCCTCGGGGAGCAGCGGCGCGGTCATCGCGAGCACGGCATGCATCTCCTCCTTGTCGCGGCCGAGGGTGCCGCCGATCGCGATGCCGTCGACGCCGGCGGCGGACACGGCCGCGGCCGATTCGCGGCGCAGGTCCTCGTGGACGCCGCCCTGGACGATCCCGAAGACCGCCTGGCGCTGGGGCCCCTCGCGCTCGTGCCAGGCGAGGCAGCGGTCGAGCCAGCGATGGGTGCGCGCGGTCGAGCGGGCCGTGTACTCGCGGTCGGCGTGGAAGGGGGTGCACTCGTCGAAGACGAGGGCGATATCGGAGCCGAGCGCCGCCTGCACCTGCATCGAGACCTCGGGTGAGATGAACAGCTCCGAGCCATCGCGGTAGGAGCGGAAGCGCGCGCCCTCCTCGCTGATCTCGACCTTGGAGCCGTGCTCGCCGCCGGACCGCCCACTCCCCTTGACCTCGTTGGCGACGCCGCCGTGGGCGAGCGAGAAGACCTGGAAGCCGCCGGAGTCGGTGATCAGCGCCCGCTCCCAGCCCATGAAGCCGTGCAGGCCCCCGGCGGCGGCGATCCGCTCCGGCCCCGGCGAGACGAACAGGTGATAGGTGTTGCCGAGGATCAGCTGATAGCCGAGCCCGGCGACCTCCTCGCCTTCCAGCCCCCGCACCGAGCCCTTGGTCGCCAGCGGGATGAAGGCCGGCGTCTCGATCGGCCCGTGCGCCGTGTGCAGCGTCCCGGTCCGGGCGGCGCCATCTCGCGCCCCGATCTCGAACCGCAGCCGCTCCGGTACGACCCTCATCCCAATCTTTTGACGAGTTGAACCCCCTATGGGGGCGTCAACTCGTCAATTCTTCGCTGTCGATCAGCGAGCGGCCGGTCATCGGCTCGGGTTTCGGGATGCCGAGCAGGTCGAGGGCGGTCGGGGCGACGTCGGCGAGGATGCCGCCGCCACGCAGGTCGAGGCCCTCGGCGGTGACGATCAGCGGCACCGGGTTGAGCGAGTGCGCGGTGTTGGGCGAGCCGTCGGGCTCGAGCATGTGGTCGCAGTTGCCGTGGTCGGCGGTGACGATGCAGACGCCGCCCTTCGCCTCGACCGCCGCGACCACCTCGCCCAGGCAGGCGTCGACGGCTTCGACGGCGGCGACCGCGGCCGGGATCACGCCGGTGTGGCCGACCATGTCGGGGTTGGCGAAGTTGATGATCCCGAAGCGGTAGTTGCCCTCGCCCCAGTGCTCGACAAACGTCTCGGCCGCGGCCTCGGCGCTCATCTCCGGCTTGTGGTCGTAGGTCGGCACGTCGCGGGCGGATTCGACCAGGAAGTGCTCCTCCCCCTCCAGCTCCTGCTCGCGGCCGCCGTTGAAGAAGTAGGTGACGTGGGCGTACTTCTCGGTCTCGGCGACGTGCAGCTGGCGGCCGCCGGCCCTGGAGATCGTCTCGGCCAGGGTCGTCTTCGGGCGGTCCTCCGGGTAGGCGACCGGGTAGGGCCAGCCCTTGCGGTAGGAGGTCATCGTGGTCAGGTCGAGGACCGGGCCGCCGGCGCGCGAGAACTCGTCGAAGGCGGGGTCGGCCAGCGCCCGGGTCATCTCGCGGGCGCGGTCGGGGCGGAAGTTGACGAAGATCGCGACGTCGCCCGCGGCGGCGCCGTCGTAGTCGCCGACGACGGTCGGCACGACGAACTCATCGGTGTCGCCGCGCTCGTAGGAGGCCTCGATCGCCTCGGCGGCGCCGGCGGCGTGCAGGCCGCGGCCGTGGACGATCGCGTCGTAGGCGAGCTTGACCCGCTCCCAGCGGGTGTCGCGGTCCATCGCGTAGTAGCGGCCGCTGACCGTGGCGACGCGCCCCGCCTGGCGCAGCCAGCGCTCGAGCTCGCCCAGGTAGCCGCGACCGCCGTGCGGCAGCGTGTCGCGGCCATCGGTGAAGGCATGGAAGACGACGTCGGGGACGCCCTCCTGGGAGGCCAGCTCGATGCAGGCCTCGATGTGCTCCCAGCCAGAGTGGACGCCGCCGTCGGAGACGAGGCCGAGCAGGTGCAGGCGCCCGCGCGGGCTGGTGCGCGCTTTCTCACAGGCGGCCAGCAGCGCCTCGTTGTCGAAGAAGCTGCCGTCGGCGACGGCGTCGTCGATCCGCGCCAGGTCCTGCTTGACGATCGCCCCGGCGCCGAGGTTGAGGTGGCCGACCTCGGAGTTGCCCATCTGCCCGGGCGGCAGGCCGACGTCGCGGCCCTGAGCGGAGAGCTGGGTGTGGGGGAAGCGGTCCCAGAGTCCGTCGAAGACAGGGGTCTTGGCGAGCGAGATCGCGTTGCCCGGGCCGGCCTCGGCCAGGCCCCAGCCGTCGAGGATGACCAGCGCCAGCGAGGGGGCCGTGGGGGTCACCCCGCCGCTTCCACGATCCCGGCGAACTCGACCGGGTCGAGGGCGGCGCCACCGACGAGCGCGCCGTCGACGTCCGGCCCCGAGAGCAGCTCGGCCGCGTTGGCGGCCTTGACCGAGCCGCCGTAGAGGATCCGCACCCTGTCGGCGCCGGCGCCGCGCATGCGCAGGACGTCGCGGATGAAGGCGCACGCCTCCTGGGCGATCTCGGGGGTCGCGGTGCGCCCCGTGCCGATTGCCCAGATCGGCTCGTAGGCGACGACGACACGCTCCAGGTGCGTCGACTCGACGCCGGCCAGGTCGGCCTGGAGCTGGCGCTCGAGCACTTCCTCGGTCTCGCCGGCGTCGCGCGCGGCCTCGCTCTCGCCGACGCAGAGGATCGGCTCGAGGTCGGCGGCGAGCGCGGCCGGGACCTTGCGGGCCAGCGCCTCATCGGTCTCACCGAAGTACTGGCGGCGCTCGGAGTGGCCGAGCACGACCGCTTCGACATCGAGCTCGACCAGCATCGGCGCCGAGACCTCGCCGGTGAAGGCGCCCGCGTCCTCCTCGTGCATGTTCTGGGCGGCGACGCGGACGGCGGTGCCGCGGCGACGCTCGACGACCTCGTTCAGGGCCAGGAACGAGGGGCAGATGACGACGTCGCACCGGGTCGCGGCAATCCGCGGCAGCAGCGCGTCGACGAACTCTGCCGCCTCGGCGACGGTCTTGTTCATCTTCCAGTTGGCGGCTATGTACGGGGTGCGCTCAGGCATCGGTGCCCTCCATGGTGGCGGTCTCCCTGTCCAGCAGGGCCTCGACCCCGGGCAGCTTCTTTCCCTCCAGCAGCTCCAGGGATGCTCCTCCTCCCGTCGAGAGCCAGTCGACCTCGTCGTCGAGGCCGAACTTGCGCAGCGCCGCGACCGAGTCGCCGCCGCCGATAACGGTGGTCCCGGAGGCGGTCGCGACCGCCTCGGCGACGGTCCGGGTGCCGCCCGCGAACGGCTCCATCTCGAAGGCGCCCATCGGCCCGTTCCAGAGCACGGTGCCGGCGCCGGTGACCGCCTCGGCGTAGAGCTTCGCGGTGCGGGGCCCGACGTCGAGTCCCATCCAGCCATCCGGCACCTCCACCCCGTCGCTCTCGCGCCGCTCGGTCTCGGCGTCGAAGCTCCTGCCGAGCACGAGGTCGACCGGCAGGGTCAGCTCGCAGCCGGACTCCTCGGCCCGCTCCAGCGCCTCGGCCGCCAGCTTCACCCCCTCCTCCTCGACCAGCGAGTCGCCGGTGCCGATGCCCTGCGCGCGGAAGAAGCTGAAGCACATCGCGCCGCCGATCAGGATCTGGTCGGCGACCTCGAGGAAGCGGTCGATGACGCCGATCTTGTCGGAGACCTTGGAGCCGCCGAGGACGACGACGAGCGGCCTGGCGGGCGACTCGACCACGGCGGTGAGCTCGGTCATCTCGCGCTCCAGCAGCAGCCCCGCGTAGGCGGGAAGGTGGTGCGCGACCCCCTCGGTGCTGGCGTGGGCGCGGTGGGCGGCGCCGAAGGCGTCGTTGACGTAGAGGTCGCCGAGCTGGGCCAGGGCTTCGGCCAGGGTCGGGTCGTTCGCGGTCTCACGCGGGTCGAAGCGGGTGTTCTCCAGCAGCAGCACGTCGCCGGGGCCGAGCGCCCCGGCCATCAGGTCGACGCCGTCGCCCACGACCGAGCCGGCCTGCTTCACCTCGATCCCCAGCAGCTCGCCCAGCCGCTTCGCCACCGGCGCCAGCGAGAGCGCCGGGTCGACCTCGCCCCCCGGCCGCCCCAGGTGCGAGGCGAGGACCAGCGCCGCGCCGCGCTCGCGCAGCAGTTCGAGCGTCGGCAGCGCCGCCTGGATCCGCATGTCATCGGCGACCTCGCCGTCGTCCAGCGGCACGTTGAAGTCGACCCGGACCAGCACCCGCCGGCCCGCGACCTCGGCGTCGCGGACGCTTGCCTTGGCGAAGCTCACGACCGCCTCCCCGCGGTGCTCAGGAGCCCGCCAGGACCTTGCCGGCGAGCTCGACGCAGCGGTTCGAGTAGCCCCACTCGTTGTCGTACCAGGCGATCGTCTTGACCAGGCGGCCGTCGCCGATCACCATCGTCCCGCCCGCGTCGACGATCGAGGAGTGCGGGTCGCCGACGATGTCGGTGGAGACGATCGGGTCCTCGGTGTAGGCGAGGATCCCCTTCATCGGCCCCTCCGCCGCGGCCCGCAGAGCGGCGTTGATCTGGTCGACCTCGAGCGGGTCGGGGGTCGTGAAGACGAGGTCGACGGCCGAGCCGACTGGGACCGGGGCCCGCATCGAGAACCCGTTCAGCTTCCCGTTCAGCTCCGGCAGGACCAGGCCCACCGCCTTGGCGGCGCCGGTCGTGGTCGGGATCAGGTTGAGGCCGGCGGCGCGCGCCCGGCGCAGGTCGGAGTGCGGCATGTCCTGCAGGCGCTGATCCGCCGTGTAGGCGTGGATCGTGGTCATCAGGCCCTGCTCGATGCCGAAGGCCTCGTGCAGCACCTTGGCCAGCGGCGCCAGGCAGTTGGTCGTGCAGGAGGCGTTGGAGATGATGTCGTGGCTCGCGGGGTCGTAGGCGGAGTCGAAGTTGACGCCGAGCGCAACGGTCACGTCCGGCTCCTTGGCGGGGGCCGAGATGATCACCTTCCTGGCCCCGGCCTCGAGGTGCTTGGCGGCGTCGGCGCGGGCGGTGAAGAAGCCGGTCGACTCGATCACCACGTCGACCCCGAGGTCGCCCCAGGGGAGCGCCGCCGGGTCGCGCTCGGAGAGCACCTTGAGCGGCGTGCCGGCGACCGAGATCGTGTCCCCGTCGAGCTCGACCTCAGCCGGGAAGCGGCCGAGGATCGAGTCGTACTTGAGCAGGTGGGCCAGCGTGGCCGGGTCGGTGAGGTCGTTGACGGCGACGAACTCGATGTCCGCTCCCGCCGCGTGTGCAGCGCGGAAGACGTTGCGACCGATGCGCCCGAAACCGTTGATGCCGACCTTCACAGCCATGAAGTCATGCCTCCTGAATTCGTTTTGTGGAGCCGATCCTACGGAGTCGGCTCAGTCGGACCCGATGGTGATCTCGATCTCGTACCCGTCCGGGTCCTTGACGAATGCCGAGTAAGAGCCTGAGCCGTGCGAGCGCTGCTCGCCGGGATCGCTGACGTTGACGCCGCCGGCCCGCATCCCGCCCTCCCAGGCCGCCTTGACGGCGACGATGCCGAGGCCGGAGAAGCTGAGCAGCCCGAAGCCCGGCCTGGGCTGGTGGTGGGCGGCGATGAAGAAAACCGGCTTGGCGATCCCCCAGCCGATCGTCTCGTCTTCCTCGAAATGCCGCCGCCAGCCGAGTGGGGCGAGCATCGAGTCATAGAAGGCGCCGCTGCGATCGAGGTCGGAGACCTCAAGAAGGACGTGATGGAGCATGAGCGCGGAGGCTATAGGCGCCTCTCCCGGAAAGTCGCCTGACCAGCCGCGCGGGCGTCAGCCGGAGCGCGGAGTCCAGCGAAAGAACCTGATGGCGAGCAGGAGACCGACCACGCCCCAGATCGCGACGATCGCCAGGTTGTCCCAGGAGATCGAGGCACTCGCCGCGCCGTTCGCCGGCACGTAGGCGTCGAAGAAGGCCTCGAAGAAGTGGCGGATCGGGAAGACGTCGGCGAAGTGGATGACGCCGTTGGGCAGCTGGTCGTCGGGGATGAAGACGCCGGAGAGGAAGTAGAGCGGCAGCAGCAGGGCGTTGACGATCGGCGCCGCGGCGTCCTGGGAGGGGATCGCCGCGGTCAGGGCGATGCCGAGGCAGCAGAAGGCGGCCGCGCCGATGACCAGGGTGAGGACGATCGCGGGCAGGCGGTCCCAGGGGATTGCCACCCCGTAGAGGACGTCGCCGATCAGCGCCAGCAGGGCGAGCATCATCAGCGCCACCACGATCGAGTTGCCGACCCGGCCGGCGATGAAGACCCAGGGCGGCATCGGCGTGCCGCGGCTGCGCTTGAGGCGGCCGTCCTCGCGGGCGATCACCAGCGACATCGCCAGGCTCTGCATCGTCGCCGAGATGATCGAGAGGGTGATGATCGCCGGCACGTAGTAGGTCGTCGTCTTGATCCCGCCGCGCACGTCGACCGTCTGGCCGCCGAAGACGGTGGCGAAGATCAGCAGCAGGACGACCGGGAACATCACCGTGAAGAAGACCGACGCCGGGTTGCGCCAGAAGGCCTTCTGGTCGTAGCGGAACTGGTGGGCGACCAGGGCGAGGCCGTTCACTCGGCCGCCTCCGGGTCCGCGGTCAGCTCCAGGTAGACGTCCTCGAGCGTCGGCCGCGTCACTTCCAGGCCCTCGAGGTCCTCGCCGCGAGCCAGCGCCTCCCCGGTCAGCTCGTGCAGCGTCTTGACCAGCGTCGTCGTCTCGACCCTGACCTCCCTGCCGCCCTCGCGGTAGTGGATCGTCGCCGGCGCGCTCTCGCGGTCGCCGAGGTCCTCGGGGGTGCCGCGGGCGACGATCTCACCGCCGGCGATGATCGTCACGCGGTCGGCGAGGCGCTGCGCCTCGTCCATGTAGTGGGTGGTGAGGAAGACGGTCTTGCCGAGGTCGCGCAGGCCGGCGATCACGTCCCAGGCCTGGCGCCGCGCGGTCGGGTCGAAGCCGGTCGTCGGCTCGTCGAGGAAGAGCAGCTCGGGGTCGCCGACCAGGGCCATGCCGACGTCGAGGCGGCGCTGCTGGCCGCCGGAGAGCTTGCTCGCCCGCACCTCGGCCTTCTCCTCCAACCCGACCAACCCGATCACCTCGTCGACCGGGCGCGGGGCGCGGAAGTAGCCGGCGTAGAGGCCGAGCGACTCGCGCACGGTCAGGTAGGGGTCGAGGCGACCGCTCTGCAGGACGATGCCGATCCGCTCGCGCCAGGCGCGGCCGGCGTGCTGCGGGTCCTCCCCCAGCACCCTGACGTCGCCGCCCGTGCGCTTGCGGTAGCCCTCGAGGATCTCGACCGTGGTCGTCTTGCCGGCCCCGTTGGGCCCGAGGAAGGCGAAGACCTCCCCCGGCATCACCTCGAGATCGATGCCGCGCACCGCCTCGGCCTCGCCGTAGCTCTTCCGCAGACCGCTGATGGATATGACCGGCTCAGGCAACGCGGGGCGATTCTAGGTCGATGGGCCGATAAGTCGCCTGTGGCTCAACTTTCCGGCCCGTCGACCCGCGGTTAGTCAAGGTCGACGTCGCGGTGCTTGACGCGGACGATCACGTCATCGCGAGCCGCCAGGTCGCGGCGGATGCGGTCGGCGACGGTGACCGAGCGATGGCGGCCGCCGGTGCAGCCGACGGCGATCGTCAGGTGGCTCTTGCCCTCGGTCACATAGGCGGGGACGAGGAACTCGAGCAGGGGCAGCAGCCGGCCGTAGAACTCGCCGGCCTGGGTGCCGGACTCGACGTAGGCGCGGACCTGCTCGTCCATCCCGGTCAGCGGGCGCAGCTCGTCGACGTAGTGGGGGTTGGGCAGGAAGCGGACGTCGAGGGTGAGGTCGGCGTCGCGCGGCGGCCCGTTCTTGAAGCCGAAGGTGAGCAGGGTCAGGGCCAGCTTGCCGCTCTCCTCGCTGCCCAGCATCTCCTCGGCGATCCGCCGCCGCAGTTCCGCCCCGGTCAGGTCGCTGGTGTCCATCACCATGTCGGCCCGCTCGCGCAGCGGCGCCAGCATCTCGCGCTCGGCCCGGATCCCGTCGACGATCCGCCCTTCCGGCGCCAGCGGGTGGCGGCGGCGGGTCTCCTTGTAGCGGTCGAGCAGCGTCTCCTCGTCGGCCTCGAGGAAGAGGACCTCCGGCTTCAGCCCGCCGGCCTCGAGATCGCCCAGCACCTGGATCAGGTCCTCGAAGTACTCGCCGCCGCGCACGTCGGAGACGACCGCGGCGTGCTCGACCCCGCTGCCCTCGTGGCGGAAGAGCTCGCCGAGACTGTCGATCATCCGCGGCGGCAGGTTGTCGACGCAGAAGTAGCCGCCGTCCTCGAAGGCGGCGATCGCCTCCGACTTGCCGGCGCCGGAATGGCCGGTGATAACGACCAGGTTGACCCGCCCGTCCGCCATCGCCCTAGTTCGTCCTGTTCAGCTGCTCGTGGATCTCCCGGCCTACTTTGCCAGGCAGGCCGGGCACCGCCTCGAGCTCCTCCCGGCTCGCGGCCAGGAACCGCTCTGGAGAGCCGAAATGCTGGAGCAGAGCGCGCTTGCGCGCCGGCCCGATTCCCTTCAGCTCGTCGAGCACCGAGCCGGTCATGGCGCTGTCGCGGCGGCCGCGATGGTGGTCGATCGCGAAGCGGTGAGCCTCGTCGCGGACCCGCTGCAGCAGCCGCGAGGCCTCGGAGTCGGCGGCGAGCTCGAGCGGCGCCGAGCGACCGGGGACGAAGACCTCCTCCTCGCGCTTGGCGAGGCTGACCACGGTGACGCCGCGCTCGACGAAGGGCGCCAGCACCTTCATCCCCGCCGCCAGCTGCCCCTTGCCGCCGTCGATCATCAGCAGCGAGGGCAGCGAGGCGAAGCTCTCGTCGCGTTTGCCGTCGTGGGGCGAGAGGTCGGCCTGTTCGAGGTAGCGGGCGACCCGCCGCCCCAGCACCTCCTCCATCGAGGCGAAGTCGTCCGGCCCGCCGTTGCCGCCCTCGTCGCGGGCGTCGCCGCGCACCCGGAAGCGCCGGTAGTCCGCCTTCTTGGTCGCGCCGCCCTCGAAGACGACCATCGAGGCGACCGTGTGCTCGCCGCCGATATTGGAGATGTCGAAGCCCTCGATCCGCACCGGCAGCTCCTCCATCCCCAGCACCTCGCGCAGCGTCGCCAGCGACTCGACCCGGCGCGCGCGCCGGTGCTCGCGGCGCAGCCGGTCCTGGTCGAGGGCGAGGTGGGCGTTGCGCTCGGCCAGCTCGCGCAGGCGGCGCTTGTCGCCGCGCTCGGCCGCCCGCACCTCGACCTGGGAGCCGCGGCGCTCGCTCAGCGCCTCCGAGAGCACCCCGACGCGGTCGGCCAGGTAGGGGCCGACGACGATCATCGGCGGCATCGCCGGCGAGGCCGAGTAGTACTGGCCGATGAACTCCTCGGCGACCTCGGCCGGCTCGCGCTCGCCCTGGTTCTCGAGGTAGAAGCTCTGGCGCTCGGCGAGGATCCCGTCGCGGACCTGGAAGACCTGGGCGTTGGCGTCGGTCCCCTCGACCGCGACCCCGATCAGGTCGGCGGTGCCGACCGAGCCGCCGGCGACCCGCTGGCGCTCGAACAGCGAGCGGATCGCCTTGAGGCGGTCGCGGTGCAGCGCCGCCCGCTCGAATTCCTCGGCCGCCGCCGCGGCCTCCATCTTCGCCCGCTCCTCGGCCTCGACCTGGCGGTAGCGGCCGGAGAGGAAGTCGATGATCGCGTCGATGTTGCGGCGGTACTCCTCGCGGCTGATGTGGCCGACACAGGGCGCCCCGCAGCGCTTTATGTAGTAGTCGAGGCAGGGGCTGCCGGAGCGCCGCCCGGGCTCGGCCCCCTCGCAGGTGCGGAACTGGAACAGCTTGCCGAGCAGGTCGAGTGTCTCCCGCACCCGCTTGGCACTGGAGAAGGGCCCGAAGTAGGCGCGGTGCGGGCGGTGCTTCTCGCGGGTGAAGTAGACCCGCGGGTAGTCCTCGTCGAGGCTGACGCAGACGTAGGGATAGGACTTGTCGTCGCGCAGGCGGATGTTGAAGTGCGGCCGGTGGCGCTTGATGAAGCTCTGCTCGGCCAGCAGCGCCTCCGCCTCGGTGGCGGTGACGAGCGTGTCGATGCGGTCGATCCGCGAGGTCAGGCGCCGGTTGCCAGCCGAGAAGTGCGAGGCGACCCGTTTGCGGATCGAGCGCGCCTTGCCGACATAGAGCAGCGCGCCGTCGCTCCCGTAGAAGAGGTAGACGCCCGGCGAGTCGGGCAGGGAGCGGCGCTGCTCGGCGATCCGCTCGGCGCGCGAGAGACCGTCGTTTTCCGGGGCTTCGGCCATCGGCCTAAGGGTAGGCTGCTGGCCACTCGGCCAAACGGACGCCAACACGGAGAGCGAGATGACGAGCCAGACCCTGAGCCCACCCGACCTGAACACCCTGCGGATCGAGATCGACGGGGAGATCGGGACCCTGACCCTCGACCGGCCCGACGCCTTCAACGCGATGAGCCCGGAGATGATCGGCGAGCTGACCGTCGCCTTCGCCTGGCTCGCCGACCGGGCGCCGCTGCGGGCGCTGATCGTGACCGGGGCCGGCAGGGCGTTCTGCGCCGGCGGCGACGTCACCTGGTTCCGCAAAGGCGTCGAGGACGAGGAGGTCGACCTGCCCTCCGAGGTGCGGCGCGGCGCCGAGGCCCTGCACGCGGCGATCGTCGACCTGCGGCGGATCCCCTACCCCGTGATCGCCGCCGTCAACGGGCCCGCGGCCGGGGCCGGCTTCTCGCTGGCGCTCGCCTGCGATACCCGCATCGCCTCCGAGTCGGCCTTCTTCGCCTGCGCCTACGGCCGCATCGGCGCCTCGCCCGACGGCGGCATGACCTACTTCCTGCCGCGCGTGGTCGGTCCCAGCCGGGCGCTGGAACTGCTGCTCGACGATCCCAACATGAGCGCCGCGGCGGCGCTCGAGGAGGGGCTGGTGCGCGAGGTGGTCGCCTCGGAGGTGCTGATGGATGCGGCGCGGCGCAAGGCCGAGAAGCTCGCCGCGATGGCGCCCCACTACGTGCGCATGTCGAAGCTGCTCTGCGGAGTCAGCATCGAGAACAGCCTCACCGGGCACCTGCAGCTGGAGCGCCACGGAATCGCCGACAGCATGGCCACCGAGGACCTCCGCAACGGGGTCGAGGCCTTCTTCGGCGGCGAGAAGCCGGTCTTCGAGGGCCGCTGAACCCGGCCTGCGGCCCACCCGTATCCGGGTTACAGTCGAACGCACTCAAACCAGTCCCCAGCGGGAAGGACCGCCATGAAGAAGGTCGCAGTCGCATTGGCCATAGTCATCGCATCGATCGTCCTGGTCGCATGCGGCAGCAGCTCATCCACCACCTCTTCGAGCGGCTCCGAAGCCACTCAGGCCGAAACCACCGCTGAAAGCGGCGCGGCGGGCGGCGGCAAGGAAGCCAAGGGCGGAACCTCCGGCAGCGCCGCCTCGCTCGACATCGAAGCCGCCTCCAGCGGCCTTGAATACGCGAGCAATACCGCCACCGCCAAGGCCGGCAAGGTGACCGTCGACTTCACCAACCCGCAGCCCCTCGCCCACGACGTCGCGATCGAAGACGCCAGCGGCAAGACGATCGGCCAGACCGAAGTGGTCGCCGAAGGCTCGAGCTCGGCCGTGGTCGACCTCAAGCCCGGCACCTACCACTACTTCTGCACCATCCCGGGGCATCGCGAAGCGGGGATGGAAGGGACGCTCACGGTCAAGTAGCCGGGGAGTGCGGAGTGCGGAGTGCGGAGTGGCGCCCGTCAGCCGGCGGGCGCCATCACGCGGGTGACGCTGTCACCGACGAAGCAGGGCTTCTCGTTGCCCTCGACCTCGAGGGTGAAGCGGGTGACTGCCTGCCACCAGCCGCCGCCGATCTCATCGACGGAGACGACCTCGGCCTTGGCGCGGACCCTGCTGTCGACGGGGACCGGAGCCGGGAAGCGGATCTTGTTCCAGCCGTAGTTGACGCCGAGGGCGAAGCCGGTGGAGGAGATCAGCTGGTCGCGGAAGCCGTCGACCAGGGAGAGCGTCAGGTTGCCGTGGGCGATCGTCGTCTTGAAGGGGCTCTCGGACCTGGCCCGCTCGACGTCGACGTGGATCCACTGGTGGTCGCCGGAGAGGTCCGCGAAGGCGTTGATGTCCGCCTGGGTGACGGTGCGCCACTCGCTCGGGCCGATCTCCTGCCCGACCAGCGACTGCATCCCCTCGACGCCCTGTACCTCGACCGAAGCCATCGCGCGGCAGTCTAGTCGCTCCACCAGCCCTGGATGACCTCGCCGTCGCCGTCGAGACGGGGCCCGACGGCGAGCACCTCGATCCCTCCCGGGCCGGCCTCGAAGGCGCGGGTCACGCCCGGCGTAATCAAGCAGCCATCGGAGCTAAGCCACCAACCGCACTTCGAAGCTGGGGACGACCAGCGCCCCGGCGCCGCCGAGCAGGGCGAGGATGCGGGTGACGTAGGCCTGGGTCTCCGGGATCGCGGGGATGCAGTGGCAGGCTTCGACCGGGGCGGGGCCGGCGTTGTAGGCGGCGAGGGCGAGTTCGGGGGAGCCGAGCTGGCCGATCAGGTCGGACGTCAGGTGGGCCTGGGCGTCGATCGCGGCGACCGGGTCGAAGGGGTCGTCGAGGCCGTAGGAGGCCGCGGTGCTGGGGATGAACTGGGCGATTCCCCGGGCGCCGGCCGGGGAGACCGCGAACGGGTTGAAGTTCGACTCGGCCATCAGCTGGGCCGCCAGCAGGGCGGCGGAGACGTTCCAGTGCGCGGCCGCATCGAGCAGCGGGTCGCGGAAGCGGGAGGGGACGAAGGTGGGCAGCGTTGCGCCGCCCGGCACGGCACCCTCTCCCCCGGCCCCGGCGAGGGAGTTGCCGGCCTCCGAGCACGGCGCGGGCGGGCGGTCGAAGCCGTAGTGCCAGGCCTCCCACGAGTAACGCTGGACGAAGCCGAAGCGGGTGGCGTTGCCGGCCAGCCAGGCGTAGGCGGAGCTCGGGCCGAGGTCCAGCTCGGTGGCGCAGCGGTGCAGGGAGTGCCCCGGCGGCGCCACCCACCGGGGGTCGGGATGGGCGGCGAAGAGGACGGCCTGTTCGGCGTCGGAGCGGAAGCCGGAGACGACCAGGAGGGAGATTCCCGCGGCGCGGGCCGCGGCCGCCATGCGGTCGAAGGCGGCGGCGGCGTCCGGGCGCATCCCCTCGCCATTGCGGTAGACGAGCGGGCCGCTGTAGCCGCCGCCGCTGGCCATCGTCGGCATCCCCCCGCTCGCCGCGGCCGGTGCGGCGGCTTCGGCGACGGCCGACGCCTCGGTCTGCGCCCGGCCGCCGCCGAGGTCGAGATCGGCCACCACCACGGCCTTCGCCCGCACCGGCGCAAACGAGGCGAGGTCGGGAAAGGTGAGACGGAGCCGGCCGGCGGCGATGCCGTTCGCCCTGCCGGCATCGACCGCGGCCGCGCGCGCCTGCGCCAGGTAGGCGGCCTTGTCGAGGTGGACGGGATTCGGCAGGCCGTTCGGGAGCGTCGGCGGCGAGAGCAGCCGGGGCAGGTCGTCACGCATCGAGCGGGCGGCCGAGATCGCGGCGAGGTCGGCTGCCCGCTGCACCCTCCCCTTGCCGGTCACCGCCCCGGCGATGGCGACCAGAACCAGTGCCCCGGCAAGCAGGGCCAGGGCTCCGCCGAGGGCGAGGATCAGGGCCTGGCCCGACTCCGCGCCCAGGCGCGTCTCGGTCCTATTTCGGCTTCTGGCGACGGTCAGCATTCCCATGCCCCGACCCTGGCGACCAAACCCGCACCTGTGGTGCGCCCAAGCAAACGATTCCCGCCCTTACAGTTGACCGAATCGAAAAAATGGGGGGCCGCCACCGAACCATTCCGCCCCGGCCGCCGTAGATCACTCGACCAAGCCAACCCAGGGAGTCCAAGAATGCGGCGCTTCGCGATGCCCAGCCCGATCCGATCTGCAGTCCGAGTCGCCCTGCCGGCCGCGGCGATGATCGCGCTGCTCGCCCCCGCCGCGGCCAGTGCCGGCCAGTCGACCAAGGTGGTCGCCAGGCAGGCGCAGAACGCGACCCTGGGCAAGACCGTCCTCACCACCACCAAGGGCCGCACCCTCTACAGCCTCAGCGCCGAGACCAGGGGGCGCTTCATCTGCACGGGGGCCTGCCTTTCCACCTGGCACCCGCTCCTCGTCCCCGCCGGGGTGAAGCCGAAAGGGCCGGTGAAGCTCGGCACGATCGAACGGCCCGAAGGCAAGACGCAGGTGACCTACAAGGGCCTGCCCCTCTACAGCTTCAACGGCGACGCCAAGGCGGGCGACGGCAACGGCGAGGGGATCAAGGACGTCGGCACCTGGCACGCCGCGGCCACCTCGAAGGCGATGCCGCAACCGCAGCCACAGCCCCAGCCGGAACCGACCTACCCCTACTAGCTCAGGTCGACGATCCAATTCGCGCATGATCTCTCCACTCTGGTTGCGCAACTCCCATTGGGTCAGCTTTTGCGTCATCGGATCCACCGCAGCACTCGTGCGACAGCAATAGTCGAATGACGTAAGGCGGCAGACCCCCCGCCGCCTCGGGTGCCAGCGCGCCGAAGAGGGCGCGGCGCTCGGCGACCCAGCCGAGGCGCTGCTTGAGGACCGCGAAATCGAGGCCCTGGGCGATCAGCCCGCGGGCGGCGAGGGCGAGCAGAGGCCGGCCGGCGGCCAGATCGGCGCGCAGCAGGACGCCGGAGGGTCGCGGGCCGAGCCCGTCAGCGAGCAGCGGCCGGAACATGGGTGGCGGCAGGTGCAGGACGGCGAGCGCGCCGCGGGCCACGGTTACCGCCGCGGAGGCGATCTCCAGACCCTCCAGCTCGGCCGGCACCGCCAGGTGGCAGACCTGCCCGCGCGCGGCCACCCGCGCCTGGGGGAGGTGCGCCACGAGCCTCTCCTCGAGCCGGTTCGCCGCGGCCGAGGCGAGCAGCGTCGGCCGCGGCGCCCTGCCACCGACGTCGACGAGAAGCGTGGCCAGGTCGAGGTCGGCGCCGGCACAGGCGAGGGCCGCCGCGGCGCCCCGCGATCCCTCGGCGGCGCCGAGGGCGGTGACCGCGACGGTCGGCGCGTCCGCCGTCGGATCGGCGCTCATCGCGCACTCCTGGCGCTGGCCGAGCTGGTGACCGCCAGGTGGTCGGCGACGGCGCGGAACGGCGAGGGTGGCCGCAGCCGCACCGTCACCGTCCCCCCTTCCACCGAAACGGCGACGCTGTCCTTCGCCCATCCCGGCAGAGCACCGCGGGCCGCGTCCGCCGCCCTGCCCCCCGAGGCGAGCGCCAGCGCCCCGGCCTCGGCGGCGCCGTCGGCGAGGGTCATCGCGTAGCCCGCCGCGAGCAGTTGCAGCGAGACGAGCGCCGCGAGCAGCAGCGCCGGCAGCGCCGCGACCAACTCCACCGATGCCTGCCCGCGCGCGTCAGCCATCGCCGGGCTCCAGATCCGCCTTGGCGCCGACCATCACCCGCGGCAGCTCCGGCACCAGGCGCGGCACGGGGACCCGCACCGAGACCGCGCCGGAGTCGTCGACCTTCGAGCCCTCGCGCAGCGACGGCGGCAGCGCCCGGCGCGCCGCCGCCGTCGCATCGGCGCCGACCAGGGCCGCCCGGGCCCCCGCCCGGGCGGCCACGCCCGCCGACCACATGGCCTGGCCGGCGAGCGCGATCTGGCCTGCCACCAGGACCGCCAGCAGCAGGAAAGGAACCACCGCGATCAGCTCGACCGAGGCGGTCCCTCCCTCCCTGTGGCCAGTGCTGCTGACGGTCCGTGGCGGCATCGCCCAACCCTTCCAGCCAGGTGCGCACGCGTGGCTCGCAGCAACGCACGCCTCTGTGAAATCTCTCCTACGTCAGTAGGTATTCGCCTCGATCCAGATCCGCCAGATCGCGGCCACGGAGGCCGCCAGGAGGAGGATCCAGACGAGGGTGCCGCCGCCGGTCGAGAAGAGCTTGTCGGTGCCGGCGATCAGCAGGGCGATGACGCCGAAGGCGGCGTAGAAGATCGCCCGGCGGCGGTCGCTGAGGGTCGCCAGGGTCAGCTGGTTCTGGCGGCTGAGCGTGTAGAGCATCCAGGCGATCCCGGCCAGGAAGCCCATCGTCAGCGCCGTGAAGACGGCATCGACGATGTTGCCGCCCGCCGGGGCGAAGGCGACGCCGAGCGCCAGGACCATGATGATCGCCACGTTGCGAGCGGTGCGCACAGACCAAGTGTACGACGGCTACTTCTTGGTCATCACGATGATTCCGACCACGATCGCGGCGGCGGTGCAGGCCAGGGCCAGGCCGGCCGCGGCGAGCGCGGCGCCGGCGGCCAGCGGCCGTTCGTTGCGGTTGAGGTCGGCGAACCGGGCGAACCCCCAGATCGCGATCGAGAAGATGAAGGTGACGCCGACGCCGGCGACCAGCGAGGCGACCACCGTCTCCAGCAGCTCCCTGCCTTCGACGATCGTCGCGGTCATCCGCTCGATGCCGCGACGGGGGCGCCGCGCTCGGCCCGGCGCGCGAAGACGGCGACGATCAGGGTCAGCCCCGCCAGGGTGACGACCACCGGCCCCAGCGCGCCGGTGCCGAAGACCCGCGTCAGCCCGTAGGCGAGGGCGCCGATCGCCGCCGCGGCCGGCAGCGTCAGCAGCCAGGCGAAGACGATGTTGCCGGCCACTCCCCAGCGCACCGCCGAGAACCGCTTCGCCGCGCCGGCGCCCATCACGCCGCCGTTGATCACGTGGGTGGTCGAGAGCGGGAAGCCGAAGTGGGTCGAGGCGAGGATCACGGCCGCGCCGGCGCCCTGCGAGGAGAAGCCCTGGGCGGCGTCCATCTTGATGATCCGGGTGCCGGTCGTCTTGATGATCTTCCAGCCACCGCTGTAGGTGCCGGCGGCGATCGCCGCCGCGGAGGAGGCGATCACCCAGAGCGGCGGGTCAGCGCCCGCGGCGAGGGTGCCGTTGGCGATCAGCGCCAGCGTGATCACGCCCATCGTCTTCTGCGCGTCGTTGGTCCCGTGGGCCAGCGCCAGCAGCCCGCCGGAGGCGATCTGTCCGTATCTGAAGCCGCGCGTCACCGTCCCCGGCCGCTGCCTGCCGACCACGCGGTAGATCAGCCCGATCGAGAGGCCGGCGACGCCGAAGGCGAGGAAGGGCGCGATCACGGCCGGGATCAGGACCTTGCCGACCAGGCCTTCGGCGATCACCGCGTCGAACCCGGCCGCCGCGATCGCGGAGCCGACGACGCCGCCGATCAGCGCGTGCGAGGAGCTCGAGGGCAGGCCGAAGGACCAGGTGATCAGGTTCCAGGCGATCGCCCCGATCAGGCCGGCGAAGACGATCGTCGGCGTGATCACGTCAGCGCTGACGACGTCGTTGGCGACCGTCGCCGCGACCGAGATCGAGATGAAGGCGCCGGCGAAGTTGAGCAGCGAGGCGATCCCGATCGCCACCTGCGGGTTGGCCGCCCCGGTCGAGATCGAGGTGGCGACGACGTTGGCGGTGTCGTGGAAGCCGTTGGTGAAGTCGAAGGCGAGCGCCGTGCCGACGACGATCCAGAGGATTACGTCGGAGCTCACGAGTTCTTGATGACGATTCCCTCGAGGATCTGCGCAGCGGTCTCGGTCGCGTCGATCGCGTTCTCGAGCACCGCGAACATGTCCTTCCAGCGGATCACCACCATCGGGTCGATCCCGTTGGAGAAGAGCGAGGCGACGGCATCGCGGGAGATCCGGTCGCCCTCGTTCTCGAGCCGGTGGATCTCGATCCAGTACTTGTCGAGGTCCTTGAAGTCACGCAGGTGCTCGAGCCCGGCGGCGAGCTGCTCGCAGGCGGCGACCAGGACCTTGGTCAGCGCCGTGGCCTGCTCCATCGGCGCCTCGATCTTGTAGAGGCCGAGGAAGTCGGCGGCCTCCTCGGTGAAATCGACGATGTCGTCCATCTGCGTCGCCAGGCCGTAGATGTCCTCGCGGTCGATCGGCGTCACGAAGGTCGTGTTCAGCCGTTTGATGATGTCGTGGGTGATCCGGTCGCCCTCCTGCTCGGCCTTGAGGATCTCGCGCGAGATCCCCGCCTCCTCGGGCCAGGAGTTCATCATCCGGTCCAGCAGCGTCGCCGCGTGCACGGTGTTCTGCCCGGCCTCGATGAAGAGGTCGAAGAAGGTGCGGTCGCGAGGGAGGAGCGAGAAGCGCGCCAAGGGAGGCCATCCTAATGGCGCGCGGGGCGGCCGGGCTTGGCGTCAGCCGGACGCCGCGGCGAGCTGTTCGGCGGCGCGGGCGGCGTAGCGCTCGCGCAGCTCCGCCTGGACGCTGCGCCGCTCGCTCACGGGGGCGACATTCCGTGTCCAGCGACCGTCGGCGCCGAGCTCCCAGGCGTTGGAGTTGTCGGCGAAGCAGCGCTCGAGGACGTCGAGCATCTCCGCTTTCAGCTCCGCGTCCTCGACCGGAGCGACCAGCTCGACCCGGCTGTCGAGGTTGCGCGGCATCAGGTCGGCGGAGCCCATCAGCACCCGCGTCTCGGCGCCGCGGCGGAAGGTGTAGACGCGGGAGTGCTCGAGGAAGCGGCCGACGATCGAGACGACGCGGATGTTCTCCGAGACGCCCGCCACCCCCGGCCGCAGGCAGCAGATGCCGCGCACGTTGAGATCGACCCGCACCCCCGCCTGCGACGCGGCGTACAGCGCCCGGATGCAGCCGGCGTCGACCAGCGAGTTCATCTTCAGGGCGATCCGCGCCTCTTCGCCGGCCTCGTGGGCGGCGACGGTGCGCTCGATCTCCTCGATCATCCGGGTCCGCATCGTCGTCGGCGAGACCAGCACCTTGCGGTAGGCCGCCGGGCGGCCGTACCCGGTGAGGAAGTTGAACATCTCGGCGACGTCGGCGCCGACGTCGGGGTCGGCGGTGAAGAAGCCGAAGTCGGTGTAGAGGCGGGCCGTCTTCGGGTGGTAGTTGCCGGTGCCGATGTGGACGTACTCACGCACCCGCTCGCCCTCGCGGCGGACGACGAGGATCGCCTTCACGTGCGTCTTCAGGCCGGGGATGCCGTAGACGACGTGGACGCCGGCCTCCTCCAGGGACTTCGCCCAGTGGATGTTCGCTTCCTCGTCGAAGCGGGCTTTGAGCTCGACCATGCAGACCGCCTGCTTGCCGCGTTCGGAGGCGCGGATCAGCGACGGGACCAGGGGCGAGTCGTCGCTGGTGCGGTAGACGGTGTGCTTGATCGCCAGCACGTCGGGGTCGGAGACCGCCTGCTCGACGAAGCGCTCGACCGAGGTCGCGAAGGAGTCATAGGGGTGGTGGACGAGCAGGTCGCGCCGGCGGATCGCCGCGAACATGTCGGCCGGCTCGTCGTCCTCGCCCTGCAGCCGCGGCTGCGTCACCGGGGACCAGGGCGGGTAGCGCAGCTCGGCGTGACCCGGCACGTCGGCGATGTCGTTGAGGTCGCCGAGGTCGACCAGGCCGTCGACGTCGTAGACCTCGCGGTCTTCGAGCCGCAGGGCGCCGATCAGCTGCTCACGCAGCTTCGGGTTCATCCCGGTGGCGATCTCCAGCCGCACCACCTCGCCGAAGCGGCGGCGGCGGATCTCGTCCTGGACCGCCTGCAGGAGGTCGTCGGCCTCGTCGGAGACCGTGAAGTCGGCGTCGCGGGTGACCCGGAAGTAGCCGTGGTCGATCACCTCGGTGCCGGGAAAGAGGACGTCGAGGTTGGCGGCGATCGCCTCCTCCAGGGGCACGAAGGACTTGCCGTCCTCGCCGAGCGGCAGGAAGCGGCCGAGCAGCTCCTTCGGGACCTTGACCCGGGCGATGATCTCGACCCCGCTCTCGGGATCGCGCAGCAGCACGCCGAGGCTGAGCGAGAGGTTGGAGATGTACGGGAAGGGCCGGCCGAGGCCGATCACCAGCGGCGTCAGCGCCGGGAAGACCTGCTCGTGGAAGCGGGCGTCGATCTCGCGCCGCTCGTCCTCATCGGCGGTATCGAGGGTGACGATGCGGATTCCCTCCGCTTCCAGCGCCGGGCGCAGGACGCCGCCGAAGCAGGAGTTGAGGCGGCGGTCGAGCTCCAGGACGCGGGCCTGGATCGCGTCGATCTGCTCTTTCGGCGGCAGGCCGTCGGGGCCGCGGGCGTCGATCCCGGCGTCGAGCTGGTCGAAGAGGCCGGCGACGCGGACCATGAAGAACTCGTCGAGGTTTGAGGCGTAGATGCCGCAGAAGCGGAGCCGCTCCAGCAGCGGCACCTCGGGCTCCTCGGCGAGTTCGAGAACCCGCTGGTTGAAGTCGAGCCAGGAGAGCTCGCGATTGAAGAAATTGGCGGGATCGTCGATCGATCCATCGTACTGCGGCACCGCGTCCTCCCCGGCCGTTCAGGCGGCGCGGGCGAGCGGCTGCCGCGCCGCCGCCGGCCGCGCCTCCAGCGCCCGCCGGTAGCCGGCCCCGAGCTGACCCAGCGCCCGCTCCCAGGAGCGGCCGCGGGCGGCCTGGGCCGCGGCGGCGCCGAGCTGCCGGCGCAGCGCCGGCGAGGAGGCGAGCTGCAGCAGCGCTCCGGCCAGGTGGTCGGCCTGGGGGCGGCAGAGCAGGCCGGTATGGCGGTTCTCGACCAGCGCCGCCGGGCCGCCTTCGGCGACGGCGACGACCGGCAGGCCGCTGGCCCCGGCCTCGAGGACGACCTGGCCGTAGGTGTCGGTGCTGCTGGCGAAGAGGAAGGCGTCGGCACTGGCGTAGGCGGTGGCCAGCTCCTCGCCACCGAGCCAGCCGAGGAAGGTGGCGCGCTCGCCCAGCCGCGCCCGCAGCTCCCCCTCCTCGGGGCCGCCCCCGGCCAGCAGCAGATGCAGGCGCGGGTCCGCGCGGTGGGCCGCCAGGAAGCTCTCAGCCAGCAGGTCGACCCCCTTCTCACGGGTCATCCGCCCCGCGTAGAGGACCTTGATCTCGCCGGGATAGGCGTCCCGGTCGGCCTTGGCCGGGTCGAAGCGGGCGGTGTCGACACCGCGCTCCCAACGGGCGATCCGAGCGGCGTCGGCGCCGAGCCCGACCAGCGAGGCGTCGGCGGAGGGGCTCGGCGAGAGGACCAGGCGGGGAGCGCGGTAGAAGGCGCCGAGCGCGGCCCTCGCGACCGCCTCGAGTCCGTCGTCGCCGCTGCGCAGGCCGGCGTAGGCGGCCAGCTCGGTGTGGTAGCTGGCCAGCAGCGGCAGGCCGGTGACGCGGCTGAGCAGCGTCGCGGCGATCCCCGCCGGCCCGGGCGCGGTGACGTGCACGAGGTCATAGCCGCCTTCGGCGAGCGTCTCGACCAGGTCGGGGAGGCCGGGGACGCCGAGCCTCATCCCCGCGTAGAACGGCAGCTCCAGCTCGGCGGCGGCGGGCAGGCGCCGGTCGACCCCGGCGTCGGTGCCGATCACGTCGACCTCGAAGCCGGGCACGCCGCGCTCGCGGATCTGCTCGATCGTGTGGGTCACCCCGTGCATCGAGCCGATCCCGTCGGCGATCACCGCGACCCGCCGCCGCTCGCCCTCGCGGCTGCGCAGCTTCGCCTTCTCGTTGCCGAGGAAGACCGTCGAGGGCGCGTAGGGGACCGCCGGCACCAGCGCCTCGAAGAAGCCGCTGACGGCGGCCGGGTAGTCGCCACGGGCGACAGCCTCTCCCCCACCCTCGACCGCGGCGCGCAGGCGGCGGTCGTGGATGCGGCGGGCGTGGCGGTAGAGGTCGGCGTGGGAGAAGCCGTCGGACTGCAGGTAGGCGATCAGCTCGCGGCCGCGCAGCTCCAGGCCGATGCCGGTCAGCCAGGCCTCGAGCAGGCAGCGGGCATCGTCGGGGCCGATGTCGGCGGCGACCTTGCCCTCGCGGGCGCCGCCCTCGCGGATCACCCTTTCGGCCATCGTCAGCACCGCCGCCGGGCTCGGCGCCTCGCCCCCGCTCGCCTTGCCTTCACTTTCGAGGACGAGCGCGCGGGTCGCCAGTGCCATCGCCGCGTGGGTCCACTTGGCGGCGCTGCCCTGCTCGCCGCCGGCTTCGGCGTCGCCGCGCAGCAGGTGGGCGAGAAACTCTTCCGGCGACCGAGCACCGGCGGGCACCTCGGTGAAGGTGCGGCCGATGTCGACGCCGGCGTGGTCGTCGGAGCCGCCGATCCCGGTGCCGCCGTGGGTCTCGGTGTAGACGGCAGCGGGCATGTTCAGCTCCGCGGCGCGGGACCCGTTGCGGACCTCCCAGACCGGGAAGAGCTCCGCCAGGCGGCGCCGGTGGCGCCGGGTCAGCGGCGCCGCGACGTTGTAGAAGGGGTGCGCGAGGGCGCAGGCGATGCGACCCTCGTGAAGGTATGCGGCGCAGGCCTCGACATCGCCGGAATGTGCCTGCAGCCACTCGTGGTCTCCGGGGGTGATCCCGTAACAGAGGACGTGAACCGCCTGGGGCTCGCCGGCGAAGCGGGCGGTCAGCTCCTCGGAGACGAAGCAGTCGGGACGGTCCGCCAGCTCCAGGCAGCCGTCGATCGTGTCGTGATCGGTGATCGTCACGAAGTCCATCCCCCGCCGCTTGGCGAGGTCATAGACCTCCTCTGGGGGCGTCGCACACTCGGGCAGCCCCAGTGACCTCTGCACACCCAGCTTGGAGAGCTGGGAGGCGGTCGAATGGCAATGCATGTCTACTCGGGAAGTCATCGGTGTCTCCCTCTCGTTGTCCCTTTGTCACCACCAGATTCGACCCTGAGCAGGGAGAACTTGTGAACCGACGGCTAACGCGCTGTGAACTTCCGGTGACGACGCCGTCGGGTGCCGGCCCGGATAACAGCTGGCAGCTAGGCGGCTAGGCGTGCTGGTGAGGAGCCGTTGGCGTTGCCGTTGAGCAGGTCCAAGATGACGCCCTCTCGGAGACCGCCCTTGCCGATTTGGAGGGGCTGGCCCAATAGCTCCGAGACCTTCTCTAAGAGGAGGACGCCGGTGGTGAGGATGCGGACGCGGACGGGGTCGAGCTCGAAGCGGCGGGCGACGTCGGCTGAGGGATCGCCGCAGAGGACGCGGATGCCCCGCTCCAGGGTCTCGTACTCGAGCACGGTGCCGACCAGGCGGCGCAGCGAGGTGGCGCTGCCGCCGACGGCGACGGCCTGGGCGGGGTGCTCGACCTCGACCCCGGCGAAGATGTCGTCGATGCGGTCACGGACCTTGCGGATCTCCGCCGCCGAGGGTGGGTCGGAGGCGATCAGCTCGTCGGCGAGGACGCCGGAGCCGACCCGCCAGGAGCGCACCTTCTCGACCCCGCCGGCGGCGGTGCCGATGATGATCTCGGTCGAGCCGCCGCCGACGTCGACGACACCGATCCTGCCCTCGACCGGGTGGCCCAGCCCCTTGGTCGCACCGATGAAGGAGAGCCGCCCCTCCTCCTCGTCGCTGAGCACGTCGACGACGACCCCGGATGCCTCGGAAATCGCCTCGGCGACCGCCTCGCAGTTGGAGGCCTCACGGACCGCGGCGGTCGCCACGGCGCGAATCTGCTCGGCTCCAAGCTCCTGGGCCAGCCGCACCTGCGTCGCGACCACCTCGCAGACCTCCTCCACCTTCTCCGGCAGGATCTCGCCCTTCTTGCCAAGCGCCTTGTTGATCCGCGTGTAAGCCCGCTGCTCCATGACCTTCTTCAACTGGCCGTCAATCGGCTCCGCAACGAGCACGCGGGTCGTGTTGGAACCGATATCTATTGCGGCGCAGAGCATCAGGGAGGGCGTCTTTCTCATATTCCCAGACCACCCGGACTCAACCCTGCTCGTGAGAGCGGCCGGACCGAGTAGGCGGGGTCGGGTACCGCTCCCCGCGGCTTGTACTTTTTGCCGCCCAGGATCTCGGACGGCAACCTTCGAACCTCAAAAAAGTTGAGCGGGGAGCGGTCCTCGACCCCGCCTACCCACTCGGATGCGACGCGTCCTCGAACTCCCGGAAGAGCCCGGTGACGACGAAGGCGACCTGCTCGCCGATGTCCACCGCGTTGTCGGCGATCCTCTCGATCGCCCGCGCCGCCAGCAGCATCGTCATCGCCCACTCGCGCTTGTCGGCGTCGTCGCCGATCTCCAGGGCCAGGCGGAAGCCATCGCGGTTGAGGTCGTCGACGACGTCGTCCTGGCGGACCAGGTCGCGGGCCAGCTCGACGTCGCGTTCGCAGAAGGCCCGCTTCGCCTGGCCGATCAGCGCCCGCGTCTGCTTGCCCATGCCGAGGATCAGCTGCACCATCCGCTCGTCCGCCGGCGGCTCGTTGCCGGTCAGCGGGATCACCTTGCAGATGTTCACGCACTGGTCGCCCATCCGCTCGACGCACTTGAGGACGTGCAGGAGGGCCGAGATCAGCCGCAGGTCGGTCGCCACCGGCGACTGGGTCGCCAGCAGCGTGATCAGGCTCTGGTGCACCTCGAGGTAGCGGCCGTCGATGCGGTCGTCGTCGGCGACGACGATCTGGGCCAACTCGACGTCCTGGTGCTGGATCGCCTCCAGGGTCCGTTCGAGCGCCGAGTTGACCAGGTTGAGGCCGTCGAGGGCGCTTGCCTCGAGCCGCTGCAGCTCCTCCTGGTACTGGGTCCGCGTCGCCGTCGCCATCAGCCGAACTTCCCGGTCACGTACTGCTCGGTGCGCTCGTCGTCGGGCGTCGTGAAGAGCTTGTCGGTGGGCCCGACCTCGACCAGCTCGCCGTCGAGCATGAAGACGGTGGTGTCGGCGACCCGCGCCGCCTGCTGCATGTTGTGGGTGACGATGACGATCGTCACCCGCTGCTTGAGCTCGCCGATCAGCTCCTCGATCTTCAGCGTCGCCACCGGGTCCAGCGCCGAGCAGGGCTCGTCCATCAAGAGCACCTCCGGTTCGACCGCCAGCGCCCGGGCGATGCAGAGCCGCTGCTGCTGGCCGCCCGAGAGCCCCACCCCGGGGCCCTTGAGGCGGTCCTTGACCTCGTCCCAGAGGCCCGCCCCGATCAGGGCTTCACGGCCGCGGTCGTCCATCTCGCTGCGCGAGGCGCCGCTCAGCCGCAGGCCCGAGACGACGTTGTCGAAGACCGACATGGTCGGGAACGGGTTCGGTTTCTGGAAGACCATCCCGACCGCGCGGCGGACGGCGACGATGTCGATCCGCGAGTCGTAGAGGTCGAGCCCGTCGAGCAGGACATGGCCCTCGGCCCGGGCGCCGTCGATCTCCTCGTGCATGCGGTTGATGCAGCGGACCATCGTCGACTTGCCGCAGCCGGAGGGGCCGATGATCGCGGTCACCTGGTCGGCGGCGAAGCCGAGGTCGACGCCGCGCACGGCGTGGTTGGAGCCGTAGTAGGCGTGCAGGCCCTGCAGCTCGACCGTGCCGACGTCGCGGCGGCCCCTGAGGCCGGCCGCGGGCGACTTGGTGGCAACCGAGATCGCCGGTCCGGCGGTCGCCCCGGCCTGGGGGCTCGTCTGGGGATCGGGGTTGGTCTCGGTCATTGCTGGGCTCTCAATCGAATCTCTTGCGTCCATCGTAGGACTCCTCGGGTGGGCGAAACGGGCTGGGCTATGCCCCCATGCGCTTACGGGAGCGGGCGTGGAAGCTTCGGGCGACGACGTTGAGTGCGAGCACGAAGGCGATCAGGACCAGGGCCGCAGCCCAGGCTTCGGTATGAGCTTCGGGTTTTGGCGACTCCGAGGACTGGAAGATGAAGTACGGGATGGAGGCGAGTCCCTGTCCCGGATCGGTCTGCACGCCCTGGGTGAAGATGAAATCGAGGAGGAGGATCGGCGCAGTCTCGCCGGCAACCCGCGCCACGGCCAACAGTGCGCCGGTGAGCAGGCCCCCCGCGGCGGTCGGAATCGTGATTCTCACCGTCGTCCGCCAGGGCGCGATACCAAGTGCGTGAGCGCCCTCCTTGAGCGTGCTCGGAACGAGCGTCAACACCTCCTGAGCGGTGCGGGCGACGATCGGCAGCATCACGATCGCCAGCGCGATCGACGCCGCAAACCCACTCGGGTGGCCCTGCGGCACGACAATCAGGCCGTACACGAAGATGCCGGTGATGATCGTCGGCACCCCGTTGAGGATGTCGAGCACGAAGCGCACCGGATGGGCAATGCTCGCGGGCGCGAATTCGGTGGTGTAGATCGCGACCAGGATGCCGATCGGAATCGCGATCACGGCGGCGATGCCGACGATGATCGCACTGCCGATAATCGCATTGGAGATGCCACCGCCGGATTCGCCGAAAAGCGCGGTGGGGGCAGTGAGGAAGTGCCAGCTGAGAGCGCTGACGCCCTTGAGGAACACCGAGCCGACGACGATCGCCAGCACCGCGACCGCGAGTATCGCCGCAATCGTCGAAACCCCACTGACGAGCCGATTGAAGCGGTTGCGCCGCTTCAGGTTGCCGCGGTCCAGCAGCAGGGCGTGCGGGTTAGCACTCATAGCGCCACCGCCTCGGTCTCAGTCACGTCGACGTCCTTGATCTTGCCGCGCTGGACGATGATGCGGGCGATCACGTTGACGGCGATCGCGAAGACCAGCAGGATCAGCCCAAGGTAGGCAAGCGACGCTTTCTGCAACCCGGCGCTGTTCTGAAACTGAGAGGCGATCTGTGCGGCAAGGGTGCCGCCGGTGTGGAAGAGGGAGGCGTTAATCAGGTAGGCGCCGCCGATCACCTGGGCGACGGCGATCGCCTCGCCGATCGCGCGGCCGAGGCCGAGGATCGTGGCGCCGACGATGCCCGGCCGCGAGTACGGCAGGACGACCTGGCGGACCATCTCCCAGCGAGTTGCGCCGAGCGCGTAGGACGCCTCCTTGAGATCGTCGGGAACGGTCTCGAAGACCTCATGGGTGACGCTGGTGATGATCGGCGTCGCCATGATCGTCAGGATCACGGCCGCGGTCAGGTAGCCGAAGGCCGATGGGTCGCCGCCGAAGATCGGGATGAAGCCGAGCACGCTGTTCAGGGCCGGCTCGATCGTGTCGCGCATGAAGGGGCCAAGGACGAGGATCCCCCAGAGGCCAAGGATCACGGTCGGAATTGCCGCCAGCATGTCGATCAGAGTCGCCACCGGGCGTCTGATTCGCTGCGGCGCCATCTCGGTCAGGTAGATCGAGATCGCGATCGAGAGCGGCGCCGCGAAGAGGATCGCGATGAAGGAGGTGATGACGGTGCCATAGAGGAACGGTGCAGCGCCGAAGCGTTTGGCGACCGGGTTCCAGTCATTGGTGGTGACGAAGCCGAGGCCGAACTGGGAGATCGCCGGCCAGGCGAGGTGAACGACCTCGTAGACGATGCCGGCGATCGCCGCGACGGCGATCGCCGCTGCGAGGCCGGAGAGGCCTCGCAGCAGCGGGTCGCCGATGCGATCGGTGAGGTTGCGCCCGGCTCTCAGAACTGGGTTGCTGAGGGCGCCGGCCTCCAACTAGCTGCCGATCTTCGCGATCGCCTTCTTGCCGGCGGCGACGACCTGCTTGGGCAGCGGCGCGAAGTCCAGTTCCGGACCGTAGGACTGGCCTTCGCCGATCGCGTATTCGATGAACTTCTTCAGCTCGGTCGCCTTTTCGGTTTCCAGCGGCACGATCACGTAGGTGTAGGTCGAGATCGGGTAGGCGCCCTTCG
>Ga0208356_1000007_pt1 | contig 128235 bp, 118 predicted proteins | sample NGESurshal072012_4_FD_184467 | JGI IMG/M metagenome (GOLD analysis project Ga0208356, IMG submission 184467) | Arctic peat soil microbial communities from Barrow, Alaska - NGEE Surface sample 53-1 shallow-072012 (SPAdes) | ecosystem: Environmental > Terrestrial > Soil > Wetlands > Peat ... | reverse complement strand
ACCACCGCCAGCAGCGCCGCCAGGCCGCCCGCCCGCAGCAGCCGGTGGCGGCGGCGGGTCAGGTGCCAGTGGAGGTGGCGGCCGGGGGTGCGGTGGGCGAGGGGTTTTGGCACGAACCGCATCGGTCGCATGATCCCGTCGGCGCCAGACCGGTTGGTTGGACTAGTTCAGGCTGGAGCTAATAAGGGTGGCTCGCACCTGGCGGGCGATTTCGATGTCCTCGCGGGCCTCGACCACGGCGACCGCAGGAGAGAGGAGGCGGTCGCCGGTGGAAGCCCCTCCTCCTTTGAGGTCAGGCTCGATGCCGAGGAAAGCGAGCGACTGGCAGGCTGCGGAGCGCACCTGTGGCGAATTCTCTCCCACCCCGCCAGTGAACACGAGCGCGTCGAGGCCGCCCATCGCCGCCGCCATTGCGGCGATGCCGGCGGCGAGCCGGTGGATGTAGATGTCGAAGGCGAGGACGCAACGCTCCTCGCCGGCGTCGACCCCGGCGATCACCTCGCGCATGTCGCCGGAGCGGCCCGAGAGGGCAAGCAGCCCGGCTTCGCGGTCGAGAGCGCGCTCCACCTCATCCGGGCTGAAGCCACCGTGGCGCTGGACCCAGAGCAGCAGGCCGGGGTCGACCGAGCCCGAGCGGGTCGCCATCACCAGGCCCTCGAGTGGCGAGAAGCCCATCGTCGTGTCCACGGAGCGGCCGCCCCTCACGGCGGCGAGGGAGGCGCCCGCGCCGAGGTGGGCGGTGACGAGGCGAAGCTGCTCGACCGGGCGCTCCAGCAGCTCGCCGGCGCGGCGACTTGCGTAGGAATGGGAGAGGCCGTGGAAGCCGTAGCGGCGCAGCGGCCAGCGCTCGGTCCAGGCCGAGGGGACCGCATAGGTGGAGGCCGCGGCGGGCATGCCGGCGTGGAAGGCGGTATCGAAGCAGGCGACGGTCGGCAGGCGGGGGCGCAGCGACTCCAGCGCCCGCATCGCGGCGACCGCCGGCGGATTGTGCAGCGGCGCCAGGTCCGCCAGTCCCTCGAGCTCTCGCTCGACGCCCGGGTCGACGACCGCCGGGCCGGTGAAGTCTGGGCCCCCGTGGACGACCCGGTGCCCGGCGGCGTCGATCGGCGGACCGTCGGCGAGGATCGCCTCCAACTCGGAACGCAGTTCGTCGGCGTCGCCGACGAACTCGCCCACACGCTCGCAGACGACATCGTCGCGCCCGTCGAGCACCCGCAGCTTCAGGCTCGAAGACCCGGCGTTGACGGTGAGGATGCAGCCGGGCCGGGCTGGCACCGTCAGGCCGAGTCCCAGGTCCAGTCGCGGACCTCCGGCAGGTCCTCGAGGTGCTCGCGCACGTAGGCGTGGTGGTGCTCCAGCATCTCGTTGCAGTGCGCTTCCAGCTCGGCGGCGCCCGGCGGGGTTCGCCGCGCTCGACTTAGCGCCTCCAGCGCCAGGTGGTAGCGGCTCATCCGGTTCAGCACCACCATGTCGAAGGGGGTCGTGGTCGTCCCCTGCTCGTTGAAGCCGCGGACGTGGAACCGGCCGGGATGGGGGCGGCCGTGGAGCAGCTGGTGGAGGGCACGGGCATAGCCGTGGAAGGCCATCACCACCTCGTCGTCATGGCCGAAAAGCTCGACGAAGCGCTCCTCGGGCAGCCCGTGCGGGTGCGCTTCGCGGGGAAAGAGCACCATCAGGTCGATCACGTTGACGACTCGCACCGCCAGCTCCGGGGTGTGGCGGCGCAGCAGCCAGGCGGCCGCCAGCGTCTCCTGGGTGGGAATGTCGCCGGCGCAGCCGAGGATGACGTCGGGGCCATCGCCGTCGTCGCTGCTCGCCCACTCCCATCGGGACGCGCCGCGCGCCGCGTGGGCTCGGGCCTCCTCGAGGCTGAGGTATTGCAGCTGGGGCTGCTTGTCCTGGACGATCAGGTTCACGTAGTCGCGGCTGCGCAGGCAGTGGTCGGCGACGGCCAGCAGGCTGTTTGCGTCGGGCGGGAAGTAGATGCGGACCACCTCGCCGCGAAGGCTGAGCATGGTGTCGATCAAGCCCGGTCCCTGATGGCTGAAGCCGTTGTGGTCGTTGCGCCAGCAGGTCGAGGTGAGCAGGACGTTGAGCGAGGCGACAGGCGCCCGCCACTCCAGCCGCCGCATCTCCTCCAGCCACTTGGTGTGCTGGATCGCCATCGAGGCGGAGACCATCGCGAAGGCCTCGTAGGTGGCAAAGAGCCCGTGGCGGCCGCTCAGCAGGTAGCCCTCGAGCCAGCCCTGGCAGTTGTGCTCGGATAACACCTCCATCACCCGCCCCATAGGGGAGACGTTCTCGTCCTCGGGCCAGGCGTCGATCAGGCAGCGGTCCTCCACCTCGAAGACGGCGCCGAGCCGGTTCGAGTTGGTCTCGTCCGGGCAGAAGAGGCGGAAGTTAGAGGGGTTGGCGGTATAGAGATCGCGCAACAGCTCGCCAAGGCATCTCGTCGATTCGACGAGCTCACTCCCCGGCCGCTCCACCGCGATCTCGTAGGCCGAGATGTCGGGGATCTCCAGCGGTACCAGCAGGTGCCCGCCGTTGGCGTGGGGAGTGGCGCCCATCCGCTGCTCGCCATCGGGCGCCAGCACGGCTAGCTCGGGGACGAGCCGCCCGGCGTCGTCGAAGCGCTCCTCGGGCCTATAGCTGCGCATCCACGCCTCCAGCATCGCCAGGTGCTCGGGGTTCTCGCGTACGCCTTTGAGCGGCACCTGGTGAGCCCGGAAGGTTCCCTCCACCTGCACACCGTCGACCTCCTTGGGGCCCGTCCATCCCTTCGGCGTGCGCAGCACGATCGCCGGCCAGCGCGCCTGCGTGCCGGCACCACCAGACCTCGCGTTGCCTTGGATCGCCGCGATCGCCGCGCGGCATTCGGCCAGGGTGGCGGCGAATTCACGGTGGACCTCCCGGGGGTCGGAACCCGAGACAAATCGGCACTCGTAACCGTGTCCGGCCAACAGCTCGGCGATCTCTCCGTCGCGCTGTCGCCCCAGCACGGTTGGACCGGAGATTTTGTTCTCGTTCAGGTGCAGGATCGGCAGCACGGCACCGTCGCGGGCGGGGTTGAGAAAGCGCACGCCCTTCCACGAGCCCTCCAGAGGCGCCGTCTCGGCCTCGCCGTCGCCGATCACGCAGGCGACCAGCAAATCCGGGTTATCGAAGGCGGCGCCGAAGGCATGGACCATGGCATAGCCGAGCTCGCCGCCCTCGTGGATCGAGCCAGGCGTCGGCACGCTGACGTGGCTGGGGATCCCGCCGGGCGTGGAGAACTGACGCACCAGATGCCGCAGCCCGGCCTCGTCGGCGGAGACCTCCGGGTAGATCTCCGAGTAGGTCCCCTCGAGGTAGACGTTGGCGACCACCGCCGGACCGCCGTGCCCGGGGCCGGCGACGAACAGCACCTCATCGCCGGTCTTGCGGATCAGTCGGTTGAGCTGGGCGTAGACGAGGTTGAGCCCCGGCGAGGTGCCCCAGTGGCCGAGCAGCCGCGGCTTGATGTGCTCGGGGCGCAGGGGCTCGCGCAGCAACGGGTTGTCCTGTAGGTAGATCTGGGCGACCGTCAGGTAGTTGGCCGCCTCCCAATAGGCGACCAGACCGTCCAGCTCCGCTTGGTTCAGCTCGGGCACCCCATGCGAGTGAAGCACGATCCAGCGCTCACGCCAAAGTTGCTTGCGGTGCCGCGACGTTGCTGGGGGAGATGAGTACTGGGCAGATCGCCTCCCTCATCACCGTGCTGGTGACACTGTGGTGAAGCAATCGTCGCACCGGCCCGCCGGCTCTGGAGCCTAGGACCAATAGATCGACGCCGTACTCGACCGCCGCGATCAGCTCCTGGTCGGGGAAGCCTCGGATGAACACCGGCAGGGCGCGGGTCTCCGAGGGGAGGGTCGAGACCGCCTTGTGAAGCATTCCGCGCAGAACCTCGGCTTCGGTCGGAACACCCGGGCCGCGGCTGTCGCCGTCGCCGCCCGGCACGTGGGCGAATTTCCGGGCCACCGTGTAGACGCGCAGCGCCGCTCGGTTGGGGATCGCTAGCTCGACCGCGGTCTTGAGCGCCTCGCCGGCGGCCCGTGAGCCGTCATAGCCGACGCCGATGACCCTCATGCCGACGTCCTCCGCGTCGCCGCCGAGTGGGCGCCAACCGGAGTCGCCTTCAGTGGGCTGGCCGAAGCCAGGCGGCGCCACGGCTACGGCGCAAGGAGCGTCGCCGAGCAGGCGCTCGACTGTCGCGCCGGGGACGACGCGGCCGATCGGCCCGCGATGGGAGCCGCCCAGCACGATCAGGTCCACCTCATTGTCCCGCGCGATCTGGCTTAGGTCGGAGCCGTCCTCGTCGGGAGCGGTCACAACCATCATCTCGGCGGCGTTCGCCTGCGCGAGGATGCGGCCGAGGGCAAGGGCGTCGCGACCCTGCTCGGTATCCATGTAGCCGACGAGGATCCGTGTGTACATCTCAGACCTGCCTCGAATGCGGGACGATCAAGACCGGGCAGGGAGCTTCGGTAATCAGGTGCTTGGTCACCGAGCCGGCAAGGAAGTGCTCCCACGGGCGTCGCGAGCCGGTGACGAGCAGATCAACATCGGGACCGCAGGCATCGGCCAAGGCGGCGGCTATGGTGCGGACGACCTGTTTCCAGCCGGTTTCGACGCGTTTGCCGCTCGGCGCCAGAGCGGGGTCGACGGAGCCGATCGCCGCCTCCAGCACGTTCGACAGCGAGGCTGGCGCATCAGTGGGGAATTCGGCTTGGATGTCGGAGACGACGGGATCGTCGGCGACGAGGACTTCGACCTTGGCCCCCGCCTGCCGCGCGAGGTCTTCGGCCCGGGTCAGCGCGACCTTCGACTCCGGGGTGCCGTCGACCGCGACCGCGATCTTCGTATATCCCTCGTGGCGCTCCGAGGCGTAGCCGCGCGGGGCGACGACCACCTCACACGGCGCGTGGCGCAGAACCTGATCGCCGACGCTTCCCAGCAGCGCCCGGCCCAGCTTGCCATGGCGTGAGCTGCCGATCGCCAGCGTGCCTGCATGGTCGCGCTCGGCACACTCCACCAGCGCCAACCCGGGTGCGATCACGCCGATGGAGTGGCTCTTTGGCGCGCCGCCGAGCACGGCCCGAACCTCATCGAGCAGGCCATCTGCCTTCGGCAGCGCGACAGTGCAGCCGCAGCCACGGATCGAGCTCAGCACGCGGCCTAGCTCGAGTGCATCGCTCCCGCCCTCGGCGCCATCGAACCCGATCAGGACCGGGGCCGTCGACGTCGGCGAGCTGAATTGCCTCCGCCGCTCCGCCTCTTTGGTCTGCCCCATCGCTTCCTCTCCTCTCCTTCTGCCCGCCGCGCGGGCTCCAGTAGCTCTATGACGAAGCTATTTGGCACTGGCAGTGCCGAGATCCGGGGAACTCCGCACAGTTGAGGTGGCGGCACCACGATCTGAGATCTCCGAGCTCCTTCACGTCGCTCGTAGTCGCCGCTGGCGCCGGTGATCGCGTTCGCCTCAAGCCGCGGCGCTCGTCGGCCGGTGGAGAGCATCGATCACCTCCTGGTCGGTGACCTGGGTGAAGTCCCGATACCAATGGCCGACGCCGTAGAGCATTCGAGGGGCGCGTAGGCAGACGACCTGATCCGCCTCGCCACGCAGAAGTTCCAGAGCCTCGGTCGAGCAGACAGGCAACGCCAAAATCACCCGGCGAGGTTCCTGGCGACGTATCGCGCGGATCGCCGCGGCATCGGTGAGTCCCGTGGCGGCGCCGTCGTCGACGATGATGACCGTGCGCCCGCGGAGATTCGGTGGGGGGCGATCGCCCCGGTACGCCTGGACCCGGCGCCATAGCTCGGTACGCTCGTGCTCGGTGATCCTCTCCAGCTCACCGTTGCAGATGCCCAGCACGGCCGTGGCTTCCGGATCGATCACCCGAGTTCCGTCCTCGGCGATCGCGCCGACGCCATACTCGGGATTGCCGGGCGCTCCGAGCTTTCGTACCCCGAAGATCTCAAGCGGGGCGCCGAGGGCCAGGGAGATCTCGCTGGCAACCGGTACTCCTCCGCGCGGGAGCGCGACGATCACCGGATCGGCTGCGGCCAGTCCGCTCAGGTGCTCGGCCAGCCGACGACCGGCGTCGCGACGGTTGGCGAAGTGTTCGGGTTGAGCGAGCCTCACGCGCGCATCAGCGGGGTCGGCGCCGCTCATCGCAGCGGGCTCTCTTCTGCTCCGGCGCCAACTTTGAGCGGCGCGAGTGATTGCGGGCCGTGGAGGTAGGCACGAACATCGGCCTCCTTGGGGCCCCTGGTAGCGACGAGACTGGATCCGCAGGCCGTGCAGCGCCCGCGCCTTCTCGCCGGCCCAATCGCCAGCTGCCGGCATCGGGGGCATTCGAGCTCTTGGCTCATCCTTTGCCGATCTGCTCAGGCTTGGCCACTTGCTCTGCATCGCGATCACGCGACTTGATTTCGCCGGAGTCCTCCGCGTCGACTCTCGAGCGCGGAACTACCAAGACGGGACAAGGTGACTTGCAGATCAGGCTTGCAGTGACCGAGCCGATGAAGACTCTGCCCAGCGGTCCGTAACCGCGCGAGCCGGCAACGAGTAGGTCCACTCCATCAGCACAGGCTTCCGCGAGCGCCGAGGCGGTCGGCCCAGTCAGGCGTCGCTCTTCGATCTCGACACGGGAGTCGATCGCTGCAGCCGCCTCTTCGATCAGCTCGCCGGTATCAAGGCCGATCGGTGGCGTGTAGGCGACGACGCCGGGAACCGGGACAGTGAGGGAAGCGACGGTAAGGATCCGAAGCTTGGCATTCGCGGAGCCGGCGAGCGCCTCGGCGTGCTTGAGCGCCAGCTTGGACTCCGCGCTGCCGTCATAGGCGATGGCGACAACTCCAAAGCCGTCCCGCGCGGCATAGCCGTGGGGGGCGACGGCGATGGGAGTCGAGGCTCCGTGCAACAGGCTCTCGGCGACGCTGCCGATCAGAGTCCGGCCGAGGGCGCCGCGATGAGGAGAGCCGACGACTACGAGGTCCATGCTCGCGGTTTCGGCCAGATCGGTGATGACGTGGGCCGCGGAGTCGCCCGTATAGGTGCGGGTCTCCACGGCGATACCGGACAGCGCTGCGCAAGCCTCGGTGAAGAGCTCACGCACCTCGGCAGAGTCCTGATAGCCGAGCAGGCTGTAGGCGACGGGGAGAGGCCCACCGTAGGGAAGCACGTTGACGAGGAGGGCCTCGTCTCCCTCGGCTGAGCAGAAGACCCTGGCCAGCTCGATCGCATCTCGAGCTCCAGCGCTGCCGTCAAACCCCACGAGGACTCTCATGACCTGAATCTAGGCACGTCTTCTACGACGGGCATCCGGGAAACCCCACAGCCTCCGGGCGGGGAGACCCCGATGGCCTGGGCGCGCCTCGACCCACGATGATGGCCGGCATGCCCGAAGTCCTCATCTTGCTGCTCGCCGCCTGTGGGACGGCGCTCGCCACCGGCCTGGGTGCGATACCGGATGTTGGGGCTCAGCGTCCACGCTCGGAGTGTGAATGGCTGAGAGCATGAGGGCTATGCCGGTGATCGAGACCGATGGTCTGACCAAGCTCTATGGCAACGCCCGCGGCATCGAGGACGTGACGATCGCGGTCGAAGCGGGAGAGGTCTTCGGCTTCCTCGGGCCAAATGGCGCTGGCAAGACGACGACAATCCGGACGCTGCTGAACCTGATCCATCCGAGCAGCGGCATGGCGCAGATCTTCGGCCTCGACAGCCAGCGCGACAGTGTTGCGATCCGTGCTCGCCTCGGCAACCTGCCGGGCGACTTCGGTTATGGCAGGGAGGCGAGCGGACGCGAGGCGGTGGGGCTGCTGGCTCGCCTTCGCGGCATGGAGAGCCTTGGTCGGGCGGAGGCTTTGGCGGAGCGCTTCCGCGCCGACCTCGATCGTCCCCTCGGCCAGCTCTCGCGCGGCAATCGTCAGAAGATCGGACTGATACTGGCAACCTTCCACGAACCCGAGCTGTTGATTCTCGATGAGCCGACCGGCGGTCTGGACCCCTTGATGCAGGAGGAGTTCTTGGCTTTGGTCGCGGAGGAGCGCGAACGCGGCTGCGCGGTCTTCATCTCCTCCCACGATCTCGACGAGGTGCAGCGCGTCTGCGATCGCGTCGGGATCGTCCGCAACGGCAAACTGATCGCGGTGGAGCGGATGGCCGACCTGCTCGGCAAGGCCCGCCGCAAGATAATTGTCCGACTGTCCGATTCGAGCGGGCTGACGGAGCTGCAAGATTTGAAAGGCGTCAGCGACCTTCAGGTCGACGGCGACCGAGTCATTTTCCAGGCAGCCGGTGACATCGACGCCGTAATCAAGGCGCTGGCGGCTCATCATGTCGTTGACCTCGAGGCGGTCCACCCGAGCCTCGAGGAGGTCTTCCTCGGCTATTACCGCGAAGAGGGCGACGGATGAGCTCTCAGGTCGCCGCGCTCGTCGCCACCCACCTCTCCGATCGCCGTCGCTCGGTGCTCGCCTGGGGCCTGCCGCTCGGCCTGATGTCGGCCTTCATCGTCGCGATCTTTCCATCGGTCCAGGGGGCGCTCTCGAACGCGATCGAGAAATACCCCTCCGGGCTGAAGGAAGCATTCGGGATCGGCGAGCTCTCCAACGTGGAGCAGTACCTGCACGCGGAGATGCTGAGCCTGATCGTGCCGTTGGCGGCCGGCTACTTGGCGGTGCGAGCTGTCGCCAGCGGCCTTTCGGGGGCGGCGGAAAGCGGCCGCCTCGACGTCCTCCTCTCGGCGCCCGTCTCGCGGAGCCGACTCTGTGCGGCGGGCTTTCTGGCGACTGCTGTTGAGCTGGCGGCGGTGCTGGTCGTAACGGCACTGTTGACCGGCCTCGGCAGCCTGCTCTCCGGTGCCGGCCTCGCCGTTGGGTCCGCGGCGGCGGGCTTCGCCAGCGTCTGGCCGTTGGCGCTCCTCTTCGCCGGCCTCGGCATCGTTGCCAGCGGCTTTTCGCTGCGAACCAGCGTTGTCACCGGATCGGTTGCCGGAGTGCTGGTGGCGATGTACGTGGTCAACCTCGTCGGCAAGCTCGATCCTGGCCTCTCGGGTGTTCGCTACTTCTCGGTCTTCAAGTACTACGGCAACGCGATCGAAGACGGGATCGAACCCCTCGCCTTCGGTGGCATCACCCTGGTCGCCGCCTTGCTGGCCGCAATTGGGGCGTGGCTGTTCAAGCGCCGCGATATTTCCGCTTGAGCGAAATGGATTTCCTTCTGCAAAGTGAGATATTGGAAGGATGAATCTCCCTAACCGTTCCGACGGAGCTGGGGAGGATCGCTACCGACGCTTGCTGGATGTCGGAACCACTCTCCTTTCTGAGCTCGACTTGGAGTCAGTCCTGCGCTCGGTGGTCGAGGCCGCGCGGGAATTGACTGGGGCCGAGTACGCCGCCCTCGGAGTGCTCGACCGCGAGCAAAAAGAGCTCGAGCGCTTCATCTACCTGGGCATCGACGACGAGACCAAACGCTCGATCGGCAACCTGCCGCGCGGTCGCGGCATCCTCGGGGAGCTGATCCGCGAGCCCTCGCCCCTGCGCCTGCGCGACGTCAACCAGCATCCCCACGCCTACGGCTTTCCTCCTGGCCACCCGCCGATGAGGTCTTTCCTCGGAGTTCCGATCGCGATCCGCGGCGAGGCCTACGGCAACCTCTACATGACCGAGAAAGAGGATGGCGCCGAGTTCACCGAGGCTGACGAGCAAGCGGCGCGCACGCTCGCCACCTGGGCCGGGATCGCGATCGAGAACGCCCGCCTCTATACGACCCTGAGCGAACGCGAGGCGGAGATCGAGCAGGCACTGCGTCGTGCTGAGACCTCGGTTGACATCGCCAGGGCGGTGGGAGGAGAGACCGACGTCGAGCGGGTGCTCGACCTGATCGTCAAGCGCGCCCGCGCCCTGGTCGAGGCCAGGACGCTGCTCGTGCTCTTGCGCAAAGGCGGCCGCTTGGTGGTCGCGGCGCAGGCCGGCCAGGTCGGTCCAGAGGTGGATCGGCTGACGATCCCGACCGAGGACTCCGTATTTCAGGCGGCGATGCAGGAGCGGGTGGCCCAGCACCTCAAGCGTGGCTCACCGCCCTCTGAGGCTCGGCTGCGCGAGCGCCTTGGCGCCGAGGTGGCTTTGGTCGTGCCGCTGCTTTTTCGCGGGCGCGCGGTCGGCGCTTTGGTGGCCTTGGATCGCGAAGCCGGGGGGAGCGAATTCGACCAAGACGATCTCCGGCTCCTGCAGGCGTTCGCAGCCAGCGCCGCAACTGCCGTGACCACCGCACAGACGGTCGAGTCCGAACGCCTCCAGCAGCAGGTTGAGATCGGCGAGCTCGAGCGGAAGCGCTGGGCGCGGGAGCTCCATGACGACACCCTCCAGGGGCTCGCAGCCATCCGCATCTCCCTGGCCACGGCGCTGCAGAGCGATGCGCCTGACCGCGCCGAGAAGATCGCCAACGCGGCAGAGGAGACGGTGGATCGCCTCGAGGGGCAGATAAACGAGCTGAGCCGCTTGATCAACGACCTGCGTCCCGCTTCGCTCGAGCGGCTGGGGCTCGCCGGGGCGCTGCGGGCCCTGGCCGAGGAGTGCGGTACTCGCGGCAACCTCGAGGTGAGGGCCGATATTGAACTCGACGGCGAGCTTTCCGGGGAGGAGGAGCGGGTCGTCTACCGCCTCGCGCAGGAGGGGCTGAACAACGTCGTCAAGCACTCTGCCGCCCAGCACGCGACGCTGAGCGCGAAGCTGGCCGATGGCGCCGTTCGGATCGTCGTCGAGGACGACGGGTCGGGCTTCGACGCCACGGCCGTCGTCGAGGGCCGGGGGCTGATCGGGATGCGTGAGCGCGTTGCTCTGCTGGGCGGGGAGATCGACGTTCGCTCGGAGCCGGCAGGAGGCACCGCGATGGTCGTGACACTCCCGCTCAGCGGCGCTTAGCTGCGCGCTCAGCGGCCGGCATCGCCGCCGGGCTCGATAACCCCGTTGGCGATCGCGAAGCGGACCAATTCCGGCCGGGTCTCGATCCCCAGCTTCTCGAAGAGCTTGGATCGGTTCACCTCGATCGCACGGACGCTGAGAAAGAGCTGCTCGCCGATCTCGCGGTTGGTGAACCCCAGCGCCACCAGGCGCAGCAGCTCTCTCTCTCGATCGGCCAGCGACTCCAGCGGATCGGCCTGCAACTTCGCGAGCGCGCCGCCGAGCTCGGGGTCGACGTAGGAGCCTCCGCCGGCGACGGTGCGTATCGCCTCGCCCAGCTGGCGCTCGGCGGCCTGCTTGAGGACGTAACCGGCGGCGCCTGCGCGCAGCAGGTCGCGAGCCCCGCGCGGGTCGTTCTGCATGGTGAGAACGACGATCGCGGTGCCCGGAGCGCGATCGCGGAGGCCTGGAACGTCTGAGCGCGGCTCGGCGCCGGGCATCTGCAGGTCGAGCACCAGGACATCGGGCCGGCGGTCTTCGACCAGCTTGGACGCGGCGGCCGCGTCTGCCGCCTCGCCGATGACACGCAAGTCAGCTTGTGCTTCGAGCAGGGTCCGCAGACCGGCACGGATCACGTTGTGATCGTCGGCCAGGACGACGGTTATCTGCTTTTGGTCGGCCTGCATCGCGCTCGCCCGGAGTCTGCCAGGACCGGAAGGTGTGAAGCCGCAAATCGAAATGTGGGTTAAGGCCGATGGAAGGTCTGGCCCACTGGGTCAGCTTATGGAGCATGAGGATATTTGTCGCCCTGGGCGGGAACGCCTTGCTTCGACGTGGTGAGTCGGCTGGCGCCAACGCCCAGCGAGAGAACGTCGAGGCGGCAGCGGAAGGTCTGGCGGCGGTCGCCCATGAGCACGAGCTCGTGATCACGCACGGCAACGGCCCTCGAGTTGGTCTGCTCGCCCTGGCCCTGCGTAATGCAATGCCGGATCGGGACGTCGTCACGGTCCTGATCGAGGTCGTCGTCAGCCCTGACGACCCCGCCTTCCTGAAGCCCTCGAAGCCGATCGGACCCGTCTACTCTGCCGCGGAGGCCGCAAGCCTCGCCCAGGAGCGCGGATGGACGGTGGGCCGCGACGGCGGGGACTATCGCCGCCTGGTGCCCTCGCCGGAGCCGAACGCCGTGGCCGAGTTGCGAAGCCTCCGCATCCTGGTCGACAGCGGCGCGTTGCTTATCTGCACCGGAGGTGGCGGAATCCCCGTCACCCTCGACGGCGCGGGAACTATGCGAGGTGTCGAGGCCGTGATCGACAAGGACCTGACCGCCGCGCTTCTGGCCCGCCGCCTTGACGCCGACCTGCTGTTGATGCTCACCGACGTTGACGCGGTTCGGCTTGACTGGGGAACGGAGAAAGCTCGCTCCCTGCATGCCACGAACCCGCAGGAGCTTCGGCAGTTCGACTTCGCCTCGGGCTCGATGGCTCCAAAGGTCGAGGCGGCCAGTCGCTTCGTCGAAGCTACCGGCCGCCGAGCTGCGGTGGGTGCTCTTGCGGATGCTGAGCGGATCGTTCGCGGTGAGGCCGGGACCCAGGTCGGGCCTCACGGCGGCGAATCGTCCAACGCCTGAGCTCGTCGGCTCCCCAGACGATGAACGGGAAGGGCAGGACGAGGAGGATGTCCTTCGCTGGAAGGGCGGCCGTGCCGAGTAGCTCCTGGCAGACCGGCACGTAGATCAGGATGGCGGTCAGAACGAGCTCGAAGGCAACGCCCCAGAGCAGCAGTGGGTTGCTGAAGACGCCGATCGAGCGCAGCGACGCGCGCTCGGTGCGAGCGGCGAAGGCGGTGCCGACCTGACAGGCGACCATGCTGAGGAGGGTCATCGTCGTTGCCTGCTGATAGGCGTGATGCAAAGGCGCGCCGGCGCCGGTCGGATCGCCCATGTGCCAGCCGGAGCGTGTCAGCACGTAGAAGAAGGCACCGATGGAAAGCGCCGCCGAGATCAGGCCCAGGAAGAGCCAGGCACGGACCAGCATCGCGCGGGTGATGATGCTCTGCGATCGCCGCCGGGGCGGGCGCTGCATGATTCCGGGCTCGGCAGCCTCGCGCCCCAGGGCGAGTGCCGGCAACGTCTCGGTGCCGACGTCAAACGCCAGGAGCTGCAGGACGGTAAGCGGCAAGGGGATCCCGCCGCCACCGAGTGCGAAGACGAGGAACGGGGCGATCTCCGGCGTCGCGTGGGCAAAGATGTAGAAGATGAACTTGCGGATGTTGTCGTAGATCTGCCGGCCCGCGGCGACCGCGGAGACGATCGTCGCGAAGTTGTCGTCGGTGAGCACCATCGTCGAGGCCTCGCGGGCGACGTCGGTCCCCGAGCGGCCCATCGCGACGCCGATGTCGGCCGCTCGCAGGGCCGGGGCGTCGTTGACCCCGTCGCCCGTCATCGCGACGACGTGGTGCTGGGCGCGGAGGGCGTCGGCGATGCGCAGCTTCGCCTCCGGTGTCGAGCGGGCGAAGATCAGCTCGCCGCCCTTGCGCAACGCCTCGTCGAGCTCGGCGTCGCTCATCTTCTCCAGCTCATCCTCGGCGATCGCCTTCGGGTCGCCTCCGGCGATGCCGATCCGCTTCGCGATCGCAATCGCGGTGCGGGGATGGTCGCCGGTGATGACGACGATCCGGATACCCGCCTCGTGGCAACCTGCGACCGCCTCGGCGACCTCGGCCCGCGGTGGGTCATACATAGCCACCAGCCCGAGCAGGGTCAGGCCGCGTTCGGCCTCGTCCCGAGACTCGGGCATCTTCTCCGCCGGGCGCCTGGCGACAGCGAGTACGCGCAGGCCTTCATCGGCATAGGCTCCGACCGTCTCCTGGATCTCCGCCAGGCAGTCTCCCGTGAGCTTGGTCTGTGCGCCTCCCGCAACGATAACGTCGTCGCAGAGGCTCAGGATTGCCTCTGGGGCGCCCTTTGCGTTGACCCAGAGGCGGCCGGCGTCGGCATCGATCGTCGACATTCGCTTCAGCGCCGGATCGAAGTGAAATTCGGCCTGCCGCGACGCCGCCTCGCCCTCGGCACCGAGAGCACGGGCGGTGGCGAGCATCGCCGTCTCGGTCGGATCGCCGACGAGCTCACCGTCTTCGCCGTCTCGCGCGTTGTTGCAGGCGGCCATCGCCCCCGCCAGGTCGAGCAGGTTCGGGTCGTCGTGGGAGGGTGGGATCCCGTCCTCAAGGTCCAGCTTTGCTCCAGCGCTCCAGACGCTCATCACCCGCATCCGGTTCTCCGTCAGGGTCCCCGTCTTGTCGGTGCAGATCACGTCGGTCGATCCGAGCGTCTCAACGGCGCTGAGGCGCTTGACGACGGCGCCACGGCGAGCGAGGCCCGCGACGCCGGCCGCCAGCGCCAGCGTAATCACGGGCAGCAGTCCCTCCGGGACGTTGCCGACGATCAGCCCGATCGCGAAGATCAGGGAGTCGGAGACCGAAAGGCCGGCACCGAAGCTCGCCAGGGGGATGAAGGCGAGCCCCATCGTCACCGCGACTCCGGCGATCAACCAGGCGACCCGGCGGACCTGCAGCTCCAACGGGCTCTCCTCCTCCTCGCCGAGCTGGGAGAGCGCGGCGATCCGCCCCAGCTCGGTGCCCATCCCCGTCGCGTAGACGATCGCCCGCGCCTCGCCCCCGGTGCAATTGGTGCCGCTGAAAACAAGCTCCTCGGCCTGCAGCAGAGAGGAACGCATCTGGGTCGGACCGGCTGAGCGGGAGACAGGAACCGACTCGCCCGTCAGGGTCGAGAGATCCACCTCGATCGTCCCCTCGAGCAGGTGGGCATCGGCGGAGATCCGCCCCCCCTCCTCGAGCAGGAGCAGGTCGCCCGGCACGAGCTCGGCGGCGTCGATGGCAATACGGCGCTGATCGCGGATCACCTCGGCTCGAGGGGGCAGATAGCCCTGCAGCGCCTCTACCGCGCGCTCGGCCTGCCTCTCCTGGACGAAGGCGAAGGCGGCGTTGAGGACGATCACGATCACGACGGCGATCGCGATCGGCGTGATCCCGGCGACCGCGGCAAGGGCTGCTGCGCCCCACAGCAGCAGCGCCAAGGGGTGGGTGAACTGGCGGGCCAGCTGACCGGGCCAGTGCCGGCCGCCGCGCCGCTCCAGCCGGTTGGGGCCGAAGGTGAGAAGCCGGCGCTCGGCCTCGCGCTGAGACAGCCCGTCTCGGGAGGCCCGGAGGTCACGCAGGAGGAGGTCGATGCGCTCCTCGGGATCAAACTGGCGGCTGATCTCGTTCAGGGCCTGCCCCCTAGGCGGCGGGGGTGATCAGGGTCGCGCAGGGAGCGTTGCGCGTCACCTGGGTGGCGAGGCTGCCCAAGAAGAGACGGCGTGCCGGGCCGTAGTGTCCCCGCGAGCCCAGGATCAGGAGGTCTGAACCCTCGGCTGCCTCGACGATTACGTGATTCGGCGCCCCCCGAAGGAGGCGCGTCTCGACGGCGACGGAGCTGGGAACCCTCTCTCGGGCCCGCTCGAGCTGGCGCCGCATCCGGGCCACCTCGATCTCGTCCAGATTGACGGGGTTCAGGCCGGTGTCGTCGATGTTGAACTGGACGGCGCCCAGGATGAGGAGCGAGGCGCCGGCCCACTCGGCGAGTTCGATCGCGAGCTTCAACGCGACACCTGCCTCCTTGCTCCCGTCGTAGGCGATCGCGACCTTGCGAAATTGAAGTTGGGTGTCGGCGAGCCCGAGTGGGGCGACGGCCACGGCACATGGAGAGTTGTTCAGTACTCGCTCGCCGACGCTTCCCGGCAAGACGCGCCCCAACCGGCCCCGATGGGTCGAGCCGAGGACGATCAGGTCCGCGTTCTCGGTGGCGGCGATTTCCTTCAGGCCGCCAGTTTCGTGGCCACCGGCGATGACGTACGTCGAGAAAGGCTGCGTCCCAAGTACCTTCGTGGCTTCGCGACTGAGCCAGGCTTCGTCCTCGGCGACGACGCGCGCGTAGTCGTCCGGCCCGATCAGTTCGGGCCAGTAGGCACGAACCGAGGCGATGATCAGCTCGGCCCCGGCCTTTTCGCAAAGTGCCTTGCCGAGGGCGAGTGCGTCTCGCGAGGCGGGACGCTCATCGAAGCCGACGATGATTCGCCGCAACCCGGCGAGACCAGCTCCCGTCAAGCCCCGCTCGGTGGCTGGGGCTGCTTCGGCGGCCGGCGCGACTCGATCTTCCATGAGGCCAAGGTAAGTCCAGGCGCGACCACCGGCATCCGTGGACCGCCACACGCCGCCAGGGGTCGATTCCCAACGCTACGCTGCCCCGATGAGCGAGGAGGCACGCGGCACCGAGGTCATCTCAGTGGTTCTGGTCGACGATCACGCGGTCGTCCGCGCCGCCCTGCGGGCACTTCTGGACGGGCAGGAGGAACTGGAGGTGGTTGGGGAAGCTGAGAATCTCGCCTCCGCGAGGGAGGCCGTGGCCGTCAGTGCGCCACGCGTGCTCGTGCTCGACGTCAACCTGCCCGACGGTCTCGCCGTGGACGTCGTCGCGGAGCTGCGTGAGATCGCCCCCGACACTCAGATCGTCCTCTTGACGATGGAGCGCGATCTGAGCCTGGCCCGCCGAGCACTTGATGATGGTGCCCTTGGCTACCTCTTCAAGGACGCCGCGCACCTGGAGTTGATCGAGGCAGTGCGCGCCGCCGCGCAGGGTCGCCGGTACGTGCCGTCGGCGGTGGCGGCCGGCCTGGCGAAGACAACGGACGACGGGGAGCGCCCGCCGCTCTCACCGCGCGAGACCGAGGTGCTTCGGCTGATGGCGCTCGGCCACACCAATCGCGAGATCGGCGAGCAGTTCGACCTCAGCATCCGCACCGTCGAGACGCACCGCGCCCACATTCAGCAGAAGCTTGGCCTCAGCAGCCGACCGGAGCTGACGCGGTACGCGCTCGATCACCGGCTGATCGGTTGAGCCATGGGACGTGCTCGGCCTAGCCCCAGGTACTTGGCCACGAGCGCAGTGGTGGCATCTCATGCAGCCGGACTCGAACGTCCACAGCGACCACACCGTGGGTGGTTGCCAGGAGCGGGTTCAGGTCGAGCTCGACTATCTCGTGGTGCCTCTCGGCGATCGCGCCCACTCTCAAGATCACATCTTCGACCGCGTCAACGTCGGCCGGATCTCCGCCGCGGTAGCCGTCGAGCAACGGTCGCACGGCGAGGTCGTTGAGCATCTCGGCCGGGTCCGCCGAGTCGAGCGGGCAGACACGGAGCCGGACGTCGCCCAGGAGCTCGACCGCGGTCCCGCCTGCACCGCATGCGACCACCGGCCCGAAAACCGGGTCGGTGGCGATGCCTACGAGCAGCTCGACTCCATTCTCGACCATCGCCTGCACCGAGAAGGCGGTGCGCGCGAGACCGTGCCGGGCAAGCTCGGCATCCATATCTCTCGCTGCCTCTGCGACCTCTGCGGCGCCGGTAAGCCCAAGGGCGACCGCCCCGATCTCGGTCTTGTGCAGGATCTGCGGCCCGAGCGCCTTCAGCGCAACCGCGCCGCCGATCTCCTCCGCCGCGAGGCCGGCAGCCTGAGGATCAGCCGCCGATCGGGAGGCAGGAGTCGCGATTCCGTAGCTGTCGAGAAGTCGGGCACAGCGATCGGGATCGAGCCATTCCAGATCCTCGGCCAGCGCTTCGGCGAGGATCGCCGAGGCCTCGTCCTGGTGGAGGCCGGCCAAGTTGGGGGCGGTCCTGGGCGGCGCTTCGCTCCAGCGCACATGGCGGACGACCTTCCCCAGCGCGCGGGCCGCCTCCTCTGGGTAGAGGTGGGTCGGAACTGTGGCCGTCTCCCGCAGGACAGCCTGGTCGCCTGGCGACATGAAGACCGCTTGGATCGGCAGCTGACGCGGCAGCTCTGTAACGGCGCTGTGGATCGCCGCCGCGATGTCCTCTGCCTGGGTCAGCAAGGGCCGGATGAAGATCACGATCAGGGAGTCGATGCCATCCCAGCGAGCAAGGGCGGAGATTGCCCGTCGGTAGTGCTCGGCTCCGGCCGTGGCGATCATGTCCACCGGGTTGCCCAGCGCTGCCTCTTTTGGGAGAAAGGCCCGCAGCTCGGCGCGGACGTCCTCGGAGGGCTCGGGCACCTCGAGGCCCGCGGCCTCGCAGGCGTCCGCGCACATGATGCCCGGCCCTCCCGCGTTGGTGAGGATGCCGACCCGGGCGCCACGGGGAAGGGGCTGGGTTGAGATCAGCGAGGAGACGTCGAGCAGCTCGGCGAGCGTCTCCGCGCGGATCACGCCGCACTGCTCGAAGAGCGCGTCGGTGGCGCGGTCTGAGGCAGCGAGGAGAGCGCCGGTATGGGAGCCGGCCGCCCTGGCTCCGGATCCGGATCGTCCACTCTTGACCGCCACGATCGGCTTCCTGCGGCCGATGCGCCTCGCCACCCGGGAGAAGCGCCGCGGATCGCTGAAGGACTCGATGTATAGGAGCGCAACCCGAGTGCGGGGATCTTCCTCCCAGAACTCGAGCAAGTCGTTGGCGGTGATGTCGGCCCGGTTTCCCACCGACGCGAAGGAGGAGACGCCAACCCCTTTTTCGGCGGCGAGGTCGATCAGCGCCAGGCCGAGCGCCCCGCTCTGGGTTACGAAGCCGACGTCTCCGGCGGGCGGAGTGCCGGGGGCGAAGGTGGCGTTCAGGCTGTGCTCGGGGTCGGTGTTGAGGACGCCGAGGCAGTTGGGACCGATCAGCCTCATGCCCGCCGTGCGGCACGCGTCCAGCAGCTCGCGCTCGCGTCGGGCCCCCTCCTCTCCGGACTCACTGAAGCCGGCGGAGAGGACGACCAGGGCACGGACACCCTTCGCTGCGCATTGGTGGGCGACGTCGAGCGCCTTGCTGGAGGGGACGGCGATGATCGCGAGCTCGACCTCGCCGGGAATGTCCTCGACGCTCGCCAGCGCAGCGATCCCCTGAACCTCCGTCGCCGCTGGGTTGACCGCGTGCAGCGCACCCGCAAAGCCGGAGGCCTGCAGGTTGCGCAAGACGCTGCCGCCGACGCTGTCTGCTCGCCGCGAGGCGCCGACCACAGCGATGGAGCGGGGCTCGAGGAACGCTCGGACCGCTGCGACGGCCGCGAGCCGGTCGCGGTCCTCAAAGCTCGCGATCGCCTCCGCGGAGAGCGACGTAGGCAGCTCGACGCGGATGGCGTCGGCGTCTGATCGAACTTCGGCGGGGAAGCCGCTCTCGCGGAACATCTCGATCATCCGGTGGTTCTGCGGCAGCACCTCAGCGACGAACGTGTCGATCCCGTTCTCCGCCGCGACCTCGGCAAGATGCGCCAGCAGGATCGTGCCCAAGCCCTGACCCTGCAACCCCTCGGCAACGGCGAAGGCGACTTCTGCCTGGCCGTGCTCCATTTCGATGTAAACCCCGTGGCCGATCGGCGGACCTTCCTCGCCACGGCTGGCCACGATCCCGTAGCGGCTTACGTAGTCGACTCTCGCCATCTCCTGCGCGATCTGGCCGAGGTTGGCTGCTCCGGAGAAGAAGCGAAACGACTGCGAGTCCGGGTCGAGCCTGTCGAAGAACTCGCGCAAGCTCGCCTCGTCGCTGGGTCGAACCGGTCGCAGGCCGATCGTCGAGCCATCGCGAAGGACGACGTCCACCTCGCGGTGGGCGGGATAGGCGGTGCTCACCACACGGTTCCTTCGAGCTCGGCCAGCTTCTCCGCGTACGCGGCCAGCCTGACCGGGCCGAGAAAGTGCTCTGAGACCCTCTCGTGGGCGCGTTCGCCAAGGACTGCGGCGGCGCCTGGATCGGCCCCGATGGCGGTGATCGCCGCAGCCACGGCCTCGAGGTTCTTGGGGTCGACCAGAGCCCCGCTGACCCCGTCGACGATCTGATCCTGAATCCCACCGACCCGAGCGCCGATCACCGGCTTGCCCTTCCACATCGCCTCTGCGACGGTGAGGCCGAAGCCCTCGGCGATGCTCTTCTGGACGACGATGTCCGCCCGGCGCTGGAGCGCATTGACCATCGCCCCGTTTTCGTCGAGGTCGTCCATAGGCAGGCTTGCGAGGTGGACGCGGCGGCGAATCCGGTTGGGAAGCTGCCTCCAAGCCGAGCGCACATCGGCCCAGACCGCCGCGCCCTCCGGGTCATCGGCGATCGCGTTGGTGGACGGGCCTGCCAGCAGGAGACGCGGGCCCTGGTCGCCGAGGTGACGCTCAAAGCAGGTGAGGAGGCCGCGATGGTCCTTGAGCCGGTCCCAGCGGGAGACCTGGACCACCACCGGGACGTCAGACGGCAACGGCTCTTCCTGGATTACCTCCGCGCTGCGCTCGACACGACCTGGAGTCCCGTCAGCGCGCGTGAATGTGGGTGCTGTCAGCGCCGATCGCGCCCCCAGCCCAATCGCCCCGAGGATTGCCTCCACGGCGCCGGCATCCAGCTCCTGATTCTTTGGGGAGAAGGGGTCGATCGAGGGCGCCATCGTCCAGGCGCGACCGTGATCGACTCCCTGCCAGTGGTATTGGCGACGGGAGAAGACACAGGCGTCGGCGTCGCGCACGTAGGGGCGCAGGAAGTCCTGCGCGCTCAGCGCCAACTCGTTGGGCTCGTCGGTTCCGATGTGGCAGCGCCAGACGACGGTCGCCCCCGCCGCCTTCGCCTGGGCCGCGAGCCCCGCGGTTTGCGGGTCATGGAGGAAGACGACGTCCCGCGGCTGCAGCAGCGATGAGAAATGGCGGGCGCTGGTCGCGAGCGAGTGCTCGTAGAGTCGGCGCTCGGCAGAGCCGAGATCGCCGCCGTCGCCGGGGTCGCCGTGCAGGTTGTTGTGGATTCGCTTGGTCAGCGCGAAGAACTCGGCGCGCTCGCGCAGCACGACCCAGCGGGTGTCGACTCCGGCGCCGCGCACGTAGGGAAGCAGCGAGCGCAGCATCTCGGCGACGCCGCCGCCGCGGAGGGTCGAGCTGACGTGCCAGATCGCCCGGCTCTCGTAGCGGCGGCGGCACGCCTTCGCCACTTCCTGAACCACGGAGAAATCCTTGCCCAGTAGGGGCTCGAACCGCTCGAGTGAGTGCGACGGGATCTGGACGAACTTCGGGCGGGCCACGAGCTCAGAGCGACCAGTAGGGGGCAACGTGGGTGGCGGCCCGAGAAGTGAGGATCTCCTCGGGTGCCGCGGACACTGCCTCTCCCTCGCCGCCCATCGCCTTCATCGTCGCGATCAGCGACTCCACCAGCGATGCCTGGTCATAGCCGCCCTCGAGGACCGCGCCGAGGGGAACGCCGAGCCGCGCCGCCAGCTCGCGGACCTGGCAGGCCATCTGCGCGAAGGATGCGGCCTCCAGGTTGCAGTCGGCGAGCGGGTCGGAGCGGTGAGCGTCGAAGCCGGCCGAGACCAGAATCAGGTCCGGCGCGAAAGAGTTCGCAATCGGCTCCACGATGTGCTCCAACAGCGAAAGCCAGAGCGCCTCGCCCGACCCGGCCGGGACCGGCAGGTTGATCGTGTAGCCCTCACCCTCGCCGGAGCCGAGGTCGTTCGCGGCGCCGGTGCCGGGGTAGAGACCGCTTTGGTGGATGCTGACGAAGAGGACGTCGGACCGGCGCCGGAACGCCTCCGCGGTGCCGTTGCCGTGGTGGACATCCCAGTCGAGCACCAGCACCTTCTCCACTCCGAGGTCCTCGATCGCCGTCGCCGCGGCGATCGCGACATTGTTGAAGAGGCAGAAGCCCATCGCCCGGTCGGGCTCGGCGTGGTGACCCGAGGGGCGTACGGCGCAAAAGCCGATCGTGTCTTTGCCTCCGAGCAGCGCCCTGGTCATCTCGCAGGCGCCGCCGACGGCGTGCAGCGCCGCTCGGTAGGAAGCCTCGCCGACGAAGGTGTCGGCGTCGATCGCCCCGCCGCCGGAAAGACATAGCTCGCGGATCGACTCGACGTGCCGAGCGGTGTGGATCAGCTCCAGCTCACGCTCGGATGCCGCCGGAGCCGGCCTCCGCTCCCAACCCAGCCAGTCTCGCTCGGCAAGCGCGGCTTCGATCGCGATCAGCCGCTCGGGCGTGTCGGGATGGGAGGGCATGTGGGCCCGGGGGTCGTGTTCCAGGCAGGCTGGATGGCTGAAATAGAGCATTGGCTCGACTGTAGGCCAGGGGCTTAGCCGTGTGGGCAGATGACCGCCCGGCCCTCAAGGCTGCCTTCCCGCATCCGTTCGTAAGCGTCTCCGGCATGGTCGAGCTCGAAGCGCTCGACGTGGGCGCGGATCTTGCCGGCGCGGGCCAGGTCCAGGACCTCCGCCAGCTCCACCGCGCTGCCCCAGTAGGGGATGGTCAGCTGTGCCTCGAACGGCAAGGCGCCGAATCCGAACTCGAATTTGCCGCCGGCGAGCCCGACCACCGTGACATGGCTCTCAAAGCGCGCCACCTGGGCCGCCAGCGCGATCGAGTCCTCGGAGCCGACCATGTCGACGATCAGCTCGGCACCGAGGCCGGCGGTCAACTCGCGGATCTCCGCCGCCGCCTCGGACCCGGCCTCTATCGCCTCGTCCGCTCCGACCTCGCGTGCGAGCCGGAGCTTCTCGGGGGAGATGTCGACGGCGACGATCCGGGCTCCGCTCAGCGCCCGCAGGATCTGCACCCCCATGTGCCCGAGGCCGCCGACGCCGATCACCACCGCGGTCGAGCCGGGGACCAGGAGCTGGAGCGAGCGCTTGATCGCGTGGTAGGGCGTGAGCGCGGCATCGGAGAGCGGCGCCGCGTCGCGGGGGTCGAGGTTGCCAAGCGGCAATAGCAGGCGGGAGTGGGGGACGAGCATGTACTCGGCCATGCCACCGTCGAGGCCGAGGCCGCCTCCGAAGGCGCCGATCTCCGCCTGGTGCTCGCAGTAGTTCTCGGCCGAGAGGCGACAGGAGCGGCAGCGCCCGCATCCCCAGGGCCCGTAGACGGCGACCGCCTCGCCGATCTCCAGGCCCTCGACGCCGGCACCGAGGGTCTCGACCCAGCCGGCGTTCTCGTGGCCGAGCGTGAACGGTGGCTCGAAGGCCATCGTTCCCGGCGGCCACTCCATCAGGTGCAGGTCCGAGTGGCATGCACCGGCGCCCGCGACCTTGATCAGCACCTGCCCGGGCCCCGGCTCGGGAACCGGGACATCGCGCAGCTCGGGCTCCGATTCCCAGGCGGTCAGCTGGTAGGCCCTCATCTTGCGTCTCCTTTGTCTCGGGCTTGCTCGAGCAGCAGCCGTTGCTCTGCTGCTGCGACCAGGCGGCGGGTCCGGTCGACGGCGTCGATGTTGACCGAGATCGCGTCGATCCCACTGCCGACCAGTAGCTCTGCGTACTCGGGATAGACCGAGGGCGCCTGGCCGCAAATCGAGGTCTGCAGGCCCAGCTCGCGAGCGGCTTCGATCAGCCTGGCGACGTATTCAGTCACGGCCGGATCGCGCTCGTCGAAGACCTGGGCGACCAGCTCCGAATCGCGGTCGGCGCCGAGCAGTAGCTGGGTGAGGTCATTGGAGCCGATCGAGATTCCAGCGATCCCCATCTCAGCGTAGCGGCGAAGGTGGAACAGCGCCGATGGCACCTCCGCCATCAGCCACAGCTCGAAGCCACGGCGCGAAAGTAAGCCTGCCTCTTCGATCTGCTTGTGGCAGCCTTCGACTTCACGCGGCGTGCGCACGAACGGGAGCATCAGATGAAGGTTCTGGTGGCCGGCGTCCCAGACCCTGGCGACCGCCTGCAGCTCCAGTGCGAAGAGGTCGGGCTCGTGGACGTAGCGCAGGGCGCCGCGGTAGCCGATCATCGGGTTGGCCTCCTCGGGCTCGAAGCGCTCGCCCCCCTGAAGGCCATGGAACTCATTGCTGCGAAAGTCGATCGTGCGGTAGGTGATCGGACGGGGGGAGAAAGCTGCGGCGAACTCGATCAGGGGCGCTGCCATGCGCTCCACGAACTGCTCACCCTCGCCCCGCTCGATCAGGGCGCGGGGATGAACGCCGTCCAGCGCCTCAACGACCATCAGCTCGGCGCGCAACAGGCCGACGCCGTCGACCTCGAGTGCCGCTGCCCGCTTGACCTGTGAGGGCTCGGAGAGATTGAGAAGCAGTTTCGTGCCGGTGACGATCTGTCCGCCGACCGCCGCCGAGGCCGGGGTGGCCTCGGTGCGGGTTGGGGCGGCGCTCGCTCCCGTCCTCACGGTACCTGCGCCCGCGTCGACGCTGATGATCTGGCCATCGGCAAGGGAGGCGGTGGCATCGACCGTCCCAACCAGGCAGGGGATGCCCAGCTCGCGGGAGACGATTGCTGCGTGGCAGGTCATGCCGCCGGAGTCGGTGACGATGGCCGCCGCCCTGCGCATCAGTGGCACCCAGTCCGGCGCGGTCATGTGCGTGACCAACACGTCGCCTTCTTGGAGCTCACTGGCTTGCGCGCGGGAGCGGATCACCCGGACGCGGCCGCTCGCCATTCCTGGGGCGGCTCCGAGACCTCTCAGGATCACGGGTCCTGCCGAAGTCCGCTGCCCGCCCGCCGACGGGAAGGTCGCGGTCACCGGCCGCGACTGCAGCATCCAAACCGAGCCGGCCGGATCGATCGCCCACTCAGTGTCCTGAGGGGCGCCATAGTGGCTCTCGATCCGCACGCCGAGCTCGGCGATCTCCCGAACCTCCTCGTCGCTCAGGACCGGCCGCTCGGCATCCTCTCCGCTCAGTTTTCGGGTGCTCGTTCCGCCCCCGTCCGCCGCCTCTATCGCGAGCTCCTTGAGCCGAATCTCCCGACGCTCGATCTCCAAGCCATCCTTGGCGACGACGTAGCGGTCGGGCGAGACCGAGCCGGATACGACCGACTCGCCGAGCCCGAAGGCAGCCTCGATCACGACGCTGTCGCGATCATCGCTGGCAGGGTCGATCGTGAACATGACACCCGCGCGGCTCGATTCGATCTGGTGCTGAACGACGACGGCGATGTCCATCGCGGCTTGGTCGAAGCCGCGCTTGGCGCGGTAGTAGATGGCGCGGGCGCCGAACATCGAGGACCAGCAGCGGCGGATGGCGTCGACCACGGCATCGGGCCCGCGGACGTTCAGCATCGTCTCGTTCATGCCGGCGAAGGAGGCGGTCTCGGTGTCCTCGGCCGTTGCCGAGGAGCGGACGGCCACAGGCGTCTCCGGGCCGGCTCCTCCAAGCTCCCGATAGGCGTCGCGGATCGACTCTCCGATCGATGCCGGAAGCGGCTCCAGTTCCACGGCCGCCCGGATCTCGGTTGCCGCCAGCTCCAGCGCGGCAGTGTCGTCGACATCGACATTGGCCAGACGCTCGGCGATTCGCCTTCGCAACCCGCCGCCATCGCAGAGAGCGGCGTAGGCAGACGCGCCGACGACGAAACCGGCCGGGACCGGTAGTTCGGCGGCCGTCAGCTCGCCAAGGTTGGCGCCCTTTCCGCCCGCGAAGGCGACGTCGCCACGCCGGAGGTCCGCGAAGTCACGGATGAAGGAGTGTGGGTCGCCGCCCCCGGCAGGGGTGTCGACACCGGCGGCGGCGGTTGACGGACTCACGGTCGGCACACCACGAGCACCGGGCATGGTGCCTTCGGCATGAGCTGACGGGACACCGACCCCAACAGGGCTCGGGCCATCGGCCCATAGCCGCGGGAGCCGAGGATCAGAAGATCGACGCCCTCCTCGCACTTCCTCGCCAACTCGGTGGCTGGATCGCCGTCGAGTCTCGTGCCCTCGGCTGCCAGCGAGGAGTCGATTGAATTGATGCCCTCGTTGACCACCTTGTCTGGTTCGGGTGGGAACTCGGGTTGGTAGGCAGGGACCATCACGGGCACTGCCGCCGGGGGCTTGGCGACGGTAAGCACCTTGATCCTGGCGTTGAAGTCTTTTGCCAGTGCTTCGGCGCGCCTCAGGGCGACTTTGGATTCCGGGGTGCCGTCGTAACCGACAGCGATGTCCCTCGGGGAGCCATGCGACATCTGCGCAAAGCCTTTCGGTGCGACCGCGACGTCGGCCGGAGCGCCGTTGAGGAGGCTCTTGGCGACGCTGCCGAGCACCACGCGACCGAAAGCACCGCGATGGGGAGAGCCCACGACGATCGCGTCGAAGTCCTCGCGTTCGGCGAGCGTGGTCAGGATCCCGGCCGGAGAGCCACCGCCACCATAGGCGCGCGTCTCGATCTCCATGTCCGCCAGCGTCTCTCGCGCCTCTCTCAATAAGGGCTCTGCTTCGCGTGCTTCCTCGTCGGGAAGCAGGGCGTATTCCACCGGCAGCAGTCCACCGAAGAGAACCGTGACGACGAGGACGCTGGCGCCGCCGGAGGCGCCGAGCACGCGCGCCAGCTCGAGCGCGTCCTTCCCGCCGTCCCGCTTGTCCATGCCGACGAGGAGTCGCATGCTCAGGAGGCCTTCAAATCGAAATTGACCGACTGCGATGCCATAGGAGTCCTCCCGTGAGTTCGCTTGAACATGGGCCGAATCTAGGCTTGCCAGGACTGACCGGCATCCGGGGAATGCCACAGCAAAGGGACGGTGGGACCCCGATGGATTGCGGTCGAAATCGGCCGAGGATGGCTTGCACCCATGATCCACCTTGGATGGAGGCTTCCGACGATGACCATACGAAGCGTGGTCGAAAGTCACGGCCATTTCGCACACCTCGGTGAGCCCGAGGACACTGCCGAGGCTTGGGCGGAGGTGGGCTTCGAGGGTCACGAAGTGGACGAGTGGCTGCGCGCTCGCTGCTTCTCTCCGAACGCAGCTCGCGACCTCGCCGAGGCCGGGGTGGGCGCGGAGGTTGCGAGGACGAGGACCGAAGCGGGTGCAGGCGACTACGTCGATACCGTCGGCTTCAAGGTGTCGGTGGGCGACCTCGGCGCCGACGAAGCCTGCGCCCTCGTCGGCGCCGAGTGAACATGGCTCTGCGCAGCATTCGCGTCGGAAGGTTGGCAGGCGTCCCGATCGGAATCCAGCCGCTCTGGCTTCTGATCGTCGCGCTGATCACCTGGTCGCTCGGGGCCTTCTACTACCCCGATCAAGCCCCCGGCATTGTCCCCGCAGTCGCCTATGGCCTGGGCCTGCTGAGCGCCCTGCTCCTGTTCGCCAGCATCCTGCTCCACGAGCTCGGGCACGCGGTCGTCGCGCGGCGCCACGGGGTCGAGATCGAAGAGATCGACCTCTGGCTCTTGGGCGGCGTTGCGAGGATGTCCGGCCATCCGAAGGCCGCCACCGACGAGCTTCGCTTTGCACTCGCGGGCCCGGCAATCACCTTCATCATCGTGACCGTGTTCGGAGCGATCGCTCTGGCACTTCCCGCTTCGACCCCCGCAGCGGTCACCGCCGTCATCTCCTACCAGCTCTTCGTCAACGCGACGATCCTCGTCTTCAACCTCCTGCCGGCCTTTCCGCTTGACGGGGGCCGCGTAATGCGGGCCTTGATCTGGAGCCGAAACGGCGACCTCTCACGCGCCACGGCGATCGCTGCCTCGGTTGGCCGCGGGCTCGGCTACGGGATGGTTGGGCTCGGCGTCTTCGCCACGCTCGCCGGGGCCTTTGGCGGCCTCTGGCTGGCACTGATCGGCCTGTTCGTCACCGCCGCGGCGAAGGCCGAGGAGAATGGCCTGCTCGTAAGGACGGCGCTCGGCGGCCGCGAGGCCGGAAAGCTGATGGCCTTCCCGGCGGTCAGCGTCCCGGCGCAGATCAGCGTCGCGGAGGCGGTGGCCGACTACTTCACACCTCGTCGCTTCTCCGCCTTCCCCGTGCTCGAAGGCAGCCGACTCGTCGGCCTGATCGACGCCGCCGCAGTAGAGCGCATCCCTGTGGATCGACGAGCCAGCACGTCAGTCGACGAGATTGCCTTCTATGACCCCGACCTCGTGGTCGACGAAGACCAGGATGTGGCCGATCTAGTCGAGCGGCCGGCGTTTCAGCGGGTCGGCCGCGCGGTGGTCCGAGCCGCCGATGGCCAAGTTGGGATCCTCTCGATTACCGAAGTGAACCGGGTCCTGCGGGCGCTCGAGCTGGGGGGCAGTTGACGGCCCGGCCCCACGCGGCCTGAGCCCGCCGGCCAGGAATGCGAGCCCGATCAGCATCGCGATCTGCAGGCCCACTCCCAGTGGCGAGGCCAGCGCATCGGTGAGGATCGAGCCGAGACTCTTCTCGGCGACGCTCGCCGCACCCACATAGATCGAATAGGAGACGAGCCGCCCGGCAAAGAAGGCGGCCGTAATTGGCAGGAGAGGGACGGTCATCAGTCCGGCGGCGACGAAGAGTTGTCCCGAGGGAACCGGGGAGAGGGCGAACAGGCCGAGCCCGGCGGTGGTCCTGCGTCGGTTGGCGACGGCTGTTGCCTGGACCCGGTCGATGTGGGCTAGTCGCTGAGCGGAGAAGCGCGGCCTGAGTCGCCTGGTGCCACTTGCCAGCAGGAACCTCCCGGCCGCCGCGGCGAGGGCGCCGAGCAGAACGAGGGGCACCACGGGCAAGTCGAAGTCGAGGCTGAAAAAGACGAGGACCGCCCAGGTGGGAGGACCAAAGGCGGGGAGCAGGTTGACCGCGAAGACGACGGCGATGGCGAGTGCGAGTTGAGCGAGACCGGACACGGTGGGCCTCGCTCAACCGGGAGACGACTCGCAAATCATGCGATGAGACTACGGCGGCGCGGCGCCGCCACCATCGGGGATATGCCGCATGCGATCAGAGGGCGATCTTCGGATGGCGCTTGACGCTCTCGCCGGGAGAGTGGGACTACGAGAAACGGGGACCACTGGAGGGCGTTGATGATGAAGAGCCGTGTGCTGATCGCAGGTGGAGGAGTCGCCTCAATCGAGACCGCCCTGGCGCTGCGCGATCTCGCGGGAGATCGAGTCACGGTCGACATCTTCTCTCCCAGCCGCGACTTCGTCTATCGCCCCTACGCAGTGGGCGAGCCCTATGGCACCGCCCATGTCGCGCGCTATGACCTGGAGGATCTGACCGCGCGCTGCGGTGCCAATTTCCACCTCGACAGCATTGCCTCGGTGGATGCCGACGCTCGCCTGGTGGCCACCCACGACGGGGAGAAGTCCTCCTACGACTACCTCGTCCTCGCCCCGGGCGCCCAGTTGCTCTGGCCGGTGCCGGGCGCCATCACCTTCTGGGGAATCGCCGACGAGCTTGACGTCCAGAAGGTGATGGGCAGGTTGCACAGCGGCGAACTTCACAGCCTCGCCTTCACGATGCCCGGCGTCGAGAGTTGGGCGTTGCCGCTCTACGAGCTCGCCCTCCTTGCTGAGTCGGAGCTCTCGAAAGCTGGAATCGACGGTGTGAAGTTGACGGTCGTCACCCCCGAGGACTCGCCGCTGCAGATCTTCGGCCGCCGGGCGAGCGAGCTGGTTGGTGCTCTCCTGGCCGAACGCGGCATCGAGGTCTTGAGCGGGACCCATCCGGTGAGGTTCGAGAAAGATCGACTGATCACCGTGCCGGGAGACCACTTCGACGTCGACGCCGTCGTCAGCCTTCCCAAGCTCGAGGGGCGACGGATCCGTGGCGTCCTCCATGACCCGGATGGATTCATCCGGGTCGACGACCACTGTCGGGTGATGAAACGCGATCGGCTCTTCGCCGCCGGGGACGCGACCGGCTTCCCGGTAAAGCAGGGAGGAATCGCGACCCAGCAGGCAGACGTGATCGCGGAAGCCATCGCAGCCGATGTCGGCGTCGAGATCGAGCCTCAGTCCTTCGACCCGGTCCTGCGCGGAGTGCTCTGGACGGGTGAGGAGCCGCGCTACCTCCAGGGTTGGCTGGGCGGCGGCCACGGCGAAACCTCTTCGCTCACGGCGGAGCCGCCCTGGAAGACGAACGAGGGCAAGATCGTCGGCCGTTATCTGACCAGCTTCATCGCCGAGGTCGACCGCTCGAATGCTCCCCAGGTGATCGGCAGCTGATCTGTGGGAGGTGGCGCTGGCACGTTCGAGCAGCGATCATCGGTTGATGCGGGCAATGGTCTTCGAAGGTGCAGGCGAGCCGCTGCGGGCGCGCGAGTTCCCTGATCCCGAACCGAAGGCAGGCCAGGTCTTGATCCGGGTCGCCGCCTGCGGCGTCTGCCGCACCGACCTCCATATCATCGACGGCGAGCTGAGCGAGCCGAAGCTGCCGCTGGTGCCGGGTCACCAGATCGTCGGTACAGTCGCCGGCCTCGGAGATGGGGCCGAGCGTTACGCCGTCGGCCAGCGGGTCGGTGTCCCCTGGCTCGGCTGGACCGACGGCGAGTGCCGCTACTGCGCCAGCGGACGCGAGAACCTTTGCGACAATGCCCGCTTCACCGGCTACGACGTCGACGGCGGCTACGCCGAGCTGACCGTCGCCGACGAGCGCTTCTGCTTCCCACTCACGGGCGAGCTCCCTGACGAGCAGATGGCGCCGCTGCTGTGCGCCGGGCTGATCGGCTACCGAGCGCTGCGGCTGGTCGGCGAGGCGGAGCGGGTCGGCTTCTACGGCTTCGGCGCCTCCGCCCACATCCTCTGCCAGGTCGCCGTCCACGAAGGCCGGCGGGTCTTCGCCTTCACCCGCGGGGGCGACACGGAGACGCAAGAATTCGCGCGTGGGCTCGGCGCCGAGTGGGCGGGGTCTTCCGAGCAGGCGCCGCCCGAGGAGCTCGACGGGGCGATCGTCTTCGCCGCCGCGGGCGAGCTGATGCCGGCGGCGCTGCGGGCCAGCGCCAAGGGCGCGCGGGTGATCAGCGCCGGCATCCACATGAGCGAGATCCCCGCCTTCCCCTACGAGATCCTCTGGGGGGAGCGCACGCTCGGCTCGGTCGCCAACCTCACCCGCGCTGACGGCGAGGAGTTCCTGGCGCTGGCGCCTCGGGTGCCGATCGGCACCGAAGTCACGACCTATCCGCTGGAGCAGGCAAACGCGGCCCTGGACGATCTCCGCAACGGGAGCTTCCGCGGCGCTGCAGTTCTTATGGTCGCGGCGGCCTAACTGCCCTGACTCGGCTCGGCCAGCTTCTCGTCGAGCTGCTTGCGGATCGAGTCGCAAACGGCCCCGGTCTCCGCGTTATAGCGCTCGGAGGAAAGGACGCCAAGCAACACCTCGGCGTCTGCCTTTGCCATGGTCAAGGTGACGTCTTCGTCTGGCATTCCAACCTCGTTTCTGCCCTCAAAGGGCGCTTAGGTAGGTCTCCGACTTCCGTTGGTCTTCAACTATCAACTACCAACGGGGGCCTCGGTGTCGTTCGGACGCGGCACCGCCAGCACGGGGCACGGCGCCATATGAATGAGCTTTGTGGAGACGGACCCGATCAGAACCCGCTTCAGCGGGCCGTAGTCGCGGGAACCCGTCACGAGCAGGCCGATGTGCTCTTTGCAGGCAGTGGCCAGAGCTTCCGCAACCGGCCCGATCAGCATCTGGGCGTTGACCTCCACCGTGTCGTCGATGTCGTCGATGGCATGTTCGATTGCGGCATATGGCTCCCCCGTCGGGGTGTGTGTCTGCGCCGGCACCTCTGACACAAGCGCCGACGGCGCCACCACGGTCAGAACCTCGAGCGAGGCGCCTGCCGCGTGCGCGAGCCCCTCGGCTTGGCGTAGGGCCACGTCTGACTCCGGCGTGCCGTCGCAGGCGACCGCGATGGTGCGCAGGGGGTCGTGGTCCTCTCTCGCGTAGTCGCGCGGCGCCAGGACGATCGGGGCGCGAGCTCCATGCAGTAGGGCTTGAGCGACGCTTCCAATCAGAGTGCGTCCGAGGGCGCCGCGATGAGCTGAGCCAACCAGGACCAGATCAAAGTCCTCGTTTTCGGCAAGGTCGCACAGCACGTGGGCCGGGGAGGCGCCCACATAGGAGCGCACCTCCGTCTTCGCACCGTCGAGAGTCGTCAGCGCCTCGTCGAAGAAGCCTCGCGCCGCTGGGGAATCCTCGTATCCGAGAAGCTTGTAGTGGTGCGCAAGTGGATCCTCGTGGGGAAGAACGTAGGCCAGCACGGCGGTAGAGTCAGGCGCCAGGATCCGCGCGAGCGCCACCGCGTCGCGGGCTCCGCTGCTGTCGTCGAAGCCGATCAGGATGCGTGTCGGCGGCCGGGCCTTTTTCACCTCGCCTCCTCCGTTCGATTGCGCTAGCCAATGTAAGTGCGGATCTAGCGCTCGTCATCCGTGGAAGACCACAGCAACGGCCTTTGGACGCTTCTCGGGGAGCCGGGGATCGAGGATCACCAGCAGGGGCCGAGCGCGGACCCTTTGCGCCGATCTTCACTGACGCCCGCGACCCCGAGAAGCCGGCCGATTGGCTCCCCCTCGAAGGCGAGGTGGCCTGATGGCGAGCGCTAAGCGAAAGCCGCCGGGGCGCAGGCGCGGCGATTGCGCGGCAAGCCGGAAGGCAGCCAGGAAATCCAGCTGCTCGAAGGCGACTGTCTGGAGGTGCTTGGTGAGCTGGAGCCCGAAAGCGTCGATGCGATCGTCACCGATCCGCCTTACGGGATCGGCTTCCAGCACGAGCGCTGGGGATTTCTAATGGAGGAGCGGGTATCTGGAAGGCGGCACTGGAACCGCGCCTGGCAATTTCGGGCACTTCTGGCCAGAAGTGCCCGAAACGCCGCATATCAGCGCACATCCACGCATATCGACGGCGGCGAGTGCCGATCGCACCGCCTCGCCCTGAGGTCAGCTCTGGCCGGGCAGCAGGGTCCAGGCCAGGACCAGGATCACGATTCCGAGGGCGCCGACGGCTCCGCCCAGGTAGACGAGGACGCCGACGATCTTTGGCACCTCGGTCGGCGGCAGTGCTTCGCCCCGCTTCTCCCGCACGTAGCGCTGGTCCAGATCGCGCTCGGTGTTGCGGCTCTTGATCGTGGCGCCGACCGCGGCGACCAGGCAGCCAATCGCCAGGACGATGGCGCCGATCAGGAAGGGATTGACCGGCCAGTTCAGCGATTCGGGGAGCATCGACGGGGGAGCCTAGAGCGCCCGCCGCGCCGCGAACCGGGCCGCCACCGGGGGGGCGTCGCTCAGGATTCGACGGTGACCAGGGTGCCGACCGGCGTGTAGGGCCAGATCGCGGCGGCGTCTTCGAGCGTCATCTCGACGCAGCCGAGGCTCTGGGGGCTGCCGTAGGAGGGGCGGTCGAAGGTGTGGAGGGCGTCGCCGCCGTTGAAGTAGCTGACCCACATGATCCCCGGGTCTTCGTATTTGGAGCCGTCGGGGTTTTCGCCGCTCATCGTCGTTTCTTCGAGGTGCTCGAAGACGGGGAAGGTGCCGAGTTCGGTTTCGGCGCCGGGGATGCCGGTGTTGGCCGCGGCGGTGAGGACGGTGTGGCCGTTGTGCCAGAGGGTCGTCTGCTCGGGCAGCGTCTCGCTGACGTAGACGTAGCTGTAGCCCGATTCGGCATTGCGTTCGCCGGCGATCGCCGCGCGCAGCACCGCGTCCCAGACTTCCGAGCCCGCGGTGCCGTCGGTTTCCATTTCGTGATCGCGCTCGAAGGCCATCACCGCGCCTTCGGTGGCGACGTTCTCCGCGCCCGCGGACCACGATTCCCGCAGCCCGGTGGGGACGTTGCCGTAACGCCACTTGAAGTGCCCCTTGGGCGGTTCGACCGCGGCGCGCAGCTCGGCGGCGGGGGTGTGGGCGACGGGAGCGCCCGCGGGCTTCCAGTCGACCGGCAGGTAGCCGGCCTGGGCGAGCAGCTGCTGCAGGCGCAGGGTCGAGCCCGCCGGGATGTTCCAGCCGATGGCCTGGGTGTGGTCGAGCGAGCCGTCTGAGCCGATCACGTCGACGCTCTTCGGCAGCTCGGCTTCGAGTTCGGTGCTGAGCCCGGCGCCGAAGCCGGAGGGCCGGAAGAGCAGGGTGTGCTTGTCGACCTGGTGCCAGCTGCCGGAGGCGCTGGGGGAGAGGGTCGGCGTGGCCGAGCCGAGCACTGTGTGGACCGGCTCGGAGAAGGTCAGGCGCAGCGGGGTCGCCGGGGAGACGTCGCTGCCCGGCGCGGGGCTGGCGGCGACGGTCGGCGAGCCGCTCTTGGGGAACCAGGTGACGCTCTGCGGCTTGCTCAGCCGCTCCCAGGAGCGGGGGGCACCGGCGACGACGACGGTTCCGGCCGACTGCTGGGAGCCGAGGCTGATCGAGCGGCGCGGGTGGGCGAAGGCGCGGCGATGCAGGTTGCCGGGGGTCCCGTAGACGACCAGGCGCACCGGCTGGTTGAAGGAGACCCGCGGGACCGCCGAGTCGGAGACGGTGAGCCAGCGGTTGCGGACGCGGGCGACCGGCGCATGCAGGGTCAGGTGCTCGTGCTGTTCGCTGCCGACCAGCCAGGCGACGACGCCCGGGCGCTTGACGACGACGTCGACCGAGACGGCCTCGCCGGGGGTGAGCCGCTGCTTCGGGATCAGCAGCCCGTCGCGGACGGCGATCGGGATCGGCCTGCCATTGGGGCCGGTGGCGTGGACCTGCTCGACGGTGCCGCCGAAGGTCTGGGCGTCGACGCGGGCCAACGCGTCGGGATCGGAGCCGAGGCTGGCCCCGGACATCGCGAAGGCGACGACGGCGAATCCGGCCATGAGCAGGACGACGACCCCGGTCAAGCCGAGCAGAATCCGCACTCGCCGTCCCGAGCCGGGCTCGGATGGCGAACTGGAGGTGGGCCGGGGCTCCTCGTTCACTGTTTAGAGGATAGGGGGGAGGGCAGCCGGGTTTGGTGTGTTTTCTGGCGGTGCAACAGGGTTCTCCAGCACTGACGGTCGTCGGACCGGTGATCTCAGCATCGGCACAGGGGCGAAAGCACTTGAGATTTACCGAGCTTTGCGCCGCCGACTTGCCAGAATGACCCGGTGGCGGCCGAACGGCAATACGACCTGGTGCTGTTCGGAGCGACCGGGTTCACCGGTGGCCTGACCGCCCATTACCTGGCGCAGAACGCTCCCGAGGGGCTACGTTGGGCCCTGGTCGGGCGCAACCGCGACAAGCTCGAGGCGGTGCGTTCCGGGCTCGCCGAGATCCCGTCGAAGGCCTCGGCGCCGGAGCTGCTGGAGGCCGATGCCACCGATGCGGGCGCTCTGGCGAAGGTCGCCGAGACGACCCGGGTCGTGATCACCACCGTCGGTCCCTACGCCCTCTACGGCGGCCCGCTGGTCGCCGCCTGCGCCGCCGCCGGGACCGACTACGTCGACCTCACCGGCGAGCCCGAGTTCGTCGACCGGACCTGGGTCGAGTGCCACGCGGAAGCGCAGCGGACCGGCGCCCGGCTCGTCCACTGCTGCGGCTTCGACTCGATCCCCCATGACCTCGGCGCCTACTTCACCGTCCAGCAGCTGCCGGAGGGGGTGCCGCTGAAGGTGAACGGCTACGTCCGCACCGACAGCAGCTTCTCTGGCGGCACCTACGCCTCGGCGATCTACGGGTTCGCCCGGGCCCGGCAGACGCTCGGCGCCGCCAAAGAGCGCCGGCGCGGTGAGCAGCGCCCGGCCGGGCGCGAGATCCACTCGGCCGGGCCCGGCATCCGCCGCGACTCCGAGCTCGGTGGCTGGGTGGTGCCGCTGCCGACGATCGACGGCGGCATCGTCCGCCGCTCCGCGGCGGCACTCGAGCGCTATGGCCCGGACTTCACCTACGGTCACCACCTGGTCGCGAAGCGGCTCTCGACCGTCGCCGCGCTGGGGGCTGGGGTCGGCGCGCTTGCCGTCCTCTCGCCGCTGCCGCCGACCCGCAAGCTGCTGCTCAAGATCAAGCCCTCCGGCGTGGGGCCCGGCGAGGCGGAGCGGGCGAAGAGCTGGTTCAAGGTCAGGTTCGTAGGCGAGGGCGGTGGCAAGCGCGCCGTCACCGAGGTCAGCGGCGGCGACCCGGGCTACGGCGAGACCTCGAAGATGCTGGCCGAGTCGGCGCTCTGCCTCGCCTTCGACGAGCTGCCCGAGGTCGCCGGCCAGGCGACCACCGCGCAGGCGATGGGCGATGCCCTTCTCACAAGGCTGCAGCGGGCCGGGATAGCCTTCCGCGTGCTCGAGCCAGTCCAGACCGACCCAGGGGAGCCGGAGAGTGTCGCTTGAACATGTCGATGTGCTGATCGTCGGCGCCGGTCTTTCCGGGATCGGCGCGGCTCATCACCTGCAGGAGCGCTGCCCCGGCAAGAGCTACGCGATCCTCGAGGCGCGCGAGGACATCGGCGGCACCTGGGACCTCTTTCGCTATCCGGGGATCCGCTCCGACTCCGACATGCACACACTCGGCTACCGCTTCCGTCCCTGGACCGAAGCGAAATCGATCGCCGACGGCGACTCGATCCTGCGCTACGTCCGCGACACCGCCAGCGAGAGCGGCATCGATCGGCAGATCCGCTTCCGCCACCGGGTCGTCAGCGCCGAGTGGTCGGGTGCCGACGCTCGCTGGACCGTCGCCGCCGAGCGCACCGACACGGGGGAGGCCGTCTCCCTCACCTGCGGCTTCCTCTTCGTGAACAGCGGCTACTTCCGCTACGACCAGGGCTACACGCCGGACTTTCCCGGCCTCGACAGCTTCAGCGGCGAGATCGTCCACCCCCAGCACTGGCCCGAGAACCTCGACTACGCGGGCAAGCGGGTGGTGGTGATCGGCAGCGGCGCCACCGCGATGACGCTGGTCCCGGCGATGGCGAAGGACGCCGCGAAGGTGACGATGCTGCAGCGCTCGCCGACCTACGTCATCTCGATGCCCGGCGAGGACGGGCTGGCCAACACGCTGCGCAGGTGGTTGCCCGACCGCGTCGTCTACCCGATCGTGCGCTGGAAGAACGTCTTCCTGCAGGGCGTCAGCTACCGGTTCAGCCGCCGCCGGCCGGAGCTGATGAAGAAGCTGCTGCGGCGCGGCCTGATGAAGGCGCTGCCGCCGGGCTATGACATCGACACCCACTTCAAGCCGACCTACAACCCCTGGGACCAGCGCCTCTGCCTGGTCCCCGATGCCGACCTCTTCGAGGCGCTCCACGACGACAGTGCCGAGATCGTCACCGACCGGATCGCGAGCTTCACCGAGAAGGGGATCGAGCTCGAGTCGGGTGCCGAGCTGGAGGCCGACATCGTCGTCACCGCGACCGGGCTGAACCTGCTCTTCCTCGGCGGCATGCGGATCTCGATCGACGGCGAGGAGCCGGACATGACGCGGGCCCTGACCTACAAGGGGATGATGCTGAGCGACCTCCCCAACTTCGCCTACACGCTCGGCTACACCAACGCCTCCTGGACGCTGAAGGCCGATCTCACCTCCGAATACATCTGCCGGCTGCTCAACCACATGGACGCGGGCGGCTACCGCATCGCCACTCCCAGGGTCAGCGATTCCTCGATCACCGAGGAGCCGCTGCTGAACTTCAACTCCGGCTATGTCCTGCGCTCGCTCGATCACCTGCCCAAACAGGGCTCGAAGGAGCCGTGGAAGCTGCGCCAGAACTACCCGCTCGATCTGCGGACGCTGCGGCACGGACCCCTCGACGACGGTGCTCTGCGGTTCTCCAACCCGGCTCCGGAGCCACGGCCGGTCGCCGCAACCGCCTCGCGCACCGCCGGGTAGAGGCGCTCAGCCCGTGACCCAGCTCCTGGCCTCGTCCTCCTGGTCGAGGTCGTAGACCCTGACTTCTCCGGGCGTCATCCAGGCGAACATCCGCAAGGCCTTCTTGACCCACGCGGCGTCGCTGACGATCGCCGAGCGCTTCCAGGCCGAGTGCTTGAGGAAGCCGAGCTCGAGGCCGGTCTTGGCGTCCTCCAGCCAGGCCCGCGGCTCCAGCTCCTCGAAGTCGGAGAGCACGAACAGCATCCGCACCTCGCCCGCCTCGACCGCTCCGCGCAGGGTCGGCACCAGCACGTCCTTGTAGTCCTCGGGGGTGAGCTTCCCCGAGGCGCGGAATCCGATCGTCCCGGCCGGCATGTCATCGATCTTCTCGACCATCGCCTTGCTCCTCTCATCGTCCAGCCGAATATCAGAAGCCGCTGATTCCATCGCCGATCCGCTTGGCGCCGATCACGAGGCAGAGGGCGCAGTGTATGGCGCGTCGCGTCGGTGGCTTTGTCCATGGCGCTCTGGCGAGGATAGTCCCGGCATTCGGTGGTGAGCTGAATCGCCAGAGCGACCGGCCCGCCCGGGTAGTCTTGTCCCATGGATGACCAGCAGGCCCTCAGCCGCATCGACGACCTCGTCAAGGAGGAGGAGCAGCTGCTCCACCGCCACGAGGGCGAGTCGAGCCTAAGCCCCGAGGAGCACGCCCGCCTGGAGGAGCTGAAAGTTCAGCTCGACCAGGCCTGGGACTACCTCCGCCAGCGCCGCGCCCTGCGGCAGTACGGCGAGAGCCCCGAGGAGGCCAGTCCCCGCGACCCTGACACAGTCGAGGGCTACGGCACGGTCAAGGACTACGACGCCTGATGCGCCGATGCTCCCTCCACACGAAGCACCCTGGGCGCCGCTAGGCTAGTCGGCGCTTTCCCCGGCGCCTTGGCGGAGTGGCTACGCAGCGGCCTGCAAAGCCGTTTACACCGGTTCGATTCCGGTAGGCGCCTTTGGCTCTGGCATGGGGTTTGTGTCTTGCTAGCCAACCCACCTACATCCAAAAACACCGCGCCGCGGCGCTGATCCTCGGGGTAGGTCGGCGTCAGCAAGCCGGCTCAGGCTTTCCGATGCTGATCCGCGCTCGGTGGGATTCCGTGTTGGTCGAGCAGGTAGCGCACGATCCCGTCCTCGTCGTTAGGGCGCACGACCTCGTCCGCGCGTTCCAGAATCGCCGGGTGCGCGTTTGCCGGGGCGATGCTGCGCTCAGCGATCGAGAACAGCCCGAGGTCGTTCAGGTGGTCCCCACAGGCGATCACGTTGGTTGCGGCCAGACCGCCGGCAGCCAACAGCGCTGGCACCGCCGCCCCCTTCTCTGCGTCCCGGTGCTGAACCTGCACCTCGGTCCAGCCGGGGCAGTAGTAGTTGCGGGCGCTGTAGACGATGGCGCTCTCGCCGACGAGCTCGTTCAGCCGTTCGGTCAACGCCGCCGCCTCGGTGTCGTTGACAAACCCAGTGATCGCAGCGATCTCCTCCTGCTGAACGACGGCAGGCAGGTCCTCGCATGGGGTCAGCTCCGAGTCGCCGTAGGCACGCTTCTCCTCCACGTACCAGCTGGTCCCCTCGTTCGCCCGCTGGCCGAAGTAGACGCGGTCGCTGCTGCCATCCCACGCCGTGAGAACCGGGTCGGAGCCGGTTGCGACCATCGCGTCCACCGCGGCGCTGGCGACCTGGGCGGGGAGGAGGTTGCTGGTCAGGTGGCGCCCGCTTTCGAGTTCCGAGACGAATGCCCCGTTCAACTCGATAACCGGCAAGGTCAGCTTCACGCCCGCAAGCAGAGCCCGCATGGAGACAGTCCTCCTGGAACTGGCCACAGTCAGCTGGACCCCCGCGTTCAGGAGCTGGTTGAGGCCCCGTCCGGCGAACTCGCTCAATCTCGCGTCGGGCCCCAGCAGAGTTCCGTCCAGGTCGCAGACGTAGAGGTCCGTCGGCACGGCCGAGACTAAAGCAGAGCGCCCACCTGCTCGCTGGCCCTGAAAGGCTCGATCAGCTGCCCGAAGCTGAGCGGAAAGACCTGCGGCGGTCGTTCACTCCGCTTCGCCCGCGGGAGTGCCTCCACGGCTGCGCGCCGCTCTTGTCGCAAGCGCCCCGCCCAGGGCGAACAGTGCTGCGGATAGCGCGAGCGTCGTCGTGACGGGGCCCGCGACGGCCGAGATCCGCGGCCACGGTTGTGCCGCGTGGCCCGTGAGGACGAGGGCAAGCGAGACGTTCTGTGAGAAGTCGGCGGCGGCGGCGATCGGGCCGAGCCAGGCTGCGACGGCGGCGGCACGTTCGAGCCGGGGCCTTCCGATGCTGCGCGCTCGCCGGGCAACCGCGGCGCAGGCGCCGGCCAGGAAGAGCCCGTAGCCGATCAGGAACGGCGTGTCGAGCGCCAGCTGCCACCACATCGCGGTCTTGCCCGCCGAGCCCCACTCGGTGACGATCTCCCGGCTGCGCGAGACGCTGCCGGCAGACTCGAAAGCGATCAGAGAGGCGCCGTGGCCGGCCATCGTCCGCATTGCCGGCAGCATCGCGGCGCCACAGAGGAGCGTCAGCGCCGCCAGGCTCCGGAGCCCGCGCCTGGTCCCGGCGGCGACGAACAGACGCGGCAGCGGTGCCTCTCTCATCTTTGGATTACTATCAGCATTCGAGTTTGAAATGCAATCTGAATGACCGCCAAGCGAAAGAGGGAAACCCGAGTCGAGAAGCAGGCCCGCACCCGGGCGGAGCTGATCGCGACCGCCGCCAAGGTCTTCGCCCGTCGCGGCTACGAGGGCGCCTCGGTGGAGGAGATCGCCGAGGAGGCCGGCTACTCGCATGGCGCCGTCTACTCCAACTTCGAGGGCAAGGCCGACCTCTTTCTCGCGGTCTTCGAGGACTACATGGCCGAGCGGGTGCGCGAGCTCGCCGACACCCAGGCCGCGCTTCCCCCGGAGGCTCCTCTGGAGACCCGCGCCCGCGCCCTCGCGGATCAGTGGATGGACCGGCTTGCGCGAGACCGCGGCTCAGTCGCCCTGCACATGGAGTTCATCGCCCACGCGGATCGGGACCCTGAGTTGTCCAGACGATTTGGCACCCGCTCCTCGGCGATGCGGGAGGCCGTCTCCCGCTATATCTCCCAATATCAAGAGGAGGAGGGAATCGAGTCGGTCTTGCCCGCCGATGAGCTCGCTCTGGTGTTGCGTGCGCTCGGCATCGGTCTGGGGGTGGAATCGCTGGTCAGCCCCGGCGCCGTGCGCCACGACCTCTACGGCGACTTCGTCGAGCTGCTCGTCACGCTCCTGCGCGACAGCCGTTCCGCGGAGCCGCCTCGCAACCGCCGCCGGAGGGCGAAGTGATGAAGACTCCCGCCTACGACCGCATGGGCATCGACTACAGCGAGGTCCGTCGCGCCGACCCACGCTTCGAGACGGCGATCTGGGACCGGCTCGGCGACGCCAAGACGGTCCTCAACGTCGGCGCCGGTGCAGGCCTCCTATGAGCCGAGAGATCGTGAAGTCATCGCAGTGGAGCCCTCCCCGGTGATGATCGCCCAGCGCCCACCGGGAGCGGCGCCCGCGATCCAGGGCGTCGCCGAGTCCCTGCCACTGGAGGACAAGAGCGTCGACGCGACGATGGGCGTCTTCACCATGCAGCACTGGGACGACGTCGACCGCGGGCTCGCCGAGCTGCTGCGTGTGACCCGTGATCGCGTCGTCCTCTTCACTCTCGACCTGGACGTGACCGCGGAGATGTGGCTCTGTCGGGATTACCTGCCCGAGATCGTCGAGCACGACCGAGGCACGTTTCCGACGATCGCGCATCTCGAAGCGACCCTCCCGAATCCCCGAGTCGAGGCCATCTCCGCGCCGGGCGACTGCACGGACGGCTTCTGCGTCGCGCTGTGGAGCCGGCCAGAGGCCCACCTCGACCCGGGCGTGCGGCGCTCGTCCTCGATCTGGCACCTGCTCCCCGATCCGGTGGTGGAGCCTGCCTTGGATCGGCTCCGCCGCGACTTGGAGAGCGGCGATTGGGACCGCCGCTACGGACCGCTGCGGACCCAGGCCTCGCTCGACGTAGGCCTGCGCCTCGTCACGGCGGAGCTCGGTTGGAAATCACTCCGGACGACCACACCGCGTAAATGGACGGCCCTGACACCTGGAGGATTCGGCTCGGCGGCGCGGCCGATGTGCCTGCCGTGCTGGCGCTCTGGCGGAAGTCGGAGACTCGGACCTCCTGGACCGACACGGAGCAGGCGCTTCGTCTCCTGTTCGATCGCGATCCGGACTCTCTGCTTCTCGCCGTCATGGGCGAAGAGATCATCGGGTCGCTGATCGTTGCCTGGGACGGCTGGCGAGGAAGCTTCTACCGTCTCGCCGTGCATCCGGACTGGCGGCGCCGAGGAATCGCCACGGCTCTCGTCCAGACGGGCGAGGAGCGGTTGAAGGAGCTCGGCGCTGTGAGGCTGACCGCGATCGTCGCCGGCGATGAGCGCGGGGCGGTCGCTCTATGGGAGGCCGCCGGCTATCGCCGCCAAGCGAATACGGATCGCTTCGCGCGGATGATGGACGAGGACTGATGGGTGACTCCGTGCTGCCGACGCGCAATTGCGCCGGAGTGCGCAGGTAGACTGCGGGTAATGAACGCACGGGGCCGGGGGATTCATCGCGCGCTCGCGATCTCGGCTCTCCTGCTCGCGACCGCCATCGCTTTGGTGTCGTCGCTCGGTGGGGGTGTGGCGGTCGCCGGCGCGGCTCCGAGCGGGGTCGCGATCGAATCTCCAGCGGCGCAGCAGGTGGGCCAGTTCTGGACCGCCGCTCGGATGAAGCGGGCGAAGCCGATGGAGATCACGCAGCCCGGCCGCACTGTCGGGCCGTCGCCTGCATCCGCCGCAGCCGCCGAAGTGACGCGCCGCATCTCGCCCACGGCGCCGCGCGCCGGGGCTTCGGCGAGTTCGACCTTCGAAGCGGTCGGCGACCCGGCGAGCGAGGCGGCGCGCCAGAACGGCGTCATCTTCTTCACTGCCGAGGGCGGCCTGGCCCGCTGCTCGGGCACCTCCGTCAACGCTCCCAACTTCAGCGTCGTCTTCACCGCCGGGCACTGCGTCAACAGCGGCGGGCCGTATGGCCACTGGTACAGGGGGCAGTGGGCCTTTGTTCCCGGCTACCGTTACGGCCAGCGGCCGTTTGGGATCTTTCCGGCCAAGTGGATCGACTCAACCCGCGGCTGGCTGACCACCGGCAGCGAGAACTTCGACGTCGGCGCCGCCGTGGTGATGCGGAACGAACGCGGCCAGCGGCTCGCCGACGCGGTCGGCGGGGCTGGGATCGCCTGGGGGCAGCCGGCTGACCAGATCTTCGAAGTCCACGGTTACCCGGTGGCGCCGCCGTTCGACGGCGAAACCCAGCGTCTCTGCGCGCGGACGCCGTTCCTCGGCCACGATGCCGAGTCTTTCCTCTCCACGGGCCCGCTCAACCTCGCGGTCGACTGCGACGTCACCGGGGGCGCCTCGGGCGGCGGCTGGACCATCGAAGACGATGTCCTCAACGGCGTCACCGACTACGGCTACGGCGACGATGCGGCGACCGACTTCGGAGCCTACTTCGGCAAGGAAGTGGCCCGGCTGTACGGACGGGCGGGGAAGGTCCGATGAGTGGCGCGACCCGGACCCGGCGCCTGCTGCTGGCGATCGGCCTCGCCCTCCTGGCGCTGCCGGCCCTCGCAAGCGCCGACGCCCCGGGCGTCCCCCTGCCGCTGCCGGCGGGCGTCCCGCCTCAACTCCGCGCCGAGTTGCGTGCCGAGACGGGCACTAGCGCGCCCCGCGGCCCATTCATGCCCAAATTCCACCTGCACGCGCAGGGGGGGTATGGCGTCAGCGTCAGCGGGATCGGTAGCACCGTGACCGTCGAGGTCGCTCGTGACCACGGTCGCGCCGCGACCGTCTACATCGCCCGGGGAACGGTGACGCCCGGCCGGGTCCAGGCTTCCTTCGGGGACCTCGGCAGGGTGGCGATGCGCTTCCTGCCGTCCGGTCAGATCTCGCTCTCGAAGCCACTGCGCCACTGCAACGGCGCCAGCCTCTACAAGAGCAGGCTCGGGGTCTTCGCCGGCAGCTTCCAGTTCAAAGGCGAGAACGGGTACATCTCGGTCCACGCCCATCGGGCGAAGGGGGCGATCCGTGACTCGCTGGCGCCCCACTGTGTACGACAGGGTCCCCGTGGGCCGGCGCAGAGCGTGGCCCGCTCGTCCGGCGACGGCTTCCAGAGCATCGAGCCCGAGTCCCTGGCCGCCAGCTGGCGCCACGGGGTCAGCTCGGCGTCGTTCGCGGCGATCGGATTCAGGAAGGACATTCTCTATCTCACCTTCGCCGAGCAGAGCGAAGGGGCGCTGGCGAAGATCCGGTTCGCCTTCACGTCTGGCCCCGCGAAGGCGCTCTCGATAAACGACGCGCTGACCCAGGCGCGGGTCACGCCGCCCGCGCCCTTCAAGGGCACGGGGACCTACCGGGCGGCGCCGGACGGAACGACGACCTGGACCGGCGCCCTCTCCGTGAACTTTCCCGGCGCCGGGCACTTCCCGCTCACGGGCCCACTGTTCGAAACCGAACTCGGCGCCGGCTTCTAGCGCCTCGCTTCCTGCTCCCGCTCGAGTTGCCGCATCTGTCAGCCTGAGGGCGTGAGCGTCGCCACCGCAAGCGCCAGGGCCGAGAAGGCAGCGGTCGAGGTTCCCCAGGATCAGGTCATCGTCCTGTTCGGAGCGACGGGGGACCTGGCCAGGCGCAAGCTGCTGCCGGGCATGTTCCATCTCGCCCAGGTCGGCCTGATGCCGGAGCGCTTCCGGATCATCGGCGCGGCCCGCAAAGAGATCGACGTCGAGGAGTTCCGTGAGCTGGCCCGCGAATCGGTCGAGGGCTCGGGGCGCAAATCGCTCGACACCGAGGCCTGGGACCGGTTCGCCGAGTCCCTGCGCTTCGCCGGCGTCGGCGATGGGTTCGAGGCACTGGGCAGCGCGATCTCCGAGTCGAAGGAGGAGCTCGGCGGCGAGCCCGGCCTTCTCTACTATCTCTCGCTGCCCCCGCGGGCGGCGGCGGGGACGATCGAGGAGATCGGCGAGCTCGGTCTGGCCGGGAGCGCCCGGGTGATCACCGAGAAGCCGTTCGGCACCGACCTCGAGTCGGCCCGCGAGCTGAACGCGCTGCTGCACACCGTCTTCGACGAGCGCTGCATCTACCGGATCGACCACTACCTCGGCCGCGAAGCGGTCCAGAACCTGCTGGCGATGCGGTTCGCCAACGGCATGTTCGAGCCGGTCTGGAATCGCAACCACATCGACCACATCCAGATCGACATCCCGGAGACGCTCTCGATCGAGATGCGAGGCAGCTTCTACGAGGAAACAGGAGCCTTTCGCGACATGATCGTCACCCACCTCTTCCAGGTGCTGGGCTTCGTCGCGATGGAGCCGCCGACCTCGCTGGAGCCGAAAGCGCTGGGACTGGAGCGCGAGAAGGTCTTCGACTCGATGCCGCCGCTGCTGGCCGAGAACGTGATCCGCGGCCAGTACAAGGGCTACCGCGATGAGGATGGCGTCGCCGACGACTCCGAAACCGAGACCTTCGTCGCGATCAAGGCCTTCGTCGACAACTGGCGCTGGGAGGGGGTCCCGTTCTACCTGCGCTCCGGCAAGCGCCTGGCCCAGAACCGCCACCTGCTGACGATCGCCTTCGCCGAGCCGCCGCGGCGGATGTTCCCGCTCGACTGCGGCCGCGTCGAGGAGTCCTTCGGCCGCGACCACCTGACCTTCGAGCTCGGCGACCCCGGCAGCATCTCCGCCTCCTTCCTCGCCAAGGTCCCCGGCCCGACGATGGAGCTGGGCGAGGCCCACATGCGCTTCAGCTACGAGGACAACTTCGGCGGCACCGGGGCGGCGCTGGACGCCTACGAGCGCCTGATCCACGACGTCATGGTCGGCGACCGCACCCTCTTCACCAGCTCCGCCGCGATCGAGCGCCTCTGGGAGATCTCCGAGCCGGTGCTGGAGAACCCGACCGCCACCCTGGAGTACGAGCCGGGCTCCTGGGGCCCGGACGAGATCGACGAGCTGATCGCCCCGCGCCGCTGGCACCTGCCCAGCGACCACATCTGATCCGAACAGCGGAACGGAAAAGGGCCCCTGCGAAGGGGCCCCCTGTTTCCGAAGGACGTGCCACCAGAGAGATTTAAGTCGCTGGCTCGTCGGTCCTCGAGCTTTGAAGTTCTAGCTGCCGCTGCTCGTGCGACGTATTGATAAACACTGGCGGGACTGAAAAGTTGCACTGGCTGCATCGGCCGCTGGGGCGGCGGCCTTTAGCCGACCGGCAGGCGCCGACCGGCCTCTGGTTTCCCGCTGCTAGATTCAGGTCTCCCGGGCGTTTAGCTCAGTTGGGAGAGCGCTACCTCGACAAGGTAGAGGTCACTGGTTCGAGCCCAGTAACGCCCATCGCCTTCGCCTCCGCCGGCGCGGCTCCGCACCGAGAGTCAGCCCGGCCGGCCCTTGGGGTTCGGAGAACTGGTCCTGCGGGGCTCATTGCGCTTCGCTGAGCTATCGGCTTCGATGTATCGATGCTGATAGTTCAACCGAAGAGTGGAGGAGACATGGGGCGAGTTCGCGGGCGTTGGGTGGGGGCCTTGGCGGGGATTGCCGCGATAGCCGCAGCAATCCTCATGGCGGCGGGCAGCGCCTCGGCGGTGACGGTCCTGGCGGGAAACCTGTCGATCCAGATCGACGGCGCGACGAGCCCGAGGGCGCTGCCGAAGAGCAGGATGGCGCCGATCAGCTTTCACGGCAGCGCCTCCGTCACGACCAATGACGGCAGCCACATCCCGCCGGCCCAGAGCACCCAGCTGCTGGTCGACAAGCACATCGCGATCGACACCACCGGGCTGCCGACCTGCACCCTCGCGCAGATTCAGAGCTCGCCTCCCGCCGCGGCGATGAAGGCCTGCGGCGACGCTCTGATCGGAAAGGGGACCTCCATGGCCCAGGTGCAGTTCCCCGAACAGGCGCCCTTCACCGCCAGGGGGCCGCTGCTGGCCTTCAACGGCCCCTCCTCCGGCGGTGGCTACGGTGGCAAGGGGTATCGGGAGCAGCTCTACTACGTCTACGCCGACGTCCCGCTCCCCACGGCTCTGATCGCGGTCGCCAAGGTGTCGAAGGGCACCGGCAAATACGGCTACAAGATCTCGATCTCCATTCCCAAGATCGCCGGCGGCGCCGGCTCGTTCAGCGGTGCCGAATTCACGATCGACCGCAAATGGACCTACAGGGGCAAGAAGCACTCGTTTCTCAATGCCGAGTGCGCGAATGGCCACTTCGACGCTCAGGTCGAAGTGGCCTTCGGCGATGGCACCAACGTGATCGGCAACGTCCTGCAGGCCTGCCGGTCGACGGGCTGAGCTTCAGTCCTCCTCGAGTTCCTTCTCCAGCCGGACCAGCCAGCCCTCGGCGTACTCGAGCAGGTCGGCGGAGAGGCGCGCGGCCACGGCCACGTAGCGAATGCCCTGCGCTTCGAAGGCCTCGGCGCGGGGGACGATCTCGTCCTGCAGCGCCTCCTTTTTCTCGCGGTTGCGCCCGCGCAGGGCCCGGATCAGCTCGAGCTGATCCTCGTCCCCCAGCGCGTCGGCGAGGAAGATCTTCAGCATCCCTTCGTCGCGGATCTGAACCGGCGCCACCTTCGCCGAGCGCAACCAGGCGCCGAGCGCCGTCTCCCCCTTGGTGGTGATCGTGTAGGCCGACCGCGCCCGGCCGCCCTGGGGGTTGCTGCGTCGCTTCAGCAGCCCTCCTGCCTCCAGCCTTGCAAGCTCCGGATAGACCAGCGCCAGGGAGATCGGCCAGAAGCTCTGGGTGGATTGATCCGCGACTTTCTTGATCGCGTACCCGGAACCGATTCCAAGGCGGACCATGCCTAGCACCAGGTAGGAGGTGGGCGAGAGCTTGATTGCCCCCGGCGAGCGGGCGGCCGGGCCGGGGCCGGTCGGGGTCACTTGGCGATGTGGGGTGGAATCATCGATATATCGCGCCTGTCATATCGAATGAAAGGCCACCGCGCAAGCACCGCCCCGGCCGGCCCCGCGACCGACTAGGCGGTCGCCGGCAACATCACCTGGGTCAGGCGCAGGCTGTTGCCGGACGGGTCGCGGAAGCCGGAGTCGATGCCGTAGGGGCGCTGTTCCGGCGGCTCGGTGAACTCGACGCCGCGAGCCGTCAGCTCTTCGTATGAGGCCTGGCAGTCGTCGGTGGTCAGGAAGACGGTTCCTCCTGGTTGGATTCAGCTTGCGATGCTAGGTCGGCGCGGGCGGGCTGTCTTCTCGAAACGTGCGGTGTTGCGGCCGCGAGTAGGCCCGCACGATGCAGGGACCAGGGCGTTGCGCGAGGCCGGCGGGAAGCTGGCGCGGTAGGCGGTCGGCGTCACTCCATAGGCCCGCTTGAAGCTGGTCGTGAAGGAGCCGATGCCCTGCAGGCCGACCGCGAGGCAGACCTCGGCGACGGAGTTGTCGGTCGTCCGCAGCAGCGCCGCTGCCCGCTCCAGGCGGCGGGTCAGCAGGTAGGCGTGCGGCGACTCGCCGAAGGCGCGGCGGAACTCGCGGCTGAAATGCGCCCGCGAGAGGCCGGCCGCGCGGGCCATCTGCTCGACGTCGAGCGGCTCGAAGTAGCGGGCGTCCGCCAGGTCCTTGGCACGCAGCAGGTGACGGGCGGGCGGGACGAACGCCATCGCCGCAGTCTAGGCTCGCGGGCCTTGTGATCGGGACCTATGCAGCGGTGCTGGCCGTGTGCGGGGCGTCGCTGGCGCTCGGGCAGGCGGCGCTCGGGCTCTGCGGCGTGCACCGCTGGTCGTGGCTTGCGCCCACGGTGGGGTTGGCGCTGCTCTGCGCGATCTGCTGGGGGACGGTGCGGATCGGCGGGGATGGGGTCGTCTCGGCGATCGTCGTGCTGGTGCTGGCGATCGCCGCGGTCGCCTATCTGTGGGGACGACTGGAGGGCGGGGGAGAGGCGCTGCGCGCCGGCTGGCCGGTGGCTCTGGTGGCCCTGCTCGCCGCCTCGCTCCCCTTCGTCGTCGAAGGCCATTTCGGCATCCTCGGGACCAGCTTCAACCCGGATATGTCCCAGCACCTGCTGACCGCCGATCGGCTCGCGCACGGGCAGAGCTCTCAGCTCCTCCATCAGGGCTACCCCCTCGGCCCGCATGCGATCGTCGTCGCTCTCAACAAGGGACTTGGCGCCGGGCTGGTCCAGGGCTTCAGCGGGTTGACGGTTGCCGTGGCGGTTCTCGCCCCGCTCACCGCGTTGGCTGCGTTCGCGAAGCTGAAGCCGCTCCCGCGGACCGCCGGAGCCCTCGTCGTCGGCCTGGCCTACGTCGTCGCCTCCTACTTCGCCCAGGGAGACTTCAAGGAGACGATGCAGGCCCTGTTCCTGCTCGCCTTCGCCCTCTCGCTCAGGGAGTCGACCCGGGGCTGGAGCGATCTTCCGCTCCGCTTCGTCCCGGCCGCCCTGCTGGCGGTCGGCTCCGTCTACACCTACAGCTTCCCCGGCCTGATCTGGCTTGCCGGGACCACGGTCGTCTGGGTGGTGGCCGAGTACGTGATGAGCAGGAGGTGGCCGCCGCTGCGCCCGGTGCTGCTGGCGGCCCTGGCGTTCGTCGTCCTCGTCGCCCCGGAGATCGGGCGGATGATCGACTTCCACAGCTTCGAGACCTTCGACCCCAACGGCCCGGGCCTCGGCAACCTCTTCGGCCAGGTCTCGCCGTTCGAGGCTCTGGGGATCTGGCCATCTGGGGACTTCCGCCTGGCTCCTGGCGATGGCGCCGTGCCGGCCGTCGGCTACTACCTCGGGGCCGCGTTCGCTCTCGTGCTGCTGCTCTACGGGATCGCCCGCTGCTGGCGGCGGCGTGAGTCGGCGGTCCTGGCCGGTCTCGCCGCGGCCGCGATCGCCTACACGGCAGGACGGGCGGCCGGCACGCCCTACACGGCCGCCAAGGCGATCGAGATCGCAGCGCCCCTGGTTGCTCTGACGATCCTGCTGCCGCTGTTGGACCAGGCCGAGTGGCGCCTTTTGCACCGTGGAGATGCGAAGGGCGCCAGTGGGCCGATCGCCGCCGCAGCGGCGGCGATCTTCGTCCTCGCCGCCGGCGTCTGCTCGCTATTGGCCCTCGCCAACGCCCCGATCGGGCCGACCTCCTACTCGCCGGCCCTGACCGGCCTGCGGCCGCTGGTCGCCTCCGGCTCGACCCTGGTGCTCGCCTCCGACGACCTGCTCGCCAACCAGCACGGCGTTCCCTACATCTCCTGGGAGCTGCGCGGCGGCCGCGTCTGCATCGAGGCCGAAAGCGAAGCGGGGGAGAGGCCACCGAGCGGCGTGCGCTTCGTGGTCGCCCGTGGCGCGCCCGGCCGACCGCCGTACCCGGGCCTGCGTGTCCGCCGCGCCGCGCCGCCCTACATCCTCTGGGAATCGACCCACCCGGTCGGGCACCACAGTCCCTGCCCGCTGATCGCGGTTCGCCAGGCACGCCAGGGCCCGGCACGCGGGTAGCATGGCCGCCGTGGAGGCCGCAACGGAGAAGATCGTCGTCACCCTGCCCGACGGGAAGCCGCTGGAGCTGCCGGCAGGCGCGACCGGGGCCGACGCCGCCGCGGCGATCGGACCGGGGCTGGCCAAGGCCGCGCTGGCGATCCGGGTCGACGGCGAGCTGCGCGACCTTTCGGCGCCGCTGCCGGGGGCCGGGGCCGGGATCGGGATTCTCACCGACCGCGACCCGGAGGCGCTGGAGCTGATCCGCCACGACGCCGCCCACGTGATGGCCGAGGCCGTCGTCGATCTCTATCCCGGGACGAAGGTGACGATCGGGCCGCCGATCGAGTCCGGCTTCTACTACGACTTCGAGTTCCCGGCCGATACGAAGATCGGCGAGGACGACCTCGGCAAGATCGAGGCGGCGATGCAGAAGCACATCGACGCTGATGAGAAGTTCGGCCGCCGCGACGTCCCGGCCGCCGAGGCGCTGGAGATCTTCCGCGCCCAGGACCAGGGCTTCAAGGTCGAGCTGATCGAAGACCTGGTCAAGAACGAAGGCGTCGAGACCGTCTCCCTCTACAAGAACGGCCCCTTCGAGGACCTCTGCCGCGGGCCGCACGGCCCCTCGACCGGGCGGATCAGGTCGATCAAGCTCAACTCCGTCGCGGGCGCCTACTGGCGCGGCGACGAGCATCGCGAGCGGCTGACCCGGATCTACGGCACCGCCTTCTTCTCCAGGAAGGACCTCGAGCAGCACCTGGAGCGGATCGAGGAGGCGAAGGCCCGCGACCACCGCCGGCTCGGCCCCCAGCTCGGCATCTTCATGCTCCGCGACGAGGCGCCGGGGATGCCGTTCTGGCTGCCCAACGGGACCACGCTGCTGCACCTGATCGAGGACGAGGTCCAGGCGCAGCTGCGCAAGCGCGGCTACCAGGAGATCGCCACCCCGCAGGTGCTCGACGAGGAGCTCTGGCACCGCTCCGGGCACTGGGACAACTACCGCAACGAGATGTACTTCATGGAGGACGGCGAGCGCCGCTTCGCGCTGCGGCCGATGAACTGCCCCGGCGCCTGCCTCGTCTACTCCGCCGAGCGCCACTCCTACCGCGAGCTGCCGCTGCGGCTGGCCGAGTTTGGACGCGTCTCCCGCAACGAGCGCGAGGGCGTCCTGCACGGGCTGCTGCGGGTGCGCGCCTTCACCCAGGACGACGCCCACGTCTACTGCACCGAGGATCAGATCACCGATGAGGTGGCGAGCATCTGCGAGGCGATCGACGAGCTCTACGCGCGCTTCGGCTTCGAGGACGTCAAAGTCGAGCTCTCGACCCGGCCGGAGAAGGCGATGGGCAGTGAGGAGCAGTGGGCGAAAGCCGAGGCGGCGCTGAAGGAGGCGCTCGGCCGCCAGGGGCGTGAGTACGAGTTCAACCCCGGCGACGGCGCCTTCTACGGGCCGAAGATCGACTTCCACGTGACCGACGCGCTCGGCCGCTCCTGGCAGTGCGGCACCTGCCAGCTCGACTTCCAGATGCCGGGGCGCTTCGAGCTCTATTACACGGGCGCCGATGACGAGCCGCACCAGCCGGTGATGATCCACCGCGCCCTGCTGGGCTCGATGGAGCGCTTCGCCGGAATCCTGATCGAGCACTACGCCGGCCGCTTCCCGGTCTGGCTGGCGCCGGTGCAGGCGATCGTCCTGCCGATCTCCGACCGCCACAACGAGTACGCGGAGCGGGCGCTCGCCGAGCTGCGCGAAGCGGGTGTGCGGGTCGCGATCGACGACCGCTCGGAGTCGGTCGGGAAGAAGATCCGCGACGCCGCGATCGGCCGCTACCCCTACATGCTGGTCGTTGGTGACCGTGAGCAGGAGGCCGGCGCCGTCGCCGTCCGCTCGCACGCCGACGGAGAGCTGGGGGCGATGCCGATCGCCGAGTTCGCGGCTCGCGTCAAGGCCGAGACCGGCACGGCCTGAGTGCCGCCGGTTGCCATCCGTGCCGCTGCCTCTATACTCCGCCAACTTGACTGCAGGCACCTCAAATCATCGCCGCCGCTGAGCGCTCCGTGCCTGCGTCCCGACCTCTCGTCCTCTTGAAGCTCCAGCACTCCTCCCGATAGTGCCGGTTCCGCGTAGGTTCGACCGGCGCCCTCCAGAGCGCGACACGACTCGGATCAACGAGCGCATCCGCGTTCCCCAGGTGCGCCTGATCGGCGCCGAGGGCGAGCAACTGGGCATCGTCGACATCGCCGAGGCACTGAAACGCGCCCAGGACGCCGACCTCGACCTGGTCGAGGTCGCCGCCGGCTCGAAGCCACCGGTCACCCGCCTGCTCGACTACTCGAAGTACAAGTACGAGCAGGAGCAGAAGCTGAAGCAGGCGCGCAAGCACCAGCAGCAGGTCAACATCCGCGAAATCAAGCTGCGGCCCAAGATCGCGACCCACGACTACGCGACCAAGAAAGGCCACGTCGAGCGCTTCCTCAAGCACCACGACAAGGTCAAGGTGACGATCATGTTCCGCGGCCGCGAGCAGGCCCACCCGGAGCGCGGCCGGGCGCTGCTGCAGAAGCTCTTCGAGGACCTCGGCGGCATCGCCGTGATCGAGTCGGCGCCGCTGCAGGAAGGCCGCAACATGAGCATGCTGCTGGCCCCGAGCAAAGAGATCGACAAGATCGACGAGGTCCCGGGCGCCAACGGCGATGCCGCACCGGCGCCGGATGCTCCGGCTGATGCCGCTTCCGCGTCTGCCGACGCCACTCCGGCCGAGGATGCTGCTCCGGCTGCTGACGAGGCTCCGGCAGCCGACGCTGCCTCAGACAACGCACCAGCTGAGGCAGCGGACGACGCCGCGGCTGACGCTCCCGCCGACGCCTAAGCGCCGGCTACGACCACATCGGCGATTCGCTCCGCCGCCTTGCCGTCCCAGAGGGGCGGTGGCTCGCTGGGCGTGTCGCCGCGGGCCGCCAGGGCTGCGGGTATGCCGGCGATCGCGGTGGGGTCGAGGCCCAGGAGGGTGTTGGTGCCGGCGCGGACGGTGACCGGGCGCTCGGTGTTGTCGCGCAGGGTGAAGCAGGGGACGCCGAGGTAGCTGGTCTCCTCCTGGATTCCACCGGAGTCGGTGAGGACCATGCGGGCGTCGGCGACGAGCGAGAGGAAGTCGAGGTAGCCGAGCGGCTCCGAGAGGATCAGCCCGGAGTGCTCGGCGCCGGCCTCCTCCATCATCTTGCGGGTGCGGGGGTGGACCGGGAAGACGACCGGCATCTGCTCGGAGAGGGCGCCGAGCTGGGCGACGGTCTCGGGGAGCAGCGGGCCGTCGACGAGGGCCGGCCGGTGCAGGGTGACGAGGGCGAACTCGCCCGCCTTGACGCCGAGTGTCGCGGCGGAGTTCGCGGCCCGGAAGCGGTCTTCCAGCGCGACCAGGGTGTCGATCATCGTGTTGCCGACGAAGTGCATGCGCTCGTCGGCGATCCCCTCGGCCCGCAGGTTGACGATCGCCTCGTCGGAGTGGAGGAAGAGCAGCTCGGAGAACTCGTCGGCGACGATCCGGTTGATCTCCTCCGGCATCGTCCGGTCGAAGCTGCGCAGGCCGGACTCGATGTGGGCGACCGGGATGCCCATCTTGACCGCGGTCAGGACCGCCGCCAGGGTGGAGTTGACGTCGCCGGGGACCATCACCAGGTCCGGCTTCTCGGCTTCGAGGACCGGCTCCAGGCGCTCCATCGTGCGCGCCGTCTGCACCGCGTGAGAGCCCGAGCCGACCTCGAGCATGTGGTCCGGGGCGGGCACGCCCAGCTCCTCGAAGAAGACCTCCGACATCAGCCGGTCGTAGTGCTGGCCGGTGTGGATGACCGTGTGCCTACCCTCGGGCAGGCGGGAGCGCAGGGCGGCGATCACCGGCGCGGTCTTGACGAAGTTCGGCCGGGTGCCGATCACATAGACGATTCGCACGCCGCGCAGCCTATCCGCGTCTGCTTCAATACCCGTCCGATGCCAAAGATGAAAAGCCATTCGGGCGCCTCCAAGCGCTTCCGCAAGACCGGCACCGGCAAGCTTCGGGGGCGTCGCGCCTACTCCAGCCACATCCTGGAGAAGAAGTCGCCGAAGCGGAAGCGGAAGATGGCGCGGCCGGTCGAGATCTCCAAGAACGACGCGCCGACGGTGCGGGCGTTGCTCAGAGGGGGCAAGAAGTGAGCCGCGTCAAGCGCTCCGTCCATGCGCGCAAGAAGCGCCGCAAGGTCCTCAAGGAAGCCAAGGGCTACTTCGGCCGCAAGCATTCCTCGTACCGCTTCGCCAAAGAGCAGGTGCAGCGCTCGGGGATGTACGCCTACCGCGACCGCCGCAACAGGAAGCGCACCTTCCGTCGACTCTGGATCACCCGCATCAACGCTGCCGCGCGGCTCGAGGGCATGAGCTACTCCGAACTCATCCACGGCCTCGGCAAAGCCGAAGTCGAGGTCAACCGCAAGATGCTCGCCGAGATCGCCGTCAGCGATCGCGATGCCTTCCGCCGATTCGTGGAGCTAGCCCGGGAGGGTGCGGCCGCTTAGCGGCACACCGACACTCCAATCTCCCGGGCGGGCCGTGAAAACGGCCCGCTTTTTCGTTCCAGGAGAAGAAACCGCCAACCAGAAGGTCACACCCAGAGGCACCAACCCGATGATCGCCAGCCCCCAAAACGAGAAGCTGAAGCTGGTTCGCAAGCTGCGCGAGCGCAAGCACCGCGAGCGCGAGGGGCTGTTCGCGACCGAGGGCGAGGACCTCATCGAGGCGGGACTGGCCGCCGGCGCCGAGCCGCGCTTCCTGCTGACCGCGGCGGGCAGCGGCCTCGGCGGCGAGGAGGTCGAGCCGGAGCTGCTGGCCGCGGCGTCCTCGCTGGGCTCGGGCACGCGGGCGATCGCGGTCTGGCCGCTGCGCTGGTCCGAGGCGCCCGCCTCACCCTGTGTCTACCTGCACGGGGTTGGCGACCCCGGCAACGTCGGCGCGATCGTCCGCAGCGCCGACGCCCTGCTCGGCGGCTCCGTAGTGCTCGGCCCCGGCTGCGCCGACCCCTTCTCGCCGAAGGCGGTACGGGCGAGCATGGGATCGATCTTCGCCCAGGCCCCGGCGCGGGCCGGGGTGGGGGAGACGCCGGCGCCGCGAGTGGCGCTGGTCGCCCATGGTGGCGCCGGGCTCGAGGTTCTGGAGGGTGCAGCGACGCTTTGCCTCGGTGCCGAGCGCGAGGGCCTACCGGCCGAGCTGCTGGCCGAGTGCGGGGCCGAGGCGACGATCCCGCTGCGCACGGGGGCAGCCGAGTCGCTCAACGTCGCCGCCGCCGCAGCCATTGCCTGCGAGCGGATATCGTCGGCCGCGATGGCGGAGCGGGCCGATGCTTGAGCGGATCGAGGAGATACGGAGCGAGGCCGGGAGCGCGATAGAGGCAGCTTCGACCAGTGCCGAGCTGGAGGAGCTGCGGGTCCGCTACCTGGGCCGCAAAGCCGAGCTGACGACGATCCTGCGCGGCATCGCAGAGCTGCCACCTGAGGAACGCGGGCAGGTCGGGGGCGGCGCCAACAAGGCGCGCAAGGAGCTGGAGGCGCTGCTCGAGGCCAGCGCCGAGCGGCTCGACGCCAGCGAGCTCGAGAGTAAGTTGGCCGGCGACCGGGTCGACGTCACCCTGCCCGGGGCGCCGCCACGCGCCGTCGGCCACCCCCACCTCGTCGCCCGCACGACGCGGCTGATCGAGGACGTCATGGTCGGGCTCGGCTACCGGGTCGCCGAGGGGCCGGAGATCGAGCACGACCACTACAACTTCACCGCCCTCAACCACCCCCCCGGGCACCCGGCGCGGATGCTCCAGGACACCTTCTACATCCAGTCCCACCCCGACGTGCTGCTGCGCACCCACACCTCGCCGGTCCAGGTGCGCTCGATGGAGGCGCAGGCGCCACCGATCTTCATCATCGTCCCCGGCAAGGTCTACCGGCGCGACTCCGATGCCACCCACAGCCCGATGTTCCACCAGATGGAGGGTCTGGCGATCGCCGAGGGCCTGACCCTGGCCGACCTCAAGGGGACGTTGCTGGCGCTCTGCCGGGCGATCTTCGGCGACGAGCGCGAGCTGCGCCTGCGGCCGCACTTCTTCCCCTTCACCGAGCCCAGCGTCGAGGTCGACGTCTCCTGCTTCCAGTGCGGCGGCACCGGCGCGCTGGCCGGCGGCGAGCGCTGCAACCTCTGCAAGGGCCAGGGCTGGATCGAGATCCTCGGCGCCGGCATGGTCGATCCCAACGTGCTCGGCTTCGTCGCCGACAACGGCTACGACCCCGAGCGGGTCCAGGGCTTCGCCTTCGGGCTCGGGGTCGAGCGGGTGGCGATGCTGCGCCACGGCGTCCCCGACCTGCGACGCTTCTTCGACAACGATGTGCGGATGCTGGAGCAGTTCGGATGAAGGTCCCCTACTCATGGCTGCGCGAGTACTGCGACCCCGGCGTCGGCGCCGCGGAGATCGCCGAGCGGCTGGTGATGACCGGGACCGAGGTCGAGCGGGTCGGCAGCGTCGGCCCACCTTCGACCGACGGCTTCGTCGTCGGCAAGGTGGTGGCGGCCGAACAGCACCCCGACGCCGACCGGCTGCGGGTCTGCACCGTCGATGACGGCGAGGGTGAGCGGACGATCGTCTGCGGCGCGCCGAACGTGGCGGCCGGCCAGACCGTTGCCGTTGCCCTGCCCGGTGCCCGCATGCCCGGCGGCGAGAAGCTGCGCAAGGCGAAGCTGCGGGGAGTCGCCTCGGAGGGGATGATCCTCTCGGTCTCCGAGCTCGAGGTCGGCGCCGGCGCCGACGGGATCCTCGTCCTTGACGAGGGCCTCGCCGCCGGCACGCCGCTGGCCGAGGTGCTGCCGCTGGCCGAGCCGGTGCTGGAACTCGAGGTGACCCCGAACCGGGTCGACTGCTTCGGCGTCTGGGGGGTGGCGAGGGAGGTGCACGCGATCTCGGCGGCGCCGCTGGCCACCGAGCCCTGGAGCGAGGACGCCGAGGCCGCCGGCGCGGGTGAGGTCGCCGACTTCGCCTCGGTCGCGGTCGAGGTGCCCGGGCTCTGCCCGCGCTTCACCGCCCGCGTCTTCACCGACGTCACGGTCGCTTCTTCGCCGCTCTGGCTGCAGGCACGCCTGACCGCGGCCGGTCAGCGGCCGATCAACAACGTCGTCGACATCACCAACTACGTGATGCTGCTGACCGCGCAGCCGCTGCACGCCTTCGACCTCGACAAGGTGCCGGGCGGGGCGCTGACCGTGCGCGCGGCCGCATCGGGGGAGAAGATGACGACGCTGGACGGGGTCGAACGGACCCTTGACGCGGAGACCGTGCTGGTCTGCGACAGCGAGGGCCCGACCGGGATCGCTGGGATCATGGGCGGCCAGGTCTCCGAGGTCTCCGCGGAGACGACCCGGGTCCTGCTCGAGGTCGCGAACTGGAACGGCACCAACATCCTCCGCACCTCGCGGCTGCTGGGGCTGCGCTCGGAGGCCTCCTCGCGCTTCGAGAAGCAGCTGCACCCGGCGCTCTGCATGCGGGCGCAGGCGATCGCCTCGCGGCTGCTGGTCGAGCTCTGCGGGGCGAAGCTGGTGCCGGGAACGATCGACGTCGGCGCCGAGGGCCCGCCGCCGCGGCGGATCGCGCTGCGGGCCACCCGGGTCGAGGGGCTGCTGGGGATGCGGATCGAGCAGGCCGACCAGGTCGCCTATCTGGAGCGGCTCGGCTTCGCGGTCGAGGCCGACGGCGACGACCTCCAGGTCGAGGTGCCGCCGGACCGCCACCAGGACGTCACCCGCGAGGTCGACCTGATCGAGGAGGTCGGCCGGGTCCACGGCTTCGACGAGCACCTGCCGACGACGCTGCCGGCGGTGGCCGAGAAGGTCGGCGGGCTGAGCCACGAGCAGCAGCTGCGGCGGCGCGTCGAGGACGGTCTCTGCGGGCTCGGCTTTGACCAGATCGTCGGCTGGAGCTTCACCGACCCCGGCGAGAACGCGCGCCTGCGGATCCCCGACGGTGACCCGCGCGCCGACGCCGTCCTGCTCGCCAACCCACTCTCCGAGGACCAGTCGGCGATGCGGACGACGCTGCTCGGCTCGCTGCTCGACGTCGCCGCCCGCAACCTCGCCCGCGAGGCCGGCGCCGTCGCCCTCTTCGAGTCCGGCCAGGTCTACCTGCAGCTCGACGCCGTCGGCGACGGGCCGCTGGCGGGGGTCTTCGCCGGTGAGCGCCCGGCGGCCTTTGCCGAGCCGCATCGGCTGGCCGCCCTCGCCGTCGGGCCGCTGGTTGAGAAGTCGTGGCGGGGCGGGGGAGGGCCGGCCGACTTCTTCGCGCTCAAGGGCGTCCTGGAGGCCCTCGCCGGCCAGCTCGGCGTCGAGCTCGGCTTCGAGGCGGCGCCGGAGCCGTTCCTGCATCCCGGGCGGGCGGCGGCGGTCGCGATCTCCGAAGTCCCGGTCGGATGGATCGGCGAGATCCACCCGCTGGTCTGCCGCGAGTGGGACATCGACGCCGCGGTCGGGTTCGAAATCGCCACCGCGGCGCTGGTCGGCGCCGCCACCCTCGGCGAGGAGAGCTACGAGGACGTCACCGGCTTCCCCTCCGTCTACCAGGATCTCGCCGTGCTGGTGCCGGTCGAGGTGACCGCGATGGCGGTCCGCGACGCGGTGCTGGAGGGCGGTGGCGAGCTGCTCCAATCGGCCGACGTCTTCGACCTCTTCGAAGGCGAGCAGCTCGGCGAGGGGCGCAAGAGCCTCGCTCTGCGGCTCGAGTTCCGCGCTCCCGACCGCACCCTCACCGACGAGGAGGTCGCCGCCCGGCGCGAGGCGATCAAGGCGAGCCTGGAGCAGATCGGAGGCAATCTTCGTGAATGAGATCGATACACAACCGCTGGTCGGCGAGCCCGCGGCGCGGGTCCTGGTCGCCGGCGCCTCCGGCTTCACCGGTGCCCTGGCGGCGCAGATCGCCTGGCGTCACCCGCGCCTGCGACTGGTCGCGGTCACCTCGCGCAGCGACGCCGGCACCAGGCTCGACAGCCTCTACCCGCGCTACCGGGTGCCGCTGGAGCTGACCGCGCTCGACCTCGACCGGGTCGAGGGCATCGACGCCGCGATCGTCGCCTATCCGCACGGCGCCGCGGCGCCGACCGTCGCCGCCCTGCGCGCCCAGGGGATCCTCGTGGTCGACCTCTCCGCCGACTTCCGGCTGCGCGAGATGGAGACCTACGAGCGCTGGTACGGCGAGCACGGCGCTCCCGACCTGTTCGGGACCGGGGTCTACGGGCTGACCGAGATGTACCGGGAGGAGTTGCGCGAGGCGAAGCTCGTCGCGACCCCCGGCTGCTACCCGACCGCCAGCGTGCTCGGGCTGGCGCCGCTGGCCGAGCAGGGGCTGCTCGCCGACGTCGTTATCAATGCCATGCAGGGGATCTCCGGCGCCGGGCGCGGCGGCGGCGACGCGATGCACTACGCCTCGATGGACGAGAACGCCTTCGCCTACAAGACCGAGGGACATCGCCACCGGCCCGAGATCGAGCAGGAGCTGGCGGCGCTGGGCAGCCCCGCCCCCGTCACCTTCGTCCCGCACCTGCTGCCGCTCGACCAGGGCGAGCTGGCCAGCTGTTACGCGCAGACGACCGAGCCGATCACCAAGGAGCAGGTCCAGGCCCTGTATCGGGAGCGCTACGCCGGCGAGCCCTTCGTCCGTGTCGTCGACCGGCCGCCGGGCCTGCGCGACCTCCGTGACACGAACGAGTGCCACGTCTACGTCACCGTCGAGGAGCGGGGGCGGGTGATGGCCTTCTCGGCAATCGACAACCTCTGGAAGGGGGCGTCGGGCCAGGGGATCCAGAACCTCAACCTGATGCTGGGGCTGGACGAGACGGAGGGATTGCGGTGAGCGAGAGCTTCTTCAGGTCAAGGTGGGTCGAGGCCCCGCCCGGTGTCGAGGAGCTCGACCCGGCACAGCTGGCGCCGGGCTTCCGGGCCGGTGGCGCCCACTGCGGGCTCAAGGGCGGCGGCAGGACCGATGTCGGCCTGATCGTCTGCGACGACGACGCGGTCGTCTCAGCTCTGCTGCTCACCCGCAACGCCTCCGCGGCGGCGCCGATCCGGGTCTGCCGCGAGCACAGTGACCGTGCCCGGATCCGCGCCGCTGTCGTCAATTCCGGCAACGCCAACGCCGAGACCGGCGCGCAGGGCTATGCCGACGCGCTGGGCATGTCCGAGCGGGCGGCGCAGGCACTCGGCCTGGCGACGGAGAGCGTCGCCGTCGCCGAGACCGGCACGATCGGCGTGCCGCTGCCGATCGAGGCGGTCCTGCCCGGAATCGACGAGGCCGCGGCAGGCCTCTCGGCCACCGGCGGTGGAGTCTTCTCGGACGCGATCACCACCACCGACCGCTGGCCGAAGTGCTGCACGTTGGAGGTCGATGGCGTGACCATCTCCGCTCAGGCCAAGGGTGCCGGGATGATCGAGCCGAACATGGCGACGATGCTCTGCTTCGTCCAGACCGACGCCGTGCTCGATGACCCCGATGCCGCCCTGCGCTCCGCCGTCGATGCCTCGTTCAACCGGATCACCGTCGACGGGCAGATGAGCACCAACGACTGCGTCCTGCTTCAGGCGACCGGGGCCAGCGGCAGGCCGCTGCCTGAGGGCCTGCTGGAGGCGGTCCTGCTGCAGCTGGCGATCGAGATCGTCCGCGACGGCGAGGGGGCGGTCCGGGTGGCGCGGATCGAGGTCGAGGAGGCTTTCTCGGCCGGTGAGGCCGAGCGGGTCGCCCGGGCGATCGCCAACTCGCCGCTGGTCAAGACGGCGCTGTTCGGTCGCGACCCCAACTGGGGTCGGATCGCCCAGGCCGCCGGCGCGGCGTTGGCCGGCGAGGACCTGGAGGAGATCGGCGCCGGCTCGATCGACGCCACCGAGCTCGGTGGTGAGGAGCCCGAGGCCGAGATCGGCGTCCGGCTCGACCGCGGCGAGCACCGCGCCCACGTCTGGTTCTCTGACCTGGGCTATGAGTACATCCGGATCAACGCGGAGTACACGACTTGAGGCACCCAATCGAGAGGAGCGGACGATGACCGAGCAGGCACCGCAGTCGCGGGCGGCCGGAGCCAGCGTCGAGACGCTGCTCGAGGCGCTGCCCTACATCCGCGAGTTCCACGGCCGCACCGTGGTGATCAAGTACGGCGGCGCGGCGATGCTCGAGGAGGGCCTGCGCGACGCCTTCGCGACCGACGTCGTCCTGCTCAAGTACGTCGGCCTCAACCCGGTGATCGTCCACGGCGGCGGCCCGGAGATCACCCGTTATATGGAGCGGCTGGGCCTCGAGGTCAAGTTTCACGAGGGCATGCGCGTCTCCGACGCCGAGACCGTCGAGGTGGCGAAGATGGTCCTGGTCGGCAAGCTCAACTCGGAAATCGTCCAGCGGCTCAACCGGCACGGCCAGCCCGCGGTCGGCCTCGCCGGCGAGGACGGGACCCTGTTCGAGGTCTCCCCGCTGCCGAACGCCGACAAGGTCGGCTTCGTCGGCTCGGTCGAGCGGGTCGACGTCGACGTCCTCAACCACATCGCCGCCGACTACATCCCGGTGATCGCCTCCTCGGCCTCAGACCGCTCCGGCCAGTCCTACAACGTCAACGCCGACGAGGCGGCCGGCAAGGTCGCCGCCGCGCTCGGCGCCCACAAGGCGATCTTCCTCACCGACGTCGAGGGCTGGCTGGCTGACGCCGGCGATGAGTCCTCACTGATCTCACGGGCCACCGTGGGCGAGGTCGAGGAGATGCTGAAGGGCGTCGACGGCGGCATGCGGCCGAAGCTGCAGGCCTGCGTCGACGCGATCCGCGGCGGCGCCCAATCGGCCCACATCATCGACGGCCGCAAGCCGCACAGCCTGCTGCTGGAGCTGTTCACCGATGCCGGGATCGGGACGATGGTGACGCCGTGAGCACGGCGCCGGAGATGAGCCTCTCCGAGGTGCAAACGCTCGAGGATCGCTACCTGATGCGGACCTACAGACGGGCGCCGGTCGACTTCGTCCGCGGCGAGGGCTCGCTGCTCTGGGACGCCGACGGCAAGGAGTACCTCGACTTCCTCACCGGGATCTCGGTCTGCTCGCTCGGCCACTGTCACCCCGCGGTGGTCGAGGCGGTGCGCGATCAGGCCGGGCGCCTGATGCACGTCTCCAACCTCTTCTACACCGAGCCGATGGCGCGGCTGGCCGAGCGCCTCGCGGAGTCGAGCCTCGGCGGCCGCGTCTTCTTCGCCAACTCCGGCACCGAGGCGGTCGAGTGCGCGATCAAGGTCGCCCGCAAGCATGCCCACCTGCGCGGCATCTCGGCGCCGGAGATCGTCAGCTTCGAGGGTGACTTCCACGGTCGCAGCTATGGCGCGCTGGCCGCCACTCCCGGGCTGGCCCGTAACGAGGCGCTGGGGCCGATGCTGCCCGGCTTCCGCTCTGTGCCCCGCAACGACGCCGCCGCTCTCAGTGAGGCGGTCGGCGAGCGCACGGCCGCGATCCTGATCGAGCCGATCCAGGGTGAGGCCGGCGTCCACCCGATCTCCGACGAGGCGCTGCTCGCCGCCCGGCAGGCCTGCGACGAGTCCGGGGCGCTGCTGATCCTCGACGAGATCCAGACCGGGATGGGGAGGACCGGGTCGCTCTGGGCCTATGAGCAGACGCCGGTCCGCCCCGACGTCATCACCAGCGCCAAGGCGCTCGGCGGTGGCGTCCCGATCGGCGCCTGCATCACCGGTTCCGCCGCCGCAGACGTGCTGGAGCCCGGCGACCACGGCTCGACCTTCGCCGGCGGCCCGGTCGCCACCGCTGCTGCACTGGCGGTGATCGACGTCGTCGACGACCCGTCGCTGCTGCGGCGGGTGCGCGAGCTGGGCGGCGCCTTCCGCGAGCAGCTGCTCGCGCTCGACGGCGTCCGCGAGGTCCGCGGCCGTGGGCTGATGGTCGGCGTGGGGCTGGAGGACGGGATCGACGCCGCGGCGGTCGGGGCCGACCTTTTGCGGCGCGGCCTGGTCGTCAATGTCCCGGTGCCGGGGACCCTGCGGTTGTTGCCGTCCCTGCTGGTCGAGGCCTCTCATGTCGAGAGGGCGGCTGGCCTGATCGGCGAATCGCTTCTAGGCTTGTCCGGCACGTGAGACGCAAGGACCGCCCGGAGCCCCCCCAATCGCTTGCCACCACCACGGCGGAGCGGCTCGCCTCGATCGTCGAGGCGGCTGAGCGGGCTGCGGTCGCGGTGATCGACGACGCCGAAAAGCAGGGCCGCGCTCGCCTCGAGGAGGCGCAGGCAGAGGCCGACCGCATCGTCGCCGACCGCCTTGACTCGCTCTCGGAGCTGACCGATTCCCTCGTCGTCCAGGCCGAGGCGATCAGGAGCCAGTCCGACCGGCTGCTTTCCTCACTCGAGGAGGCAAGGAGCCGAATCGGTGCCGAATCGGTTCCTGCCGGCGCCGAGCAGAGAGAGCCGGAGGAACCGTCGCGTGGCACGCACCTGAGCGCGGTGGAATCCGTCGAGGAGCAGGTGGCGGTGGAATCGACGAACTTGAGGCCGCCCGCGGGCACCGGCGGCACCTCTGCCGGCGCCCGTCTGCTGGCGACCCAGATGGCGGTGTCCGGCAGCAGCCGGGAGGAGATCGAGTCGCGCCTGCGAAGCGGGTTCGAGATCGAGGACACCGGATCGATCCTGGACGCAATTCTCGGACCGGAGGACTGATGCACGAGGACCCGACGCGCTTGATGGGAACCGAGGGGCATGGCCCCGACGGGCAGAAGCCGCACGGCAACATGCGGCTCCTGGTCGCGGGGTTGGTCGCGGTGATCGTCGGCCTGGTCATCGCCGTGGTCGTGATCGCCGGCAACGACGGCAGCGGCAGCTCCAGCGCCTCGACGGCGGAAACGGTCACCACCCTGCCGACGACCGGAACCACGACCTCGACCACCACTTCCACGGAACCGACGACGACGGAGCCGACCACCACCACCACCGAATCGACCACAACGCCGACGACGACGTCGTCGACCACCACGACGCCGACCACCCCGACCACCGCGCCGGAAGAAGAAAACGGCAGCGGCGGCATCGGCGCGCCGTAGCGGCGCACCCCGGCTCAGACTCCGCCGGAGAGGCGCTCGTGCGTCAGCTTGGCGAAGATCACGTAGCGGTGTGAGGCGCTGTAGAGCGGGTGGCAGGCGCTCAGCACCAGCTGCTCGTAGCCGACCTTCCTGACGATGCCGACGTCGCTGGGGTCGACGATCGCGGTGCGCTGGACCCGGTAGACGAAGGTGGCGTAGGGCATCTTCACGGTGATCGGGTCGCCGACCTTCATCGAGTCGATGTGGCGGAACGGCGCCAGGTAGGTGGTGCGGTGGCCGGCGATCCCGACCGTGCCGCCCTGGCCCGGGAACGGGGTTTCGGGGTAGTGCCCGGGCCCCTTCTCGAGGCTCGCCGTGTCGGTGCCCTGGACGACGACGATGTTGAGGCCGTCCATCGCCGGGGCTTCGATCCGCCCGATCGACTCGCCGGTTTCCGCCGAGGCGGCGAAGCGCCGGGCGAGGATCCTGATCCGCCGGCCCGGGTTCTTGACCTTGGCCACCGCGCGCCGGTCCTGGGGGGTCGGGTAGGCCGCTTCGAGTTCGTTCAGCTGGCTCGCCGCTTCCTGCTGCTTGATCGACCCGTATATGGAGGAGAGCGGCTCCTTGTAGGCGAGCGTCACGGCGACGTCGGCGACCACCACCAGCCCGGCGGTGATCAGCGCGATCGAGAGGATGTGCCCGAAGCGTCGCATCGCCATCCAGTCTGCCAGCGCCGGCCGTCGCGCGGGAGTTCGTCGTGCGAGACTTGCGCCTCCCGTGAGTCCCCAGCCACCAAGTTCGAGTCCCACCGCCAGCTACGAGGCCGACCCCGCCAAGGTCGACCGGGTGCTGCTGCTCTACTCGGGCGGGCTCGACACCAGCGTGATGCTGAAGTGGATCCAGGACTCCTACGAGGCCGAGGTCGTCTGCCTCACCGTCAACCTCGGCCAGCCCGGCGAGGACTACGGCGTGATCGAGGACAAGGCGCGCCAGCTCGGCGCGGTCGAGTGCCACGTCGTCGATGCCCGCGAGCGCTTCGCCGCCGAGTTCCTGGCGCCGGCGATCAGGGCCAACGCCGTCTACGGCAACGGCTACCCGCTCTTCACCGCCCTCGGCCGGCCGCTGATCGCGGCGCTGGCGGTCGAGTACGCCCGCAAGTCCGGCTGCGACACGATCGCCCATGGCTGCACCGGCAAGGGCAACGACCAGGTGCGGATCGAGGCGACGGTGGCGACGCTGGCGCCGGAGCTGCGGACGATCGCCCCGGTGCGCTCCTGGCAGATGGGCCGCGAGGAGGAGATCGCCTACGCCCGCGAGCACGGAATCCCGGTCAAGGGCGGGACCGAGATCGCGCCCTACTCGATCGACGACAACCTCTGGGGGCGCTCCTCGGAGGGTCGCTGGATCGAGGACCTCGGCCACGCTCCCGACGACGACGTCTTCCAGCTCGTCACCCGGCCCGAGGAGGCCCCCGACGAGGCCGAGACGATCACGGTCGGCTTCGAGGCCGGCCTGCCGGTCTCGCTCAACGGCGAGCGCCTCGGCCTGGTCGACCTGCTCGAAAAGGCGGCCGAGATCGGCTGTAGCCACGGAGTCGGCATCGTCGACCACATCGAGGACCGGATCGTCGGCCTCAAGGTGCGCGACATCTACGAGGTCCCCGCCGCCGCGATCGTGCTCACCGCCCATGAGGAGCTGGAGCGGCTGGTCGGCACGATCCACCAGAACCAGTTCAAGCCGGGCCTCGACCAGAAGTGGGGCTACCTGGTCTATGCCGGGCTCTGGTGGGAGCCGCTGCGCAGCGACCTCGACGCCTACATGGACGCGGTCAACGCCCAGGTGACGGGGGAGATTGGACTGCGCCTCTACAAAGGCAGTGTCCGCGTCGTCACCCGCGCTTCGCCCAACGCCGTCTACGACTCCGAGCTGGCCAGCTTCGATCAGTCTGGCGGCCTCTTCTCGCAGGCCGCCTCGCCGGGCTTCATCGAGCTCTGGTCATTGCAGTCGCGGATGGCGCACCAGATTCGCGAGCGCGACGAGGGGGAGGGCTGATGCACGACTCGCTCGGCAGGGCCGCGGTCCGCTTCGCCTTCAGGTACCTGCGCCGACGCTACAGGCGTGAGATCCGCATCGGGATCGGCGTCGGCGCGGTCGCGATCGGCATCGGCGCCTACCTGGCGAGCCGCAACGTCCCCGAGGGCTGAGCGGCTCGCCTGGCTCCGCAACTTACGTTGCGGGTTATCGACGACTTGTGAGCAATCGCTAACGGAGTCCGTAGCCTCGGGCTTCTGTTGGGGCCGATTCAGCTCAGAGGGGACCTCGCGGCGCTCGGTGCAGTCGCGCTGCTCTGTGGTCTGCTCGTGGCGGTGCTGGCGATTGCGCCCCGCGCCGGCGCCGCCGACGCCGGCTCGCTTGAATCCAAGCTTGCCTCGGCGCGGAGCGAAGCCAGTTCGATCTCCGCCTCGCTGCAGGCGAGCAACGAACAGCTGACGAGCGTCCAGGCGGAAGCGGCGAAGGCCGAAGCCCACGAGCAGCGACTCTCCGCGCTGCTCGCCGAAGGCGAGCAGCGCGCCGCCGAGTTGGCTCGAAAAGTGGCGAAGACCCGCCACGAACTCACGGTCGAGAAGGCGCGCCTGCGCCGTTCCCGCGAGGCCCTGGCCGAACGCCTGGTGGCGATCTACGAGAGCGGCACCCCGAGTACCGCCAGCGTCGTCCTCGGCTCCGCCAGCTACCAGGACCTGGTCACCAGGGCCGACTACCTGCGGGAGATCCAGGAATCCGACAGCGCCCTCGCCGACCGTGTCGAGCAGGTGCGCAACGAAGTCCAGCACCAGGTCGCCGTCGTCGCGGCTCTGCAGAAGCGTGCCGTCGCCTACGACGAACGCCTCGCCGCCGCCCGCTCGCAAATCGCCTCGGTGCGCGAAGCGGCCGAGGCCTCGGCCGCCCACCTGGCATCGATCAGTGCCGCTCGCGAATCGTCACTCGCCGGGCTCAAATCCAGCATCGGCACCTGGGTCAAGGAGATCCAGAAGGCCCGCGCCGCGGAAGCCCGTGCCGCCAGCCAGTCCGAAGCCGAAGAAGAAGTGGGCCGCTGGCTCGGCGGCCCCTACTCGATCCCCGCCTACATCGTCATGTGCGAGTCCGGCGGCAACTACTCGGCGGTGAACCCTTCCAGCGGCGCCGGCGGTGCCTACCAGGTGCTCCCATCCACCTGGGAACTCTACGGTGGACAAGGCGAACCCCAGAACGCCCCCAAAGCCGAACAGGACCGCATCGCGGCTGAAATCTGGGCCGACTCCGGCCCCAGCGCCTGGGTCTGCGGGTAGGCCGAGGGGCGCTGAGGAGGGGTTTCGCTTAACCCTCCTCAGCGCCCCTCGGCGAATCCTCGGTCCCGAGTTGAGATAGCCACGGAATTAGCGCGGAAGTGTGCCGGAAGAGGGCGGTGGCATCTGGTCGAGTTGGCATAGTCGCAGCCACCCCGTGAGCACTCCCACCGCCGTCCATCTGCATGCCCACAGCGAGTACTCGCTGCTCGATGGCGCCTGCAAGATCGACGCGATGGCGGCGCGTGCGGCGGAGCTTGGACAGCCCGCGCTGGGACTCACCGACCACGGGGTGATGAACGGGGCCGTAGAGCTCTACAAGGCGTGTAAGAAGCACGGGATCAAGCCGGTCGTCGGGCTCGAGGCCTACTTCGTCGAGGACCGCAAGACGATCAAGGAGCAGCCGCGCTACGAGCGCAACCACATCACGCTGCTGGCCGAAAGCGACCGTGGCTACGCCAACCTGGTCCAGCTCACCTCCGCCGGCTTTCTCGAAGGCTTCTCGCGCGGCAAGGCCAACGTCGACATGGAGCTGCTGGCGCGCCACTCCGAGGGCGTCATCGTCCTCACCGGCTGCCTGCAGTCGCGCTTCTGCCGGCGCCTGGTCGAAGAGCGCGTCGACGACGCCCGGGCCCATCTCGACGATCTGATCCAGGCCTTCGGTCCCGACCAGGTCTACTTCGAGGTGCAGAAGAACGGGATCGAAGAGCAGGACAAGGCGAACGAGGGGATCGTCCGCTTCGCCCGCGAGCTGAACCGTCCCGTCGTCGGCACCGCTGACGTCCACTACCTGCGGCGCGAGGACTTCGAACACCACGCGGCGCTGCTCTGCGTACAGACGAAGTCGACCCTGGAAGCGCCGAAGATGAGCTTCGACACCAACGAGTTCTACATCAAGAGCTCCGAGGAAATGATCGATTCCTTTGCCGAGTGGCCGGAGGCGGTGCCGACCTCGCTGGAGATCGCCGAGCGCTGCTCCCTGAACATCGAGCTGGGCAGCCTGCTGCTGCCGAAATATCCGACCGGGGACGGCTCCGAGCCGGAGGCGATGCTGCGCCGGATCGCCGGCGAGGGACTGCGGGCCCGCTACGGCGATCCGGCGCCCGCCGAGGCGGTCGAGCGGATGGAGTTCGAGCTCGGGGTGATCGAGGAGATGGGCTTCTCCTCCTACTTCCTGATCGTCTGGGACTTCGTCCGCTACGCCAAGGAGAACGGCGTCGCCGTCGGCCCGGGCCGCGGTTCCGCCGCCGGCTCGATCGTCTCCTACATCCTCAAGATCACCGACCTCGACCCGCTCGCCGAGGGCCTGATCTTCGAGCGCTTCCTCAATCCCGGCCGCAAATCGATGCCGGATATCGACATCGACTTCTCGGTCCGCGGCCGCGAGCGGATGATCCGCTACGTCGGCGAGAAGTACGGCCGCGAATCGGTCGCCCAGATCATCACCTTCGGCAAGATGGCACCGCGTGCCGCGACCCGCGACGCCGCCCGTGTGCTCGGCTACGACTACGGGACCGGCGACCGCCTGGCGAAGCTGATCCCGGAGCCGATCATGGGCCGCAGCCCCTCGTTCGCGGAGTGCCTGAAGAAGGGCCAGGAGCTGAAGAGCACCTACGACGCCGAGCCGGACGCGAAGAAGATCATCGACGTCGCCCAGGGGCTCGAGGGGATCGTCCGCAACAACTCGATCCACGCCGCCGCGGTGGTGATCGCCGACCGGCCGCTGCAGGAGGTGGTGCCGCTGCAGCTCGCCGAGGATCGCAGTGCCCCGGCGGCCGCCGGCAGCGGCTCGGGCAAAGCCGAGCGCCAGTACAAGATCGTGACCCAGTACTCGATGGGCCCGATCGAGGAGATCGGCCTGCTGAAGATGGACTTCCTCGGCCTGCGCAACCTCGACGTGATCGAGGACGCGATCGAGATCATCCAGCGCTCGCGCGGGGAGACCGTCGACATGGAGGAGATCCCGATCGACGACGCCAGGACCTACGCGATGCTGGCCGGGGGCGACTCGACCGGGGTCTTCCAGTTCGAGTCGGAGGGCATGCGCGACGCCCTGCGCAAGGTCGGGCCGACCGAGTTCGCCGACCTCGTCGCCCTCGGCGCTCTCTACCGGCCCGGCGCGATGGCCTACATCCCCGCCTACGCCAAGGGCAAGAAAGACCCGACGACGGTCCGCTACCCGGACCCGCGCCTGCGCGCGATCACCGAGGAGACCCACGGCTGCGTCATCTACCAGGAGCAGTTGATGGAGATCTCGCGCTCGATGGCCGGCTTCACGGGTGCCGAGGCGGACGATCTGCGCAAGGCGATCGGCAAGAAGAAGCGCGAGCTGATGGCAACGATGAAGGACAAATTCATGCAGGGGCTGGCGGAATCGAAGACCGCTCCCAACGTCGCCAAGGACCTCTGGAAGCTGAACGAAGCGGCCGCCGACTACTCCTTCAACAAGTCCCACGCCGCCTGTTACGGGCTGATCTCCTACCGCACCGCCTATCTCAAGGCCAACTACCCGGCCGAGTACATGGCGGCGGTGATCTCCTCGGTGATGAGCACCAAAGACAAGGTCCCGTTCTTCGTCAACCGCTGCGCGGAGATGGGGATCGACGTGCTGCCGCCCGACGTCAACTCCTCCGACCACAGCTTCGTCGTCAACGAGAAGGCGATCCGCTTCGGCCTCGACGCCGTCAAGAACGTCGGCCACTCGGCCGTGGAGGCGATCCTGCGCGCCCGCGAGGATGGCGAGATCGCCTCGATCTGGGACTTCTGCGAGCGGGTCGACTCGCGCGCGGTGAACAAACGGGCGATCGAATGCCTGGTCAAGTGCGGCGCCCTCGACTCGACCGAGGCGACCCGCAAGGGGATGCTGGAAACCCTGCCCGCGGCGCAGTCGGCGGGTCAGAAGGCGCAGGAGGACGCGCAGATGGGCCAGGGCTCTATCTTCGATTTCGGCGAAGACACGGAGGCCGGCGGCGCGGCGAAATCCCAGGCCCACCACCGGCCGCCGATCTCCGCCATCGAGTTCGACCGGGCCGAGCTGCTGGCGCTGGAGAAGGAGACGCTCGGCACCTACCTCTCCTCGCACCCGCTGACCGAAGTCGGGCCGGCGCTACGGGCCCGGGTCGACTGCAGCCTGGCTCAGCTGGGAAGCAGGCCCGACGGCTCCTGGGTGACGGTCGGCGGGATCGTCGTCGAGTGCAAGAAGATCCGCACCAAGAGCGGCTCGCAGATGATGTTCGCGACGCTCGACGACGTCGAGGGCCAGGTCGAGATGCTGGTCTTCAAGGCCGACGAGTCAGAGAACGCCCAGGTGATCGCCCCGGACGCGATCGTCGTCGTCCGCGGCAGGCTCGACCACAAGGACCGCGGTGAGACCAAGCTGGTCGTCCAGGAGGCGCAGCGCTTCGAACCCGACGCCGCCGAGATCGCCCGCGCGCCCAAGGCCACGGCGGTGCCCTCGGGGCCGTTCAAGGTCGAGGTCGATCCGAGCCGCCTCAGCTCCGGCCTGGTCGACGAGCTCAAGGCAGTGCTCGAACACCACAAGGGCGACGCCGACGTCCACCTGGTCATGCAGACCAGCGAGGGCCCGCGCAGCCTGCGGCTCGGCAACGACTACCGGGTGCGCCCTTCCAGCGGCCTCCTGGCGGAGATAGACCACGTCCTCGGCCAGGCCGCCCTGGCCGCGTGAAAACCGGCGCATCTCGGCGTCCTCGGTGGCTTGTGTGCCGAGCACACGGCGCTCCCTGCGTCCTTGACCTGCTTGGTTTTCCCGCGGCCAGCCTCACCTAGACTTATTCAATGACCGTTACGCGCACCGAGGTTGGCGAGTGCCGCCAGTGCCGCTCCTTCTGCGACAAGATGGTCGAGCCGCGCGGCTGTATCGAGCTCGGCTGCCGCTTCCTCTACAGCTACGTCGATCGCTTCAATGGCCAGCAGTACGTCGGCTGCATGCAGGAAGTGTTCGCGGCCGAGGTCGAGCTCTCGGCGGTGCTCGAGCCCGGCGGCTTCGGCGGCGTCAAGATGACCGGCAAGTCGCTGCCGCACTGCCAGTTCATGGTCGAGCAGGCCTACGAGGGCTCGGGCGAGTCCTACGACTGCGTCAACCGCCGCTTCTTCGACTGCACCGAAGACGGCGCCGAGGGCCTGCGCGCCTTCGATCTGCGCGACGTCTAAAGCGACACGAATCCGTGTAAAGAGACACCGTTTCGTGTAAGGTTCACCGCCATGACTGAGACGGCGGGAGTTGCAGAGATCGACGCGGACCAGGTTCTGGCCGAGGTCACAGGAGCGGGCGCAGGGCCCGATCAGGAGGGCCCGAAGTTCACGCTCGAGCTCAACCAGGACCAGAAGGACATCAAAGAGTGGGTCCACGGCTTCGCGGAGGGCGTCGTCCGCCCGGCCGCCGAGGAGTGGGACGAGCGCGAGGAAACCCCGTGGCCGATCATCAAAGAGGCCGCGGACATCGGCCTCTACAGCTTCGAAGCGCTGGGCCAGTTCTGGTCCGACGAGACCGGCCTGACCCTGCCGATCGCCAACGAGGAGCTGTTCTGGGGCGACGCCGGCATCGGCATGGCGATCATGGGCACCGCGCTCGCCGTCGCCGCGATCTTCGGACAGGGAACCCCGGAGCAGATGGGGGAGTGGATCCCCCAGTGCTTCGGTACCGCCGACGACGTCAAGCTGGGCGCCTTCTGCGCCTCCGAGCCGGATGCCGGCTCCGACGTCTCGGCGATCCGCACCAGCGCCAAGTACGACGAAGCCACGGACGAGTGGGTGATCAACGGCCAGAAGGCCTGGGCGACCAACGGCGGTATCGCCAACGTCCATGTCGTGATCGCCACGGTCGACCGCGAGCTCGGCTCGCGTGGCCATGCCGCCTTCATCATTCCCCCCGGGACCAAGGGCTGCGAGCAGGGCACCAAGGTCAAGAAGCACGGTCTGCGCGCCTCGCACACCGCCGACGTCCACCTCGACGACTGTCGTGTCCCCGGCGCCTGCCTGCTGGGCGGCAAAGAGAAGCTCGACGAACGTCTGGCGCGGGTCCGCGAGGGCAAGAAGTCGAAATCGCAGGCGGCGATGCAGACCTTCGAGGCGAGCCGGCCGACGGTCGGCGCCCAGGCGCTCGGGATCGCCCGCGCCGCATACGAGTACGCGCTCGAGTACGCCAAAGAGCGCCGCCAGTTCGGCAAGGCGATCATCGAGAACCAGTCGATCGCCTTTGCCCTGGCCGACATGAAGCTGGAGATCGACGCGGCCAGGCTGCTGGTCTGGCGCGCCGCCTGGATGGGCCGCACCGGCCAGACCTTCGAGAACGCCGAGGGCTCGATGTCGAAGCTGAAGGCCGGCGAGGTCGCCGTCTGGGCGACCGAGCGGGCGATCCAGATCCTCGGCGGCAACGGATACACCCGGGAGTTCCCGGTCGAGCGGATGCACCGCGACTCGAAGATCTACACGATCTTCGAGGGCACCTCGGAGATTCAGCGCCTGGTCATTTCGCGCGCTATTTCCGGTGTCCACGTCAAATAGAGGATTTACGGCGGGAGAGCGAGGGGCCGGTGCAAGCCGGCCCCCGTCGCCTGCTCTGAAGCGGCCGAGGAGGGTCGGTGGGGTGCCCTCTCACAGAGGCCGTCGCGCAGCTGGGTCGCACCTGGCGCTGCGGAGCGTGGCCGCCTGAGCCTCTGTGAGAGGGCACCCCACCGACCTCTCTACAGCCTCAGAACAGCCTCCGGGCGGCGGAAGCTCTCCCTTGCGCGGGGAGGGAGACTGCCGTCCGAGGGGCACAGGCATCCCTCCTTCGATCGTCCTTCCTACTTATGCCGCCTCTTCAGCCCTTCGCGACGGAGTTTCTTGGCCAGGGTGACTTCTTTCTTGTCGGACCCTTTCTTGTCCGGGCCGGGGGTCTCCAGGGTGGCGGGGAGGCCCTCGAAGCGGGGCTCGGAGAGGAAGGCGGCGAGGCCGCGTTTGCCCATCTCGCCTTTGCCGATATTGGCGTGGCGGTCGCGGCAGGAGCCGAGGGGGGCCGCCGCGTCGTTGACGTGGACGCAGCCGAGGCGGTCGATGCCGATCTTGGCGTCGGCTTCGTCGAGAACCTCGCTGAGGTGGGTTTCGTCAGTGATGTCGTAGCCCTGGACGAACATGTGGCAGGAGTCGAGGCAGAGGCCGAGGCGCCTGCCGCCACCGGCTCCCTCGATCAGGTCGGCGGTCTGGTCGAAGTCGCGGCCGAGCAGGCCCTTGTGTCCGGCGGTCTGCTCGAGCAGGAGCGGGCAGCTGTCGCTGTCCTCGAGGGCGGCGGCGATGGTTTTCGCGGCGCGTTTGATCGAAGGGGCAAGGGGCTCGCCTTTCTGGGCCCCCGGGTGGAGGACGACGCCGGCGGCGCCGATGCCATCGCCGATCCGCAGGGCGTGGGTGAGCGAGGCGAGGGACTTCTTGCGCAGCTCCCTGTCCTTGCTGGCGCAGTTGATCAGGTAGACGGCGTGGATCACGACGGCTTCGACCCTGGAGGCGCCCATCGCCTCGCGGAAGGCGGCGAAGTCCTCCTCGCCGTATTTCGTCGGCCGCCACATGCGCGGGCTCTGGTGGAAGATCTGGATAGATTCGCAACCGCGCTCCTCGCCGCGCTCGACCGCTTTGGTGAGTCCACCCGACGTCGAGACGTGCGCTCCTACGAACATGACCAGCGATAACCCCCGATTGAGATTTGCCCCTTCGCCGACCGGTGCGCTGCACATCGGCGGAGCGAGGACGGCACTCTATAACTGGCTCGCGGCGCGCCACGAGGGTGGCGCGCTGGTGCTGCGGATAGAGGACACCGACCGCGAGCGCTCGACCGCGGAGAACGTCGAGCAGATCCTCGACGCGCTGCGCTGGCTGCAGCTGGACTGGGACGAGGGGCCGGTCTCCCAGGCTGAGCGGGCCGACCGCCACGCGGCGGCTCTGGCGCTGCTGCTCGAGTCCGGTGCCGCCTACCGCGACTCGGCGACGGCCAAGGACGTCGAGGCCTGGAAGGCCGAGCACGGCGCCGGCAGCGGCTACCGCGGCACCCCCACCGAGGAGCCGGGGGCGGCGATCCGCCTGCGGGTGCCGGACGCTGGGGAGACCGTGGTCGAGGACCTGCTCCGCGGTCCCGTCTCCTTCCCGAACGCGAGCTACGACGACTTCGTGATCGCCCGTGGCGACGGCAGCGTCCTCTACAACTTCGCCGTCGCGGTCGACGACGCCGAGATGGGGATCACCGACGTCGTCCGCGGCGACGACCACCTCTCGAACACCCCCAAGCAACTGCTCGTGCTCGCCGCGCTCGGCCACCAGCCGCCCCGCTACGCGCACCTGCCGCTGCTGCACGGCCCCGACGGCAAGAAGCTCTCCAAGCGCCACGGTGCCGCCTCGGTCCAGGAGCTGCGCGAGGCCGGCTTCCTGCCGGCGGCGGTGCGCAATTACCTGGCGCTGCTCGGCTGGGGCACCGACGACGACACGACGTTGATGTCGACCGAGGAGCTGGTCAGGCGCTTCCGGGTCGCCGACGTCGGCAGGTCGGCGGCGATCTTCGACGAGAAGAAGCTGCGCTGGCTGAACGGCCGCTTCATGCGCGAGCTGCCGCTCGACGAGTACACGGCCGCGGTCGCTCGCCATCTCGGTCGTGAGCCCGACGAAGCGTTGCGCGGTGCCTGCGAGATCGCCCAGGAGAAAGCGCAGACGCTGGCGGAGGTCTGGCCGCTGATCCGCTTCCTCTTCGAGCCCCCGGTCGACGACCCGAAGTCCTGGGCGAAGGTGATGAAGGAGGAATCCGGGGCGATGCTGGAAGCCGCCGCCGGGGCTCTGGAGGCGGCCGAGCCATTTGACCCGGAGACGATCGAGGCGGCCCTGGCGCCCCTGCTGGAGCGCTTCGAGGTCAAGCCGGGCAAGCTCTACCAGCCGATCCGGGTCGCGATAACCGGCAGCTCGGTCTCGCCGGGGATCTTCGAGTCGCTGTCGGCTTTGGGCAGGGAGCAGGCGGTCGGGAGGATTCGTACGGCGGCTGGGCGCTTGGAGGATTCAAAACTGGACGGATGATCGAGGTGCGTGGCCGGTTTGAAAGCACTTTTCGGCTAAACCAAACGTCTTCCACTGCCGATGTGTTGTGCCGATGGCTGTATCGACCACTCAGAGCAACGGCAAGGTGGCAGTTCAGGACCTTCCCGCGGAGGCCAACGGGTCTCGCGGCACAGCGGCTCCAGGCAGCCGGCTCGCCGACGCCTTCGAGGCGGTCGAGCGCTTTCCGGTCCTGATCGAGTCGCGTGAGCGGGTCATCGCCGCCGCCACCGCCGAGACCGCCCGCGTCGGCGACCTGGTCGAGGCGGTCGAGTCCGATGTCGCCCTCTCGATCTCCGTCCTGCGCTTCGCCAATCGCAACGGCCTGGTGGCCGGCGGGGTCGGCGGCATCCCCGAGGCGATCGAGGTGCTCAAGCCCTCCGGCGTGCTGGCGATCGCCGGCACCGCGCCCAGCTTCGACTTCTTCGAGTCCAACGGCGGTTGGGAGTTGAAGCCGGAGCGCTTCCGCGTCCACGCCCTCGCCACCCAGCGCGCCGCCGACCAGATCGGCCGCGTGGTCGGCTGGGTCGAACGCGACGAGCTGGCCGTCGCCGCCCTCCTGCACGACGTCGGCCGCCTGGTCATCTCCAGGCTTCATCCCGGCTACAAGGTGTATTTCGACGCCGTCTCGCGGACTCCCGAGCAGCGCCTGCGCGACGAACGCGACCAGCTCGGCATCGACCACACCCTCGTCGGCGGCGTTCTCGCCCGGCGCTGGAACCTGCCGCAGCGCATCGCCGTGGCAATCGAGCGCCACCACGCCGAGGACGCCGACGGCTTCGCGGCGATGGTCGCGACCGCGGACATGGTCGCCCACTACTCCCAGGGCGAGGCGATCTCACCGGAACGGCTGCGGGGCAGCGCCGAGCGCTGCGGCCTCGGTACAGACGCGCTCCGCGACCTTCTCTACGAGCTGCCCCTGGTCCGCAAGGACGCCTCCCGGATCAGCGAGCCCTGTCCGCTCTCCGCCCGGGAGCTCGACGTCCTCCGCCACCTCTCCGAGGGCATGGTCTACAAGCAGATCGCCAGCGAGATGCAGCTCTCCGTTTCAACCATCCGCACCCACCTCCACAACGTCTACGGCAAGATCGGCGCCGTCGACCGTGCCCAGGCGGTTCTCACCGCCCGCGATTGCGGCTGGATCTAACCGGCTAGTCGATCAGGCACTCGCGCAGGGCGATTGCCACGGCGTGCGTTCGGTTCTTGGCCCCGAGGCGGGCGAGGGCGACCTTGATGTGGGTCTTCACGGTCTCTTCGCTGAGGTCGAGTTCGCGTGCCGCCACTGTGGTCGACTCGCCGTCGGCCAGCAGCTGCAGGATCTCGCGCTGGCGCCGGGTCAGCTTGCCGCGGCTGCCTTTCGGCGGCACGGCCGGATCGACGTAGCTCTCCTGGGCGGCGGCCGCGGCGACTGCGCGGCGCAGCTCGGCGGGGCTGGCGGTTCGCGCCACATAGGCGCTGGCGCCGGCCTGTATCGAGGCGCTGGCGATGTGACGCTCGGGGCGCTCGCCGTGGGCGACGATGCCGAGCACGGGCGAAGAGCGGTGCATGGCGCGGATCGCGTCCTGGCCGCTGATCGAGGCGCCGGTGTCGTTCAGCCGCCAGCGCATGTCGACGATCGCGACGTCGAAGTCGTCGATGTCCTGGACGAGGGCGAGGGCCTCCTCGCGGCTGGAGGACTCGTGGATCTCGAAGCTGTCCTCGAGCACGCCACGGACTCCGAGCCGGACAAGTGGGTGATCGTCGATCACAAGGCAGTTTGGGCGCTCGCTCAGGACTGCTTCCGATCACTCGTTTGCGGATTGGACCCGTCTGCCGGTAACGACCCCGTCGATCCCGATCCTAGCCCAGCCCGGATCGGTGCGGTAGAAAGGGCGTCGTGATCTCGATCACCTCCAAGTCCCGCTACGCGGTCGTCGCCCTCGCCGAGCTCGCCCGCTCCGGCGAGCGGCCGGTGCCGATCAAGGAGCTGGCCGAGCGCCGCGAGATCCCCGAGCAGTTCCTCGAGCAGCTCTTCTCGACCCTGCGGCGGGCCGGTTTGCTGACCAGCCATCGCGGCATGCGCGGCGGCTACACGCTCTCGCGCCCGGCCGAAGAGATCACCGTGCTGGAGGTCGTGCAGGCGCTGGACGGCAAGATTGGCCAGGAGGCCGACGAGGCGGGCGGAATCTGGTCGGAGGGAGTGACGGCGCTGCGCAAGGTCTTCGGCCAGACCACGATCGCCGAAGTCGCCCGCCGCGAGGCCGAAGAGTCCGGCTCCGGGATGTACTTCATCTGATGGCGGAGGTGGGGAGATGACCGGATCCGAAGAGGGAAAGAGCGCGGCCGGAATTCGTCCCGAGGCCTCGGCCGCGGTCGGCAACACACCGATCGTGCTGCTGGACAGGCTCGCCGAGGGGCTGGGCGCGCAGGTCTGCGCCAAGCTCGAGTACTTCAATCCCGGCGGCTCGGTCAAGGACCGGATCGGGGTGGCGATGATCGACGCCGCCGAAGAGGCGGGGCTGGTCAAGCCCGGCCGCTCGGTCGTGGTCGAGCCGACCAGCGGCAACACCGGGATCGCCCTGGCGATGGTCTGCGCGGCGCGCGGCTACGAGCTGATCCTGACTCTGCCCGAGGGGATGAGCCGCGAGCGTTCCAAGCTGCTGCGCGCCTACGGGGCGGAGGTCCGCGAGACGCCCTCGCTGGGCGGGATGAACGAGGCGGTCGCCCTGGCCGAGGAGATCTGCGAGCAGCGCAAGGCCTTCATGCCGATGCAGTTCTCCAACCCCGCCAACGCCGAGGCCCACCGGCGCACCACCGCGGAGGAGATCTGGCGCGACACCGGCGGCCAGGTCGGCGCCTTCGTCGCCGGGGTCGGCACGGGGGGGACGATCACCGGGGTCGGGCGGTTGCTGCGCGAGCGCGCCCCCGAGGCACTGGTGGTCGCGGTCGAGCCGGCCAGCTCCCCGGTCCTCTCCGGCGGCGCCCCGGGCCCGCACAAGATCCAGGGGATCGGCGCCGGCTTCGTCCCCGAGTTGCTGGACCGCTCGGTGATCGACGAGATCGTCGCGGTCTCCGACGAGGACGCCCTGGAGACGGCCCGGCTGGCGGGCCGCGAGGAGGGCATCCTGGCTGGGATCTCCGCCGGAGCGAACATCAAAGCCGCGCTCGAGATCGCGGCGCGGCCGGAGATGGCCGGCAAGAGGGTGGTGACGGTCGTCTGCGACTCGGGCGAGCGCTACATGTCCCTACCCTTCTTCTCACCATGAGCAGGTGGAAGAGGGCGGTCTCCGAGGTGCGCGCCGACGTCGCCACGGCCCGCGACCGCGACCCGGCCGCCCAGGGCGTATCCAGCTTCGAGATCCTCAGCAGCTGGGCCGGCGTGCAGGCGCTGCTCGCCCACCGCGCCGCCCACGCCCTGGTGGAGTCCGGGGTACCGGTGCTGCCCAGCGTGATCGCCTACGCGGCCCGGATCGTGACCGGAGTGGAGATCCACCCCGCTGCCCAGATCGGCAGGGAGTTCTTCATCGACCATGGCGCCGGCGTCGTGATCGGCGAGACGGCGCGGATCGGCACCCGGGTGACGCTCTACCAGGGGGTGACGCTGGGCGGCACCGGCTTCCAGCGCGGCAAGCGCCACCCGACACTCGGGGACAACGTCACCGTCGGCTCCGGGGCCAAGCTGCTCGGCCCGATCGCGGTCGGCGACGGCGCCAAGGTCGGCGCCAACACGGTCGTGGTCGAGGACGTGCCGCCGGGCGCGACCGTGGTCGGCAACCCCGGCCACCCGGTCCGGGTCGAGGGCAAGCGGGTCGAGGGGCCCGACGCCGACTGGATCCACCTGCCGGACCCGATCGCCGACGCGATCAAGGGCCTCTCGGAGCGGATCGCGGACCTCGAGCGGCGGCTGGCGGAGCTCGACGGTGCCGACGGCCCGGCCGCGGGCTCGCCGGAGATCCACCCCCGCACCGGCCGTTCGTCGGCCGGTGGCTGAGATAGCGTCCGCTCCCAGCGTCTGTCTCAGTCCGCGATTCACCATTCGAAAGGCACCGTCTTGAAAAAGCGTCACCTGCTCCTTCCCTGTCTGTTGATCTTCTCCGCACTGGCCCTGGTGGCGTGCGGCGGCGGCAGCAGCGACGAATCGGAAATCGAAGAAGCGATCGAAACCTCGGCGACCACGGGCGATCCGTCCAACTGCACCAAGCTCGAGACCGCGAACTTCGTCGAACAGAGCACCAGCGAAAGCGGCAAGGCAGCGATCAAGGCCTGCGAAGAAGAAGCCAAGAAGGATCCGGAAAGCAGGGCCGAATCGGTCGAAGTGACCGAAGTCGAAGTCGATGGCTCGAAGGCGACGGCGAACGCGGCGATCAGCGGCGGCAGCCTTGACAGCCAGACGGTCTCGATCGCCCTGGTCGAAGAAGACGGCTGGAAGCTCGACGAACTCACCGGCTTCGTCAAGCTCGACCAGGGAGCCCTGGCGCAGGTGTTCGAAACCCAGCTCGAAAAGTCCGGCGAACTCAACTCAAAGCAGACAAGCTGCATCGTCGAAGGGATCGAAGAAATGCCGCAGGCGGAAATCGAAGAAGTCATCCTCAGCGGCAACTCGACTCCGATCGAAGAACTCGCCGAAGGCTGCGCCTAGGCACCTGAAGCAGGTAGCGCCCGCCGAGCGTCTGGCTATGCTCGGCGGGTGACCTTTCAGGCTCAGTTCGAGACTCCGCCGGAAGGCCAGCCCGGCTCCGGCGCCGCGCCCACGGAGGTCGGGGCGGACCGGGTCGAGCGGCTGCTCGCGGGCCTCAATCCACCCCAGCGGGAGGCCGTCGAGCACAGCGAGGGCGCCCTCCTGGTCATCGCCGGCGCCGGCTCGGGCAAGACCCGGGTCCTGACCCACCGGATCGCCTACCTGCTGGCCACCGGCGAGGCTCGCCCGGGCGAGATCCTCGCGATCACCTTCACCAACAAGGCGGCCGCGGAGATGCGCGAGCGGGTCGGCGAGCTGATCGGCCGCTCGGTGCGGGCGATGTGGGTGACGACCTTCCACTCGGCCTGCGCGCGGATGCTGCGCGTCGACGCCGAGCGCCTCGGCTACTCGCGCGGCTTCACGATCTACGACCAGTCGGACTCGCTGCGGATGCTCAAACGCTGCCTGCGCGAGCTCGGGGTGGACCCGAAACGCTACCCGCCGCGGGCGATCCACTCGAAGATCTCCGGGGCCAAGAACCAGCTGGTCGACAGCGACATGTACGCGGAAATGCAGGGCAGCGTCTTCGAGGAGGTCGTCGCCGAAGCCTTCCCGCTCTACGAGAAGCGGATGCTCGAAGCCAACGCGATGGACTTCGACGACCTGCTGGTGCGCACGGTCAACGCCCTGGAGCTCTTCGAGGACGTGCGCGAGCGCTGGCGGCGGACCTTTCGCCACGTGCTCGTCGACGAGTACCAGGACACCAACCACGCCCAGTACCGGCTGCTGCAACTGCTCGCCGCCGAGCACGGAAATCTGATGGTGGTTGGCGACGAGGACCAGTCGATCTACAGCTTCAGGCATGCCGATATCCGCAATATTCTGAGCTTCGAGGAAGACTTCCCGGATGCCGCCGTGGTCAAGCTCGAGCAGAACTACCGCTCGACCCAGACCATCCTCTCGGCTGCCAACGCGGTCGTCGAGCGCAACCGCGAGCGGCGGCCGAAGGAGCTCTGGACCGATATCGAGGGCGGCGAGCTGGTCCAGCTCTCCGAGCTGAACGACGATCACGAGGAGGCACGCTGGGTGGCGGCGGAGATCGAGCGGCTCGGCGAGGAGCACGGGGTCGCCCGCTCCGACGTCGCGGTCTTCTACCGCACCAACGCGATGAGCCGGATCCTCGAGGACACGCTGGTCCGCTTCGAGGTCCCGTACCAGGTGATCGGCGGCACCAAGTTCTACGACCGCGCCGAGGTCAAGGACGCCGTCGCCTATCTCAGCCTGCTCTTCAACCCGGCCGACCAGGTCTCCTTCGCGCGGATCGTCAACTCGCCGCGGCGGGGCATCGGCGATACCACCCAGGGCCGGCTCGCCGCCTACGCGAACACCGCCGGGCTGACGATCTGGGAGGTGATCGAACGGGCCGAGGAGGTGCCGGGGCTGAGCGCCGCCGCGATCAAGGCCGTCTCGCGCTTCTTCGAGACGATGGACCTGCTGCGAGCGCGGGTGGACGCGGGGTCGTCGGTCAGCGACCTCCTCCAGGCCGTCCTGAGTGAGACCGGCTACCTGGAAGCGCTCGAAGCCGAGCGCACCGTCGAAGCCGAGGGGCGGGTCGAGAACCTCGAAGCGCTGAGCGAGGCCGCCGCCGAGTTCGACATGAACCGCGAGCGCGAGGGGGAGAGCGAGGTTCCGCCCTTGGAGGAGTTCCTGCAGCAGATATCGCTGCTCAGCGACCAGGACTCGATCGAGGACAAGCAGGAGCTGGTCACCCTGATGACCGTCCACAACGCCAAGGGACTGGAGTACGACACGGTCTTCGTGGTCGGCTGCGAGGACGGTTCCTTCCCCCACATGCGAGCGCTCGAAGAGGGTGGCGAAGAAGAGGAGCGCCGCCTCTGTTACGTCGCCATCACCCGCGCCCGTCGGCGCCTCTATATGACCTGGGCCCGCGAGCGCCGCCTCTTCGGGCGGGCCGAGCGGAACCTGCCCTCGCGCTTCATCGACGAGTTGCCGGTGGAGCTGACCGAGCGCCACGCGACGGCCTCGAGCACCGTCGGCGGCATGACCTGGAACCCCTCGCCGACGGCCGACCCGGCCCAGCCGGTCGACCCGGGGCCGGCGCTGGAGATGCAGACCGGCGACGACGTCGTCCACGCCAGCTTCGGCGACGGCGTCGTCACCGCGGTCGAGCCCGGCGGCGTGGTCGTCGTCCGCTTCTCCGGCGACGGCGCCGAGCGCAAGCTGATGGCCGACTACGCGCCGATCCGGAAGCGCTAGCGATGGCGGCGCGGGTCATCGACGGCAAAGCCGTGGCCGCGACGGTGCGCGAGCGGGTCCGCGAGGGCGTCGCCCAATACAGCTCCGAGGCCGGCCGCGTCCCGGGTCTGGCGACGGTGATCGTCGGCGACGATCCGGCCTCGGCGATCTACGTCAACATGAAGCACAAGGCCTGCGAGGCAGCGGGCATGTACTCGGTCCACCACGGGCTGGCAACCGAGACGAGCCAGAGCGAGCTGCTGGAGCTGGTCGCCGCGCTTTGCGTCGACGAGCGGATCGACGGGATCCTCGTCCAGATGCCGCTCCCGGAGCAGATCGATCCCGATGCGATCGTCGCCGCGATCGACCCGACCAAGGACGTGGACGGGCTCACTCCGGTCAACGCCGGCCTGCTCGCCCACGGGACGCCGGGGCTGACCCCCTGCACCCCGACTGGGGTAATGGAGCTGCTGCGCCATGAGGAGGTCGAGCTGGAGGGCGCCGAGGCGGTCGTCGTCGGTCGCTCGAAGCTGGTCGGCGTACCGGTAGCGCGGCTGCTGCTCTCCGCCAACGCGACCGTCACCGTCTGCCACTCGCGGACCCGCGACCTCGCCGCGACCTGTCGCCGCGCTGACGTCCTCGTCGCCGCGGCGGGGGTGCCCAGGCTGCTCGGCGCCGACGCGGTCAAGCCCGGCGCCGTCGTCATCGACGTCGGTGTCAACCGGCTTGAGGAGGGGCTGGTCGGCGACGTCGACTTCGAGTCCGCCGTCAAGATCGCCTCGGCGATCACCCCGGTTCCGGGTGGGGTCGGCCCGATGACGATCGCGATGCTGCTGGTAAACACCTTGCAGGCCGCCCGTGCGCGGGCTCTGCCGGGCGCCGCGTAGAAGGGTCGGCCATTCCGTTCGCGAATAGGCCTGAAGCGGAATAGGGTCGGAACGACCGGCCAAGCTTCGACGGAGAGGGATGCCCTGATGGACGTAGACAAGCTCAGCACCGGAGAGAGGGTCGCCGGCGTATCGGCGGTGCTGCTCTTTATCTTCATGTTCTTCGACTGGTTCAGCGTCGAAGTCTCGGGGGGTAGCGGCGTCTTCACCGCGAGTGCGGTCGCCGGTGGCAACGCCTGGGACGCGCTGGACTTCATCCCGATCGTCCTCATCGTCACCATTCTCGCCGCGCTCGGCGTCGTCGCCCTGCGCCTCACCGACTCCGCCTACGAGCCGCCGATCTCGGCCAACGCCGTGGTCTCCGTGCTCGGTGGCCTCTCGGTGCTGCTGATTCTCTTCCGCATCGTCGACACTCCGGGCGGCGGCAGCATCCCCGGTCTCTCCGTCGATGTCAGCCCCGCGCTGGGCATCTTCCTCGGCCTCCTGGCGGCGATCGGCATCGCCTACGGCGGCTACCGCGCGATGCAGGAGGAAGGCGCTTCCTTCGGCGACGTCGGCGATCGCCTCTCGGGCGGATCCGGCACCGGTCCGGGCGCAGGCTCGCCGCCGCCCCCGCCGTCTTCCGCGACCCCGCCGCCGCCACCTTCTTCGCCGGCAGCCGGTGGCACCCCGCCCCCGCCCGCGCCTCCCGCCGGCGGAGACCAGTCGCCTCCGCCGCCACCATCCCCTCCAAGCAGCTGATAGCCGGAATTCGCTCGCGGATGACCGCCCCCGGCGTCGAAAAAGTTAAGCGGAACCCCCACCGGCAACCCCCCTCGCCACCTGCTTCGCGAAGGCGATCACGGTCATCATCGGGTTGACCCCAACCGAGGTCGGGAAGAGCGAGGCGTCGGCCACGTAGAGGTCGCGGGTGCCGTTGACGGATCCGTCGGGGGCGCAGGCTCCTTCGCCGGGGTCGGCGGCGATCCGCGCCGTCCCCATCGGGTGGAAGGCCTCCAGGCGCAGCTCCGAGGGCCTGAAGGTGGTCGCCTCGAACCTGGCCAGGTCGCCCGGCTTGAGGACCCCGACCCGGGGGATGTTGGGATAGACCTCGGTGGCGCCGGCGGCGAAGTGGATCTCGGCGGCGCGGGCGATGCCGAAGGCGAGCCGGCCGGCGTCGTCCTTGGTCAGCTTGTAGCTGGCTCGCAACGAGCCCTCGGCGCCGAGGCCGACGCGACCGGAGGAGTGGTCGCAGAGGTGGACGCCGATCGAGCCGATGTGGCCGAAGTCGAGCATCGCTTCCTGGTGGGTGCGACCGGAACCGAGCAGCCAGGCGCCGCCGAAGGCGAGCGGGGTGAAGGTCGCCTCGAGCAGGACCCGCTGCTGCTCCCACTCGTCGACGTAGAAGCTCTGCATGACGCCGTCCCAGCCGCGCACCTCCTCGCCGTAGCGGGCACCGACCCAGCAGGCGGGGTGGATGTGGAGGTTGCGGCCGACGTGGCGCCCGCCGAGCCCGGAGCGCTGCAACAGCTCCGGCGTGCCGAGGGCGCCGCCGGCGGCGATCGTGGCGCGGCGGGCGCGGACGGTGAAGGGGCGGCGCCTGCCGCCGCCGGCCGAGATCGAGCAGCTGACCCCGGCTGCGCGCCCGTCCTCGACGATGACCCGGTCGACCTGGACGCCGGCACGGATCCGCGCCCCGGCGGCGACCGCCCGCGGCAGGTAGCTGACGTGCATGCCGCGCTTGGCGTCGATCTCGCAGCCGAAGGGGCAGGAGCTGCACTGCACGCAGCTGCCGGCGTTGCGGTGGATCGGGGCGCCGCTGGCGCCGATCGCGGCCGCGCCCTCCATCGCCAACTGGCCGTTGCGGCCCATCCGCTCCGGGTCGAGCTGGGTGACGTGGAGGAACTCCTCGGCCTCGGCGTAGTCGGCGTCCAACTCGCCGGCCCAGGAGAGGCCGAAGCGCTCCTTCCAGTCGTCGAGAATCGGGCCCGGGGCGCGGAAGCAGGTGCCTGAGTTGATCACGGTCGTGCCGCCGACGACCTTGGCGACCGGAACCGGGATCGGCGGCCGGCCTTCGGCGATGGTGAGGCCGCCGTCGCGGTAGAGCTCGGCGATCGCGTCGAGGTGGTCGCTGGGGTAGCTGTCGCGGGTGTGATGCTCGCCTGCCTCGAGCACGATCACGTCGAGGCCCGCCTCGGCCAGGGTCGCGGCGGCGACCGCACCGCCGGCGCCGGAGCCGACGATGACCACGTCGCATTCCTCGCCCTCGCCGGGCGGCTGGGTGTCGCCAAGCGTCCCGGCCGGCTCCGGCAGCGAGCCGTCGGCAAGCCCGCAGCCGACCTTGAAGCCGATCCGCTCCTGCACCTGCGGAGTCACCGCGTAGCCGAGGGTCGAGAAGAGCTTGGCCATCAGCAGCAGGTCGTGGCGCAGGGAGAGGCGCGAGCCCTCGAGCTTCTCGAGACACGCCTCCTGGGCGGCCGGGTCGAGGCGGCTGAAGCGGCGCGGGAAGGGCAGCCACTCGAAGGCGCGGAGGCCGAGCTTGAGCCGGGCCAGGGCCCGCGGCGGGACGGAGCCGAGGAAGTCGGCGACCGGCCCGGAGACGTCGACGTCGCGCTCGGCCGCGGGCAGGCCGTCGATGCCTGGCGCCATCGCCGCGCAGATCGCGCTCAGGGTGCGCTGCTCAGCGGCTGAAAGCCCCGGCGCGCGCTGTCAACCGGGGTCGGCGGGGCGGCCGATCCGGCCCGCCAGCACCCAGAGCCCGAGCGCCGCGAAGACCAGCGAGCCGTCGACGAGGAAGTTGAGCAGGTAGATGAAGACATGTTCGTCGGCCAGATAGAAGGCGAGCGAGCCGAGCGACGAGGCGGTCTTGCCGGCGGCGAGCACCAGCAGCAGCGGCCGGTAGCGGACGACGTCGGCCTGGACGACCAGGCAGATGCCGGTGATGACCACCATGTAGGCGAAGGCCAGCGCCAGCCAGAGGTGCTCCTGGGTGTGGGGGGCGCGGGGGAAGCTGCCGATCCAGTTGCCCAGGTCCGAGATCACGTCGAGCGTGCCGCTGGGCACGGCGATGAAGAGGATGCCGACGACGGCGAAGGTGAGGGCGAGCAGGCGCAGGCAGAGGACGACGAAACGCTCTGCGGCGGGTCCCTGCATCGGGCCGGACTCTAACTGGCTGAGCAGCCAGTCGCGCGCCGCCTAGAATCTCGCCGGTGATCGACCGCGAGCAGGTCCTCTACGTCGCCAAATTGGCCCGTCTGCGGCTGTCCGAGGAGGAGGTCGAGCAGATGACGGGGGAGCTGTCGGGGATCCTGGGGCACGTGGATCGGATCGGGAAGCTGGATCTGGAGGGCGTTGAGCCGACTTCGCACGTGGTCGCGCTGGAGAACGTGTGGCGGGCGGATGTGCCCTGGGAGAGCCTGCCGAAGGACGTGGCGCTGAGCTCGGCGCCGGAACCGGTCGACGGGGCGTTCAGGGTTCCCTCGCCCCAGGCCGACGCCTGATGGCGGAGATACTCGACCTGACGGCCCTTGCGGCCCACGAGGCGATGCGGGCGGGAGAGCTCTCCGCCGAGGAGTGCGCCGAGGCCTGGGTGGGCGCCGCCGCGGGCGACGAGCTGAACGCGTACCTCTGGCGCAGCGGCGAGGGCGGGGGCGAGGCGATCGAGACCGTCGAGGCCGGCCTGGCGCCGATCGCCGTCAAGGACATCTTCTGCACCGAGGGGGTGCCGACCACCGCCGGCTCGCGTATCCTCGAGGGCTACCGCCCGCCCTACACCGCGACCGCGGTGCGGCGCCTGCTCGAGGCGGGCGCGCCGGTGCTCGGCAAGACCAACATGGACGAGTTCGCGATGGGCTCCTCGAACGAGAACTCGGCCTACGGGCCGGTGCTCAATCCGTGGGACCGGAGCCGGGTCCCGGGCGGGTCCTCCGGCGGCTCGGCGGCCGCCGTCGCCGGCGGTCTCGCGCCCTGGGCGATCGGCACCGACACCGGCGGCTCGATCCGCCAGCCGGCGGCGCTCTGTGGGATCGTCGGCCTCAAGCCCACCTACGGCGCCATCTCCCGCTACGGGATGATCGCCTTCGCCTCCTCGCTCGACCAGTGCGGCCCGTTCACCCGCGACGTCAGCGACGCGGCGCTGCTGCTCTCGATCCTGCAGGGGAGCGATCCGCTCGACTCGACCTCGGTCGGTCTCGCCGGCGGGGTGCGGGTGCCCGACCGCGAGGGCCTGGCCGGCCTGCGCTTCGGGGTGCCGAGCGAGCTCGGCCGCGACGACGTCGACGCCGGCGTGCGCGAGGTCTTCGAGACGGCCCTGGCGCAGATCGAGAGCCTCGGCGGCGAGATCGCCGAGGTCTCGCTGCCGAACGCCGAGCACGGCATCTCCGCCTACTACGTGCTGGCCCCGGCCGAGGCCTCCTCGAACCTGGCTCGCTACGACGGCGTCCGCTACGGGATGCGGGCGGGGGCAGGAACCGACCTGCTCGACATGTACGAATCGACCCGCGCCGAGGGCTTCGGCGCCGAGGTCAAGCGGCGGATCATGCTCGGCACCTACGCGCTCTCCTCCGGCTACTACGACGCCTACTACGGCCAGGCGCAGAAGGTCCGCACCCGGATCGCCGAGGACTTCACCAACGCCTTCGCCAAGGTCGACTTCGTCGTCACCCCGACCTCGCCCTCGGTCGCCTTCGGCCTCGGCGAGAAGACCGCCGACCCGCTCTCGATGTACCTCAACGACTTCTTCACGGTGCCGATGAGCCTTGCCGGCATCCCGGCGATCTCGATCCCCGCTGGGCTGGCCGAGCCCGAGGGCGGCGGGCCACGGTTGCCGGTCGGCTTCCAGATCGCCGCCCCCGCCTTCGGCGAGCAGAAGCTGCTCGACGCCGCCTACGCGCTGGAGCAGGGGATCGGCTTCGACGCCAGGCCGGGTGGGACGAATGGCTGAGCTGGAGGCGGTGATCGGGCTGGAGATCCACGTCCAGCTGGCGACGAAGACGAAGATGTTCTGCGGCTGCGAGCTCTCCTTCGGCGACGAGCCCAACGTCCACACCTGCCCGATCTGCCTTGCCCACCCGGGGGTGCTGCCGGTGCCCAACGAACAGGCGATCCTCTACGCGCTGCAGATCGCCGCGGCGCTGGACTGCGAGGTCGCGCCCTGGTCGATCTTCCACCGCAAGAACTACTTCTATCCCGACAGCCCGAAGGCCTACCAGATCAGCCAGTACGACATTCCGCTCGCCGCCAACGGCCGCCTCGGCGACATCCGCATCCACCGCGCCCACCTCGAGGAGGACGCGGCGAAGATGATCCACGTCGGCGAGTCGGGCCGGATCCACGGCTCCGGCGCCTCCCTGGTCGACTTCAACCGCGGCGGCACGCCGCTGGTCGAGATCGTCACCGAGCCCGACCTGCGCGGCGCGGCCGAAGCGGCAGAGTGGGCGCGGCTGCTGCGTGAGACCGTCCGCCAGCTCGGCGTCTCCGACGTGAACATGGAGGAGGGGAGCCTGCGCTGCGACGCCAACGTCTCCGTGCGGCCCGCGGGCACGACCGAGCTGGGGACCAAGACCGAGCTGAAGAACATGAACAGCTTCCGCTTCCTGCAGCGCGGCGTCGAAGCCGAGCTCGAGCGCCAGCGCGAGCTGATCGAGGCGGGGGGGACGGTGACCCAGGAGACTCTCCACTTCGATCCCCAGAGCGGCACCCTCACTTCCCTGCGCTCGAAGGAGGAGGCCCACGACTACCGCTACTTCCCCGAGCCCGACCTGGTGCCCCTGGCGCCGACCGAGCAGATGCTGCGCGAGGCGCGGGAAGTGCTGCCGGAGTTGCCGGCGGCGCGGATCGAGCGCTACGCGAGCGAGCTGGGACTCGCCGCGGATGTCGCCGCCGGCCTCGCCGCGGATCCCGAGACCGCCGCTTATTTCGAGCGCGCCAAAGATGCCGCTACGGGTATCGAGCCCAAGGTGGTCGCGAACTGGGTGACCGGAGAGCTGGCCGCAGCCCTGCGCCAGGGCAACGAGGAGGGCGCCGCCTCCGACTCCAAGGTCGGCCCGGAGGCCCTCGCGGCCCTGATCGCGATGGTCCAGGAGAAGAAGATCTCCCACGGCAGCGGCAAGACGGTCCTCGCCGCCATGGTCGATGAAGGTGGGGACCCGGCCGCGATCGTCGAGCGCGAGGGCCTCGCCCAGATGTCCTCGGACGGCGGCGAGCTGGAGTCGATCGTCGCCGCGGCGGTCGAGGCCAACCCCGAAGCCGCGGAGCAGATCCGCGCCGGCAACGGCAAGGCGATCGGAGCGATCGTCGGCGCTGTCATGAAGGAGACCAAGGGCCGCGCCGACGGCGGCGAGGTCAACCGCCTGATCCGGGAGAAGCTCAGTCTCTAGCCGCGGACGTTCTGCTCGACTAGAGGCATTCGCCACTTTGTAACAACGTGTTACAAGGTTGCTATGGTCAAACCCGTGGCCTGGAACGTCGTCATCGCCGGTGGTGGATTTGGTGGGGCGGCGGCTGCGCGGGAGCTGGAGCGGACGCTGCCGAAGCAATCGGCGCGGTTGGTGCTCGTCAACGAGACCAACTTCATGCTCTACACGCCGTTCCTGCCGGAGGCTGCCGCCGGGACGCTGGAGCCGCGGCACGTGGTGACGCCGCTGCGGGACATCCTCAAGCGGACCTACCTGCGGCTGGGCTCGATCGTCGGGCACGATCCGGAGGCGAAGACGGTCGAGCTGCGGGCCAAGTACGGCGAAGTCGAGACGCTGCCGTACGACCAGCTGCTGCTCTCGCTCGGCTCGGTCTCGCGGGTCCTGCCGGTGCCGGGCCTGGAGCAGCACGCGGTCGGCTTCAAGAGCCTGGCCGACGCGATCTACCTCCGCAACCACGTCGTCGAGAGCCTCGAGGAAGCCAACGCGACCGAAGACCCGGCGCGGCGGGACGAACTGCTCACCTACGTCTTCGTCGGCGGCGGCTACGCCGGTCTGGAGGCGCTGGCCGAGCTGCAGGACTTCGCCGCCGACGCGATGGAGAGCTACCCGCGCGCCCGCCTGCACGGAATGCGCTGGGTCCTGGTCGAGGCGACCGGCCGGGTGCTGCCGGAGATCGACCCGCAGCTGGCCGACTACGCGCTGCGGGAGCTGCGCGGGCGCGGCATCGACATCCGCCTCGAGACCACCCTGGAGGAGGTCGGACCCAGCAGCGCCACACTGTCCAGCGGCGAGACGCTGCCGACGAAGACCGTCGTCTGGACCGCGGGGGTCGCGCCGCAGCCGATCCTCAAGGAGCTGAGCCTGCCGCTGGACGAGCGCGGCAGGGTCCCGGTCGACGAGTACCTGCAGGTGCAGGGCATGGACTCGGTCTGGGCGATCGGCGACTGCGCGGCCGCTCCTGACCCGCGCGGCGGCACCTGCCCGCCGACCGCCCAGCACGCGGTCAGGCAGGGCCCGGTGGCGGCGAACAACATCGCCTCGCGGCTCGGAATCGGCACCCCGAAGCCGTTCGAATACCGCAGCGAGGCCTCGTTCGTCAACCTCGGCCGCTACAAGGCGGTCGGGCGGATCGGCGACAAGACCTTCCGCGGCTTCCCGGCCTGGTGGCTGGCGCGCAGCTACCACATGAGCCAGATCCCGGGCCCGGCCCGCAAGGCCCGGGCGGTGCTCGACTGGACCGCCAGCCTGCCCTTCAGCCGCGACATCTCCGAGGTCGGCTCGATCGGCCACCGCAAGCCGCTCGTCTAGCCCGTCGACCGCCAGTGCGGCTTGAGAGAATGGGCCCGTGGGCTACCAGTACCTCTTCATCGTCTTCTTCTTCGGCCTCGCCACCGGCATCATCGGCAAGGGCAAGGGCAGCTCCTTCTGGATCTGGTTCATCGTCGGCGCGGTCCTGCCAATCCTCGGCCTCATCGCGGTGATCCTCTCCCGGGTCGAGAAGGACGAACCGGAACGGCAGTGCCCCAACTGCCATAAGGCGCTGAAGCTCTACGTGCAGGTCTGTCCCAGGTGCGGGACGGATCTATATCTCCCGGACCCCGGCGCTGTGCGGCACCCAGGCGTGCGGTAGGGGAGCTGAGAGCTGAGCAGGCTCTGGACGACTTTGCTCGGCCACCCATGGCTCAGCGAAGCCAGGTCCTGACGATCGCATTGGCGAACCCGACCCCGTAGCGAAGCACCGCCGGCTTCTTCGAGTGCCCGTGCAGCCTCTGTTCGACCGTAATCGGGACCTCCTTGGCCGGGATCCCCCGCTTGATCGCCTCGATCATGAACTCGGAGGTGTGGAACTGCTCCTGGCGCAGGACCAGCTGGGGGAGGACGGTGGTGCGGACGGCGCGGTAGCCGTTGGAGCAGTCGGTGACGTGGGTGCGGGTGATCAGGGAGACGAGGCGGTTGAAGAAGACGATGCCGAGCTCACGGGCGAAGTGGTTGCGGTCGGCGTGACCGAGCACGCGGGAGCCGTGGGCGACGTCGACCTCGCCGTCGAGGACCGGCTTGACCAGCCGCTCCATCTCCGCGGGCAGATGCTGCCCGTCGGCGTCGAGGGTGACGACGATCTCGGCGCCGGATTCGACCATCAGCCGGTAGCCGGTGCGCAGGGCGGCGCCGCCGCCGCGGTTGGCGACGTGGCGGGCGACGGCGGCGCCGTGCTCGGCGGCGACGTCGCCGGTGCCGTCGCGGGAGCCGTCGTCGACGACCAGTGTCTCGGTCGCGACGCCGCAGACCTCGGGCGGCATCTGGTCGAGCACGTGGCCGATGTTCTCGGCCTCGTTGTAGGCGGGGACGAGGATCGCGATCTTGTCGCGGAAGCGCTCCGGCAGGCCCGCCTGGCGGAACTCCTCCCAGGCCAGTCCCTCGAGGGCGGCCGAGAGCTGGCGCGAGTTGCGCGAGGCCTGCGAGAGCGCCCGCAGGATCAGCCCGAAGAGGATGAAGATCGCGAAGACGGCGAGGCCGAGGATGCGGCCGCCGTTGCCCTTCTCGAAGGAGAAGGCGGAGAGCAGCCTGTCGGTGATTTCGGTGCCGGAGACCAGCGTCAGCCCGAGCCCGGCGACGAGCAGGATGAGGACGTCGACGTTGCGCAGCGAGCGGCGCCGCAGGACCGCGTAGATGACGATCGCGACGCCGGTCAGCAGGCCGGCGCTGCGCAGCGCGGTCAGTTCGGCGGGGAAGATTCCTGCTTGGGGGATGGCCATCGGCTGCCAGAGGATATGGCCGCGCCGCAGCGCGAGAGGGTCAGGGCGGCGAGCGGAAAGACGAGTGTCATCAGCACCTCGTTGCGGCGGGGCGCGGCCAGGGAGGCGGCGCCGACGGCGGTGACCAGGGCGACCGGGGTCGCCAGGGCGACCAGCTCCCACCACGATCCGCGCCGCCCGAGCAGGACCAGCCCGGCCAGCCCGAGCGCGACCAGGAGGATCTGGATCGCCCGCCCGAGGCCGCTGCTCATTGCCGCGCCGACGCCGCTGCTCCACATCCGGCCGACCTTGCGCGCGGTCATCGCCAGGTAGCCGCCCGGGTCTTCGCCGAAGTACTTGGAGAAGTTCTGCTTGCCGATCTTGCCGAGGGCGGAGTCGCGCGGCAGTTCCGGGTAGCGGGCGGCGGCGCGGTTGAAGAGTGGCGTCGGGTCGACTGCGTTGAGCGCTTCGGAGTTCGGCGGCAGCGACTTGTGGTCGTAGCGTTCATAGAGCAGCGCCTTGACCCGCTGGTATTCGCCGTCGGCGGGCAGGAAGGTGCCGACGTAGAGCGCCTTGCCGCTGCCGGTCGAGATCGGTACCACTCGTCCCAAGGCATCGATGTTGCGGATCGTCCAGGGCACGATCGGCAGCAGCAGCGCCGCGGCCAGCAACCCGGCCCCCGCCAGCCCCGGCTTCCAGTCGCGCGCCCTGCCCACCTGGATCGCCGCCAGGATCACAAAGGCGGCACCGACGAATAGGTACTCGGGCCGGAACATCGCCGTCAGGCCGAAGAGGAAGCCCGGCAGCAGCCAGGCCCGCAGTCGTTCGCGTTCGCTCGCCCAGAGGAAGGCGAGGACCGCCGCGGGCAGGGTGAGGATCGCCGGCGGCTCGCTCATCAGCTCGCCGGTGGAGTGGATGAAAGGCGGGTAGACGGCGACCGCGAACGCTGCCATCAGGCCCACCCAGCGGCCGCCCAGCCGCTCGCCGAGCAGGAAGACGACGAGGATCGCGGCGACGCCGAGCAGGGCCTCGACGATCCGGGCGGTCCCTTCGCGCGGCCCGCCGGTGGCGTAGAAGGCGGCGGCATAGAGCAGCGGCGCGCCCGGCGACCAGTCGCTCGAGTCGTGGAAGCTCGGTCCGCCGAAGCTCCCTTCCTCATAGAGGGCCTTGGAAAGCGCGTAGTAGGCGTGCGAGTCGTCGGCCGGGTTGGCGACCGGCCGGGCGACGGCGTAGGCGCGGACGCCGAGGCCGAGCAGGGCGATCAGCGCCAGCAGGATCAGCGTCCTGCGGCCGTGGCGCTGGGGGAGGGTGCGGATCCAGGTGGTGGCGACGGTCAAGGCGGGGTCAGGCTATCCCGGCGGCAGGAGTGGAGTTCCCGGAGAGCCTCACCGCCCTCTCCACTCCAGGACCGCGGTCCAGGCCCAAACCGCGCCGACACCAGCCGTGGCGGCGAGCAGGGGGAGCATGACGAGGACGCGGCGGGGGGAGGCGACGAGGAGGGCGCTGATGGCGGTGATGAAGAGGAAGACGGTGCCGATCGCCAGGGCCTCCCAGCGGCGGCGCCAGGCGAGGACGCCGAGGCCGAGCAGTCCGAAGACGAGAAGTGCCCAGTGCAGCGCCTCCCAGAGTGGCTCGCGCATGACGCTGCGCGGGCCGTGCGACCAGATCCGGCCGACCTTGGCGGCGACGAAGCCGGCGTATTCGAGCGGCTCTTCGCTGACGTCGTCCCAGAGCTGTCGCTTGCCCATCCGCGAGAGAGCCTGGTCGCTTTCGAGGCCCGGGTAGCGCCTCGCGGCGAGCCTCGCGAGGATCTGCTCGAGGCGCAGCCGGCGAGCATCGGCGGGGCTGAAGATCCTGGGGTGGCGGGCGACGACCTCGGCGCCGACCTCTTCGGGATTGCCATTGGAGGGCAGATAGGTGCCGGCGAAGAGGACCTGGCCGCCGCCGGTCGAGATCGGCACGAAGCGACCGAGCGCCTCGGCGTTGCGGACCGTCCAGGGGGCGACGACGAGGACGACGCCGGCCGCCAGGATCGCCGCTTGGGCGAGCGAGCGCTTCCATTCGGCACGAGCGCCGCGGGCGAAGACCAGCAGCGCCAGCAGGAAGGCGACCGCCATGTACTCGGGGCGGACCATGGCGGTGGCTCCGAGGAGGAGACCGGGGACGACCCACCGGGAGTGGGACCCCTCGCCGGCCCAGAAGATCGAGAGGACGGACGCTGAGAGCAGGGTCGCCGCCAACGGCTCGCTCATCAACATGCCCTGGTACTCCAGAAAGGCGGGATAGATTGCCACGGCCGCCGCGGCTATCAGTCCGGCGACGACATTGGGTGCGTTTTCCACACCCTGGTGTGGCGAATGCACCCAAAGGGTGAGGCGGCGGGCGATCAGGTAGGTGAAGAGGACGGCAAGGGCGCCGATCACCGCCAGCAGCAGGCGGGCGAGGCGTTCGTGGATGCCGCCGCTGAGCTTGTAGGCACCGGCGACCAAGAGGGGCAGGCCGGGGGAGTAGTTGCTGGAGGGCTGGGTGGCGCCGGCCCCGGCGGTGAAGCCGTGGCCCTGGTCGAGGTTGGCGGCGATCGCCGCGTAGGCGCTGGCGTCGTAGACCGGCGCCCGCCCCTCCCAGGCGTAGTCGAGGCGCAGCCCGAGGCCGAGCAGGAGGATCGCGACCAGGGCGGCGAGCCCCGCCCGGCCCCCGTTGCGCGCCGCCAGTCCGCTCACCATCGGGCGGATGCTATGGCCGAGGCGGCTGTTCCTAGAACAGACACCGCTGTTCCTAGAACAGACACCGACGTACTCGTAAGCTACGCTGCCGCGCCTATGCGAGTCCTAATTCTCGGCGGCGACGGCTATCTGGGCTGGCCGACCGCCCTCCGGTTTTCCGCCCGCGGCCACGAGGTCTCGGTCCTCGACGACTTCTCCCGCCGCCGCTGGCACGAGGAGGCCGGAACCGCTTCGCTGACCCCGATCGGCGACCTCGACAAGCGCATCGCCGCCTGGAGGGAGATCTCCGGCAAGGAGATCCGCAGTTTCGTCGGCTCGGTCCAGGACGGCGACTTCCTCGACGGCGTCGTCGCCGAGACGATGCCCGAGGCGGTGGTCCACTACGGCCAGCAGGCCTCGGCGCCCTACTCGATGGCCTCGCGCCAGAAGGCGGTCGAGACCCAGTACGCCAACGTGATCGGCAACCTCAACCTGCTCTTCGCGATCCGCGACCACGTCCCCGACTGCCACCTGGTCAAGCTGGGGACGATGGGCGAGTACGGCCAGCCCGATATCGACATCGAGGAGGGCTACATCGAGATCGAGCACAAGGGCCGCAAGGACACCCTGCCGTTCCCGAAGCTGCCGGCCTCGCTCTACCACTGCTCGAAGGTCCACGACTCGACCAACATCCACTTCGCCTGCCGGGTCTGGGGGCTGCGCGCGACCGACCTCAACCAGGGCGTCGTCTACGGGATCGAGACCGAGGAGACCGCCGGCGACGAGCGCCTGATCACCCGCTTCGACTACGACGAGATCTTCGGCACCGTGCTCAACCGCTTCTGCCTGCAGGCGGTCATCGGCCACCCGCTGACCGTCTACGGCGCCGGCCACCAGACCCGCGGCTTCCTCAACATCCGCGACACCCTCGCCTGCGTCGAGCTGGCCGTCGCCAACCCGGCCGAGCGCGGCGACTTCCGCGTCTTCAACCAGTTCACCGAGCAGTTCTCGGTCCTCGAGCTGGCCGGGCTGGTCAAGCATGCTGGCGAGCACCTCGGCCACACGGTCGAGATCGAGCACTTCGAGAACCCGCGGGTGGAGAAGGAAGAGCACTACTACAACGCCGTCCACACCAAGCTGCTCGACCTCGGCCTCGAGCCCGCCCTGCTGGGCGAGGAGCTGGTCGAGTCGATGCTGCACACGATCGAGCGCCACAAGGGCAACGCGATCGAGGCCTCGATCAACCCGCGCACCCGCTGGAACCCGGCGAAATCGCCTGCTGGCCAGGCGTAGCCCCACTGGTACCATCGCCAGTCCGATGAGAGCCGCGGACACGCTGATGGAATCGCTCAAGGCCGAGGGCGTCAAGGACGTCTTCGGGATCCCCGGCGGGGCGAACCTGCCGACCTACGACGCGATGGTCGACGCCGACTTCCGCCACGTCCAGGTGCGCCACGAGCAGGGCGGCGGTCACGCCGCCGAGGGTTACGCCAAGGCGTCGGGCCGGGTCGGAGTCGCCTTCGCCACCTCGGGCCCGGGCGCGACCAACCTGGTCACGGCGATCGCCGATGCGATGCTGGACTCGGTCCCGACCGTCTTCATCACCGGCCAGGTCCGCACCGAGCTGATCGGCACCGACGGCTTCCAGGAGGCCGACATCCTCGGCGCCACGCTGCCCTTCGTGAAGCACTCCTTCCAGGTCACCGACGCCCGCCAGATCCCCGAGTACGTGCACGAGGCCTTCCATATCGCCTCGACCGGGCGCCCGGGCCCGGTCCTGCTCGACATCCCGCAGGACCTCTCGCGCGCCGACATCGACTACGCGCCGCGCACCGAGCCGGTCGAGCTGGCCGGCTACAAGCCCTCGACCGAGGGCAACATCAAACAGATCCGGATCGCCGCCAAAGCGCTCGCCAACGCGCGCCGGCCGATCTTCTACAGCGGCGGCGGCGTCATCAACGCCAACGCCTCCGAGGAGCTGCGCGAGCTCGCCGCCTCCGACCGCTTCCCGGTCACCTCGACCCTGATGGGCCTCGGCGCCTACCCGGCCTCGGGCGAGAACTGGCTCGGCATGCTCGGCATGCACGGCACCTTCACCGCCAACACGGCGATGGACCAGGCGGACCTGATCGTCGCGATCGGCGCCCGCTTCGATGACCGCATCACCGGCAAGCTCGACGAGTTCGCCCCGCACGCCAAGATCATCCACATCGACGTCGACCCGGCGGAGATCTCCAAGAACGTCGGCGCCCACATCCCGATCGTCGGCGACGTCAAGCTGGTGCTGCCGAAACTGACCCGCGAGTACCGGGCGCTGCAGACCGACTCCTCGCGCCTGGATCCCTGGTGGAGCCAGATCCGCGGCTGGCAGGAGGGGCACCCGCTCTTCTACGAGCCCGGCAAGGACGGCGAGGTCAAGCCCCAGTTCATGATCGAGGCGATGCACCGCGCGACCCAGGGCGACGCGATCGTCACCTCCGACGTCGGCCAGCACCAGATGTGGGCCGCCCAGTACTACGGCTTCGACAAACCGCGCCGCTGGATCAACTCCGGCGGCCTCGGCACGATGGGCTTCGGCCTGCCCTCCGCGGTCGGCGCCAAGGTCGCCTGCCCGGACGAGAACGTGGTCTGCCTGGCCGGCGACGGCAGCCTGATCATGAACGTGCAGGAGCTCGCCACCTGCGTCACCGAGAAGATCCCGGTCAAGGTCTTCCTCATGAACAACGGCTACATGGGCATGGTCCGCCAGTGGCAGGAGCTGTTCTGGGACCGCCGCTACAGCTCGGTCGAGATGGGCGCCAGCCCCGACTGGGTGAAGCTGGCCGAGGCCTTCGGCGCCACCGGCATGCGCTGCGAGAATTCCGCCGACCTCGAGGAGACGATGGTCAGGGCGCTGGAGACCGAGGGCCCGGTGCTGCTCGACGTGCGCGTCGCCCAGGAGGAGAACGTCTACCCGATGATCGCCCCAGGCCAGGCCGCCCGCGACATGGTCGAGGCGCCGAAGGCGGTGCGCTGATGGAGGCCGGGACCCCGCAGGCGGTCAAGCTCGAGGACCTGCACCTGCCCGGGCAGCTGAGCGGGCGCAAGCACATACTTTCGATCCAGGTCGAGAACACGCCGGGCGTGCTGGCGCGCATCGCCGGCCTCTTCTCGCGGCGTGGCTTCAACATCGACACGCTGGCCGTCGGGCCGACCGACGACCCCAGCGTCTCGCGCGTGACCCTCACCCTCGACGGCGCCGTGCACCCGATCGACCAGGTGACCAAGCAGCTGCACAAGCTGGTCAACGTGCTCAAGATCCGCGACATGGAGCCGGAGGAGACGGTGGCCAGGGAGATGGCCCTGTTCAAGGTCTCCTCGGCGGTCGAGAACCGGGCCGAGATCATCCAGTTCGCGGAGATCTTCCGCGCCAAGATCGTCGACGTCGCCCGCCGCACGATGACGATCGAGGTGACCGGCTCCGCCGACAAGATCGAGGCCTTCGAGCGCATGATCCGCCCGCACGGGCTGGTTGAAATGGTCCGCACCGGAGAGATCGCGATAGCGCGGGGCTCCGAGTAGCCCACCGGCCGATGGGCCGAAAAGTTGATCCCGGGTCGACAATTCGGCCCGTCGACATCGAGTCTCGCGTTCGCCAGGCGATCGATCGCGGACGCCGGACCTTGGTCAGCGTCACCGTCGAGGTCGACGTCGCCGACCCGTGTGCCGCCGTGTTCGCTTCGCGGCTGGCCTCCGATCGCTGGTTCTGCTGGGAGCAGCCCGATCGCGGCTTTGCGCTCGCCGGGCTCGGTGTCGCCCATGAGGCAGCATCGAGAGGGGACACGCGGTTCGCCGACGTCGCCGAGGAGTGCCTGCGGACAGGCCGGGACGCGATCCTGGAGGAGCCACCCGGGCTGGCGGCCGGCGCCGGGCCGGTCTGGCTCGGCGGCTTCGCCTTCGACGCCGAGGGCGGCTCGTCCTCGACCTGGTCCTCGCTCTCGCCCGGCTCCCTGGTCCTGCCCGAGCTCTCGATCTGCCGCAGCGGCGAGCGCGCCTTCCTCACCGTCAACGCCGTCGTCCATCCCGGGGACGACGCGGGGGAGAGGGGGGCGACGCTGAGCGCCAGGCTCGCCGGCCTGCACAGCGACGCCCCGCTGCCGATGCTCGACCCGCACCCAACAGCTCATGCGGAGATCCGCAGCGCCCGCCCGCCGGGAGATTTCGAAGCCACCGTCGCCGCCGCCACAAACCGGATCGGCGCCGGAGAGATCAGCAAGGTCGTGCTCGCCCGCGAGGTGGTCGTCAGCGCCGCCGCCGCCCACGACCCGGCCGCCCTCTTCGGCGCCATGCGCGAGCAGTTCCCGGCCTGCTTCTGCTTCTGCGTCGGCACACCCGAGGCGGCCTTCATCGGCGCCAGCCCGGAGCTGCTGGTGCGGCGCTCGGGCGCCAGCGTCTCCACCGTCGCCCTGGCAGGCTCGACCCGCCGCAGCTCCGACCCCGCCGTCGACGACCACCTCGGCGAGCAGCTGCTGCGCAGCGACAAGGACCGCCGCGAGCAGCGGATCGTCTCCAAGCGGATCGTCCGCGCCCTGCGCTCGCACGCCGTCTGGGTCGAGGCCGCGGCGGAGCCGGAGATCGTCAAGATCGCGAACATCCAGCACCTGGCGACGCCGGTGATCGCCCAGCTGGCGGAGCCGCACTCGGCGATCGAGCTGGCCGGGATGCTGCACCCGACCCCGGCCGTCGGCGGCGAGCCCTGGCCCGAGGCGGCGACCGTGATCGCCGACCTCGAGGGCATGGACCGCGGCTGGTACGCCGGCCCGGTCGGCTGGATGGACGCCACCGAGGACGGCGAGTTCTGCGTCGCCCTGCGCAGCGCCCTGCTCCGCGACCGCGAGGCCCACCTCTTTGCCGGCGTCGGCGTCGTCGCCGGCTCCGACCCGGCCGCCGAGCTGGCGGAGACCGAGGTCAAGCTGCAGGCGTTGCTGCCGCTTCTGGCCGAGTAGATCACGGGACAGGGAGCCCCTCTCCCAGAAACCGTCGCGCAGCTGAGGCGTTCTATGCGGGTTCGGGCCTTGCTGCTTGAGTTTCCGGGAGAGGGGCTCCCTGTCCCGGGCGCTATTCCGGCAGTTCGGCGAGCGCGGCGTGGACCTGCTGGGTGAGCTGCCTGTGGGCGTCGACGTTGGCCTGGCGATCGACCTTGACCTCGATCAGGCCGGTGCCGGCAGCCAGCGCTGACGGGAGATCGTCCAAGGAGCTGAGACGACGGTGGGGCAGGTCGAAGAGCGCCGCGGCCTTCTCGGCGTCGACCCCACGCGGCGTCCCCAGCAGCGCCTCGAACTCATCGCCACCCATCGTCTTCTCCTGCGGCAGGAAGTGGAAGATGCCGCCGCCGTCGTTGTCGATGACGACGATGCGGACCGGGGTGGAGACGTCGCGCAGGGCGGCGAGGCCGCCGATGTCATGGAGCAGGCCGAGGTCGCCGGTGACGATCGTGGTCGGGCGGCCGCTGGCGCGGGCGGCGCCGATTCCGGAGGAGACGAGGCCGTCGATGCCGTTGGCGCCGCGGTTGGCGAGGAACAGCGCGTCGGTCGCCCCGGCGCCCAAGAACGCCTCCTGGTCGCGGATCGGCATGCTCGAGGCGGTGTAGACGAGGTCGCCGTCGCGATGGGCGTGGCCGAGGGCACGATGCAGGGCGGGCTCGGCGATCGGGCTGTCCGACTCGAGCTCGGCGTCGAGCGCGGCCTGGGCAGCCGCCTCCGCGGCGATCCACCGCTCCGGCGCCGCCCGCTCCTCCTTCTCCAGCCGCGCCGCCCAGCCGGCGGCCAGCTCGGTCGGGTCGGCGCGCAGGATGGCGGCGGCGCGGTTGCTCGGCTCGTTCCAGCCGCCGAACGGGTCGATGACGATTTCGCTGCCCCCGCTCGCCGCCAGCCAGGTCCGCAGCGGCTTGCTGGTCGGCATCTCGCCGAAGCGCAGGACGAAGTCGGGGACTACCGAGCGGGCAAAGCGCTCGTCGCGCAGCAGCAGGTCGTAGGCGGAGATGACGTGGGAGCGATCGTGAGGTCCGCAGCGCAGCTGCGAGGTCGGCTCGGCGAGGACCGGGAAGCCGGAGACGCGGGCGAGGTGGGCGAGCGGCTCGCGCAGCTCGGTATCGAGCTGCCGACCGGCGACGATCACCCCGGAGATCGCGTCGCCGATGTGGCCAGCCATCTCCTCCAGCAGGAAGGCGGAGGGCTCGAGGTCGATCCGGGTCACCGCGGTGAGCGGTCGGCCCTCGCGGCCCTCCAGCGCCAGCGGATCGGTCGCGGTCACCGCGCCCTCGGCCGCGACCGGCGCCAGTGGCTCGCGCCAGGGAAGGTTGAGGTGGACCGGCCCCGGACGGGTCTCTCCGCGCGCGGCGGCCAGCGCCCGGCAGGCCACCGAGCGGTAGTGGAGCAGCCCGTCGTCGTCGGCCGCGTGGGTCCCGACTTCGCAGAACCAGCGCACCGAGGAGCCGAAGACCTTGATCTGGTCGACCGTCTGGCCGGCGCCGATCCCGCGCAGCTCCGGCGGCCGGTCGGCGCTGAGGACGACCAGCGGCACCCCCGATTCGTCGGCCTCGATGACGGCCGGGTGGTAGTTGGCGACCGCCGTGCCGGAGGTGCAGAGCAGCGACACCGGCTCGCCGCTCGCCTGCGCGGCCCCAAGCGCGAAGAAGGCCGCCGAGCGCTCGTCGACCATCACCGTCACCTCGATCTCAGGCTGTCGCCAGAGCGCTACGGCGAGCGGCGTGGAGCGGGACCCGGGAGAGACGACGGCGTGGCGCATGCCGCCGCGGGCGAGCTCCTCGACGAAGGCGGAGGCGAGGGCGGTGTTGGCGTTGGTTGGATCCACGGCGAGATTGGCGCTTTATGTCCTAATGCCGGACATTAGGCGCCACGCCAGGCTAAAGGCGGTGGGCGTCAAGCGCCCGCTCGTCGATCTCGACGCCGAGACCGGGGCCCGGCGGGAGATGGAGCATCCCGTCGCGCAGCTCGGACTCGACCGACGCCACGGTGGAGGCGAAGAGTCGCTGGGTCGCCAGGCCGTGAGCCAGGTCGAGGCGTTCGGGGCGGTCGGTGTCGTGCAGGGTCTGGGCGACCTGGCCCGCGGCGGCGATGCCGACCGGGCCGTCGAGGGCGCTGGAGATGTAGGCGGGGAGGATGTCGGCGATCGAGAGCGCCTGCTCGGGCCCGCCGACCTTGGAGAGCTTGATGCCGGTGTACGCGCAGGCGCCGAGGGCAGCAGCCCGCTCGGCGTCCGTGGTGCCGGTGACGCTCTCGTCTGCCGCAACGGGAATCGAGGTGCCTTCCGCCAGCGCGGCCAGTTCCTCCATCGTCGCCACCGGCTGCTCGACAAGCTCGATCCCGAACGGCTCCAGCGTCGCCAGCGTCCGTTTCGCGGTCTCCAGGTCCCAGGCGGCATTCGCGTCGACCCGAATCCGCGCATTCCCCCCGACCGCATTCCGCACGGCCCCCACCTGACCGACGTCGTCGCCGGTGCCGAGCTTCAGCTTGAACGTGGAGAAACCCTCCGCGGCCCAGCGCGACGCGTCCTCGGCAACGGCCGCCGCCGCCCCGGATACCAGGGTCGCGTTGCAGACGACCGGAAGCTCGGTGCCCGGCCGGGCCGCATCGGCGGCGCGACGGCCGCGCAGATCCAGCATGGCAATCGAGATGGCGGACCGTGCCGGTGCCGAGCAGCCGGCCAAAGCGCCCGCGAAGGCAGTCTCATCGAGGGAGGGCAGGTCGCCGAGCATCTCCAGCTCGCGGACGACGTCCGCCAGGGTTGCCCCGCCGCGCAGCGACATCGGCACCGCTTCTCCCAGCCCGACGAGCCCGTCCTCGTCGCGCAGCCGCAGCAGCACCATCTCGCGCTGCTCGAGCCGGCCCCGCGCGGTTACGTAGGGCTCACGGAAGGGCAGCGCGTAGGGGATGACTTCGACCGAGGCGAGTCGCATGTCGACAGCTTCTCACCCGGGCCCGTGCCCGGTCGCAACTGGTCTCTCCTAGCTGGAGATCAGCAGCCCGGCCGAGACCAGCAGGCTGAAGACAGCGAGCAGCGCGCCGGTCGCCGCCAGGGCGCCGTTCAGCGCCGGGCCGTCCGTCCTGTTGCTCATCGCCCGCAGCGGTTTGATCGCCAGCGGCAGGGCCAGCAGACCGATCAGCGGCAGCGCACTTGCTTCGCCCGCGGCGAGGGAGATCGGCAGCATCACGAAGGCCCCGAGCACGAACAGCCGGTAGAGCCCGACCGCGTTGGCGCGCCCCATCCGCACCGCCAGGGTCATCTTCGACGCCCGCCGGTCGGTCTCGAGGTCGCGGACGTTGTTGACGACGAGGATCGCCGTGGCGAGGAAGCCGATCGCGATCGAGAGCCCCAGCGGCAGCGCGTCGAGCTGCTCGACCTGCACGTAGTAGGAGCCGTTGACGGCGATGAGGCCGAAGAAGAGGAAGACGAAGACCTCGCCGAGGCCGGCGTAGCCGTAGGGCCGCGGGCCGCCGGTGTAGAGGACGCCGGCGGCGATCGAGACGGCGCCGATCAGCAGGATCACGACCCCGGCCACGGTTGCCAGGTAGATCCCGCAGGCGACGGCCACCGCGAAGGCGATCCAGGTCGCCCGCATCACCCGCTGCGGCGTCACCAGGCCGGCCGAGGTGACCCGCACCGGCCCGAGCCGGTCGGCGGTGTCGGCGCCGCGCTTGGCGTCGGAGTAGTCGTTGGCGAGGTTGGTGCCGATCTGGATGAAGATCGAGCCGACCAGGGCCGCGATGAAGGCGCCGAGCCGCGGCAGGTGCCCGACCCATTGCACCGCTGCGGCGGTCCCGACCAGCACCGGCGCGATCGCCGCCGGCAGCGTCCGCGGCCGCGCCGCCATCAACCAGATCCTCATCGCGTCGTCTCCGTCCCTCTGGCGCTCATGGCCGGCGCGGGAATTTTGAGAAGTCCGGCTGGCGCTTCTCCTTGAAGGCCTCGCGCCCCTCGCGCGCCTCCTCGTTGCCGTAGAAGAGCAGGTTGGCGTCGTGGGCCAGCTGCTGGATCCCCGCGTAGCCGTCCTCGTGGGCATTGAAGCTGGCCTTGGCCAGGCGCAGGGCGAAGGGCGAGAGCGCGAGCATGTCGCGGCACCAGGCGACCGTCTCGCGCTCGAGGTCGTCGAGCGGGACGACGGCGTTGACCAGTCCCATCTGCATCGCCTCCTCGGCGTCGTACTGACGACACAGCAGCCAGAACTCCTTTGCCTTCTTGGTCCCGACGAGATCGCGCAGGAGCGAGGCGCCGAAGCCGCCGTCCCAGGAGCCGACCCGCGGCCCCGTCTGCCCGAAGCGGGCGTTGTCGGCGGCGATCGTGAGGTCGCAGCAGACGTGGAGGATGTGACCGCCGCCGATCGCGTAGCCGGCGACCATCGCCAGCACCGGCTTCGGCAGTCGCCGCATCTGCACCTGCAGGTCGGTGACGTGGAAGCGCCCGATCGAGGCGCCCTCGGCGACGTAGCCGCTGTCGCCCCGGACCGTCTGGTCGCCGCCGGAGCAGAACGCCTTCTGTCCCTCGCCGGTGAGGATGATCGCGCCGATCCCGGTGTCCTCGCGCGCCAGCTCGAGCGCGGCCGCGATCTCGATCAGCGTCTGCGGGCGGAAGGCGTTTAGCACCTCGGGCCGGTCGATCGTGATCTTGGCGATTCCGTCCGCGGTCTCGTAGCGGATGTCGTCGTACTCGCCGGTGCCGATCCACTCGATCGGCGCGTAGAGATCCTGCTCGGGCGGGGCGTCCTTGTGGCGTTTGGGCATGATGGGCACGATATCCGTCCGATGAAGCTCGACGACTGGCTGGCCCAGAGATCGCAAAGCTGCCCCGACCGCACCGCGCTGGTGGCGGACGGCGCGGAGATGACCTACGCCGAGCTCGAGGCCGAGGCGACCTGGGTCGCCCGCCGGCTCGCCGCCCATGGCGTCCGCCGCGGCTCGACCGCCGCCCTGACCATGCACCCTCGCCGCGAGCAGGTGGTGCTCGCCCACGCGCTGATGAAGGTCGGCGCCAAGCTGCTGCCGCTGAGCCCGCGGCTGACGGCGGAGGAGCGGGGGGCGATAGTCGGCGCCGAGGAGCCGATCGTCGACCTCGATGACCCCGGCGAGCTGACCCAGACCGAGGCCGACCTGCCGCTGCTCGGCGAGCACGACATGGACGAGGTCTGCGCCCGGGTCCTGACCAGCGGCAGCACCGGCACCCCACACCCGGTCGGTCTCACCTACGGCAACTTCCTCTGGAGCGCCGTCGGCTCCGCCTTCAACATCGGTATGGAGCCCGAGGACCGCTGGCTCTGCTGTGTTCCCCTCAGCCACGTCTCCGGCCTCAGCATCGTCATGCGCTCGGTCATCTACGGCACCACCGCCGTCATCCACGACGGCTTCGACGCCGATCGCGTCGCCGCGGCGCTGGAGGGCGAGCGGATCACGGTCGTCTCGGTGGTGACGACGATGCTGATGCGGCTGCTCGAGGCCGGGGCGGACCTCTCCGGCCCGCGGGCGATCCTGGTCGGTGGCGGCCCGGTGCCCAGGGAGCCGCTCGAAGAGGCGATCGCCAAGGGGGCCACCGTGGTCCAGACCTACGGCCTGACCGAGACCTGCTCGCAGGTGACGACCCTGGCCCCGGCCGACGCCCGGCGCAAGCTCGGCTCCGCCGGACGGCCGCTGCTGACCACCCACCTGCGCATCCGCGACGGCGAGATCCTCGTCCAGGGCCCGACCGTCGCGCCCGGCCGCGTCGACCCCGACGGCTGGCTGCACACCGGCGACCTCGGCCACATCGACGACGAGGGCTTCCTCTACGTCAAGGACCGGATCGACGACATGATCGTCAGCGGCGGCGAGAACGTGATCCCGGCCGAGGTCGAGGAGGTGCTGCTGCGCCATCCGGAGGTGGCCGACGCCGCCGTGGTCGGCCGCGAGGACCCCGAGTGGCAGCAGGCGGTGACCGCCGTGGTCGTGCTGGAGAGCGGCTCCGAGGTGACGCCCGACGACCTGCGCCGCTACTGCGCCGACTCCCTGGCCGGGTTCAAGGTGCCGAAGCGGGTCGAGCTCGCCGCGGCGCTGCCGCGCACGCCCTCGGGCAAGCTGATGCGCAGGGCGCTCCGATAGCCTGACGCCCATGCGAACTGACGACATTTTCTACGACAAGGACGCCGACCTCGGCAAGCTCGAGGGCAAGACCGTCGCGATCCTCGGCTACGGCTCCCAGGGGCACGCTCACGCCCTCAACCTCAAGGACTCCGGGGTCGACGTGGTTGTCGGCCTGCGCTCGGATTCCTCCAGCCGCGCCAAGGCCGAAGCGGCCGGGCTCGAGGTGCTGGACATCACCGAAGCCGCCAGCCGCGGCGACCTGGTGATGATTCTGCTCCCGGACGAGAAACAGGCCGAGGTCTGGAGTTCCGAGATCGCCGACGGCATCGCCCCCGGCAACCTCCTCCTCTTCGCCCACGGCTTCGCGATCCACTTCGGGGAGATCGAGCCACCGCCCGGCGTCGACGTCGGCATGGTCGCGCCCAAGGGCCCGGGCCACCTGGTCCGCCGCCAGTACGAGGAAGGCAACGGCGTCCCCTGTCTGATGGCCGTCCACCAGGACGCCAGCGGCAACGCCCACGACCTCGTCCTCGCCTACGCCTCCGGGATCGGCGGCGGCCGCGCGGCGATCATCGAGACCACCTTCAAGGACGAGTGCGAGACCGACCTCTTCGGCGAGCAGGCCGTCCTCTGCGGCGGCGCCTCGGAGCTCGTCCGCGCCGGATACGAGACCCTGGTCGAGGCCGGCTACGACCCCCGCCTCGCCTACTTCGAGTGCCTGCACGAGCTCAAGCTGATCGCCGACCTGATGTACGAAAAGGGCATTCAGGGCATGCGCCACTCGATCTCCAACACCGCCGAGTACGGCGACATGACCCGCGGCAAACGTGTCATCGGCGCGGAGTCCCGGGCGGCGATGAAGGAGATCCTCGGCGAGATCCAGTCAGGCGAGTTCGCCCGCGAGTGGATCGCCGAGAACAAGGCCGGCGGCGAGCACTTCGACCAGATGCGCAAAGAAGGCGAGGGGCACCAGGTCGAGGAGGTCGGCAAGGAGCTTCGGGACACGATGCCTTGGATCGACCAGGGGTTCAGCGATACGAAGTAGGGCGTGGGGGTGGGCCCGGATGCCCCTCCCCGTGAGGCCGTCGCGCAGCTGGACGTTCCTGGCACTTCGTAATGTCGCCGCCTGAGCCTCACGGGGAGGGGCATCCGGGCCCCAGGCCACAACCCCGCTTCGTAGCTGCTCCAGCTGTCGTTGCTGGGTCACTCGGTCAGCCGCAGTTCGCCCAGGACTGACGCAGTTCCGTTCTCAGCAGCTGCTTTGCTGGAGTCGGATGAGATGGAGCCGGATCGGCCCGCACGAGGCAGGTCACCGCATTGAGAGTCGCTTTTTGAGATCGAGGAGTGTATTTCCCTGTCTATGGAAGGGAAATACACTCCTCGGCGCTGACGGACCTGATGCAGCTACTGGCGCGGACCGCACGGCTCCCTCGCCTCTGGGAGAGGGGCATCTAGGGCCCTGCTCCAACCCGTCTACCGGTGCGTCTCACCTTCGGACAGTTTCCCGTCCCTGCCGACGTACCCGTCCTTGCCGCCGACGATCACGTAAACGGCCTCCTCGGAGTCGCTGAGGTTCCTCACTTTGCGGGAGGTGGGGGCGTCGACCCAGGCGAGTCCGCCGGGGCCGAGTTGGTGGGTCGAGCCGTCGCCGAAGGTGAACTCGACCTCGCCGCTGTGGACGAAGTAGAGCTCCTCCTGCTCGTCGTGGAAGTGGCTGCCGGTCTCGTAGGCCGGGGGGAGGACGATCGCGTTGACGCCGAAGGCCGTCACGCCGAGCTCCTTGCGGATCTTGCGGAAGCCCGGGCCGTCGCCGAGGTCGGAGAGGTTGGCGATGGAGTAGCCCTCGCCTTTGGACACGTTGGCGTTGGCTGCGTCGTTCATCGCTGTCTCCTCAGACGGTTGGCATGGCTGGTGGGGCGGGCGGAGCCGGAGGCGCCGGAGGGGCGCCTGGCGCTGTCAGGACCTGATCGCCGGAGGGGCGCGCGGCCTCGATCCCGATCGGCGGGTAATCGTCGGTCAGCAGCGCGTAGTAGGCGAAGAGGCGGGCGTAGAAGCCGTTGACAAAGGTCAGGGCGTTGTTGATGCCCTCCGGGAGGTAGCCGCGGAAGACGATCGTCAGCCAGGCGATCACGGCGACGAAGAGGTGCATGTAGTTGACCGCGTAGGAGACGATCAGCATCGGCAGGATCAGGATGATCCGGAAGAGGGCCTTGAGCCGGCTCTGGTGCGCGGCGGCTGGGGCGATGTTGACCCGGATCGGGTACGCGGGGTCGTCGGCGAGCCCGAACGGTGGCCACTCGTCGGACTGCAGGTATGCCCAGCCGTAGAAGCGGACGGCGTAGCGGACGACGCCCGAGTTGAAGTTGTAGAGCCAGAGGGGGTAACGGCCGATGACCACCACCGAGACCCAGGCGAAGAGGTGGGTGAAGGCAGCGAGGATCAGGTAGACGTAGAGGACGATGATCCACGGGATCGCCAGGATCAGCCGGAAGAACGTCGTGGCGCGGTTCGGCGTCGGGTTGAAATCGGCTTCATAACTGATCGGGTACATCGCTTCGCCTCCTCAGTGGATGGACCTGACTGGACGGCTTCGCGAGCCTAACCCCGCCTCCGGCCGGAGTCCACCCGCGCCTGTCAATAACCTGTCGGCCCGATGGCCCCGCCGACCACAGAGACCGCCGAGATACCCGCCGGGTTGAAGCCCGCCGACGGCCGCTTCGGCTGCGGGCCCTCCAAGGTCCGCCCGGAGGCGCTGGCGAGGCTGTCGGAGCAGGCCGGCCTGATGGGCACCTCGCACCGACAGGCCCCCGTCCGGGACCTGGTGAAGGGGGTCCGCACCGGCCTCGGCGACCTCTTCAGTCTGCCGGATGGCTACGAGGTGATCCTCGGCAACGGTGGCACCACCGCCTTCTGGGAGGCCGCGGCGGCCTGGCTGGTCCGCGGCCGCGCGCTCCACCTGACCTACGGCGAGTTCTCGCAGAAGTTCGCCAAGTCGACCGCCGCGGCGCCCTTCCTGGCCGATCCGATCGTGGTCGAGGCCGAGCCCGGCGACGCGCCGGAGCCGGTCGCCGACGCCGACGCCGACGTGCTCGCCTGGGCCCACAACGAGACTTCCACCGGCGTCATGGTCGACGTGCGGCGCCCCGACGGCGCCGGCGACTCGCTGGTCCTGGTCGACGCCACCTCGGGCGCCGGCGGCCTGCCCGTCGACGCCTCGCAGGCCGACGCCTACTACTTCGCGCCGCAGAAGGCCTTCGGCGGTGACGGCGGCCTCTGGCTGGCGCTGCTGAGCCCGGCCGCGATCGCCAGGATCGGGGAGCTCGACGGCGCCGGCGACCGCTGGCAGCCCGCCTTCCTCTCCCTGCAGACCGCGCTCGAGAACTCGCGCAAGGAGCAGACCTACAACACGCCCGCCCTGGCGACCCTGATCCTGCTCGGAGACCAGATCGAGTGGATGCTGGGCAACGGCGGGCTCGACTGGTGCGTGCGGCGGACCTCGGACTCCTCGGGACGGCTCTACGGCTGGGCCGAGCGCAGCGAGTTCGCGACCCCCTTCGTCGCCGACCCGGCCAAGCGCTCGCTGGTCGTCGGCACGATCGATTTCGACGACTCGGTCGACGCCGCCGCCCTGGCCGCGGCGCTGCGCGCCAACGGCATCGTCGACGTCGAGCCCTACCGCAAGCTCGGCCGCAACCAGCTGCGGGTGGGGATGTTCCCCTCGGTCGAGCCGGATGACGTCGAGGCCCTGACCGCCTGCATCGACTGGGTCGTCGCCAACGTCGAGGGGGTCGCCAGGTGAAGGTCCTGGTCAAGGAGAAGATCGCCGACACCGGCGTCGACCTGCTCAAAGCCAACTTCGACGTCGACCTCGGCCTCGAGATGTCCGATCAGGAGCTGCGCGAGAAGATCGGCGGCTACGACGCGATCCTGATCCGCTCGGCGACCAAGATGACGCCGGAGCTGATCGAGCTGGCGACCAACCTCAAGGTGATCGGCCGCGCCGGCACCGGCGTCGACAACGTCGACATCCCGGCCGCGACGCGACGCGGCATCATCGTCGCCAACGCCCCCGAGTCGAACTCGGTCGCCGCCGCCGAGCACACGCTGGCGCTGGCCCTCGCCCTCTTCCGCAACGTCCCGCAGGCCCACGAATCGCTCGTCGCCGGGCGCTGGGACCGGGCCAAGTTCAAGGGCGCCGAGCTCTATGGCAAGACACTCGGGGTGATCGGCTTCGGCCGGATCGGCCAGCTCGTCGCCAAGCGCGCCCAGAGCTTCGACATGGACGTCGTCGCCTTCGACAAGTTCGTCTCCGCCGAGCGCTTCCGCGAGCTCGGCGTCGAGGGCGTCGAGAACATCGAGGACCTGCTCGGCCGCGCCGACCTGGTCACCCTGCACGTGCCGAAGACGCCGGACACGATCGACCTGATCGATGCCGGGACGATCGCCGCGATGAAGGACGGCGCCAGGATCGTCAACTGCGCCCGCGGCGAGCTGGTCGACCTCGACGCGCTGATGGCTGGCCTCGAGTCGGGCAAGCTCGGCGGCGCGGCACTCGACGTCTTCCCGTCGGAGCCCTTCACCGAGCACCCGATCTTCGCCCGCGCCGACGTCGTCGTCACGCCCCACCTCGGCGCCTCCACCGCGGAGGCCCAGGACCGCGCCGGTGTAGTCACCGCCGAGCAGGTCACCGCCGCGCTCAGCGGCGGCGTCGTCACCAACGCCGTCAACATCGCCGCCGTGCGCCCCGAGGCGATGGAGGCGCTGGCGCCGTTCGTGCCGCTCTGCGAAAAGCTCGGCCGCCTCGCCCGGGGCCTCGGCGACGGGTCGGTCGACGGCGTCACCGCCGAGTTCCGCGGCCGCATCGCCTCCCACGACACCCGCCTGCTCGGGATCGCGGTCCTGGTCGGGATCCTCTCCGGCAACACCGAGGAGCCGGTTAATCTCGTCAACGCTCCGCAGATGGCCGAGGAACGGGGAATCGAGCTGGTTGAGACCAAGGACGCCAGCGCCGAGGACTTCACCGAGCTGGTCACGGTCCGGGTCAGCTCCGGTGGCGAGGAGGTCGCCGTCGCCGGCACCAGCGTCGGGCCCCGCAACGAGCCCTACCTGGTCTCCGCCTGGGGTGAGGGCTTCTACCTGCCCTTCGCCGAGCACATCTCCGTCTTCCGCTACGCCGACCGCCCGGGCATGATCGGCCGGGTCGGGACGATGTTCGGCGAAGAGGGGGTCAACATCGTCTCCGCCGCCGTCGGCGCCGAGCACGATGGCGAGAGCGCTGTGATGGCACTGACGACCGACGCCCCGGTGCGGGCCGAGACGATCGAGAAGATCCTCGGCGCCGAGGGCTTTTCCATCGGCCGATCTGTAGATATCTAGAGATCGCTAACAACGGTTAGGGTTGGCTCATGCGCGCCGTCGTCCTAACTGGCACCGGGGGTCCCGAGGTTCTTCAGGTCCAGGAGCGGCCCGACCCCGCGGTCGGCCCGGGCGAGGTCCGCATTGCGGTCCGCGCCGCCGGGATCAACTTCGCCGACACGATGGCCCGCGTCGGGCTCTACCCGGACGCGCCGAAGACCCCCCTGTGTGCTCGGCTACGAGGTCGCCGGCGAGGTCGAGACGGTGGGGGAGGGCGTCAGCGCTCACAAGGTCGGCGACCGCGTCTTCGCCGGCACCCGCTTCGGCGGCCAGGCGGAGATGGCCACCGTTCCGGCTGGGCAGGCGCTGGCGCTTCCCGAGCGGCTCAGCTTCGAGCAGGGCGCCGCCTTCCCGGTCAACTACGGCACCGCCTACGCCGCCCTGATCCTGATGGGCGGGATGCGCCAGGGCGATCGCGTCCTCATCCACGCTGCCGGCGGCGGCGTCGGCATCTCCGCCGCGCAGCTCGCCCGCAATGCCGGCGCCGAGGTCTTCGGCACCGCCTCGCCCGGCAAGCACGAGGCGATCCGCGCCCAGGGCGTCCAGCACGCGATCGATTACCGCAACCAGGACTTCGAGGCCGAGGTGATGCGGATCACCGACGGCGAGGGAGTCGACCTGATCATCGATGCCCTCGGCCCGGCCTCCTTCCGCAAGGACTACCGGCTGCTGCGCTCCGGCGGGCGGATGGTTATGTACGGGCTCTCCGAAGGCTCGAAGGCGGGCGCGCGGGACCTTCCAGCGGCGCTGAAAAGCCTGTTGAAGATGCCATTGGCGACGATGCCCTGGTGGAAGAGCCTCTCGATGATGAACGAGAACAAAGGCGTCTTCGGCCTCAACATGCTGAGCTGGTGGGATCGCGAGGGCAACCTCGACCGGGTCACCGCGCCGCTGCTGGCCGACCTCGAGTCCGGCCGCATCGAGCCGGTCGTCGCCGAGTCCTTCTCCTTCGAGCGGGCCGGCGAGGCCCACGAATTCATCGCCCAGCGCCGCAACGTCGGCAAGGTCGTGTTGTTCCCTTAGTAGGCCCCGGAAGACCTCGGCCGACATTCCGCGATGAAGAAAGCACTCCTGATTGCGTCGATGGTGCTGGTGGCTCAGGCCGCCGCGGTGGCCCACGCCGCCGAACCGTCCCTCGACGTGCTGCTCGCCGGGGGCCCGGAAGCGAACACGATCTCGATCGCGCTCAGCCCGGACGGCCGCAGCTACGCGATCGAATCGGTCGTGCCGCTGGAAGTGGGCGGCAACGTCTGCTCCCACCCGGAAGGCAAGGAAAACGAGCTGCTCTGCGAAGCCGCCTCGATCGCCGGCTTCGAAGTCAACGCCGGTGGCGGCGACGACTCCGTCATCGTCGCGCGCGCCGTGCCGATCCCCGTCACCCTCCGCGGCGGGCCCGGCGACGACAGGCTGGTCGGCGGCAGCGGTGCCGACAAGCTGATCGGTGGGCCCGGCGACGATGTGCTGGTCGGCCGGGCCGGCGACGACTCCCTCTTCGGCGGCCCCGGCAACGATCGCCTGGTCGGCGGCAGCGGCAACGATGTGCTGCACGGCGAATCCGGCGAAGACGTGCTGGTCGGCGGCACCGGCGAAAACGAATTGGTGCCGTGATCCGGATGTGGCCGGATCGCGCCTAGGCCGTCCGCTCTGACGAGCGCCGGCGCGAGAACAGCGTTCCGCCGACGAACAGCAGCGCAATCAGGAAGCCGATGAGGGAGAGGGTCGCGTCGAGGTGGAAGCCGGCCTGGATCCCGTCGACGAAGGGCGGGATCGCGGCCGAGAAGACGGTCGTGGTCAGGCCCAGGCCGATCGAGCCGCCGGCGATCTGGAACATGTAGACGATGCCGCCGGCGAGGCTGGCCTGCGACTGGTCGACCGAGGTGACGCCGGCGGTGGTCGCGGTCGGGTAGAAGCTGCCGACGCCGAGTCCGAGCACGACCATCCCCGGCACCAGCGAGCCGTAGCCGGAGCCGCCGTCGACCTGGGAGAAGAGGAAGGGCGCGACGGTGATGCAGGCCGCCCCGAAGACGGCGAGCGGCTTCGCCCCGAGGCGGTTGTAGAGCGGGCCGGCGACGAAGGAGACGATTGCGAAGACGCCGAGGAAGGGAAGGATCCCGACTCCCGCTTCCAGCGCCGAGTAGTCGAACTGCTTCTCCATGAACTGGGGCAGGTAGAGCAGCGAGGCGAAGAAGGTCGCCGACATGAAGAGGATCGCCGCGCAGGAGGCGCTGAAGCTGCGGTTTCCCATCACCTCGCGTGGCACCAGCGCGTGCTTGCCGGCACGCCGCTCGATCGGCACGAAGGCGACGATCAGAATCGCCGCCAGGGCCAGCAGGCCGATCACTTTCGGGTCTCCCCAACCCCAGTCGTCGACCTGGTCGAGGGCGACGAGCAACGAGACCAGGCCGACCGAGATCGCCGCGATGCCGGCGTAGTCGATCTTGTGGTCGCTCGATTCCGGCTCCTTGACATGGACCAGGAAGTAGGTGACGAGGACGGCGAAGATCGAGATCGGCACGTTGAGGAAGAAGATCCAGCGCCAGCTCAGGGTGTCGGTGAGGACGCCGCCGATCAGCGGCCCGATCGCGTTGCCGAGGCCGGCGGCACCGAGGATGATCCCGCCGGCCAGGCCCGCCTTCTCCTCCGGCAGGATCGCGAAGGTCATGCCGAGGATCGCCGGCCACATCAGGGCGCCGCCGATTCCCATCAGGGTGCGGGTGGCGATCAGCCAGGTCTCCGTCTGCGCGGCGCCGCCCAGCGCCGACATCGAGGCGAAGATCGTGGTGCCGAGGAAGAAGGCGTTGCGGCGCCCGAACATGTCGGCGAGGCGGCCGCCGGTGACGATCATCACCCCGAAGGTCAGCGCGTAGGCGTTGACCACCCACTGGATCGTGTTGATGTTGGTGTCGAAGTCCTTCTCCATCGTCGGCAGGGCGACGTTTATGGCGGAGAAGTCGTTGGCGATCACCACCACCGCCATACCCATGGCAAAGAGCGCGAGCCAGTTGGTGCGTTGCTCGGTGGCGATCGGACCAGCCTATGAAAAGCCGCCGACGCCGCGCTCGTCTGCGCTACTCTGCACTGACCGAATGAGCCACCGGTTCGACAGCCTCGCGCTTCTCCTTCTCCTCCCCCCTCGGGGGGAATAGCGCTGGGCGGCGCGACAGCCGCGAGAGACAGAGGCCATTCGAACGCAGTAGAGAAGGAGGAGGTCCGCATGGGACCCGCAGCTGACGCCAACCGCGTCCACATCTTCGACACCACCCTGAGGGACGGCGAGCAGTCGCCCGGAATCTCGCTGAACACCGCCGAGAAGGTGGAGATCGCCCAGCAACTGTCACGGCTGGGCGTCGACGTGATCGAGGCCGGCTTCCCGATCACCTCGCCCGGTGACTTCGAGGCGGTCCAGGAGATCGCCCGCAAGGTCGAGGGGCCGGTCGTCTGCGGCCTCGCCCGCACCCAGAAGGGAGACATCGACGCCGCCTGGGGGGCCGTGCGCGACGCCCGGAGCCCCCGTATCCACACCTTCATCTCCACCTCCGACATTCACATCGAGCATCAGCTGCAGACCGACCGCGAGGACGTCAAGGGCCAGGCCCGGGCGGCCGTCGCGCACGCCAAGGCCTATTGCGAGGACGTCGAGTTCTCGCCGATGGACGCGACCCGCGCCGACATCGAGTTCACCGCCGAGGTCTGCTCGATCGCGGTCGAGGAGGGCGCCACCGTCGTCAACATCCCCGACACCGTCGGCTACACGACACCGGAGGAGTACAGCGCCTACCTGGGGCGGCTGTACGAGCTGGTGCCCGGCCTGAAAGAGGTCGAGCTGTCGGTCCATTGCCACGACGACCTGGGGCTGGCCGTCGCCAACTCCTACGCCGGTGTGCTGGCGGGGGCGCGCCAGGTCGAGTGCGCCGTCAACGGGCTCGGTGAGCGGGCCGGCAACTGCTCGTTGGAGGAGATCGCGATGTTGGTCAAGGTCCGCGAGGACGTCCATGGCCTGACCACGGGCATCAACTCCCGCGAGATCGCCCGCACCAGCCGCATGGTCTCGCGCCTGACCGGCTATGCGATCCAGCCCAACAAGGCGATTGTCGGCCGCAACGCCTTCGCCCACGAGTCCGGGATCCACCAGGACGGCGTGCTGAAGGAGCGCAGCACCTACGAGATCATGGACGCGACCGAGGTCGGCCTGGAGTCGAACTCGATCGTGCTGGGCAAGCACTCCGGCCGCCATGCCCTCAAAGACGCCTTGGAGCAGCTGGGCTTCCAGATCGAGGGCAACGCGCTCAACGCCGCCTTCAAGGCCTTCAAGGAGATCGCCGACCGCAAGAAGCAGGTGACGGCGCTCGACCTGGAGGCGATCGTCTCCGACGAGATGCGGGAGCGCTCCGACGCACACGAGCTGGCCTGGTTCGAGGTCGAGGCGGGCTCCCGCCGCGAGCCCGTCGCCAAGGTGGCGGTGACGCTGCCCTCAGGCGAGGAGGTGGTCGGCGAGTCTGGCGGCGACGGGCCGATCGATGCCATCTTCCTGGCAATCCAGAAGGCGACCGAGACCGAGTGCGAGCTGCGTCAGTACACGGTCGAGGCGGTGACCGGGGGGGAGGATGCCCTCGGCGAGGTGACGGTGATGCTGCGCACCGCCGGGCGCCTGGCGACCGGCCAGGGCGTCGCCACCGACATCCTCGAGGCCTCGGCCCGCGCCTACGTACGGGCGCTGTCGAACGCGCTCGAAGGAGCGGCTACCCGTGAGGCCGAGGCGGCAACCGCCGAGGCCGCCGTGCACCGCACCCCCGGCCCCTGAGGCCTAGTGGCGCATCCCCAGGTCAAGCGTGTAGGTGGCGGCCTTGGCGCCGCCGCCTGCCGGGTAGCCCCGCGCCACGCCGACCCCGAGGTCGTGGAACTCGGTGTCGAGGATGTTGGCCCGGTGTGGGGGGCTGTGCATCCAAGCGCGGAAGACGGCGAGCGCCGAGCCGCGCCGGGGGCCGATGCCGCCGCCGATGTTCTCGCCGATGAAGTAGGTGCTGATCCGCGCCAGGTAGCCGGCCTGGGTCACCCGGCTGCCGACGGTGCTGCCCGCCGGCCCGTCGTGGGAGAAGTAGTCGTGCTCGACCATGTCGTTCGAATGGCCGGTGGCGGAGCGCCGCAGCAACACGTTTTCTTCCAGGGTCGCGATGCCGTAGTGCTCGCGGACCCGATTGACCAGGCAGAGCATCGAGCCGCGCAGGTCGTTCAGGGTCTCCTGTCGCGGCGCCCGGGATGCCTGGTTGCAGGGGGAGGGGGTGTCGGCGCCGGCCTGGACAGGGGAGATGCCGATGGCGATCGCCAGGATCGCCGGGCCCGCCGTCACTGTGAGTCGCCTGAGAGCGCCTTGTGTTCTCCTGCTCATAAGGACCGGGGCACCATACGCATCCTGGGCGACGAATTGCAGAACAGGCATGCCGAACGGCACAGAGTGGGGGATACAGTTGTATGTGATAGCGTACAAAGTTGATGAACGCATCAGAGGCCTTGTCTAAAGAGAGCCCCGCCGTCCCGGTATCGGCGGCTGTCGTCCCCGCGGTCGGCACTCGCATCCGAGCTCTGCGCGACGCGATGGGCTTCTCGCTGCGCGACCTGGCCGAGCGCAGTGGGGTCAGCGCCCCGATGCTGTCCCAGGTCGAGCGCGGTGAGACCAGCCCGACCCTGGCCGTCGCGGCGAAGATCGCCGCCGGCCTGGAGCTGACCCTCTCGCAGTTGCTGCGCCTCGACGAGGGCCAGCACGTGGCGGTCGTCCGCACCGCCGACCGCCACCGCTTCGAGCGTGGCGGTCACCGTGTCGAGGAGCTGACGCCGTCCCTGCCGGGCCAGCGCGCCGACGTCTCCCTGCATGTGCTCGCACCCGGCGCCGCCACCGGTGGCCGCGAGGACCCGCCGATGCACGAGCCCGGCAGCCGCGAGACCGCCGTCGTCCTCGCCGGGACGCTGACCCTGACCGTCGATGGCACCCGCTACGAGCTGCGCGCCGGCGACAGCGTCACCTTCGATGCCGACCTTCCCCACCATTTGGAGAACGAGGGCGAGGAGCCGACGCGCTTCCTCGCCGTGATAGCCGCCGGGCTGAGGAGGAGCTGAGATGCCCAAGAACATGTTCGAAAAGATCTGGGAGGCGCACGAGGTCTCCGACGGGTTGATCTACATCGACCTGCACCTGGTCCACGAGGTCACCTCGCCGCAGGCCTTCGACGGGCTGCGGCTGGCCGGGCGCCCGGTGCGCCGTGCCGACCGCACCCTGGCGACCGCCGACCACAACACGCCGACCGACGGCACCATGGCGGCGCGACTGATCGCCGACGAGCTCTCGCGGATCCAGGTCGAAACGCTGGAGCGCAACTGCGAGGAGTTCGGCATCCCGCTCTTCTCGCTGGGCTCCGACCGCCAGGGCATCGTCCACGTGATCGGGCCGGAGCTGGGCGTGACCCAGCCGGGCATGACGATCGTCTGCGGCGACAGTCACACCTCGACCCACGGCGCCTTCGGCTCGCTGGCCTTCGGCATCGGCACCTCCGAGGTCGAGCACGTGCTGGCGACCCAGTGCCTGGTCCAGAAGCGGCCGAAGGCGATGCGGATCTCCTACTCGGGCGAACTGGGCTCCGGGGTCACTCCCAAGGACCTGATCCTGGCCACGATCGGCCGCCTCGGCACCGGTGGCATGGCCGGTCACGCGGTCGAGTACGCCGGGCCGGCGATCGAGGCGCTGGGGATGCCGGGCCGGATGACGATCTGCAACATGACGATCGAGGGCGGTGGCCGGGCCGGGATGATCGCGCCCGACGAGACCACCTTCGAGTGGGTCCGTGGTCGTACCGCGGCGCCGGCGGACTTCGACGCCGCGGTCGTGGCCTGGCGCGAGCTGCCGACCGAACCCGGCGCGACCTTCGACACCGAGGTCGAGATCGACGCCGCCGCGATCTCGCCGATGGTCACCTGGGGCACCAACCCGGGGATGGTCGTCGAGGTCACCGACACGGTCCCCGACCCGGCCGCGATGGAGTCGCCGGGCGACCGCGAAACGGCGGAGCGGGCGCTGACCTACATGGACCTGGAGCCCGGTACGCCGATGACCGAGGTCGCCCCCGACCGGGTCTTCATCGGCTCCTGCACCAACTCGCGGATCGAGGACCTGCGCGAGGCCGCCGCAGTGGTCGACGGCCGCAAGGTCGCCGCCACGGTGCGGGCGATGGTCGTCCCCGGCTCCCAGCAGGTCAAGGCCGCCGCCGAAGCGGAGGGGTTGCACGAGGTCTTCCGCGGCGCCGGCTTCGAATGGCGCGAGGCGGGTTGCTCGATGTGCCTGGGGATGAACCCCGACACGCTCGCCGAGGGCGAGCGCTGCGCCTCGACCTCGAACCGCAATTTCGAGGGACGGCAGGGCAAGGGTGGGCGCACCCACCTGGTCAGCCCGAAGATGGCGGCCGCGGCGGCCATCGAGGGACGTTTCGTAGACATCCGTGATTGGAGCTGAAGATGAGGCCGATTGACTTGATCGAGGGCAAGGTGTCGGTGCTGGACCGGGCCGACGTGGACACCGACCAGATCATCCCCAAGCAGTTCCTCAAGCGGGTCGAGCGGACCGGCTTCGGCGAGTTCCTCTTCTACGACTGGATTCGCGACGGCGAGATCGAGCTGGAGCCGAACCCGATCCTCGTCACCGGGCGCAACTTCGGCAGCGGCTCCTCCCGCGAGCACGCTCCCTGGGCGCTTGAGGACTTCGGCTTCGAGGCGATCGTCGCGCCGTCCTTCGCCGACATCTTCTACGTCAACTGCACCAAGATCGGGCTGTTGCCGGCGATTCTCGACGAGGAGCACTGCCGGGCCGTCGCCGCGGCCGGCGAGGCTCGCATCGATGTCGACGACGAGACGATCACCTGCGCCGCCGGGGTCTTCGAGTTCGCGGTCGAGCCGGACGTCAAGCACCGGCTGCTGAACGGCCTCGACGACATCGCGATCACGCTCGAGAACGGCGCCGCGATCGATGCCTACGAGGCGTCCGCGGCGGTGCACGGCCAGGCGACGACGAGCCTCTGATGGCCGCCGCCACCCGCGACTGGGACGCGGAGAGCTACCAGCGCGTCTCCGTTCCGCACGAAGAGTGGGCGCGGTCGGTCCTCGACCGCCTCCCGCTCGCGGGCGACGAGACCGTGCTGGACGCCGGCTGCGGCAGCGGTCGTGTCACCGGCCTGCTGATCGAGAGGTTGGAGACGGGCCGGGTCGTCGCCGTCGACGGATCTCCCTCGATGATCGAGAGCGTACGCGAGGTTCTGAGGCCGGAGGACGAGGCGCTGGTCGCCGATCTGACCGAGCTCTCGCTGAGAGAGCCGGTCGATGCCGTCTTCTCGAGCGCGGTCTTCCACTGGGTTCTCGATCACGACTCCCTCTTCGAGCGCCTGCATGCCGCCCTCGCGAAGGGCGGGCGCATCGCCGCACAGTGCGGCGGCGCGGGCAACATCGCGCGGCTCCGCGCGAACTGCGACGAGATGGCCTCGCGCGAGCCCTACGCGCAGTACTTCGAGGGCTTCTCCGAGCCCTGGAATTACGCGGGGGCCGGGGAAACCGAGGCGCGGCTGCGAGCGGCGGGCTTCGCCGAGGCCCGATGCTGGCTGCAGCCCTGGACGATCTTGCCGCCGGAGCCGGCTGAGTTCCTGCGCACCGTCTGCCTCGGGCCGCAGGTCGACCGCTTGCCCGACGGCCTTCGTGGCCGCTACGTCGACGACGTCCTTGCCGCCGAGAGCCAACCCCTGAAGCTCGAGTACGTGCGCCTCAACATCGAGGCCGTCGCCGGCTAACGCGTAGAGTTCCGCCGCGTGAGCGACGCCCCGCGCATAGTTGTCCTGCCCGGCGACGGGATCGGCCCGGAAATCGTCGCGGCGGCGCAGCAGCTGCTGGAGTCGCTGGGAGAGTTCCAGTTCGACGAGCGCCTGATGGGCGGCTGCTCGATCGATGTCCACGGCACCGCCCTCACCGACGAGGTGCTGGAGGCCTGCCGGGCCGCCGACGCGGTCCTGCTCGGCGCTGTCGGCGGTCCTAAGTGGGACACCACCGACCCCGACGCCCCGCGTCCCGAGCAAGGGCTGCTCGGCCTGCGCAAGGGCATGGGCCTATACGCCAACCTGCGCCCGGTCCGGCCCAGCCCGGCCCTGGTCGGCTCCAGCCCGCTGCGCGAGGAGCGCATCGCCGGCACCGACCTGCTCGTCGTCCGCGAGCTGACCGGCGGCATCTACTTCGGGGACTCCGGCCGCGACGGCGACGTCGCCCACGACACCTGCGAGTACTCCGCCGAGGAGATCGACCGCATCGCCCGCACCGCCTTCGAGGCGGCGCGCCGGCGCGCCGCGAGCTCCGGCCGCCCACCCCGGGTCACCTCGGTCGACAAGGCCAACGTGCTCGAGACCTCACGGCTGTGGCGCGAGGTGGTCAGCCGCGTCGCCCCGGATTACGCCGACGTCGAGCTCAATCACCTGCTGGTCGACAACGCGGCGATGCAGCTGGTCTCGCGCCCCGCCAACTTCGACGTGATCGTCACCGAGAACCTCTTCGGCGACATCCTCAGCGACGAGTCGGCAATGCTGACCGGGTCGCTGGGAATGCTGCCCTCCGCCAGCCTCGGCGTCGACGGCGCCCCGGGCCTGTTCGAGCCGGTCCACGGCTCGGCCCCCGACATCGCCGGCAAGGGGATCGCCAACCCGCTGGCGACCTTCCTCTCGGTGGCGATGATGCTGCGCCACGGCCTCGATCGGCCCGAGGACGCTAGCCGGATCGAGGCCGCCGTCGACGTCGTCCTGGAGCGCGGCCTGCGCACTCCGGACCTCGCCGCGGGGACGCTGGCGGCACCACCGATGCCAGACGTCCCCGCCGAGGTCGAGGTCGGGACCGCCGAGATGACCGACGCGGTCCTCGCGGCGCTTTCCGCCTAGGGAGCGGTCACCGCCCACTGGCCGTAGGCGGAATAGGCACCGGCTGCTTTCGCTTTGGCGAGGAGGCCGAAACCGAGGCGCGTGTTGTTCTCAGCGACGAGCGGTGTGGTTTCGTCGAGATTTTCCGCTTTGACGACGTAGATGCAGAGGTTGCCACCGGTCGCCTGTGGCGTCTGCGCGCCGCCGCCGCCGAGGCCACCACAGTTGGCGCTCGTCTGGCCCGGCTGCAACACCGTCGCCGTCGCTGCGTTCAGCAACGGGAACTGGAAGCTCGCCGCGCCCCGGGCAAGGTCGCCCGCCGTGACCGCGGTGTCGCCGAGGTCGAAAACCCCGCGCAGGGTCTGGCCGCTCTTCAGAGTTGAGACGATCGGTCCGAATTCGTTGCTCAGCTTCGCTGGAGTCACCGAGCCGTTGGCGAGGATCGTCGTGGTTACCGCGTTGGCGGCCAGTTTCGCCGTGTTGATGACGCCGTTGGCCAGTTTGGGGTTGGTGATGACGCCATTCTTGATCGAGCTGGCGATCACGGCTCCGGCAGCGATCTTGGCGCTGGTGACGACGCCGTTGCCGATGTTGCCGGGCAGGACCGCGTTGGGTCCGAGCTTGCCGGCGACGACCGACTTCGGTGCCAGCTTGCCGCTCCTAACGGCAGCCTTGCGCAGGGCCGCGGCGGTTACGGCGCCGCGCTTCAGCTGCCTGGGCCCGACGCTGTGCTTGGGCAGGCCGGCTGCCACGGCGGCGCCGCCGAGGGCGACGAAGAGCGCGATCGACGCGATCACGTTCGAGTAGCTGAGTTTTGGGCGGAGTCTTGAATTCATGGACTGATGTCTCCTTTTTCGCTTTCGGCCGTCATTCGCGGCGGTGGGGGTGAAGACCTTCGTTTGATCGGGCATACTTCCCTGCAACATGGATCAGGTCGATTTGATTTGGAAGAACGGCGAGTTCGTGCGCTGGGAGGACGCCCAGACCCACGTGCTCAGCCACGGCCTGCACTACGGCACCGGCGTCTTCGAGGGGATCCGCTGCTACGAGACCGCGCGCGGCCCGGCGATCTTCCGCCACGCCGACCACCTCGCCCGGCTCGAGAGGTCGGCGTCGCTCTACTACATGGACCTGCCCTACTCGGCGGCCGAGATCCGCGCCGCCACGCACGAGCTGCTGACCCGCAACGACCTCAAGTCCGCCTATATCCGCCCGCTCGCCTACCGCGGCTACGGCAGCCTTGGCCTCTACGCGACCGACGCCCCGATCGACGTCATCGTCGCCGCCTTCCCCTGGGGCGTCTATCTCGGCGAGGAGAGCAAGGCCGCCGGCATCCGCGCCAAGGTCTCGAGCTGGCGCCGGATCAGCCCGGGCGGCTCGATCCCGCACGCCAAGGCCTCGGGCTCCTACCTGAACTCGATCCTCGCCAAGACCGAGTCGCACAACTCCGGCTACGACGAGGCGATCCTGCTCGACGAACGCGGCTTCGTCTGCGAGGGCTCGGGCGAGAATATCTTCGTCGTCCGCGAGGGCGAGATCGTGACGCCGCCGCACGTCGCCTCGATCCTCGATGGGATCAACCGCAAATCGGTGATCCAGATCGCCCGCGACCTCGGCTACACCGTGGTCGAGCGCGACATCGCCCGGGCCGAGCTGTACCTGGCCGAGGAGGTCTTCCTGACCGGGACCGCCGCCGAGCTGGTGCCGGTGCGCGAGATCGACGACCACACGATCGGGGCCGGCAAGCCCGGCGAAATCACCGCCCACGTCCAGGCCAAGTTCGAGGACGCCCTCTACGGCCGCGCCGAGGAGTACCACGAGTGGCTCGACTTCGTCGAGGCGCCGGCCGAGGTTGACGCCCCCAGTAGAGTCAGCTCGTGATGCGCCGTCTCAACGAGTCAATCGGGCGAATTACCGCAGCCGCCTAGCGGCTGGCGCGGCGATGCCGTGCGCTCAGGCCCTTGTGGCCTCCCCCCGATTTCTCGACTTGAAAGGCAGCAGATGGAACAGGTGAAGCTCTACGACACGACCTTGCGCGACGGCATGCAGGGCGAGGGGATGTCGCTCTCGGCGTCCGAGAAGGCACGCGTCGTCCTCGCCCTCGACAAGCTCGGCGTGCAGATGATCGAGGCCGGCTTTCCCAGCTCGAATCCGAAGGAGGTGGAGCTCTTCGAGCAGCTGGCCGAGCTCGAGCTCGAGCAGGCGACGATCTGCGCCTTCGGGATGACCCGCCGCCGCGACACCGCGCCCGAGGACGATCCGGCGCTGGCGACCCTGGTCGGCAGCTTCGCCCCCGTGGTCACCCTGGTCGGCAAGACCTGGGGCCTGCACCTGGAGAAGGTGACGAAGGTCTCCCGCGAGGAGAACCTGGCGATGATCGCCGACTCGGTCGGCTTCTGCCGCGCGCAGGGCAAGCGCGTGGTCTACGACGCCGAGCACTTCTTTGACGGCTACCGCGACGACCCCGGCTACGCGCTGGCCTGCCTCGAGGCGGCGATCGGAGCCGGCGCCGAGAACGTCTCACTCTGCGACACCAACGGCTCCAGCCTGCCCGAGCAGGTCGCCGCGGCCAGTGCGGCGATGGTCGCGAGGCTGGGGGAGGGGGTCGAGATCGGCATTCACGTCCACGACGACGCCGGCTGCGGCGTCGCCAACTCGCTGGCGGCGGTGCGCGAGGGCGCCCGCTTGGTCCAGGGCACGGTGAACGGCTATGGCGAGCGCTGCGGCAACGCCAACCTGACCTCGATCCTGCCCAACCTGCAGTTGAAGATGGGCTACGACGTCGTCTCCGACGAGCAGCTGGCTGCGCTGACGGAGACGGTCCACTTCGTCGACGAGCTCTGCAACCTGACCCCGAACCCCGACGCGCCCTACGCCGGCCGCAACGCCTTTGCCCACAAGGGCGGCATGCACGTCGCCGGCGTCGAGGCCGACGCCCGCACGTTCGAGCACATCGACCCGGCCGCGGTCGGCAACCAGCGCAACATCCTGCCCTCCGAGCTCTCCGGCAAGGCGACGATCCGCAGCCAGGCCGAGCGGGCGGGCCTGGAGCTCGACGATGAGGCGGCGGCGCGGGCGGTCGAGCGGCTGAAGGAGCGCGAGCACCGCGGCTACCATTACGAGGCGGCGCCGGCATCCTTCGAGTTGCTGCTGCGCCGCGAGGCGGACAGCTACAAGCCGCTGTTCAGACTGGAGAGCTTCCGCGTCGTCACCGAGAAGCGGGCCGGCGGCGAGGTCGAGACCGAGGCGACGATCGAGGTCGAGGTCGACGGTGAGCGCTACGTCCGCGTCGCCGAGGGCAACGGCCCGGTCAACGCCCTCGACAGCGCCCTGCGCGGCGCGATCGCCGATCGCTACCCGCACCTGGCCGAGGTCGAGCTGACCAACTACAAGGTCCGCATCCTCGACGAAGCCCACGGCACCGGCGCGGTCACCCGGGTCCTGCTGGACTCCGCCGACGGCGAGCGCGAGTGGGGGACGATCGGGGTCTCGGAGAACATCATCGAGGCCTCCTGGGAGGCGCTGGTCGACTCCCTGGAGTACGCGTTCCAGTGAGCATCGAGGAGATCCCGTTGGCGCGGCCGGAGATCGGGGCGCGCGAGGAGGAGCTGGTGCTGGAGGTGCTGCGCTCCGGCCGCCTCTCGCTGGGGCCCGCTGGCGAGCGCTTCGAGCGCGAGCTCGCCGCCTGGCTCGGGGTCGAGGACGCGGTCGCGGTCTCCAGCGGCACCACCGCGCTGCACCTCGGGGTGCGGGCGCTCGGCTGGGGCCCTGGCGACGAGGTCCTGACCAGCCCCTTCAGCTTCGTCGCCTCGGCCAACTGCCTGCTCTACGAGGGTGCCCGGCCGGTCTTCTGCGACGTCGACCCGGTCACCCTCAACCTCGACCCGGCCGCCGCCGCCGCCGCGGTCGGGGAGCGCACCCGCGGGATCCTGCCGATCCACATCTTCGGCTACCCGGCGGCGATGCCGGAGCTGGAGGCGCTCTCCGCCCGGCACGATCTGGGGATCCTCGAGGACGCCTGCGAGGCGATCGGCGCGGTCGACTCCGAGGGGCGGGCGGTCGGCGCCCGCGGCAACCTCGCCACCTTCGCCTTCTACGCCAACAAGCAGATGACCACGGGGGAGGGGGGGATGATCGTCCCCGGTGACGCCGGCACGGCGGCGCGCCTGCGCAGCGAGCGCAACCAGGGCCGGGCCGCCGACATGGGCTGGCTGGACCACGATGGCCTCGGCTTCAACTACCGCCTCTCCGACCTCGCCGCCGCGCTCGGCGTCGCCCAGGTCGAGCGGCTCGACTCGCTGCTCTCGCGCCGCGACGCCGTCGCCTCGCTCTACGCGCAGCGGCTCGCCGGCGTCGAGGGGGTCGAGACCCCGGTCGCCGCCCGCGGCGAGGAGCGTCGCAGCTGGTTCGTCTACGTCGTCCGCCTCGCCGACGACGTAGACCGCGACGCGACGATCGCCCGCCTGGCCGAGCGCGGCGTCGCCAGCAAGGCCTACCTGCCCTGCATCCACCTCTTCCCGCACCTGCGCGAGCTGGGCTATGGCGAGGGCCAGTTCCCGGTTGCCGAAGCGGCCGCCGCCCACTCGCTGGCGCTGCCCTTCTTCCCGGCGATCAGCGAGGGCCAGGTGGATCGTGTCTGTCAGGAGCTGGCGGCGGCGCTCGGCCAATCGGCCGGGCCGGGATAATCGCCCGCTCATGTCCCGCTTCCGCAAAGAGCCCGACCCGCGCTTCTGGGCGCTCAACCGCTCGCTCCCGTTCGACTGGCAGCTGGCGGCCTACGACATCGACCAGTCGCAGGCGCATGCCCGCGGCCTGCTCGGCATCGGCGTCCTCGACGAGGACGAGCTGAGTCGGATCGACGCCGGTCTGGAGCGGGTCCGGGCCCGCATGGCCGAGCACGGCTTCGCCTTCGAGGAGGCCGACGAGGACATCCACATGGCGATCGAGCGCCTGCTCGGCGAGGAGATCGGGCCGCTCGCCGGCAAGCTCCACACCGGCCGATCCCGCAACGACCAGGTCGCCACCGACGTGGCAATGGTCGTGCAGGCGCACTCGCTGCGCGGGATCGAGCTCTGCGGCGACGCGATGGAGCAGCTGCTGAGCCTGGCCGAGGCCCACCGCGACTGGCCGATGCCCGGCTACACCCACCTGCAGCGCGCCCAGCCGGTCTACCTCGGCCACCACCTGCTCGCCTACTTCTGGATGCTCGCCCGCGACGTGCTGCGCTTCCAGTTCGCGCTCGACAGCGCCGGCGTGATGCCGCTCGGCTCCGGTGCCCTGGCCGGGGTCAACTGGGAGATCGACCGCGAGTCGGTCGCCGCCGACCTCGGCTTCGCCCACGTCAGCCACAACTCGATCGACGGCGCCTCCAACCGCGACTACGTCCTCGACTACCTGGCGGCCGCCTCGGCCTGCTCGATGCACCTCTCCCGCTTCGGCTCTGAAATCGTCATCTGGTCGAGCACCGAGTTTGGCTTCTGCGAGCTCGACGAGTCCTTTTCGTCGGGCTCGTCGATCATGCCGCAGAAGGTCAACCCCGACTCGGCCGAGCTGCTGCGGGCCAAGAGCCCGCGGGTCGCCGCCAGCTACGCCACCCTGCTCGGTGTCATGCACGCCCTGCCGCTCACCTACGGCAAGGACATGCAGGAGGACAAGGAGCCGCTCTTCGACGCGATCGAAACCGTCGAGCTCTGCCTCGATGCGACCGCGGGGATGCTCTCCGGGATCGCCTTCGACCGCGCCCGGATGGAGGACGCCTCGGGCGACGAGATGCTGGCCGCGACCGAGGTCGCCGACCTGCTGGTCCGCCACGGCGTCCCCTTCCGCGAGGCGCATGGGATCGTCGGCGGCCTCGTCCGCGACGCGGTCGAGCGCGGCGGCTCGCTCTCCGAGCTCACGCCCGAGGACCTGCGGCGCCACTCCGACCAGCTCGACGACTCCTACTACGAGGTACTGCAACGCAGCAGCTGGCTGGAGTCGAAGCGGATCGCCGGTGGCACCGGCTCGGTCCCCCTGGCCGCCCAGATCGACGAGGCCCGCGAGACGCTGGCCGCGGTCCGGGCGCGGGTGCTCGACGAGCGCTCTTGACGGTCGCGCCGGCAGTGTCGGAGCAGCGGCTCGCCAGGGCCTTCTTCGACCGCTCGGTGCACGACGTGGCCCGCGACCTTGTCGGCTGCCGGCTCTTCTTCGAAGGCTGCGGCGGCGTCATCGTCGAGACCGAGAGCTACGAGCGCGACGACCCGGCCTGCCACGCCTACGTCGGCCTCACCGACCGCACCGAGGTCCTCTTCGGCCCGCCGGGGATCGCCTACGTCTACCTCTCCTACGGCATCCACAGCCTGCTCAACGCGGTCTGCGAACCGGAGGGCGACGCGGCGGCGGTCCTGATCCGCGCCCTGGAGCCGACGACCGGCCTGGAGCGGATGCGCGAGCGCCGCGGCGAGCGGGCCGACTCGGAGCTCTGCTCGGGCCCCGGCAAGCTGACCGAGGCGCTCGGAATCGGCCTCGAGCGCGACGGCACCGACCTCTGCGCCGACCCGTTCCTGCTGCTGCCGTCCGCGGGTCGGGCCCCGGAGGTCGTCGTCGGCCCCCGCATCGGCATCGCCAAAGCGGTCGAGCGGCCCTGGCGCTTCTGCGCCGCCGGCAGCCGCTTCGTCTCGCGCCCGCGCCCGTAGGCCGGGCCCCCCCAACGCATCTAGCAGAGCATTCTGAGAGAGATCGCGACGCTCAGCGAAGCGAGGGCCGGCCGCGGCGGTCGGTGACGGCGCGGCGGGCGAT
>Ga0208356_1000006_pt1 | contig 128575 bp, 140 predicted proteins | sample NGESurshal072012_4_FD_184467 | JGI IMG/M metagenome (GOLD analysis project Ga0208356, IMG submission 184467) | Arctic peat soil microbial communities from Barrow, Alaska - NGEE Surface sample 53-1 shallow-072012 (SPAdes) | ecosystem: Environmental > Terrestrial > Soil > Wetlands > Peat ... | reverse complement strand
TTGACGGAGACCAAGAAACCAGGATTCCTACCTGGAAGAAGGGAACTCCCAAGCCATGCCACGACAGAAGAAATACCCCGATGAGCTGCTCGATCGCGGTGCCCGGATGGTCGCCGACTCCGGCCGCCCCATTGCCCACGTAGCTCGCGACCTCGGCATCCACCACGAGACCCTGCGCAAGTGGGTGTGCCAGGCAGAGGCCGACGAAGGTAAGCGCAAGGATCTGCTGAACAGCTCCGAGCGCGAGGAGCTGAAAGCCCTACGCGGTGAGGTCCGTGAGCTACGCCGGGCCAACGACATCTTGAAGTCGGCGTCTGCTTTTTTCGCCGCCGAGCTCGACCCACGCCGAACGAAGTGAGCTCCTATATCGAGGAGCACCGCGAGCGCTTCGGGGTCGAGCCGATCTGCAGCACCTTGGAGGTGTCGGCCTCCGCCTACTACCAGCGAGCCAAGGGCAAGCGCTCAGCCCGAGCCCTCGAGGACGAGCGCCTGAGCGCTCTCATCGCCGAGATCCACGAGGCTAACTACTGTGCCTATGGCTACCGGCGCATGTGGATTGCCCTGCAGCGCACCGGCGAGCAGGTCGGCAGAGGCCGGGTGGCGCGGCTGATGCGGGAGGTCGGGATCCAAGGCGCCAAGCGCCGTGGGCGCCTTGGCGCACGACAACGCCTGACCCCTCAGCCCACCGGCGACCCGACCTCGTCCAGCGCGACTTCAGCTCCGCGGGCCCAGACCGGCTCTGGGTCGGGGACTTCACCTACCTGCGCCCCTGGGAGGGGGCGTCGTTCTTCTCCTTCGTGATCGACGCCTTCTCCCGCAAGGTGGTGGGCTGGCAGCTGGCCTCCCACATGCGCACCGACCTCGTGCTCGACGCGCTGCGGATGGCGCTCGGCCAACGCCGGCCCGGCGCCGATGTCGCGCTGGTCGCCCACACCGACCGCGGCTCCCAATACACCTCAGCCGACTACACCCAGACGCTTACCGACCACGGCGTCCTGGCCTCGGTCGGGACCGTCGGGGATGCCTATGACAACGCGATGGCCGAGTCCTTCGTCGACACCTTCAAGACCGAGCTGATCGCCGACCGCGTCTGGCGCTCTCGCTCACAGCTGGAGCTGGCCGTCGTCTCCTACGTCTCCTGGTTCAACAACGAGCGCCTGCATGAATCCCTCGGCGACATCTCGCCCGCTGAGTTCGAGGACCTATACGTTCGACAGGGGGATCAACTGATCTCCCCCTTCATGAAGATTGGATCCAACTAAACAAGTCTCCGTGGAACTCGGTCCGGCTCACGAGGAGGGGCCGCACGCAACCTGCCTGGCGACGGGCGGTTCTCTCCTCGATCCCGCGCTCGCACCTTGAGTAGACACAGAAGCGCGCAAACAACTCCTCGACCGCGGCGCAGCAGCGCGGCTTCTCGAGGGGACAGATTGGCGCTGCTCTCTGGCGCAGCGGCGAGCATCCCAAGCAGCGCGCCGATTAGCAACGCGCCGATCGTAGTCCTTGGGCTACCGCGTTTCCCTTGCCCATGCAGCAGCATCCGACTGGCGGTCGTTACGCTTCCTGGAGTTCTCAGTGCTTACCGTGCTCTGGCTTGGACACGCGTAGGGTGACGATTGTCTGCCCGGTGTGGGTCCCGCCTGTTGGGTCGTGGGCTACGATCGTCACGCGGGCGCTCAGCACATGGTTGTGGGCAAGCAGCTTGCGGCCCGCCGCAGTCAGATGTAGCGTGATTTTCTTAGACTGGCCACCAGTGACCGTGAACGATCCACTGGCGAGAGTCAACACTGTGGCCTTATGCTTGCGCTTGGCTACATTGCCTCGCACGCTCGCACCAACAGCGTGCTCGGTACGTAGCGTGATTGTTCCGGTGCAGCTGGCCTCGCCCGACGGGCAGATGATCTCCACGACGAACTTGCCTGAGGCTCCCACCTTGAGAGAGGTGTCGGCAATAGTGGCGTTTGGGGAGCCTTCTTTTGCGCCCAGAACGCCTTGTTTCGCGGCGGGAACGGCCACCCCGTAGCTGGTCGCGGCTTTCGACCCGGCCGTGTTCGTAGCCGTCACTTCGCAGGACAGGGTGTGGCCTTCGTCGGCAGGCTGGACTTTGTAACTGCTCGAAACATCTCCCGAGATCGGTGATCCGTCGCGCAGCCACTTGTATGTGTAGGTAGGCATGGGAGTGCCGGTCCAAGTACCGATTGAGCAGTTCAGTGTGTCCCCGGCGGCGGGCGTCCCCGTGATTTCGGGCAGCTTGGTGTTCTCGGGCGCCATTGCTGTGGCGGGCTGCAGTTCCGCGTCGATGTTGGGTGTTGCGCTGCCCGCAGTGACCGACACCGGTTCGGCTTCAGAATAGGAGAACTTGTCGTTGTAGTACTGCGTGGTGTAGTCGAGGCCGCTTTCGGGTGACATCAGGAACCCTACCTCGTAGGAGCCCATGCTCAGGCCCGCGATCGTGTATTCGCCCGCAGAACTCGTATACGAGCAACCCGCGTATTCTTCGGCGCTCGTCAGCGCACAGACCTCGATCCCTTCGATCGGTGCTCCCCCGGAGGCGCTCGTCACCTTGCCGGTGATCATGCCGCCTTCGACCATTCTGGCGTCGATCCCGGAGGTCGTGCCGGTTCCCGTGACGCTCACTCCTTCGGCTCCGGAGAATGAGGCCTCGTCTTCATAGTACTGGGTGATGAAATTCTGCTGCGTGCACCCGTTTTCCCCGCACGCCTCGGCCCCGTAGAACCTGACCTTGTAGGAGCCTTCTCTCAAGCTTGAGATCGTGTATTCGCCGGTCGGGTCGGTGTGCGCGCAATTAGCCGATCCCTTATCGCTGGCCGATTCGGCGCAAACCTCGATCCCTTCGATCGGGGCTCCCCCGGATGCGCTCGTCACCTGCCCGGCGATCTTGCCCCCTTCGACCATTTCGGCGTCGATCCCGGACGTCGTGCCGCCGTCCGTCACGCTCACACCCTCGGCTCCGGATATGGAGGCCACGTCGTAGTACTGGGTGACGTAGTTCTGCTGGGTACAGCCGTCTTCCCCGCACGCCTCGGCCCCGTAGAACTCGACCTTGTAGGAGCCGGTACTCAAGCCAGAGATCGTATATTCGCCGTTGGAGTTCGTATAGGCGCAGCCAGCCGATCGCTTATCGCCGGCCGATTCGGCGCAGACCTCGATCCCTTCGATCGGGGCTCCCCCGGAGGCGCTCGTCACCTGCCCGGCGATCTTGCCCCCTTCGACCATTTCGGCGTCGATCCCGGACGTCGTGCCGCCGTCCGTCACGCTCACACCCTCGGCTTCGTTGAACGAGGACCCGTCGTCGTAGTACTGGGTGAGATAGCCGTTCGAGAAAGAGTAGAACTCGACCTTGTAGGAGCCGGTACTCAAGCCAGAGATCGTATATTCGCCCGTAAGGCTCGTAGATGAGCAACCCGCGAATTCTTCGGCGCTCGTCAGCGCACAGACTTCGATCCCAGCGATCGGCGCTCCCCCGGAGGCGCTCGTCACCTGCCCGGTAATCATGCCGCCTTCGACCATTTCGGCGTCGATCCCGGACGTCGTGCCGGTTCCCGTGACGCTCACCCCTTCGGCTCCGGAGAAGGAGGTCGCGTCGTCGTAGTACTGGGTCAGGTACCCGTTCGAGAAAGAGTAGAACTCGACCTTGTAGGAGCCGGCGCCGAGCCCCGAGATCGTATATTCGCCGCTCGAGTTCGTGTAGGCGCAGTTCGCTGATTCTTCCCTGCTCGTCAGCGCGCAGACTTCGATCCCTTCGATCGGCGCTCCCCCGGAGGCGCTCGTCACCTGCCCGGTAATCATGCCGCCTTCGACCATTTCGGCGTCGATCCCGGACGTCGTGCCGCCGTCCGTCACGCTCACACCCTCAGCTCCGGAGAAGGTGCTCCCGTTGTCGTAGTACTGGGTGACGTAGTTCTGCTGCGTGCACCCGTCTTCCTCGCACGTCTCGTCCCCGTAGAACTCGACCTTGTAGGAGCCGGTGGCCAGGCCAGAGATCGTATATTCGCCCGTAGGGCTCGTAGATGAGCAGCCCGCGAATTCTTCCGCGCTCGTCAGCGCACAGACCTCGATCCCTTCGATCGCGGCTTCTCCTAGGGCGTCGCTGACCTTGCCGGTGATCTCGCCGGTGGGTGTTGCATCCGCGGGGGCAGAGTCTCGCTCTGCGGTGCCGTGGCTCGCGCTGTCGGGCGGTGCTGCATCTGCGGGGGCAGGGTCCTGCTCTGAGGTGCTGAGGCTCACGCTCCTCGTGCAGGTGCCACCAGAGGCCACCGCCACGTCGCGGCAAGCGAAAAAGCCAATGTCGAGCTGCGTCACGATTTGTTGATGTGAATCCAGCGCGACCGCCGAAGACACGGTGCGAGCACCCGTCGCGGAGGTCGTTACCGACAGTGTCAGAGTGTCTTCCTCCAATTCCGTGATGAGGACGGCGTACCCGTCGGTCGAGGTGGCCCACGAGAGCTTCATCGTCACGTAGTCGGTCGTACCACTGCCACTACTGTGGTGCCCCACCTTCGTCACCTCGCATCCGAGCGACGAAAACAGGTGAGCGATGTATGACGGACATCCCCCCGACCGCCTCGAGTTGGTGGGTGGCGTGACCGATCTGGTCGTGGCAGAGCTACCGTTGTAGGCGTCGCTCACCCTCATGCAGGGCCGGAAGTCCACTTCGGTGGTCATGGCCCGCGGCTTAACCCGAGGGGTGCAGTATGTGAAGGTGGAAACCCTGGGAGGGACTGATGAGCCAGCTCCGGGAGCGACCCGAAGATAGGCGGCACCTTCGTTCCACGGGGCCACGGTCGGGACGATGGTCACGGAGTGAGAGCCGGGACCCAGACGGAAGCTGCCCTTGCTGAAGGCAGGATCGGTGAATGCGGTTTCGGGTTCTCCGACGATGTCTGCGGAGCCGGGAGTCGGGCAGGTCGTCCCGTTGACCTGTGAGGTCCTCCCGATCGAGGTGCCGTTGTCGAAGACTTCGAATTCGTCGCCACACAGGTAGCTGTCGACGACGCTGACGACGGTCGGCGAAGAGCTCGTGAAGTTGAATGCTCCGGCAAAATCGACCGCGCCGACCTCCCCGAATTCGAATTCCGTCCAGCCTGAGCCGGGCGCTATCGCCGGATCAGACGACCCCGCAGCCGCGGCAGCCAAGGCGTGCGGCCCGTTCAGTGTGGTCATAGGTGTCTCTGCGCCGGTTCCCGAGATTGAGCCGGCGCCGGAGGCCAGGGAAGCGGCTGGGGTCACGAGTGCCAAGGCCAAGGCGACGACGAAGCCGACGGCGAAGCGCTCAGCGAGGGATCCGCTGAACGAGCCCTGGGCCGAGCGCACAGCACTATCGAACGGATTGAACATCAGGTCGGCCTCCTGGCTCTATCACCGCTCACGCCTCCCGCGAGCGTCGGCGCAAGCTATCGAAGCCTTGGTGCCTTTTGTCCAGACAGAGCGTATAGGTCCTAATAGTTGCCCTTGCTCGTTAGTAAAAATGAGGGCTGGCGAGGATTTCTGCTTACCACCGCCAGCAGCGTGTCGGCAAGAACGGCCGCGTCTTCGTGATGCTGAAGCTGCGGACGATGGTCCAGGGATCGGCAGAACTTTCTATAGGTCGCACTGCCGCTCGCGTCAAAAATGAGCGTCAGGAGAAGGTGGCGCTACAGCTGATCAAGGCGGCGAAGATCGAGGTCCTCGACGGGTCTGATCCTGTGTTGGGCAGCGAAGCTTTTTATGTCGCTTTCACCTCGGAGTTAGCGACAGCGATGGCGGCAGACGATGGCAAATGGAGGAGGCCATATCTCAGCGCCTCCCCGATCTTCCTGGACTACGCCGCGTGGACGATGGAGGACCAGCCGGAGACGCAGATCGAGTGCCGCCACATCGGCGAAGATGACAACCCATCGATCCCATTTGGCACAACGCGCCACGATCTGACCATTGGAGGCAAGAACCAAACCTACGGTTGGTATGGCGATGACCGAACGAAGCCGTGGCCTCGACGGAGAGTCAATCTGCTGTTGCGAGGCTCTTGGTATCCGTCATTTAGAAAGGCCTTCGGCACCGGCAGCCTGGTTGTCTCGCGACGGATCAGGGTCGCGGGCAACTGGCTCTCAGTTGAGTGCCTGGAGATTCCCCGCGATGCCATGCATGTGCTCGGTCAGATTGATCCCGAGGCCCTGCGCATCCCGAAGGGGAAGAACGAAGCACGCATAAAGCTTCCGTCTGGACTGGGCACCGCTCGAACAGTTGAGAAACGACAGCCTCCGCTTTCATTTACGGAGATCGACCTCGACTATCAGGCCTGTCGTCCGAAGTTCGTCATTCATTTCACCCAGGACCCCCTCAAGGGACACCGGTAGCCCCTACTGGCTCAGGAAGAAAGCAGTCGGCGCCGAGAGCGCGAACGTCTGCCCTTCTCGGGTGCAGTAGACGAGCGATCCCTCGAAGTTGTGGCAGTTGCTGAAGGTCCAGCCTGCCGGGAGGTTGGATTCTTCCGGAACCTGGCTTGAGATCAGCTGTTCGACATCGGTCTTGGCTTCATCGCAGCTCAAGCCGATAGTCGAGAAGCTCCGTCGTTCGGATTGCCCGGGCGGGAACGAGATCGTTCCGCAGACCTTGAGACCTTCCGGTGGCATTTGGACTTCGGACGAGCCGACGCCATCACCCGCAGAAGCGTCGCCACTCGTCGCTTCTTCTTCGGGCTGGACTTCCGCCGCACGTTCTTCTTCTGCCTTAGCGACTTCTCCTGAGGTCGTAGGGCCCTGCGCTCCGGGTTGTTCTCCGACGCAGCCGTGGAGATCTTCGGCGCCACTGTCGATCCGGTTCTGAGGGATGGCTTCTTCGCGGTATTCCGGGGTGCCGACCCCGACGTTAAGGCCGATGAGCGTGCCTTTCCAACATTGGCCGTTGATCGAGAAGATGGAGACTTCCATCTCGACTTCCTCGGACTGTTTGCCGCTGGCGGACTGGTAGTGGACGAAGCAGAGATTGACCGCGTTCTCGCCCTTCGGAGCAGGCTGGTTAGAACGCGGGTCCTGGCAGGCTTCCTTACCCAAGTGGAAGATGTACGGGCCCACCTGGCTGTCTGCCGCCGGTTTCCCGAGTTCTTCGACCGCCCCTTCCAGGTTTGCTTCGGCGATCTTCCCGTTCTCGGCCACGAAGACTTCGGATGATTCCAGCACCGACTGAGCAAGGTCGTCCTTGCTAATCCCGCCGCTGCCGCCGCATCCCGCCAGCGCGACAACGATGACTATCGCCAATCCTGCGAAAACCCGCAGCCGCATCATCGGCGCGGACTGTACCGATTTAGGCCCCGCTGAGGTCGAAGGGGCTGCCTCCTTCTCCCGTGTCCACTTTGCGTTACGCAAAAACGACAAAGATTTAGGAACAACAGGATGCAGTTGGGGATCAGCGGGAAGCCAAAGGAGGCAATAAGGCAAAGGAGAAGGAAAATAAGGCAAGAGGGGATGAGGGAGAGGAAGCACGAGAACTGCAGGTGAGGTGCTGATCAAGAGGAGGACCCAAAATCACGGTCGAAAATCACGGGGCCGAGAGACGGAGGCTCAGCCAGCCCACAGGACCCTGTATCCGATTGAGCGTGAATCCCGGCAGCTGGAGTAGGTGTGCCGCTTTCATCGTTGTATGGCTGCCCCAAAGAGAAAGACCTACACGGATCGACAGAAGCGAATAGTCGCCGCGTTGAGAGAGTGCGCCAAGGATCTTGGCTATTCCGTCAACGTCATTCGTCCGCCAGGGGCGTCTTCCGTTGAAGCTCCCGGACAGGCACTTTCCGTCGAGGACTATCTGAGCTGGTCGCGAGGGCGGGCGGCTAAGGGTCAGCCTCAACCAACGCTCCGCGAGATCAATCAGGCCTATGGAGGTTGGCGCTTTGCTTGTGCTGATGCCGAGATGGGCACGGTGCCGGGTATTCCCCCACTTCACAGCCTTGCTCAGGTAGAGAGATCCTTCGAGGTGGTCAAGACCCTTCTCAAGGATGAGCTGGAGCAGGAGGGGCACTTCCCTGGCTTGAGCCTGGCTCGATATGCCGCTCTTCGAGAGCAGCACCCGAAGCTTGAACTGGTCCCCTTCAATTCGATCAGGCGCTACTTCACGTGGACCCAGGCCTGCGAGCACTTCGGTCTGGCTCCAGCGTGCGTCCGATCAGTCAGGGAGATGGAAGGTCGGCTCGAGCTCGTCTATCGGGTCTGCGTCGAAGCAGGAGGACCTCTATCGGTTCGGCTCTTTGATCTCGCGCGCCCGTCAGGATGCCCGACCGCCCAGAAGATTGCTCGCGCTGAAGGATGCGGCTGGAGTGAGGTCCTCGTTCGCGCTGGCTTCCCCGAAGCTCAGGTGACAGCCAATCGCAGGGCTCGGATCTATCACCAGGACCGCGAACTGGTCGCGGCCTGAGGGGCTCTGAAACGCCGGCGAGCGGGCCGGGGCGGAATCGGACGGAATCGAGGCTCGAAAAGAGACGTTTCCGGGGGCTGAGCGGCTCCAGGAGCTCCGTCAGCACTGGTTCTCGTCCTGGTGGACCCCCGAAGGTGCAGAAGCGCTCTCAGGATGATCTACGCGAACCTGGGTCAGTCTCACTCAGAAGCGGGGCAACACCGTTCAATTTTAATCTGCTTGACACGCCATGGCGCCATCTGACAGATTGCCGCCGCACACTTGGCAAGGGGTGCAGAACCATAAGGCGGGATTACAAGGAGGCGCTGTTGAGCTGCTCGATCAAGCAGGTCGCCGCCGTGGCGGCGGTAGTGGTCATGGGCATCATCACTGGCTGTGGCTCGTCGGGATCATCGTCGGGCTCCAGCGCGAGCTCGGAAGCTCCGGAAGCAACGCCTCTGCTCCATCAGCCGGTCAAAGTCTGGACCGCGCCTGATCCTGGGGGCACTCCTCAAGGAGGCTCGTCCGTCTCCTATGAGGCCTTGGCAGCCTCGGGGAATGTGATGGTCGGCGTGACCTTTGGCGAGCCCGAAGGCACTCTGCTGGTGCGGATGAGCCCGAGCACCGGCAAGGCGATGTGGACGGCGCCGTTGCCGTCTTATCCTGAAGCCAACGCGATCACGATCAGCGAAGGACGCATTCTCTTGGTCGCGCCCGGCGAAAAACTGACGCCGGAAGGAGACGAAGGAGAAGGCCCGGCCATGGTCTATGCCTTCAACCTGAAGGGCGCCAAGCTGTGGCAGCACTCGCTCGGGTTCTCGACCAGCGGAACGGTCCAAGCAGCGTGGACAGCGCCAGAACTTCCCGACGGCGAATCAAGCGAACCGGAGCTCTTGACCGACTTCACTCAGATCCCCGGCGAGATCATCTTGTACGAAGGTCAGGAGCTTCGCGGGATCAACGCCAGTAACGGCAAAGAATGGTCGTACACGCCTGAACCAGCGCCAGAACGGATCACTGGCCCTGATCCCGGCGGCCCGGAGGATCTGCATCTCGTCATTGGCACCAACGAGGTCCTGATCGACGGACGCACGGGGGTCGAAAAGGGAAGAGATCGGTCGTCGCCCACGGGTCAAGGCATCGGCTTGGTTGGACCGCTCTTTCAGCCCAAGACCGTCGGCGATTCGACGGAACCAAACTTGCCGGGTATCGGCCCGGTTAACCCGCTACTCGCCTATGCAGGGAACGTCGTCTATGGCGCCGTCAAGAACGGTCTTATTGCCATCGACATTCAGACCAGTAAGGAACTGTGGACCCTGCCCGATGAAGATCCGTTCGGGATCGAAACCGCAGCAGCTGGCAACGGCTACGTTCTCGTCAGCGACAACGAAGGGACGTTCTTGCTGGAAGAAGCTTCTAAATGAGGACGCCGGCCTACGAAGCGGGAGGCTGAATGTTCGACGCAGCAGCCATTGTTCCCAGACCAGCAACGAACCGCTCCATCCCTGAGCTTGGGATGCGCGGGTCAGGAAAGGAGATCCCCGATCAGCCAGAGCAGTGGGTCCAGCATCAAAAGCGAGAGCACAAGCCGGAGGGTTGGTGGCTTACTTCGGGTTGCTACCTGGAGGGATCAGCGCTTCCGATCAACGATAACGACGAATTGGAGGGCCCTCCACAACACGTTGAGATAACCGGCAGCACCGCCGCCCTCTGCATCGCCCACGGGCGCTTGTTTGTCATCGTCCGACCGAATGACGAGACCGAGCCAGCGGTATGGATCGCCGCGACCGTCTCCGACATTAACGTCGAGACCGAGGGCAGCCAGGGCTTTCGCGGACGACCGAAAGAGCTCACCCTGACCGCTGACCACTGGAATATCAAGGTGGTCTTGGTCCATCGCCTCTATCGCCGCTGGGACAAGAAGCGCATGACTGAAAGCGGCCATCTCGAGGAGAGAATCCAACGGGGCCAAGAGGGGTCGTTGCTCAAGGAGCTGACCAAGGCTGCCCAGGTAAAGCCGAGGCAGGACCTCGAAGCGGCACCGAACCAGCCCTGACTTCCGCTTGACTGTCAGGGTTTGTAGCGAAAGGAATCGCCGACGGCATTGGTGAACACGAAGCTCTTGCCGCTGCGCTTGCCGACGTAGTGGCCGAGACTGTCGAAGCCCGCGCTGTCGGTGAACTGCCAGCCGACCGAACGCAGCGGGTGATGAAAACGAATGTTGGGGACCACCTCATCGAAGACAAAATAGGCGTCGGTCTCCGGCTGGCCGTAGCCGCAGTTGTGATTGCTCCACAGCCTGCCTGGTGCTCGAGCCAGTCGGCAGCTGACCCAGCGCCGTGTCCAGCTGGCCTTGCTCGGATAGCTGAAGGCGATTTCGTTGCCATCAGGTTCGGCCGTTGCTCCCCAGAGCAACCAGCGGCCCGCGTCCTTGAACTGGACGAAGCACAACGACCTCGGGCCTTCACCAAATTCCAGCTCCTCGGGGCAGGCCGGACCCTCGGTGATCGGGATGATCGCTTGTGGGCGGCGGTTGAGGATTTCTTCCTTGAACGCCGCCGACGCTTGGCGGGAGCTGAATGCGCTGGCTGACGACGCGATCACGAGTGCAGCGATCACCAGCACGGCCGCCATCAGAAGCAGTCTGATCTTGAGTTTCATTCGCTCTCCAAGTGAAGGACGCTGTTGCCGCAAGTCAGGGTCCGGTCGGGGCTTGGACGCCGGTGCCGCTCTTGCTTTTGGATTCTTCGGGCTGGGGCCCGTTGGCGCAGCGTTCGCTGACAAACGTCGGCGCGCAGATCGTCCGCGCTCGCCACTGGCGCTGATAGGCGGTGACGAAGGTCGCGAACTGTTTCTGTTCTTCGGTCTTGTTCCCAGATTCGCTGCTGATCGATTCTTGGATCTGCGTGCTGAGCAGCTGCAGCTTGACCCGTTCGTTGACGTTCTCCTCGGTGAACTTGCTCGAAGTCAAAAATTCCTGGTATTCGGCTTCGGTCTTGAAGTTCTGCTTTTTGATGTGTTCCAGTTCCTTGGAGATCTCGTTGTCGGTGACGACGATCCCCAGTTCTTCGGCCTCGCCTTCGATCCAGATCTGATCGAGGATTTCGCCGAGCGCGGCTTCCTCGGTCTTCTTGTACTTCGGGTCTCCTGGCTGCGGCGCCGTCGGCAGTTTGCCCTGGGCGGCCTGAATGAGGATGCCGTGATGGAGATCCGCGAGCGAGATCGTGCCCTTGCTCGGGCTGACGTGGCTGACGACGGCAACGGTCCCGGTTGGGAGTTCTTCAGCCGCAGCTGCTGGGCTGGTGCTGCTGTCGGTTGAGCTGCTGCCGCAGCCGGCGATAGCCAGGAGAAGGATGAGTACAAGGCCAAGGACGAGACGACGAATCAGCATTCGGAAAGTCCTTCGTTCGAGGCGATGTCACAAGGGACGCCGCCGATGGGAGGGGGTTCGGCGAAACCGGCGTAGCGGACGACGCTGACCCCTTTGACGCTCTTCAGGTAGACGGTCCAGCCGTGAGCTTCGGGATAACCGACGGTCTCGCCGGTGATCTTGATCCAGGCCGGATCACGGGTGCTGCGGGTCGTGAAGATGTAGCGATGATCAACGGCCACGCCCTTGCCTTCGATCAGCTTGATCGCCAGGTGCTTGGCCGCTGCTTCCTGTTCACGCTGTTCTTGGGTCGGCGGGCAGCTATAGCTCTCGGTGATGCCCGGGTACTTGCCTTTGAGGAAGACCATGTTGAAGTGCTCGTAGAGGCGCGGACCTTGTTTGCACTTCCCGATCCTGGTCAAGGTGATTGAGACCGGGTAGTTGTGGAAGGTCCCGCCGCCGCAGTCGGGGGTGCAGTTGTTGACGCGGGCGATGCCCGTCGCCGTGGTGGCCGTGGCTCCCCAGTTGCTCCACTTCAGCTGGGAGAGCTGGTAGCCCATCCCGCATCCCAAGGTGTAGCCGCTCGGATGTTCGAGGGGCTGTTTGCAGACGTTGCTCGGGCTGCCGCCGTCGTCAGGAATCAAGACCACGGGTTCGCTCGAGGAAGTCGAGCCGCTGGTGCTGGAGGAGCCACAGGCGCTGAGGGTCAGGGCCAAGAGCATGGTCATCCCGACCAGCGCGAGCAAGCCAACACGGCACCGTTGATCGTCCCCGCGCACCATCAGCGCGGCAAGCTACCACGGTGCAGTCTCAGATTGGTATCCGCCAAGACCTCTGGTGTTCTCTCGGACCCGCTGCTCTCCGGTGACGATCAATTGGAGGACCGAAGTGGCGGGACTGAGGTTCAGGCGCTGTGAGGACAGTGGCAGCCCCGGCCTACGAGACCTTGACCGGAGCTGCGCTGGTTCGCACGGTCATGTAGCTCGGGCCGGCAGCCGTTGCTCGGAGGGGAATGGTTCGGCCCCACAAGCTGCTCGGCAGCTTGACCGTGACCTTGGCCACCGATGCCTTGACCGGAGCCGAGCCGAGTTTCTGCCAGGTGCCGTTCGTCTTTGCTTCAAGCGCGACCTTGAGCTCCGGGTTGGAGATTTCGCTTCCATCCGGTGCATGGACGGCGACCGCGACTGTCTTCCGATGCGGGAGCACTCCGATCCGAGGCAGCCTGATCGTCAGTGCATGCCTGACGTAGGCGATGAATGAGTAGGTCGTCCCTGAGGCATGGTTGCTGACCATGGCCAAGATCATGTTGCCGGTCGTCGGCGCCGTATGTTCGAGCTGGTTTTTGCCGCTGTCGCTCTGGCCCTGGCCGGCGACCGTGTGCGCCTCTTGGTCGTTGTAATCGTTGATCTCGTTTGGCGGGTAAAGGTGGATACCGGTCGAGCTACCGAGGGTCGCTTCCCAATCAATGGTGATCTGGTCACCGGCGATGGTCGGCAGTGTCCAAAACGAGGCCAGGCCGCTTGGCTTGCCCAGATGAGTGCCGCCGACCGTGGTTCCGAACTCCTGCTGGTCAAAGACGATGGTCGGCGCGCCAGCGACGGTCGGGCTGCCTTCTCCGAAGGCGGCACTCGGCAGCAGTGCGAGGACCATCGCGGTCAGTATGCAGACGGCGGTCAATTGCTTCTGTCTCATCAGTTCCTCCAGACCTCGCGTTCGCCTACAGGCTCGGTAGCGAGTTGTCGGCGTAGGTCGGCTTGACTGCTCCTTGCCAATCGAGCGGCTGCTGACAGGACCCTGCATTCGGGTAGGTGTCGCCTTCTTCGCCGAGAGCTGCTTCTTCCTCTATCACCCAGATCTTTTCGTTGCCTCCACCTGGGAACCCGGCGACCTTCGGCGTAGTCGGCAGAATGATGTACCGGGTGTAGTCGGTCGCCGGGACATTGACCGCTTCATCATTGAAGCCTTCATTGGTCTGAGTTTCACCGAGCACGATCTGCTGAAAGTCTTCGGTTGCGCCAATGTCCTGGCACTTGGTCGCCATGTGGACGGTCGCCCCAGGGTTCTGCTTATACAGTCCTGACAACGCTTCCGACAGGATCGGGATCGTGCTGCTGTGCGCCAGGCCATTGACGGCAAACTCTTCTTCCCCGAGGATGTAACGCGCGTAATCTTCGAGTACAGACCGGTTTCCGGCGAGCTTCCGGCTGACGATGCAGTCGTAGAGCGAGGTCACGCTTTCGGCCACTTCATCTCCGGTCTTCCCTTCGATGTAATGCGGCTGACAGTTGGACTGCGTGCTCGCCTCGGTCGTATTTTCGGATGGGGATGACGAGCCACTCTGAGCAGCGACAGCGCTGGTCGAGCTGGCCGTGGTCGAGGAGGACCCGCAGCCGACGATGACGATGATCGCGAAGGCGCTAACTACGGCGGCCAATGACAGACACGACAGACGCATCAACTTTCTCCCTCGCTCGATCTCATCTCGCCAGAATGACGGCGATCCTATCCGTTACTGCGTGCGCGCCGTCAAGGCGTATGCACAAGGATTGCGCGTTGCTTCAGCCGGTCGGGCGGGAGTGGTGGCGACGCCTATGGTGCCTGTGCTTGGCCGGTTTCACGGTGATCGCAGCGCTCGCGGAGGCCTCTGGTGGGTTGCTCGTGCCGCCGTACTGAAAATAGGCGCAGATCAGCCATGCACCTGGGCGCGCAAGCGACTGGCTGAACGTCTTGGAGAGCGGCCCCCCATTGACCGGCCAAATGTTGACGTTAGTACCTGGGCCCATTTTGGGGTCGACGACATGAGCTCTGGATGAAGCTTCGGCGGCATTTGCTGGGCAGACGCCACTCTTGCTGGGGACGATGTACTCATAGAGCTGGCGCGGCGCCTCGGCTTGAGCCGTCGTAGTGACTCGAAACGTGTGGCCGACCTCCACGGTAGAAGGGGCTTTTAGTGATACCGAGAGGTTTGGAGCTCGCACCACGAATGGCAGCGACGCGTGCGCGAGAACGCTTCCGACACCATCCTCAATCCATCCGCACAGGAGATATGAGCCAGAGGCTGTGGGGGTCCAATCGGCGCTGACATGGTATGCGCCAGACGAGAAAATATCCTCTGATTCGGCTGTCGCAATGTGCCCGGTATCGTGCGTCGGATCAGGGCCGCACCCCGTTCCCCCTGCAGGGTGAACCGACCAGAGCACGAAGCGGCCATTTTCGGTGGTACCCGTCGCTTCCAGCGACGTGGCGACCGACTCAACCGGATCGGCGGCAATGTTGATCTCAAGCGTCGATTCAGCGGCTGATGCCGAACCACCTGCGAGGAGCACAGCGCCGAAGGTGCATACGAGGAGCAGAGCGAATCTATTCAAGTCGGACCTCCAATGGTGGTTTCCGTCATTCGGTCACGGATCGGCACGTCGCTGGAGGCGTTTCTCATGCTGGCCTGCTGACGATCTTGCTCCCGCTTCAGAACGTGTTGGCCGGCGAGTTTAACTATTCCCAGCGGATTGCATCGAAAGCTGAGCTCCAAAAGTCCGGAGGTTCGCGTCGGGGTCAGCTGGTCATGGCTTTGAACTCCTTGGCCGAGAGGCGCTGACCTCGGAGCCAATAGGTCTTGGTCTCGCGGTGGTCGATGCTGACCGAGGTCTTGGCGGGCCCGTCTTCTCGATGAAGGAGCCCGTCAACGTAGAAGGACTGCTCGGAGATCCCGCCTGCAGGATCGAGGGCGGTGAAGGCGGCGCCGTCTACGCGGTGCAGGAGACCGTGCTGCAGCCATTGCTCGCAGTGGGGACGGCCGTCGTCGTGGTTGGTCAGGACTGCCGGGTCGTCCTCGCTGTGTAGCTCGCCGGCTATCCACCATTCCTGGATGCGGATCAGCTTGGCCTCGCCGTAGACGATCAGAGCGGGTCCATCTTCCCGATGGCGCAGCCCCTGGCGATACCAGTGCTCACGAAGCAGCTGCTGCTCCCAATCGAGTTCGATGACCGCCGGGCCCTCAAGCCGATGGAGAGCACCGTCCTGATGCCAGAACTTCGAGCCATAATCATCCCTGTAGGTCGGGGCTGCCGCTGCTGTGGGAACCGTTGCTGCTGGCCGAGCTCGTGGTGTCCCTACGAGTTGCTTGCTGTCGATACCGCCTCCGCGTCCCATGGCCCGAAGGTAGATCCAGGTCGGGGGCCGCGAGCAAACTGGTGATCCTCAACGGGGCCGGCGCCGCAGTCCGACCAATTGCGAGTTCACGGTGCATCTGGGAAACGGGCGTATAGGCTGATCCGCGTCAAGCGGTCTATACCTCAACGATTGAAGGGACCTTCCTTGTCTGCCACTCGCGGATCTGCTTCACGGGCCAGCCTGAGAATCGGCCTCGGCCTGCTGGCTGTGTTGGTGATCACACTCGCTGCCGGCTGCGGCAGTTCTTCGTCAACGAGCGGGAGCAGCACTTCTGGCAATGGGCTCAAGCCGGGTGAGACCAAGGCCCCGGCGACTGCGAGCAATGGCTCCTCATCAATGACCGGCTCCAGCTCCTCAGGGGGTGAAAGCTCCTCGGCTGAAGCTGGTGAAGCCTCTGCTGAAATCGTCAGCTGTTCCTCGAACTCCGAAGGATTTCCCGTCGCCGAAGTGCGCCTCAAGGTCTCGAAGGAAGATCCTTACGATCCCAGCTACATCGTCGCCGTGATCTTCCGCCCTACCAATGGCGGCAGTGCTGAAGGCAACAACATCTTCGGCACGACCTTGACCACGGTGACCACGGCCTCGGGAACTGTCGAAGCGACCTATCCCGATGAAGAACTGGAAAATGTGCCGGTGACCTGCGCGATCTCGAGCGTCAAACATCTTGAAAATATCAACGGTGAAGAGCAGTCGGTCGAAATCCAGGGCGAAGGTCCAGCGGTGCCGCAGTCTTAGGGCCCGGGCCCTTCCGGTGGATAGGGAGCAGCAGAATCACGGCGCCTGATTGACAGACGCCGTGATCGGCACATCTATGTAGCTTCGGTTGAGTCGAGAGATGACAAGAGGAGTCTCCTCGTTTCCGAAGCAATTTCAGTGAGCTTAGGTCAGGATCACAGTCTCGGGGAGATTTCGCTTTGCCTCGTGATCAGGAGATGCCAAGGATCTGGGAGACCGCCTGGCGGGCGCTGTCGAGGGTGCCGCCAAAGAGTACGGAAGGCAGAAAGGCGATAGCGACTAAGACCCCAACCCGGGGAGCTGCAAAGGTCAGGATGCCACCGTTGCCTCCGCCTCCGTGAGTTCCCCTGACCGGAACTCTGGTCGTGGCCATCGCGGCCCGACCAAGCAAGCTGAGGATCAGAGCGCCGGCGCCGGCGAGCACGGTCACGGCAATGGCCACGGTCAGCGGGTGAGCAGTCGGATTGGCGAATGCAGCATGCAGCTGCGCGCTTAGACCCTGTGCTGCGTGGCCGGCCTTGTGGAAGTTTTGTATGTGCTTTTGATTGTTCATTTTCTTGGTTCGCTGTTAAAAGGCTGCGAATGGACTACAGGTTAAGAGCCCCTGTAGTCCATTGTGCGTATTTCGCTTAGCTAATAGTTCGTGCTTGCTGGTGCGCGCCGTCAGGATCAAAGAATGTTCACGTTGATCCTCATCGCCGTCGCGACCGTACTCGGTCTTGCAGGCTGGAAGAAACTGCAAGACCGAAGGCATCACGCGCAGGCCTGGGAGCGTCTAAAGGACTACATCCCGTTAGAGAAGGGACATCAATCTGCAACGGTTGCGACTGAGGTCTTTATTCCCGCCGCCGAGGAAGATTCGATCAAGAAATGCACCCAGCTCTTCGCCTATATGGCCAAGGTGATGGGTGAGGGGAAGGGCAAGAAAGGCGCGCGCAAGGCCAGAGGCCGCAGCTGGGGCAGCATCCAGATCGGCACCGCCGTGATCGTTGTCGGTGAAGGCCAGCAGAAGAAGCCGACCGCGCACTTCTACTTCGTCTGCGAAGCCGCGAAGGAGAGAACGATCAAGCGGGAGCTAAAGAGGAAATTCCCTGACGCGATGTTGGTGCCGTTCAAGCCGGTCGAGCTGGAGAACGTTCTTGAGGCTTGGGCAGCGAAGAACCCCTACAAGACCTCTCGGGAGATCATCAATGAACACCGAGCTCGGCGAGCAGTCGAAGTCACCGCAGAGTGCTCTGGCACGTAAGTTCGGCGACGTATACGGCAGACGGACACGCTCGCTCTTGGCGGCCAGCAGGTGCCCGTTCGGTGCCGAGACAGAACGCTGCTCTTCGTCCGGAGCAAGGGCGTGTGCGCTCGCGGGCACCGCGCTCGCAACCACGCGAAAGCAAAAGCGTAGGCCCGAGTGCCACTGCCTGTCTGGCGAGAACCGGTCCCACCACAACCGCTCCGCCGTGCAGCGCTCGCCTCAGCCCCAGCGAAGGCTTCGCGTGACCACCCCGTGGGGAGACGAGAGTCGGCGCGTGAGCCGCACGGTATTGCCATAAGGCGTCGCGTCAATGAGCCCCGGATAACCTCCTCTAATCGACGAGCACCGAGCACGCCCTGCAGTCCCAGCTTCGCCAGGGAGGCATCATTCTCTTCACTGGAGTAGGATTTTCTGCGGCAGCACGGTCCAAGTCTGGTGATCGCCTGCCCTTGGGCAACGACTTGGCGGATGCTCTTTGGCCGAGGCGTTTTCACGTAGTGAGCCCCGAGATAATTTTGAAGGAATGCAGTAGAAAGCAGTACCGAGATCACCGGGCGACAAGGAGAGGCGAAATGGAGAACCGGCAGACCACAATGTGGAGCAAATCGCGTCTGAGGGTGGTCATGGCATTGGTGGCTACTGGCGCGCTTGGTCTTCTGGCGCTAGCGTCGGCAGGGGCTTCGGCTATGGACAATCATCTGAAACAAGAATGCATTGCGGCCTCCCTCAAGAAGCCCAAGATTGGGAAGGTTGCTATCAGGCATGCCGGGACCTACGGCCAATTCATATACCTACATGCGCAATACAATGCGATGCCTGAAGCCTGCCACGACGACGATCTTTTCCGAGAAATCCGTGACGATATCTATCGACAAAGCGACGCGAAGGGCCAGATACTTAGGAACGGCAGGTGGACCAACATAATTCCCTACTCCTCGCTTTATGGCGGCGTGGTGGAAGGGGATCCAAGCGGCGAAACCACCTGGTCTAACGTCAACAACCAAGTCGCCTTCAAGGGTGCGTACGAGTCAGAGCCTCCTTTGGCGCATACACCTACTCACTTTGATCAATGCCGGGTTCGAATACTTCTCCAAGAGAGTGCGATCCGTCCTTGGCCTCTTGGCCATCAAGGATTTGAGCCGCCTCCCACCTTCGCGACGAAGATCTACAAGGTCAACGTTCCGTTAGGCCGGATTTCGCCTCATAGAGGCAAGGCTTGTAGCTTGCTGGTGCCTGGGAAGGGCTTGTAGTTCCCCGCCGAGTACGTGTGCCTTCTTCCAATACGATCCGGGCAACGGTGACGCTCCCGCTCTGCGCGAACAGCGTCTGTGCTCCAAAAGACCTGCGACTATCGTCTCGTGAAAATGATCGCTGTCGACTGGTCTGGCAAGGCCAAAGGGCCTGCGGAGTCTCTTTGGCGAGCCGAGGTCCGCGACGGCAAGCTGACTGAGCTGAGAAACGGGCTCGACCGCGGTGAGCTCATCGCGAAGCTTCTTGAGCTTGGTGAGGCCGAACCCAGCATGGTTATTGGATTGGACTTCGCCTTTTCGTTCCCCGCGTGGTGGTGCGAGGAGAATGGTTGGTCCAGCGGGGAGGACGTGTGGTCGGCGATGGCGCATGGGGGCGAGGATTTGCTTGATGGTTGCGAAGCCCCCTTCTGGGGGCGCCCCGGCAAGCGGAATCCCCATCCGAAGGCACGGCTCTACAGGCGAACCGAGAACAGCGAGGACGCGGTGCGTGCGAAGTCCGTCTTTCAGATCGGCGGTGCCGGTGCCGTGGGCACCGGATCGGTTCGCGGGATGCCGCACCTGTTAACGCTTGCCAAGAACGGCTTCGGCATCTGGCCGTTCTCCGAGGGATGGCCGCGCGTGGTGGAGATCTATCCGCGCGCGCTGACCGGCCCCGTCAACAAGGGCAAGTGGTCGGCGCGACACGACTATCTGGTCAAGCACTTCCCCGAGCAGCCGAGGGACCTTCTCGAGCGGGCCGCCGGCTCCGAAGATGCCTTCGACGCGGCGGTCTCCGCTCTGGTCATGAGCGAACACGAAGCGGAGTTGCGAGTCCTTGGTCCGCTGGCCGACCCCGCCTACGGAATCGAGGGGAAGATTTGGCGGCCTGAGCCTTCCGGACGATGACCTGGGCTGTGCCGCTTCGCGCGATTTGCGAGCGTCTGCTGACCGACCGCAAGGCGCCCGGTCTGGACAACGAGCAGCGCTCTGTCTCGGCACCGGACGGGCGCCAGCTGGCCGCCAAGAGCAAGCGTGTCCGTCTGCCGAATACGTCGCCGAACTTCCGTGCCAGAACACTTAGACCCGCGTCTTTCCGGCTGGATCAGGTGTCCCAGCCATCAGCATCTGGGTCCTCTTTGCTTGTTGCTGGCCAATCGAAGTCAGAGGTCTCAGCTCCCTCGTCCTCAATGGGCGGGTCCGAAGGCGCTTGTTTGGAGCTCGTCGGGAACATTGCCGGGCCATCCGGTGACTCAGGCAGTCGGCGATTGTATTCAATCAACGCGCGCTTCGGGCCCTCGACCAGCAGGTTGCCTTCCAGTCGACGCTCGATCAACGCCTTCGGTTGGTAGAGCAGGGCGCGCGAGTTCGCGATCATTCGTTCCCGCTCGACGCTGGTGTCGCGCAGAGGGCCGAAGAATTCCGGTGGCAGCGTGGACATCGTGAATGCCCCCGACGGCAGCAGCTTCGGACCTGATTGGACCAAGACCTTAGAGATCGCGGTGAATGGATGGATGTCCCCGAGCTCGGTCGTGGTGACCACGGTCCCGCCTCCTGACAGGGACTTGTCCAGGCCGCCAGATTTATTCGGATCGGCAGTGAGCACGATCTTGGTGCTGGTGTTGGCGAGGACCTCATCTTTCTGCTGGCTCTCAAACTGATCGATGAACTGAGCGGCCAGGAGCAGGGCCAATCCGTGCTTGCGGTATTGGGAGAGGATCTTCGGGATCTCGGGGTTGTTGCGGAACATCGCTGGGGCCTCATCCACGATGACCACACAGCCGGGCCCCCCATAGAGCTTGCTCCAACGATGCACGCTGCCGATGATCTGTGGGAAGAGCAGCTGCGCGATGGCAACTCCCAGCTCGACTGAGTTCGGGTCTTTGTGCAGGCCGAGCTTGACGAGCAAGACCTTGCGGTCGCAGATCAGCTGCCCGATGTCGAGCTTGTTGGTCGAGGCAAACATCCTGCGGATAACGGTGTTGCGGGTCAGCTTTCGGAAAATTCCGATGATCGGCTCGCTCCGCTCCGCTTGGTCTTTCTCGCTCAGTTGCTCCCAAGTTCCTGTGTCGAAATCGAAGGTGTCGTAGATCGGGCCCGGTCCGCAGACCTCAACGACGTTGTGCCTGAATTCCTGATCGGTGAAGAACTTCTCGACGTGGAGCAGGCCGAGGATCTCGTCGTCCTCGATCACAGGCTTACCGTCTTCATAGGTGGCGATGTTGCAGATCATCAACGCGCGCAAGCAGGTGTCCGCGTAGCGTCGGGCTCGTGGTCCCTGGCCGTCACTGAGGCCTTGCTGATCGAGCATGACCAGGACTTGGGCGGCGCCTGGGTCGATGTCCTCTTTCGACTTGATGTCGAGAGGATTTATCGCCGGAACGAAGTCCTCATCGGACACGTCGAGGATCGTGAAATCGTCCAAGCGGCTGCCAACATTGGAGAGGAGGGCAGGCATCAAGTCATCGATCAGAGCATCGGCGGGGTCGATGACGACGATGGGGGAGCCGGTCATCGCGATCCCCTGCGTGATCCCAGCGATCTCGACAGATTTTCCGGCGCCTGACATCCCGGTGATGATCGTGTGCCGTGAGAACAATTCGAGGTCGGTGCCGACGATCTTCTCGTCCTCTGAATCCTTGTCGATGATGCCGATGGGAACCAGGTCTTTGGATGGCTTCTTCGGGTCCTTGATCACTGGCGGCATCAGCTGCGGGCGGATGTTGCGCATGCTGAACTTGACCGCGACCTCAGCTGGCCTGGTCGCGCCGTCGGGAACGTGGATCAGGGTCGATAGCTCACGCGCCGTGAGCAGGACCAACAGATCGTTTGAGACAGGAGGCAACGCGATCAGCGCATCGATCCCACGGTCGTCGGAGTTCTTCCAAGTCAGCTCGACGTGGTGGTCACCGTGGTCGCTGAAGGTCTCCATCATCCGAACGACCAGATCGTCCAGGTCTCGTTCGGTTTCCTTGAGATCTTCGGGCTTGGCGACGGCGGCGGCGGTGACGCGCAGCCCGGCCTCGAGGTGGTTCTGCTCCTTGCGCTTGGCCTCGACCAGCTTGACAGCATCGGCCTCCTCGTCACCCATCTTGTAAGGGCCTTCCTTGGTGTCCTTCTTGTCGCTCATGCTCTTCTTGAAGGCTCGGGCCAGACCACTGAGCAGCCGACCAGGGACCGAAAGCAACAGCACCGCGATCCCGGGCCTACTGGAACCCCTGAACGTCGGTGGGGTCTTCCCGGCCTTGATTGCCGCGATCCAAGCTCTCGACTGGCTGCGGAAGTCAGGGCAGGGATGAAAGTCGTAAGTGAGCAATGAGATCTGCCCCTCGCGTTCTGGCGCCATCGCCGAAAGCGTGCGTGAGTAGGCATCCTCAATCCCCTCCTTCGGCGGGATCAAGTGGAAGTAGGGAACCTTGAATTTGCTGTCCTCCGGTGGCGTCATCCCAGCTTGGCGAGAGCGGATGACCGGGAGCAGGACCTCGGGTTGATCGCCTGCCGGATCTTCATCTGACTCAAACTCGTCGGGCGCTGACTGATCTGGAGGGGTCTCAAAACGATCCGCCAGGTCATCCGTCGTAGTCAGCTGCTCGGTAGGGGGCACCGTGATCTCCACTGGTGCCCTATCGGGCTCGGCAACGACAAGCTCCTCAATTTGGACCCGGCCCTCATCTGCGAGATCGTCATCAAACCCGTGTTCTGGGAGAGCCTTCATCTCCGATAGCACCTCATCGAGATCCGCCTCCTCAATTTCCGCTTCCTCGATAGGCAGAGCCGTGAATGGCGCGAACAGATTTGGAGGTCGATCGACCTCGACGCCAAGGCGCTGTCCCCGTAGCTCGGCACCAACTGGAATGTGGCGAGGCCCGCTCATCGCCCTGCTCCAGCTGTCTCGTGTTGCCGCTTGAAGGTCTCCAGTCGCTCGGTCATCGCCGCGAGCTCATCGGAGCTGCGGTCCGGCTCGTCGCCGGCGTTCTCTTGGCTGGCGGCGAACTCTTGCTTGTAGGCCTCACGCTCTTGCTCGAGCCGTTCTGCCTCCGCTGCCTGCTCGGCCAGCTCCTTCTTGGTCAGGGCCTCGCGCTCTCCTTTGGACGCGAAGGATCGAGCTGCGGTCGGATCGAGATTGAGGATGGTCTTCGCCTCGACCTGGCCGGTCTTGACCAGCTCGATGCTCGCCTCGAATAGCTCCTCGAGGAAGGTGCGCCGTTCGTCGGCGGTCTGCTTGGGCTCGGTCAGGTTGTAGACGGGCGTGTGGACCCCGTACTCGTGGAGCTCGCTCGTATCGGCCAAGAGCTTGGGGGAGACCTTGCTCCGCTTATAGCCTCGGCGCTTCATCTCCTTGGCGAAGTCCCGGCGGACCTTGGCCAGGCGCTGACTGTTGCTCTCTCCGGAACCCCAGTAGGCCTGCGTGCTGGTCAGGACGGGGATCGCGTAGCCGGGGACATCGAGAACCTTGATCTCGTTTGCCTCCTCATCGAGGTAGACGAAGCGCAGGGCCGGCGCCCCGGATCGACTGAGAAGCTCGTAGTTGGCGATCTGATCAGCCAGCTCGAAACTCTTTTTGGACCCGGTGTCGCACTCGAAGAAGAACGGCAGCCCACAGGTGGCACTTCGCCCAGGAGCCTCGTCGGCGTTCTCGAAATCGACGCCGACGACGGCGAAGCCATCTGGCCGCAGGTTGAGAGGACCCCGCTTGTCTGTCTCTCCGGGTTGTGGCTTGACGAGAAAGCCAAAGGTCAGGGGCTTGCCAGCCCAGCAGTTGTTCAGTTGCATGGAGACCTCAACCGCCGAGGTCTTCTCGTGACCTCGTTCGCGCCATTGAAGGCGGGTCTTCCCAAGCGAGCGATATAGGGCAGCGAAAGCTTCAGTCGTTCCCAGATCATGGAGGTAATAGCCAGCGGTCTCATCGGGTTTGGTCGGGGCTGCCCAGTTGATCCGCTGATCGTCCATCAGCAGCTCTCCTCCCTTGCCCAAGTAGTAGGCCTTGACCGTTGGCCTGCTCTGGTTCTCGTGGCGCCGTCGGTAGACCAGTTGACGGGAGGCGAGGAAGGCAAGTCGCCGACTGGTCTTCTCGATCCGGGTCCTCCGGTTGCTATTCGAACTAACCGGCCAGAAAAGATCTGAGAGTTGCTCGGCGGTCGCCAAATGGACCTGTGCCAAGAACCTTATGATCTGCCAATCAACCTCTGTCAGGTCCGCTTGTAGCTCGTCTCTCTCCTTCCGAGAGCGGAGGGTTCTCAAGCCCGGGAATGGCTGCGCGGTCCAGTGCCGTCCGAAGTGTCTGATCCCGTCTTCGATGGTCATTCCTGTCGGAACACGAGAATCGCTATCGAGAATTTGCTGTAGGGCAGGGTCTCTACTGAGCAATTCCTTTTCCAAAAAGCAGGTCTCGAAGAACGCGACATTGGTTGGATCGGTTGGCGCGAGACTGCAAAACCAACAGCCGGTCTGAGCCTCGGAAGCCTCTGAAGGACTACCACCGAGAGACATGGCTCCGGCCTTTGCCAAGGGGGAATTGCCGTCAGGCCTAACGATCTCGGAATTGTTTGCCGCCTCCAACATTTGGTTCCCATAGTGGAACTGCCGAAGGGGCGCACGGGCCCCTTTCGCTATGAGACACCGTTGAAAACGCGATGACACATACGTTTTGCGCTACGCAAAGTGGACAAAACTTCCCCCACCAGGCGTAGAGATCGTCCATCAGCCCCGCTTTCGGAACATATTTATAGGTTCAGAACTGACCGTTTAGGTTCTTGTCCGCGTGAATAGCTCCCAAGACCGCACAGTTCCTTCGCTCTGCGCATCAACGTCATCACCCTCTGTATAGCCACAAGGGTCGATCGCCCATACGTTGATGCCAATAGGTTGTCTGGCGATCAATCTCTCAGACACCGCGACGGCTGAAGGTCTCTTTCTTTCGTCATTCAATCGCCACTGAGGCTTTTGATTCTCAGGAAGGCGTGGGTGCCTGACGGCGGCGGGCATTTGGGAGGGCCGAAGGGCCCCTGACAAGAATGCGCCAGAGGCTGTGTGTGCGGCGTGTCAAGAACAGCGCCCTATAGAAGCTCCAGGCTCTCTATAGGGCGCTGTGAGTGATACCGGGCTTGATTGGTCGCAGTATCCTCGCGGCTTGTTTTCAGGCGCGGGATGCAATGACAATTTCCACAGACGCTGGGCAGCTCGGGCTGAGCGTCTGGTCCGGGGCGATCTTCGTCGGCTACTCGTGCTCGCCCAAGTTCTTCCACTACCAGTGGCTATGGGCGCGGCGGCGGGGATGTTGATTCCTTCTCAGTCACCTTCGTCGCCCGCCTGCCGGTCGGCTGTTGCGCTCCCGCTTCCTTCGCTGGCACGTTCTTGCCGAGGTGCGGGGCCGAATGGCTGCCGGAACCCGAGGAGTCGCCGCCGTCGATGAACACCAGCCAGACCAGCAACCCGAAGACCATCCCCAGGGCCCAGTAGAGGACCATCGCCGCGCGCGAGGGACCAAGATCCGCCTCGCTGAGGGCCCGTTCGATCTGCTGCGGGCGTTCGCCGGGCCGCGGCGTCGGCTCTTCTCCCGCCTTGACAACCTCGCCCGCGCGCCAGACGAAAAGGCCCTCGCTGCCGGCGTGGGGGTCGACGACGATCGCAATCTGCTCGGGGCGCGCGAAGAAGTTGCGATGGATGAAGAGATCGTGCTCGGAGAGGAATATCCCGAAGCCCGGGTGGCTGTGGTACCAGCCGAGAATCTCCTCACCCGGGTGGCTGCGATCGAGCGTGGCGTGGATCGTGGCCCACGCCTCGTGGGTGAAGGTGACCCGGGCACGGGCGCCCTCGGCCTCGAGTGCCGGGATGATTTCGGTGATGAGGGGGCTGCCGTCCTCGCGCAGGTGGCCGATCAGTACACCGCCCACCTCGGCTTCGAGGCTGGAGAAGACATGCTTATAGATCCGCTCGCGCACCCCCGGCGCGACGTAGGGCCCGCCGGGGATCGTCTGCTCAGACACTCGCCGCCTCCAGCCGCTCCAGGTGGTCGGCGTCGCCGTCGAGGACGAAGTGGGCGCGCGACCCATCCGTCGCCCGGGCCGTGATCACGTCGAACGGGTGCAGGCCGAGCTCCGCGGCGCTGAGGCCGAGCAGTCTCTCGTCGTCTGGCTCGACGACATGGGTCAGCGCGACGCGCATTTCCGAGTCGCAGTCGGGGCAGAGCGCATCGGCGGTGCTCAGCGTCTCGATCGGGCGGTTGACAGTGGACTCGCGCTCACACGCCAGGCAGGTCAGGGAGAGGACGATCTCGTGCTCCAAATTCAGCACCGCCCCCTCTCCCACTGCCTCGCGCGCCTGCGCCAGCAGCTCCGCCAGCGGCCGCTCCCACTCGAAGGCCTTACTGCCCGCCAGGTCGTAGGAGTCGTGGCTGACGCAATCGTCGCGGCGCCTGTAGTTGACGACGTAGGAATCGTGCGTGAGGCCGTTGAAGGCGAAGCCGCGGCCGGCGAAGTCGACGGTCAGCGAGTCGCGGTGGAGCAGTTTGATCGCCTCCTGGACCTGCAGTCCAGCGATCACCGAAGCCGACGTCGCGGTCGTCGGCACTTTGCCTTCCAGCATCTGATCGCGGGTCAGGAGCGAGCAGGCCTTGCGCGCAGCCAGCAGCCGGTGGTCCTCCTCGTTCATCGTGCACTCGTAGCAGGCCGAGTCGGGTGGGACGAAGACGCGCATCATCCCCATCAGCCCCTCGATCGCGCCGTCGACCCACGGCGTACCCGCTTTCCAGCAGGCCTGGTTGATGTGCAGGCGCGCCTCGCGATTGTCGAGCCCGCCGAGCACCACATCGAAGCGAGCGATGAGGCCGGGGGAGGCGACCAAGCGTGCGTCGCCGACGACTGGGATCACGCGGATCTCGGAGTTCAGTTCGGCCGCCCTGGCGGCCACCACCGTCGCCTTGTCGGCGCCCTCGTCTCCCTCGCGGAAGAGGACGCAGCGCGAGAGGTTGGAGTTCTCGACCTGGTCCATGTCGAGGACGACCACCGTGCCGACCCCCACCAAGGCGAGGTTCTTGGTCAGCTCGTTGCCGAGCGCCCCGGCGCCGATGACGAGCACGGACGCCTCCGACAGTCGCGCCTGGTCCCACCAGGTGATCAACGACTGGCGGTGGTAGCGATCCTCCTCGAAGTCGACCGCGAGCCGCTTGCCCATGGCTGGCACCACCACCTAGCCCGCGGTGATCTCCGCCACCAGCCGCAGCACGTCGCCATCTTTGACACCGGCCTGTTCGAGGCTTTCGTTGTCGTCGATCTGGCGCCCCGACTGCTTGTGATGGAACTTGTAGGACAGCGGCTGGTTGTCTGGGCCGACCGGCGGCAGGCTCATCAGCTCGACCAGCCTGGCGATGATGCGCCCCGAGGCGGCGTCGCCGGGCACACTCGCCTCCTCGGTCTTGTTCCCGGTCGAATCAACAACGGTGATGTCCACTAGTGCCCCCTAATCGCTTTCTTCTCTGGCATTTCAAACTCGGATCCCGCGTCGGCGCTCTGGCGTCATGTCGGGAGCCGGCGCTCCTGGTATTGCAGGGTCGTGCCACCGACTTCGATCGCATCACCCGTGCGCAGCCAGTGGCTCGTCACCGGCGTACCGTTGATGCTCACCTGATTGCCCTCGTACGCGGCGATCGAATAGCGACCTCCCCGGTCGTCGATCCGGCAGTGGAATGGCCCGACGCGTGGGTCCTTGATCAGAGTGATCTCACACTTCGGCGCGCTGCCGACGTTGGTCACCTGGTGGTAGACGATGAACTCCTTGCCGAGCATGCCGCCGCCGATGACCTTCAGCCAGGCCTGGCGGCGGGCGACCTCGACCAGGCCGATCGCGACGCCGATGCCGATGCCGACGACGGCGAAGCCGATCAGCTGGGCCATCGATTCGTCCTGGATGTGGATCGACGCCCAGTGAAAGACGAGGCCGCCGAGGGCGCCGCCCACCGCGCCGCCGATGCCGGCGTTGATCGCCTTGCGTGAGGAGCGCTTCGCTACACCGAGAGAGGCGCCAACGCCAACGCCGAAGATCGCCCATCCGAGCGCCCGGGTCAGGTAGAACTTCGGGCTCGAGTAGATGTCGCCGAGGTCTTCGAAGGTGGCGTTTTCGAGGATGTTCTTGATCAGCTTTCCATAGATTTCCTGGGCGACCGCGCCCGAGATCGCGCCGCCGATGGCACCGACGACGAGCCCCGCCAGCGCCGATTGGCCCGCTGCCTCCCAGAGCCCCGCCCGGGCGTCGTCCCAGGCCGCCACGACCGCCCCGAAGACGCCCCCGAAGACGGCGAACTCCAGAGCAGCGCGGCCGACCAGGTCGGTCGTTTCCGTCGGACCCGAGAAGAACAGCCGAAACGCCGCCCACCCGGCCAGAGCTGCGACGGCCGCGGCGATGACGTTATTCGGCAGCGTGCCGCCCAGACTCATCGGCGCGCTGCCGCCTAGGACCACCGGTTTCGCCTGCGGTCGCACACCCTCGACCGAGGGCAGCGTCGGCTGCATCACCTCGGTGGCGCCCTCGGCGTCCTCGACGGTCGCCTGGGGGGCGTCCGCCGGCCTTGGCGCGAGATCCTCGGCGCTGATAACAAGGCGTTTTCTCTCTTCCGGCATCAATCCTCCCGTCGTCGGATTCGGACACTTATCGGCTCAGGCGTGCCGGCTCCGGCGGCGGTCAGCGCGTAGCGGGGGCGGAGGATGACCAGCGGTCCCCGCCCGCCTGCCCGCGCGCCCCTTTCAAGCTCTCTCAGCTCGCTCTCGATCGACTCTCCGCCGGCGACGTAGGCGATGAAGAGGACGACGAGTGCGCCGGCCACGACCCAGGAGCTGTGCAGGCCGTCGTAGAGGCCGTGGAGCACGATCGCCAGTCCCAGCCCGGTGAGGATCAGCGGTACGCGGTGGGAGCTCCGCCAGGCGGCGAGCCCGAGGAAGAAGCAGGAGATCCCGCTCATGCAGGCGTGTAGGAGCGGCAGCACGGTCAACCGCACCAGCGCCGCCGCCGTGTAGGTGCCGATCCCGGCGATCCCGATCTCGCTGAGGCTGTCCGCGTACAGGACCGAGTAGTTGATCGCCTCGGCCACGCCGAAGGCGAGCCCGGCGACCACCCCGAGGTACATGTAGGTCAGCGGCGTGAGCTTGTGCCCCGGCCTGTAGACGAGCAGGTAGACCGCGCCCCACTTCACCGTCTCCTCAACGAGGCCGACGACGATCATGAAGCTCACTAGGCCGGGCGTGCTGCTGCCGAGCAGCACCTGCTCGACCAGCCCGGCAAGCGGGGCGCCGACCAAGGCGGTCAACGTCGCGACCGCGGCTGGAAGTTGCCAGCCGATGCGCTCCGGCCGGAGCGCAAAGCGGAGGATCAGCAGCCAACCGACCGCGAAGTAGATGCCGAAGAAGGCGCTAACCCAATGGAGCTCGGACGCCGGGTCCTGCGACGGGGACACCGTGCCGACGAAGATCAGTGGCGCCAGTGCGCCGAGCAGCAGAAGCGGCGCCCAGGTGGATCCCCATGGCCGGGTGTCGATCCACTTTCGAAAGGGGAAGAGGACGCCCCAGGGCACCGGCCCCAAGCCGGCCCCCTCCTCGAGCTGCTCGGCGGTGAGGACGATGCGAGGCTGTGCGCCGGCCGCCATCAGCGATCCTGCTTGAGCTCTATGTCCACGGAACGCTGCACCGACGCGGTCCCCTTGCCGGTGATCTCCACCTCGACCTCGGGACGGCCGAGCTCGACATTCCCGATCGGGAACAGCTCCGGATGCTGCTCGGCCCAGTAGGCGGCGGTCGAGTCGAGCGGGCTCTTGGTGTTGTAGATCCGGTACTGGATCATGGCGCCGACCTTCGCCACCACGTCGGAGAGCGACTCCCCCGCCGACCAGTAGTCGTTGATGCAGTAGTGGGCCGAGATGTTGGGGTGGAAGATTGGCGTCAGCGGCACGCAGTAGGGCTGTTCGCGCGGGTAGCCGGCGGGCAGGTGGATTTCGACCAGATGCCTTTCGACGTGCACCGGCGTGTCGCCCTCGAGCGCGAGCCCCGGCACGTGGTATTCGATCCGGTAGATCTCCGGTGGCGGGCTGCCGATGCCCTCGATCTGAACCGCCGGGTGTCCGGAGAAATCGGCTCTCAGCGACTCCTGGTCAGAGGCGAGTCGGCGCAGGCGGGGGCTGCTCATTCGGCGAACCTCTCCTTCGCCTGCAGGATGCGTTCGTAGGAGGAGGCCAGATTCCCCTTCGGGAGGTCACCGTCGCCCGCAGCCCTGAGCACCGCTTCGTAGGCGGGCCGGAACGCTTCGGCGTTGCCGACCATGAGAACGTCGACGCCGGCCTCGGCGGAAGCGACGACGGCCTCCGGCACGGGGAGCGACTCTTCGACTCCGTGCGTACTTAGGTCGTCGCTGATCACCACGCCCTGGAAGCCGAGCTTCCCGCGCAGCAGCCCGCCAACGATCGCCGGCGACCAGGCGGCGCCGTGCTTGGAGTCGCGGGTTGTGTAGATCGCGGTCGAGACCATGACCCCAGCATGGATGTTTCTGCTCTCGATCAGGGCGGTATACGGCTCCAGGGCGCTGCCGAGCGGTACCGTCACGATGCTTTTTTCATTGTCGGTGTTGTTAGACGCCGCGCCGAGCCCGGGAAAGTGCTTGGCGACCGGCATCACTCCGCCGCCTTCGAGGCCCGACGCGAAGTCGAGGGCCACGTCGGTCACCCTCTTCGGGTCGGGCGAGATCGTCCGCCCCTCGCTCGTCATGAACGAGCCGGGCAGGCCGAGGTCGACGACCGGGGCCAGGTCGACGTTGATCCCATACCGGCGTAGATAGTGCCCCGTCGCGGCGCCTTCTCGCAGGGCGGCGGACCCGGAGAGCGACGAAAGCGGAGCGCTCGGCGGCCCCTGCGGGAACCTCTTCACGCTCCCCCCCTCCTGATCGGTGGCGATCAGGAGGGGGGGATTGCCACCGGCCCTCGCGGCGGCCTGAAGTTTGTCGATCGCCGCCGCGACGGTGGCGGGGGGAGCTCTTTCAGGGAAGAGCAGGATGCTGCCGAGTTCGCCGTTCTCGGCATCCCGCAGCAGCGTCGGGGTGGGATCGGCCCCCCTCAGGCCGACCATGAAGCGCTGCCCAACCAAGCGGCGCACCGATACCCTTTTGCTCGGCCGCGACTCGTCCCCGGTCGCCTTCGACGGCGCCTTGCCGCCGGGCTGCTGCCCTGCGGCCCCGGCCTGGGGTGCACGGAGGCGCTTCTCCGGCGCCGCGGAGCCGCTGCCACTGTTCAGGATCAGCGCCAGCAGGATCGCCAGGACCGCGCCGCCAGAGAAGAGCGCCAGAGCCAACCGCGAGGGAACGCTGCGCAGCTCGTCTAGCACGATGCCTTTTCGAGTTCGACGCCGTCGATCAACCAGTCGCCGTAGACCTTGCTCATTTCCCAGGAGCCGTGCCAGTCGTTGCAACCGGATAGCGCGGCGTGGGTCTTGAAGTCGACGATCGTCGTCGCCGCGGAATTCGAACCGTGCAGCGTCGTATGGACCTTGAGGCTGAAGCTCTTCAGATTGTCGGCTTGCTCTTCTTCGATCCACCCCGACTCGCTGCCGATGTGGTTCTGCTCGTGTGAGCTCAGATCATCCCAGGCAGTTTCGTACTCACCGTCGACGAGGCGATTGAAGTGCGCGGTCAGCGCGCCCTGGATCTGGCGCTGCGCGCGTTGGTCGGGGCTAAGCGGCGCCTCTGCCGTCGCCGCTGTCGCTTCTTCTTCGCCTTCATCTTCGCTTTCGAACCCTTCTTCTTCACCTTCGACCCCATCTTCTTCGAATTCGTTTTCTTCCCCGAATTCGGCCGAGGGGCTAGCGCTGGCAATGGTGGTGGTGTCTTCGTGCCGGGTCAGGACGATGGCGGCAGCGGTAGCTCCCCCCAGCAGGATGATCGTCGCGGCGATAAACGGGATCCACCGTGAACGCGACGGCCTTCCCTGTGGAGGCGGAGGCCCCGGCGGCGGTGCCGGTGGCCGGCGCGTCGGCTTCCCCGCAGCCCGTGGTGGTGGCGCCGGCTGGGCCGAGGGCGCGAGAAGCGGCGGCGGCTCCGGCTCGACCCGCTGCGGCTCCTGCCGGGGGGTCTCTTCATATGAGGGACCGCCGGCGCAGAGCGCCACCGCACAGCCCCCGTTCTCCTCCCAGCAGTCATCGTGGTGGACGGCCTTGCAGACCGGGCAGGCGATGACGCCCACACCCTCCTTGAGGTCGAACCGGCAATAAGGGCAGGCTCGACCGACCATCTCTGATGTAGCAGGGGATCCGGTGGTCATAGACTGGTCAGCTCCCGACTCCCGCGGGGAGCGATGCGCACAAGGCTATATGCGGGTGTTCGACCGGGGAGCCGATCACACCAACGGCCGGCGTGACCTCATGCTTTTCTGCCACTCTCGGCGGGATCTCGCGGCTCATCCGGCGACGCCGGAGGCCTGCTGGGCGCGACGCCCGGCCTGCCACCTTTCCCACCACTGTCGTACCTGCTGCCACCAGGTGTCCTCAAAGGAAGGCCGCAGTCGGGCCTGGAGGATCGCGGCGGAGATGCCGATCATCAGGAACAGCGCCAGCGCGACCTGCATCTCGCTGTGGTTGAAGAAATTCGAGCTGTAGTGGTTGGCCGGGGCGAAAGCAGGGTCCGCGGCGATCCTGGCGTTCATGTCGATCGCGTTGCCGACGCCGGCAAAGCCCCACTGGGCGGCGATCAGGTGTGAGGCCAGCTGGATCGGCTTGCCGAGGTCCTTGGTGGTGACGATCGCCCCGGCGAAGAGGAGCTGGGGCAGGAGGATGAGAGGGAGGAAGCTTGCAGCCTGATCCTCGCTGCGGGCGAAAGCGGAGAGCATCAGGCCGAAGCCCATCCCCACCCAGGCGATCAGGATGCAGATCGTCAACACGTGGATCTCCGCGTTGTGCGGCGCCTCGCCGAGCGGGCGCAGGGCGAAGACGATCCAGACGAAGAGCGCGGTTTGGATCGCGGCAACGGCACCGATCACCGCCGCCTTGGACAGCAGGTAGGCCTCGGTCCTCACCCCCGTGGCCAGCTCGCGGGTGAGGACGCTGCGCTCGGCGACCACCTGGCGGACGGAGGAGATCGCCCCGAACCACAGCGACACCGTGACCATCAGGAAGAGAAGCTGGGCGCTCTGTGCGGCGTGCAGCGCGTTGCCCTGCGCGTCATAGGAGAAAACGTTCGCCTGGAAGAGGAATGCGGCGCCCAGCGCCAGAACCAGAACCTGGGCGGCGAGGATTTTGGCGTTGCGCCGGTCGCGGGTGAAGAGCAGCGAATAGCGTCGGATGAGGACCTTCACCTGCGGCCAGATCCGGCGCCGCGGAACGGCGCGCGCGGATGCGAGGCGAGGCGGGGCGATCGGTGCCTCGACCCGGCGGTAGGAGCCGACCTTGGTGTCGGCCTCGTCGGTCAGCCTCGCGTAGACCTCGTCGATCAGCTCGACCCCGAACGCCTCCGGCGCCTCGGCGGGTGGGCCGAGATAGGCGAGGCGACCGCCCGGAGCCATGATCGCCACCCGGTCGCAGAGGTCGAGGCTCTGCGTCGCGTGGGTGACGAGCAGCACGCTCTGGCCCCCGTCGGCGAGGTCCCGGCTCAGCTCCATGAGCCGCCGCTCAAGGCCCGGGTCGAGGCCGGTCGTCGGCTCGTCGAGCAGGAGCAGCTCGGGGCCGCTGATCAGCTCCAGCGCGACGGCGGCGCGCTTGCGCTGGCCGCCGGAGAGGGCGCCGATCCGCCGGTCCGAGATGTCGGCGAGTTCCACCTGCTCGAGCACCCGGGAGATCGCCGCCTCGCGCTCCTCTTTGGCGTGGCCCTCGGGAAGACGAAGCCGGCCGGCGAACGAAAGGGCCTCGTGGATACTGAGCAGATGGTGCAGCGTGTCGTCCTGCGGGACATAGCCGATGTCCGCCTGGCACAGCCCCACATCCTGGCCGCGCATCAACACCCTTCCGCCGCTGGACGTGCGGACGCCGCCGAGGGTCTTCAGCAGGGTGCTCTTGCCGGAGCCGCTGGGGCCGATGATCGCCACCAGCTCGCCTTTCTGGATCTTCAGCGAGGTCGGCTCGAGCAGCGTCTTCACCCCCACCCGAACCTCCACCTTCTCTGCCTCCAGGGGAGGTGCGAGCAGCTCGACCCGGGGCTCGGCCGCCGGAGCGAAAGCCTGCGTCGCTCCGCAGGCCTCGCAGAACCGCCAGTCCCGCTCGATCACCCCCCCGCAGCTCGTGCAGAACGCTATTGTCGCCATCGGAGCAGCGCAGGTTAGCGTGAACCGATCCCCACGGTGTTGCTTCCTGGTCAGCGAATAGGCCAGGTTGGCACATGGCACACAGCACATTCTCGGCAGACGGCGATCGCACTCGCCCTAGCAGCGCTCGTTCTCGCGCGTCAACGAATACCTCCAGGAACACCGTCCCGTCGACTCCGAACTGGCGCAGCACATCATCCATGAATCGCAGTAGGGCGCCGTTGAAGGGTCATGACGCAGGAGATAGGGTGCGACGAATGGGCTACTTCGTCGAGCGGGAGGCAAGTTAGGATGGCAACTGCTTTCTGCCAGGCCTGCGGAGCAAGCCTCGGTAAGAACGCCAAATTCTGCCGCGCCTGCGGCACCCCCCTGCAGGTGGCCGCAGCCGCTCCCCCGACTCCCCCTGCCCCCGATAGCCAGGACCCCCCGCCGCCACGGACCTACCCGCCCGTCGTCATGCCCCCGCCGCCGGTTCCGAGTCCGCAGGCGGCAGCGGCGAGCCCGGCGGCGTCCGGCGCGGCGATCCTGGCGATCGGGGGTGGGCTCGGTATGTGTCTGATCACCGTCTACGCGATCATCTACCGGCCCCTGCACTTCCACGACCCAGTCAACTACGGAGAGTCGCTCCAGTTCGGTGACTTGTTCCTCCTCATCGCAGGCCTGGCGGCGATCGCGGTGGGTGTGAGCATGTTCGCCGGGCGGCACGGCAATCAGTCGGGCCGCGCAGCCCTGCTCGCCCTCGCCGGCATCCCGGCGTTGGTCCTCACCGTTCTCTGGTCCTTCCCGGTCACCTTTCACCTTTCCGTCTTTCCGGAACAGCCGTTCTACTTCGGCATCGTCTTCTTCTCGGAATTCGGCAACGTTCACGTCGGCCAGGACGGTGAGGTCCCGGCACCCCTGCTCTTGTCCTGCCTGGCGGTGGTCGTCGCCGCCCTGCTGACCCTGGTCCCTTCGAAGGAAGCCCAACCACCCTACGAGCGATGAAGCGCCACTGTTCGAGCTGCGGACAGACACTGGCGCCGAACGCGAACTTCTGCCGGGCCTGCGGGACAAAGTACTCGCCCCCGGCCACTCCGACGACGACCCCCACAACCCCGGACGAGCTGCAGGGCCGAAATCGCACGGCGATCGCCGCCATCGCGATCCTCATCGTCGGGGCTGGCGTGGCGGCGGCGATCCTGCTGGCGGGCGGCGGCGGCTCGCCGACGACGACCGTGATCCAGAGCGCGACAGGCGGGCGGGCAGACGCCGCAACCGGGGGTGTGGACACGATCGAATCGGAGGAAGCCGCCGACTCGACCTCCGCGAACCCGATCACGGCCGGCCGCTACGTGCAGGCCGGGTCGTTCCAGACCGCCGCACACGCCGAGATCGAGCGAAGCCGCCTCGCCAAGCAGGGTGTCGACGCCGCGGTGGTGTCAGCCGACGACGCGCAGCAGCTGTACCCCGGCTTCCAGGTGCTCATCGTCGGGCCGGTCGACTCACACGCGGAGGAAGTGGCGACGCTGCAGGCTTTGCACCGCAACGGCGTGCCGTCGGCCTTCGCGCAGGAACTGACGCCGGCCGAAGGCGACGTGGACCCGGGCTCGATGGCGGGCAGCTGGAGTGGGGAACTCGAACTGACGAGTGCCGAACACCCCGACCGCGACGGAGCGCTGCCCGTCACCCTGACGGTGGCCGAAGGCGGTGCGACGGGGACGATCGACTTTCGAGGCAACAGCTGCCACACCAACCTCTCGCTCGCGTCCAGCGGCGGCCCGGTGGTCAGCTACGTGGAGGGACCACCCTGCGCCGAGGTCAAATCCGTGCAGACGCGCCTGACCGGCAACGGCATGATGGTGACTTTGCTCTCCCCTGGCACCGGCACCTTCGCGCGCGGAACCCTGAACGGCGGCTGATGACGCGAGCTCAGGTCGCGGCGGCGGCCTGTCCGCACTCACCGCAGAAGCGGTCGCTCTCGCGCAGCCGCGCGCCGCACTGCTCGCAGAAGGTGGCGCGGTCCTCGGCGGCTTCGGCGGGCGGCGAGCGCTCCGGTGGTGGAGGAGGTGCCACCGGGCGAGCCGGTTGCGGCGGGGTGGTGATCGGCGGCAGCGCCGGCTTGGCCTGCGACACCGCAGGTTTCACGGGCTCCAGCGGCGCGGCAGAGGCGGGCGGAGGGGGAGGGGGCTGCTGTGGGGGAGCCGGGCCACCGCCGCTATTGGCGAAGAGCTTTTTCACCGGGTCCAAGGCGCCCCCCCCGGTCGCCAGATAGCCGCCGCCGGCGATCCCCGCCGCCGCGACGAGTCCGAGGAACAGGCCGGCCTCGGGACTGCTGCCCGCTTCGGCGCCGTTGCCGCCGAACGGGCTCGCTTCCCCAGCGGAGACGGGATCAATCAACCTGAAGAAGACCAGCACCGCCGCCAGGCAGCCGAGTGCGAATATCACCGAGCCGGTGGGAATGCCGTCGATGCCCCTGCCGCTCGCCTCGAGGAATGTGATGGTCAGCGTGGCGGCGATCACGATGGCGAGTATGGGGCTCGCGTAGTGCAGCGAGTCCCACGCGTTGGAGGCGACGAAGCCGAAGTTGAACCAGCCGAGGAACATGCAGACGAAGAGCACGATCGCCGAGCCGGCGGCGACTTTCTCACCCTGACCGAGCCTCTGCATCTTCAAATTCCTCTCCGCGCCTGTCTCGAAATCGAACGGTAGAGTCAACCCTACACAGTGTGAGCGAGATCCCGTGGAGCCAGCAAAGACACTTCGCCCCGGCGACCAGCTCGCTGAGTTCCGGATAATCCGGCAGCTCGGCCGCGGCGGCATGGGCGTCGTGTACCTGGTCAGCGACGAGCGCCTGGGCCGACAGGTGGCGCTGAAGGTGATCGCCCCTCACCTCGCTCACGACCCCGAGTTCCAGGAGCGCTTTGCGGCAGAGGCGCGGAGCGCCGCCGCGATCGAGCACCCCAACGTGGTCACCGTCTACTCGGCCGGGTCCGCCGACGGCCATTTCTTCATTGCGATGCGCTACATCGCCGGCACCGACCTGCGCCAGTCGCTGGCGAAGTCGGGGCCGATGGAGCCCCGGGCAGCCGCGCGTGTCGCGGTCGACGTTGGCGGCGCGCTGGATGCCGCACACGCTGCCGGCTTCGTCCACCGCGACGTCAAGCCGGCCAACATCCTGCTGGCGGGCGAGGGCGGACGGCAGGCCGCCTACCTGACCGACTTCGGGGTGACAAGGGCCCTGGACACCACACAGGCCCAGCTCACGTCGACCGGGCGATGGATCGGAACGCCCGACTACGTCGCCCCCGAGCAGATCGCGGGCAGCCATATCGACGCCCGGACCGACATCTACTCGCTCGGCACCGTGCTCTACGAGATGCTGACGGGGTACGTCCCCTTTAGCGGCGAGGAGATGCAGAAGCTCTGGCGGAAGACGAACGAGGACCCTCCTCCGATTTCCGCCTCAGACCTCTCGCGCCGGTTCGACCCGGTTCTCGCCCGCGCGATCGCAAGGGATCCGGAGCGGCGCTTTCACTCCGCCGGCGACCTCGGCCGCGCTGCCTCCGCGGCCGCCGGGGCCTCCGCCGACGCGCCCACGGAGGAGAGCGTCGCCACCGGCGTCGCCGCCGAGGGCCTGCCCGAGGTCGACGTCCGGATCCGGGAGACGAGGCCTGAGCCGCAGACCGTGCGTATGCCACAGGCCCCTCGGCAGGCGACCGTCCCCAAGGCGACCCCGCCACCGCCACCGCCCCAGCCCCAGCAACGGTCCACGGCCCGAGCGATGGCGATCGTCTGCTGCGCGCTGGTGGTCGCGGCTGGTCTGGTGGTGGGCGCGCTCGCCTTCAGCGGCGGGACGGGTGGTCACAGTCACACGGTCCTGACCCGCCGCACCGCGCCGACGCGACAGCAAGGCGGGGCGACCGCGCGTCTGAAGAAGCAGGGAGCCGCACGTGTCCACCAAGAAGAACGGCTGCGGAGGATCGAACGGAAGCTCAAGCAGGCCACGCACAGAGCTTCCGCGCCAACCAGGTCCACAGTGCCTGCCACTCAGGACCAGTTCGAAGAATCTGGTCCGCCCGTCAGCGGACGTGACGCAAGGGGATTCAACTTCGGCCCAGGCTGCTCAGATGATCCAGCCAATTCGCTGCCGGGATGTAGCGACTCTCCCTCCGTTCCTGCGGGGGACCCGTCGGGCACCTGCGCCAACGGCATCACTGTCGACAGCCAAACGACCACCTGTGGGTTGGCTGAGAACGTCTATTTCAGCTATATCGAAGATGGGCCGGTTACAGCAGAAAGTCCGAAGACGGGGGAAGACTACGTGTTCACCTGTAGAACCGCGGGACCGGGCACAACGGAAGAAACCATCTGCCTGGGGCAGGCGGGCTCAAGCCCGCTCTACGTGATATGGCACCCTTGAGCTGAGCGGACTCACGGATAGCTGAGCAGCGACGCGACCCCTCCAACGCGCCCTACTGATGCTAGGTGCCGCAGTGCTGCGGGCTCATGCTTGAGATAGGCATCAAAGAACGCGATGGTAACTCGCTCGACGACCCCCAGTTGTGGCTGCTCACTACGGTAAGGGGGGAGGTGTCCCGCTCCGAGTAGACGCAGAAGGTACTTCGGTCGGTGAGCATCCTGGAAGAACAGTTCAGTTTCAGCTGGTGTGTTGATCGTGTCCGCCGTTCCTTGTGTCGCTAGGAGCGGTGGGCTACCGGGCGAGAACGTATATCCGCCCATGCCCGGGATCTCGGCCCCGGATAGAATGGCTGCCGCTGTGATTCGTCGATCGCGGTAATAATCGTTGTCGGCCGCGGCCAGGGCCGTATCCCCACCGTCGGATTGCCCGCTGACCGCGATGGCTTTGGGATCCAGGAGTCCTGCCAGCGGGCCCGAGGCCGCGCTGCTGAGAGCCAGCAGTTTGGAGATGACGAAACGCATGTCCGCCGGTTGGTTTGGGAGGTCTGACTCATTCGGTCCGCCCGGAGCATTTGCGTTTCCCAGGGGGAACACGGGGGCTGCCACCACATATCCGGCCCGCGCCCAAGCCTGCAGTAGATGGGCGTAGACGCCCGGAGTGACAGAAAAGCCATGCCCGAAGATCACCAGAGGGAACGGCCCATCAAGACGCGCCGCCGACGCATTGCGCAGGTCTGTGCCATTGACGGGCCCGATCGCCGGGTAGCGGACGATGGTTCGGACGGCTCGTGGCTCAACTTCACCGTTGGGGAGGCTGATCGTACGACTCGCGTCGACGAGCTGAAGAACGCGCAGCCCAACCGCAAATGCAGAGGGGGGGCGTGAGGGCACGTTCGTGGCGGAGGACGGATGGGAGGAGCCCGCAAGTTGGCCCGCCGGAGTCGGGTGGGCTGCAGTTCTAGGCCTTGAGCTCACCCTGGCACGAGTGGGAACGTCAGAGTGGTCGTTTGAGATCACTACGACTGCTGCTCCCAGCGAGGCTGCGATTGCGACCGTCCCGATGATGAGCCTCGCTGCGCGCATATATCAATCCGGACGGTATCGGAGTTGCCTCTATGCCCGTTCGATGGGACCACAGTGAGTGTCGCCACTTGCAGTGGCCCCAGGGTCGACATGGGAATTCCAGTCAACGTCGCAACAGTTGAACGTCTCGATGCTACCCGTGGTCTGGCCTGGCATCGGCGTCAGGGGGCCGGCTACGAAGGGTGGAGCAGCCTGAGGCGGTCAGGCTCGGCCCTTCGGGCCTTCGCCTGACCGCCTCAGGACGGTCGCCGACGCCGTCTGGTCAGGCTGCCGCGAGGGCGTTCTCGAACAACTCTGCCGGGCGGCTCCAACCGAGCGTCTTGCGGGGCCGGTCGTTGACCTCGACGGCGACCCTCTCAAGCTCCTCGGCACCGAACCCGTCGAGGTCCGTCCCCTTCGGGAAGTAGTCGCGCAGGAGGCCGTTCATGTTCTCGTTGCTGCCCCGCTGCCAAGGGGAGTGGGGATCACAGAAGAACACGCGGGTGCCGGTCGCGGCCGTGATCTGCAGGTGCAGAGCCAGCTCCTTGCCCTGATCCCAGGTCAGCGTCCGCCGCAACCCGGCAGGCAGCCTGGTGAACGCAGCGCTCAACCCTTCTCGGACCGTCTCCGCGGTCGAGACGCCGTCGCGCAGATGCACCAGCACCAGGAACCGGGTGCGTCGCTCGACCAGCGTCCCGATCGCCGACCGGTTGCCCGGTCCCATGATCAGGTCGCCCTCCCAGTGCCCGGGCTGGACCCGGTCCTCGACCTCGATCGGCCTCTGGTCGATCATCGTCATCGCGGTGAGCCGCCCGCGCCGGTGCATCCCGCGCAGACGCCGGCGGCGCCGGCGACGGCGTGCCGGGCGGGTCAGCTTGACGGCCGGGTCATAGATCGCCTGGTAGATCGACTCGACACAGAGCCATCGCCGCCGCTGACCGGCGAACAGGACCCGCAGCTCGTGCGCGACCTGCTCCGGGCTCCAGCGCCTCGCCAACAGCCGGCCGACGACCTCTCCCAGCAGACCATCGACTGCGACCCGCCTCTTCCGAGGTCTGCGGGCACGGGCTCTGGCGGCGTGCTCCGCATGATGAGGCCGGTAGCGTCCGTCGTGATCGCTGTTGCGCCGGATCTCCCGGCTGACCGTCGAGGGCGAGCGTCCCATCTCGGCGGCGATCCCGCGAACGCCCATCCCGGCCGCGAGCAGGTCGGCGATCACGATCCGCTCGTGCTCGGAGAGGTACCGTGGGCTGCGCGGCCGGGCCGGGGCGATCTTCATCGGCGGATAGTGCAGGACCTCCCCGGCGGAATTGACGACCGTTCGCCCGTAGCGCCATCGGGTTCCCGTGCGGCGGTTGATCCCGACCAGCCGGCACGCCTCAGAGTTCGTGACCCCCTGGGCGATCAGCCGCAGGTACCGGTGCTGTTTCTCCGCCTGCACCCCGCCCGCCGGCGTCCGTCGTCTTCCCCGCATCGCAGCCTCCTGACCGTGTCGGTGTTGCGACGTTGACTGGAATTCCCATGTCGACCCTGGGGCCACTGCAAGTGGCGACACTCAGACTGGATCCTGATCGCCAACCGCCGACACCTGGAACGGATTCTTCGGGTGTTCGTCGGCCACTACGACGGCCACCGACCCCACCGAGCCCTGGACCTGGCAGCGCCGGATCGGACGCCGCTCAAGCGCCCAATCGCGGCACATCCGGCCGCTGCCGTGAACAGGCGCGACCGCCTCGGCGGACTGATCCACGAGTACAGCGCCGCAGCCTGACCGATCGGAGCTGAACCGAGGCGGCTTCGCGGCGTCCTGGGGCAGGCCCGTGGAGGTCAACGCCACGCGTGCGTTTGCGCCGACCGGAGACCACCCGCTTCTGATCGCAGACTCGGGGGCAAGCAAGGGCGCTGAGGCTTCCTCACCAAGGTCCTATTAGTGCTCCGTTAGATCAAGGTGGCTGTTGCAAATAGGCGGTGTCGGGCGGCAGCCCTCTGCGGCAGGTGGGACAGGTGCCCTGCCAGCAGGCCAGGAGCCCTTGGAGTTCTCTGACGACCTCGAACAGCGAGGTCAGGCGGCCGCCCTGAGTGGAGGACGGTGCAGCCGCTCCGTGGTCAGGAAGCCGTGGGCGACAGAGACCAAGGTGACGTGATGGTTCCAACCCGGGTAGGAGCGGCCCTCGAAGTGATCGAGGCCGAGGGCGTCCTTCAGCTCGCGGTAGTCCTGCTCGACCCGCCAGCGCAGCTTGGCGAGGGAGACCAGCCGCTCGATCGGCGTGTCGGCGGGGAGGTTGGAGAGCCAGAAGTCGCTCGGTGCCTCCTTGCCGGCCGGCCACTCGGCGAGCAGCCAGCACAACGGCAGCTCGCTGTTTGGGTCGGCGCGGCGCAGCTTGACGTTGGCGGGGCGCACCCGCAGGGCCAAAAAGCGCGAGGAAAGCGGGCCCCGCGTCCCCTCGCGCCAGCCGACCTCGACGCAGGCCCCCTCGCCGGCGGCCAGCGCGAGGCCGGCGAGCGAGTCGAACGGACGCCGATAGCGCGCGGTGGGCGGCCGACCTTTGCCCGACCCTTGCGGGCGCTGGGGCCTTGCGTTCTCGGGCAGCGCTGAAGTCGACCCCTTGACGTCGAGCACGTAGTCGACCTCGCGCTGCGCCAGGCCCGTTCGCAGCTCGGTGACGTCCCCATAGGCGGCGTCGCCGAGCACGACGGGGGGGCTGAGGCCCCACTCGCGCAGCTCGTCGATCATCTCAAGCGCGAGCTTCCGCTTCGGCTCGTGGACGACGTCCTCGGGGACCCGGCAAGACTCCCGTCGTGGGTCTGCGTCCCACTCGGCGGGCATGAACAGCCGCCAGTCGATCGGGCAGGAAGCCTGCGGGGTGGCTGCCGAGATCGAGACCCCGACCTGGCAGTTGCCGACCTTGCCCAGGGCGCCGCAGTACTGGCGGGCGACGCCGACCGACTTGTCGCCGAACTTGGGGAAGCCGGTGTCGTCGATCACCCAGGCTTGGGGCTCGATCTCGGCGTCCATGCGCAGGGCCAGGCGCCGGCGCACCGGCTCCCATCGCCACGGCGACTGGTTGACGAACTGCTGCAGGCACTGCTCGTCACCGTCCTCCAGCCGGACGGCGATCGGCTCGATCGACTTGCGCTTGCCGTCGAGCATCAAGCCCCGCAGGTAGACCTCGCCCCAGCGACGCTGGTCCTTGCGCGCCATCGGCTCGAACATCTCCTCGGCGAACTCCACCAACTGCCCACGCACCCGCTGCAACTGCTTTGGAGCCAACCCAGCCACGACAGCCATTCTCAACCCTCTCCTCGACGACGGTCACGTCGAGGAGATACGCCAGCCGTCTCCGAGTTCCTTCAACCTAACGGAGCACTACTATATGACTGGTCCAGGCTCGCTCTATGGGACGCTGTCTCAACGTGGATCAGGAAGGCTCAATAATCCGGCGTCAGGCCAAGCACATAGCTCATGACACTGCAATGGACATCGCTCTGCAACTCGCCGACTGGTCCATCGCTGATTGAAATCCCGCTCGCGTCATCGCTGATCGTGATCGCGTTAGCGAGGTAGTTTCCGGCCCGATCAATACTGAGAATGACCACGTGCTGGTTCTTCTTCTGGTGAGCCAGCGGAGGGGCACCGACCTCTTGCCAGCATCCTTCAGCTGCGAATGCAAGGCCGATGTGATCAGTGTCGGAGTGCTCTGCCAAGTCCTTAACGCGATCAGGGAAGTCTACATTGCCCTCCGAGATCTGACAGCCCATCAGGATGTCAGGCCCGGGCGGCGTGAATACGACCAGCGTGTCGAGAGTATCGCGAGCAGAGCCCCTTGACTTGCACCAATGTTCAGCGAAGTTGCAGGCCGTGAGATGGAATGCCTCCAAGGGAGTGGTCCCAGCCGTGGGATCAAAGCGGTAGTAGGCGGTCGGATAGATTGCGGATTTAATAGTAGTAGTGGTTTTCATTGTAGGAAGACCGTACGGCAAAGAATTGGGGATACCGGAACAGGGACATACTTGCTTGCTGAGCCAGCTTGCGGCGTGTCAAGGAATAACGAATTGATCGGCGTTCCGGTATGGGATTCAGAAGCACGTACCGTAGTGCGACAATGAAAACCCATAACCCAGACAATACAAACACCATCACCCATGACAATTCCGAAACCGGCGACCTTGCGGCTGAGCAGGATGCGGCTCGACATGTGCTCAATCGCTGCTTCCGCTGCCAAGAGGAGGAGGCTGTGTACTGGGGGCGGATTACCAGTGACGAACTGAGTGGCTTCACCGACTACGCGGAGGAGATCCTCGATGCTGCCCGCGTCCTTGGACAGGAGAGTGAGATCGGAGTCGGCGTCTGCCAGGAGTGCGTCGATGAGATCGCGCCGTGTCCCCATTGTCGCTGGTTGTTCTTCCTAAGCAATGGGTACGGCGCCTATGGCTCAGAGGAGTGTGGAGAGGCCGATAACTGGAGCTTCAGCGGCTATTCCGGTTTTTAGGCACGGCGGCGCTTTCCCCGCTGGGTACTTCGGTGCCGCCGAAAGAGAGGGTCGCTTCGTCCTCTGTAGTCGCACAATTCTGGACGGCCTGACTGAGGCTGGGTATCTTCATTGCATGGGAAGAGGATCAGGCCAAGGACACGATGGGGACGCCTCCTTGAGAGGCCCGGCCCATTCTCCAGCATCGCCGAATACAGACGGCATCCTCGACCCGGCAGCAATCCTGTTCGGAGGCGCCCATATCGAGAGGAGCCTCCCACCCGAGCCGATCCTGAAAAGCGAGGACGACGGAGCAGGTGGCCGTGTCCACTGGCGAGTAGAGACCCATGCAGCCGGGGTCCAGTACGAGTATTGGGGCCGGCTGCCCTTTGATGATCTATCAGAGGCGGTCGAAGAGGGGCGGCTCCATCGTCGTCCCGGTGCGGGGCCAACGGTCACCGCGAGCGTGCCCACCGACGGAGATTCAGACGGCCAAGCACCAGGAGGTCAGGAAGACCGAGAGATCATCGGGCAATACTGGCTGGTCGACGGCAAGCTACATCGGGAAGATGGGCCGGCGATCCTCCATGATGAGGGCGACACAACGCAGTCCTACTGGGTGCAGGATGGCCTGCCGCATCGTGGTGATGGGCCCGCGTTCGTCTTCGAAGATGATGACGAGATAATCGAGCAACGCTGGTTCCGGCACGGTAAACCAGGTCGGCCAGACGCCGGCCCTGATGTCGAGCGCATAGAGGTTCGCGGCCTCGACCCGCTGCAGGTTTCCGAATGGCACGACGGCGACGGCGAGCTACATCGAGAGGATGGCCCGGCCCAGATAAGGAAGAGCATGTCAGGGAAGACCGAGCAGACCTGGTATCGGCACGGCGTCATTCACGACGACGATGGCCCAGTTGGTCATCCCTAAAACAATCTGCGCTACTTGACGCCGCTGGGTCTACGGTCCAGTCCCTATTCCTGCGCCCCTAAATACGTTCCTGTCAGCGCTTATCTAGAAGTTGAAGCTGATCTCCTTCGTATCGCCCGGCCCCCAAGCGCCTCCCGATACAGGGGTTCTTAACAGCTAATCCTTTTGGTGTAAAAGTATGAGAATTTGTGCCGCGCGGTGGGAGATTGGCGAGCGCGGGGCACAAACAAGAGGGGCTGGATAGGCTATAGTTTAGGTGTCATGAAGGATCGCTTTCGTTCCTACATAATCATCGTGAGCCTGGTTTGCTTGGTCGGGCTATGCGCTGCATCTCTTGGGTCTGCGCACAGCACCCAAGGACTCAAAACCCATCGAGCCACCAGTTATTCTTCACCACTGCGCAACTACCCCGGTATGCCCGTCATTGGGGGCACGATAGCTATCCACGTCGAACGCATAAGCCAGTGGAAGATACGCGTTAAGAGTGCGTCCATCAGCAATGCAGTGATGCAATGCGTAAGCGATGCCGGGAACGGGACCCTTTACAACAGTCGCTATTCGGCAAGTACTAATCAGGACCAGATCTTAGTGTTCAAGAGGTATCAGTATCAGCCCTTGAGTGACTCAACCCGCGTGGCAGATATGATGATTACCGAAGGCCCAGCTAATAGAGCAGGTCTTACTTTCTCAGAGGCCGCCCACAGCGACAAGATCGGTGTAGGTGGGTTAGTCCAAACAGCTGTACAAGGTCCTCCGGCAAACATCTTGTGTAATGATGCGTACTCAGCCACAAAAAAGCTAATTCTGCCCTGAGCAGCCCTACATGCTGATTTGCACCCTGAAGTGTTGGACGAGCCAATCGAGGCGTTGGAAGCTATCCGAGACTCGCACTCCGTGGCTCTCGGCAGGCGATTTCAGCATCGGCGGGCGGTATCTCGCTCGTAGTTGTCACCCAGGGATCTTGAGAGATCTTCGGGCTGCCCGGGCACTTTTCGTTTCTCTGGTCTCAGCTACTCAGGCAGAGGACCCCGATAGCGGACCCGAGCCAGCTGGTGCTTGCAGGTGATCGAGCCGGTCCCGGAGCAGCTCCAGCCAGCCACTTTGATCTCCCTGGCCTGACCCCGAGCTCGCTTTCGGGCAAATGCAGTAATGAGTGAGCTCGCTTTCTGGCAGCTGACCAGATGGGCTTCGAGCTTCCCATTGAGGTGGGAGCTGCACGCTGTCCAGTAGGGGCCGGAAATCTCCAGATTCCATTCCGCGAGTTTCGTTGTGCTTCCTGGGATGGTCCAGACCACGGTGTAGGCGCCGGGCTTGACCAAGCTGAGCCGATTGGAGACTGGCACCCCAGCAAATGCCAGTTCATTTTCCAGACAGAGGTGTTCGGGGCCGCTTATGCAGATCGTGTATTCCATCCGCACGTCGCTGCGGAACCAGGCAGCCATCTGCTGCTTGGCCTTGCATTCGTGAGCCTGCGGGGCCGAGGCACTCGGGGAGCACGTCACGTAGCTCGTGGTAGCTGCACCGGCCGAGCTGACGCCGAGTAGTCCCGCTCCCATCAAGCTCAGTCCCGCCGCCAGCAGAAGCCCGTTGATCGCTCTCCTCATTAGTCTCCTCGTCTTGCTGCCAGTTAAGTGCTTGTCGTATGACCGGGGCCCGTGCAGCGCCGGGATTAACACCGAGCCGCCCCTGTCTCGCTACGGCCCGCCACTAATCCAAGATCCGGCAACCCAGTCCACTGCCGGAGTACTGCGGGAGGCAAACCGGCTGAAGTCGGCCGATTTACGCGGCGCGAGCTTACCAGCGCATTTCAGCTCGCACCGTACAAATAATTCCGCCCGTTCACAGTCGTTTACATACCCCGGTGTAGGGGGCTAAGGCCTGAAGAAATGTTCAGACGCCTGCGGCCCCCTCCAGACGGAGCCGGCGGGCAGGCGCCCAGATCAGCGACCCCCCGCCGGCCGATGCCCGCAAGGCAGATAGGATCCGGGCCGTGACGTGGTATCTGGGCAGGGTCCCCCTTTTCGCGATCATCGTCGTCATCCTCGTCGCGCTGCCAACGCTCATCGCCCCTGCGCCCGCCTCGGCGTTCACGATGCTGACCGTCCAGCAACGTGGTCAGATCCTCCGTAGTGCCGACATGATCGGCCCGGACGGGAAGCGCATCACCGATCCCGCCTGCATAGGAGGTCGGCTGTCCACGGTCGATCCGCGCTGGGCGACCGCCTTCCTGACGAACACGAGGAGTTGTGTCCACCGTTACGGTGGTGCGTCGGGAGAGTCCACGCTCTTCAAGCGGAGCTCCAGCAACTCTGCCGACTGGGGGATAGTCGGCAGCGTCAGCGAAACCTGCAGCCACCACGAAGCTGGCGCCAGCGACGGTGTCCTGCGCGATCTCGGCTGCGCCTTCTTCGAACATCGGCCTCGGCGAGTCCGCCACTGCAGCAATGCCGGGACCCCGACCGACTTCTTCCTTGCAAGCATCACGACGCGGCACGTCTCATGTCGAACCGCAAGGAGGTTCATCATCTCCCTGCACCGGGCCCGCCCCCACTTCAAGGCCGAAGTCACCCACTTCCGCGCGTACACCTGCTCGCCTTCGCCGGAAGGTGTCGCCGTCTGGGTCCGCTGCGTCGAGGGTCCGAGGTTGATCCGTTGGCTCAACGGCACCTGAGGCACCATTATGACGCCGCCCACATTGCTCCTGGCGGCCGATACGAGGATCAAGGCCCGGGTGTTCCAAAGCCTGCGTCAAGCGCTAAAGCACCTGACGGCGCTGCCGATACAACATCCATGCCTGTGAGCTGTTCGCGTTGTGGCCATCTGATCCTCAATCCCGAGATCGGCTGTCAGGTTTGCCCGGTTATCGACGCTGAGACCTCTGGCTGGACCACCGAGCAGCGCCAGCAGCTGATCGACGGCGAGCGCCCTCGAGCCGCATCTTCAGCTCCCGTGGTCAGCCAGGCGCCTCCATCACCTCCGGGGCCGGTCGAGGAGACCTTCCACGATCAAGAGCGACGAGCGGCTGCGGAGACCTGCCCTCGCTGCGGCCACGTCTTGATGCCGAATGAGAGCAGCTGCGGCAACTGCAAGTTCTGGGATCAACAGGCGATAAGGCTCGGCTGGTCGTCCGAGAAATTGGATTTCGAGCTCGCCGAAGAGCGAGGTCGGAACTCGCGCGCCTACGCCCAGATCGATGCTGAAGAAGCGGGCAAATCTGATCAGCAGATATGGGCGGAGATGGATGCAACACAGAAGCTGCGCGAAGAGGTCGAGGTCGAGATCCCCTGGCCTGCAGCGATGCAGAAATTGGCCGATGCTCGAAAGGCGGGCATCGAACTGACGACCGATCAGTTGAGCGCGGCCGAGCAAGAGGAAGTCAGGCAGTATCGAATCGACAAGCGTTTCGCTCTTCCTCTTGGCGTAGCCCCGCTGATTAACGGCGTGACCCTTCGCTGCTCGCTGATCAGCAATGAGGTCCATCCCGGTTGCGCCGTTGGCTTTGACCAGATGGGCCAATGGTTCGGCACTTACCGCGACCCAGAACCCGACTGGATCTCAGCCAACCCTTGGAGCGAGATCAGCGCAATCACCATCGACGGCCCCGAGACCATCGAGAGCCGGGTCACTGTTCCTCGAGCCGTCGGCCTTGGCCTGCTCTCCCTGGCCGCCAAAAAGAAGATCGTCCGCTCCTTCATAACCGTCGAGCGCTACCAAGAAGAAGCGTTGCTCTACGAAGTCACCGGCCTGACCCCGGTTGAACTGCGTGCGCAGCTTGCACCTCGCCTGGCCTGGTTCGAGCAGCACCGACCTCGACTACAAGCGCTGCACCAGCTGAATTCCTAACCAAACTATTCTCCTCGAGGCGAGAGGCTCCAACGAAGACCAGCTACACGGCAAACCATCGGCAGGGTCTTTGCTGACTTTTATCGGCAGGATCTCTGCTGGTCTGGTGCTCAGCCTCTGCCTGATCTCTCCAGGCCTCGCTCAGGCAGGGCCGGTCTCACACTCCGTCGACCAGCACCCGACCGCGAGCTCGTGGACGCTACGTCGGCTCCGGCAGGCCCGGGTGCTGCCGCCGTTGGTCCTGCCTCGCCCAGCAGCTCCCAAAACAATCACCGACGCCCGGGCCAGCTCGGTTACACGTGCTCGCCCTGTCTCGATAGCACCAACGGCCCCGAGCCTCCCGACCTCGAGAGCGATCACTTCGGTCCTGGGCACCGAAGTAACCTCCTCAACGAGCTCTTCGCAGAGCCTGAACGGCGCGATCTTCGGCAAGAGCGGCAACGGATACTTCGAGTGCTCCGGGAGCGTGGTCGCCGCCCCGAATGCGAGCTCGGTTATGACCGCTGGTCACTGTGTCTACGACCCGGAAAGCAACGTCTGGTCCTCCGAAGTCATCTTCATCCCCGGCTATCACGAAGGCAAAGCGCCGTACGGGGTCTGGGAAGCGGAAAATCTTTACACCTCGGAAGGCTGGATCGAAAGTGCCGAAGACGACTTGCCCTACTCGGCCTACGACTTCGGCATGTTGCTACTGAAGCCCAAGGGCGGCCGCTATATCCAGGAACGTCTCGGCGCCCTCGGTGTCGCCTTCAACCAGCCCCGACAGCAGGTCTACACGGAGTACGGCTACCCCGGAGAACCCCTGCCCTACAACGGCGAAAAACTTTGGAGCCTGACCTCGCCCCTGGTCGGGACCGACCCCTACTACTCCCCGCACCCGATTGAGATCAACAGCGACTTCGGCCCCGGAACCAGCGGCGGCCCGTTCATCGTTGAACCAGCAGGGGAAGTAGACAGCGTGGCTACCTACCGCTATGACGACGAACCCAGCCGGATCTTCGGCACCTACTTCGGGAACGACATCGAGGGCCTCTATTGCAACCTGGCTGGCCTCTCCTACGAACAGCTGGAGCAGTATCAGCACGAAGGCCTGGCCTACATGCAGTGGGCTGTCCCCTGCGACGGGACCCTCAAGGTCTCAGGACCGAAGATCCTCACTGCCGCCAGAACCGAGAACGCCTTCAGCGGCAACCTGTGGATACCGGTTAAGCCTCGCTGGCAGACCGCCGCCCACTTGGAACGCGTGCACCGGATCAACGCCCGCGTCAATCTGGACTTCAAACCCATCGTCGGCGAAGCAATCCGCGAATGGGTCAACGTCGAACTGGTGGATCGCGGCTAAGATGCACCGGTCTTGCAGGCTCTCAGGCAGGGAGGTTCGATGAGTACACGAGTAGGCATGCTTGTTTTGGCGGCGGTCGTGGCCCTCGCCCTATTCACGGGTAGCGCCAGCGCCGAAGGCGGAAGCTCGATAGCGGCAGGTCCGCAAGTCGTCTACGGCCAACAGGAATTTGGAAACACCGCTTCCGGGCCTCATCTATCCGATCCCCACGGCTGGGATCAATTCTGGAGCTTGAGCGTCGTCTCCGGAGACAAACTGACTATCGACTGGGAAAGCGCCCCGAGCAGCGGGACCCGGCTACTGCTCTATCCAGTTGGGACGACCGATTACACGATTGACCAGAATGAGACGCTCAGCCATCAGGGCGAAAATTCCGAGGGAAAAAACGAGCTGCATTACACGGTCTCGGCAACGGGACTATTGCCTCTCATCATCAACACCTCTGGGCGGGAAGGAACTACCTATAACTTCATTGCTTACGTTCAGCACGCAGTCTCCGTGGCCCTGCCCCGCTTCTCGACGCTGAAACACCGGAAGACCGTAGTCGCCCAGGCACACACCCCCGAAGGCGGCGTCATAACCGATCCAGGGTTGAGCGTCACTCTCGAAGCTAAGGGTCGCCAAGGATCATGGAAGAAACTCGGCAGCGCCAGCGTCTCAAACTCAGCCGCCGCGATACCGGCCAGGGTCCCAAAGTCCCTCTGGCATCAGCGGGTCTCCGTCCGGGTGACCGCTACCGGCGCTGCCTATTTGACAACGCGCAGCCGCATCTCCCACGTACAGGTCCCTTAGCCTGTTGCACAACTCCTGAGCCCAGGCGACCGCAGCCTCAGAAGGACTTGCCGCTTATCCGGCGCTCGCCGGGGAGGTTTACCGTGCTGCCCCAGTCGAGGACTTCCGGCTGGTTGCTGCCGTCGGAGATCGCCTGCAGCTGCTGCCTAAGCTCCTCAAGGCGCTGCTCGTGGCTCTTATCGTCATTCCGTTTCAGCACCTCAGGATCAATCTCACTCAGGTGGTCGAGGCGATAGTTGGCAATCATCTTCGCGATCTCCTGCCCCAGGCTTACTGCTCGGGCGGGATCGAGCTTGAGAAGGCTGAGGGAAAACAAGCTTTTTTCGGAGCAGCAGGCCAGGGAAACGGTTCGAGTTCGAGTAAGCCGACCCGTCACGTTGGTGGTCGAAACTCGATAAAGCCACGGAATGCGGACGTGTCCGGCGAGGATCTGTTTGCCCTCATCACGCTCCAGGACGGTGGTAACTACCCGACGTTCAACGAACGATCCAAGGGCCTTATCGCTCTTCCAGCGCGGATGAAGCAGGATCAATCGCCGGCTCGTCAAGAGCACTTCAATCCGCTTCTCGGTTCGGAAGGTCCGGGTCCACTTCTTGAAGCCAGACCGAAACGCCGTGACTTCCACTGGCCACTGAAACTGTTGGAGCAGCTTCTCTCCATCCTCGAGAACGGCCTGGCCTTCGGCATCGATTCTGGGTTCGATCTCGGGGTCGCGTGGCTCGGCGCCGAGGACGATCAGGTTGATGATCGGGTCAGAGTTTCCTGGTGGCGCCATCACGCGCCGCCCTTGCCGAGGTTTCTCATCATTTAGCTGCCTGCCTTGCGTTTTGATCTCGACGCCGGAGAGCGGCCAAAACGGCTCCTAAGAATTGCGACATTGCTGCGTTGTCTGGAACCGAAGCTCTGGCGGCCCCGACCTTGACCTTGACGACGCCGGTTGGCTGTACTGCCGCACTCAGGCGCACCGTAGCGCGGGAGGGGAAGGTGATCGTCAGCTCGCCTGGCCCGCTTTCCTGAATTCCATCAGCGCCCGCTTCGGCTGCTGCCTCGCGCCCTGCCCCAAGTGCATCTGCAACCGACAACGCGGCCACGAACGTTCCCTTGGGCTTGCTCCGGTCTTGCAGGGCCCGTCCCGCTTTATCGACGGCCGTGTCGATGACGGCACTGGTTCCGGCGTTGACCACGATCAGCACAGCGACTATTCCGACGATAACGGCGACGACTATGAGGCCGGTCACCTGGTCAGCTCCTAACGATGGTGCCTCTGGGGTCCAGGGCACGCAGCTCGTTCTCCAGTGCGTCGAGCAGCATTAGAAACTGCTGGCGACAGACGAGAGACTTGGGACCTGCTGGGATGAAGCCGAGGACGTGAGATTGGAGCGTCTTGTAGTGGGCCAGGTTGGTCTCAAGGTGCATGGCGCCGTCTCGCTCGATGTTGAACTCAACGACAGTGACCCAAGATTGCTTGCCTGGAGTAGTGGCGCGCATCAGCGGCTTAACCAGCAGCGAGATGAGCACCGTGGTGTTCTTGACCTCGACCCGAGTTTCGAGGCGCTTGTGATCGTTGATCGGCTCGGCCGCCCGTTCGCAGGCCTCTACGAGCTGATCCGCTTCTGCCTCAATGACGGCCGTGATCCGGCGCTGGATGTCGTGCTTGGCAGCCAAGTGGGTCCTCAGTCAGTCGATGGTCCGCACGACGCGGGTCCCCGCCTCCCGAGCACGCGGCAAGCTATCAAGAGAATTGGGGCCTTAGGAATGGTTCCGCCGGCGCCGGTCGGTCTCGACCGCGATTGCCGTCTTCGCCTGCAGCTGGCGCCGGCGAGCAACGCCGTCACCGGGGAATGAGGGCAAGCACGCTGATTCAGAGGCCAGCTCCATCGCCAGCGGGTCGGTCAACCGGATTGCTCCTCGGCTGCTGATCGCGTAGCTCGAGGTCGGCCCCGAGTAGTCGCTGAAGACCTTGACCATCAGCCCAGGCTAATCAGCGCGGCGGCAACATTCGCCGTCAATTCCGGCGGCACCCCAAATCGGATCGCCAGCTGTTCGGGCGAAAGACGGTCTTTGGCCAGCCGCTGCAGCTCATTCTGAGGCACCAGCAGCTGAGCGGCGAATGCTCGTGCGAATGCTTGATCGGGATCGGCGACGTCTTCGGCTCCGAGCAGCTGATCCTGCTTGAGGACGAGTTGCGCGGTCTCATCACCGACGAGGAGCAAGTAGTGGCCGAGCAGCTGGGCACAAGCAAGATGTCTCAGTGGGCGCGGGAGCCGGAAGTCGAGACGGACGGTCTTCGGCTCGAAGCTCAAGATCCCCGCGCGGCCGGCCCCGAGATCCATCTCCATGACCGCGATCCCGAGATCGGAGACCAAAGTCATCGGCTGAACCGGAAACCTGACACCCCAGGACCTGTCGCGGATGTACTCAGCTGCCTCCTCAGGCGCCATCTCGGAAATCTTCACTCGGTCCAGATCGGCCATGAACCGACTATGCGGGCACCTCGATCACGGCTGCCGGGAATTCGCGTTGTCAGGCTCGCCGACGGATCTCAAATCGACGCCGATGTCGCGTGTCAAGCCCTGGTCCTGCTGCCGCTCTCGGAATATGATCGAGGAGCCCATCACCAATGATCGGAGCACTCGTGGCTGATTTTGATCCCAAGGAGAAGGTCTTTTCCGTCGAGTACACGGGGGAAGACATCAAGGAGTTGGCTGAAGAGTTCGGCATTGACCTGGATGAGGCCATGAGCCGCGCTCGGAACTGGGGCGACCAGATCCAGGACTACCTTTCGGGGACCGCGCAGACCATGCTCAGGTCCGCCGTCGAGCACGACGACGTTTAAGGGGCCTCAGCGGCCGGGCACTACGATCCGGCGCCGGGTTACGGCCGAGGTCCATTCAGTCGCTGGCGCCGGGAGGAAGTGAACGACTATCTGCCACCGCCCTACCCCGAGCGGGATATGGCCACGTCGGACTATGCCGCGACCCGGAAGGATCAAAGATCGATGCCCGTGACTGGGCCCAATCCGCCGCGCTGCGACCTCGACCCGGCCTTCGACGCCAACTCGGAGATGCACCATGAGATGTAGAACCGACCCAGCGACCGCCGCGTTGATGATGCGAAGGCGCGGGCTCATCCGCGAGGCAGGTTTCGTGGGAGCTGGTTTATGCGTAGGACTTTCGATTTCGCAGTTGGCATCGGGGAGCGAAGCATCGCCGAGTTGTCCGGTCAAGCCTGCCCGCCCAACGAACGGGTTGTTCAGGGGGAGGACGGCATAGTCGATCACCCAGCTACTGCCGTCCGTGGCGACACCGACCGTGGTGTATTCCGAATCGGTCATGTTCAGATAGTGGCCGTCCTCGGGTTTCCCTTTCTCGGAGTAGAAAGAGCCGTAGACACCTTCTGCCGAGCACATGCCGTTGTAGGCCAGATTCTCCCCGGTATTCGAAGTGGGGAATCCGGCGTCGATTGCGCGCATCTGCGGCGAGCCCGCTTGGCAGTGGGGTTCCTCTTCGTTCGAAACCGTTTTCAGCCTGCTCAGATAGCGGTCGGCGACAGCATCCAGCGTGGTCGAGGCTTGGAGCGGCGCGACGCCCATAGAGCGTCTGAGATCGTTCATCAGACCAAGGAACTTCAGCTCCGGGTTCGACAGACCCGGTTCGAAGGCCGGGTCCAAGCTGGAGGGGAGGGCCGGCATCGTCACCGTCGCCGTGGCCGGAGGGGGTTCGGGCACCACGTAGGAGACGGAATATGCGGGCGTATCGCACGGCCCCGGTGGTGGCGCTTCTTTGGTTGGGTAGAGGGCGAATTCCAGCGTTTCCCCGGCAGACACGCTCGAGCCGAGTTCGAGGCTTGCTTCGCCGCCGCCATTGGTCACGGTGATGGAAGTTCCTGCCTTCTTGACGTATACCCCGACCAGTGGCGTCCCGAGCGAGTTGACGACGGTCAGGTGGAGTAATTCTCCGGCTGCGCCCGACGTGCTCGGGACCAGGAGAGCGGCAGCCAGGACAACCAGGCAGCCAATCACTCGTCGGCGATGCCGCAGGCCAGTATCCGTCGACATCCTCCGCATGGCCCTAACACTAAGGCCGATTGCGTCCTCAGGCGACCAGGTGGCTGAGTTCGCCGGTCTGCAGGCGCCGGTTGGTCTCGCCGAGTAGGAGCGCGCGAACCAGCCCGTCGACCAGGGGACCGTCCATGGTCTCGATCTCAGAGGCTAAGCCGAGATACTCACGGCCGCTGTCGATCTCGATGGGGTAGACCGACCCTCTGGCAGCTTGAGGCGCAACTATCGTGATCACCAGATAGGAGCTGGTCTCTGCGGGCGTTTCGATCACCAGCGCCATGCCGACGATCTGGGGGCAGGCCGCAATGCAGACGGCCTCGATTTCCTCGACCACCTCTGCAGGCGTACTCGCTGCATCAAGACGATGGGTCTGGTGCTCGCTCGACAGATCCGTGGTGAAGACCGTGGGACGGAAGGCGCCAAACTCTGCGAGCTCGTCGGCGAATCCATCCTCGAGCGAACTCCCGATCACCCCGACCAGGTTGTCGAGGACCTCGATCAACTGGTCTCGGGAGATCCCCTCAGGCATCGGTGCGTCGGCAGGCATGAACCAAAGGTAGGTCAGGTCGGCGTCCGCACCTGGAGTTTCTACGTTGCCATTGAAATACCGGGCTGTCAGGAAGGCAGCAGGGTTTTGCACACCAGGCCTATTCACCCCTGATAGGCTCGCGCCGCTCGGAGGCGGCAGTTCACATAGGAGGCGGGAATGAGAAGGCTGGTTAAGCCAGCGGTGCTGGGTCTTGCTGTGATGTCGGTCTTGGTCGTCAGCGGCTGCGGAAGCTCGGGGTCCAGCGAACCGGAAAGCACCCTTAGTTCCGTCCACGAACAACGCCGGGTCGATATTGAAGATTGGCCGACCGTCTCCGAACCCGTGGGTACGCCCGAGCTCGAAGATCTGACCGGCACCGAAATTCCTGAAGCCAAGGAGTGCGAGTACGCCTTCGAAGTCGAGACCGGTAGCGAAGAGCTGACGAGCTTGTGCGGGACCGGCAACAGCGTCACTCTCGAAGTCGGCGAAAACAGCGATCCCGTAGCTCGTTGTTCGGGAAACGAAGCCGACGGCTTCAACTGCCACGCCGAACTGGAATACCTCAATGTGACCGTATTCGCCTGGAGGATGGACCGAGGAGAAGCACTGATGCGGGCGGCTGTTGCCCAGGTCGCCGAACTTCAGGAAGGTGAAGGCGGCTCCGAAGAAGCAGCGATTGAAGGCGATGCCCAGGTTGCGGGTGTCGCCTCAACCGAAGCTGGCGACGAAGTGAGCGTCAAGGTCACCGCCGGCCCGGCCGAACCGATGACCGACGTGAGCGACAGCCTGGTCAACGTCTGCCGGGAACAGATCTCCGAGCTTGGCTCAAGCCCGCAGCGCACGCTGGCAGTCCCGGTCACTGTCACCGTGAGCATCCTGTCGTCGCCACCTCCGGATCTGGAGGTCATGCTCGGCGAAGTCGGACCTGTCGAAGGAACCGAAGGCTACGTGCCTATCGAGGAAGTGATCCCGGTCTGGGCCGAGAATTTTTCCGAAGGAGCCGAATGCGAGTTCGAATATGGCAGCGGGGGCAATGTCCACTGGGGGACCGGAGAACTCAGCCCCGGCGAAGAATCCACCTGGAATGGCTACATGCTGTTCACCGAAGCGATCACCCCGAACAACGACGGCGAAGAACTTGGCGAAACGCTGGTCTTCGAGCCGCTGGTCGACCTGGCCGGGCAGCTGGCTCCGATCAAGTACGAAAAGGCTGCCAGCCCGAGCTTGGTCCACTGCAGCCTGAGCGACGCGACCTATGGACGGGCGCCGCTGATCGCTCTCAATCAGGAAGTAGCTCTGGAACGAGGCTGCCTGGAATAGCCGGTGATCAGGCCATCGACACCGCGAGGCCGGACCAGTCCGCCAGTTTGGCTCGCTCGATCCTCGCCTTGAAGGCGGTCAGGACGATCTCGATCAACGGGTCATAGCCCTTGGGGATCTCCTCGCCAGCTACGTTGCCGCCATCGGTCTCGATGTAGATCGCGCGGTTCTTCTGGTTCAGCCCGTTGTACGTGGTCTCCGAGATCTCTGAGATCACCGCGCACAGGGTCATCGGCTCCAGGCTGTTGACGAAAGGCTCCAACTCGGAAGTGAAGCTGAAGGCCAGAGGCTTAGCGTCCGGGAGGATGCCGTCCATCACCGTCAGCGGCTCCGGCCTGTATTCGCTTACCGGGATCGTTCGCACGCCCCTGAAGTAGATGGCCTCGATCTGCATGAGCCGACGGTGCCTGAAGCCGGCACACGCCGATCAGTTTTTATTCAAGGCCAACGACGACAGGCTGGTGCGGCCGCGTCGTCGTCTACCCGATAGGCCGCTCCTCTCTCGCTCTGGAAATCTCGACGCTTCGTATCGGCGGGTCTAAGATCATCCTGTGAGCAGGGGAGCGTCAACAACCACGCAATCATGGGTTATGAAACGCGAAGGAGCAATCAGCATGGAGGATCGAGAGCAGAGCAACGATCCAGAGCTTGACCCGAGCAACCTCATCTATGGGAACGAGACCCGTCAAGTAGCTCCCGGTGGAGACCAGGAAGATGATGGTGAAGGCGGAGTAGTCCATCGCTTTCAAGCTCCCGATAAAGATGGCATTGTCCTGACAATGTGGGGGCGAGAGATCTGTGATACCTATGAGCAGGCGGCAGAGAAAGAACTACTACACCGTATCAATGGTCCTGCACTTGAGGCCGCTGATGGCCATAAGGCGTGGTACCTGAACGGCCAGCAGCATCGAGAGAATGGTCCCGCCATTGAATTCGCAGATGGCACTCGGGAGTGGTTTCTGCACGGGAAGCTACACCGGGAGAATGGTCCGGCCATTGAACGTGCAAATGGCCACAAGGAGTGGTGGATACATGGGAATGTACATCGGGATGACGGCCCTGCCATTGAATTCGCAGACGGCCGTAAGGAGTGGTGGGTAAACGGCGAGCAGCATCGGGAGGATGGTCCAGCTGTTGAATACGCTGATGGTCAGAAGGAGTGGTATCTGAATGGCGAGCGTCACAGGGAGGATGGCCCCGCCGTTGAAGACGCTGAGGGCTCCAAGGTGTGGTTTCTGCACGGGGAACAGCATCGGGAGGGCGGACCTGCTGTCGAATTCGCAGATGGCGGTAAGGAGTGGTTTCTGCACGGGAAGTTACACCGGGAGGATGGTCCCGCTAACGAGCGTGCCGATGGCACCATGGCGTGGTATCTAAATGGCGAGGCCCACCGAGAGAATGGTCCCGCCATCGAAGACGCTGATGGTAGTAAGGAGTGGTGGATACACGGCGAGCAGCATCGGGAGGATGGGCCCGCCGTCGAATATGCTGCTGGCGGCAAGTCCTGGTATCAGCACGGGGAGCAGCATCGGGAGGATGGGCCCGCCGTCGAATATGCTGATGGCGGCAAGGCGTGGTGGGTCAACGGGGAGCGCCATCGGGAGGATGGTCCCGCTGCTGAATTCGCCGATGGCGGCAAGGTGTGGTATCTGAATGGCGAGCAGCATCGGGAGGATGGCCCCGCTGTTGAACTTGCTGATGGTCAGAAGATGTGGTTTCTGAATGGCGAGGAAATGACCGAGAAGGAATGGCGCGAAGGTGTTGACGCTATTGGCTAACGCCTTACTCAGAGCGCCGTTATAGGGTCATCGGTTCCAGGTTGTTTGCCGAAGATCTCGGTGGCGGAGCGAAATGGAGCTACGCTGATTCCGTGGGCCGTGGAGCCGGAGATAGCCAGCAGGAGCCAAAGGCCGAGATGAGTACCGATCCGGCTGACATTCTCTTCGGGGACGGGACGAGAATGGGTAAAGGTCTGATGACCGGTGTCCGCGAGCCTGACGGCGCTGATGGATGGACCTATGAGGCCATCGGGACCGATGAGGACGGCGCTAACTGGACCTATTGGTCCCGTCCTCCCGTTCGGGAGTTTGTCACGACGCGAGACAATGGCCTACTTCACCGGCTAAATGGACCAGCGGCGAGCACTCAACATGCAATGGGCTGGCGCGGCCGTCATCCGTGGGATGACGTTCTCGGTCTCGAGACAGCAGAACCAGATGAGGATGGCGAGTGTTGGCCGTGGAACCTGGCCAAAGACTTGGGTTATGAGCAGGCCCGTTGGTTTGCTGATGGCCAAGCTCATAGAGCGGATAGCCCGGCCGTGATCTGTGTAGACGAGGATGGATCTGAGTTCTATCGAGAATGGTGGGAGAGTGGGCAGCAACATCGGGAGGATGGTCCCGCCGTCGTTGGCGAACTTGAGTATCAACACCCTGGCGAGTGGATACTCCTTGAGAATTGGTATTTAAGAGGTGAGCCGATACGGACCGATCCAGGCCCGGTCGAAGTGATCTACCAGCCGGATTTTGGCGTCGACAGGTTTATTACCTTTGAGCTGGGATTCGATAAGCGCCATAGTGAAGCCCAATATGAGGCAGCACAAAAGCAATGGGTGTCAGAACACGCCGAGTGGATTAGACAGCGCGGTTAGGGCCTAAAGACTATGATGCCGCCGGTGAATACGGCAGGAACAGGAGTGCGGCCGTGAACCGAGTGCGAGTAGCTGTCCTCTTGGCCTTGGGAATGATGCTGGTTGTGGCCGCCGTCGCTCTCGCCAGCTCCAAGCCTGAGCACTCGCAGGAGCCGAACAACGTCAGCACGCAGGCGACGGGGCCGGTGGGCGCCACGGGGATCATCGTGCGCGACGACAACGGCCACGACGACGACTGGTTCTATTTCAAGGTCAAGGCGCACCGGCGCTTCACGATCAGCGTCAAGGTCCTCAACTACGTGTGCGGGAACAACCCGAATCAGGACTTCGTGAAAACGGCGACCGTTCACGGTCAGCTCTACAACTTCGAGGAAGTCGCCGGAATAGCAGGAGCCGGGGAGAGCTTCTCTATCTCGCCCTTCAACCAACCAACGTTGGTCGCCGGCTACCTCTATCCGAATATCGGCAACAGCGGAAAGGGCAAGATCGGCTGCAGCCAGCTGGTTCGGATCACCCCGGCCAGCGTCCTAATCCGGTCTCGCTCGCCCAAGGACAAGCGGATCTTGGCCAGGAAAATAATCGCCGATCAGTAGCTTGCTTTCGCAGGTCCGTTAAGAGAGCTCGTCTTCGTAGAGTTCTACTGACCGACCTTTCGCCTTCGAACCAGTGCTGTGGCTGCGGACGCTGCTGTCCACGATCTCCCAGCTGCTGGCCTTGCCTGATCGAGATCCCGGGCCGACTGGTTTCTCGATCCACGAGTAGCACCGGCCTTCTGGATATTCCGGCGTTTCGTGCAGGTCTGTCGAGAAGCAGAATTTCTTGCCCTTCCCTCTCTGCAGGGTCCGATGACGGTCGAGAGGAGGGAGGACCGGATACTGCCGACGCTCATTCCTCCGGGCCCGCTTCGGTTTCCGATTCGGGCCCGGGGCGAGCTCGCCGAAGAGGATGGCGTCAGGGGAGAGCGTGGGGTCAGTAGACCCTTGGTGCTGATCTCTCGGCTGGGGACTGCTCATTGCTCTCCTCGAGCTGGCACTTGGCGATCAGCGAGCTTGACAACGGCTCAAGACAACAGGCTGTCCATATTGCGTCACGCGATCTCGACAATCGGAGATCCGCTCGTGCGCGCCGTCGTTGGATTTAGACCTGGGTTATGACCGTTCAGGCAGCAATAGATCCCAGCGAGATCCTCTACGGCGAGTTGCCGGCTCGACACGATCCCGACCGCGAGCCCGACGGCGCCGGCGGCTGGGTCTACGTCAATCGGATTCCGACCTCGAAAGGCAAGGTCGTTTTCCGAACGCGTGATCAGCGGGCGAACAGCGTTAACGAGGCCCGGCACCTGGGGCTTCTTCACTCGGCAATCACCCCGGCCGTCATCGAGAAAGGACCGGATGTCGTGGTCTCCGAGCAATGGTGGCTCGACGGCCTGCAGCATCGGGAAGGCGCCCCCGCCGAGCAGGTGAAGCTAACGGACGGCTTTCGGCGAGAACGGTGGTTTCGATACAGCCAACTTCACCGCAAAGATGGCCCTGCAGAAGTTGCTTATCACCGCGACGGTTCCAGGACTGAGGACTGGTATGAGCTGGGAGAGCGACATCGTGAGGACGGGCCGGCATCCGTGATCACTGGACCTGACGGCCAGCCGACCCGAACCGAGTATTGCGTCCACGGCGAGAAGCACCGAGAAGATGGACCAGCGGTCGTTTACCTGGACGAGCGGCACGCCCATCTGGGGCCTGGGCCTCACGTGATCAAGGAGTGGTACGAGCTCGGCGAGATGCATCGGGAGGGCGAGGCCGCGCGGACGATCGCTGATGCCAACGGCGAGCGCGTCGTCACCGAGTACTACGTACACGGGCGTCTTCACCGAGAAGACGGGCCAGCCCGGATCAGGGACAACGAGGATCTGGGTAAGAACATCGGCTGGGGATTGGCCCCCGGTAGCTACAGCCGCGTCGAGTTCTACCAGGAGGGCGAGCTCCATCGTGAACACGAGCCGGCGCTGATGATCACCGATGCCAAGGGGCAGATCGTCGCCGAGGAATGGTGGCTCTGGGGCAAGCAAGCCCGCGAGCCCGAGGACCTGCCCGCGACCTTCAGGTTGAGGCCTGATGGCTCCGTTTCCGTCCACTGGTACGTCGGCGGCAATGAGAACCCCGAGCATTCTGTTCCCGAGCAGGAGGCTGCGGGGACGGAATGGTTGAAGCGAATCGGCCGGGCTTAAAACGGTAAAACAATCAAGAGCGGTTGTGGTTCTATAGGCTCGCGCGCTGGATTGGTCAAAAGCGGAAGGGGAGGCGAGCGTGCACAGATTGGTAGGGGTGATGGCGGTCGCAGGTGCTCTGGTCGTTGGGCTACTCGGCTGTGGAGGCAGCGGACTGTCGGCCAGCTCGACCTGCGAAGACTTCTCGAAGGCGTCTCCAGAAGAACAGGCGAAGGCGATTTCCTCGCTCTCTTCGGAATTCAACACGCCCGAATATGCGACGCCCTTGGGCAGTCCCGAGGTTGGCTACTACTGCGCGAGCAGCCCTGAAACCACGCTCGAAGAATTCTTCAAGAAGGGGCACGAAAACGAAGTGGGCGGCTGATGGTTGACGCCGCAGTTCTTGTTCCTCGACCGACCAAGGAGCATTTGCTCTCCGACTTGGCTATGCGCGGAAGCGAGAGCGAGATCCCGGAGCCGTTTAGCTGTTCGTGGCCGTAACTGACTCAGTCATCCACTTGACCTGCTGCCAGCCGATGGTCTCCTCGAGCCCAACGCCGAAGGAGACCCGAGGGAACCAGCCCAGTTCCTCCTCGATCTTGCTGCTGTCCAAGGAGTAGCGGCGGTCGTGGCCGAGGCGATCTTCCGCATGCTCGATCAGGTCCTCGGTGACGCCGCTCGGGAGGCCGACATGGCCGCTCCGGAAGACGCCGATGATCCGCTGGACAACCTCGAGGTTCGTCAGCTCGTCAGGCCCACCGACGTTGTAGACCTCACCGGCCCGGCCCTGCTCCAGGACCCGCCGAATCCCTCGACAGAAGTCATCGACGTAGAGCCAGTTTCGGATCTGTAGCCCATCTCCATAGATCGGAAGCGGCTGGCAATGGAAGGCGCGATCAATCAGCAACGGGATTAGCTTCTCCGGGAATTGGCCAGGCCCGTAGTTGTTTGATCCTCGGCAGATCACAGCGTCCAGACCGTGAGTTGCGACGTGAGCGCCGACCAGCAGGTCCGCCGCCGCCTTCGATGCTGAATATGGGGAGGAGGGGGAGAGGAGCCAGTCTTCTGCTGCCGACCCCGATGGGATCGAGCCGTAGACCTCATCGGTCGAGATCTGCACGAAGCGCTCAATACCGAGCTCGCGCACAGCGTCCAGGAGGACACCGGTCCCGACGACGTTGGTCTGCAGAAACGCGGCTTGGTCAGCTATCGAACGATCAACGTGGCTCTCGGCGGCGAAGTTGATCACCGCGTCCACTCCTTCCATCGCCTCTCGGACGATCACCGGATCACAGATGTCGCCGATGATCAACTCCTCGACGTGATCAGGGACGTTTCGGCGCCGCCCGGCATAGGTCAGCTTGTCGAGGACCACGATCCGATGTGGGGCATAGACCTGCTCCACGAAGTGCGAGCCGATGAACCCGGCGGCGCCGGTCACGAGCAGTTTCATCGCAGTTCTCCTCCCAGATGTTGCCCAGCGACCACCAGGCTGTCCTCGAAGTGCAGGTCAGCAAAGGGGCTCGCGGAGATGATCGAGTTGGCGAACTCCGAGTTTTCGATCTTGCTGTTGGCGACGGAGCAGTGGGCTCCAACGTAGGAGCTAATGACCTCGCTTCCAGCACCGATCAGTGTCGGCCCGTTGATGATCGAGTTCTTCACCACGGCGCCGCGTTCGATGACGACAGGACCTCGGATCTGAGAAGTTGGATCAACCTGGCCGTCGACCAGCAGGTCCTGAAATCCCAAGATCAAGGAGTTGGCGGCGAGCAGGTCAGAGACGGTTCCCGTGTCCTTCCACCAGCCACAGATCTGCTCAGCTCGAACGTCAGCACCGCCGTCGATCAGGCCCTGGATGGCCTCCGTGATCTCCAGCTCGCCTCTCCAGGAGGGTGAGAGGGCCCGCGCGGTCTGGAAGATCGCCGGCGAGAACAGGTAAACGCCGACCAAGGCCAGGTTTGAGGGCGGGTTCTTGGGCTTCTCGACCAGCCTCACAACCCTCTTCTTGACGACCTCGGCGACCCCGAACGCGCTCGGATCGGCGACAGCAGCCAGCAGGATCAGGGCCTCTGGTTCTCGAGCGTCAAAGTCGGAGACCAGCTCGGTGATGCCATCGCGAACGATGTTGTCGCCCAGGTAAACGACGAAGCAGGAGCCATTGATGAAGTCTTCCGCGACCAACACGGCGTCGGCGAGACCAGCTGGCTTGGGCTGGACGATGTAGGTCACGTCGGCTCCGAAGGAAGAACCGTCGCCGATAGCCGCCCGGATCTGATCGCCGGTCTCCGGCGAGACGACCATTCCGATCTCCGTGATCCCAGCGGCAACGAGGTCCCCGATCCCGTAGAAGAGGATCGGCTTGTTGGCTACGGGGATCAGCTGCTTGGGCAGCCGGTCAGTGATCGGCCGCAGCCGGCTACCGGTCCCGCCAGCCAGGATCAAGCCCTTGATGGTCCCGCTGTTCGTGCCCGCCTTCATTGCTCGACCGTAAGACCGGTCGGGCTCTCGCATCTGGGGTTGTTGATCGCCGAATGGGCGGTCTTCAGGCCGTGATTGCAGCTCGGCCGAGCTGCCCGATGAGGATCGCTCGCTGCAAACCCTCTGGGAGCGGCCCGCTGGCATCTCCCGGACCCAGCAGCTCGCCGAGCTCGGGAGTGCTCTCACGACCGAGGACCGGGATCGAAGCACAACGGGTCATTCCCAAAGTGGCTACAAGGATCGTCAGGGTGTCCTGCCGCAGCGGGTCATCACTCGGCTTAGTCTCGTGGTCTGATCCTTGCCAGCTTGAAACCGTCAAGCCGATGATCACAGGGGATTTTCTAACGGCATTCTCGACGGCCTTGGAGATGATCTCCTCCCGAGTGCTGTTTACCTGCTGAGGGTCGAGCCATTCAATCTCCTCACCAAAGAAGATCAGTCGAGGACGGAGATCAAGGTGTTCGAGGACATCAATCGCGAACCTCTTGCGAACGTGGTCAGCCACTTCCATCAAGATCTGATCCAGTTGATCGGTCATCTCCTGCTGGAACTCCTTCTCGAGCCGACGATTTGATCGTCGTCGCTTTCGCACTGATCTCTTAGCCATTCGTCCGAACGTAGGCCGCCAGGAACCGCGCACCGGAGGTTTCACTGATTGCCACCGCCGCCAACAGATCGACGGTCCCGCTGGTATTCGCAATCCGAGCAGAGCCCAGCGGCCGGATCTACCTTCGTCAGATGGGACGCGGCGGCGTAAAGACGAATGGGGGAGCAGCCCGCGAGATCAAGCAGCAGCTCCTCGGCGAGGAGCTCGAGGAGAAAGAAGCCGCGAGGGCGATCTCGCGGATCTGCCAGGCCTTCCCGTTGGGGGAAGAGGAGGTTCCGACGATGATCGCCAGCCTGATCACCAGCATGGACGATCTGGTCTGGCAGAGCCTGCAGCTGGGGCCGCCAGGAAACGGACCCTTGATCACCCAGCTGAAGAAGATCTTCGAGAAGCTGGAACTACCCGTCGAAAGCCAGCTCTTCGAGCAAGCGGTGCGCTACATGGTCGCACCCGGGCGCCAGTTCGCGTAGGCACCTCGGCGCCGACAGCAGTCCTAAAGGCGCGCTCGCAACTCGCCCAGAGCGATAGCTGCTTTGTCGGCTCGCTCGAAAGGCCCCGGCATCACGAACGCGTCAACGCCTGCAACCTGGTGCCCCGTGAAGCCGTGACCGGAGAACGGTCCGAAGAGCCCGGTCGCTGCCTTCTTGAAGACAAAGATCAGCATCCCAGGAGGCCCATTTTCGAGCTTGGCCCTGAGAAGCTCCCGACCGTGATCGAAGTCCTCAGGAGCGAGGTCCTTTTCCGAAGGCGAGGGTCGCTTCACGATGTCGGTGAAACCAATCCCTTCCTCGAAGGCGGCATCATCCTCAGCACCTGATCTCGCGCCGGCGAGCAGGCCGATCTGTTGCAGCCGAGCCCAGAAGCGTTTTCCGAGCTTGCCCTGGTAGTAGTGGCCCACGGCAACGCTGACCGGCGCCGGGTTAATGCCGACGCAGACAGCACGGAGGCCTGGCTTGAGCAAGTCCTCAAGGGTCTCCACATCCTCGCCCATCCACTGCTCAGTCACCCGATGCCCGCCGCCGCCAGTCATGGACTGCAGCCTAACTGCGAAATCTGTGTTGCCGGTAGTGCTCGCACCTATCGTCACCCAGTGACCCGAGGAGGCCAAAACAGCGCTGCATCAACCAGAGAACACGAGCGCGTGCTGCGCCGGGTCTTCAGCTTTCCTCTCGACGCCTTGCGTGGCCACGAGATGCTGACGATCAAGATCCAGCACCAGTTGCCGTCCCTCGGCTTCACGATCCGCGATGAGGATGCGGTCGCGCAGGTCCGCTTTGACGAAGGCAACGGCGGTTGGTTCTACGCGACTGAATTTGACGGCCGCGACGGCTTCTACGGATACGGCGCCAGCACCGGCTGGGGCTTTCGTAGCCTCAAGAATCTGGCGAACGAAACCGATGAGGACGACATGCCTCTCGTTCATCGAGACGTCGACTTCGAGCCCGCAACCGTGCGCGAGTGCCTGGATAGATCCGAGGACCTGTCTCCGGAAGATCGCGCTCGCGCTGATGAGGTCGGCGAGACCCGGGTCCGCAAGCTCGGAGGTCTCTCAGTCTCCCGGCACCCGAGTGGCGAGAGCAACCGCTTCAAGCTTCACCTCGGCCAGCGGTGAGTACATAGGAGCGAAGTTTCTGCAGGACCGAGATCCCGGCCGATACCCATTGGGTAAGACTTTTGTGCTGGATGACACGATAGGCTCCGCGCCGGAGGCGCATGAAAGCGCGTTAAGCGTTCAAGCGTTGGCTTGACCACAGCCGTTAGAGCGAATGAGCTCAGCGGCACCGACGAGGAGGAGCAGGCAAGTGGCGCAGAGCGTGGTAATCGGCGGGACTCATAGCACGGCAAAGATCCGCGATCCCTGGGGAGTGCTGGGGCTGAGCATCCTGACTTTGGGGATCTATCACCTCTACTGGTGGTACCAGGCGAACAAAGAGTTGATGAACTACGGGATCGGCAAACAGCGTGATCTCGGCACCAGTCCTGGTCTCTCGTTACTGGCCATCTGGTTCGGCGCATACACGCTGTTCATCGCTTTCATCTGGACTATCGTCGGGACGACGAAACGCATTCGCCGAGCTCAGGAGCTGGCCGGGGTCGAGCCTGCTGATCCGTGGATCGTGGCTCTACTTTGGGTCTTCACTTTCGGTCTTGGTGCTCTCGTCTACTACCAGTACCAGCTAAACAAGGTCTGGAATGCACCGGGTCAGACTTCGCCGCACCTCCCAGCCTCGATTGGCACGCAAGCGCCCGTTGCCAACCCGGACCTTGATCGCCTTCAACAGCTGAGTGATCTGAAAGAGGCTGGCAGTCTCAGCCAAGAGGAGTACGACGCCGAGAAGGCCAGGCTCGGGATTGGGCCCCAGATCACGCCACAGTAGGCCGGCCGATTGCGAGCAACGCCGTGAGTGCCCTCGGCACAAGAAGGGCATGCGCGAACCAGCCGGGTAGATCATCGACGGATGAAGGACCCGTTCACTGATCCGAAAGCTCGCGGATGCGAGGAAGCCGAGGAAATCCTCGGTGGGATCAGCTCGGTGATCACCTACTCGAAATCCGCTTACACGGACAGCTATCCGACCCACATCGTGCTCTTCAAGGCCAGGATCTTTAATCGAGAGGGCGATGAGGTCTGGTCTGGAGACCTCGATCTCAGCCTCCAGCTTCACAAGCTGCTGGGGCTGGCCAAGCAGATCGGCCCGATAGCGGTCACTCCTGAAAGCTCCTACTACCGAACCGGTCTACCCGAGGACTTCACCGGCTTCAGCAAGAGGGCACACGCGGATGTCTACGCGGAGGCGAACTGGATCTTCGTCTTCGACGCTGCATACCCAAGCAAAAGCCTGGGCCGAGTTCAGCGCCACAGCAAGCTCCTCGCCGAGCATCTTGAGAAGCGCGATCAAGCGTGAAAGTGGTCCTTAAAGATCGGTGAAAAGCTAAGCGAAAAACGTGTGCAGACACATATCTCAACCTACTATTGAGCTATGCAAACAAGTGAGTTGAGTTCCAGAAGTACAGAAGTTGATCCGGGCCTAACAACCGAGGACCAGCCCAATTGCCGGACCCGATACTACATCTGCTATCCACGGAGATTCAATAACGAATACACCGTCTACGTGGCTACATCACCGAAGACGATTGCCTGGTGCGAAGCGAAGTACGAAGCGAATGACAACTTCGAACGGATTTCGCGCAAGGAAGCGATCCATAGGGGAATTCGAGTGCCCTTGGAACACAGCAAAGACAATTCAGGAGACCCATTCTACGGCGGGCTTTTTAGTCACTTCCTACGGGGTTCGCTGGGGTCCACGCAATCGGCGCGGCTGAAGAGTTCTGCCGAGCAGCTTCTGGACTACGTGCAGGAAGAGGAATTCATGGAGCAAGAGGGTCAGTGCATGCTTGATTTGGCGGAGGCGAAGACGGGGGCGTAGGAATGAGCGCGCAGCCGGTCGTCCCAACAGAAGAGATGCTCCAGGTCCTCGATCAGGTCAGCGCGGCCCAAGAGACCTACGAGGCCCAGACTGCAGAGCAGCTCAAAACTCGGGAGGCCCGGGAAGACGCGGCACTCTCAGCGGCTCAGGCGGGCTGCACAAACCCGATGATCGGGGAGCGCCTGAAGACCGCGCCTCAGCGTGCTCACACGATGGTCAAGCGAGCGCGAAAGCGTGCCGGGAAAGGAGGAGCGGCAGATGTCTCGGGGGTCCAGTAGCTCTTCGGCTCGGACGGCCGGACAGAGGCCAGGTCGAGGGCACCTCGGAAAGGTCGGGACCGTGAGCCCCTTCGCGGCTCGAATGCAGGCCATGGAGGATCAGTTCCTCGCTCCAGAGGCTGCTCGGTCTTATCCCGCCGACCGTGTTCGCCCGGAGTTGGACAGCCCGATCAGAACTCCGTTTCAGCGAGACCGTGATCGGATCGTCCACTCGAAATCCTTCCGCCGCCTGTCGCACAAGACGCAGGTCTTCGTGGCGCCGACCGGCGATCACTATCGGACCCGCTTCAGCCACACGCTGGAGGTCTGTGTGATCTCGAGGACGGTTGCCCGGGCTCTCGCCTTGAACGAGGACCTGACTGAGGCCATCGGCGTCGGCCACGATCTCGGCCATCCTCCCTTTGGCCACGTCGGCGAGGAGACCCTTGACGCGATCCTGAGAGAGGACCATGGCGGCAGCTTCCATCACAACGAGCACTCGTTGCGCTTGGTCGAGGTCCTTGAACACGACGGGGCCGGTCTGAACCTGACGGCGCCGGTTCGCGACGGCATCCTCAACCACACTGGGCCGGGGATGCCCGAGACCCTCGAAGGGCGGATCGTCCGCCTGGTTGATCGCGTCGCCTATCTGAACCACGACATTGACGACGCGCTGCGAGCCGGCGCGCTGAGACTGGAGGAACTGCCTCCTCGGGAGATCGAGCTGCTCGGGTCCTCAGGCGCCAGCCGGATAGACACGCTGGTCCTCGACATCATCGAGAACTCCCAGGGGGCTGGCGACATCGTGCAGTCGGAGGAGATCGGAGCAGCAATGTCGCGACTACGCGACTTCATGTTCTCCCACGTTTACTTCGGCCAGATCGTCTGCTCGGAGCACACCCGGATCAAGCAGTCGATCAGGAGCCTCTTCAGCCACTACCTGGCCCATCCGGAAGAGATGCCGGAATGGCAGCCGGACCTCAACCGTGTGCGACAGGTCACCGACTACATCGCCGGGATGACCGACCGCTACTGCCTAACGCAGTTTGCTGAGCTGCAGAAATCTGAAGGCCAGCTCGTAGGAGGGCTTCGATCATGAGCCGGGATGCAAGTCTGGACCCCGCCGAGATCCTCTACGGAAGCCTTGCCAGTAAGACGGTTGGTAGAGGGCCGTCTATTGAGCAGGTTGAAGTAAAAGATTTCGGCGAAGGTAAGGAGGTCACGACCTACTTCACAGACGTTCCCATCGGGACCTATAGGGAGGCTCTCGAAGGAGGCCTCTTAGACAGGGAAGACGGCCCGGCCGTGATCATCGAGCTCGACGCAGAGATCGTGAGGCAGGACTGGTATCGGATTGGGAAGCGACACGTGAGGACGGGCCAGCGTTGATTGAGGATCTTCCTGATGGAAGATCTCGGCGCCAGTGGGAGAAAAATGGTCGATGCACGACCGCGACCTACGCAATCAATGGCCGCCGTTGTTCTCCAAGGGAATGGGTCGACTTCGAATTTCCCAAACGACATGGGCCTTGACCGGGCCACTCTGGGCGCGGGCGTCGTCTTCAAGGAGGGCCAGGTCGACGGCCTGGTGGTGATCACCCCAGTGATCGCAGATGAAGGTGCTCTCGTGGTCGACGCAGGTCATGTCGGTTTTGGAGGGACTGTCGGTGCCCTCCCAGGTCGCGCTGACATCGCAGGTCTCGCAGGTGCTGGTCGCCGTGAATGCTTTTTCGGCCATCGGCGGCAGCCTACGATCTGAGCCAGCTGAAGGGCCGGGTGAAGACTTTGGCTGGGGTCCTGCGCTCGCCGGCGTTTCGGTGGCCGGCGCCCAGCTGGTCGATTCTCAGGCTTTCCGGTATCTCCGCTGAGCCGCCTTATCACCAGGGCATGCCAAACGAACGCGGTTTCCAAGTGCAGTCGAAGAGCTTTAAGACCGACACCGAAGAGCTGAAGATCTTCTACGTCGCCGCCGAGTACCCGTCCCAACAGGCGGCTGCGGATGCTTGGCATGGCGCCGAGGAGCAGACCGGCCAGGGAGACCGGATCAGCTTGTTCCGCATGGGCGATCCTGATCGTGATCAGGGGATCGTTGTCGCCCTCTCCGAGGACCAGGAGCAGGTCGAAAAGGCGGCCAGCAGCTTGGCCGTGGCTGGGCTGCCTTTCGAGATCGATGACGACCTGTTGCAGCGTCTGGTCTTACGCCGGGCCCGAACCACGGTCGAGGGAGCGAGAGGGAGGACCTCCGGCCCCGTCAGCCAGCGGGCCCACTACGGAGAACCGGGAGCAGTCCTCGACAGCTCCGGTCAGATGCGACCCCTGAAGGGCGACGCCAAGGATCGCGAGAACCACGCTGCCGAGGTGATCGAGGGCGCGGTCAGGGGAGTATTTCCGGAGGCACTCGCTCGAGGCGAGGAGCTCTCACCGCTGGCCCTGGCCGTTGCCCCTAACGAGCAGCTGGTGCCCATCGTCTGTGACACCGAGGATCGCGATGAATGGATCGGGGTCCTGGAGCTGCTGATCGCCCGGATCAAGCCCACGGAGTTCGCCTATGCGGCGCCGGCTCTCTACTGGGAGGAGAGCGGAGACCAGCTGGAGGTCGCCGACAGCGTGATCATCGCCAGCTTCAACCGTCAGGGGAGAGACCAGACGATCAGGATCGACATCGTGGACGGCGGCACCGGGCTGGCCGGGAAGTCGATCGACCTCAGCGAGAACCTCGATGATCCAGTCTTGGATCGGATCGCTCAGGCGATGCAAGGCGTCGAGACCGAAGGCTGACGAGTAGAGCTCTGCCCCAGTTCAATAGGGCTCCTGGGCCTGAATACCTGAAGCGCGGAAGACTTTGCGTTACACAAAAACGACAAAGACTTAGTAGATAGACAGTAGGTCTATTAGGGCATAGAGGCAGGGGTCTTCGTGAAGTAGGAGGACCAAGCTCTGTCGAAAAATCGCCGCCGTGACCGGAAATTCGCGGTCGGGCTGCGGCCCAGTCCTATTTTCGACAGATGGGACGCGGTGGATCAGCAACGGCAGTGGGGGACAGGGAAGCAGCTGGCAGCACCAGGTCGCCGGCTCCCGCCGCTGTCGACATCTTGTTCGGAGAGTTCCGGTCTCGGACCCAACCACCCTCAGTGCTGCTGCCCGCAGAAGCCCGGGCCTTTCAATCGCGAATCATCTCCGTCAATGCGATGCTGGTCGCAGACCTCGAAGACGAGATCCTCTTCCTGATCGAGCTCTATCGGGTCTCCGCTGACCTTGGCTACAGCTTGCACCAAGAGGAGTTGAGCGAGCTGCTCTTCCATCCGGCTGCTGACGAGCACTTGGCCATCTCGACCGCGATCAGCATCTTCTCCGAGTATGGCCAGGACCTCGATCTGCGCCCGGAGGTCTTGGAGGTGATCGATGAGGTTGATCAGCTGCTCGAGGTGGAACAGCGCCTGGGCTGGGGGAGCAAGACCGAGATCGAACGCGGCATCCAGAAAGCGTTCGTCGTCAGCGACCTCTCCGACCCGATTGACCTTGAGCTACTGGAGCAAGCCCGACGCTACGTGGTTTCGGCTCGCGCTTAGATCCGCCGCGTCCCCAAATGAGAACAGCACCCCGAAAGGTGCTGTCTCTGCAAACAACTGAAACCAACAGTTCCAGGGGTTGGCTTCTGAACTGAGCATAAGGGTGCTTGCGTCGAGCTCCCCAACTTTCGCTAAGCACCGCGAGTTAAGCGAAAACCCTGCAAATGGGATACAGGGTGGCATATTCAATAGGCAATGCAATACCCAAGTTCCAGACCCAATCTTCAAGTCACCGAGCCTGCTCCCAAACTGCTGCAGGCGCTGTGGCCCCTTCGTCAGCGACTGTCTCGTGAGAGCGGTCAGTCTCTGACGGAAGTGATGATCGCCATATCCATAAGTATGACCGTCTCGGTCGCCGGAATTCTCTTCATCATCGGGCAGTTCAACGTGCAAAATCAGGTCCAGTCGATGTCAGATCAGCTGTTTGATGCTCAGACTGCGAAGGACTACCTCTACAGCAAGACCACCACCTCCACGACCAGCGATGTCGGCCTGGTCAGCGGCGGGCAGGTCTCGTCGGTCTCCTACGCGGGCGATCAGATGGTGATCAAGGACGGAGAAGGAAATTGCTACCGGGTCTTTTGGGTCCAACGCCTGGCTGAATTGCGAGCTGCATCCGAAACAGATGGCAGCTGCGACCAAATCGCTCCCGTCCGAGGCCCCAACGAGCAGCTCCCAGGCGGTGGTTACGTCCAGACTGATTCGACTGCCAGCGACTTCGACCCGGTTCTCGATGATCTCGACGGCAACAACCTCAATGGCTACCCGAGCATTGTGCTTGCTGAGAACGTGACCCAAGACAGCACCAGCTTCGGAACTGATCAGTCTGGGTTCTTGCTCCCGATCTTTAGCTACAGCGGTGATCCAGATCAGCACGCATATTCGGTCGATATGACAGCGGATAGCGGCTCGACTACAGCCTGGTATGCAGATCCAACAGATGCTGAGAACACGCAGGCCATCAAGCTCCAATTCGTGATCGGCTCGGCGCCCGGGGCTCCCGGTACGACGGCCGCAGCCAGAGAACAGCAGGAGACCATCTACTTAAACAGCTGACCGGAGACAACATAGGCTCGTCCGCTCCGGCATATCCGGGCGAGCTCCACTCATTCCCCGAAGACCCTCAATTGAGGGTCTTCGGGGTTTCGAAGGCAATCACAATTCCTGCAGTCCACCGAAAGTCGATTCGACGGAGGGAAGTGACGTGGTTATAGTGCGACCGAACTTTGACCCAATTGAGAAGGAGAATATGAGTGAGTGTCCTTGACGATCTGAAGACGCGGATTGAGCGTGGGTTGGACGAGCTTGATAACGAGAAGGAGCGTGTCGTTGCCGAGTTCGACCGCGAGCGCGCCAAGCTGACGAATGCGCTGAAGGAGCTCGGCGGTAAAGCCCGTGGTCGCGGCGGTCGTCCTAAAGGGAGCGGCAATAAAGGGACCGGCAACAAGCCCGGTCCGAAGCCGGGCCGCCGCAAACGGCAGGGCAAAGGCGGGGGTCCGACCCGGCACGAGCAGATCCTTGAGCACCTTCGGCTCCATCCTGGTGACCGGACCAAAGACATCGCTACTCACCTGGGGATCTCGTCCAACCAGGTCAGCTCGCTGGTCAGCAAAAGCCGCGAGGAAGGCACTGTCAAGACCGAGGGCACCCGGCATTCGCTGACCGGCGCCGCTGCCCCAGCCAGTGCTGCTCCCGCCAGCACCACCCCGGCGGCCTCGAGCAAACCGGGCACGAGCAAATCGGATCGCAAAAAACGCGGCCGGAGGAAAGCCAAAAAAGCCTCAGCGAAAAAAGCTGGAACGAAAGCGGCTACGAAAGCGGCCGCAAAAGCAACGAGCTCGGGAAGCTAATCCCAAAAGAGGCGACTGGTCACTTCGGCCAGTCGCCTTAGTAGCTGGGGGAAGCAGGAGACAGGCAAGAAGACGGTTGCTGGAGCAGTGGTCGCCGTGGTGATCGCGCCGGGCCCCGCTCGTTCAAACGCCGGCGAGCAGAACAGTCGTAGATCAACCTGAACGCCGGCGAGCGGATGGAGGGTGCCAGAGGACCTGCAGCTGCGTCGAGGCACCTCAGAGCGGCGCTCAGGGCTCGGATTCGGTCCGATAGCGACGGCTCAGCGACCTAAATTCGCCGATGGCTCATTAGGCGTGAGCTCGGAGCTGAGCTCACGCCTGTCGTTCCTTTCGCCCGTAGAAGTACCAGCACCGCGTTTGAGGCTTGTGCTCGCGTCCGTAGAACGTGATCGCGGGACCCACGGCCGGATCTCGATGCAGCTGACCCCTGAGATACCAGTGCTCGCTGTCGGGATCTCCGTCAAGGCGCCACTCGGTTTCGGCTGGCCCATCCTCTCGATGGAGCTTGCCGAACCGCAGCCACAGTTCCATGCGGACTGAGCCATCAGCTCGCTTCTTCACCACGGCGGGACCGTCCTCTCGATGGAGGAGGCCTCGCTCTATGGCGAGCTCGTAGCCGCCCTGGGTTAGCCCCGCTCTGCAGGGCACGTTGATCGCCTCGGACGTGTAGTAAATGATCCTCTCGTTCCGCTTGCCCGCCTCCTGGTAACGGTGGCAGCCAGCCTCTGAGGGAACCTCGACCGTCTTTCTTGCGCGCGGCTTGAAGCTTTGATCCTTGTAGGGCTGGCCGGGCTCGGCCGTGGGAATTCCCAACACCGGCTCAGCCACCGCGTAGCGCCGCATCTCCAGATCCAGAAGGGCGCTCATGATCCCGCCTCCGTGGAGCCATCCTGCAGCTCCTCGTAGCCGCCGATCTCTTCGCTGATGCGAATGATCGCTTTGTGTGCGGCTCGCATCTCCTCGGGCGAGAAGCTCTGCCGGGCCCAGCTGAAGGCGACCTCGCTTGAGAGATCGGTCTGCAGCCAAGCCAGCATCTCTGGCTTGCCGCCGAAGACGTCCATGAGCAACGGCCGGGGCAATGCCCGGACCGTGCTCATGATCGAGCCTCCTCTGCGATGTGCTGGGCGCGGAGCAGATCCTTGGCGGCTGAAGGTGCCTTGTCGGCACCAGCTGATCCCTGATCGAGCAGGCCCATAATTGCCGTGTCAACCTGGATCGGTTCGGTCACGCGGATCACGTCCTCACGGACGGTCATGTGGGGACGATCTGAGTAGCCATCGGCGATGACCATGGCCTTCGCCACAGCCATCAGTCCGAGGAAGATCAGCGGCACGCCGACCTCGACGGACACGCCGAAGCCTGAGGACATCGCCAGGACGCCGGTGACACCCAGGGGCTCCCCGATGAACTTGATCGCCAAGAACAGCAGGGCAGCCCAGATCAGCGAGTAGCGGAACGGAATGTCGTTCAGCTGCGGATTGAGAGACCGGGCATTCAGGACCTCGCTCCAATCACACGGGCCTCGAAGAACACTCCTCGAGCTCGGGCAGCATCGGCCAAGGCATAAGCGAGAAGGTCCGGACCGCTGACGCTTACCGACCAGACATAAGTGTCTCCGGCGCTCATGCCCTCAAGGTTGAGGATGTTTTCGGCAAGCTTCGCCGCCTGTTCATAGGTCAGGGCCTCTTGGGAATACCCGAGACAGCTACCCGGCAATGAGCTTGTTCTGGGCGGGGGCTTCAAGCCTGTGACCAGAGCCATAACCGGGTTCATGATCCGACCTCCTCAGTGGCCAGAGCAGTTCTTGGGGTGCGGCCGAGTAGACCGGGAACCCCGTTCCGGAACAGCAAGATCGCGGCCACGGTCAGCCCATTCGTCACGATCCCGAGGATCTCGGAGGCGATGATCGCCTTGTCTCCGATGTAGAACCCGTTGACCAACCAGACGCAGCAGCCGGTCAAGATGATCAGTGGCCAGGTAAGGGAAACGTTGGCCGAGCTACGTGCACTCCAGATCGCCGAGACCTGGAATAGCGGGGCCATCGACATGGCGAATCCGGTGATGAAGACGGCGATTTGTAGAACCGCCGCGTTCATGACTCGACCTCCTCGCTGATCAAAGCCCGCTGTTGGTCCTTGCTGATTAGGGCAGGATCAACCGCTGTACTACTGGAACTAAATTCAATTGCTTGCATAACACCATCTTGCGCCCACTTTTTGAAATCACAGAGATTTCGCAAAAGGCTGCAAATGGACTACAGGGGTCAGAATCCAGGCGAGGAATTAGGATCTCTGGATGAGCCTCAACATTCACCAGCCCGGGGTCGAGATTTTCGATCACCTGGTCGCTGAACTCCCGCAGCTGCTCGACCAGCTCTTGGAGGCGCCGGCTGCCAAGGTTGGCGAGCATCCGCCGATCCCTGAAGCGCCAGGGATCTACTTGTTTTCCGAGCTCGATCAAGCGATCTACGTCGGGCAGACGCGGAAACTCAGACAGCGACTGCGCAACCACACGAACCCGTTGGGCAAGAACAACAGCGCGACCTTTGCCTTCCTCGTCGCCAAGACCGAGGCTGAGAAAGCGGGCGTGGACATCGGCCAATACCGCGAGCAGCTGGAGGCCGATCAGGAGTTCGCCGACCACTTCCTGACGGCGAAACTCCGGGTCTCCGAGATGGACGTGCGCTTTATCGAGCTCCCGGGCCCCATCGAGAGATCAGTCTTCGAGATCTACGCCGCCATGGCCCTGGATACTCGGGTTTTCAACTCCTTTGAGACGCACTGAACTCGGTTCGACGTCGTTAGCGGTCGTGAAATCCTGACTATCGGCGTCCGTGAAATCCTAAATCGGATGGGTATGTGGCCAGTCTTTTGGCTATAAAGCACCTAACGATGACGGCGAGCAGGGGGTAGGACGTGCAGGCTGTGTTGGCAGGACGCGGGTTTCTGAAGGTTGCTGGTGTAGCCCTGATCAGCTTGCTACTGGCCGGGTTGATGGCTGCGTCGGCGAGTGCTGCTCAGCCGCCCTATGAGCCCAACGACAGCCTGCTCACTGCTTATGGCCCGCTGACGATCAATCAGACGTACACGGCGGCTATCGAGACTGAAAACGACCTCGACTACTTCTATTTCTACGTGACCACGCCGAGCACCGCGCAGGTCACGATCACCTTGAAATCTCTCGGGGGACCGGAAAACGCGGCCGGGACCTACCTCGGTTTGGAGAACGCCCAGGGCGACGGGATCGGCGAAGACGCTGATGTCGGTCAGGCCGGCCAGACCTCCACGATCAACCAGACCCTGAGCGCAGGGAAATATCTTGTGAAGGTCGGGCCCAATGGGCGGTACGGCGCCAGCTACTCGTTCACCACCGCCGGGACTGAAGGAGCCTTCGGCGAATACGCGCCGATAGCGGCCCAGTGCGCGGCCGCGACTGCTGGGGTCTCGGCAATACAGGCCCCGCTTGCGACGGCCCAGGCGAAGTTCAAAAAAGCCGGCCAGCGTCTGCGCCACATCTTTTCTCTGCACAGTTCTCGTGCTCGACGCCGGGTCCGGGCTTCCTACGTGAAGGCGCGGGCCGGGCTGAAGGCTGAGGAAGCGGCGATGAAAGCAGCGACCGCTGCCCAAAAACCCTGGTGCTTCATCCCCGCTTGATCCTGATGCCCCGTCGTCTTCTGCGGGTCGCTGTTCTGGGGGCGATGGCCGTCGGCCTGATCCTGCCCTCGAGCGCGGCTGCCTTGAGCCAGGGCACGATCAGCGGCGTGGTCACGGGCTCGAATGGGCCGGTCGCCGGGGCCCGCGTCGTGATGTTCGGGGCGAACAACAACCTTGCCAGCGCCACCACCAACGGCACCGGCAGTTTTCAGGTTGAAGCCTGGCCGGACACCTATCGGATAGGCGCTTATCCGCCAAGCGGCTCGGCAAACGCCTTCTCGAGTATCGGCGGCGTCGTTGTCAGCGAAGGCGCTACCTCGACGGCCAACATCAATCTGACCGCGAGCGCCGGCTCGACCGGCCAGGTGTCGGGGAACGCCAGCTATTCCGATCACGCCGCCGACGCGGGCGTGGAAGTCTTGATGATCGAAGAACGTCTGGGCGTTGGCGAAGTGCTCCACACCGCCAGGGCTTTTACGGATGAAGCCGGTAATTGGAGTGGGGCCGCTCTCAGCCCCGGCTTTTACCGCGTCAGCTACTCGGTTGCTACCTCGACCTCGAATTTGCAGCCTGAAAATCACTACCTGGGCTCGGAACTAATCACTGTTGAAGCGGGAAGCAACCAGGTGCTTGCCAAGGAACTCTCGGGACCGAGGCCTCAGGCGAGTTTGTCGGGAACTGTCGTTACGGCCGAGGGCTGGCTGAGTGCAACTCACGACGTTCACGTCGCTCAAGTTGGAGGCGGCGTCTCGGGAGACTTGGCGATGAACGAAGGGAAGTTTCGGATCTCCGCTCTGCCGACGGGCACTTATGAAGTCAGTGCGACCGGCGATCAGAATGAGGACGACAGCAGCGGCGTAGCGACGGTTTCGGTCAGCGATGGACATGCGAGCAGCACGTCGGTCCAGCTGGCGGCGAACCCCGTTCCCGCTGGCGCCGCCGCTGCTCACGAACAGCAGGAGCTCGCCTGGTTCAACGCCCAGCGAGCCAGATGGGGCCTCCCGGCGGGACTGGTCAGCGTGCCCTTGTGGTCACAAGCCTGCGCTGCTCACGATGCTTATGGGGAACTGAACAAAGTCCTCAACCATCCCGAGCAGGCTGGGGCGCCAGGTCACTCGGTCGGCGGTCAGTGGGCGGGAGAACACGCGGCGCTCGCCGAGGGCACTTGGGGCCCGGAAACCAACCCCTGGATGGATGCTCCGTACCACCTCGAACAAATCATGGCGCCCCGGCTGTCAAAAGTAGGTCTCGACCAGAGCGTCCACGACTACCAGTGCCTGACGACTTGGCCGGGCATGCTGCGACCCAAGGACAAACCGGGCACGATCTACACCTTCCCCGGTGACGGGACTACGGGCTTTCCGCCGTTGGAGTTTGCAGCGGAGCTGCCCTCAACCCCGAATGAAGCTCTCCATCTCCCAGCTTTGACCGGCCGCCAGCTACTGGTCTACGAGGAAGGGCCCAATAATTTCCCTTTCAACGAAATGGTGGTCAAATCGGCGAGCTTGACCTCGGCGGCGGGTCCGGTCGAAGTCAAATGGGTCCAAGGACCTGTGGCCGCGATCATCGTCCCGGTGACGGCTCTGAAGCCGTTCACGATTTACACGGCATCAGTCACCCTGGGTCCTCAGTTCAACTATGAATCTGGCCTGGAAAAAACCGTGACTCCGCAGCTCACGCACACCTGGTCGTTCACGACCGGCCGGGAAAATCCGGGTGGCAACTGGAGCGAACCGAAGGCGGAACGAGAGAAGCCCAGGGGCCCGCAGCGCAAGATCAGCGCGAAGTGGAGCAAGGGCCAGATCATCGTCAAAGGCTGGAACTTCAAGAAGGGCAAGGTCGTGATCAAACGGAAGGTGTTGCTGAAGAGCAAACGGCGCTTCAACGGCAAGATCATGGCCCGGGCCCACGTCGGCGCCAAAGGCACCTTCCTCGCTCGCTTCCACTGGCCTAAACGGCACATTTCTTTGCGCGTCTATCAGGACGGCAAGTCCACGTTCGGGATCTACAACCCGCCGCATCCGCCCAGCTGGTATCGCCATCACCACAAGCACGGCTAAAAGGAGATTCTGGAAAATGAGGCTCGTCCAAATGCTGGGAACGGCGGTCGTGATCGGCGTCGTCATCGCCGGCTGTGGAGGTAGCTCGGGACTGTCGGCCAGCTCGACCTGCGAAGACTTCTCGAAGGCCAGCCTGGAAGAACAGGCGGAAGCGATCTCATCCCTCTCCTCGGAATTCGACACGCCGGAATACGCGTCGCCCTTGGGCTCCCCTGAGGTCGGCTACTACTGCTCCAGCAACCCCGAAACCACGCTCGAAGCGCTGTTCAAGCAAGAGCATGGAAACGAAACCGGCGAAGAAGTTGAAGAGGGCGGCATCCAGCGGAGCGGCGGCACCGAAGAACTATCTGGCGTCAGTGAAGTCGAAGAACTGCTCGAAGGTATCCCTCAGAAGGGGCTGGTTCTCGGTCAGCCCAACGCCTCGGTTGAACTGATCGAGTTTGCCGACCTGCAGTGCCCGGTCTGCAAGAGCACCGCCGAAGAAGAGCTGAGCCAGGTGATCCGGACCCAGATCTCCGAAGGGACGGCCAAGCTCAGCTTCCGCAACTTTGTGATTATCGGCCCCGAATCAACTCCAGCCGGAGCGGCCGCCCTCGCCGCTGGTCAGCAGGGCCGAGGCTGGAACTTCATCGAACTCTTCTTCCGCAACCAAGGGACCGAGGCCTCGGGCTACGTGACCGAAGATTTTCTGACCGAAATCGCCGAAGCTGCTGGGGTGCCCGACATCGGTGAATGGAATGAAGCGAGAGAATCCCCGCAGCTGACCCAGGAAGTCGCAGCAACGACCAAGGAAGCCAACAAGTTCGGCTTTACCGGCGCGCCGTCGTTCGCCGTCGAAGGGCCGGCCACCAACGGTCTCGAATTGCTCGGAACTCCGACCTCGGCCAGTGAACTGGAACAAGCAATCACTCGGGCGAGCGCGCAATGAAGGCGGCATCCGTGCGGACGACGATCTGTCTCGTGGCGACGTTGGCGCTGCTTGCTCAAGACCGTGCTCGTCGGCGAACCCTCTTCTTGAACTGACGCTGGGGCGAAATCGCGGCAGCTGGAGACGTCGACAGCTATCTCTTGAGCATGGCCGCCTTCCGCTCCAAGCCCGCACTCTTCTTCCTGGCGGCGGGATTGCTTTTCGTCCTCTTGTGGATCGCGCTACTTCGTCCCGACGATAGCCAGGCTTCATCGGGATCGGTATTCGTCAATTCGGGGACGCTCGAGCTGACTGCCACCCCCTACAGCGGCAGCGCGATGACCTTGCAGATGTATTCGCCGGCTGGAGACCCGAGCACGGTCTATATCCGGACCAACGATGGCGTTGCCGGAGACGGCCTGAGCGCGGTCTCGGGTTGCCAGTCGGTCTCGGATCTGCCCGCCCCCTACAACAACAGCTGGTTCGACTTGCTGCCCGCGACGGCGAGCAACATCGAGTGCAGCGGCGTCGCCAATATCCAGATCGACTTGACCAACGCGACACCGCTCAACGGCGGCGGCACCGGTTCGATCCACCTGATGGCCCCTCTGCCAGGATCAGCTCCTGGCTCAAGCTCGCCGAGAACGACCATCACTCCTGGAGCCAATGACCTCTTCGCCGAGTTCGTCCCCTCGAACTCGGTGATCCAAGGCGGGGCCGGGAACTCCACGATCCTGCTCGGGCGCTACCCGGGTGAATACTGGATGAGCGATCCGCAGTATCTGCCGACCAACGTCCAGGTCTCTGGCGGCGGCGGCAACGATTCCGTCAACTTCTCCGGGTCAGATGGGAGCAACGTCAATGTCAGCCTCGACGGAGTAGCTAATGACGGCTTCGCGGGCCAGGGGATCAACGTCGGCAACGACTTCAAGAACATCATGTGCGATACCTGCAAGGTCGATGCAAGCGAAGCGACTTCAGCAGTCTCAATTCAGTCCTGGGGGGCAGCTGACTCAGTGATCACCGGCAGCAGCTTTGGCGACACCATCAAGACAACGGCCGGGACCGTAAACGCCGGCGATGGCGATGACCAGATCACGCTCGGGGTCGACGGCTGCACCGGACCGATGACGGCGACTGCCCATGGGGGAGCCGGAAACGACAGCTTGACCGAGTGGATCGCCCCGGGCAGCAGCTTCACCTGGGACCCGGGCACAGGCACCAATCCGGCGCCGACCGTGCACTCGCTCACGGCTTTCTGCCGCTCCGGCTGACGAAGCGAAAAATGAGGCGCCCAGAGCGCTGGTTGATGCAAGCTCGACTTATGAAGTCGAGAGCGTTGATATTCGCGTTGTTCTCAGCCCTGTTGCTGGCGGCCGTTGGAGCCGCGCTGCTGCCTCAATTGGCGCGCGCATCTGGCAACGTCACCTTCATCACCGTCGGCGTAATGACCGACGCTAACGACAATCCAGACACGGCGACGACCTTGAACAACGGGACCGCGCTGATCACCTTTGCTCCAAACGGGATCACGCAGCCGCCGGGAACGCCGAGCGTTGCCAACCTCTACGACCCGATAACCAAGACTTTCTCGCTGCCCACGGGCGGCATGAACTGCGAGCACATCGGCGCCACAGCCACCAAGCTGCAGAACGGGACCGTGCTCATCGCTGGCGACAGCGCTGGCACTCCTTGTTCGGAAATTTACGATCCAGGAACCCAGACCTTTACTCGCGTCGGCAACATGGATAGCAGCGGCACCGCTGGTGGGGCATCCTCTGGTGGGGCATCGATTCTTTTGCCCGACGGGACAGTCTTCGTTCCCTTCAGCGTCACCTCGGGAGACCTGTTTGATCCGACCACTGGTCTCTGGACAAGGGTTGGCAATCCAACCGTGAACACCAGTGCCAGCCCGGGCTCAATAGCGGCGACGATCACGAGCTCAGGTCAAGTGCTCCTGGTCGATGTCGCCGGAGAGGCGGCTCTGTATGACCCGTCTGCTCAGACCTTTACAGCCTTGGGTGGCTCGATCCCAAAAAGCCAGGTTTTTGGGGTGGTAGTGCCCCTGAATAGTTCCACCGTCCTTGTTGCTGGTGGAGGAGGCTTCGTCGGCAATGAAATGACTAAGGCGACATACATCTATCGCCTGGATACTCAGACTTTTACTCGCGTCGGCGACATGACCCAATTTAGGGCGTTGGCGACGGCAACAGTCCTGCCAAGTGGCCGCGTCCTGGTCATGGGCGGCTCCTCGGGTATGTCTACTGATACTGCGAACACCGCTGAGGTCTATAGCCCACAAACCGGCCTCTGGACTGCCGTGGATCAGATGGGTGTCTATCGCTATGACCCGAGAAGCACTTTGCTCAACGACGGAACCGTGCTCGTTGTCGGCGGCGAATCCGGCAGCTCCAACCCGGGAGGGGTCGAGCAGGATGGCGAAGTCGCCGACATCCAGCAATATCCGGTCGCGGTTCAGCCCACGGGTACTGGCTCCGGAACCGTGACGAGTTCGCCAGCGGGGATCTCCTGTCCAGGCAACTGCACCGGCAACTACGATTTCGCAACCTCGGTCACTCTGACCGCGACCCCAGCCTCAGGCTCGGTTTTTGCAGGCTGGAGCGGCGCTGGCTGCTCGGGAACGGGTACCTGCGAGGTCTCTGCGGACCAGGCTCTGGGCCAGAGCGTGGTTGCAGACTTTGAGCCAGCTGCTGGACCTGTCAACCCGACCTTAAACGTCAGCCTGGCGGGAACCGGCTCTGGATCTGTCAGCGGCCCCGCGATCTCCTGCCCCGGGATCTGTGGCGGCGCCTACGGTCCCGGAACCGTTGTCGATCTGACTGCAGCAGCGGCATCCGGTTCCACCTTCGCTGGTTGGTCTGGAGCCTGCTCGGGAACGGGAGCCTGCGAGGTCACGCTGAACAGCGATCAATCGGTCGTCGCCAACTTCACCCAGGACCAGACTCCTGTCGATCCTGGTCAACCAACCGAGCCAACGCAGCCAACAAATCCGGCACCCCCAGCTCGAGGAAATCCGCTGGCCGTGATCCTGAGCGGGCCGAGGCCAGAGAGCGCGGATACCAGCGCGACCTTCGGCTTCGACGGAACCAACGTCGATTCTTATCGCTGCCTGGTCGATCTCGATGGGTGGGTCCCGTGCACGACCGGTCAGACCTTCAGTGGGTTGCTGCCCGGCTACCACGAATTCCAGCTGCAGGGCCTCCAAGATGGCGGCGCCAGCAGCCAGATCGCGACCTACTACTGGCAGGTCGATTCGCCGCAGCAATGCGTCCTGAAATCAGGTCGAGCTCGCGCCTTCGTCTACGCCAAGCAAAACCGCGTCCGGTTGGTCTACCCCTATAAGAGCTACAAGAGCGCCAGCAATGTCACGGCCACATTGTTTGCGGTCCTCAAGCAGCACAAGCTGGTGCAGCTAACCAGCAAGACGCTGAACCTGAAGAAGCAGTCGGTGATCCGCGTGATCAAGAACTTGCCGAAGTCGGTGATGACCCAGGTCCACCAGGCGAAGTCGTTCCAGGTGCAGCTGCACATCCCGAACACCGTTGCCTCCTGCTCCCGCTACTTGACTAAGCAGCTGACGGTTCAGGAGAAGGTCGACGGTCAGTTCGTCTGGTTCCCAACCGACGTGAGCAGCTTCCCCGGCGGCGTCAAAGCCTGGCTGAAGAATTAGCTGCCAGCGTTTTCGACTCCGAGTGCAGAGCGCCATCGGTCGGCATAAAGAGGCTCGCGGCGGTGACCTTCGCCTTGCCGGTTTTCTTCAGCTCCTTCGACGGTCAGTCAATCCAGATAATCGTGACGAGCCGATGATGATCTGAAGAGCAGCGCTCGTGTGAGCCGGGAAAAGGCGTGGATCGGCAATTCCATTCATGGCCGGAAACAGAGAAGCCCTCGCCGGGATGGGCGGTCGAAGCGAGCACAACCTGGCGGGCAACTGGACAGGATGTGCGCTTTGCGCGGAGGTTAGTGCTGTGGATCAAATTATCGCCAGGGCCCCTGGGCGGGCTGCAAGAATGACTGGCCCGGGCGACCCCGACGGTGCCCGCGAAGACCCAGATCGCAGCGAGAAGCACGGCTGCTACTGAAATCTCAGCGAAGGTTCCAGGTGCGAACCTGGCCCGAGGGTTGCTCATGACGGACAATTATCGATGATCCGACAAGGAGCGTCAAGGCGAGCTGCGTCGTCCCCGACGGCCACCTCCTACGTCAGCAGCGAACCGAGCTGTTGCCTCCACAACCTCTGTGCCCATTCCTCGACCCTGGAGCGATTTTGCTCGCCCGGTCGACGGGCATGTCCGTTCTTATTGAAAGAGGCGTATAGAGCCGAAACGTATAAGCTGCCGCTTCGCGGACCGGGCCGCCCCCGATCAGGCGCAACTTCAAGAGGGGAGGCAGCCAATGGCAGTAACCGCAAAGTCTCGGGCACGTACAGCCTTGCACTCAACGACTGTGTTGAAGCCGGAGGACACGCTGGCAGCGGTCAAACAGGCGATCAGTCAAGTCAAAGGCGGCGGCACCAGCCTGCTGACTTCGGGGGTGGTCAACGCCGGAGCTCGCGTGCATATCGAGCGTGAGTCTCCCGCCGGGCTGGAGATGTCGATCACCAGTGGTAAGCGCTTGGTGGAGCTATGCACCTTTTCTGCCGTGACCGAGGCGGCCGACGGAAAGACCGTGCTTCGCGTCGGCGGACTGGAAACCTTCAAGACCAGCCAGTCGCGGCTACTCGGCTTCATTCCGATGGGACCGGCCAGCATCACAGGCTTTAGTCTCTACAAACGCTTCCTTGACGAGATAGCCACTCGCCTGCGAACCGAAGACCCCCAGGCCGTCGTGTCCATTGACGTGCCTAAGGCATAGGAGGCAGACAATGGCTGCAACTCTCGGAGTCATCATCGCCATCGCCGTGTTCGGCCTCATTCTCTACGCCCGGTTCGGCGCGCACGCTAAGCGGCGCTACCCGCGCGACGGGGGGAAGAAGCCATGAGACGGCTCTACGACCGAGTGAACTGGCCTCTGCTGGTTGCCTGCTTTATGGCCGTTCTCGCGGGTTTCGCATTGACGAGCTGCGGCAGCGGGAATTCGAGCGCAAGTTCGTCGCCGCAAACCGAAGCTCAATCAAGCGAAACGACCGAAGCGCAGGAAACCACTCCGAGCACGACCGAAGCACCGCCAGAAGAAGTCGGAGGACCGCTCTCTTTCGTTGGCACCATCACCGGATCTGGCGACAACACGACGGTTAGCAACCGCTATAGCCTCGGGCCGCTCCTATATGGCAGTAAAGAAACCCCACCTGAGGAAGTGCTGCAAGCCTGCTATATGACCGAATCGGCCATTGCCAATGCCTCGGTCTTTGCTCGTGGCGAAGTCACCACGACCTACCAGGAGGGCTCATTGCCGCTCCCATTTATCCTGATTTCCTGGGAAGAACTTGCCCTGGGAGGAGAATTGTCTCTCATTACGGCCTTTCAGCTGGACGGCGAATGGCACTGCAACAGCGGCTACAGCGAATATGAAGGAAGTACGTCCATTGAAATGCAGCCAGGGGAAGCGCTGACGGTGCCTTTCTGGATCATTGGCTCGCGGGTCTTGACCAACGGTCAGCCGCGAATTCCAGCGAGCGAGCTCGATTCGTGGTCTTTCAAATTTATCGCCAGCACCTACGGCTATAGCCACCAGCTGACAGTTCATGGCCCTGGTGCAGGGAGTTGCGAAGAAGAAGTCGGGGAAGAACAACGCCTCCTGATGTACAACAGGTCAGGTAGCTGTTAGAGAGCGCTCTGTCTTGCCGCGCCCGAGGAACTTTCCTTTTGTGAACCAAAGCCACCCTTGGCTGATGGGACGCCGTTGGATTCTTGGGTTTGGTGTGGCTGGAGTGATGTTCGGTGTCGGCTGCGGCGGCCAGGCCAGCTCGCCCATCACCAAGCCTGCGAGAAACGCTGTGCCGTCTTCCCAGAGGCGGGCTAACGCCATAGCGGTCATTCTCCAAAGACGGGTGCGGCACAGCCAGCCGGTGTCCTACAACGCCAATGTGGGCGTGGAATGGCTGAGGAACACCCCCGATGGGAAAACGCTCCGCGAGACGACCATTGCACCCTTGGATTACAGGCCCAAGGGCAGAGCCGCTGGCAACGACCAGTATTTCAGGGTGGATGGCCATAGTTTGCCGAAGCTCAGGGTTCGGCCGATCCTGAGATCTATCGCAACGGTCCACGAATCCTGGGACGCTCACGCCGGACCGATAACCGCTACCAGCCGCAATGGTGCCATCAGCGTCAGCAAGATCACCCATATACCGAGCGTAGTCATCCACCTGAGCAATGGCACGAGAGAGAACGTAGCCATTGCGCAGACCTCGGCCACTCCATGATCCTGCGGTAGGCGGACCCCACTCAGGAAGCGGCCTGAACCAGTGGCCTGAGGATCGGGTATTCCTCGACCGAAGGCAGCAGTAGATCCTGTTCTTCGAGCGCCGTCAGGATCTCGGTCAGATCGAGACCCCACTCCTCATCGAGAGCGAAGGTCTCGTCGTCGCAGGCGTCGATCACCAGCAGCTCCTGACCGTGGTCGAACCAGGTGAAGGTGGCCACGGTTGGCTCCGATTGGCCAATCTCGTGGCAGAGCTCGATGCAGGCTGGCAGCTGGTCTCGATGCTGCTCGCCGTGTATCCACCAGCCTTTTGACCCATCGGCGGCGATGTGAGCGGGCTCTCCTCCCTCTCGGTGGCACTCGCCCCGGTAACACCAAGTTCGGGTGCCGTCCGGGGAGATCTTTGCCGGCCGGTCTCCTTCTCGGTGATGCTGACCGTGCTGGACCCACTCAAGCGAGCCGTCGGCGCGGATAGCCGCTGGTAGATCACCATCGCGATGGTTCTTGCCTCGCCACCACCAGGCTCTCTCGCCGTCGCTGCGGATGGTTGCTGGTAGATCCCCATCTCGATGAACTTCGCCGTGCTGCATCCACTGGTCCCACCAGAGACCGTCTTCCCCCAGCTGGTGAACGGCGGGCCCGTCGTCTCGATGAGGGAGGCCTCTCCACCACCAGCGCCAGCTGCCGTCGTCCCAGATCTCAGCCGGGCCATCCTCGCGGTGAAGCAGCTCCTGCTCGGCCGCCTCGTCCCAGGAAAGGTCATCGCGGAGCGAGTAGTAGATGACGGACTGTCCTGCCCACGCGCCGTCCGCATGCATGGTCTCCTTGAGGCGATGGACGCGCGGGCTTCGCCGTTGTCGCCCAGGCTCATCGCCATAGAGCACTGACGCCGCTTGAAGCTGAGTATCTGCCGAGCTCTTCACCCGCCAACTCCTACCACTCGGTGTAGCCCTCGCCGTATAGCGCTTCGATGTCTGCTCGGTGCGGATCGAGGCCACGTGCTTTGCAGGCACCGGCAAAGTCCGGACCGTGGCCGTGGTGCTTCCATTCGTTGGCTTCTAAGGGGCTCGCGATTCCAGCTTGCAGCCATTCAAGAGCTTCGTTCCTGATGTAGCCCTCGGCCAGCCATTCAGGGCCGACCGTGATCTGGCTCGTGCTCGATCTGGTCGTCACCTGCGCCTGTGATTGTTCGATCCCGTTTCCTCGTGCCATGTCCCGAGTGTCGCTCAGGTATTGACAGCAACCGAGATTTCGCGCTCGGCCCAGCGACTGACGAAAAGCCGGCGGCGTGGTCGCACGGGGTTCAAGCTGAGGACATGGACTTTGACCACTTCGCGTTACGCGATACCGACAACGAGACAGGGATCAGTCCCGAGAAGATCCAGCGACTGGCTGAGCAATTGGACGAGATCCCTGGCGAGATTGTTCTCCGCAGTCGGGTTGCTCCGGCAAGACCTGAGCTTGGCTCCTACGCTGCTCGCCGGCGGGCTCGCCGATTGAGAGCCGCATAGCTCACTTCTGTCCACTTCGCGTAACGCGAAATCTCGTTGCGTAGCCCCGCACGGGGCTACCTTCGTCAGATGAGCACAGCGGCAAAAGTGAGAGATGAGATCGAGAACGGGTCAGAGCAGTTCTGGCACCCGGAGGATTTCGCGGACTGGGGCGACTACGAGGCGATCATGCGCGAGCTCGCGCGGATGGTCACAGCGGGTCTCCTGCAGCGCATTCGCCGAGGTCTGTACTGGTCAGGTCTGTCTCAGCCGTCACCGCTGCGGGTCGCCAAAGAGCTGATGGGGGAGGGAGGGCTCGGACTGGCAGGGCAGGCTGCCGCCTGCGAGCTCGGGCTGAGCAAGAACCAGCCAGAGAAGCCGCTGATCGCGATCCCTAAACGCCCACCTCGTCTGAGCAAGGACGAGCAGTCTCGGGTCGAGTACATCTCGCGTGCTGGTCGGGATGGACGACGTGAAGAGAATCTTCAAGAAGCCGAAGTCGCAATCCTCGAGGTCCTGGCGGCGCCGGAGATGATCGAGGTCGGCCGCAAACGCGGCACCACGATCCTGATCAACATCGTCAAGGAGAGCCGCGCTGACGCGTTGGCGCGAGCTGCAGCGACCGAAGATGCGGTCGTACGAGAAGGCCTGCGTCAGCTGCTCCCGGCTGCTGGATTCGCCGCCGAGGCAAAGCTGATCCCGCCAGTCCGAAGTAGCGACGCGCGAGCTCGCGCTTTCCAGCCGCTGGTCGCTTAACCGCGCCAGCTACGAACGGAAAAACGAAATGCGCTGAATGGACTACAGGCACGGTTGCTCTATGGACGAGCAAGACCAGAAGCAAGCGGCGCCAGAGAAACCAAATCCGAGCCAGGCCAAGGTCATCTGGCAGCGGGTCGTCGCCGTTTGGCGCGCGATCACCCAGATTGCTCGCCACGTTGACAACGGGATCTCTGGGACGTTCAACGTCTTCAAGACGTTCCTCAAAGCTCTGATCATCGTCGCTGTGGCTGGGGCCTGTATCTGGTTCTTTTTCCTCCGCAGCGACAACAGCAGCCTGATCCCGGGGACGGGTGGATCGCCGACTGCCTCAAGTGAGGGCGTCAGCACGGTCCCGAAGAGCACTCAGCCCGATCCAAATCTCCCATCGCCGTTAGCTGCTCAGCCGACTACAGAGATCGCGGCACCTGGGCCTGGGGACCTGCAGATCAGCCAGCAGATGATTTTGCTCGAAGCGGCCTACCAGGCGTGCTCGACTGCAGTCACCAGTGGCTATGCCAATGACGCTAATCACGCGACGCTGCAGGAGGCGGTGACCGAGTGCGAGCAGCCCGAGAATTTGAGCAGCGTGAAATCGCCGAAGCCGATCAGCCATCCCGGCTTCAGCTACGGCACCAGCCTCGGCCAGGTTGAGATCGAGAACCAGGTCGTGAATTTGACAGTCAAAAGCAACGGCGTCGAGACCAGCCGGCCCGCGATCCGCTTCACGATCACCGGGCACTCAACTGGTGGCGACGACTTGACGCTGGTCGGCGGCGACACCTCGATTCCATTCATCACTAACTCGGACAATCAGGCCGTCTACTGGCTCGATTCGGGCCTGTTACCGCCGTGTTCAGCCATCAGCGCCAACGCCATCTGCCTGGTCCAACCGACCCATCTTCAGACGATCAACGGGGTTGCTACTTCTCCCGATCAGTGGTCAGGCGTCTGGAACTGCTCGATCAGCTCTGGCGAGTGCGTCGAGAAGAAATCCACGTAGATCCTCCTGGCGACCTGGATCAAGCAGCGAGCCCGACCTCAATGGCCTCATGGACGACATCGACCATCGGCGCAACCGGCCCGATTTCGACGGCGCCCCGGCGGCTGACGCGCTCGAGAACGGGATCGACCTGGAAGCCCTCGATCAACAGCTCCTGCCGCCCTTGGCTGGCCAGGGTCACGGCTGCTTCGACATCACAAGGGCCGGTAGCGCACTCCCAGAGCTGGATATGGACGGCAACACGGGGGGCGGGCCGGTCAGTCATCGCCTCCAGGATCTCCAGCGATGCGAGACCAGGAAAGGGGTGGAGGGGCAACAGCGAGTAGGCCTTCGCGCCTTTCTGCCGCTGCTCTCGGGGTGCGGGAAGAACCAGACAGCGGCGGGGGTTGGCGAACAGGAACGAGGTGTAGGCGACAAAGCGCGGCAGAAAGCCGATGACGGCGAGCTTCAGCGGCGCGAGCTCGGTCGGAGGGGCGAGGACGGGGGAGTGCTGCGGCTCATTGATCATGCCCTGGGTTGTAGGGCCGTTGAGCGGCAATACCGGAGGACTGGTCAGGCGGCCGTTGGAGGAGGAGGCGCTTATGGAAATTCCGGCGACCAGATACGGGTGGACCGCACACTCGTTCAATGAACAATTACAAACAACTGAAAAACTCAACCCGTAGTTCCAGCGGCGCGATCAAGCGCCTAATCCAGCAGCAAAATGGCTTCACCTTGGTAGAACTGCTCGTGGTCATCCTGATCATCGGCATCCTTCTCGCTATCGCGTTGCCTACATTCCTTAACCAGCAAAACAAAGCACACGACACTCAGGCAAAGACAGAACTGAATACCGCCTATAAGTCGGCAAAGAGTTCAGCAGCATCCAATACTGCTGACCCTGGGCACTTTCCGGGCGCCGATCAGTTGATCGCAGACCTCACGAGCGGCGAGCCGGAGCTTACGGTCGTTCAGACGCCTCTGGCGACCGCAGCAGACATTGCCAGTCACGGCAGCGGCGACCTCGGGGTCGTATCCTCATCGGGAGGCACAGACCTATGTACTGTAGAAACGTCGCAGTCGGGAACTACCCTCGTGCTCACGGTGTCTGGCCTTGGTGCTCAGCAAACAAGCTCATTCGCAGATGCAGCGAATGCCAATTGCAGCGGTATGGGGGACACTGGAGGCACAGGCGGCACGGGAGATTCGGGCGGAACCGGGGACACTGGAGGCTCTGGCTCAAGCGGAAACCTGGTGATGGTCGCAAGCCGTTGGGACGACAATCTAAGCCAAGCCTTCTATAAGACACTCAGCGGAAGCTCCAGCGACATAGATACCACTGCTCTGAGCGAGACAAGTGACAATACGATCAAGCAGTTCTACGCAGGTGGCAGCATCTACGCGATTAGCACTGGAGACGGATCGGGTGACTACGGCAGTTTCGTCAAGGTTGATCCAGCCACAAGCACCGCACAAACTGTGGCCTCGGCCTCCAGTGTATGTGGCGGTTCAGGGATCAACCTGGGCACCAATAATGTCGCTCTAACTGGATCGGGTCAAGTAGCCCTGATCTGTAGTAGCCAGAACAAAATTGATGTGATGGATCTTAGTGGCTCAAATGAGACCACCATATTGTCAGGCTTTGGCGGTGAGATCACGAGTGTAGCCGCAAACAGCACAACCGTTGCCTTTACAGCGGGCGGTGCTATCTGGACCGTCCCTATAGGTGGGGGCACACCGCAGCAAGTAATAGATCCGGGCGGTCAATTTGGTGGCCTGGCGATGAACGAGAACGGCAAGATCGCTTATCTCTATGCCACCGATGGCGGCAGTCCTGACGAGCTGTACACAGTCCCAAGCTCGGGTGGTTCGCCACAGCAGCTAACAACTAATCCCAGCTACATCATCGGAACAGTCTCATTCTCTCCCGATGGAACGCAGCTCGGCATCACAGTCCTTGACTTCAACAACGGCGGTGGTGACGGATATGTAATAAATGCGGATGGGACAGATGAAACGCAAGTGTCGGATGAGGCTACCGATGGTCCTGGCTATCAAGTGGATTATGTGTTCTTCACCAGCTAAGAACGTCAGACGGGGAGGCCTCACCTCAGCCATCAGGAGGTCTCCTCGTCTCCTCCTTCAACCAGCTCGCGGCCACCTGTTCTGGGTTGGGAGAGGCTCGGGAACCTCTGCCGGATTCGACAGTTCTCGGCTAGGCCCCGGCTAAGACTCCTTGCGCTTCGCGTCGATCTCCGACTTCGGCACCTGTACGAGCTTCGAGGTCAAATCCTCGAAGCTCTCGAACTCTTCGGCAGCGTGGCCCTCATCGGCCGAGTCCATTGTCGGCAGCGTGGCCTCTTCGGCCTCCTTGGTCATCGCTTCGATCCTTTCGTTCAGCGGGTCTTTCGCTAGCAAGTCGAGCACCTTGGTAATCGGCGTAACGATGGCGATGCCCATGTTCACGTACTCGGTCGAGATGCCGTCATCGACGACAACATCGTCGATCTGGGCGTCCCAGTGACCGTGCATGACGCCCATCAGATACCAGATCTGACTCCCCGGTGCTCGGGGTCCGAGATTGTGGTCGCCGTCGGGTCCGACCGTGCCCAAGTTGACGAAGACGGGCGAACCGCTCAATCCGCCGACCGATCTGGCCTCAACAAGATACGCGTCCATCAAACCCAGTTTCGTCGTCACGGGCTCACGCGGCATCGCGGCGATGTTCCCAACTCGGACAATGGGGACATTGCGCTGCCGCCCGTGGTGGTTAACGAACAGGCCGGTCAGGAAGACATCGGTGCCTACGCCAATACGCTCCGTCGCAATTACATCGCTGGTCGCGCACTGATTCGCCCCGACGCGCCTGAGCGAAAACTGGCCGCCGCCGTTCCAAGAACAGGCAGTAACATCTACGGTCAGCTCGGACTGGTCGGGCACCACCCACGCATCGCGCTCGACCTTCACGAACCGATAGCCACCAGTGCTCGTGTTGAGCCGCATGTAAAGACATCCGTCGTCGCTCTTGGACTCCGCCTTCACGACTAAATGCAAAGCGGTTACGAGGAACGTTGCCACCTCGCCTGTGTCGCCAAGCGGCGCGCTGAGGGCAAAGGCCGTACCGACAGCCTGAGCGTCCGCCCTCGATGATGTAGACAAAGCAAACGCAGTCACGCATGTGGTCGGGGACAAACACTGTTCGCCGCCATCGCCCCTTCAATACGAGAATGTCGCCCAGCAGCGGATGAAGTTCCCGTGACGTTGAGCCTGGTCGGCCACTCATCCTACCGACTCCCCAGGTGAGCCATGTATATCAGCGCCCTAATTTGGGGCCAATTGAGATCAGAAATCCAATTGTTCCGGTCTGGTCGTGTAGACGACCTACAACCGGCTTATGAGCAAGAGCGCGGTTCAACCACGTCCCCGTAAATCCTCGAAGACCAAATCGAAGCGCGGTCGCCAGCGACTGATAGCTGAGGCCAGGCGACTCCGCAAAAGGAAACTGACCCACGAGCAGATCGGTCGCCGGCTCGGCGTCAGCCGCAGCACCGTCGCCACCTGGCTGCCTCGCAAGCAGGTTCAGAGGGCCGACACGATCTCCGGCAAGGTTCTGCTTCAGTGGATAGAGGAGCACAGCCGAGAAGAGCACCGGCACGGCCGTCTGATCAACGAGACCCCGATCTCAGAGACCCTGACCCGGGCTATCTATCGCTGGGAGCACGACGGCGTAAACCCGTCGTTGACCAAAGCCGAAGAGGCGCTGCTGCAGTTCGGCGGCGTGACCTGCCGGGAGTTCGAGCAGTGGGCCAAAGAGCACGACCTCTGCATCTGGGTCGGTGGAGCCGCTCCCTCCTGGTGGGATGACGAGAGCAACTCCCGGCTGTTCGAGGACCTGCAGAGCACCGATCCGATGTGGCGCCGAGAGGCTCGGTTGGAGGGGATCGAGCTGGGTCTGCTTCGCAAGGACGGTCGTCCTCGAGTGCGGCCAGCCGCCGCCGTCGATCAGCGGCAGCTGGTCGCAGCCTGAAGTTGAGGGCGCGGAGCAGGATGCTCTCGGGATCTTGCTCCGCGCTCACGGCTATTTTCGTTCGATGTTCATCGCGACTGTCGAGTTGATCGACATCGACATTGAGGGTGCCGTTCGCGAGTTGCTCGAGGGATTCGGAGCCCAGGTAATCCGCTATCCCATCGGCCAGCCCCTACACCTGGTCGAGGTTTTGGAAGCCGAGGTCCGGGCTCCATATCTGCTGATCAACGCTCATGGCGACGAGAGAGGCATCCTCCTTCCCGAGCTGGATGCTGAGATCGCCAGCAATCAACCCTTCGACCAGGTGCTGACGCCAGAGCTGGTCCGCGAGTACGGTCGGATCTCCGGGGCCGTGGTCGTCACCACGGCGTGTGCCAGTGGCAGCCAGAGCATGGCTGATGCCTGGCTGGCCGCAGGCGCGAGTGCCTATGTAGCTCCCTCTGGCTTCCCTGGGGGAGCTGATGCGGTGATGTTCGCCAGCCACCTCTTCTGGCTAATGCTCTGTCGTCTCCAGCCCCTTGATCAGGCTTTCACCGCCGCGAGTGCCATCGGAGGCGACGCTGGGATGTTCCGGCTGTTCAGCCCCGAGCTCGCGCGCTGAGTGACCTCAATCAGAATCCAGATCCGCTCAAGGGCGGGCCGATAATGCTCTTATATTTGGCTTTAGAAGGCGAAATGAGCGACCTCAAGAAAAAACTTCGGAATCGTCCGGTATTGCTCGTACAGGCTCGTATAACCCGTAGTAGCGATGAGCCCGACGCCTCTCTACAGCCTCCGCGAGCTTTCCGATCACGTTGGTCGCCCCGTGAAGTTTTTGCGCCGGGCAATCGACAGTGGGAAGCTGGCCTGCCATCAGGATCATGAGGGAGCGACGATCTACGTGACGCTCGATCAGTGGGACGACTACCTCGATGGCACGGTCACCATCTTTACGCCGGGAAAGCCTCGCTCTGGTGGGACCCCTCGCCGTCGGGCACGAGGCAATAAGACCACGACCTCGAGCAAGTCTCGCCGTGATCCGACCCTCTATGCGGCAACCACCTTCTAATGGCCAAGCCTAAAAAGCAGGAAGAGCAGGACCGCCGCGTTTTCGGGCCCCGCAAGCTCGGCGACGGTCGTGAAGCGTGGGATGTGCGTTGGCGCGACGAACGTGGCAAGAACCGCTCACGCACCTATTACTCACTCCATGAGGCCAACGAACTCGCATCCGATATTCGCTTCGGCCGCGACAACCCGGATCTGCACGAGACGATCACGCTCGGCGAATACTTCGGCCGCGACAACGTTCGGAAACGGATCAAACGCGAGCGCAAGCTGAGCGATAAGACCCAGAAGCAGTGGCTGGAAAAGTGGAACAACCACGTCTGCCATCGCGACTACGGGATCTCTCAGATGTCGCTCCAGGATCTGAGCTACAAGGCGCCGATTTCAGACTTCCTCTCCGGCATGGCCGAAGCTGGTGTCGGCGAATCGACCCAGAACCGGGTCTTGGGCATCGTCTCCAAGTTCTTGGATGAGGCCGTTGAGGATCGGTTGATGAATCGCAACCCGATCCGCTCGATGGACCCGGCGGCGAAACCGTCGACCAAGCGCAAGCATCAGATCTACATCCCGACGATCCAGGAGATTGAGCTGCTGCGCTTGGAGCTGATCGGACACCCCAACAAGTTGCGCCGGCCCTACTACGGCCAGCGAGATGCGTTGATGGTTTCGCTGCTCGCCTATGAGGCGCCGCGTCCCGAGGAGCTGCGCCTGCTCGACTGGACCAAGGTCCTCTGGAATAAAGAAAAACTGCATCTCCACGCGCCCAAGGCGGAACGCGGGAAAGCGAACACGCTCGACCGCTACCCGCCGCTGAATGAGGTTGTCGCCGCCGAGCTCACCGAGTGGTACGACTTCCTTGGTCAGCCGGACACCAATTCGCCGGTGATTCCTCTTCCTCCCTGGGCAGCTCGTGTCGGCGGCGATCACTGGATGCTGCACAACTGGTCTGATTGGCGCTCGCGTGTCTTCAAGCCCGCCTTGGAACGGGTCGCTAACCGAGTAGCGATGACCGAGGAACATCACTCGCAGCTGTGCCGGATGCGCCCCTACGACCTTCGCCACACGGCGATCTCGCTATGGCTGGCCAACGGCGGCAAAGACCGCAACGGAGAGTGGGATGGTTCCCCAGCCAACCCCGTCGACGTCTCCAGCTGGGCGGGTCACGAAATCGCCACGATGTTCGCGGTTTACGCCCATGTGATTGAAACCTCGCCCAAGGTTCCCATCGCCGAGCAGATCAGCGACGCCCGGGCCGATGTCTTCGTGCCGCAGAAGCTCGCTGCCTAAGCCGACCAAAGGACGCTTACCAGCACGCTATCTGGCCGAGGCTGTCGTACTGTCGCAGACGGCGAACCCGTTCAGGTGAACGTCCTCATTGCCGCCCGCATTAACCGCCCACGACTGACCCGGCGTCAATTCGGCATCCAGAGAGCCGATGGCGTTGTCCGCTGCGGAGGCAGTGATCGCTTCTCGGCTCTCCTGGACGAGCGTGATCGAGCCGGTCGTCGTCTTGCTCGGCACGAACGCGATGTGGGCAGACGAGCAACTATTTTCTTCAACCTGGAATATCGGATTGCTGAAGCCGTTTTCGGTCGACCACCAGACGACATAGGGGAAGGTGAAGGTGGGGAACGTCGCGGTCGCGGTCTGTCGGGCAAAGAGAGTCGTGAGGGGGACTTCTCCGAAGACGGCGACCTCCGCAGCCTGCTTAGTCAACACCCGTCTCCCATCCAGTGCCGCCAGGCGATAGCGATACTTTCCAAGCGTCAGCCCAGGCAGTTCCCCCGACCCGTTCTTTCCGCTCAGCCTGACGACCGTCCTCCAGGTATGGGCGGTACCCACAGGGTGCTGGATCACGAGCCGGGCGCCTTCAATGTCTCTCGCGGACCAGGAGAAGTGAATGGGCGACCCGGCGCCCGTGGTGTGAGGAAGCGACCAAGACACAACCGGCTTCGGCTTCGCCTGCGCTGCTCCGGCGAGACATAGCGCTAATCCGATGCTCGCAATGGTCAAGGCAGTGGCCCGTCGCCAGGTCACTGCACCAGTCGTCGTCGCTGTTCCGCCTCCGCACACTTGCTCCCCTTCCAACGTGCCTTGCCCGACCTGCGCGGACCCTATCGGATCCGCGCAGGTCGCTCGCGTTGAGAGTGAAGCCGTCTTCTCCTCCGTAGGAGATCGTCCCCATCGCGTTGGAGGCAACCAGGCGGAAGTGGTAGTCAACTCCCTGCTGGACGCCGGTTAGTGTGTCGGAGACCAAGACAGGATCGAGCCAGCACCAACGCAAAGAGCGACGAGGAGTGCAACCGCAGGTATCCAGCGGGTTACGTGCCGAATGATCGCCGGTCAGTCCGTTTGGAACTTGACGTAGCGATGGCGCTTGGTCTACCGGCAATTGTTTGGGCCGATCTCAATCGGGCGACCAAACGACTGAAATCGTGGTGTCGCGGGTTCGAATCCCGCCCTCGCCCAGCGATGGCCGGCGCCGACCTGAATTGACGGGCCGCAGCTTGGCGCGTTCCGCGAAAAGCTCGGTCGAGCAGCTCCTCAGGCTCCCCAACGGGTCGATCCCCTCCTAGCCTCCCGGCAACGACCTCGGGCCCAGCCCGGAGAACTCGCTCTGCCCTCGGGTCTGTCGACCCTGATCGATAGAAACCCGGGCGTCGTCCTCGTTTCGCTTGGGCCGGGCGGGGGGTTCATCGCCTCCGTCCGGCTCCAAAGTACCCGCCGAGGCGCTTGCAATCATTGTCTCGAGCCGGTTTGGGGGAGTGATGCCCCCCGGAAAAAGGCGGCTCGCCCGAAACGATGTCGACCAAGAAGGCAGGCCCCAGATGTTTCAAGAAGCGAAGGCCGAAAAGGCCAGCGATGTAGAAGCAGTTCTCGACGAGGTTCGAGTCGAGATCTCCGCCGACGACGACGATCTCCGCGAGGCTCGGAGGCGCCGCGATCTCGTGCTCGCCGCAGCCGAATCGTTCGACGGTGTCCTCCGGATCTTTACCTCCGGGTCGCTCGCCCACAAAACCGTGAACAATCCCGTCAATGACGCCGACGGCGGAGTCGTCCTCAACCGCGTCTCCTACCCCGACCTCGGCCCCGATAGCGACGAGGAAGGCGGCCCCGACGACCTGATGAAGAGGTTGCGGGACCACGTCATGGCCATTGTCCGGAAGGACTACCCGAAGGCCCGTAGCCGTCTCACCAAGCGGGCGATCCTGATCGAGTTCAACAAGCCGAACTCGGACGGCGTCGATCCGTCCGTCGACATCGTCGCCGCGTTGACGCGGAAGAACGCCGTCGGCCTCTGGATCCCGAACCGGGATTCCGGCGGCTGGGACGCCAGCCATCCCGAGGAGCACACCCGGCTCCTGGTCGCGAAGCCGAAGGGCCTGCGCGTTCTCCGTGCCCGGGCGATCCGCCTCGCGAAGGCGGCGATCAAGAAGGACTCGACCCCGGCGCTGATCTCGTTCAACGTCGAGGCCCTCGCCCTCGAGGTCGTCGACGACGAAGACGAAAGGCTCGTCGAGGCGCTCCAGCGGTTGTTCGACGTCGCGGCGGACAAGATCAAGGCTGGCTATACCGAAGACCCGGCCGGGGTCTCGGGGAAGATCAAACTCCCCGAGGGGATGACCCGCTCCCGCTCGTCCCGGCGCCTCCGTTTCTTCGCCGAGAAGGTCCAAGATGCGATTCACGCTGATTCCCGCGAGGACGCCGAAGCCGCGCTCGCCGAGTTTTACCCGGACGAGCTTCCCGGAGCGAAGAAGTCGGCGAAAAAGACCGTCGCGGAGGCCCTCGACTCCGGGGACCAGGGTCGGATCCGGAAGGCGTTCGCCGTCGCTCCCGCGGCGGCGGTCAAGCCGCGGATGAGGTCGTACGGCGATGACGCGGACGCGGCGTAGACCCGCCTGGTTCGACCACTTCCCGACGCGCCTACGATTCGAACGGCAGGCGTGCGCGGCCTACCCCAAGCTCTCGTCAGCGGGAGAAGGCCGTGGGGAAGTCACCTACGAGGTGACGGTCTCGATCCCCGAGTACGAGGACCGAAGCATCGAGCTCGTCTTCTTCCGGTCGACCCCGAGCCCGCAGCTGGTCCGGATCTACGCTGACGGCCCGGCAAACTCGTTTCACCGCTACGCGCCCCGCGAACGGGACCGCCGTGAACGATCATCGCTCTGCGTCTGGCATCCGGACGACCCGATCGACTTGCGCTGGGTTCCGGAGGACGGTCTCCTCTCGCTAATCGAAGCGACCCGGTTCCACCTCTTTCGAGAGGCATACTCGCGAGAGACGGGCGGCTGGCCGGGTGAGGAGGCCCCCCACCCGGCGCCGGGGTTGAAGCCGTGATCTCGGCCGTCGCCCTGGCCACCTCGGACGGGGGCGGCGAAGGTCTGAAGGTCGTCCTCCCTCTGATCGGCTCGGTGATCGCCCTCATCGGCGTCCTGATCACCCTCTACGTCAACGGCCGCCGGACCGAGCGAACTCGTCGGCGCGCTCTCTACTCCGAGGGCTGGGCCGCAGTCCAGGCGTACAAGGAGTTCGCCTTCGCCGTCCGGCGCCGGAACGCGGACGACCGCGCCGGGGAGCGGGTCCGGATCTCGACCGCGATGGGGAAGGTCCAGAAGGAACTCGCCTACTACGAGGCGATGATCGGTCGGGAGCGCGTCAGCGACTTCGTCTTCACGGTGACCGGGAAGGATCGACCCGGCGTCGTCGCCGACGCCTTCCTGAAGCTTGTCGCCGAGACCCGGAAGGTCGCCGGGGGGATTATCAAACGGTCCTGGGACGAGGAGCCGATCAGCCAGGACAACGAAATGCACGCCCCGGGAATCGCCGGTGAGCTACAGACCCTCGAGCCGGTCGAGACCGCCTTCCTCGACGCAGTCAACGACGACGTCGGCGGCCGAAAGCCGGACTCCTCGAGCTAATGGATCGCGGGACGCTCGTCTTCGGCTTCGTCGGCATCGCGCTGGCGATCGGCGTCCCGCTTCTGATCGAGGAGCGACGCCGCCCGCGCCTCCGGATCGACGTCGCGGCTGACGCGAATCGGATCGAGCCGACGAAATTCCGGATCGTCCACGTCGCCGTTCGCAACGAGCCGATCGAGGGGATCCTCGCGAAGTGGCTCCTTCGGAACCCGGCGTCCGGCTGCCGCGTCGAGGTCTCGCTCCGGATCGAGACCGACGACCTAGAGGTCCAATTTGCCGGGAAGTGGAGCGCGACCCCGGAGCCGATCTCCTACGCGGTCGGCGACTCCCTAACCGAATACGCCGATCCCCAGAAGATTCCGGCGATGCTGACCTTGGACGTCCTCGCCTCCCGGAAGGGGGAATGGGTCGCGATCGCGATCAAGCACGACGGGGAGGGCGAGGCGTACGGCTACGGGACGGACCTCTACTTCAACCCGGAGTCGAAGCCGCTTCGAAACGCTGAGCTCGTGCTCCCAGATACGAGCTACCTCGTCACCGTCACGGCCTCCGCCGGAGAGATCTCGAAGACTGCCCAGTTCCGGCTCCGGAACGACGGCGATCGGTCTACGGGCCTTTCCCTCGAGACTCTCTAGGGCGGCCGACCAATTCCACCCGAGTTAGGGGGATTTCGCCCCAGCGAATAGCCCAACGACCAGGAGGCTCGTCGACGACCGACAATGGTCTACAGGCAATTGTTTGGGCCGATTCGAGTAGCGACCTGACGTAGGCTGCGGCGCTGCCACTACAACGAAGGCGACCGTGTGGCGCTCGACCTATGGAGGCATCGAGTCGCAGGCATGGCGTACGTGGACCGCGGGGCTGCTCCTCAGTCTTTCGAACGGCAGATACCTTCCGTCGAGGCGAGGTGGAGGATCAGACACCCGTTGCTCCTCGATCTCTAACTCTTGTCTGGTCCCTGTCGGCCCCAACTTTCGGAATCGCCTCATTCGGCGGACTCTGGCGCATTCCCTCGAAGGGTGTCGGGATCGATCGGGATCTGCTCGGCGAGTTCTTGAAGGGTTGTCAACGTCTCCTGCGTTCTCACGATGACCTCATCGCCCCGGCTAATCTCAAGCGCGAAACCGACAGCCGATACGGCGTCCATGACGTGGATTCCGAGGAGGTAAACGTAGAAGGCTCGGATCGTCGCGCTCGGATGGCCGTTGACCGGCATTTCCCGACTCTCAATCGAAGCAATCTCAAGGATTCGCGATCTCTTGACATGAGCCATCTCTGAGAGGTTCTTGTAGAGATCCTCCATGAATTGGCGCGATCTGCCCGGTGGGTCGATTCCCATATCTCGCATTTCCTCAGAGATCGATTTCTGATTTCGGTCCTCGGCGGTGCGCACCCGGGATGGCTTGATGTGCTGATTCTGCAACCAATCCCGAAGTACGTTCGCGTCCCGGTGCATCGAAACTGCCCGTAGGAGCTGCGTCGCCTCATGGGCAGTTCGAAGTATCGGGACGACCTCACTCGCGAAGCCAGCGCGACAAAGGCTCAGACCCGCGTTGAGGAGCCCGATCACCCGCCCAGAGATGAACCAGGCTGCCACTTGGCGGGAACTGCCCTCGAGGTCAAGGTCGCTGTGCTCCCCGATCTGAGAATGGAAAGCTGCCAACTCCTGAAGGCAGGCCTCGTAGGCCATCAGGTGAGCCTCTATTCGAGGCTTCAGAATTCTCGTGTTGTGCGCATTGGCCTTACCGTCCCGCTGGCGCGCTGCCCGTACATGATTCGCGACAGGACCAGGCGTCACTGGCACATCGAATTTGTCGCTCCATCGCCGCGGCATCATTGAACGCCCCCGACCTAGCTCTGTTCACGTCTGACGCCACCAATGTGGTACGCGTTAAGCACGTTGTCCTCGATCATCCCCTCCAGCAGTTCGCGCGTGTGGTCGCGCCGCGGGGATACCGCCGCGGCCTCGACGCTGTAGCCGGGGATCAGATCGTGGCTGATCGCCCGGCAACTTTCGAGGTCGAAGTCGTTCGCGGTAATCCGTGCCGGTCGCCGGTCGGGATGGTGAAACCATTCGCGGTCAGCTTGGGCGACCACGGCGCGATTCAACTCGACGGCGATTGCGTCGTCGCAGGGCAGCGGCCGCTCGGTGTCCTCGTCATTCATCCAAGTGAGCAACAGCGCCCGGCTCGGACCCAGGGCAAGGCGAAGCTCCGTCGTCGCCACATACCCCGTCGATGGCATCGGTACGACCTCGGCGCGACCGTCGTCGCCAAGCAGCGGAACGGCCGTCACAGGTTGGTCCCCGGTCGCCAGCAACGGACCCTCGAAATCGAGCAGAGTCCAATGCATGGAGGCGACGAGGCTGGCGGTTTTTGGGATCGTCTCCAGCATGTGCGAGACGCGGAATTCGTTGCTCGTCAAGCTGCGGACGAGTTCGGAGACTTTGTCTGGAGAGAATTCGCGTTCGTACTGCGGCAGCTTTTCGATGATCTGCTTGCTTAGAAGCTGTGAGGTTATTTCGAGGACCGCCGGATTGCGGACCATATGGACCGCGACCAGGGCGCCGATCTTCGCCTTGGTCGGGAGGTCAAGCGGCCAATCGGCGTCGATTCGCCGCAGGGCGTCGATGCCCTCGGACTCGTAGATGGTCATGCGCCGCTCTGCCGCCTTCGACACCGCGGCGTTGCCGAACAGCCGCCGTCGAAAACCCGCCTTCGCCGGGCGCTTCGGTTCTGATTTGAGCTGCCCGGTCAGCACCCGGCGCAGATTGCCGTCTTCGCCCGCCCACGGCCGCAGGTAGCAAGCACTGGCGACGTGGTTGTTCGCGTAGTCGCTCATCTCGAATCGAAGGTAGCGCGAGGGGTAGACGCTTAGGTAGGCATCCGGTCGTGCCCTCTTCACGTAAGTGCAGGCGCCGACGGATCTAGACTCCTCGGTTCCGTGGGATACGACGCCGAGGTCAGCCAGCCGCTTGCTCGTGGTGATTGGGAGCAGCGCGAGATCTACGCGAAGTTCGGTCTTGCCATCTACTTCTGTCAGGTGGTCGAGACGGGGCTCGTGAACTATCTGCTTCTTCTGCTGCGGGCCACCGAGACGCGCGCGACGGCGCCGAGCGACGTAGACGAGCTATTCATCGAGCTGTTCGGCGGGACGCTCGGACGAAACGTTAAGAGAGTGAAGCGCGTCCTCGGCGAACACGGTGATTGGCTCCTCGCCGATCAGATGGACGATGTCCTGCAGCTGCGCAACGAGTTAGTGCATAGCTGGATGCGGACGCGATCGATGTTGCAGGGCACGAGTGAGGGTCGGCTGGCGATGATCGACGAGCTGGAGGGTGCAACGAGCAAACTCGGAAAGGCAAACGAGGCTCTTCAAGACCGCACCCAGGCAATACTGGTCAAGTCCGGGGCCCCCGAGAGTTTCTTGCGAAGTGAATATCGGCGGCTGACAGATCTGGCTGAGCGTGGTGAGGCCGAGTTCGATGCGCCCGTGTACTTCTCGAAACCTGTCGCGGAGGACGGCTGAATGGCGGCAGCCATCTTCTTCCCGGAGCGTCCACCTTCAGTTAGCCCATGTCCAAGCGCAGGCCCCCCGCGCGGACGCTCGGCACCGGCCGCCTTCGCAGCTGGCGCCGACATTCCCTTCTAAGCATCGGGGTCGTCTCGGCGGGCGTCCTCTTGGGCTCGCCGCTCCTGCTGTGCGCGCCTCGTGTCCGTTGCATCCGAGCCGACAGGAATCGGCCCAAACAAATAACGGTAGGGCGAGACCCTCATCCTCGACCTGCTGTGTGCCCCCGCGCAGGTCGGGCGGCGGCGGACACACTGCGCGGGGCGGCGCTCGCCAGCCGCACACGCAGCATTCTGAAAGGGGTCTAAGCCGGTGTGCGGGTCCTAGATCCCCGTACTCTCCTTGTCTTCGCGCAGGCCGAAGAGTCGATGTAGAAGGGTAGCGAGCAGAGGCCTCGTCCGTGTCGCCAGCCAGCGGCGGGACTGCAAGAGGTTCCAGCCGGTGAGGAGCGAGGTCAGGCCGAGCACGGCGAGGAGGAAGATGAGGGCCGAGGCGAGCGGGATCGCCTTCGCCCAATGGGAGGGAAAGATTCCCTCGGTAGCCGCCGCCGAGCCGAGGAGGAGGACCGCGACCGCGATGGCGAAGGCGGCCCAGGCGAGCCCATCCGCGATCTGGCCGGCGATGCGGTCAAGACGATCAGTGTGCCCGGCGGCGACCCGTTCGGCGCGCCGCGCCTCGGCGGCGGCGCGGTCGCGCTCGCTCGCCGCATCGCGCTCTGCGTCGGCGCGGAGGACGCGCTCGCGGGTCAGCTCGGCCTCGACCTCTTGGCGGGCGGCGGCTTCGGCGCGCGCGAGCACCTGGGCGATCGTGCCGGTGGCGAGCGCCTCGGCGTCACCCGCCGTCGCGTCCATCAGCTCGAGGCGAGCGTCAGGCGAGAAGAGGAGGAGGCCGACCTGCTCCTCGGTCAGCTCACCGCGCTCTTTAAGGCGGCGGATCTCGGCTAGATAGCGGCGCCAGACCTCGTCGGGCGGGTTCAGGGCCGCGAAGCTGATCGCGATGATCTGGCGTCGGGGAAGGTCGGAGGCCTGGGCGGGGTTCATCAGCCAGACGAGGGCAGCGAGGGAATGGTCGGTCATGCAGATCGGCACGGTGCGCCGGCCGAAGACGTCGTGGAAGAAGAGGCGCGATGCGTGGGCCAGTCGGCCGTTCGTAGTGACGAGGAGCGCGCCGGCGCTTTCGATCCTGCGCCTCGCCTCGCCGCCGCGGATGCGGTAGATCGCGGTCAGCGAGCCGAGGTCTCGGACCATGGCCTCGCGACGCGCGTAGTGGACGGCGTCTTTCAGGGACTTCTCGAGCTCGGCCTCGGGGAGGTTCAGCGCCTCGGTGTGCTCGGGGGTATCGACGATCTCGACCCCGCGAGCGCCGAGGCGGTCGCGCAGCTCGGCCACCTGCATCTCCACATCGCTTCGACTGAGATTCTCCGAGGCGAAGTAGTCGACGACGTCCCCGGGAAAGTGGTCGCGCTTCGCGCCCGTGCGGTAGATCGCAGCGGCGGCGTCGAGGACGCCCTCGACCTCGTGCAGGGTGTGCTCGAAGATCCGCAACTTCGCCCCCTCGTCGACGAGCAGCTCGAGCAGCTCCCCCACCGGCGCTCGGTACTGCTCCTCGGCATAGCCGAGGCCGCGGAGGACCACCGGCGTGTCGAGGAAGATCTCGACGTCGGTCAGCCGCTCGCGACCACCGGCAAAGGTCTCGGGCAGGTAGAGCACGTTGGCGAGCATCGTCCCCTTGACGATCGTGACCAGGTACTCGAAGGCCTGCGGGTCACTGTGGCAGAGCTCGAGCACGAAGCGGTTGGTGACGACGGAGCCCTCATCGTCGATCTTCGGCAGCTCGACCACCGGCTCGCCGTCGACGACGGCGGCGAGAATCGGCTCGGCAAGAACCTCGACGTAGCCGAGGAGCGCCCGCTCGGCCTGCTCGGCGTCCCACTCGCGGCCGAGCCCAGCGGCGAAGTCGACCAGTCGCGCCACCAGGTTCCGGTGCTGGCGAAGGACGTCCTCGCGCTCGGAGCCGAGGTCGAGATCGGCGAGCGCGTCGGGCTCGCGAACGAAGATTCCGTGGCGTCGGGTCAGAAGGCCGTCTCGGGCCATGCGGTTGAGGATGGTCTGCATCGCCCCGTGGGGGATCCGCAGACCGAATTCCGCCTCGACGATCGCCTGGGTGTCGGGGAGCGAGACCTCGTCATGCTCGCCGCGGGCGATGCAGTGGGCGGCGATCGGGACGAAGTTCGCGATGTAGTCCTTGTTGTCGTCCCAGTTGACCTTGATCACGGCGAGCGCCGAGATCGCCCGCAGGACCCCGGGCGTCTGATCCGCGGCGTTGTCATTCACGACGACCACCCCCAACCTGCGAGCAAGTCGGCGGTGTTGCCGCCGACCGCGTCGTTAGCCTGCTGCCGAGTCGTTGTCTTTGTCGAGCGTCCCTTCATGCCGGAATCTCCAAGGCTGGCGCCGACAGCGGCGGAAAAGCATACCCGTGACGTTCCCAATTTGCGGGAATCCTGCGGGCGTTTCGTCACAGCGGGCTATGGCGACCGTGTCAGCGTGGGAGGCCTCGTAGTCGGGTGATCGTGGTCGACCCGCAGCGACATCTCCTCGCCGGCGAAGACCTGTTCGACCGGCCCAAAGCTCATCACCACCACCGGCTCCTCCGGAGCCCCGCGGCCCACGTTTTATTGAGCGGGGGCCAGCTGCCCCCGGTCGGCGTCCGCGCCTCGCCCGCCGGACCCTCAACGGGGCCTGGCCCGCCGCCCGGCAGCGTCGCGGACTTATGGGCCGCCTTCGCTCTGGGAGCCCGGGGGTTCGGGTTCAATGGGCGGAGTCGGCGTAGGAGCCACGGCGGCGGCTTCGGCTGCCTTCTTTTCAGCCTGCTCCAGTTCGTCCGCCATCGTCACGACGGAGATAGGCCACCTGGCCCGTGCGTGCATGCCCAGCGCAACATCCCAGAGCAATAGAACGCCGATCAGTAGCGACGTAGCGACTCAAGGCGTGGCGGGGCCCGCGCGCAATGCCCATCGGTAGAACGCTGGCGCTCTTTCCGGGGTCTGCACCAGACGCCGCTTCTTCTTCAGGCAGGATGAGCAGGATGCAGCCACGGAAGCGACAGAACGGTGACCCCGCTGGATTCTTGATAGACAGCCGGCGCCCGGTGGCGGCCGCAGTGCGAACGGGCGGGCGACAAGTCAGCTTCTCTAGGGTAGGTCAGAGGGGCTGGTGACTCCCGACATTAGCGGCGTCCCTGGTCTCATCGCCCTCGGCGCCAAACAGCTACATGCCTTTTACAGGCGTTCAGAGGTGCGAACGCTGCTGAAGCTCACTGCCGGTGAAGTCGCTGTCGCCGACTCGGTGCCAGCCGAACACTCCAAGCAGGTGAGCGCCTGGGTCCTGGGCATCCGTACCGACCCCGAAGTGATGGGCGGGATCAAGCGGCTGCTCGACGAGGGCGATCTTGCCGCGACCCCCCTGATCGAGAAGCGTCTCCGCCAACTCCTGAGTTTTCATGAGAACGATCTCGATCGCTTCGGTGTCGCGGAGCTCACCGCGAAGGCGATAGAGGAAAACGTTGCCGCCGCGAAACGCGACGAACGGACCGCGGCGCATGCCGATGCCCAGATGACCCGCTCCTTGGTCCGCGAAGAGGGGGCCGCCACCCGCAAGGTGGTCGCCGCCATCGATGAGAAACGCGCTCACGAAGGCGGGGGAGGCCCCCGACACCGGGTGGAGTTCTCGCTCTCGGTCCGCACCGAGCGGGTGCTCGCCGATCTCGCGGAGCACGATGCCGAGGCCGCCGAGGGGCTCGCGGCGGCGCTCGACGCCGGTGGCCTCGAGCGTGCCGCAGAGCTGATCGATGATCCCCAGGACTGGGTTTCGCAGGGTGGCTCTGAGCTTCTGATCGCCCTCGGTCGCCTCGCCGACCAGGCGGGCAGCTACTCGACAGCTGAGTCCGCCTACCTGAAGGCGGCGGAGATGCCCGACGTCAGGAACCGCGTCCGCGAGTTCGTCAGGGCCGCCGTCGCGGCCGAATCGCGCGGCGATCAGGTGCGCACCGAGGAGCTCCTAGCTGCGGCTGAGAAGATCGACCCCGAGGCACCCTCGCTGGCGATCGCCCGCGCTCGCCGGATCGAGGATCCCGAGGAGATCCTCGCCGCGCTCGCCGAGGTCAAGCCGCTCGATGATGCCCAGGAGGTCCTACTCGAACTGACCCGCGCCGGTGCTGAGACCGCCCGCGGCGAGTACGCGCGCTCGCGGACCCGCCTGCAGGCGGCCGAGTTGCTCGATCCCGAGAGCCTGATGGTCAAGGAGGTCGCCGCCAACGTCGCTCTCTTTGAAGCTCAGGACGACCTCTCCCGCGAAGGCAAGCTCGACCGGGAGAGGCTGATGGCGGCCGGAGCGACGCTTGCTGAGCTCGCCGGCGAGCTCGGTCGGGACGGGCGGGCGGGCGCCAGGGCAACGCTGCTGGCGAGAGCCTCCCAGGCCTACGAGCTGGCCGGAGAGAGCGGGCGGAGCGCAGAGCTCTTCGAGCAGGCGCTCGAGCTCGGGCCGCCGCCCGAGGCCGCCGAGCTCCTCGCCGAAGCGGCGCTGCTGCTGCAGCGCTTCGATCTGATCGCCTCCCTGCCGCTCGGTGACGGGGAGTTGGCGCGGCTGATGCGGGCTAGCGGCCAGCTCTTCGCCGAGAGCGACGTCCCCGCCGCGGTGGCGGAGCTCGACCAGTTGATCGACTCGGCCGACGAGCAGGTCCGAAACCGAGCCGCCTTCCTTCGGCTCGGCGCCGCCTCGCCCTCTCACGGCATCGATTGGAGTGACGCCGCCGAGGAGATCGTTGAGGCCGACAAACCGGAAGCCGTGGCGGTCCTCCGGGGCCAGTGGCTCGCCGAGCAAGATCGCCTCGAGGAGGCCGAGCAGGTCCTCACGCCCCACAGCGACTCCTTCCAAGTTCTGCGCCAGCTGATCGAAATCGCTGTTCGCCGCGATGATTTCGAGACCGCGAAGCGACTCTCCGAGGAGCTCCTGGCCCGGCGCGAGGAGCCGCGAGACCGGCTAAACCACGCCGGTTTGCTCGCCCGCATGGGGGAGACCGACGCGGCGCGCGACCAGTTCCTGCTGGTGGCCCGCGACGAGAGTGCTCCGAAGCCGACCCGCTCTCAGGCATACGGCCGGGCTGCTTCGCTTGAGATCGAGCGCGGCGACTTCCTCGCCAGCGCGCGGCTGACGGAGCAGTGGCTCGGCCTCGACCCTGACAACGAGGAAGCAATCTGGCTGCATCTCTTCTCCCTGGCACGGCGCCGCAGCCACGCCGAGGCGCTCACCTTCTGGCGCGAGCACGAAATCGAGGTCAACCAGGAGCGCCAAGCGCTGCTCGTCGCCGAGGTGCTCTCCTTCGGCGGCGCCCCCGCGGCGGAGACCCTAGCCTCGCTCGCCGAGCTCTCCGACCGCTTCGAGCGCCCCGAACAGCTCGAGTACGGGTTGATGATGACCGCGCTTCGGACCGAGGGCTCCGAGCGCGGCGATATTCCCGACGAGCTCGACGCCCGCATCAAACAGAGCTTCGCCGAGTTCCCCGAGCGCTTCCCCGACTCCGACCTGATCCAGGCGAAAAAGATCGACGAGAACGATCCCGCCGGGACCTTCCTCGAGGAGATCAAACCCCAGCTCGAAGCCAGGGCGGAGATCGGCGAGCGCTTGGGCGAGGAGCTCCGCCGCGGGGTCACGGCGACCAACGTCATCGCCGCCGCCTCGGGGCGCAGCGTGGGGGAGGTCTGGGGGGCACTTCGGGTGATGCCCCTGGGCTACTCCGACGAGCAGCGAGCCTCCGAAGAGCGAAATGCCGCCGCCGCCGCCCTTGATGCCCGCGCGGCGGTCTGGGACTCGACCGCCACCTATGTCGTCGGTGGCCTCGGCGATCCGCTCGCAGAGACCCTCAGAAACGCGCTCCCCGCCTCGCTGCTCGCCGAGTCGACCTTCGAGGACATCACCGGCGATGAGGCCAAGATGACCAACCAGAGGACCGGGCACATTGCCTTCGACCTCGGTTCGGGAGACCTGATCATGGGGGAGGCCGACGATGCCGAGCGCGAGGCCGAGACGCGGCGCGTCGCGGGAATGGGGGAGATGGCTCGCGGCTTCTCGGTCCGCGCCGATCTCGGCGCCGTCGGTGAGGAGGAGCAACTGCGCGAGGTGCTCGAGGAGGAGGGGCTCTCTACGGCCGCGCGCTCCTGGCCGGCCACCGTCGCGCTCGCCCGCCGGGAGGGCCTCACCGTCTACTCCGACGATCGCTACGTGCGGCTCAGTGCTCAGCAGGCGGGACTGCAGAGCTTCGGAACCCTTGCCCTGCTCGACGTGCTAGCCGAGCGCGGCATGATCAGCGCCGAGCAGCGGATTACTGCCCGCGCCCGCCTCTACCGCGCCGGCGCCTGGGGGCTCCAGTTGAGCCGCGAGGAGTTCGCGGAGCTGCTTCGCAAAGACGATTTCGAACCGACCCGCGGTGCCCACTCGGTATTGAACGACTTCACCGCTTGGCCCGCCGGCGGGATCGAGGCGGTCGAGGATGTCCTCGCCATACTGCAGCTGATTCACGAGGAGGCGCCGGAGAAGTTCGACCGCTGGGTTCACCGGGTGCTCGACTCGATCGCCCACACGCTCGGCGGAGGCTATGAAAAGTGGGCTCGCTTTCTCACCCAGGCCGCGCTCAATCCCTTCCGCGATCCGCCCCCGATTGGGCCCGACGCGATCCAGGCTCTGCTGCGGGCGTTTCGCGACCTCAAGTTCTTCCGTCTCTTCCCGCCAGAGCCCGACCTGATCATCGGCGCGATCGCCGAATCGCTCTCCTTCGCCGAGGACGAGCGCTCCCGCGCCGTCTATTTCAAGGCGCTGCTTGAGCTGCTCGGGCCCGAGGACCGAGAGGCCGCGATCAAATCGTTCGTTTCGGACTGAGCGACATCCGGGCTGGCCGCGCTCGGGAGTCCGTGTCTTCTGCTCGGACTGCGCGGGGCGATGGTCACCTGCCTCGACGGCTATGACGCCGCGTTTTGGGAATGGGACGTCCAGCTGGCCCTCGCCTGCGCGAGCCTGGCCGCCGCGCTGGGCGAGCCGGCCATCGACCCTCCCTACAATCACTTGCCTCGGGTCCGGGCGGTGTCCAAGCTGGAGCGACTGAAATCTGTCGATGCCTTTTTTTCATCCCCCTTCGGCGCCGGAGCTTGAGTGGTGGAGATGTACGGAGTCGAACCCCTGATTAAGGGGTGTTTTTTTGAAAATCCGTACAAGTCGGTGGTCGTTCCAGCTCTCGGCGGCGTTCGTCGTTGCGGTTGGGATTCTCATCGACCGGCTCAGTTGACGTGGGGCATCGGGCCCGCCGGAAGGCGGCCTCGATGCCCTGATCCCCGGAGGAGTGAGCCCCCGGCGAGGCGGAGTGGATCACGCTGCGCCTTTCTCTCCCGCTTGGGGAGGCTAGTGACGGGATTTCCGCTCAACAGACCGCCGCTCCTGCTGGGCGCGCCGTGCGTCTGAGGCGTCCGAGCCAACCGGGATCGGCCCGAATAAATAACAGTAGGGCGATGGGGCGTCCCTCGATCTCATCTGCGACCAGAGCTCGCAAGAAACGAGCCAAACGCATAGCGTTCCCTTGACCAGAGGAGGGAGTTAAGCCATGAGCAAGTACGACGAGCAGTTCCAGGTCCTCCTGCCGCTTCGAGAGGCCGAATTAGCGGTGAAGGAGGCAGTAGCCAACTGCGGATGGGGCATAAAGGAGCAGGTGCCGGGTTGGATCGTGCCCCGAATAGGCGTTGGGTTGACGCGCAACCCGTCGAAGATCGAGGTCGGGATGTCCGAGTACAGCGACGCAGAGACGACGATAACCTTTCACGGGAAAATCACCGGGATGGGGCCGCTCCAGAAACGGCACATCATCGCCGAAGTCGGGAAGCTGCGGAACGCGATTGACGTGGCGGTCCACCGCGCGGAGAGTGCGCGGTAGACCGCCCAGCGAAACTCGCCGCAGGAAGGGGTCGTGATGGATGAGCAGCAATACAAAGTCGTACGCCAACTTGACGAGGTAATGCCACGAGCGCTCAGGTCTCAGAAGGCTGGCGTGAGCTTCGACGTCCGGGTCTACTTCCGCGAGAACGACGATGGGTACAGATGGGCGGAGGTCGCGTTCCTCGACCGCGACCTCCCACGCGATCATTGACCACATGCCGCTTGTCGGTGACGGCGTCGTGTCGTGGTTCTTCGGTCAGATCGAGCAGCGTGGATTCCGTCTGGCTGCGCAGCGGGAGCGACCAGACTGACGGCACTGCCTGCCTTGATCCCCTATTCGTAGGACCCCTACAAGATTCGCATCAGATCCTGGCTTTCGAGTCGTATATAGGCTCTCGCCAATGGAGGCGTTCGAGTCATTTGTAGCCCTCGCGCTCGAAGCAGAAGACTTCGTTGTCTCGCCAGGGGTGAAGTTCCGGGTCAAACGGCAGACGCGCAAAGCGGCCTATGCCGAGATGCAGACTCATGGCTATGAGGTCGATCTTGTCGCTGCGCGAGGCGAACGACTGGTGTTGGCGACCGTAAAGTCGTTTTTCGGCTCGGGCGGCGTGCGGGCCGATCATGTGACCGGTGAGACGACCGCCGATCGCTTCCGTAGGTGCTATGTCCTACTCAACGATCCGGCCCCGCGTCGGGAGGTCGTGCGACTGGCCGCTCGCCGCTATGGATACCGCGTTGCTCAAGTCCAACTGCGCCTCTACGTCGGGCGATTCGCCGCACCGCAGAAGGGGCATCATGAGAATCAGATTCGAGCGTGGGCGAAGGCGCAGAAAGTGGGAAGAGGATCAATCGAAGTGATGGACGCGGCTGAAGTCGTCGAGAAAGTCCGGGTTGAGGCCGGTGAAAAGCAATACCGCGACAACCCTGTCTTGATCACCATGAAGGTTCTCGATGCCGCCGGCCAGCTCGTCGGTGCCGGGCATTTGACCCAGGGACGGGTGTCGGCACCGTAGCACCGTTCGGGAGCCTCAGCCGGCGACAAGACAACTCCACCACCGCAGTACTTCCGGCGGGACCGCGAGCGCGGAATCGTTCCGATCTTCGAGTCCGCGGAATCGGTGGCCGCGCGAAGAGCGAGGCCGCAGCGCAAGGACGGCCGCTCCGACCTCTAGCCTCACCGGCGCATGGGGATGAATGAGTGGGCCTTTGCGGCCGAAATCAAGTCCTGGTGGGACTCCGCCTTCACCGCCACTCCGTCCTGGGAGCTCGATCGCTGTCAAGTTGAGGAGAGCGTCGACACCGGAGCCGGCGCGGCCAAGCGCTCGGACCTGACCGTGCGGATGAAAGACGGTGAGATCGCGCTGGCGGGTGAGCTCCGGCTCCCAGATCACCTGCAGGCCGATCCCTGGGATCCCGACAACATCGCCGGGGCCACCGCCAAGGCGCGGAGCCTCGGGGCCAGGTGGGCATTTACCTCCGACGCCAATCGCCTGCTGCTGATCGATACCGACATCAAAGGGCCCCTTCAGGACACGGTCGTCCTGCCGCTCGAGGTGGCGCGGATCCACGATCGCAATGATCTCGACCACCCTCCGACCCTCGCGGCACTCCAGAAGAGCTGGGTCGGTGTGCTCGACACCGTGGTGCCGCTGTTGCGAGGAGATTCGGTCCCGGTCGAAATCCCGCCCGATGAGCGCTTCATCCAGTCCCTGCGGGGACTGCTGCGGCGCCCGGTTGTGGCGATCGCCGCGGCGCTTGAGAAGGCTCGAAGCGCGGACCCCAAATTCGAAGCCGACCTGGTGCGGTGGATGGTCGACGAGCAGGGCTGGGCGCACGTTGCCAAGGAATGGGACACGGAGATCCGCCGCACCGCGGCACTGACCGCCTACGTCTTCACCACCCGCCTCATGTTCTATGAGGCACTTCGAAGGGCGGAGCCGAAACTTCGTCCCCTGCACCTACAGGAGGACCAGCCTGCCCAGGTCGCGGCAGGCAGCCTGCAGGGTTACTTCAAAGATGCGCGGCTCAAATCAAAGGACTACGAGACCCTCTTCAACTGGGACCGGGCGAGTGACTACGCGCTGATGGCCGATGAGGTCGTCCCCGGGTGGGCGCGGGTGATCGAGCGGCTCGGCAACTTCGATCTCGCCCACATCGACTACGACGTCATGGGTCGGATGTTCGAGCGGTTGATCGAGCCGCACGAACGCTACCGCTTCGGTCAGCACTACACGGTGCCGGCGGTGGTCGATCTGATGCTCTCCTTCGGCGCCGCGGAGGGCAGTGGGCCGATCGCCGATTTTGCCTGTGGCGGCGGCACCTTCCTGGTCAGGGCGTACGCGCGCTTCAAGGCTCATTTCCCACAGCTCAAACATCAAGAGCTGCTCGAGCGCCTTTACGGGTGTGACATCAGCGCGTTCGCGGCGAGCCTTGCGACCGTCAACCTCGCCGTTCGCGACCTCGTCTTCCAGGCGAACTATCCACGGGTGACGACCAAGAGCTTTTTCGGACTGGAGCCTGGCACGCCTTACATGCGTATCCCGAGTGCCGACGGCGGCGATATCGACGTAGAGGTACCAGCGCTTCAGGCCGTCACCTGTAACCCACCCTATGTGCGAGTTCAGAAGCTCTCGAAGCCGCAGCGGACCGAGGCGGAGGCGATCCTGGGCCGCTCGAGCCCCGCTCCGCCGGTTCCGGCCAAAGTCTCTGGGCTCGCCAACTATCACGTCTTCTTCTGGCTGCAGGCGGCGCGATTCCTCGCGCCGGACGGGCGGCTCGTCTTCATCACCTCCGGCGAGTGGATGGACAGCGACTATGGAGGCGTCCTGCAGGAGTGGCTGTTGGGGAACTTCCGCCTCCTCGCCTTCATCGAGTCGATGGCGGAGCCCTGGTTCAGCGAGGCGCGGGTGGGCACCGTCGTTACGGTGGCCGAGCGCTGTGATCAAGCCGCGGAGCGTGATGCCAACCTCGTCCGGTTCGTGACCCTGCGGCGCCCGCTGACGAGCTTCTACGGAAGCGCCGACACGCCCCTCGCCCATTTCGCCCGTGTCGACGCCCTACGCGATCGGATCCTCGATCTCACCGGGGAGGCGGGGGAGAGCGGGGAACTCGACTGGCGGACGATCAACCAGAAAGACCTCTACGCGCTGGGAATGCAGACGCCCGACGGTTCCGACGACGAGGCCACGGCCGCGGGCGAGCGAGCCGAGACCGCCGCGATCAGTTCCCAGGACACGATGGTATGAGCACCGCGCGCTACCGTCCGCGCCCCTGGCGATCTCGGTTCCTGCGGGCGCCGGCGCTTGCACTGCAACTGGCCAAGCGCGAGGACTTCGTCGCGCTGGGGTCGGTGGCCGAGGTGAGCCTCGGCCTGAAGACCGGTGCCGACGGGTTCTTTTTCCTCAAGGCCGGCTCGCCGCAGAAAGTCGGCGAACTCGGTCGGCCGCGCTCGCGCAGCTCGATCCAGGTCAAAGGCGCCTCATGGGAGGGCAAGCTCTCGAAGGGCGACCTCCGCGGCGCGCTGCTCAATCCGCACCGCCTGCAGGGAAAGCGCGGCCGCGCTTTTGTCGTCCCGAGCCGAATCGAGGACCTCTACCTCTCCCCCCAGGATCGGCCGCCCCGGGTCGGTCTCGCCGACTACATCGCGGTCGGCACCCGGAAAGGCCTGCCCTCACAGCCGCTCGTCAAAGCCAACGGCCGAAAAAGACGCTGGGACCGCCAGGCCCGCGCGCCGATCGACTGGCGCTGGGTGCTCCCTTACAACAGCGCCTATGACTACGGCGCCCAGGACAACGCGGCCGGACTCGTCCTGAACGGCCGCTTCGTCGGCTGCCGCGCTCGTGAGGAGATCGACGAGGAGCTGTTGGGGGCCGCTCTGAATTCCACTTTCGTCACCGTCACCAGGCTGTTGGAGGGGACCTCGACGGGCTCGGAGGGTGCCTATGACGTCGGCCCCCCGGCGGCCCGTCTCACCCAGATTCCCGACCCCCGCCGTCTCGAGCCACGTCGCGAGGAGATCCTCGCCGTGATGGATGAATGGCGCGAGGAAGACCTGATCCCGGCGGCTCCTGACCGCAGCGGCGAGGTCCCCGAGCTTCGTCGTCGCCTCGACACGTTGATCTTGATCGCCGCGGGCGAATCGAAAGGCGAGGCTGCCTATCAGCTCGACCAGTGTTACTCCTCCTATGCACGCTGGCGCTCGGCAGTCGAGGACGTCGAGGCGCGGGTTCGCGTGAACCGCCGGGCGCTGTCGGGGTCGGGCCGCCAGCGCTCCGACGATCCGATCGATCGCGTCGCAAGCCAGATCTGGGATGAACTCTCGCTCGAGCTTCCACTTCTTCCCTCGGCCCGGCTGGCCGGCGACGCCGAGACCGACGCAGTCTCCGTCGCGGGCACCTACAAAGCGCCCGACCATGAGCCGATGTTCGAAGCCGGAGTACTGCAGGCACCAAACGGTGAATCCGTCGACCTCGGTAGCTTCGCGCGGGTCCGTCTAGCCGACCGTCTGCTCCGGATCGGTTTTCGCCCGCCGCTCCTGATACCCAAGGATGCGGAACTGGCCGGCGAGATCGCCGATCTCTACGACGAGACCCTGAAGGGGCTGGAGCAGCGGGCGCGGGCGCTGGCCACAGTTCAGATTGGAAGCGAACAGGCAGCGGAGGTGACCGAGGCCGTGGTCCGGATGTGGCGACATGCATCACACGCCGCGGGCGGGGGCGACCAACACCCCGAGTGACCCGGCGCCGGTCTCCGGCCGCCAATCATCAGATTTGGAAATCAGAGCCGGTTAGCAGATAAAGTGCGCTCGCCTAAAGCGAGCGACGGGGGAACACAGATGCAGAAGTGGGGGATGGGCAACGCAAGAAAGAGAGCGGGCGCTGTCAGCTGGTCGACGGGGCACCCGTGAAGGCGAGCTTGGCAGTCGGCGTGTTCCTCTTGGTGGCCGTCGTCAGTGGCTGCGGGTCAGGAGGCTCCAGCTCAACCAGCCGGACCACGGCCGAGGCGGCAGCTCACCAGGGCCAGTGGTCGAAGATCGCTAAAGCCGTGGAACAAGAGGCGACGGCTGCCGCCAACAAATGGGACCCGACGACGGCGAAGCCCGGTGAAGCGAAAACCGCCGCTGTGTTTGCCTGTCTGGAGCTCAGCAAGCAAATTGAGGAAGCGGCTGGGCTCAAGCCGAGCGGACCCGGGTTCAAAATTGGGGCCAACGGCCAAACCGAAAATGAACCCTCGCCACTGCCCCGTTGGGTCCAGGACGACGCGATCTACTCGCTGCTCAGCGGGCTTGAAGCCCATCCCAAGGCCCACGCTCTGAGTCAGGCGTTTGTGGACGCGATCAACAGCGGCTCCTGCGACGCGATCAAGGCTCCGCCGGGTGAAGAAGTCGAACTCGAAAGCTGAATGCGGCCCGGCCCGCCTGCCGAAAGATCGGTTGGATGATGGTTCCGGGCCTACCGTCAGGTGATGGGGAGAGGCGGCGGGGACAGAGAGAGCCGGCGAGCGCGATCAGAGGGTGGCCTCGATCCCCAGGACGTGCTCTACGGCGAGCTCGGGCCGCGCATACACCAGCCGTCGGTTCCGAACCCACAGACGGAGGAGTTTCGCGAGCAGTTGCTGGTCCTCGCGGGAATGGAGCTGGCGACAGTGCAGACGCAGGAGAACTACCTGATCGAGCTGTTCAGGATCGCCGGCGAGTTGGAGAGCAGTCCGGATGCCGATGATCTGAAGTCACGGCTGCTTGAGCCACGGAACGATCCCGAGGAGAACTCGGCGACTTCCAGGCGGATCTTCAGCGAGTATCGGGCGACTACAGGAGCCCAGCTGATGACGATGATGCAGCTCATCGGCAGCGTCGAGGGTCTGCGCACCTGGATATTGCAGGCCCATGGCGGCGGCCGCCAGAGGATTGAGGACGAGCTCGACAAGATCCTTGACGAGGCCAGGGTTCCGCTGACCTCCCAGCTGCTGGTCGAAGCCGAGAAATACGTGCTCGCGCCGTCGGCGTAAGCCAGTCGAGCGGGCGAACCCCGGAAGCAAAATCCCGGCTGCTCGCGGACGAGCACAGGCATCCTCAGCAGATGGGAAGAGGAGCCGGGACCGACATGTTGATCGCCGCACCGCGTGCTCGGGGTGCCATCGATCCAAGCGACATTCTCTTCGGCGATTTCAGCCGCGCCAGTAGCTCGGCGCCGCTGTCCGTCTTCGACGCCGCCGGGAAGGACTTCGCAGATCGTCTGTTTGAGCTCGGGTTCAGCTGCAGCATTGGAGGAAACCTCCCGACCCAAGTGTCCGAGATTCTGGCCTTCGCCTGCGATCTCGAGGCTCACAAGATGCGAGACCAGCTGCGCGAGGAACTGTTGCCTGCCGCCACCTTCACCAGCTATGGATCGGCGTCTCGGATCGCAGATGAAGCCTCGGCTTCGACGGATGCAATGAGTTTCGTCAGACGTTTGGACGGGCTCGCCTGCGAGAAGCCGCCAGACCTCGAGGGCTCTTCGGTCTCGCTCTCTGAAGGAGCCCGACGAGAGGTGCAGAGGCTCTGCGAGCGATTCGGGCTTGAGGACGTTGATCCTCTGGTCCAAGATCTGGCTGAGGACTACCTGATCGAGCTTTGGAGCCGAGACAGACCCTGAGGACCGAAGCTCCTGCGCCCGTCTGGTCTTCCGATCTGGTTTCGTCTGACTCGGGCTGCGAACATACGTTCGATGAATGGCTACAGCAATCACCTGAGCTGGTTCCGCCAGGCGATTGAGCGCGAGGACCTAGAGAAGGCGCTGAAATGGGCGCAGGCGATGCACCAGGAAGGATCGCCCATCACTCTCCATGACGCCCTCGAACTGCTGCTGTTGATGGCCAAGAAGCAGGACAAGCGCTTCAAGCCAGCGTCGACCAAATGGATGCGGCGCCTGCTGACTGAGCGACAGTCGATCACTGAGATCCAGATTGCCGCTGCTGCCTTGATCGGCCTCCGGAGAAAAGAGACTGCTCCCCGAGCTGAGCTAATCCTGCGCGATCTCTTTTGCTGGGTCGGTGAGGACCCGAAGGAGACCCAGAGCCAACGAACTGCAGCTCGGCTCGGGTTAGATACTCCCCGGCGCCGGGCCTCGTAGAGCGCCATGGTCTGCTTCCCCTACGCCTCCGAGCTCGCCGAGAAGTTGAGGCTTCAATTCGCAGTCTGGAGCCATCTGAGGCCCCCAGAGCAGGGGAGCTACTATCAGTCGATGGATCTCGACGATGAAGACCCGAATATGGCTCCAAAAGGGCCTCTCGGGCGTGGATTTCGGGTCTTTTCGTTCTATATCTGTTCTATGAGCCCAATTTCAGCGGCCATTTAGAGGCCGCAAGCCGCTCTGGAATGCCATATCCCTTAGAGAACGCGCTGTTCCAGTGGGAGGAGGGATGGCGCGAGCTGCAGGCCGTCTCCGACCCCCGCGCCCGGCGGCTCGCCGACCGCGTTGTCGACACGGTGAGGGAAGAGCTGCGGCGGCGGATCGGACCGACCTTCACCGCGGCGGAGCTGGCCGACCTCTACGGGCGCGGCACCGACTGGTGCCTGCAGGTTGCGATCGACATCGGCCCGGCGGCGGAGGCCGACGCGCAGTCGCTGGCGGACGCGGCCTTCTGGCTCTACCTGCGCGGGGCCGGCGATTTCGCCGGCGGCCGCCAGCTACTCGTCTGAGTCTGAGTCCGGGTCGTCTGACTCGGACGCGGGGGCCGGGGAGCCGGCCCGCCGGATGACGATCTGGTCGGCCTCGATGCGGACCGTGACGTCGCGCTTGCCGGCCCAGTGCTCGGCGTAGACCGGGTTGTCCTTGATCGCGGCGTCGAGCCAGAGCCCGTAGCCGTCGTCTTCGCCGTGGTCGAAGGTCGCCTCGAGCTCTTTGCGCCGGCCGCGCCCGCCCCGACGACCGCGGCGGCGGCGGCGTTTGGGCCGGGAGCCGGACTCGGAATCGGAATCCTCGTCGGACCCCTCCTCGCCGTCCTCGCTCTCGTCCTCCTCCTCGACGTCCTCCTGCTCGGCTGCGGCGGCCTCGATCTCCGCTTCGATCTCGTCGCGCAGGTCGATTTCGCTGGAGCCGGCGTTCTCGTCGTCGGCGGAAAGGTCGTACTGCTTGCGGAACTCGCGCAGCTCGGTGGCGCTGATCTCCAGCTGGTGGGCGATCCAGGCGTCGGTCCGCCCCTGGTGAACCCAGGCGCGGATCTGGTTGAGCTGCGGCTTCAGCGAACGTCGAGGCATCGGCGCGCGAGTCTATTCAAGGTGGGCATTCGTTCGCGGAGCGCTACGACATCAGGAAGGCGAGCGCCTCGAACATGATGACGACGACCAGGACCACGGTCACCGTCAGGCAGACGGCAAGAACGCTGAAGCGGACCTTGCCCTCCTGCTCGGAACGGTTGATTTTGCGCGCCCGCGAGCGGTTCGCGGCACGGCGGCGCAGCTGCTCGCGCCGGCGGCGCTCCAGTGAGGTCTCCTGCTCGAAGGCGTTCTCGAACTGGGAGATGCTTTGTCGCATTCGCATAAAGGAAGGTGGCCCGGGGGCCGCGGGGCACCGTAGCAAAGCTGCAAGAGACGGTTCAGGGCCGGCAGGCGCCCCAGAGGCCCCGCCCGCCCCGCGCCGCCCGCGTCTGCAGGCGCGCGAAGAGCGGCGCGTAGCGGTCGTTGGGCGGGATCGTCAGGGTCCGGGCGAGGCCGCGGCGGACGAAGATCGGGTTGACGAATCTGTGACCGATGTACACGTAGGCGAGCAGCCTGCCGTAGATGTCGCGGGGTTCGACGCCGAAGACGAGCCGCACCCGTTGGTGCTCGACCAGGCGGCGGTCGAAGTCCGAGGCGCGGTGGCCGAAGCACTGCACCGGCGTGCCCGGCTTGACCGTCTCCGGCGTGTCGATGCCGATGTAGCGGACGTCCTCGAGATGCCCGTCGATCCGCGCTTCGATCGTGTCGCCGTCAACCGTCCGGACCACGTAGGCGCGGGCGCTGGCCGCTTCCGCCCCAGGCGAGCCGATCTCTTCCCAGGGACGCAGCAGGACCGCGGCAACGACCGCCAGCAGGACGACGCTGCCGATCCAGCCACCGCGGTTCGCACCGGTTCCCACCACCGCTCAAGGCGGCGGCGGGGCAGAGCTCTCCCCCCTTGACTAGGGGGTGCGGCGCACGTTGGCGAGCAGCGTCGCCTTGATCTGGTCGACGATCGCCAGCGCCTCACTCCACTCGCGCTGCCAGACGTTGCGGCCGAAGATGACGCCGGAGCCGCCGGCCTCCATCACCTCGCGGGTGTGCAGGAGGACGGTCTCGTCGTCGGTCTTGGAGCCGCCGGAGAGGACGACGAGGGCGCGGCCGGCCGATTCGACGCACTGGCGGATCGCCTCCGCCTGGTCGACTTCCATCTCGTTGTAAGGAGCCGGCGCGTCCTTGTCCTTCCCGGCGTCGATCTTCGGCATGTTGAGCTTGACGATGTCGGCGCCCATCTCCATCGCCATCCGCGCCGCGTAGTCGATCGCGTAGAAGGAGTTGGGGCCGCCCTTGCCGTCGACGTTTTCGCCGCGCGGGTAGGACCAGATGACCAGCGGCATCCCGAAGCGGTCGCAGTCCTGGCGGACCTGGCGCAGCTGGGCGAGGTCCTCGTCCTGGCGCGGCGAGCCGACGTAGAGCGTGTAGCCGATCGCGTCGGCGCCGAGCCGCACGCCGTCCTCGACGGTCGAGTTGCAGGAGGAGAACGACTTGGCGGAGGAGGGGATGTCGGTCTTGCCGTTGACCTTGAGGATCAGCGGCACCCGCCCGGCGTAGTCCGGGTAGTACTTCTCGGCCATCCCGATCTGGCAGGCGAGGGCCGAGTAACCGGCCTCGGCGGCGAGCCGGAACTGGTAGTCGGGGTCCTTCGAAGCCGGGTTGGGGAAGAAGTCGCGGGGCCCGTGCTCGATCCCCTGGTCGATCGGCAGCAGCATCAGGGTTCCGTTGCCGGGACCGAACTCGAAAAGCAGCCGGTGCAGGCGGGCACGTTTGCCTGGCGGCAGGGTCGCCAACAGCGATTTCTGCTCGGTCAGACTCTTCAGCTCCACGTAAATTCCTCCTCGAAGACGGGTGTCCCGGCAGTATGCCATCGCGAACCGTTGCCGGCCTGGGGACGAGGGGGGTTATTCTCGATAAACCATGAGCGAGACTGAGCTCAGCGTCATATGCAAGAACTGCGGCTCCGAGGTCAGTCCTTTCGTAACCGAGTGCCCGTACTGCGGCGCCCGCCTGCGCAAGCGGGCCCCGAAGCTGGAGCGCCGCGGCGACGCCCTCGAGGCCCAGCGCCCGCGCCGCCGCCGGCCGCGGCTGCCGCGCCGCCGCCGCGCCGAGCCGGCCGCCGCGCCCCGGCCCTACGCGACCCTGGCGGTGATCCTCGGCTCGGCCGTGCTGCTGCTGATCCAGAAGGCGACGGGCGATGCGCTGTCGACCTTCGGCGGCCTGTTGATCCCGCTCGAAGGCGAGTGGTGGCGCTACCTCACCGCACCCTTCGCCTACGTCGACGTCGGCTACCTCTTCGTGGTCGCGGTCGGCCTGGCGGTCTTCGGGATCGGCGTCGAGCGCCGGCTCGGCAGCGGCCCCACCGCGCTCCTCCTCCTCGCCTGCGGGGCGCTGGGGATGCTCGCGGCAGGCGGCGTCGCCAGTGCCCAGGGGGAAATCACCGTGATCGCCGGCGGCAACGGGATGGCGCTGGGAGCGGTGGCCGCCTGGTTTGCGATCCGCCGCGCCGAAGCGCAGGGCGCGATCGACGAGGAGTACGACCTGATCGGGGTCGCGGTCGCCGCCGTGGTCCTGATCGCGCTGCCGCTCTTCGTCCCGACGGCGGACTTCGTCGCCTGCCTGGTCGGCGGTGCGGTCGGCGGCCTCGCCGGGCTGGCCACCTCGGCGTTCCACTCCGCCGAATAGACGGGCTCGCGAACCATTTAGGCTGAGCGGGTGCCCGACGAGAGCGAGTTCGAAGCCGCGATCGAGCGGCTGCTGGCCCCGGAGCGGTTCTCCGAGGCGGAGCGCATCGTCGCCCAGGCGGCACCGCAGCTGCAGAAGGTCCTCGCCGCGGCGATGGCCGCGGGCGGCTGGTTCGGCGAGCCGCACGAGGCCGAGGCCCTCCGGGCCGCGACCGTTCCCGACCCGGACGAGCGCATCGTCGCCGTCCGCGCCCTGCTCGCCGAGGAGGCGCGGATGGGAATGATGGTTGGAGTTGCCGTCGGCTGGGCACTGAACGAAGAGATGACCGAACCCGTAGACCCCAAGGGAGAGCGCTGACGATGGAGATCAAATTTCACGGCCAGTCCTGCTTCGAGCTGAGCGATGGCGAGGCGACGCTGCTGATCGACCCGTTCCTGAAGCCGAACAACCCCGTCGCGGTGACCAGCGGCGAGGAGGTCGAGCCGACCCACATCGCGCTCAGCCACGGCCACGCCGACCACATCGCCGACGCGGTCCCGGTCGCCAAGCGCACCGGCGCCCACTGCGTGGCGATGGTCGAGCTGGCGAACTGGCTCGAAGGCCAGGGAGTGGAGAACGTCAGCGATCCCAACTTCGGGGGCACCGTCAGCTTCGACTGGGGCTCGATCAAGCTGGTCCCCGCCTGGCACACGAACACCACCCCGGGATCCGAAGAGGCCCCCTACAGCGCCGAGCACGGAGTCGTGATGGGCCCGGCCGCGGGCCTGGTGATCAAGATCGGCGGCAAGACGATCTACCACGCCGGTGACACCTGCCTCTTCGGCGACATCAAGCTGATCGCCGAACGCGACCCGATCGACATCGCCCTGCTGCCGATCGGCGGCCATTACACGATGGATCGCCACGACGCCGTGGTCGCCGCCGGGTTCACCGGCGCCGGCACCGTGATCCCGATGCACTACGACACCTTCCCGCCGATCGAGACCGACGCCGGGGCCTTCAAGACCGACGTCGAGGCTGGATCTTCGGCGCAGGTCGTGGTGCTGAAACCGGGCGAGTCGCACACGGCGTAAAGGGACTGGCTGGCTGGCCAGTCGGCTGGTAACCTCGCTCAGACCGCCGCAGCCGACCCGAGGAGAGAGCTGAAGATGGAGGCAGGAGAGGCAGCCGGGACCCAGTCCAGGACCGAGCGAGCCGATTACCAGGAGACCGCCGACCCGGCCCTGAACGAGGCGGCCGATCGCACCGCCGACATCAGGCTGCTCACCTACGAGGAGCTGTACCTGCTCTGGGAGCGCCAGCAGTGGCAGACCCAGGAGCTCGACTTCAGCCGCGACCGCGAGGACTGGCACGAGCGGATCAGCGCGGAGGAGCGCTTCCAGCGCATGTATGGGCTCTCCTCCTTCTTCATCGGCGAGCAGAAGGTGGCCGAGGAGCTGGGGCCGATCATGCGCGCCGCCCCGACCGAGGATCAGAAAATCTTCCTCTGCACTCAGATCGCCGACGAGGCCCGCCACGTCCGCTTCTTCGAGCGCTTCTACCGCGAGGTCGGCGTGCTCGAGGCCGACGGGCTGAGCGAGATGCTGACCGAGACCTCCGAGCACCTCAACGACAACTTCAGCCGGCTCTTCGACGGGATGCTGAAGCAGCGCACCGACCGGCTCTCGGCCGAACCGGAGGACACCGAGGCGCTGGTCGAGGCGGTGACGCTCTACCACATGGTCATCGAGGGGATGCTGGCCCTGACCGGGCAGCACTTCATCATGGACTTCAACGAACGCGAAGGGACGCTGCCGGGCTTCGTCGAGGGCTTCGGCAAGGTCGCCCGCGACGAGCACCGCCACGTCGCCTTCGGCTCCGTCTTCCTGCGTGAGAAGGCCCACGAGGACGAGCGCTACAAGCAGGCGATCAAGCGCACCTTGGAGGAGTCGCTGCCGGTCGCCGACGGCGTCCTCTCACCGCCCTGGGCCGATGGAGAGGACTTCGAGCTGTTCGGCTACTCGCTGGAGGAAACCCGGCAGTTCGCCGGCACCTGCCTGATGCGGCGCCTCAAAGTCATCGGCTTGGGTTAGCGGCGAGGCCCTGTAAGGGGGCGCCGTAGCCTGCTGGTTATCTAGGGAGCCGGTGGGGATTCCGGCGCGGGAGTTTCTTCCCCGGCGCCGGAGGAAGTGCCGCCTGCCGCCGGAGGCGATTCGGCCGGTGGTGCGGCGGGGGCCGGTTCAACGGCCGGCGGGACGGGCGGGGGCGGAGTGGAGCCGGAGCCACCGCCGACAGTGACGACCACCGTGCTGCCGCCGCTGTGGGCGCCGGCGCCGGTAGCGGAGCCGGTCGACGGGGTGGCGCCGGTGATGCTTTCGACACTCGGGGCGCCGCCCGTCGCGGTCTCTTCGCCGGCGACGGACTGCCCGGCGCCTTCGTCGCCGCTGACTTTGGGCGGGACCGTGGGGGCGGCTTCGACCGGCGATTCGGCGGCGGCTTCCACCGGCGGCACCGACTCGACGGCCGCTTCGGCCGACGGAGCCGGGATCTCGGCCTTGTGGACGGCGACCGCGGCTTGGGTCGGCTGAGCGGAGGCGAGCGAGGGGCCGGCCGGCGCGTGGGACTGGACGTTGGAGACCTTGGCGCCGTGGTTGACCGGAGCGGTGTTCTGCTTGACCTCGACGGCGGCCCCGGCGGTCAGCACCGCCGCGGTGACGACGCCGGCGACGGCCTTGGTCCCGATCGCACCGCCAAGCGCGCCGAGCCCGCTGGCCGCGCCGCTGCCGCCGAGCGCGGCGCTGACGCCGCCAACGGCGCCTGCTCCAGCGGCCCCGGCGCCCGCAGCGCCGGCTCCGGCGGTGGCGGCCGCGCCACCCGCCCCGGCGCCCGCGCCGCCGCCGAGCCCGAGCTTGGAGGCGATGAAGCCCTTGAGGGCGATCAGCGGACCGACGGGGGAGAGGGCCGCGAGGACCTTCCCGTTGGAGCGGACCTGCGAGCGGAAGTCGGCGCACTCGTCGCACTCGCGGACATGGCGGCGAATCGGGCCGGAGACCTTGCGCAGGCCCTCGGCCGCTTCGGAGAGCTCGACCCGGACCTCGCCGCAGGTGAGCAGCCGCGCCTGGCTGGCCTCGGCCAGCGAGATCCGCGCCCGCACCAGCAGCGACTTGACCGACGGCACCGTGGTGTCCATCGCCGCCGCGATCTCCTCGTAGGAGAGGGCGTCCATCTCGCGCAGGAGCAGGGCCGAGCGCTGGGTCTCGGGAAGTTTCTTGACGTCGGTGAGGAGCTGGCGGAACTCCTCGCGGTTGTGGACCTTCTCGGCGGTGGAGGAGGCCTCGACGGCGGGGATCATGTCCATCGATTCCTGTGCGTCGGCGGTCGGCTTGCGCAGGTGGTTGAGCGAGCGGTTGCGGGCGATCCGGTACAGCCAGGGGCGCAGGTTGATCTCGCGTTCGTCGGCGAGCATCGCTTTGTAGGCGTTGACGAAGACCTCCTGCAGCACGTCTTCGGCGTCCTCGGTCGAGCCGAGCATCTGCCGGCAGAAGCCGAGCAGGCGGCCCTGATAGCGATCGACGATCGCCTCGAAGGCGCCGGGGTTGCCGCTGCGCGCCATCGCGATCAGCTTGGCGTCGCCCTGCAGCTTGAGCAGCGGCGAACGCCGGGCCAACATCCCGCGGCGACTGGCGTGCGTTAGTGCTGATGCCTCCAAGCTCTCCTCCAGGGAAGGCGACGTTTCCTGTGCCTAAAGACACCGTAACAGCGGTGTAGTTGCGCATGGCGAACATTTATCGCGGTTTTACGCTGGTGCAGGCCGGATACCATCGCCGGTGCCCGGGTGGCGAAACTGGCAAAAGCGGCGCCCTTAAAAGGCGCTGCCCCTTTTGGGGCTTGCGGGTTCGAGTCCCGCCCCGGGCACTCTTCGGCGGTTGCCAGATAGGCTGATTCGATGGAGGAGCACGGCGGGCGGATAGTCGCGAAGGCCCTGAAGTCGAGGGGCGTGGATCACCTCTTCACGCTGTCGGGAGGACACCTGTTCTCGATCTATGACGGCTGCAAGGAGGAGGGGATCGGGATCGTCGACGTGCGGCACGAGCAGACCGCGGTGTTCGCCGCCGAGGGGCTGGCGAAGGCGACGCGGGGACCGGGCGTCGCGGCGCTGACCGCAGGGCCCGGGGTGACCAACGGGCTGAGTGCGATCGCCGGCGCCCAGGCGAACAACTCGCCGGTCGCGGTGCTGGGCGGGCGGGCGCCGGAGATGCGCTGGGGCTCGGGCTCGCTGCAGGAGATCGATCACCTGCCGTTCGTGTCGCCGCTGGTCAAGTCCGCCGAGACCGTCAGGGAGCCGGGCCGGATCGCGGCGATGACCGCGGCGGCGCTGGACCTGGCGATGGCGGCTCCGAGCGGGCCGACCTTTCTCGACTATCCGCTCGACGTCGTCTTCACCGAGGCTGAGTTCGAGATCTCGCCGGTTCCCGCAGCGGTGGCAGGCGGGCCGGCGGCGGGCGTCGAGGAGGCGGCGGCGCTGCTGGCCGGCGCCGAGCGGCCGGCGATCATGGCCGGCACCGGCCTCTACTGGGGGCATGGCGAGGAGGAGCTGCTGGCGCTCGCCGAAGCGCTGGGCATCCCCGTCTTCCTCAACGGTCTCGGTCGCGGCTGTGTCCCGGCCGACCACGAGCTGGCCTTCAGCCGCGCTCGCGGCACCGCGCTGAAGGGGGCCGACGTCGCCCTGGTGGTCGGCGTGCCGATGGACTTCAGGCTCGGCTTCGGCGGCAGCTTCGGCGTGGAGACGAAGATCGTCCGGCTCGACATCGCCCCGAACGCGCTGGTCGCCAACCGGGCGCCCCAGGTCGACCTGGTCGGCGACGTCAGGGCGAGCCTGGCGGCGATCCGCGAGCAGGTCGGCGATGGCGAGCCGCGCAGCGGACGTTGGCTGGCGGAACTGCGGACGGTCGAGTCGGAGCAGCGGGCGGCTGAGCAGGAGGAGCTGAACGACTCACGCTCGCCGCTGCATCCGGTCCGCATATATCGCGAGCTGGCACAGGTGCTCGACCGCGACGCGATCGTCGTCGGCGACGGCGGCGACTTCGTCTCCTACGCCGGTCGCCATATAGAGACCCACCAGCCCGGCTGCTGGATGGACCCCGGCCCGTTCGGCTGCCTGGGCGCCGGTCCGGGCCAGGCGATCGGCGCCAAGGTCGCCCATCCCGATCGCCAGGTCTGCCTGCTGCTCGGCGACGGCGCCTTCGGGTTCGCCGGGATGGAGTTCGACACGATGGCGCGCCACGGCCTCGGCGTGGTCGGGGTGATGGGCAACAATGGGATCTGGGCGCTCGAGCACCACCCGATGAAGTTCCTCTACGGCTACTCCATTGCGGCAGAGCTGCGGCCGGAGACCCGTTACGACCAGATGGTCGAATCGCTGGGCTGCGACGGCGTGCTCGTACGCCACCCAGACGAGCTGCGGCCGGCCCTGGAGCGCGCCTTCGAGTCCGGCCGGCCGACCCTGGTCAACGTCCTCACGGATCCCGAGGTCGTCTACCCGCGCAAGTCGAATTTGGCTTAGCCAAACGAGAATCGGCCACCATCGCTGGTGGCCGATTCAAGCTGATCCCTCAGGACGGGCAGGGGTACGTCTTAGCCTGAATCCACCGATTCACCACGCCTGATCCGTCCGCTCTGATCATGAAAATGACCTCCTGAGCAGGCAAATAGCGGCTGATTGGAGCAGCCGCGGC